>Ga0335082_10000001_pt1 | contig 436316 bp, 543 predicted proteins | sample Lox_Sample_41_FD_206718 | JGI IMG/M metagenome (GOLD analysis project Ga0335082, IMG submission 206718) | Soil microbial communities from Loxahatchee National Wildlife Refuge, Florida, United States - Lox_Sample_4.1 | ecosystem: Environmental > Terrestrial > Soil > Wetlands | place: USA... | reverse complement strand
GGCGACGACCATGGGCCGATCTGCTGGACGTTTGCAAAATTTCGAAGTTGCGGACGCCGTTGCGGATGCGATGAGCGCGATGGCCGAAGACGGAGGGACGGAGCTCGGAGAAGGTTTCAAGGTGTTGGTTTCCGAGCTTAATCCGAATCAGGTCCTCCTCCGAGTCAACGGCCAGTTTTTCCGGGTGACAGTCACGCAATACCGCAAGTCTGCGCACCTCCGTCGTACTGATCGACGGAGGTGACGACGTGACCAAGACTCTCAACCGCACGGAGTGGTACAACCAGAACGACGACTACCCGGACAGGAACGACAAGTCCGTGGTCGAAGTCTACGAAGAGAACAACAGGTACGCGGAAGGAGCTCTCGTCGAAGGATCGCAAGAAGGTCTTGTCTGAGCTCCGCGAGATCTTCCTCTAGTCGACGTAAAAACTTAGCGCGGCAGTGCAAGAGACACGCGGCGCCTCACCAAGGGAAGACAACCCAAGAGGCCGCAGTCTGGACCACTACCGCGCGCAATAGCACGATCCGGGGCTTCGGGTCGCGTAACTGACGAACCTGACAGGGAGTAACGCTTTCGTCGGCGAGAAACCGGTCAGGTGGTACGCGGCGGCGGGTTCGACTCCCGCCTATCAGCAATCGTTAAAAGAGTTGGCGTCGTCGCCACCGTCAAGCCGACTGGGAATGGGTTCCTGGCCGGCTTGACGACTATCTGGCATAGATCAAACTGAATACTGCCATAGATCGACGGATTCGCCGCGTACCCGAACAGTGGAGGTGACGCGATGCCGAACAAGATCAATGGGGAAGTGCAGATCATCAACAACAAGCCCTGGTACGTCATCCAGGGACCTGGCGTCTACAAGCGCATCCCGCTCTGGTACTACGGATCGTAAACCGCGACGCCCGAGTATCCGGCAGGGTTTTCTTTCATCCCTGCCAGATATTTCAGCCAGCCTTCGCCTTGGCGCCGTTGACCTTGGCGAGAGCCTTCTCGAACTTGCTGTGGTCGCCGGACTTCGCAGCGTCCTGAAGCTCGCTGATGGCCTCCATGAGCATCTGCTGGCCGACGCCGGACTTCGGAAGAGCCTGCTGCTCCTGCTGACCCTGCTGCTGTTGGGCAACCCCACCCATGCCGCACTCCTCTTGCTCCTGCGCAATCTGCGTGAGCAAACCGCGCAGGTCGCGCGCGACCAAAGTCCGGTCGGGCAACTTGGAGTTGTCGATCTTGGAAGCGATGTGGCGGAGGGACTGGGCAACCTGGCTCGGCGTCATGACCTAAGGATTTTACCAAAGATCTATGGCAGGGATCGCCGTGATCCCTGCCATAGATAAAGAGCGGCTGTCCCCTTTATCCGGCTTCAGGCAGCTCCGCCACTCGTCACCCGTGCGTCCACGGCCGGAGGCAACGTGTAAATATACACGTAGGTATGGAGAAACTTACAGATCCCCCAATACAGACATGCCGGAGGGATCATTCAGATCCCTCCGGCATGTCTGTTCAGCCCATGTACTCGCCGTGCTCCGACCGGGCGTCTTCCCAAGCGGGAAGACTCCAGAGCTCCTCGATGATGGCAGCACACATCCCGGAGTTCCAATCCGGGCCGTCCGGGTCAGGCGTTCCCTTCCACTCGATGTCCCGTCCGTCGACCTCGACGGACAGTTCCCCTTCGAACGGAGCCCCATCGTACACACCCTTCACGCGGAAGGTCGGCATGCCCGGCTGCTCGTCCTGCTCCAACGGCTTGTAAACGGCGCTTTCGATCGTCGTCATCGTCACCTCCGATCTGGGATACGCCGCGGACCGACGGATCTACGAGACGACGAAAACCGAAGAGACAGAAATCCAACAGCCAAAGCACGATTCCAATATTGGAATCGTGCTTTGGCTGTTGGCCGGGCGCGTACCGGCCTTCCGGTTACGCGCCCCCCTGGTCCGATCTCAGACCCCGAAGACTGCGGCCGCCGCCTTGAGGGCCGGGTTCGCCGCAACCGCCTCGTGGCGGAAGTGCTCGGCGAGCTGGCGGGTGTAGCGCGGCACGATCGTCGCGACGCGATCGAGATCCTCGGCGGTGAGCTCCTCGCCGGCCCGCATCTTCTTGGCGATGCGGCAGCCGTGGACGGCGTGCGAGCTCATGAAGCCCTGGCGGTTGCGGTTGAGCGTGGTCTCGGAGCTCTGTTCGTACGCCGTCTGGCGATCGAACAGGATGCCGAGGCACTCGAGGCGGAAGGGCGCGCTTTCGGCGAGAGCTGCTGCGATCTGGGCCTTGCTGCGGAACGGGTAGCTGTTCTGGTTCATCGTCGTCACCTCCGACTTGGAGTACGCCGTGGCGGGCTGGATTTCCGCGGGCTTGGCCGAGCGGGCCGTCGCGGGGCAGGGCTCCGTGGTCTCGGGCTCCGCGAGAACCGCCTGAACGAGAGCCGCGCCGAAGAGAGAATCCGAAACCTGCGTGTCGATGTCCTGGTTCATTGTCGTCACCTCCAACCAGTGATACGGCACCCACAGCACAATTTGCGGCCCGCTGCCGGGTTCGGAAGTCTGCGGCTCGTCGTCGTATGCGTGGGCGGAGGTGACGCGATGGACGACCAAGAACCCGACACGTTGCGATGCTCGCCGCCCGAAGGCTGCCACGACAAGGAGCCCGGCTTCTACGAAAGGCTCCTCGCCAGCGCGCCGCGCGACGCAGGAGCCAAGCGGCCCACCACGTGGCAGAAGAACCACGAGCGAGACCCGCGGTTCAACGCACGCGGCTGCCGCTGAACGCATACGATGCCCGGGCTCCAATTTACGGAGTCTGGGCATCGTCATGTCTTGCAATTGGAACGAGACACGCAAGCCCCCTCCGTCCTCCAATACTTCCAACTTGCAACAATTTGCATAGGCCTGCCGGGTTCGGAAGTCTGCGGCTCGTCGTCGTATCGGGGGATGGAGGTGATGATCATGACGAAGAAGACGATGGCGACGATCGGCGCGTGGATCCTGGCGGCGGCCGCGAGCGTCTGGCTCGGAAGCACGTTCGTGGAGCCCACGGCCAAGGCGGCGCCCGTGGCCACGCAGGAGGCGCCCAAGCCCGCACCGGCGCCCGAGAAGGCCCACGACGAGCCCGCGCCCCTCGAGATCCCGATCACGATCGTGGCGTCCAAGCCGCGCCCCGCGCCCAAGGCGGTCCACGTGCAAGCGGCCCCCTGCAACGACGGCGAGACCCGAGAGGTCGGTGCGCTCTGGAACGCGAAGCCCGGCAGCGGCCAGGGCGCGTGGGGCAGCCGGACGGTTACGCTCCGCTGCCACTGAGATCCGAATACGACGCGGGCCGGGGGATTTACAACCCGGCCCGCGTCGTGTAAATCCCGCCCGTCCTGCCGTATTCCTGGTCGGAGGTGACGACGATGAAATTGACGAACAAGGCGGTGTTCGCGGACAGCCTGGGCCTGGGCCTGACGATCGCGGTCTGTTGGGCGGATGGGACGCAGGCCGGCCTCTTCTCGGACCGCCTCACCGTGGGCGAGACGGCCGAGGGACAGACGGCCGACTTGCGGACCCGGCAGACGGCTGTGGGCTTCGTGGACGCCGAAGCGCTTACGCCGGATGGCCAGGCGTTTCTGGACCTGATGGTCGAGGCGCCCTGAAGGGCCGGGGGCCGGGCGCAAGTCCGGCCCTCTCCGCCGTACTCTCAGTCGGAGGTGATTCGATGAACACGAAGCTCTTGGACGACTACGACACGCTCTGCCAGAAGGCCCGTCTCGACGCGGACAAGACCGCCAAGCCGAAGACGCGAATCGTCAAGCACGTGCCCGTCGGCCAGTGCGTCGGACCGCACACGCACCTCACGGACCTCGAGTACGAGGACGAGGACGGGCTCCGCACCAAGCTCACCTGACCGCAAATCCGCCACCTCCGGTCGTATCCTCGGCCGGAGGTGGCGGACATGGTTTCTCGTCTCGTGCGGTTGCCGCGGCTCGTTTCGGAGGAGTTCGGGGGCTGGATCGCGTACTTCCGGCGCCAGGGGGTCTGGCACGGTCTGGTCTGGCTCGCCTGCGAGGTGCGCGGGCCTGTGGGCTGATCGGGCAAGGGCCGGGCGCAAGTCCGGCCTTCTCCGTCGTATTCCAAATTGGAGGTGACAACATGCCAATGTTGGATGGGGTGGACTACGAGCACAGCAAGCGCTTCGACTCGGACGAGGAGATTGACGCCTTTCTCGAGAAGATGGGCAACAAGCTCCTGAAGTCAGACCGCTCGTACGTCGGCCCGTACTTGACGGTGTTTTGGAGTTGCAAGTCCAACTCTCGGTCGCGTACTCAGAAACGGAGGTGATCGAGATGGCAAGGACGACGCGCAAGGTTCCCACGATGCGGTACACGAAGTGGCTCTCGGAGCCGTCGCGCAACCATCCGAAGATGACGATCGGTCAACGCTTCCAAGCCGGCCACTTCGGCTCGGAGATCTGCGCGACCTTCCGCGACGGCCACCTCGACCGCTACAGCACTGCCGCTACTGGTGGTCGGTCGACGCACCGCGTCAAGCAGCTGGTGGGCAAGGTGCGTCGCCAGTTCCACAAGCGCGAGGCGCGAGACCAAATCCGCGAGGTGTAAATCCGTCGCCTCCGGCCGTATTCATGGTCGGAGGTGATGACGATGAACACGAGGTTCAATGCGCCGGTCGAGGATTCCAAGGTCTGCACGGGCGAGCCGGAGCCTTGCGGGGAGTGCGAAGACTGCAAGGCGTACGCGGCATGGGCCACGGAACCGCCGCCCCCGACCAAGCGTGGGGTCCGCGTCCATCCGTGGATCGAGCACATGGCGGTCTACGGCGTGGGCTGACACAACCCCAAGGGACGGCGGGTCACTACACCCGCCGTCCCGATGTTTTCACGTGAAACATTGGATCCGTAGCTCAGGGGTAGAGCTAGGGGCTTTTAACCCCATGGTCGCGGGTTCGAATCCCGCCGGATCCTCCGGGCAGAGCAGAAATCCGCCGCGCGCCGCTTCAGACTTGTAAATCCTGCGTTCTCCGTCGTATTCCTGGTCGGAGGTGACGACAATGGAGAAGGTGATCGCCAGGGATTCGCTGCTCGGAATGGCCATCGGGGATGCGTACGAGGCGGCTCACGCAGCGTCCACGGACGCGGAGGGCTACACCGACTACGAGGACTTGGAATACAACCAGGCACAGGTCGATTTCCTCGAGACCGAACTCGAGGAAGCGGCCGACGTTCTCTCGGTCTTCGCCGAGGAAGCAACCCGGTTCGCAGCCTGAAGGCCTGTAAATCTCGCACCTCCGGCCGTATTCCTGGCTGGAGGTGACGAGATGGAAATGGTCTTCATCGGGATCGAGAAGCCGGACACCATGACGTCGGACGAAGCGATCCGACGCGCTAAGAACATCGTGGCGTGGCATACGGCGGTCGGGGAATTCCACACCGAGCAGGACGAGTCGGGCGTCCTCGTGGGCAACCTCGAAGTCCGGGATGGCTTCTACGACGCGCACCCGGACGGATGGGAAGGGAAGGACGACCAAATCACCGTCCGGATGGAAGTGCCCTAAAGCCGCAAATTCCGCGCTCCGGGGCGTATTCTGCCCCGGAGGTGACGGGATGAAGCTCAGCCAGCGGATGCTCGAAGATCTCAAATGGTGCGTCGGGGTCGAAGACAGCAACAAGGGTCAAAAGACCAAGATCGGCATGCGACGCCCGACGCACCACCAGAACATCGTGACGCACGAAGCATTGCTGCGCCGCGGCATGCTCGAAGAGGACGCGGAAGGCAACATCAGGGTCACCGAAGCAGGAAGGAAAGCGGCCAAGGGCGAATAGCCCACCAGGACCCAGGGGACCGGGCGCAAGTCCGGTCCCTCTTGTCGTATTCCAGGTCGGAGGTGACGACGATGGACACGAAGAAGGCACGTCTCGACGCAGACCGCACGGCCAAGCCCCTGACCCGGCTCGTCAAGCACGCACCCATCGGGCAATGCGTCAGCCCGAACATGGCCTCGCACGGCGACACGCTCGAGTACGAGGACGAGTCTGGCTCCCGGACTCCTCTCGTCCCCAAGATGACGGAGGAGCAGGTCGAGGACTACGAGCGGTGGGCGCGCCGCATGGAGCGCTGCTAGACGGACCGAGGGCCGCTGGGGAAACCTGGCGGCCCTCGCCGTATTGCAACCCATGAGCAAATGGTCCTTCGAGGGTTCGTTCGTGTTCTCGGGTCGCGAGTACCAAGTGAAGGTCTCGGGTGACCCCAAGATCAACGTCAACCAGGGGCACGCCGGCCCTGACCTCAAGGGGAACGCGGTTGGCCTCGTCGCCCGGGGCAACTCCTGCGTCGCCCTGTTCCGTCAAGGCGACGAGGAAGACGGGGCGCCCTGGGTCTTCATGACCGGCCGCCCGGCCCTCTTCCGCGCCGCCCTGGCCGTTCTGCCCGAGTGACGGGCCGCGGGGCCGGGCGACAAGTCCGGCCCCGTCCGCCGTATCCGGAGATATGAAGACGTTCCTCGTCCTGCTGGTCCTCGGCCTCGCCGCCTACGCCTTCGGCCCCTCGCTCTTCCAAGGCGAACTGCGCATCTACGGGACGCGCCAGCCCGATCCGACCCCCGTCCAGGAAGCGCCGAAGCCCGAACCGGTCGCTCCGGCCGTCTACGTGGCCCCGGGAGCGTCTCCGATCTTCCCGCGGCCCGAGACCCGCCCGACGACCGCCAAGCGCGCGGAAAGGCCCGCCGCGGCCCGGAGCTGGCGCCCCGCGCCGACGCCCCCGAACTGCTACGGGCCGGTCTGCTACTACGACATCCCGGAGATGCGGGCCCTCGCCCCCATGGCCACCCAGTAGGGATAAATAGGGATAGGGGGAGTAGTATGGGGGTGGGAGGGTATGGGATAGGGGAGAGGGGGAGGGAGTGACGAGGTAAATCTTTTTGGATGGGGAAGTTCATGCACAGGGAAAATTGGGTCCCTGAGCGCTTCAAAGTATTCGTTCGATTTTTGCGTGGACGATCCCTTTTCTAGGGGGTAGTGCCTGGTTCGGAACGTCGTTCGGGGTAATTGAACGATCTTATGTTTGGTCGGAGAAGCAACCGCAGGGTTCCATGAGGGACGCGTCGCGTTCCGAATGGAGTCCGAGGGTTTCCAGGATGACTACTTTTGGGATGCCGCGGCTGAGAAGTTGGGAGATGGTGTGTTGAAGGGTTTCTTCATGTTTGCGGGTCAGATGGTCGGGTTGATCTCGGCTATAAACTTCCTGCCTTAACCAGTCTTGGGCCCAGTCTGGGATGGTACTTTTAGAGGCTCGAAGTTTCTGAAGAACATGTCGGACGTTTGGCACCCATAGACGAAGTTCATGTGCGATGTCGGCGATAGACATTCCAGACCACCGCATATGCACGATTTTTACCCTGGAGGGGGTGATTTGGAAGGGCGGTTCTGGTGAGGGAAGGAGTTTGGGCTCCGGGGTAGACAACCAAACTTCGGTTTTCTGGGTGGCAGTTTCTTCTCCGGGTTGTCGTGGGGCTCCGCCGGCTCGGGAAGAGTAACCAAGCCGGGATCGATATTCATGTCCAACAGATGCTCGAGAAGCACCGAACTCACGGAATGAATTGCCTCCGGAAGGGTATGAATTCCTGGATCCGTAGCAATCTTTGCATTCCATATCAGGGCGAATGGTCCCGTCTTTCATTTTGACTTTCCGGGCGGGAGCTCCGCATCCAATGCATCGGCCTTCGGTTCGCCATTGAATTTCAGTCTCGGTCAATGGGCGACCTCGGAAGGTTTCCATGTGGCAAGGTACAGCCGATGAAGGCTTCCGGTTCGTAGTTTATGCGCGTGCGATCTGTCATGGAGTCCTAAATTCTCCAATCGGGGGTGTACTTGGTTGAATGAACTCCGAGGACAAGCCGTCCGAAGAGCCAATCGGCTGCGATCGAACGCTTAACACTCGCAATTGGGAAGTGTTTGGCGAGAAGATGACGGCCGAAGACGTCGAATTCATCTTCGGAGTGTCAGCCGACAGGTTCGTACGTCGAGTGGAATCGGGGATGGACACATCGGTTGCTATCCATCCTCTCAAAATCCGAGGAGAACCGCCTTCCAAGTCATCTCATAAACGCAATCGCATTTTCCAATTGCGCAATAGTTTAGGGCACGACAGTATCACATCCGTCTCTCGACTAACCGAACTACCGAACGACGTTATCTCTTCTTATGAACACGGTCGTGAAAGTCCATGGGATGACAAGCGAGGTGATTGGAAGGCCTCCGCCAAGCGGCTTGCTGAAGGTCTCGGTCAAATCCCGGAAGAAATTTGGCCAGAAATTGCCAACAAGAAGCTTCCATTCGTTCACGATAATTTGTCATATCATTGCCGTGTAGTAGATTGCGGAAATGAACATTCTCTAGATGTTCACCCGAAAGATGTTCTCCGCACCATTAACACTATTCGCGGCGTCTTGAAGCTTCTTACTACACGGCAGTGGTATTGCCTGCTCGCATGTTTCGGGTTCTTCGGAGAGCCGATGACATACGCGGAGGCTGGGCGGTCGTTGAATAAATGTCCGCCGATTAAGTCTGAAGCCACTCAAGGTGAAGGAGGATCTGCAGAACGCGTACGTCAACATTTAGTGTATAGCCTCCAATTCATTCGCAATTCCTCCAAGAAAAATAGACTGTTGAATTTGTACGCCTCCATCCCGGGCGGTCGGATCCCAAATTGGGGGCATCGACCCGAGCTATTCATTAGCGACTTCGAAAAAGGTCTCCAAGAAGCCTGGGAAGATTGGCACAATTCCGGCCGGCAAAGGGCTGAAGAAGCAACTAAGAAACATCAGGAGAAGCTGGAAGCAGAAAAACTTCGGAAGGATAAGCGAAATCGGGCTCTTCAAGAGAAACGGGAACGACGGGAACAAGAAGCGAAACGGCGCCATGAAGAAATGGCGGTCAATCGCAAGAAACTCGCCGAGCATGTTCGCGACATTAAACTGATCCATCGGGCTGTCGCGAAGCTGGCGAAGCAGCGTCGTTCGTCTCTGGAATCATTGATTAAACGCAATGACTACGAAAAGTCATCTGCGATCATGCGAGAAGCGTACAGCAGCTTTCCGCAATTTGCTTTGGAACCTGGTGATATCGTATTGGTCTTAGCCGGTAACCACAAAGGACGAAAGGCTGTAGTCCAAGAGTCCAATGACAAGGAAGTCACTGTCGTCATTTGGAAATGCGTCAAGTGTTCCAATCATGCGACAATGTTTTGGTCCAAAGCTCGCCTCTATATTCCCACATGCGGGAAACACGCGAAGTCAAATTCATGGAAGAAGATTAGCGCTTCTCAGTTCTTCCACTTCAAAATCAATCCTCTCCCAGGTTGGAAGATCGAAGGCAATCGGACGTACGTTTGCCCATGGGTTGGCGATGAATAAGGCCCGATATTATCAGGACTCATCTGTCCGTCGGATCTTTGATGCTTGGACGCGAGTGCGGCGCATCCTGTATGTCTTGCATATGGGAGCCGGCAAGACGTTTGTAGCTATTTTGGTTTCGCAGCGCGCAGCTGCGGCTGGTCTCCGTATTTTATTTTTGGCTCATCGGCGGGAGCTCGTAAGGCAAGCATTACAGAAATTCGTCCAAGAGGGGATCGATCCGAACGACATCGGGCTCGTTATGGCCAACCCTTCTGGCGACGACAAAGCCTTTTCCAACAAGCCCGGAGCACCCATCCAGGTTAGTTCCCTCCATACTTTTTTGAACCAAATGGAGGATGAAGCATTCGCTCATTTCGACATTATCATTGTCGATGAGGCTCATCGAGCTCCCAACGCATCCACTCGTCGAGTCATCTCGGCTTATCCGGAAGCCAAAATTCTCGGACTCACGGGGACTCCATGGCGTTATGATGGACAAGGTCTCGGGAATGACTTCGATGAAATCATTGTCGGTGAGGAAGTTACCAGATTAATTCAATATGGATACTTAGTGAGGCCGCGTGTGTTTACGCGTCCATACGCTAATCTCTCCGCCCTTGCCAGGTTGAAAGTCGTTCGAGGGGACTATGATGAGACACAGTTAAACGCGATCATGAACGACATTGATTTGGTTGGAGACATTATATCTCATTATCGAACTCACGCTTTCGGTCGTCCAACCATCTGTTTCGCGGTGGGGGTCGAACACTCCAAGTCTATCGTCCGAGCGTTTCGAGGTGCGGATGTCACTGCAGAACATATTGACAGTGATACTCCTGATGAGACCAGGCGGAAATTCTTCGAATCGTTCTTGAGAGGTGATATCAAAGTTCTTTCCAATTGTTTGGTGCTCTCCGAAGGATGGGATTGTCCGGAATTGAAATGTGTAATCTTAGCTCGACCGACTTTGTCCCGAACTCTCTATATGCAGCAGGCATGTCGATGCATGCGTCCGGAGTATGTTTCAGCCAGCATTCCGGCTCCTCCTGTGATCCTCGATCACTCCGGAAATGCTCTGCGTCATGGTTTACCCGATCATGTCAGATCTTATGATTTGTTCGTTGGACGCGGTCTCATTGCATCTGCGTCTACGAAGATGTGTCCAAGTTGCGGTCTGGTGATGCGATCTGGTGATCGCATCTGTGCGAATTGTTCTTTTGTATTCCCCACTTCAGAAAGGACCGTCTCTTACATTGATGGGCATTTGGTGGAAGTTCACAGGATCGCAGATAACGTACTTATGACTGAATTTAGGAGACTTCGAGAGTTTGCTTCTTTCCGGAATTTCCGGAAAGCATGGATCATGGAAGTCATGCGAGTGAAATTCGGAGAGCGTGGATACGTTTTTGCAGAAGATAGGCTTTAGATATAGGTAAAGTAGTTCCATGACTGGAACCGACCTACTTCATTTGTTGGCGGACAAATTTGCGTGGATGGAATCTCAGCGATTGAGGGTGGGGACTTTGTTCATGCATCAATCAGATATTGATAATCTTCCCCCAGACCAATTTGACCGGACCACGCACAAGGAGCATTTGGACTTGGGTATTCGCGGGACTTTGTGGGGAGCGGATGTGCTCATTTCTGAGCACGTTTATCCGGGTTGGGTTGCGATAGCTCCTGCAGGCATGAAGGTCCAGTTAGTGGATGATTCTGCCTGCATGAAGCTCGAGAGAACTCCTCTCTAAAGCCTTCCTTTGGGGAGAGGAATCAATTTACTGGAGTTTTCCGGGTCCTTTAGATATGCTGTGGAGAACGTGGCGTTCCGATAATCGTTTCTCAAGAAATTCAGATTGTAATATTCCACATGAGTTTTTGGGGAAAGTTTTGGCATTCGATAACTTTTGATCCTTGGCCGTATCAAGAGGATTCTAAAGCTCGCGAGTGTCCCAAGACTCGCGGGTTTTACAAATGTTGTCGGGAGAAGGACCACATCGGGGATTGCGATTTCCGTGCTCGTGGGTTTTCAGGTTAGCTTATGTCAGAAAGTCTTCCAATGGTTTGCACTTGTCGGGTGGATGGTGTTCGGGAGGCGGAGGAGCGCCGGCTTCGGATATTTCGTCGGATGGGGTTGAAGGTGATGGAGGATTTAACGACGGCTATTGTTCTTTCGTTGGCGTTCGATTTTCAGGCGGATGCTGATGTTGGGGCTGATATGTGGTTCGGGGTCTATGTGTCGTCGCCTGTCGGGGGTGTATCGGTCGAATGTGATGCAGTAGAAGATGGATTGGCGGCGGCGTGGGAGCATTTGGCGAATCGAGATCCTCAGAGGGTGTCTGTTTGCGAGGGTGGTTCCGGTCATATTCGGATAGTGGAGCGGTTGTCAGCGGGTGTGTTTGCTTGGTATGAGGTGGCGGACAGGGCTTATCGAGAACATCGGGCGGCGTCGCACCGGGATGACAATGATTGTCTGCCGTGTGAAGATTGTTCCGTTTTATTAGGGTTATCGATCAGGGCCAAGATCGTGTTGGCCGATGTTTGGGGAGCGCGGGTATTGGATCCGGCGGTCCAGAAGGCATTCGATTAAATCTTTTTGGGACGGGGAAGCGATTTTTCTCGGTTCCTTGGGTCCTTCGGCGTAGAATTTGGAATGGAACCTACGTTGTTGGTCGCCGTTTTGGCGTTGGTGGCGGACCTCCTAATTTTAGCCTGGCTCGTCTTCACGTGGTTTTGGGAGGGCCACCACAAGCGTTGCCAGGTAGATGTCACCTGTGCGGTTTGTGGGACGAAGGCGGCGCATCTTTGTGAGGCTGATCCTCGAAATCAGGCGAAGCCATGAGGTTGGAGAGGTCGGCCAAGGAGGCGCTAATTCGTCACAGCATGGCGACAGATGAGGGCAGGAAGAAATTAATTTCAGCGCTCGTCGTTCCGTTTCGGGAGCTACGCCAGCGTGCGGAAGCAGAGGGCCATCTTCTTTACTATTTCTACGTCTTGGAAGATTTGGAAATGATGGCGGCACTCCCGCGGGCCATTGAGACGGCCGGAACGCCTTTTATTTTCCCGTTCCACGAGCCCGGCATGAGCGTCGCTTCGCGTCATCTTTCCGTCGATGAGTTTGAAGTTGAAGCGGGCAGGCTTCGGGAAATTTTGGAGGCTCGAATTCGTGGGTATCCGGAGGGGGAAAGTCTTTTGACGGTTTGGCGGGTCATGATGTCATAATTTTGCGGCACCCTTGATGTATCATTTTTTCCATGTCAAGAAGTCCTGTCCATACCGGCGGATGGAGGGCTCCAAGTCGTGAGGTCAAAGGCAATGTCGAGAAGGACGGGCGGTTTTACGACGTACTTGAGTGCGGCCATGAGGTGGAGCGTCAGTCGCCGAACAAGGAAAGTTCGGTACGTCGTTGTCACCGTTGCCCGCCCACCCTCGGCACAACTCACACCGAAGAGTCAATGGAACAACGTAGGAACCGGGAGCGTGAAAGGCGAAAGCGCCGGCTCGCACCAGGATGTTCAAACGGCTCCGGCTCATCTTGACCTTTCTCAGTTTCCCCACGCTCCTTCTTGGAATGAAATGACGCCGGAGCAACAGCAACGTTTGACCAAGTTTCGGGAGGCTATTGCGGCCATTGATTTGGTTTTGGAGTGGAATGATTTCGCTCCTTGGTTCGTGAATTCAGAGCAATGGCCGTGTAAGAATTGGGGTGCTGGGTGAATTACATCAAGATTGCCCAAGAGAACGTCGAAGTTGCCACGTCTGGTCGATATCTCGGACCGCGCGGCCCCGTTCTCATTGAGGCGGAAGTTCGACAAGCGATCCAGGGCACTATTGTTCATTTTCCGGATACTCTTTCTACTCAAGAGATTCCGGTTCGTTGTTCCAGGCTTTTCGTCGAGGTGACGTCGGAAACTTCTTCAGACGCCGGTTTTAGGCTTTCTCATCTCGGTGAAGAGCCGTGTCTTCTGAATTTTGCTTCAGGAAAGCATCCGGGTGGTGGTTTCCTCCGAGGTGCCAAGGCGCAGGAAGAAGATCTTTGTCGTCAGTCCGTTCTTTTCTCTTGTCTTGAAACGGTGCCACAGCTTTACGAGTCACATCGGGCGACGAATAGTCCTCTTTATTCGGACGCGCTGGCGGTTTCTCCGTCTGTTCCGTTCTTCCGTACGTCTGACTATCAGACGGTTGACCGTCCGTATTTTCTGTCGGTCGTCACATGTCCTGCGCCTAATGCAAGTGCACTTCCGCCGTCTGCCTGTACACAAGTAGTGAAAGTCTTCCGTAAACGAGCACGTCATGTCTTGACAGCGATGGCACTTCAATCAGGCGTAGCGGTTCTCGGCGCCTGGGGGTGCGGTGTTTTCGGTAATGATCCGGAAGTCGTTGCAGGCATTTTCCGGGACATTCTTTCTGAGCCGGGATTCCGGCAAGCATTCACGCATGTTACTTTTGCTGTGCCACCTGCCGGATCCCCTAATTTCGTAGCATTCGCCGACGTTTTTTGTCGACAGGTATAACGATTACTTGTTCACACACTCAGCGTCCTAGACATAGTCACAGTTTCAAGTTATTTGTAAAAATTTTGCATTTGTGTAATTCAACATGGGATGGACCAAATGGAAAAAATCCGGATCCTTGTAGTGGAAGATGACACGGATCTGAGGGAAACTATTTGCATGGCTTTGAACGAGCATAGCTATGTGACATCTGAAGCGGCGGATGGAATTGAAGCATTTAATCTTCTTTATGCACCCGGTCCGAAGCCGGACCTTATTCTTCTTGACGTAATGATGCCAAGAATGGATGGAATGGCCTTTTTGGCTGGAATCCGTCAGTCAGAAATGTGCAATATTCCGATCATTTTAATGACGGCAGCCAATGAGAAAACCATCAAAATTTCGTCTTCTGCTCGCAATCTAACTCCAATACTTCCAGATGAGCGGCTCGCAAAGCCCATTAATTTCGAAACACTATTTGGGACGATAGTTAGAATATTGGCGAAATAGCCTGATTCGTCAGTTTAATGGGTGTATTGTCTTGATTGTGACATCCATCCAAATGAAGATCCATCTTGCTCGATGTGATGTTGGATCTTCTCCTTGGCGCGATGCCGTAGAACGTGTGACAACTATTTTGACTGTCATGAAGTCAGTCAATACCATAACCAGTTGGAAGAATGTTAGTGAGCTGGCAGGCGAAGGCTATGTGGAAATCCACTGGACGTGGGGTTTTGCGGAGTCCACTACCGAAACGGGGAAGTTCGGTTTGGCTGAACTTCGTCCTCACATGATTCCCGTAATTGAAGTCATGGAATCATGAGCACTGAAACCGCCCTTTTCAAATCACTCGCTAGTGCAAATGTTGGCGGGCTAGGAGGGTGGAAGAATCCACTGACAGGCCAACTTATTGAGAGAACTCTGTATGAGATGAAGTTATTGCTTCAAATCGAACATTTCTCTTGGGAAATAACGGAGACCGATCCGAGTTTCGTTCTCCTCAAAATTCACTCATCGTTTGCCATCGGCTGGGAAAAATATTGGTTTCCTCTGGATTCTCTCATTCCAGAGATGGTGATCATTGTGGATGTGATGGAAAGCTAACCGAGAATGTCAATCATTTCTTTCGAAATCTGATCTTGCCATACGGGGTCAATAGGACCGGTTTGCCTCAAAACAAATACCGCAAGGGCGAATTGGAGTTCTTTTTCTACTTCCCGAATTTTGGGGCTCCAAAACAGTTTGAGTAACTCAGTAACATCTTCGTAGGACAAATCCTGCAAAGAATTGGACCTAGTCAAACTGCAACCGAATCGTGCAAGTGTGGAAACCAATCGGAAATCGATTTCCTGCGGAATATCACGATGGGAGATTTGACGGATCCGGGTCTGAATAACCTGGCAAAGCTCGTAAGATTCTTCGGGCTTGAGATGGATTTCAAGTAGTCCGGACTCGACATGGGACCTTGCCTGGTTTTCCCAGTTCATATAATCATGTACGTGATGGTAGGAATCACTTACGCTTAGCGGGGGCGGTCTTGTCGGTCCGGATTGGTTCAGGACGGGCGGTGTCTCCTAGCTCTTCGTCCTTGATCGTTTTCTGAGGTTGGAGAGCTGGTAGACCGTGGGAGGGAACGGTGCCGGGGGCAGGTTCGGTCCTTCCGGTTTCCAGTTCTTCTCTCTTTTTCTTTTCGTCCAAAGCCGTACTTATATCGTCCCTCTTGGCATATGCTCGAATCGTTGAAATAGGGTCTTCCGTGTCGCCCTTTTCGTCGAATTCGGGGAATCCAAGAGTCTTCATCTCATAGGCGTAAGAGATGCTTTCAGCTCGGATTTTGGCCTCGTAGATTCCGGAGACATCGACAGTAAGTTCAGGCAGTCCAGCGTCAGTCTCAGTCTCTTTGACTTTCCAACCCTTATTTTTCATCTCCTCTTGTAACTTTTTGACTTCCGCAAGAGAAGTCTCTTGACCGGCCGCTGTCCTGGCTACAGCTGCCACGATGCGACGGAGAAGGTTGATATTAGGGATGACAGCGGCACGCCTTAGCATGGCGCTAAGCTTCCTGGGCCCAAGAGAACCAGATTCCACCCGAGAGGCTAGATGCCTGAGGAGTCCGGAAAATTCATCTGGACCCGCAGACATTTTCTCGAAATGTTCACCGCCTGGAACACCAGCCCCAAGGAACCCGGCGATGAATTTCACCGGATCGGGCGTGACTTTTTCGTCTGCGTCAGAAGGATCGTCCGTTGCTTCGATTCGGACGTGCCATTTGAAATTTTTGGGTTTGAAACTAAAATCGAATTGAGCTGACTCGACGTTGACAGCCCCATCCTTATCATCCGTTACACGGATGCTCTTATTCTTACCTTTGACATACTGTCGAATGTCGTCAGGCGTGACTACGGCACTCGTATGGCGGCGCATCGCCTAACCGGGCGACAAGAGGCTTAGCTCCGTTTCTTACCTGGCTTAGCCTCTTGCAAAGATTGCAAAACCATGTCTTTGGTTTTACGCTCTCGTCCGTCATCAGGCTTCACACTTTGGGTTTTAGTATTCCAGACAGACTGCTTGATGACTTGAACAATTGACTTGACTGAGGCATTCAGACCATCGTCAATCCTGAAGCCCGCAGCTTTGTCATGTCCTCCGCCCTTGTTATGAGCGGCTAAGATTTCTGCTGAAATCTCTCCATTGGTTCGGATGGAGATTGAAATCTTCGGACCTCCGTCTTCACAAAGCATGAAATAGGCAACAGCGATGTCGCACCCATGCCTTAGGAGCGTGTTCGCAGCATCCGAGATGAGCTTCTCAGTGCAATTAAATACCCCGAGAAGGTAATTCACTCCGAGACACTGGATCTGATCGAAATAAGCGTTTTCGGCCAATTTTCTGGCCTTGAAATCAATCCGATCTCCTTCGCGCTTCGCCTGCTTGAAGAGCTCTTGGAAGTCTACTTTCCCTTCACGGGCCGCATCCACGAGTTCATAAGGGTTATTCTGCATGAGCGCGTGAGCCATTCCAGTAGCTTCAACCCAGCGCTCATGTGAATCTTGCCAGGTATCCCGAATGGGTGCGAGCTCGGCGAGGTTTTTCCAATCAGCGTACTCACTCTCACTAAAGTCGTCTTTGAACAATGGTTCAAAGACATGTTCGTAAGCCAGTGAAGCTCCGGATTGGGTCTCGGTCCCGTAAATGCCTCCGAGTCCTTCCGTGGCCTTCCGAGCAGTCTTGTGATGGTCAAGAACAATGGGTGAGTGTTCCTTCCATTCTTCCCATCGCTCGAGAGGAGGCGTGATGTCGACGAAGAGCTGGTTTGGTCTGGCCTCCATCTTCAGCATCTTCTCGGTTCCATACTGGATGAACCAAATCTTCGGCTTGCTCCCGAGCATTGAAAATGCTGCTGCACAAAGCATTGCCGATGATAGGCCGTCCGGGCATGATGCATGGCAATAAATGTCGGTGACTGCCTTGAGTTTCTCAATATCAATCGTCACGAGGCCTCCTCATATAAGCTCCGCCCTCGAAGCCTCCAACCGTCAGATGCAATGACCGTTTCTACGATCTTCTCGACCTTTGTGTAGAGCTCTTGGAGACTCCCGTCATTATCGATGACGAAGTCGAATGCAGAATCCGGAATACTAGCTTGTTCCGTCTCTGAACGATGATCGTATGGGGGCATTGTAATCTTCGGGTGCTTCACGCGAATCACGACTGGAGTATACTCAGCTTTGAACGCTCTGACGAGGGAGATTTCGTGTCGGTGGCGGAAATCAGAAAAGCATGTAAAGAAGTTCCCATCTGACGTTTTCCAATTGGTACCTTCCCGCACGTCATTCACGATTACGCCCATCATGCGATCGTAACTATGACGCATGAAGACTTCCTTTCCATCTTGCTGATGGATTTCGGCAAGTTGTTGATGAACTTCAATACCCTTGCGAATCCATGAATCGAGATAGAGATCGTTCATGAGATTGCAGTAGAGTTGCAGCGCCTCACGAGGCGACAAGAAGAAATTCGGATGATCGTTTTCGATGAAGTATCGAGCTTTCCCGAGTTGGAGAGGTTGCCGCGGAACAGCCGGCCAACCTGGCTTCCCTGGAACTGGTTCTGTTCCAGGGAGATTTCTTGTTTCTACGATGATATAGCGTTTGCCATCACGAAGTTCTCCTACAACATCTCGCAACTCTACTTGACCATCAAAGTATTGGAATCCGAGATTTCGAATAACATTCTTCGGATATCTCGGATCGCCTGCATTGCGAAAATGACTCGGTCCGAAGAGCTGTTCTTTGGTGAATCCGTAGAGATCTGCCATATGGCGTTTGGCAGGGTCTGCAAGCCCAGTGTGAATTGCCTGTCTCGTTCGAACGAGATGCCCGGCGCATTCATCTTTGCCGACGCCCGAGTACCCACTGAAACAGAAGATGTGGTGACGCACGACCGACCGTACAGTCTCGCATGGCACGTCAACCTTTGCCTATACATTCTGCGGCAGTTATATCTGCGCGAGAACAAATTAAATCGGCTGAAGACGAACTTATTTTCAAGAAATTGGATGAGATTGCTTTTGGGAAAGGCCATCGTGTTTTACGTCAAGCTAACGGTTTGGGTCATTGTGAATGGTGTGACTCCACTGTTCCGGTGGGGGATGAGCCTGAAGAATGTCCGATGAATATTATCTGGGAAGTGATGGAGTCCTGAATAATGGAGAACCAGTGATCGATATTAGCGAATTGGACCCTGAAATCCGACTTTTGGCTGGCAAGATTGTGAAGGAACGGTGGGATTGGATTTCATCCAGAGTTTTTCTTAAAGGAGAGAAAAATAATAATGACGAAGCCATTTGTCTTCTAGGCGGGCTCGAACTCACATTTGAATTCGAAATCTGTCATTTAGAATGGAAGCAAATTTGGGGGATTCACCTATCGCTTCCCGATCCTATCGGGAAGCCAGAGCAAATTAAAACCCAAATTTATGACAAAGCTCAACCAAATTTCCGGATAGAGTATCCGAATTTCAGGGATATCAGCTCTGAAGATGCGGCAGATTTAATTATTAATCTGTGGCCTATCTATGAAGTCATGGATAGTTAGCGCTGGCCATCCTTCCTTACTTCCAAAGTTCCAAACGTAGACGCTGCGTACCAAAAAACAAGGTCCACGATCCCGAGTGGCATTCCTTCTGGCCTGACCGCGCGACACATCTCTTCACAATTCTTGAAGCCCCAATATTCTGCCATTCGAATGAGATGAAGATCAGGCTTCACACATTCCAATAACCCGATGTTCCTGCCGAGGTGGAAACATGTCACTTTCCCCACATAGGGAAGTTTCGCCAATAATTCAGGTGAAGAAAGCCGGTTTCTTCGGAATTCCTCCCATGGAACTGCGGTTCCATCTTTACGGAACATTTCGTCGCACATGAGTTTGGCCATTGCATAAATAGCCTTAGATTTCTGTGGATTATTGCAGACAATCTTCACTCGTTCGAAGGCTTGGGGGAACGGAAGATCTGGAAGACAATTCCATGGACCGTATGCTTGAATTAGCTTGGGCATGAATTTGCCGACAGCCTTAGCCGAGAATCCTGTTGCGTGGACTACCCAGATATACTCTCTGAAGAAATATTCCTGAGAAACTTTTTGGAATTGGACGGAGGCAATTTCCTCCATCTGTTCAGAATAATTCGCTCGAGCGAATTCTAAAGCTTTGGAAAAATAAGCGTGTGGACCGCTTTTCAGATCCGGTCGGAACTTCTCAATGGCAGACAGCTCCTTGTGCGGTTCCACGCTCTATTCCTCCGATTCGGAAGATCACGTTCTCGTTTTCTTCCCAATCCAGACTACTCACGAGACACGATTCTTGTGCCCCGTTCCAACAAGGAAAGCAATACATTTCATGTGTGGTCCCAGTAGTGAACCTACGGACTTGGGATGACCTGCGTCCGCATGAGCTGCAGACTCCTGGCTCCGGACTCCACAAAATATGGCATTCCATCTAATAATATTCGACAATAGAATGCGACCAGATTTGGTCATGAGATCTTTGTATTATTAAGGCGGACCCGATTTGGGCTGGATCTAATATGACTCCGATGTATTCTTGACACATGCTTGAAACATTCAGTGTAGCCCCCCGTGAAGGTCGAGTACGGTTCCTGACGGAAGGCCAGACCCGATGGGTGGTTACGGTCGAATGTGCTATGCTTAATCAAGCATACAACTTTGAGATTGAACCCGGATCCAAACTCAAAATCGGTGATTTTGTTCGTATTTCTGGATTGGTCCGCATCAATCCTACGTTGAAACAAAATGGGGAACCGGCAGAAGCCAATCTCCAATACTGGCATGAGCCTTACGACGGTTCAGAGAAAAAGAACTGGGTCCGATTTGAGCTTCTCGCTCCGAAGTGGGAACGAATCCCGCCACCGGATGTGGCAGATACTCTCCGCGATGTGCTAGAAGCTACAAAAGCATTGCTTGAAAACTGGGACGGAGTATCACCCGACCGTCTCCAACAGACTATTGAAGCATGGGATCAGGCTGCTAATTTTATGCGTCCTATATTGGAACAGAGAATCGTAGAGGAATTTGAGCGTACTGCTCCCGTTAAAGCTTTGGAGCTGGATTTCTAGAAGCGAAAATCTTCTGCATACCATCACTGAGTTTGGATCTGTATTCCGGGTCCGCCATTTTGGCGTTCATTCGCTTCCGAGACTCTTTGGACAGGATTAGAACCACATGCAGAAGCTCGTCGTCTGGTCCTTCCAGAATTTCTTTTACGGTCTTGGAATCCAGTGAATTGCTCATGACGACAATGCGAACAGGGCCGCGCAGGTATTTACCCCAACAATACCGTCGGCCTTGAGTCCGTGGAGTTTCTGAAACACCATAACGGCATCCTTAGTTTTTGGACCATACTGACCGTCAGCCCCCGTTGGACCAATATCAAATCCGAGCTTGATGAGAGCTTGCTGAATTTCTTTCGTCGTATGCATTCCTGACGGAGGATAACCGGGAACACGATTGGCATTGCCATCATGCCAATCCTTCAATTCTTGATCAAAATCAGGAAGATCTACGCCGTAGAGCTTCTCGATCACGGGCCTGATGGCATCATATCTGGCGGGATAAATGATGACTCCAGGATCAAAGGTCAGAGCTTGTAACATACCTACAACCCAATCTGAATTCCATTGCGCCGCTCCAGCTTCCGATACGTATGACTGCAATGATTGGTTTGCATAAGTCGGGTTATTTGCAGCAAACGACAAATATGCGGCTCTAGCGGCAGCTCTCCAGTCCCCTGGGCCAGTAGGAGTACCAGATTCGGTTCCCCATAGCGTAGTCATTGCTTGAGGCAAGACAAATCCCATGAGCCTTGGGATCGTATACCGGATTTGAGCTTGCTGAGCGATCGTACTTTGGAATACGCTGGCGACGGCAGCAGCCCAACCTTTAGCATATTCTTTAGAAGAATCGTCCCAAGTCCCCTGCTGTCCATTGGACTTGAACAGGAAGAGTTGTTGTTGTTCATCCAGCCTGTCTACTTCCCCTCGTGCGTCGGGGAAGAAGAATCGCCACCTGCCTTTGTCATTCTTCTTGAAGCTCAAGCCAATACTCGTCAAATACTGAGTCAAAGGAGCCAATGCAGAAGAATCCATTTCTGCCACGGCTCCAAGCATATCCGAAACTGAAAATTGACCAGCTTCACACCATTGAATCAGACCAGAGGAAAGAATGCATCTATCATACATGTTAATGGCATCGTAATGTCCACCTTCCGTGGCGGTGATAACTGCCATCGTCCGTTGATCTTCCGTATATGTGGCCCCGAGAGAATAAGGAATGACCCCCCTGAAAAAGGGCCCTTCATATTGTTTATACGTTCCCCAGCCTATGTCCAGAATCGTGATCATCGTATCTCCACGGTACCAGGAATGTATTGATCTGAGATGGCAAAAACTGCCGAATTCCTGATTCAGAAGCTATCCCAAACGAAGATTATTTTAGCACGCGTACGCTTTGTTCCTCCGAACAACATTCAAGCGAATCAAGATCTTTCCCAATTCTATCACACATCCGTTCTTTTGGACGTCGGACTCCCGAAAATGAAATGGGTATCTTGTTCCTATTCAGATAGGGAGCTTGAACTGAAGATCATTCATCAGTACAATCCTCGATTCAAACGTTTTGTCCTGAAACCCAAATCCGTGAGAGCCGCCATGGATAAGCTTCTGGCGGAAATCAGAGAACGCTCTGACAAAGCGATCCAAGAAGCACCCACCAATGGGCTTTATGGGAAAGCCATGGTCCTCATCGAGAAACGGGCAACCAGGCGTCGATCTGAAGAGCATGCTAGAGGGGTAGAAATGATCAGAACCGCACTGATTGGTCCAGCCAAAGACATGGAATTGGAAGATCTTGTTGAACTATGGCGCTCTTGCTGCGTCGAAGTCGTAATGTCGTCATGAGTTTACATAGGCGTCTCTTGTTGGATGTCGATGGAGTTTTAGGTGACTTCCACGAGGCAGCCCGAGATCTCATCAATGATCTCTTTGGAATCCGATTGGAAATGAGTGCATTCACTACCTGGGATGTGACTGATGTTCTTCCCACTGCCGAAATGAAGGCCGCTTGTAATAACGGGATTGCGGAGCCCGGATTCGCTTCTTCTTTGAAGCCTTTTCCTGAGGCTCAAAAAGCCGTAGAAAAGCTCCGCTCTATTCCAGATGTGGAGATATTATTTGTTACTACTCCACACCATATTAGTAAAACATGGATGCAGGAACGCAATGAATGGTTATCTCATCATTTTAATGCTCGTCAGGACGAAATCATTCACTGTTTCCGGAAATATGCGGTCGCAGGCCATGGACTAGTCGATGATAAACCGGACAACGTGGAGAAATGGGGTTTACATCATCCTAACGGCCACGCATTGCTTTGGGACACTCCATATAATCGCCGAGAATCCCATCTTCGTCGAGTAGTCGGATGGGATGAAATCGTGGATTTATTCGGTTTCCACCGATGACTATGGCTGAGTGTTCCCTATAATGATCGGCTCTGTTGGATAATTTTCAGAGCCAGCTGTTGTATTCGGAACCGTATCATTAGTCCCATAGATTTTGAAATTGGTCCAAATAAGGTATGGACCTGAGAAAAATGGAACTGACGGAACAGTTGGAAGGCTGGTCTGCGTTGTGTAGAAAGCGCCAGAGTCAGTCTCCCACGCTACGGTTGAGTATTGGACAAATGGGGTGAGGCTTATGGGGGAAGAGAAATAGAAGGAGTATAGACCCGCGGTTGGAACGAACACCGTGATAGAATTTACACGGGCACTTGTGTTCAAATTCCAAAGAGAAAGCTTGACAGTTTTAGAAGAAACTGCCCAGTAGAATCGAATACCGAGCAAGCTACAAGCTCTAGTGACTCGGAAGGCAGTGCCGCTTCCTTGATTTAATGATGAGTTGGAAACAGGGTTACTGTTTGCCATCATGAAGTTCACGGGACTAAAGTCAGGGACAGTGTCTGTCTGAATACCCCCATCGTCTCTGACGCTCGATATATACACATCCGCAAGTGCACTTCCGCCAGACTTGGGTCCTGTATACTGTGCTCCAGTCAAGTCAGGTATATTGGCGACTACCCATGACCGGAAAGTAAGGGATGGCGCATCCACATCCCGACCTCTCATTTTGTAATAAATGGTCATCCAGTTCCTACCAGTAAGGGTTCTACAGGGTATCTCTCTGAGCCAGCTGTGCTCGTTGGGTTCCCGTCTCCAGCGATAAAGGACTTGAAATTGGTGTAGAAAAATAATGGACTCGCAATTGTCGTTTCAGATCCTGGCTCCGCGGCAACACTAGTTTGATTAGTGTAATTAGCACCATCTGTTTGATACACAGTGACAGCGTATGACTTGAACGGAGTCAAAGTTTGAATACTGGTGAACGGGACTCTATAGACTCCTGCCACTCCCGTTACGAACCCATCAAAAGTCATTCTTGACGCAGCTCCGACATCCCAAATTGAAATTTTCAATGCCTTATTGGCCGCTCCCCAATAAAACCGAACCCCGATAGCTTTACAAGATCTGATGGGAGTAAATTTACTTCCTACAGTGAAATTACCAGATCCATTCGAAGGCACGCTATTGGTGAACAGAAAATCAACAAGACTGAAGTTTGCAATTTGGTTATCCGGGATTCCTGACTTCCATTTTGCAGCTACGGTGACATCCGCCAATGGGCTGCCGCCAGATTTGGGTCCCGTGTAGAGAGTGGCTTGGAAATCCGGCATATTGGGTACTACCCAACTCCTGTACAAGATAGAGGCGCTGTCTACATCCCTGGCTCGCATGCGGTAGTAATAACCCATGACTCAATCTTCATTCGCTCATAGGACGTGAAACAGGAGGCTTCGGTACCCCTCCGACTTTCAAAATTCTCGGCCTTCCTCCTCGGGCGCACACAATAACGGCTTCTTGTTCATATCTTCGAGCCAATTCCACAAATTCAGAAATATTAATGTTTGGTACGACCCAGCATTTTTCCGGTACTCCTTCCCATTCTCCGATGGATTCCACTGGAGAATAGCCGAGTCCTTCTAGCTCCTTTTGAAGCTTCTGGTGCAAGAATTCATTCTGTGAGTCGGTTCTATCAGCGTAAGCTGAAAGAACACCGTAGCTCACGCCGGCTAATCCGGCAGCGATCTTCACGATCCTCACATGTCATATCAGCATAAACGTTTCGAATCTTCACAGTCAAAAGCTTTTATCGAGAATTCCGATATGATTTTAAGGACCGAAATTGGTGGATTCATGCCAAGCGTCGTCACAGACGGTGATAAGATCTTTTCCAAAGACCTTTTACCAGTTTTGAGCGTTACGGCTGGTGATGTAGATCTCCAACAGTGGTGCACGGAGGTTTCCAACCAATTGTGGGAAAGTTCTTGCGTGGCTAACGCGTCAGCCGACGCAATTGAGCTTTGCAATGGACTGGATGGATTGACACAAGTTCAAATTTCCAGGAATCAAATTTATTACAATGGTCGTTCCATAATGACGGTGGACGGGATCCACAATCTCACAAACCTTGACAAGGGAATGTCAGTCAAGGCGGCTTTCCAAGCCATGAACGTATTTGGAATTTGTCCTGAAAGTTTGTGGCCGTATACGCCTGACAAAGTCAACGTTCGTCCTGATATCAAAGCTACCTGGTATGCTTTGAACAATAAGCTCCATTCATATTATCGTATTGATTCCATTGCGGATGGAATGCTGTCCGATATTCAAAGTGCAATCGGCGGTCGCCATCCGGTCTGTTTCGGTATTCCAGTGACTGAAGCTTTCTACAAAGCTTCAGGGAACCAGGTTATTCCTCCGCCTCAAGGAGAACCTTGGAACATCACAGAGAAAGTCATTGGCCAACATTGTATCATGGCAATGGGCAAAATTGGGAACAACATTAAGATTCGTAATTCTTGGGGTACAGATTGGGGTGACGGTGGTTATGCTCTCCTCGACCCCGGATGGTTTGTGTCCGGATTTGCGAACGACCCATGGGTTCCGACCAACGGACTTGTCTTCCAAGGAGACTTGGCATCATGAAGCGATTCCTACTACTTTTGCTTGTTATGGGCTGCAATGGGTGTCCAGCTCCGGAAGCACCCCTTGTTCCCGTACAGCCCACTGACACGGCTTCTTGTGGTGAAGCTTGCGATCACCTGAAAGTTCTTGGTTGCCCTGAGGCAAAAGGATCAACACCCAGCGATCCTGATTCGTGTCGCAAAGATTGTGAATACGTTCAAAATAACGGCTTGTCCATTAAGCCGAGTTGTTGGGTGTCGATCAAGTCGTGTGGTGAGTTAGAGACGACTTGTAAATAATCACGATTCCATCACTTCTGCTACAATTTGCCAGTCTCGAATGAGATTGGCTCCCGGGATATAATCTCGGAACCAAGATTTGTAGGGATCTCGTCCCTTCTCGAACATTAATTTTTCTAGTCGAGGAATGTTTATCCCTTCAAAATTTTTGGCAAAGGAATACCAAATACCAGGGTCTTCTGATTCAGCAACTAGGTCTTCTGCTTCTTGAAGACTGATCATACTCGCCTGGACCATTTTAAGGAGAATGTAAAGATCTTTCTTAGCCACAACGAATCTTGCGGCATCCATTCGATTTACCTGCGGATCATCCCTGCACAAATTGAACATGGTGTTCGGATAGCCATGCTTAACTACGAACTCTGTGAGTTTCTTAGAATTATGTCCTCTGATGTAAGTCCAAGCACTGACAATAAAATCTACGTTTGAATAATTGTAACGTCCCGATTTATCATCCCAGTTATCTAAATCGACGGACTGAAGATACTCCACATTCACACCCGGAACGATGGCGAGCCTACGAATGTGGAAACCATCTTTGGATTCCAGGATGCGTTTTTGGATGACCTTCATTATTTCGGAATTAGATTGGGCTTCTTTGCAGAACTGAGCCAAATTGCAGATATCATTAAGTTCCATCTTCTGGACAGCTTCAATAACCTTTCCAGGTTCCCCAACGACTACTTTTGCTAAATATCCCCGCATCAGAAATTCCAGAGAAAATCGGATGGCAAACAGGAATTTTTCCTTTTCATCCACCATGGACTCCGGATATTTCAACGGGAGTGTCATGTGTCCATTACATCACGAACGAGTGCTTCGTTTAGTGTTCTTCTGATATCATCATCAGAGACTTTCATACGGACGAGTCGCGAAACTACTCGTTCCATCTCTTTCAACTCTTCCGCACGCATCAAAGCACTTATTTTTTGAATTATTGAGTCCAGTTCTCCCGCTTCGTAACGGGTCCGTCTAAGATCCATAATCCCGAGAAGGGTGTGATTCTCGTCATTTCCCCAGATGACTTCCATCCTCCACCAATCCACACCTTGATTTAGTAGTTTTTTCTTGAGTCATCATTCCCTTGCGGGGCTCTTATCCGAGTTTCACGGAATCCGATTTCAAGAGTACACCATCCGCTGCCACCAATGGTTGCAGGGCTGTGGCGCTCCATTCGCTTGATCCCCATGATCAAGCTATGGAGAATTTCCGCCTCTAACGAAGAAAATGTTAGACTCACTAAATGGCCTTACCCCCGTGCCTGAAAGGTCGGGTCCGATTATACTCGACCTTGATGCGAATTGCAGTCAGGAGATCAATGGCGTTTTGTCCACACCAATCACAAATCCGAATAATGGCATCTCCAAGTTCTACAGGGATACCTTCGGGTTTTGCTCCTGGTGTATCCGCCGAGACTTCCGAAATAGTCTTCGTCTTTCCGTTATTGGACTTGACGGTGTGGCTGTACCAGATCTCGTTCAGTCCCCGATGATCACGGAATTCCTCAACAGCTTCTGCAATTTCAGTTACAGTTAAAAGTGACTGAGTGGGGAAATCATTCTTCCACCCATGCTCCAAAGCGATCTGAGAAGAAATTGCGCAAAGTTCTTCAATACCGAGATCACAATGACCGTTAAGCATCGTCTTGGTTACTCTGACCGGATGATCACCTCCAACGTCATATTCCCACTCGACGTTCTTAACTGTTTCGTTGAATAACCCGTCGAGATCGCTACACAGACTCTTAGCAGCCCGACGGGCTGATTCCAAATTCCCACAGACGACTTTCGTCTCGTAGACATTCTGGTGTGCACAATCGAGCCTTCGAGAACTAACGAGATAAACGTCCATGGAGCCTCCGCTCCGACGTTACACTAAATGCCTTTCCAAGCTTTCCAAGCCTCCAAAATGGAGACTGAATAGCGTTCCAATCTATTCCCAAGCATTTGGGAATGTGCCTTGGGCTTCGGTTGCATGTGAACAGAGTCCACTTGTCGAAATGCCAGATAGTCCGAAATCATTGACCTGTGACATTTCCAGGGCAGAACCTCACAACACATGATTCCAACGGAACCGGATTCTCCTCGCGCCATTAATCTGTCTGCGCCTTCGAGAAATTCATCCAAGCTGGTGAAAGAAGCGTAATCACGTAGGCCGATATTAGTCCATTGCGGCTTTAGTAATGCAAGCTGCTCTGCTGGCGGCTCGGCGTTTTTTGCAATACGTTGCTTCGGGAATTTGCCCTTGGCATAGGCAGCAAGGTCCACATCGGGAAACGTTTCAACCAGAGGCAGGTGCCTGGCGTCCCAACCACCGAGTTCAGGCCACCATTCATATCCAATGCCTGCTTCAGGCAGCCATTTCTCCAACGATTCCTTCCGAAAGTGTGGCCATTTGGAGTTCGGATGAGACCGAACATCGATGACAGTATCCACTTTTCCTCGGATGAGTCGGAGGAATTCTTCTTTAGGAAGGACGCTGTGACCGATAGTGTAGATCATATCTTGCGATACGCAAGATATTGAACTATTTCAGGAAATGCTGAATCAGCCACTGAATAATAGTGGCAATCGCTGCAATTGTGGATACGGGAATCGTGACTTTCCGAGAAAGTCCTTTTCCGGCTTTATCCGCTTGAGTTGTAATAGACTTGATTGCAACGTCTGTAGTAGTTTTAACGTGTTTCTCGAACGCTTCCATCCTTCTGTCGTGATGAACGTCCGTGCTAATTAATTTAAGGATTTCTTCTTCATGTTTTTCTAGTTGCTCTTTCAGAGACTCTTTTAAGTCCTTAACAGCTGACGCAGCTTCGAGAGATGTCGAAGCTGCACGAGTGGCAGCATTCACAACATGTTTCATTCTCTCACTTAGTTCCGAGAGAGCTTTGTCGTGATCAGCGTCTTTTTCATCTAGACGCGAAACTTGATCATGGATCCAAGAATCCAACTCTTGAACGCGATTATGGAGTGTTCCATAACTATTTGCGTTCATCATAGTGATGCGCATGAAAGTATAAGCTGGTCCATCCACGTCAGTTTCCTGGACGAATTCAGCACATGACCAGCTTATTGGAAATTCCACTTTGGAGTCAAAGATGTACCACCACGAAATTTTCCCAGTGGAAGTTTTAACTGGCCAAATAGCGAATTTTTTTGGTTTTCCTGAAGCGTGATCTTCTAGATGGTCCCGAATCGGATCATGGAGATCCACAGGGACGATATCAAACATTGTCATGCTTCTGACCTGTTCAGAAGTCAATCCCAATTTTTGCAGTGTGAACGCATTCGTCCATGTAATATTGGCCTCCACGAGGTCAATTTCAAAGAATCCCTTATCACTCATGGACCTCCCGATTTCCCTCATTGAACTAAGAGACTTCGGGGGTACGAATTGCCTGATGCTCATGTTCACAGAACCCGTTCAAAAACGTTTCAGCGCGGTAACGTCTAGTAAATGAACGTCCTACAACTCGAATGTACTAAATGTCGCGTAGCCGTAAACTGCCCGGAGCGAGGGGCAAGTCCGCTTACGCTGCGTAGCGGCAAAAAAGTTTTGTGTTCCGTAATCGGTGGTTACGGACGGGTTCCTGTCGATAAGATCAAACTGTCCGTCGAATCGGCCGAAAGGGCCGAAAAAGATGGACCTTGCATCACTATCGCGGAAGTCCCCGTTATCGATCCCGATTCAGGGTCTCTTTATCGGAAAGTCACGAAGATTTTTCATCAGCCAATTCTGCACGAACGGGAAACCACGACTTTCCATCAAGACATGGTTTATCCCAAATCTCACCGCTGAAACATCCAAAGTGTCATAATATTCAAAATAAAAACTGTGATTCTATTAGCAGTAATGACTATTTCTTTGCGAGCACGTTCCATAAAAGTGGGTCTAGGTAGAGGTACCCTCCGAGGTGGCGTCCTGTATCCGCCAACTTGTTCCAACTCTGCTTGGGGTTCTCTACTCTTGAATTGGAACGGGAATCTTACCTGATCATATCGATCGTAAAGCTCGATAATCAATTGTACGACTTCTTCCATATCCTTGCCAGTATTAGCAAGTTGAGCTTGGAACTCTTTCATACCAAACGATACGGCCTCAAGACTCAAGTATGCTTCCCGATTGAAGCCGGTAAAATAGCTCGACACCACTGCATGGCTTGCGGGAACCTCTCTTTACCGAGCCGATACATTTCGTAAGCTACTCGCCTATACGAAATATGGCCTTGCGGCTTGGTTCGGAGTTCTGAAATATAGTAGAGTTGCTCCAGGTCCATATCAAATACGGACCTATGCAGATAGCCAAGGGGAATCATATACTGCATAAAGTCTGCGTCGTGAACGACAGAATCGTCGTCATATGCCCAAATAGCCTCCATAGCTTCTCGATATTCATTCTCAAGATCGGATCCGAGAATGTCATCTGGCACTAAATACCCGTAGTGAATAGACAATGGCTCTGCATATTGCTCACAACGCCGATGCCTTTGTAGATCTCGGTATGCGCCGTAGTCCATCATAATGTCAAAAGCGATCCGAATGGATCGGAAGACTTTGGGTACGTGTCGGTGTTCTGGGCGAGAGTCCATGTGCTTGCAGAACGCTGACCAACTCATTCCGTGCCGATCTGCGATTGTCGATTCAAATGACTTTTGAGTCAACGCAGGATCGGGCAGCAAGAATGGCTTGTGGAGGTCCACGTACCAATCCGGAGCTTCAAAACTGAATTTCGGGCTAATGTTCCCGAGTCCTTTTACGACTGGTTCGAAAGCATCCGGTTCAGTATGTTTTACTAAAGTGGGGGCAACTTCTCCTACTGCATCGTGGATTTTGTCCCCGATGAGACGGAATTCAGAATTGTTGTGGCCCCGAGCCCTGACGATCATTTCTCGCAAGTCGCACATGTTGGCGACAATAGCGACGTTCGTTCCAGTTCCAGCAGGCAACAGGTACCTGAGGTTATCAAACGCTCTAGCCTTCACAGTCCTGTCGGACTCTGGCAGATTCATGAGTTTGGCGCATCGTGCCGTCATTCTCTCATTGAGACGATCGTATGCATCGTAGAACCTGGCGGCGAATTTTGCCATGGTCTCAGGGCCACCAGGCGGCGTGACGAAGGAATCTCGAGAGAAAGCCTGGTACCTTGTACTCTTTTCCGAGTATCCAGGCCTTTGCCAAGATTCGAAGAATTTGGATGCCACGATAGAAATTCGCTCGAGGCATACAGGCGCGGTAGCGAGTTCTGCCACACTCTTATGGCCATAACTCACAACCCACTTTTCCTGGAATTTATCCGCTTCTTCGGCCGAAAGTTTGGCCAAGAGTTCTTTGGCAGACTCCGGAGACCGTGAATATTTCGCAAGTACAGTCGCTTGTTTCGCGGGGCTCAATGGAGCACCCGTATGGTCCGTAAGGCAGAAGATCTCGGTCTGTTGTTCGGACATTAGGGAGCCTCATCTATGGATTCGAACGTGAAAACGATTGTACAACGGCGGATTTCGACTATCCAGATTCCTTCTATTAAATCCTTGCACTCATTTACGGGCGTGCCCGCAGATTTTCGCCCTTGGCTATGTGGCCTGTCTCCATCAGCGCTTTACAATTGTTCACTGACATGCCGGAAGCGGATGCACATTAAGACTCCTGAAGTCAAATGGATGAGCATCAAAAGGTGGGTTTCCAATACTCCAAACGGTCTGGTGTTGCCTCCTGGGATATTCTTATCAATCAAACGTCAGGAAAGCTATGTTCCGCTTCCCCGGCCTCATTTGAGCAAAATGGAATACATCTTACTCATGTTTCCTTATGGGAACGTATGGAGCCAACAATCTCCGGGCGTACCTATTGACGAAGACTGGATTTGGTCTGACACTAAATCCGGAATGTTGGTCTTGGAAGCCTTGATGCGCAAGGATGCAGCACATCCTGTCCAGGGATATTTCAAATCATGTTATGAATATATGATTTCCAATCCAGATCAAATCGGTATACACTTGAAGCGTAAGCGAAAAGAAGAGCCTCGATCGGCAAATTAATCATTGTTTAACTACAACCCAAGGAAGCTTCCGAGCTGCTCGCATATTCAGCTCAATTTCTTCCATTACTTTCGGTTCATGACTCAGAGGGAATGAAATCTCCAGTTTCATGACGCCGGACTCAGCGTCTCCTTCCAAATTCATTGATTTAACGAACTGGATTTCTTGTGTTCCAACATAAAGAGTCATCCCTCTCATACTTACAGCTGCGGTGAAAACTCCTGCACCGAAAATTCGAGGTTTATCTTCCATAATCACAAATCCACTTCAATGTGATTTCCATCACAAATGTCGTTATTGGTTTTTAAACGGCAAACTGCCATTACCCAGTCATCCTGTCCGCAATTACAACAGAATGCTCTGGTCCCGGTCTCGAATTTTTGGAGAGACTGGACTGAACTTCTTCTCTTGGAAGATTCGAAATAACCGCAGTGGCGTTCGAATTCTCCGACGCAAGTTCCGCACAGAACGTGCGCAAGCGCTGACGTATTTTCAACCACAAAAGATTATAACAGACTGATCATGTCTTCGTGTGCCGCACCGGTTCCGATGAGGACTACAGGAACATTGGTGGTGGCTTCGATTTTATCGATGAATTTCCTGCTCTTCTTGGAGAGCTTCTCGAAGGCTTCTTTTCCGCCGCGCAATCCATGATCATTCCAATCTAGATATTGGACGAAATTGAGAACGAGCTTCGTGGCTCCATTGGTCACGACTGCGTCTCGGAGTCCGATGAACGAAAAAGTACAAACGCGACGGATACGCTTGGTCACAGTCGTACGTTCTCTTTCAGCAAGCGCTTTGGCTTCTTCGGCAGGCATTCCAGATTCAGAAGCGACCTGTTCCCAAGTCATTTCTTCACAGTCCGGATAGAAGTCACCGGAGTACCCCTTCTGTTGCCCGTCATCTCCCATAACGTTTCCAACTCGAATGGGGAACGTCCTCAAATTGAGGTAAACATCTCCCAGAGATCGTGGCGGCATTGCGAGGTGATCGAGCGCCGCTTGCACAGTGCAATTACGTGAAGTGCATTGTGGATAGTGCGATCCGTGATCGATAGAGAGAGCATAACCTTGCGATCCCTCGTGGAGCCACATGTGGCCCCTTGTCATCACAGTTTCCTGGACGCACTTGCGGAATTCGTCCGCCCGGATCACAGAAATTGAATCTGAGGATCGTGCTGTCTTGCTTTCGAAGAGATGACTAAACTGCCTCTTCATTTCTTCATGATCATTCCAAGCGAGTTTGCAGTCAGCTCGTCGAAGGATTTTATCTACGATGGCTGCGGCCGAACCTTGCATTGTGGATGCAATATGCATGGTTGAATCCGCACCTTCACGTTCCCGCTTAGCGTGATCGTCTGTAACGATGCTCGCACGCTCATGGATTCGAATTTCGGGATATCCAGCTTCTTTCCATTCCTTACAAAGTTGGCCCCATGAGAATCCAGAACCAGGAGTAATCCAGCATTCCATCCCCATTCCTTTCACTTTCTTGAGGATGGCAGCCGTCGGGATGGCTTTTGCAACGAACTTCGTTCCGTCTTCAAACAGAGCGGTGTGACCAGCATTCGGGAAGTTGGAGCTGGAGACGTGAGTGACGTTGAATCTATCCGCCAAGAAGGCGGACGTTTTGCCCTTTCCGCTAGAACCCCAGAAGCAATCCAGCAGAATATTGAGCTTCCCATCTTGCATTTTTCTCTTCCGCCTCCAGACTGGACGAACATTACAAGAGCCAGTTACCCACGAATCTTTGGAATCCCTGGACCGGTATCAATGACGAGTTCTTTCTTCGGGATTTCTGCCTCAACAGCCGAAACCTTGGTGAGTCCTTTTGATTTCAAAATACTCTGCAGATCTTTTGCTTCTACATATCTAGCCAAGCTTCTCTTCGGATCTTTCGGATGTCCGATGGCAGCCATTCTGGCTCCAGCAAGTTCTTTTGGAGTATATATACGAGCTTCGAGCTGAAGTTGCTTACGCCTTTGTACCCGATTCGCCCATCTCATATCGAGTTTCCGGCGCAGAGCCCTTTCCGTCACAATCATGACACGGACTGTCAAATCGACTGGTATTCGTTTGTTCATTCGTAATGAAACTCGACAAGCATAATCGCAGCCGAGAGCAAAAGCTTCTTGGAAAGATTCTGCTCGAATCAGCACATGCGATAGACCAAATTTCTCAGGAAATGTCACTCTCCAAATCTTCGTGCCAGTTTTTACAGATTCACCAGGAGCTAAAAGCCTTTGAAGAGTTTCCTTCCTATACCCCGGGAATGCCAACAACATGGCCGCGTCATAAAGCTGGTCAAACCTTGTTTTACCAGCTTCCGAGGCTCGAACCGGAACAAACTGCAATAGCTCCACAGGAATTGCATTATTGCGAACCAATTCTTCCAAGAGGGGTCGAAAATACTCCCGTTCCTTCTTGCCTGTGGCCATGCGTTGAGTAGCCTCATCCAAGGCTTTCTTGAGCGCTTCCTCGCGCTCTGCTACGCTAACGGTTCTTTTTGCTTTCGAATTCTTTGCAGTCACGTCATGCTTTCGGAATCACAAGAGGCGTGGCTACTGTAGGGTGGGCTTCGCGATGGAAGGACCGAGGGAGCATTACATGACGATACACTGCCATGGAATCTCCCTACGTGAGGCGGTTTGGGTTCAGAGCCGGATCTTCGGATCCACCCAGCTTCTTCTCGTTCTTCGGACGGAGGTTTTTACCTGAAGATCAGATCTGGAATTTGGCCTTGGGACTCTCGGCTTGAAGAGACCCAATGCTGTTTAGATGGCAGCCGGGACTTGAGCTCGTAGCCTCCATCTTTTCTCCTGATCTTTTTGATCCTTTTCTTCGTTCTTTCGACAAGTAGTGAGCATCCAGCAGCGGAGCAAGCAGTGGAAACGGCGGAGTCGGATTCAGAAAGTGCAATGGCATTAGAAGAAGCGTGTGGATCAGGTCTCGTAAGAACTTTTCTGGTGTTCCTCGATGTTCCGGTGCATTTTGAGTTCAGAGCTGACATGCCTCTGATCCCAGAAGGTACCGAAATCGAATTCAGAATGGCTCTTCGGAATCCCAAAGATCCGAAGCGTGTTCGGACCATAGATGGGCCCTACAAAGTTTTGAGGAGGAAGTGCATTTATTCCACTCAGAAATCATCAATAATGGGATTCTCTCAATATCTTGAATTAAGTCCCGTAGAGGACCATCGAAGTTCACCAGAACCGTCAGGAAAAACCCGACGTTCAACACGTGATGTGTAAATAGTTCGGTTGACAAAGCAGCTTGATCATGCTTTAAGCATGACTTCTCAACAGGATCCTATACTTACAAGTATAGGATTCGAGCGGCGTCTCTCCATCTCCTCGAGTGGGCGTCGTCCATTGGAAGTCGACTCGTAGTTGACTTTTTCGCAGCGACAGGAGATTGCAATGCAGAAGAATCGCGCGCGGCTTTTTGCCGGCTTCTTGGCTCTTGTGGCGATGCTTTTTAGCCGACCCGCAAGTGCTTCACCTGACATTTCCGATCTTCGCCAGTGGATGGTGGATCGCATGGCGTCTTGGTCACCGCCAGGTCGTAGTTTCATTGCAGGCGCGAAAGAAACTCACGACGAAGGAATCGTTCGTTACGGAGAAATTGCGGAATCCATCATTGCTGTGGCTTATGATCCCCAGGAGAAACCTCTTTTTCCTGGAAAATTTGGTCGAGCCCGCACCGCGGCTCTCTTGGCATCTATCGCTCTGTTCGAAAGTGGTTATCGCAAGGACGTAGATTTGAACCTCGGTCCTCAAGCTCGAGGGGACGGAGGCCGTTCTTGGTGCATGGTTCAAGTTCAGCTCGGAAAACCAAACCCCGCAACTGGCAAAACTGACTTGCGTATTGCCCTCACGAAGGAGGGGTACGAGTTCACTAAGGACACGAGTCGGGGGTGGAGTGGAGAAGATCTGATTTCGGATAGGCGCAACTGCTTCCGCGCCGGACTTCGGATGGCTTCGAGCTCTTTCACCGTGTGCCGGAATCTACCGGTCCTTGAGAGATTGTCGGCTTATACCGCGGGCAATTGTCTTGAAGGCCGAAATTCATCCAAGGTTCGCGTAGAGAAAGCCGTCACATGGCTCACCGATCACCCCGTTCCGTTTTCCGATGCCGTAGTCATGCAGCTGCTCGCGCCGGCTCCACCAATCCTTCCCAATCCGTCGGCTTTTCTCCCGGTGGTCGGCTCTTCCAGCTAAACCATCGCCGATCACGAAATAGTTGACTTAGAGAATAAGGCATGTTAAAGTGGTTCCTTCGTCCGCAGGCGATGTGGACATCCCGCAGTTACTCCGATAGGCAAGGCAATTGCCGCGTGGAGGCTACATGCAATATCAGACTGTCGCGATCCCGACGAACCAGTCATTTCTGAGTCAGTGGCATGCGTGGATCCTCTCGAAGGTCTCGCGCAAGTTCAAGCGTGATAAGGAGAGGATCCCCGATGCCGCGCAGGACGTGCGGGTTCGCCTCCTGACCAAAGACTTCATTGGTCGGTGGTTTTTCAAGCATCTTCGCCATGAGATCGTGGATCGGTCTCAAGCTCAACGCATGCTTGGCGGAGCTTCGATTGTCTTCATTGGTTCGTTGTTGCCTGTCAACGTTGGCCCTACGCTGTGCCAGAACAAGCACTGCATGAAGGCCAAGACGTGCGTCCGGTCTTGTCCGGATTCACTTTGGCGTGTGTCTGATATTTTGGATTTTGCCAAATTCGACTACGCCCGTTATTACTATTCCATTCAAGGACACACGATCAGCAGTGATGATGTCCTCAGGCTCCTTGGATATCCCGCCGGTTCCTACGGGATCCTTGAATCCATGTATAGGCAGGGTCGGTTGAAGCCTGCTGAGCTCACTGAGCATGAATGTATCAAGGTTGTGGAGGACCCCAAGCCCCACGGGCCGGTGTGTTCATATGTTGATGCTGCTGGCAACGCTTGTCCTCGGCGTCATTTCAGCCGTGGTTATTGTGCTAGCCATTACAATAACCACGTGATCGTTGCATGTCCGGCTTGTGAACACGGACTGAAACTTCTCAAGGATCGTGGCATTTCTCTCGCTTTGGATAGGAGCAAGCCCGGAGGCTGGAATCATCCTTCCATTCGTGATAAAGTCGCGAGGCTTCGATGGAATGACCGGCAGCTGAAGCCCATGCTTCGTGGCTGGAAAAAGACCAATATGCTCCGGTCAACCGGGGATGCGGCATTCACTCCTCTTCACATCATGCGACCTCCTGGTCCGAATGGGGTGGCACCGGGTATCGATGCAGGTCTTCTCAAGTACGCAGAACTGATCATCGATCATGAAGTCGTCAACAGTTTCAAGCGTATCTCGCGTGGCGACGATATGCCCACTATGGTTTTCAATAACGGTCTCTCTCCGGAAATTGGAGACTCTGAGACTGTTGCTTGGGAATCTGAAGATGTTGACGACCCTACGGGTCGTCAACGGGTGTTTCGTGATCCCGGTTCGCAAAATCAATTCAGTCAGGTCGAGATCCGTAAGGATCTGGCAGCAGTCATGGCGTCTGCTGGATTGACGCCTGACGAGGAAGCCGTCATTCGGTCTCTCGACCTCGGAGAGATGAGTGCCAAGGACTATGCAGGGATCAGCGGTAAGCCATTGCAGAAGGTGAATCGCTTACGGGCTTCTGCAATGGCCAAACTCCGTGCTCACAGGGACGAGATCACCAGGCGTCTTGCTCTTGTGGACGTCGACCAGGCCATGCGTGATGTTTGTGACAAGCACGGATGTACGCCAGAGCAAATCATTGGTGACGAAACTTTTGGTCCGTGTGTTGCTGCAAGGACCGACCTTGTGTGTTTCATGTACGATGCAGGCATGGAAGCCGACGAGATCAGCCTGAAGTTGGGGGTCTCTTTGGAAAGGGTGAACGCGGCCATCAACCGGCGCGTTATCCGTGACATCCGACAAGGCGGCGGCTCCTCGACCTAGCCCTTTAGTGCCTGATCGAAGGCACGATGGGACCCTTTGTATCTCGAGTCGCGCCTTCGATCAGGCTGATCCTGGCTATGTTCCAGCTCTATGCTGATGTCGAGACTGGCTTCGGGAGGGCGATCATTAACCTCCTGAAAAACCAATTCCCGGGTCAGAATATTGACGTACAGCCGGCGTCAATCGGCCACAAGATGATGGCCATCTCTCGCCGTCAAAACCAGAACGACGATCAACGGGCGATGGACACGATTCAGGATTTCCTGAGTTATCTGACCACCGGCACCAAGTTCGTTGACGAGGTCGACGAAGAGACCGGAGAAAAAGTCAGGGTTCCACGCGGCAAGGAGCATGGGGCGAAGCCTTGGGACTTCAGCAAGGATTTCGATAATTGGCAAGACGCACTTGATGCGATCTATTCCAATTTACGTACGAAATCAATCTCGAAATCCATCGATACTCAGCGTCGTAAGAAGAAAGAAAAGTCGGTTGATGACGCCTTCGGGACTCGTCCTGAGGGAGGAGGCGGCGCCGAAGGTGGTGAGGCCCGCATGCCGACATCCGATGAGACGATGCTCGGAAAGGCCCTTGATGATCAGGCCGCGCTCAAGGAGTTTTACGACCTCATCGACGACTATCTCCCTGATCTTAAAGCCTCGTTGTCCAAAGATACCGGCGCTGTGTTCGATATGGTTTTCGAGCACAACGTTGGCGGGTTCGGTTCTGATATCAAAGAGAATATGAACCAGTCGTCTTTTCTTCGGGAGAACTATCCTGAAGTTTGGAATGACTTCTACGCCAAATGGGGCCCGGAGATTAAGAAGAAGAATCCTGGACTAGACGAGAAAAAGATTCAAGGCAAAGTCAACCTCAAGTGGGCGGCTTATCTCGGTGATCTTCGCAAGAAGCTTCTAAATGAAATCTGGAAATTCATCGACACCAATATGACGCCAGGTGACTACGAAGCTCTCAAGGAGGAGTTCTTCTCTGGAACCACTCCGAAGGAGGTTCGAGGAATCGAGAAGGCGAAGGCCCAAAAGGGTATTGACTATCAACGCGGTCGCGATTATCGCACGATTCTCAAGGCTCGCAAGGACAAGAAAGACGGGGAGCCGAGGATCCAAAATCTCATCAAGAAACTTGAAGGTGAGCTTAAGAAAGAGGGTAAGACCCTCGAAGCTGAGCTTGCCAAGGAAGAAAAGGGTGGTGGAGCCGGGGCTGAGGAGGCTGATGGTCAGGGCCAAACGGCTTCAGTGATTCATAAGATCGCTGATTCAGTCTTCCGCGCTTGGATCTGATATGGATGGGATTATTGGCGACCGCTTTGCGGCTGGGCGCCGAATCCGTCCTGCTACCCAAGAATTTGCAGTTACAACTTTCCCGTCGGTAATAATTTCCCTGATGTTAGGGAAACTTCAAGTTCTGGTAACTTCTCCTGCTTCTGGGCCTGAAATTGTAAAACTATGGGTTCCCCCACTTAAGAAGGAACCCCTGACGATCGTCAAGTCGGACTTTGACATTATTAAACAAATCGCTCAGACTTCTACGCTCAGAATGTTTCCTTCAGAAACTCTGATGCAAGCTGAAACGCGCATTCGAGCACGTGTTGCAGTAGAGTTTGCTGGAAGGGGTATTCCCAATGAATGACCAAAACGAAGAACATCCTATCGTCCTTGTGGCATGCAAGCGAGGAACTGATCAACTCACTCGCGGTCAGGCCTGTGATAGTCGGAATGTTTACAAATTGAGTCAAGACGGCGCACATAACGTCATGTACAAATGCGTCAAATGCGGATTCAGTTGGAATGTCCCTGTAGGGGGAGCTTTTACTGCTTGCTGATGTGATATTCTTTTGCCCTCATTGTGGTGGTCCCTTGGATTCCACAGGTCAGGTCAATCGTATGACCTGTCTTCCCTGCAAATGTATCTTCGAAGTAACAGTGGTAATTCGAGAGGTTTTCCGTGGAGGATCAGGAAAAGACAGAGATTTACGGCAATTCCCTAGCGAGGCACGAAGTCTCCCTCCTGGTAAATCATCGGACTCCGGCTAGGGTCGTCGTCCTTTCCGGACCATCACACGTAGGTAAATACCTCTACTTATCACGGTTGCTCTCTGACGCGGTTTCTGAAACCGATTTGTCAGTTGCAGAAACTACTGTAGATGGAATCCGGGAAGCCAGAGAATTTCTACAATCTGGTCCTCTATTTAGTCCTTTCAAAGCGGTCTTGGTAGATAACGCAGATTTCCTAACAGAACCTGCGCAAGATGCACTATTAAAACTATTAGAAGAACCTCCAGCTCATTGTCGAGTGTTCTTGGTCCTTGAAGATGAAGGATGTTTATTACCAGCGCTTCAGAATCGATTGGAAAACATCATTAGATGGACTCCCTTGAGCGAGTCCGAGATGCATGAATATGCGTCTACTGTGCATAGGCTAGATGATAACGCAATTATGATGTCGAGAGGTCGCCCGGGTTTCTACGGTTTATTTTTGAATGATCAACGATATCATAGTTTCTGCAAGTTGTGTGTGCAAATTATGCTAGGTCAGGTGGACCCAGTACAAATTCCTGTTCCCGAGTTGATTTCATCTCTTAAGAGTGGTCGCTCCGTAGAGCGAGATGCTATTTGTCATACTATTTCCGTTGCAGTCTCGGAACTTCGTTCCAATTCTGGCGTTGTTTCAATGATGCGAAATTTCCTCCGCTTGGCCTCTGATTTGTTTAAAAATCCTTCTTTGAATGCAGAAATTCATTGGTATAGAGCCTGTCTGAATCGACACCACTGATAGGTGTAATGTCATTTTCCCGTGGCGTCGTTGATCCTAATTAATGGTGAGGAAGAGTTTTTAAAAGAACGCGCAGCCAGAGAAGAAGCTCATGCTTCTCTGACATCTCACACCGCTGAGTATACTCTCCCGAAAGGACTTAACGAGTACCTCGAAGAGGTACAAATGACCACGGTAGATGGAGGAACGCGCTCCTTCATTTTATGGGATGTCTCAGAAATTCCTTACATACCCACTGGTAATGATGTTGTCATTGCTGTTTCTGCTGGAAAGAAGATTTTATCTGATTCGCGTGCACGCCGAGTTCACAATTTTCCAAAACTTAAGACATTCGATGATAATAATGATGTCATCAAGTGGATTTTGAAGGAAGGAGAGGCTCTCAACATAGATCTAAGCCGGGTAGCGGGTGCGCTTTTTGTGAATTGCGGAAACGGTCTGCGAAAGATCTCATCGGAGATCAGGAAACTTTCGGTAATAACCCCTAAGGGTGGCACGGTTCTGCCTGAGAAGGCACGTCTCGTGATGTGCTTCTCCGCCGAGTTAACCCCCAAGCAGATCATTGACGCCATATGCGAAGGTCAAACCATCCGGGCTCTGGCATTCCACGACAAGCTCCAAGAGAACGGGGACGAAACTGGATGGATTCTGGCCTACATGCAGCGTCACGTAGTGCAACAGATCAGATTGCAGACTTTAGTCGACGGGAAGGTTCCCGACGTCGCCGAGCGTCTTGGCATCCACCCTTTCCTATATAAGAAAATGGTGCTCCCGCGACTCGGTTTATGGGCTTCTGCGTCTTTGATGTCCAGCCTTAACACTTTGTGTGATTTGGACATCATGCACAAACGTGGGAACACGCTTGCGCGATACGGGTTGGAATCTGAAATCGTTCGTTTGAGTGAGGAGGCACAGAATGGTAAGCGTCGCCGCTAACGGAACCCTGGCGATTGAGACTCCATACAGGAGCAACGTCATTGCACTCGCCCGAGATCCGAAAAACGCTGATGCTTTGGCCTCCGGAAAGTGGGAAAGGGTATTCACTAGCGAAGGTATTCATCCGTTTGAAGAGATTCAATGGAAGACTGCCACCGCCGAAATTCGCGGACCGAATGGAGATATCAAATTCCAACAACGAGACGTGGAAGTACCCGATTGGTGGAACCAGAACACTATCGACGTGGTTGCCAGCAAGTATTTCCGCTACATTGATGGGGTAAAAGAAAACTCCGTCAAACAACTTTTCAGTCGTGTTGCTTCTACTCTTCGTCTTTGGGCGGATGACCAAGGATTCTTCAATTCAGATCAAGACGCAGTAGTCTTTGAAGAAGAACTGCTTTATTCCCTATTGCATCAATACGGTGCGTTCAATTCTCCTGTCTGGTTTAACTTAGGGGTTCCTGGGCGTCGGCAAGCGGCATCCGCATGTTTCATCTCGGGGGTTGAAGATACCCTCGAATCGATCAATGCCTTTTCTCAATCAGAAAAGGTCATTTTTGCTGGCGGTTCCGGTTCAGGAGCCAACCTGTCTAAGATCCGTTCCTCTTATGAGAAGCTCTCTTCGGGGGCTTACGTTTGTGGACCGCTTGGCTGGATGGAAGAGCACGACAAGGGTGCTAAGGCAATGAAGTCTGGTGGTTCCACCCGCAATGCAGCTAAGATGGTGGTTCTCGATATGAACCACCCGGATATTCTTGAAACTCAAGATGGCCGACCTGGTTTCATCCGCTGCAAAGCCATCGAGGAGCGCAGGGCTCACGATCTCATCGAGAAATGCGGCTATAGCGCTGCTTACGATGATCCCAATTCGGCTTATAAATGGGTGTCATATCAGAATGCCAATCATTCCGTATCAATTCCTGACGAGTTCATGCGGGCCGTCGTAATGGATGGAATGTGGGACACTCACGAGCGTCTAACCGGTCGCATTGTCAAATCCTATCGGGCTCGTGATCTCTGGAATGAAATTGCTGAAGCAGCTTGGACTTGTGGGGATCCGGGCGTTCAATTCACTGATCATATCAACCGATGGCACACCACTCCGGAATCTGGTCGGATCAATTCCTCCAACCCATGCTCAGAATTCTTGCATGTGGATGATACTGCCTGCAATCTATGTGCAATCAATCTGACGAAATTCTTCGATCAAGATCGGGGGATATTGGCTTTCAACTACAATAGGTTCGAACAAGCTGTTCGAGTCTTCAGCACCGCTCAGATGGCGATTGTGGATAAGGCCGATTATCCGACTGAGAAGATCCGTCAGAATTCTCTCAAGCTTCGACCTATCGGTACGAATTATGGGAACCTCGGAGCTCTTCTCATGAAGCTCGGATATTCGTACGATTCCGACGAAGGCCGAGCTGTAGCGGCTCGTCTTGCTAGTCTCATGACTGCTGTTGTCTACAAGACGGCAGCTCAGTTGGCTGCTCGTGTTGGTCCGTTTGAAGAATTCGAGAAGAACCGAGATTCTATGATGCATGTCATGGCAATGCATAATGTGGCAAATGCCGATATTTTGCGTCGGCCGAGTCTTCGTTCTGACCCTCTGGGGGCCGAAGTGGTTGCGCACAGTCACAAGGCTTGGAACGACGTCATGGATCTCGGTTCGAAATACGGCTTCTACGTTTCACAGGCCACCCTGCAAGCCCCTCTCGGCACCATTTCCTTCCTTATGGGGATGGACACGACTGGTATTGAACCGGCATTCTCTCTTATCTCTTACAAATCTCTCGTGGGCGGCGGTTTCATGAAGCTCGTCAACGAAGTAGTCCCCGAAGCATTAGTCAGGCTCGGATATACGGACGATCAAGTGGAATCCATCTGCGCTCATCTCGAAGAGAAGGGACATATTGAAGGAGCTCCTCATCTGAAAGATAGGGATCTTCCAGTCTTTGACTGCGCAATGCCGTCGGGACCATCGGGGAGGTATTTGTCACCGATGGCGCACATTAAGATGATGGCTGCCATCCAGCCACTCATCACTTGCGCTCAAAGTAAGACAGTTAATCTTCCGAGGAGTGTTACAACCCAGGAGATCGCTGACATTTATCTTGAGAGCTGGAAGCTCGGACTGAAATGCGTTGCCTTGTATCGCGACGGATGCAAGCTTTCTCAACCACTCGCGACCAAGAAGGATGAGAACAAGGCTATTCAATCAGATGCGTCTATCGCGCGTCGCAAGCATATGCCGGAGGATATTACTGCTCACAGGCATCGATTTGAGATCAGTGGTCACAAGGGTTATATCATTATGGGTGAGTACCCTGATGGGACTCTAGGTGAAGTGTTTCTCAAACTCGGCAAGAACGGTTCGACAATGGGTGGACTCATCGATGGATTCACCCAACTCATGAGTATTGCACTCCAATACGGAGTTCCTCTCGAAAAGCTCATTCGCAGCTTTGTGCACACGAAATTCGAACCTGCCGGATTCACTAGCAATCCTAACATCAGGTTCGCGGATAGTCTCTATGACTATTTGTTCAAACTTTTGGACGTGCGTTACTTCGGTGGATCTAACTCCGGATTGGATCATAAATTGATGAATGGAGCAGATTCTCCATCGTCATCTCCTCCCGATAGTTCTCCGGAATCTGTTTCCAGGCCTTCTCTTATGGATCTGGATGCACCGCCGTGTGGTTCTTGCGGAGCCATGACAAGGCGTAACGGGACTTGTTATTTGTGCATGCAATGCGGATCTTCATCTGGATGCTCATGAAGCGATACGACACGCTTCCCGTGCAGCTCGAATTGCCATTCGAGCCTCCATCTGACCATTGTCCTATTTGCAACCCATCAGGGGATGCGGAGAAAGACATGTTCAGATCTATGTGCAATCGTCATTGGCGAGAGCATAACGTTGCCTTCGACGAAGCAGCTTTCCATGCCGACATGATGGAAGTTCTTGAAGAAGGGCGCAAGCATGCTGAAGCCATGCGAGATCATGTGAGTGGAATATATATTCCCGGTAATTACACAACCGTTTGATTACCGTTTGTAATCACCGGGTTGGAGTACAGGTTCGAGGGAAACCCGCTCATACTCCCCGTCGTTTCGATCTCGGAGAATACGCCAAGCTGCCCTCCCATCTCCCTCCTCGATTGTCTTTTGGATCGTTTCATACATTCTCAAGCAGTCCTCATATTGCCGAATTTCCTGATCGTATGTGGAAAGCTTCTTCTTGCCTTCGGCCTTCATCACTTCTGGCAAAGCTTCGACTTGTTCTTTCGTAATGCCCGGGTCTTTAGGATGTTCTGGCTTGTAATAATAATGAGCGCAATTTCTTGCTTTCAAGACTTCTAGTGCCGCTTTGAACAAAGCTTCTTCATCAGGCACATAGAAATATTGTTTTCCATGCTTCTCGTGCAGGACGAGAACACTCGGCCTGGTGACTTGGGGACGAAGGTGATAGGGGATTCGATCGGCGGCCTTGCTCATTCCCCTTAATACATTCGTCTTCCCGAATTTTCTGCGTACCGTTACATATGGCCGAAATCGATTACGATAATGATGGTGACAGGTTCCAACACGGCTTTGATGCGGGGGTACTCCGTGATGGAACGGTTACCCTTGATGGTAAAACTGGTCATTTGGTATTAGTGGACGATGATGGCATAGGATTCGATCCACAAGCGGCGCTAGCCACATTGCTTGGTAAGAAAGTTCGAATTACAATGATTTCGTTTGAATCTCTTCAAACTATTGAAGAGATGACGGCCGCCGCTCAAGGAAATAAAGTGAGTTGACTATGCAGGAACTTCTCTCTGCTAGCGATATTTCTCTCCGAGTCTCCACTCTTGGGGAAGAAATCCGGAAACGTTATGACGGCCAACTTTTGACTGTAATTGGTGTCTTGAAAGGTTCTTTCATCTTTCTGGCTGATTTGGTCCGAGCCATCGATTCTCCCAGCATGACCATCGATTTTCTAGCAGCCAGTTCATACGGAAATTCTCTCTCATCTTCCGGAGAAGTCCGGATCACTGCCGATTTGGTGAAACCGATAGAAGGCAGGCACATTTTGTTGGTAGAAGATATTATCGATACTGGACTTACGATTCATTATCTTTTATCAGTGCTTCAAGCAAGGAATCCGTCCAGCATTGCAGTTTGCGCACTCTTACACAAACCTTCTCGTAAGAAGGTTGAGGTTCCGATCGATTATCTCGGATTCACTATTGAAGATCATTTTGTTGTTGGGTATGGATTGGATTTCGATGAGAGATATCGAAATTTACCGTATATTGGTATTTACGAACTTTAGATCACCCAAACTTCTTTTTCCATTCCGTCAGGATACCTCAGTATCAACCTGGCGTTGGACTTACTTATTGCTTCATATACCCGAACTGCTTTAATGATTACCTCTGTTATGGAGGCCGCGTCGGTTTTCTTTCGAACATTTTCTAGTGTTTCCCGGAAGCCGTCTGGAATCTGCAGATTGAGTCGAGTCTTAGCTGCTTCATGTCGAGGTCGTGTCATTGCTTGAGCTCATCAGCTTTGTTGTCGTCCAACCTAGCTTCGATGTATGGGATAACGTCATTTCTTCTGGAGACGAGAACTTGAGATCCGGGGGAGAGACGAAGATCTCGGAATAACGTCAGGTTATGGAGAGAGACGCTTGTAATTGTTACACCACCGATATTCACAGGCTCAATGCTTGCGACGGGAGTAATTCGTCCCGTGAGTCCAACTTGCCATTTAATGTCAATGACCCTTGATATCCCCATCGCTGAGTCAAATTTCCACGCAATTTGTCCTCTTGGACGCATGTTGAGTTCCCCGAGTTCTTCGAATCTATCGAGGTTGTTAACAGACACCACCATTCCATCGATTTCGTAAGGGATTGAATCTCGATTTTTCTTAGTGGACTCATAAAGTCGATACATATGGTCCATTTCGGTGATGATTGTGACCGAGCACTCTGGGATGTTAAATTTCCGCCTTTCGAGCCAATCGATCATGAAGACCACGGTCTTCGGTTGAAATGCATTGTCTCCAAGTTGCATCCAATAAGCTATAAATTCCAGATCTCGGCATGTTTCTCCTCCTCCTTTCTTCTCGCGGACCTTGGCTGCTGCGGTATTGCGCGGGTTGGCGTAGACTCCCGCATATTTTTTCTCGAAAACGCTTTTGAACATGACAATTTCACCGCGCACAGTGACGTCCACCGGTTCCTCTAATTGTTTGGGCACTGATGGGATTTGAATGACATTGGCGGTCACATCTTCGCCGATGATGCCGTCACCTCTAGTCACGCACCTGATAAGCTTGCCGGACTTATAAACTAATTCCATCGATGACCCGTCAACTTTGTGAGTCATGAACAAAGTGGACGCCCCGGTTTTCTGAGCCCACTCTTTGAACTCTTCGAATGAATTAACTTTATTGAGAGACCCCATTGGGATCTCGTGAGCAACTTTCTCCCAGACCGATAACTGTGGAACCGGAGCCCCGACGACCGTAACTTCTGTTGCAATGGGGTCTAACTGAGTCAGTTCATCAACCCATGCGTCATAAACTTGGTCCGATACTTTGGGTTCCAAATTGTAGTAAGCTTCTTGCGCTTCTTGGATTAGTTTCTTCAATTCTTCTTTGCGGTCCATACCCCTATGGTACACTAGTTCGATATCTAAATAGCCCTTTGGTGGCGCCTCTTCCTAAGAGGACCTGCATGCCTGCTTCCAATTTTGCGACTGTGGCGTATCGCGTGGCCCAAGAGCTTCGTGATCGCAGGAATCTGCACCTCGTTAGGTCCGCAGCCACGGATAGGGATGCTGAATGGCAACGGGTCAACTCCTACATTGCTGACGTCTTGAAGGACACTCACGTCCTTTACGCCAAGCTGGCTCGCCTCCAGGGCGATTTCATTGGTGGAGAGCTTTCAGAGCTCGAGAAGATTTCTGAAGAGGTTCTGGCGTTGGGCGAAGAACTCTCGAAATTCTCTAAGGCATTCTACGACGGCAAGCTTCAGATGGCCGAATCCGACATGGCCTATGGTTCGCCTCAAGGCGGTCCTCCGCAGCACGGGGCACCCCCGGCGCCCCCGGCGCCCGAAGAGGTCTACGAAGTTCCCGTTGAAGTGGAAGAAGAGACCCCTGCCCCGGCTGCTGAAGAGCAACAAGAACAGGCTTAAATCTGTTACGTGTAACCTCGGGCATGGAGCCCGAGCTCTTCAAGATTCCTGATGCCTGTCCTTCTTGTGCTGGGCCAACCACGATAGAGGGAGAATTCCTCTATTGTCGATCCAAAGGATGCCCGTCCAGGTTGTCTGGTTCGGTCAAGGCTTGGGTGAATCGACTCGGTTTACTTCACTGGGGAGATTCCTTCATTGATACTTTGACCGATCCGGATAATCCCCGCATCGCTTCCATTGCAGATCTGTACAGACTGGATGTTGAAGACATGGCTGAATGTTGTTCTGGGGTTAAAGTAGCCCAGAAGTGTTGGGAAGTTCTTCATCGGGCTAAGTCTATTCCTCTTGAACTCATGTTGGCCGGTCTCAATATTCAGAATTTGGGTATCGCCACTTCCACTGACATGGTTCAGGCCGGGTTGGACACTGTAGAAAAGATCCTCTCAGCTTCGATTGAAGATTTGCTCCGAGTCCCTAACGTAGGAGAAGTAACAGCTCGCCAAATATACTCCGGAATCCAGGAACGGAGAGAAGCAATTCTGGACCTTGCTTCCGTCCTAGACTTGAAACGACCTATTTCCGGGCCTCTTAGCGGAAAATCTTTCTGTATTACGGGAGCCACGTCTAAACCACGTAAGGCAGTACAAAAAGATATTTTAAATGCTGGAGGGACGGTTAAAGAATCCGTCGGATCTGGATTGACTTACCTCATTACTAATGAGGACCAATCCTTTACCTCTTCCAAAATGCAGAAGGCCAAAAAATATGGGGTTTCTATTATTACCGAATCTGAATTCTATGATATGATTCGGATTTCGTAAAAGCTTTCCTTCTTGTATTTCGCGGGCTTTTGATGTACTATTGATCGTGGCAGTAACAGATGGAAGAACTGACCTGCAAGATCAGTGGTATCCTCTTCGCTAAGCGCGAGAATGGGTATTATGTCCTCAAGACTATTCCGGAGGGTAAGAAATCAGAAGTAACCGTCCGAGGAAATTTCCCAGGTTTCTCATTTAGTGTTGGTCTGAAGGCCAAATTTATTGGGAAATACGAAGAGCATGCGACTTATGGTCGGCAGCTCAATGCCACCTCATGTGAAGTCATTCCCGAAAAAGGGAAAGCTGGAATTGTCAGTTACTTGATGAACAACGTCCGTACGATTGGTCCTGTTACAGCCAATCGACTTTATGGAGTTTATGGGGACAACCTTCTCCATGTCCTCGAAACTAACGCTGATTCGATTCAATCTCTTGATTTTCTTACGAAGCCTCAAGCTGATTCCATCATCCGGGAGTGGAAAGAATCTTCCGAGACCCGGACTGTGGCTATTTTCTTGGCGGAACTCGGACTGACTGCATCCCAAATTAAGTCCGTATATACCAAATTCGGGACTGATACGAGGAATATTACTCGGTCAGACCCGTATCGACTCGCGGATTGCGCCGGAATCGGATTTTTAACTGCCGACATCGCTGCTCGCAAGCTTGGAATCGGGGTAGATGATTCCCGGCGTATTAAGGCATTCGTTCAACATTCTCTGATCGAACTTTCTCAATCAGAAGGTCACATGTATGCAAGTTCAGACCAAATTCTTGACCACGCGCGTCGAATGTTCCGACGCAATGGACTTCAGCCATTTTCTCATGGTGAATATATATCTGAATCGGAATTCTACACGGCTTTAGCTCAACTTCGTGAGTCCAAGGCCGTAATTTGCGACAATGATCGCATTTACCCATTTTGGAATTGGCACCATGAATCGGTTGCAGCCCAGTGTATGGCTGAATTTGCCAGTCAGAAGCCTTTTCCTTTCAAAGATTTGGCAGACACCCTTTCTTCCTTCGAGAAGGGTCGCGGCTTGGTTCTCTCAGAAGAGCAGCGGCAGGCTTTCATGCTGCTTTCTGATTCGCGTCTTTGCGTAGTTTCCGGTTATCCTGGTACAGGAAAAACTCTTCTGATCTCGGCTTTCGTCAACCTTTTTGAGAAGGCTCATTTGAACTATTCTTTATTGTCTCCAACTGGAATCGCGGCTAAGCGACTCTCCCAAGTTACTGGGAAACCCGCATATACCATTCACCGTGCGTTGGGATTCAAGCGCGATGGTGGATGGGAATTCGATTCCAGCAATAAGTTCATCGTAGATGCTGTCATTGTAGATGAAATGAGCATGGTAGATGGTGCTACCTTCTTCCATCTAGTATCTGCTTTATCTCCCTCCACGATTGTCATCATGGTTGGAGATTCAGCTCAACTTCCATCTGTTGGGCCTGGATATGTTCTCAACAATCTCATGTCTTGTGAATCTGTCCCCCACGTGTCATTAACTCGTATCTACAGGCAAGAAAAGCAGTCAGACATTATCTCCGTAGCTCATTCTATTCTTCGTGGTGAGCCCGTGGACACGACTTTCAAGCAAAATTCGGAATTTGTATTCCTCCACTATCATAAAGACAGGGTAATGGAGGAAATTTGTGACATGGCTTCCAACATGAAGGCCAAGAATGCCAATTTCCAAGTAATTGCTCCAACCTACGACGGGATCTTAGGAGTTAATAATCTGAATCTAGAACTTCGTGAAGTCCTCAACCCTGGATATGACAAGACTACGAAGATTCGTCATGGCGAGACCGATCTCTATGAAGGAGACCGTGTCATGATTATCAAGAATGATTATGATAGAATGGTCTTCAATGGAGATGTTGGAAAGGTCCAGCGAATTTCTCTTAAGAATGACGAAATTGAAGTCAAAATTTTTGATTGGTTTGACTCTGAGTCAACCGTTCCGAAATATGTAGACAAAATCTTCACTTTTAAAGTGGAAGAAGCTCGTCATGTTCTACGTGTGGCATATGCCTGTACTGCGCACAAGTGTCAAGGGCAGGAATTTGACTATATTGTTCTACCCATGACAATGAAGTACGGTGTAATGCTGTACCGAAATCTTATCTACACCGCGATTACCCGTGCGAAGAAGAAAGTATTCATCTTCGGAGATCCGGGAGCTTTTAGGTTTGCCACCACGAATGATAGAGAAACTGTTCGGAATTCTGCGCTTTCCTCATTCATCTCTGAAGAACTTCAAAAGCTTCAATCGAAGAGTGATGACGCGGCTTAATGCACTCCCTCGTTCGTATTCTTCCGTTCATCGATTCTTAGACGGCAGAATCATCGTAAACGGGACTTGCATATGCGGACTAGGTGCATCCATGGAATGGATGAAAGAGTATCATTCCGGATGGGAGCTTGTCTGCAACAAGTGTAAGAGTGTCATGGCTGACTGCGTCCCGATCAGTTCTGAAATAGCTGATCTCGTTGACGTCCGCCTTATCATGGAGGTGTAACCTCCTACTGGAGGTCATCTTGTCAGAAATCCGGTTCCTCACTTCCTCAGATGAACATCTGGCCGATTTATCTCCGGGATTCCGGAAAGACGATTATCGGTCTGCAATCCTTGATAAGCTGGCTTGGCAAGCCGATATGGCCAGGCGTTTCCAAGCCAATGCTGTTCTACGTGGAGGGGATCTCTTCCACGTTAAAGAAGCAAACAAGACTACAATGGCAACGTTAGGCCACGTTGCAAAAATTCATGCTGGAGGCTCGTGTCCCACTTTTGCTGTGGCGGGCAACCATGACATGAGCCGTAATGACCCGGATTCTCTCCCCAGGCAGCCTCTTGGCGTCCTGTTCCGGTCTCGAGCTGTCTCTCAACTTCGAGACGAAACTTTTGAATCCGGCACTCTTCGCGTTCGTGTAGTGGGTGTGGAATATACGGTCGGTATGGAGGAAGCTCACCTCCATGATTCTGTCCGCAAGAAAGATGGCTCTGATTACACCATCGCATTCGTCCACGCTCTTGCTGCTTATGCTCCAGAAGAGCGGATCCAATCTTTCTTCCATGAGCACATCTTTGATTATCGAGATTTGGTATTCGATGGTTGCCCTGATGTTTATATCTTTGGCCATTATCACAAAGATCAAGGCGTTCAAGAACACCTTGGAATTAAATTCGTGAATTTGGGTGCAGTATCTCGTGGCGCTCTGACTTTTGAAAATATGGAGAGGAAACCCAAAGTTTCACTTATTAAATGCGATTCCAGAGGAGTCCACGTGGAAGAGCACATCATTCCGCACGCGGACGCTTTAAATGTGTTCGACCTAGAGAAAAAGAAACAATTGGATGCGGAGCGAAGGTCTTTGAATGATTTCTTGGTTCAGCTTCGAGCAGGAGCTTCAGCTCCTGAAGATGGCGGTATCCGGAACCGATTGGAAGATTTGAAGAATTCGAACATGGCTGATGATGTCAAAGTTAGGATAGAAGAAATCCTCGAAGCCGCCGAGGCCGGGACTCTCGACGAGTAGCGTTGATCATGGCTAACGGGCCCCATTATGATATTTACCTGAGCTATTCAGGTCGCAAGTGCTACTTGACATGCCCACGTAAATACATGTTTTCATATATTCAGAGACTCCCTCAGCAGTGGAATCTTCACGATACTGTGTTTGGGAAGTCTATGGGGAAAGTCTTTGAATGGTTTTACAACCGACAGTTTTGGATGTCTCCAGACGTTCTAGCTACGACGCTTGCTTCCGTTGAATCAGCTACTCGAGCTATTTTCGTGGAAGAAAAAGCTGACACTTCTGAGTATAAGGACCTATTCCTGAAAACCGTCGATGAAGTGCGGAATCTGGTACCGAGAATCTTAGATGTTATTAGGAAGCATAAGCTGTTAACCGATTCTAGTAGATCCGAAGTTGACCTCACACTGATCTACACTAGCCCGAAACACGGGTCTACATTGAAACTCGGTGGGAAAGCTGATTTCATCCATGGGACTAAAAATCCCATTTCCATCATTGACGGGAAAGGCAGTAAACACAGAGAGAAGTATGTGGACCCTGAGCAGCTGATTTGGTACTCTGTACTTTATTATATTAAATACGGGGTCGCACCTGATAAGCTTGGATTCCTCCATTATAAATTCCCAGATGAACCCATTCAATGGATATTGTATGATGCTGATGCTATGCGTGCAAATGTCGACACGACATTTGAAGTAGCAAATAAGATCAAATTAAAAATTTTTGATCCAAAGACTGGTCCTGAATGTTCAAGATGTGATTATCAGAATCGATGCGAAGAAGGGCGTAAACATGTAGCAGCTCGGAAAGTTGAAAGTGGGAGCAGGATCGAAAGTTCCATTTTCGATCTCGATCCGGTGTAACGGGTGTATGCTATCCTTCTAGCCATATGAACACACGTCCACCCTCCGAGTTGAGCATCGACGAGCTCGAAGCCTTGTACAAGACTCTTACCGATAAAGGCACCAGCCTCGAGCGAGACAAGAATAAAATTGAAGCTCGGTTAGCCGAGCGTAAGCAAACACTCAAGTCATATATGGAGCAGGCTCGGGAAGAGGGGTTCGAACCTGACAAGCTCCAAGATGACATCCGACATATGAGTGAAGTGATCGGTACCAAGCTTACGATCTATAGATCCGAGCTGGAAGCCGCCGAGAAGATTATTCGACCCATGCTGGCTGAAATTCAGAAGGCTTGAAGTGCCGAAGTTCAAGTTTGCGCCAGAAGATTTACGTCGTTGTTTCGCGATTGCCAAAATCGTGAAGCCTCAAACAAACGACTTGTGTTTGAGGTTCGCAAGCAACCGACTCATTTTATTTTCTGCTGACAAACGAAGGTTTGTTAGGGCGGAAACTTTTGCAGATCCTCTGGATAAGATTCCGGACGGATACATTTCGGATGATTTCTACATCACTGTTGATCGGACTGCTCTTTTCGATTCCGATTTGGACTCCGTGACGATTAATGTGAATGATAAGTCTCTATCCATTCATACTCACAATTCAGAGCAAATTCGTCAAGCCACTTTGAAGAAGCGTTCCACTAGTTCTCGCAGGCCACCAATTCCTCCACGGCCTGTAGCCGGTGATAGCTTATCAGTTAGTGTTTCCGATTTTGATCTACTACTCAAACAAGTTTCATGCTCAGCTATGGTCCGTGAGACCAAAACTGAAGAGGACATGCGCATAAACCAGGTCCACTTTTACAAGGATCAAGGATGCGCCATATCTAACGCTCGTTATTATGGTTCAATTGCATTCCTACCGACTTTCCGATCCGATATTTCTCTGGTAAGTAATGACGTTCCAATCGTCAAAGGATTCCTGGCGAAATGTGGTAGTGATTCTGTGTCTATTTTTCAGGATTCTGCGCGTCTCTATTTGGAAGATCCGCGTACAGGATCGGTCCTCGCTTTAAGCAAAGTAAACGGAAATCGGCCTCCTTTATCCGTTACTGATAGATCTAAATTTCGCACATTGGTGGTTGCAGATCAAGAGAAGCTAGCCCAAAGTTTAGAATGGGCTCTACTGGCTCTGGAAGGCACCCAGAGGGTTAGCGTTAGAACTACTCGATCCACTGTTGACGGCAAAGAAGGCAATTTGGAACTCCAAGCAGGGAATCAAGAGCTTTCCAAGATCCCTATCTCCATAATTGAAGGGGACGGTATTCAGGGAGATTTTCCGGCTCGATTCTTGGCATCAATTATTAGATATATCGGGGGCGGTGAAGTCGCCATTCGATATGGACACCCAGATGCCCCAACTATTCTCGAACTTTCTCAACATCCGGATCGGGATCCGGTGCGGGCTTATCACTACCTCCAAGGTATGAAAGAACGTAAATGAATTCCGCAGATATCGAACGAATGGCGAAAGTAAAGGAAGGAATTCAAAAACTTTCTGTTTACAGAGAACTTCTGCGTACTCAAATTTCAAATGAAGAAGCTGAAATTGATAATCTCAAATATAAAGCTGAGTTAGATCAGAAGTGCTCGGAAGTATTCAAATCGTGGCTTGAAGATTCCCTTCGTAAGAATGTAGACTCCATGTCACAACTTGTGACGACGGGTCTTTCACACGTGATTTATGATCAATCTCTTGTCTTCCGCATTCGCCAAGAGATGAAGCATAACCGCTTGTCTATGAGATTTACGATTGAAAGCACTAAAGACAATGTAGAAGGCAATCCCCTTACGAATTTCGGTGGGGGCCCTGTATTGGTGGCTTCTCTCATTCTTCGTTTAGCCATCATGGCTCGTACTGGGATGGGCAATTTACTCATCCTTGATGAATCGATGCATGCTCTTGCGAATCATTATGTTCCGTATGCCGGAAGTTTCATGCGACAACTCGCAGAGGAAATGGGCGTCAATATTCTTATGGTGACGCACAACGACGAATTTCTCAACCACGCACACATTTCCTACGAAGCTCGTAAAGAGGACAGTTTACGTCTTCACAGGCGTCAGACCGTACGGTGAGATTCGGTGAAGTCTCAAGAAGCCATTTCCCGACGGCTGCGGAACCTTCGACTCAGGTATGCAAAGCAGCACGTAAAGGAATCTCAAGCGAGATGCCACCGTAACTGTACTTATAACCACGAGCAGCCCAACCTCTCTCCTTTGAAATACTCAAGGAACGGAGTTCCTGAAATTGAATATGAGCGTTCTCCTCGCAAGAGTGTAACGCTCGTGGTTCTCCAAGATCAGGTTCCTACTCGTCTGTGTATGTATGGTTCACAAAATCCATCTACTTGGAGTGGCGATATTTGCGATAATGATGATATAGCTAAATCTTGCAAATACTTCCAAGCCAAAGTCGGCGAAGAAGAGGCTCGCCGACAATTCATGGAAAAACTCGAAGACGATGAGTATGTCTATGATAACTTCCGTGATATTGCTGCTCTCCAATGGGTTCTTGATGATCGCGTTGCTAGCCATCCTTTGACAATTTTGGAACGTTTGAGTCTCTGGTTCTCTCGGATCCGAAATCGTCCGGCTCCCATGGAAAAGGACCCTCCCGTGCCGGAACTCCCGGAAAACCTATGGGATGATAACGAGGTCTAGTGATTCTTTTGCAGATTCTCGAGCACGATCTACATCGAACTCGTAAAGGGGTTTCTGCCATTCCAGCGGTAATTGAGACTCCTGCTAAAGAGTCTCATCTGCCTGCTATTATTTCGACTAGTCGCGGTAAATTCATCCCTATTCGTTGGATTTCTAAACCTGGTCAAAAATTTGGTAACTTGGTTCCTCTCCAGGGTGGTGGGATTGTGGCGGGGGTTTTTGAACACGATCCAGATAGACTGGACGACATTATTGGACCCATGATGACGGCAGCTCTAGAATTGTCCATGGAAGAAAAATGGCCAAATGTTTTCCAAGGGAAGGATGCTGCTTCCGCTGCATTTGATTATGTTCAGAGGCAGAGTGGTGTGAAGTCCCAACCTCATGTTTGCCTTGTCCCTGATTCTTGGTCGGAATCAACTGTTCGGAAATGGTTTCGTTTGAAAGAATCAACCCTGAAATATAAAAAATGTTGCCGTATCACTTCTTCCAAAGTCAGTTTTCCCGTGTTCCTCTCGCGGCCTGACATGGTCGGTATGTATACTCAGTTCATGGGCGGCAACACGAGTATCCTATTACATAACGTTAAGTCCGGTATCGGGCTTTGTCCTATTTTGTCTTGAGCTTCGTTGACGATTTCCTTGACTGGTCCCACCAAGGACTTCTTCAAAGTGAAGAAGCTCAAGAGTATCTTCGAGGTCGTGGAATTAGTGCTGATCAATGGACTAGGCATCGTCTCGGGTATACCATCGGAGAATTTGATGTAGACCCGTCCAAAAATCCTGGACATGGAACCATTTGTTCCGATAGAGATTCTTCTCATGCGTGGTGTGATAGTTGTCGATATCGACGGTGGTCATCTAAATGGGAGATTGTCGAAGATGGGGCTCCCAAGCAACAGTTTGTAGGGCGCCGGATTTTGAATCATGTTGTATTCCCTCTGACGAGTTACACGGGAGCAGCCATTGGCTTCCAACTTCGGTCTCTCGCGGAGAAGAGTTACGACAGTTTCATGGTCTCACGTAGGCCAGAAGGTTATTTCTTCGGAATTACTTCCAGTATTAGTTCTATTTGGTCTTCTAAAGAAGCTTGGCTCGTAGAAGGTCCTGGGGACCATCTCATTATTGAACGACTTGTAGTTCCAAATGTGATTGGGATTACTACGAGCTCCCCCAGCATCGCTCAAGTACGTTTTTTACGTAGGTTCGTGAAGCGTGTCGTATTATGCTTAGACATGGATTCAGCTGGACGGAAAGGTGTCCGTGACTTTATTCAACACCATGGTTCGTTTTTCGACAGTGTGGTCGACGTAAAATATCCGTGTCTTGGTCCAAAAGACAAGGACCCGGGAGATCTTTGGAAAAAGGTCGGAGACAGTGGATTTGCTCGTCGGTTCCGTCTTGCTGCGTGAGGGAAAAATGTCGCATGTGAATAGCGTGAACAGTGGGAATGAAAATGATGCAGTCCGCTCCAAGCGGGAACGGAAAGTACCGGAAAAAGTTCTGTTTGGTGATTCAGAAGCAGCAGAACAGATTGCTTCCAAACTTATTCCGAAATTCCATCCGGAGCTTGCTCATGCCAGATTCCGATATATTTGCCGTAGCAAAGCTTCCAAGCGCGGAGGAAATCCTGTTGCCGGGAATGTCTATAAGATGTCCGGCAAGTTTGAACACCTTGTTCAAACGGATTTCGTTCTCGAAGTTGCGCTTGATGTTTGGAATCCCCTCAATCCGAATCAACGGGTTGCTCTCATTGATCATCTTTTGACCCGATGTGTGGGCGTAGAAGACGAAAAGACGGGAGAAATGAAGTGGAGTATCCGGCCCCCGGAAGTACAAGAATTCCCAGAAGTGGCGGAGAGGAATGGTCAGTGGAACGAAGGTTTGGTTGAGATTGCCAAGTGCCTTCAAAAATAGTACCCCACGAGTGGGAGTTTTTCGTTCTTATTCAAACTAGAACCCTCTGTTCGTGTCCCAACTGTGGCGACCAATGGGTTTGGTATGTTCTTGTTCATAAGACATTTGACCAGGCATGGAATCATTCCAAAAAACTTCACAATCTGATTGACGACTGCAATTTATCACTGGTTCGGAATATTATGCACACGTAAATGCCGAGAACGTTGGTGTAATGTGTCCCTCGGACGAGCAAACGTTCGATCGAGGATATGGACATGGACCAACCTGTTGGAAAGGGTGAGAAAAAGAGTATTTGGGCTTCTGTCAAAGGAGCATTCGTTGAAGAAGTCCCGGAAGGACATCCGGAAGCGCCGACAGGTACTCCTGCGCCTCAACATGTAGAATCCCATCCCGCCATTATTCATTCTGTTGATGATGGAGCAGCTCGGAAGCGTCTTGAAGCTGCTATCGAGTCTTCGGCTCCTCCCGGATATGTGGAACTTCAAGACACTCTTTCTACTCTTGCAGACTCGATTCCTGATGAATCGGCGCGTTGGAAGGCCGCTATGAAGCTTGCGGCCAAACACGGCCATTCTGTCGAAATTCTTCTTGGTGATTTTGATAAATGCATCGGCATCCTCGAACAGAAGGGCCGCGAATTCGAAGACGAGACTCAAGCGCAGCTCAAGCGCAAGGTCGGTGGTCGTCAAGCGACCATAGAGTCACTCGATACTCAGATTAAAACCAAACACGAGCAAATTCAGCAACTTCAATCCGATATTTCGCGCTTGTCGGAACAACGAGATGCAGAATCGGCCGCGCTGACTGCTGATGAGCAGAAAATTACTTCAGTGAAGGAAGGATTCGTGGCAGCGTATCAAGTTGTCCATGCTCAACTCACTGATAGGCGGAACAAACTTGCCACCTTCGGGAAGGTGTGATCATGACCACTCCTGAGAATAAGACATTCTTCCAACGCCCCGAAGGCAAGACCAGTATTCTCTTCTTGGCTCTCTTACTTGGAGCACTCGGATGGGGGCTTTACGTCGCTCTTCCTTTCATCGTCATCCTGTTGACAAACACGCTGCATGCTGCAGCTCTTGCAGCTGCAATCGCATTTTTGGTGTTCTTGGTATCGGACAAGCGCATTCGAACCTTGGCTTCCTACGGCTGGAAGTCTTTGATGCGATTCATCACGGGGTTGATCATTGAAATTGATCCTATCGGTATCCTAAAGGGATATGCAGAAGATCTTAACAAGCGCCTTGACGATATGAGGAAATCTATGGCCAGTCTCAATGGCCAAATGGTTAAACTCAAGGGGATCATCGACAAGAACGAAGCCAATCGACTTCATTCTCTTCAAATCGCCAAGCAAGCTCATGATAAAGCGGATATGAAACCTGCTTTTATCCTGCAGTCACGGCAAGCTGGACGGCTTCAGAAGTCCAACATTACCTTGCAGGCTCTTTACAATAAGATGCAAGCTATGTCGAAGGCGATGAAGAAATATTATGAGGTTTCACAATTCACGGTTCAGGATATTGAAGGTGAGATTGAAGTCAAAACGCAGGAGCGTGCGGCCATTAAGGCGAGTTACGGGGCCTTCACTTCAGCACGGAAAATTCTTCAAGGTGAAGGTGATCAGCGCGCAATGTTTGATCAAGCCATGGAACACTTGGCTGATGACTACGCCATGAAGATTGGAGAGATCGAACTCTTCATGGATATGTCCGAAGGATTCATTAAGACTATGGATCTCGAGAACGGAGTGTATGAGCAAGATGCTCTGGATCAGTTCGAAGAATGGGAGAAGAAGGCTGACAAGCTTTTGATCTCTCCTTCCGAACAGTCTTCGAACAAGGTTCGTATCCAGTCCACTTCCGACCCTCAAGAAATCCAAGCTGAATCTGAAGCTGAGTCCGCAGAAGCTAGTTCTTTTTCGGATCTCTTTGACTCCCCGAAATCCAAGCGATAAATAATACGGAGACCAATACGGAGACCATATGTCCACCAAGATCAAGACCCTGCCACGCGTCATCCTCGCAGCTTCCATCTTTGCCGGTCTCGTGGCCGGGTTCAAATGCGCGGCAGACCGCGGTCTGATCGGCCCTCCGTCTACTAAATCCGAGGTCCCGAAAATTGCCGACCTTCCTCAGGTCGGCAGTTCGAATACGATCGTGGCATCGTCACCTGTCCAACTGCCCGGCACCAAGGTGGCAAAGTCTTCAGCTCCCGAGATCCGCATGCAAGTCATGGCTTGGAACTCGCAAATGGGTATGTTGTTCGCCAATGGTGGTGCCAGCACTACCGAAGGTTCGCTGATGGATCAGCACAAGGTGAACTTATCCATTATCCGCGAAGATGATACGAATAAGATGACAGCCAGCCTCATGGCTTTTGCCAATGGACTTAAATCCAATGCTCAACCCACGCAGGGGGTTCATTTCCTCGTTTTGATGGGTGATGGGACTGCAGCATTCCTTGCTGGCGTCAATGCTGAGCTTTCCAAGATCGGCAAGGAGTATCAAGCCGAAATTATTGGATCTACCGGATACTCTCGCGGAGAAGATAAATTCATGGGACCTGCTGACTGGAGGGACCACCCGAAAGTATCAGTTGGCGGCTTGGTGGCCGGCGTTATTCGTGATGGTGATTGGAATATCGCCATGAAGTGGGCTGGTGACAACGGTATCAAGAATAACCCGGATGAAACTACGTGGGACCCAGACGCACTCAATTGGGTCAACGCTACGGACTTCATTGAAGCAGGTCAGAAGTACATTACTGGGGCCTGTGAGGATCGCAAGGTCGTGCAAAACGGCAAGCTCACAGGTGAGAAGAAACACGTTTGTGTCAATGCCGTTGTTACTTGGACTCCCGGCGATGTGAATGTTGCCCAAAACAAAGGTGGACTCGTATCTATTGTCTCGACCAGGGAATACCGGAGTCAAATGCCGTCAGCCATCATTGGCATCCGCAAGTGGGATGCTGCCAACAAGGATGAAATCATCGGTATGCTGGCCGCTATTTGCGAAGGTGGTGATCAAGTCAGGTCCTTCCCGGCTGCTCTTTCTCATGCAGCCAAGATTTCTGCGGAGGTCTATAAAGAGAAGGACGCGGCATACTGGGAGAAATATTACAAAGGCGCTACAGAAGCGGACAAGACTGGTGTCCAGGTGAATCTTGGTGGTTCCTATGCCAGCAATTACGCTGACCTCGAGGAACTCTTTGGTCTATCAGAGGGGTCTGCGAATGTTTTTGCAGCGACGTACACTGTGTTTGGTGATATCGTCGTTCAGCAATATCCGAAGCTGGTTCCGAACTATCCTAAGGTGGATGATATTCTGAATCTCTCGTTCGTGAAGGCTATTAAGCCAAAGATCTCCACTACGGCAGCTGTTGCCACGGCAGACATGCCGAAATTCACCGGCGGTCCCGTTACCAAAGTTGTGTCGAAGAGGAATTGGAGCATCAATTTCCAAACGGGCTCTGCTTCATTCGATCCCAGTGCTCAGGTCCAGCTCCAGCAACTTAAGAACGGTCTTCTTGTGGCCGACGAGCTCGCTATTGAGATCCATGGTCACACTGACAACACCGGAGATCCTGGTAACAATATGAAGCTCTCCCAGGCGCGTGCTAACGCCGTCAAGGTGTGGCTCGAGAAGCAATCCAGTACGAATTTTCCGGATTCCCGCTTCACTGTTGTCCCGCATGGTCAGAATGACCCGGTGGCATCCAATGCAAACGAAGACGGTCGTTCGAAGAATCGTCGCGTGGTCATCGTTCTCGGCACGTCGAACTGATGATTGACGCGTTCCGCCCAAATAGACCCGTATCGAGTCGGGTCATTCTGTTCATCGTTCTATTCCAAGTCGGGCTCGCTTTGCTCGTATGGAGTTTCTATCCTTCTGAGCTCATCCCGAGGCCGGCTCAAGTAGCGAGCGCGTGGGTGGAGATGTTTCGCAACGACGGTCTCGTCTACGAGCTTTACTCGAGCTTCATGACAAATCTTCAAGCGCTCATCATATCTTCTGTTCTCTCCATCGGCATGGCGTATCTGACGGTTCTTCCCGCGATGCGGCCTATCGTAGCCGCATTTTCTAAAGCCCGTTTCTTCGGGATGACCGGGTTTGTTGTGCTGTTCACCCTTATGTTCGGTGCTGGCCACTGGCTTAAAGTGTCTCTGCTCGTCTTCGGGATGAGCACGTTCTTCATGACTTCAATGGCGGAAGTCGTTGCTAGTATTCCGAGAGAAGAATTCGACCATGCTCGAACCCTCCGTATGGGTGAATGGCGGGCGATTCTAGAAGTCGTGATACTTGGGCGTGCTGATTATTCGCTCGAAGTCCTCAGACAGAATGCGGCAATGGGATGGATGATGCTAACGATGGTGGAAGGCATTAGTAGATCCGAAGGCGGCATCGGAACCATGCTCCTCAATCAGAATAAGCATTTTCACCTGGCATCTATTGCTGCTCTCCAACTCACCGTGCTGGCTGTCGGAATCTTCCAAGACTGGGGCATTGCTTGGCTCAAACGAATACTTTGCCCATATTCTGAACTGACGTGGGAACGTCAATGAATTGAGATACAAATGGATTACGAAATCAAAGATGTTTTGGTCTCCGTCAATGATATCTGCTTGAAATTCGGAGATAAGCAGATATTACAAAATGTCAAAGCCGAAGTTCGAGATATCGTTCGGCCTGGCTGCACACAAGGGCAGATTGTAGGCATCCTTGGGCCTTCTGGCATCGGGAAGACCCAACTTTCACGAATCATGTCTGGTCTTCAAGCTCCCACATCGGGAAGCGTAACCATCAATAATGGTGATGGAAAAAGTATTCTTGTCGAAGCTGGGTTGGTTGGGGTAGTAGCTCAAAATTATCCGCTTCTCCGTCATCGAACTGTTCTAGGGAATCTTTTGGTTGCAGCTTCACAACATGATCAGGATGGGAAGGCCCGAGATCGGTCTTTGGAAATGCTGGAACGGTTTGGACTCACAGAGAAGGCTTCGGAGTATCCTTCTCAACTCTCAGGTGGTCAACGGCAGCGCGTCGCTATTATCCAACAATTATTGTGTAGTGAACATTTCATTGTGATGGATGAGCCATTCACGGGTCTCGATCCTCTCATGAAGGACAAGACTTGCGATCTCATTTCTCAAGTTGCGTTAATGGACGAACGCAACACGATTTTTGTCGTGGCTCATGACATCACTGCTGTATCTGCGATCGCAGATACGTTATGGTTGATTGGTCGTGATCGAGATGGGTCAGGAACCCCTATCCCGGGATCCAAGATCCGTTTTCAGTATGACCTTGCAGCAATGGACTTAGCATGGCATCCTGGTATTACAGCAACGTCTAAGTTCACAACTCTCGTATCTGATATTAAAGACAAATTCCGACTTCTCTGATTCCTAGTGTAATATTCTTCGTGAGCGGAACACCTCTGGACCTCAAATATAGGCCAAGGAAATTCAGCCAGGTCCTCGGAAATCAGGGAATCGTACAACTTCTTCTTACTCGAAGTCGAGACGGGACCCTAACGGATCAATCTATGATGTTTGGCGGCCCAAAAGGCTGCGGAAAAACATCATTGGCTCGCGTTGTTGCGAGAGCCATTCTTTGTACTGATCTTTCAGACGGGGAACCATGCGGGGAGTGTGATGCGTGTATATCCGTCTTACAAGAGACATCTCAAGATGTTGAGGAACTTGATGCGGCTTCTCAAGGAACAGTAGATAAAATCCGTGAGATGATCCGAGATACTGAATATGAAGGAAGTCGGCGCATTTATTTAATTGATGAGGCGCAGCGGCTCACTTCGCAAGCTCAAGACGCTTTATTGAAAGCAATGGAAGACAGGCTTCTTACTGTCATTCTCTGTACTACAGAGCCTCATAAAATCAAAGCTCCTATTCGATCTCGAGTAGAGGAATATCCAGTACACCCACCTCTTCCCGAAGAAATTCTCGCACGTTTGCATCAAGTTTGTACTCAAGAATCTCTGGAAGCTGATCCGGAAGCTTTGAAAATTGTTGTTCGCATGTTGGACTCATGCCCACGGACTTGCATTAGGGCTCTCAGCACTATGTCCGTGCGCGGCCCAATTACCATAGCTTCCGCCAATGAGTTTTTTCGATTCGATGACTATTCGGCTATAGACAGGATTTTATCTCTTATCGATCAAAATCCGAGGAAGGCCTTCGAATCTTTGGATTCTTTGGTGGCAGTGCAGAGTCCATCTTGGATTCGGGATCAGATGGTTTCCGCTATTTCTAGTGCTATGCGATTTGACATTGGAGCAAAACCTACGTATCCTGTAGCCACTCGATTTTTCCAATACCGACTACATGGTTGGTCTGAATTGGTCCGTGTCCTGATCCAGCTTGATAAACCAACTGCATTTGATATCGAAGCAGCCCTGTTAACTACCGGACCGACATTTCGGCCTACTCAGAATCGTGAACCGAGTTCTATTGTTGCAGAACCTTTAACAGCTGCTCCTCCTGCTCCTGCTCCTGCTCTTCCTGCTCTTCCTCTTCCTGTTACCCCTCCTGCTAAACAGAAAGATGCGACTAAACCTATTCCTCAAATCAAGTCCAAAGTTCTTGAAATTGACGGAGTCAAATTCAGTTCTGACGAGAATCTTACGTCCTTGGATAAAAAGATTAATTTCGGATCTTCTACTCCACCTGTTCCCGCTGTTGCCACTGGAAATCTCCCCTCCGTAAAGTCCGGTACGGATGATGTTCCGATTACCGACAAGGAGTGGGCCCGTGGTCTCATCGGGAGGATCAAAGGACCTAGCTAAGGCCTCTTCGCTAGCTTCTAAACCTGTTTCCAAATGGGTTTGCGTCGAACTCTCTTCAAATGGAGAGAAAGAGAAAAATATTCCTGTAATTATTCGGTCAGTTCGTCAGCTACTTGGTAAGCCTGGGATCGAGGTATTCGTACCTGCCGTTTCTGAGCGGGTTCGTGGAGAATCCCAGACCATGGTATACATGGATGGATATGTCTTTGTCAAATTTGATGATGGCATTCCTTACATGAAGTTGCAAGACACGACTTTCTTTAAATCTGTCCTATGCACAACTATTGTTGTTAACGGGCAGAGGAAGTACAAATACTCTCTTCTTGAAGACAAAGATCTTGATCCGATGCGAGATGGTGTAAAGAGTCTCCGGCTCGGACAAGAAGAATACTCTGTTGGTCATCGAGTGAAGGTGATTAAAGGCGATTACAAAAACCTCCCTGGTGAGATTTCCGAAGTGTACGACGGGGAAACGGTTCAAGTTTCCATACAACTTCGTTCCAAACTGGTTTTGATTGACTTCCCAGTTTCTTTCCTGTCTAGGATATTATAATGTCTAAGACTCCGTCACGATATGTTCTCGTTGATGGGAACAATCTGTTGTACAGAGCTTATTACGTTTTTGTCTCTCTTCGAGAGAAGAACGGTGAACCGCCTTTAACTTCCGACAAAGGATACCCGACTGGATTGATTTACGGGTCCTTGTCCATGCTCTCAGACTGGATTGGGGCAATTTCACGGCCCACTAAAGTCGTTCTATTTCTTGATGGGATTCCTAAACGGCGACTTGCGATGGATCCGGAGTATAAGCTCCGGGATGATGGTTCCCCATCCAAATTGCGAGGGCCGGACCTGCCGTTAACTCTTCTGGATGGTCATGAATCCCCTCATGACCTGGATGTTTTGGCTCACATCATGAGACTCATGGGTGTAGACGTCTATCATGATGCAGAAGAAGAAGCTGATGATCTAATTGCGAGCTTTATACATTCTCGACCAGATGACATGCACGTAATTATTTCTTCTGATAGAGATTTCTATCAAATCTTGGCCGACAACGTCATTTTGTATAGGCCAGGAGTGGAAGGAAAAAGGTTCTTTGATGTAGAACGAGCTACAGAAGATATGGAGAGAATGATAAAGTTTCCTCTACCTCCATCTCACATGCGAATGTTCAAAAGTTTGGTAGGTGATCCTTCCGATAATATTCCTGGGATTCCGCGCCTCCGGAAGAAAGTAGCAGCATCTGTTTGCCATCATCCTGATTTGGCTTCTATCTATGCTGCTGGGCTCCCTGGATTTTCTAAGGCTGAACGGGAAAAGGCTGAATCCCTTAGGCATCGAGTTGAACTTAACTTCCAATTGGTCGGAATGAATTCCCACTTGGAATTAAGTACATCTTTAAAACCATCCCTAGACGATTTTGACTTGGGCTTACGTATTCTCCGAGAAGACTTGCAAGTCAGAGGCATTGATATTCATGCTTTCCAACTCCGTGAAACCGGTCGGATGATTCATGCTCCTGCTGTTCCGGATTGGCTTGCCGACATCTAATGATATTCTTGCGGGTGTTTGAAATGCTCAGAAACTTCTGAGCATGTTCCTTGGTAATGTGAATTGACAAGCGGGTTTACCCGCTCCGGTCGAAAAGCAGACACATACGGAGACGTGCGTTGCACCAGTATACCTATACGCATATCCCACACTGCTATGGACTCTCGGAGTCCCCCTTCGACCGGAGAAACTATGTCCACTCACATCCTAATTCAAGATCCGAATAGTCTTTCATCAAGATTTAGTAATCAGGACCGACTCGGGTATGACGGGTCGGAAGATGAACTCAGCGAACTCATTGATCGTAACCTCGCTCCGGATGCGGAAGAGGAAATCGGTGAGAATACTCCCCTTGAGTTCATGGCGATTGAACACTTTCTTCGCCGCATTCCATCTCGGGAGGCTGATCTAATTACCTTATATCATAAGGATAAACTGAAGCAAGAACAAATTGCCAAGCTTTTTGGCATTACACAAGCTGCCGTTTCCTATCGTCTCCATCGAGGAATTCGTCGCATTCAATTTTTGCGAACAATCCCTGAACTTGATCGTGAACAATTTGAATTGGAATTAGGTCCTAAATTCCTAGATCAAGATCGTGAAATTCTATGGCGCATGTATGAAACAACATGCCAATCGGAAATCGCCAAACAAATGAAATTAACTCAAGGTCGAGTACGTCATCGATTCTTCCGAGCGTTGGCGAAAATCAAAGAATTGATCGCTAATGAGGCCCGGGAAAAGCGCGCAGAGCTTCAAATGCGCGCACGGCGAATGGCGGAGTCCAAGACCAAAGGCCTCAAAGACCAGAAGTCAGGAAGCTCTCAAACATCAGACATGCTTGTTGCTGAATTCATGGATTCACAATCCGTTAGAAACGAAATCGACGAGTGCATCAACAATTCCAAGTATGCTAAATATTGGACCGTATTTTTTGCTATATCGGACAAACACTTCAATATTCTCCATGAAGTGTCCTTACCACAATTCCGAGACCGTGGGGATGCGCAAATTTTGACTCTTGAATGAACGAACGTTCATAAGAGACTCCCGTAAATGACACTTTATTGAAGGCGAAAATGGTAGGGGTAATATGGCTCGAGATTCTGGTTTGGACGATTTCGATCCTACTCTTGCCGATCTCAACCACGACTTAAACTCAGTCGAGCAAGAGATTGAACTATGTTTTGCTAGCATGGATTCGACTGAAGCTGCTTTTACAGCAACAGCTCGTCTTCGTGAGTATCGGACTCGTCTGGAAGCAGCTTCGGATGCTTTCGTTCGGGCCCGTGTAATGGCTATGGAGCGGTAATGTCACTTATGACGCCTCCCGCTCCTTCCACCAATTCTCAGAAACGACGAGATCAGAAGCGCCGTTTGCGTAGGCGAGCTGCCCGATCGGCTCGGAAAATCACTAAGCAGTACAATAGTCAAAAATGACCATTATTTCCCGGACGTCATTCGCTGTTCCGGATTAAAGAATTTTATGGTCGTGATTTCATCGACTTCTTTTCCTTTTCTCGATCAGCTATGACTACCACTGCGCCTCTGACCGTCTCTGGCGGTGGATTCGATTTCAGTATTCCATCCGTAGGCGGAATTTGGTCATGGACCGTCATGGCAAATAATATCCAAGGCGCTGGCCAAACGTATCAATTCGTTAATTTCAATACTCCATACGGAAGCATTTACACGGCAGCTATACCCATTCCGGGGGATGTCGTGACACAGATGGCAGCTTCATTACTAAAGGTGCAGCAACAACTTGCACCCCTTATTCAGCTTGTTGCTCCTGTTCCTGCCGTATTCAATATTATTATTACGGAAGGCGATCCGAGTTCCCTGGTTGGGACCGTCACGGTCCAAAATAATGGAGCGTTCGGCTCCTTCATGTCTGTAGTTGCTACTCCCGATTCTCCATTTATTTCTTGCACTCCTCCTACGGCCTCTGCTATCGCATTCGGTCAGACGACTCAGTTTACGATTCAGTTGAACCCTGCTGTCTTGACTGGTGGGCAAAATTATCAAGCACATGTGAATTTTCAGGACAATAGAAACTCCCCTGTGACTATTCCTGTAACTGTCAATGTTCGGGTTCTCCCTCGGCCTGAAATTGAGACTACCCCGGATGCAATCACCCTTACCTTTGCACTTTTGACTGGAACTCCTTCTGGAGGCCAATCGATCTCAGTAACTAATTCCGGTCCTTCTGATTCAATTCTCAATTTTTCTGTGTCTAAGGTCCAGAATAATTCGTCTTGGCTGTCATTCTCCCCCGTTAGCGGTGGTCCATTGGCCTCCGGTGAAAGTAGTTCTTTTGTAGCTTCTGTGGTGTCTTCAGCTGTTCCATATCAATCTGGAACGTTTTCTGAGGTTTTGAGAGTTTCTTCTCCGAACGCTTCCAATTCCTTCGTGGATATTCCGGTCACCCTCATTGTCTCCTGAAGGGTGTCAATAGGCTTGTTGTTGGCTGGCTGTGCAGAGGGCCGAATCATATGCGCAGCCGAGAGATCGAAGATGTTCGGTTTTCGTCCAGTGCCGTGGACGATTTCTTTTCGCCCGTGCAGACCACGCCGCGTGTAGCTTCAACCGGGAAGATTCGTGTCGCCAATCTTCGCGATCTCATCAATCATGGTTTTTCCATCGTTGCTGAAGACAAACTTGTTAGATTGAGCCAACAGGATTTTTGGCAACTCGGTAAGGACGATCAGGGTCATTATATTGAGCGTCTTGTTGATGATGCGAATGGACCGGTGAAGGGCTGAAAGCCATGACCGTAGACCTGAACAAAGTTGCTCGCATCATTTCGCAACCGGGGCGTGCTTGGAGGCCTATTTCCAGCATCGTTTCGAGTCGCGTCCGGACTGCCGGCAAGATCGAATTCGTTAAGGATACCGGTCCTGTAAGGCGTGATATCCGTGTTCAGGGCTTCAACTGGTCTCCAGATACTCTTCGGAACTTGGCCAAAATCCTTTGGGCTGCTGAACGTTCCCATAGTTATGCTATGGCGGCACTTCGTCTTTTTTCTAAGATGCCATCTTCGGAATTTAGTCCTGACGGACTTCTTGGTGGTCGTGGATATATTCAACCAGTGAAGGAAATGCGCGGCGGTTTGGGCCAAGCCGTTGAAATGCTGTCTTCTTTCACTGATACGCTTCATGACGAAATCAATGCCGATCATTGGGGTAGTGCGCCCAAGGCGCCGGCCACTCAGGAACTTGTTCAAGATGCTGAACAAGTCAAATCCAACCCTGAAGGATTCGTAGAGAATTCTTTCGAAGGAGCAGAACAACCCGTTGTAAATCCATCAGCCGATGATATGAATCCTAAGGTGGAGGGGGCTAGTTCTGGTAGTTTCTTTGGAGAAGATGAGGAAGAGAAAGAGGCAGAAGAGCCTGCGACTTCTCAGCATACTTCCTCCGCTCTTCCTAAAGCTCTCAAGAAACTCACGAAGGAAGATAAGACCAAAGACCCACGTTCAGGATTGCCCGGTGACGGCAGTCTTCAAGGTGAGGCTAAGACCATTCCGGAAATGGTCATGAATACAACTACTCCGGATCATGGGAATTATGCTTCTGCCGTTCGGAAAATTCTCAAATCTCAAGAAAAGCGCCTGGCTTCCAATCGTCGCGCTGATTCTTCGCTACCGGTAGATACCTTATCCGGACCCCGTGTTGATCATATTGGCCCTGCGGCAGGCAACGAGGCCGGACATTTTAATGATGATGAAATTTGGCCTTCCGACGATCTCCTCGGTGAAGGTTTTTCTCATCTCAATCCTATTTATGAAGACGGGAATAACGATGGTGTCACAGGTGATGACAACGCCACCGATGGTGATGAAACCGTCCTGAAAGTTTCAGCTCAGAAGATTACCAAGGTTGCTAATTACTCTTGGCTTCCTGGATCTTCCAACTCTAAGAATTTAGACTATTATGCCCTCGGCCTGTCTGCTGAGGATATAGAATGGATGCGAGCTCACAGTGATCCAGATCCCCCTAAAGGAATGGGTCCGGAAAAGTCTGAACCCGACACCGATTGGCTCTGGGACACAACTCTGAGGTGACGTGCCGACTGGTCTTCCTACTACAGACACGACTTCTAAGGCTGTCCAGGATTTCGGGATCGGCACGTACGATTCGTCTCTGAATGGTGAACACGGAGAAGATGATGAGGAGTCCACTCCGAAGGCTTTGCCTGACGATGGAGGGCCCTTAGACCCGTTCGGTCCGGATAGACTTTTGAGTTATCCACAAGATGCGGATTCTCAAGGGAAGCATGCATCTTATATAACTGAAGGTGAACTTCGTGAGCGGGCTAATCGGGCTCGTTCAGACTGGTTTCTAGCCCATCCTGGTCATACTGCTGCAGATTATAATGACTGGTTCCAACACAAATATTGCACCTGGCATCAATCCTCTGGTGATTTACCGGGAGATTTAGACAGGCCTCCTCGTAGTCGCAGGCCTGCGGACGACACCAAGAACGACGTCCTTCCGACTGCCACTTCCAAACTTCCGACTGATGAAGATAATCCTGCAGCTAGATCTGACTATTATGACCGGATGCAGACGGGTCAGATTGACGGTCGAGCTTTGAGTGATATTTGGCCTGATGAAGATTCTGGAGCTTGGGCTACCGAAAAAACGGGAGACACTGAGCTGCCGGGTGTTACCAAGAATGAGAATTCAATGGATGATTTCTTGGGTGCTCTCGGAAATTTTTGGTCCGGTTTTGAAGTCGAAGACGTATCCGGTCCTCAAGGATTTCCCGCTACGGATTTCGCTGAAAATGTGGACTATGATAGGTCAGACAACCAGGATGGTGGAAGGTTGATGGCCTCTCGGTTGTCGGGCATGAGGAATGACATGAATAGGCAGGCTACGGACCTCAACCTTGTGGGCGATCTGACTTCTGAGTTCTTGAAAAAGAACGGCAAGAAAGGTCTTACCCGTCGTCATGTTATGGCTTTCCTCCAGGATGGGGGTCATCCTCAATTTTTGGCATCGGATATCATTCGATGCCTCAAACACCGACACAAGGTAGTGGTAGCCGATGTTTTGGATCAATTCCCAGTAGCTAAAGAGGCATCTGTCAGTTTCAAAACGGCGGCTTCGATGCTTCGGGATAAGTTGATCCAACTGGAAGTTGATAACATCCTCATTCCTGAGGTAGCGTCAGTTTTCAGGCGCAGTGCGGCAGACCTCGCACATGTGGTGGCAGATCTGGAGAAGTCCGAGGATCGAAATGGCTGACAAGAAACTTCCGGATCTTAGTTATGACGGGCTCGGAGACCTAACTGAGCTGATGCATAACCAAGGTGTGTCCGACCTATCTTGGTTGGCTGTAGATGAGGAAATGTATCGGGCATCAGAGACGCTGCCCAAGCAGAATCTCGATACCATCCCGGAGCTTCAAACTGCTCTAATGCAGGAAGGGGACGAACGGATTCCCCATTTGATTCCTCTTCGTCCTCATACGATTGTTAATGAGAACCCCCTGGATAAACCGGGGACAACACTACGTGCAGCTTCTCACATCGTCCGCAATCGTGTTGCTCATTACATGATGGCCGGCCTTAGTTCCAAAGATGTAGCAGATAGACTTCAAAAAGAATTTGGCCCTGAGGACCTTCGAGCGGCTTCTGCCGAAGTCCAACCTGTTTTGGAAGCCCGTGGGCTGCTTGGCAATGTTTACATTGACGCAAGTCACTTCCCGAAGTGTGCCCAAGAGGGGGCCGATAAGAAATTCGTAGCTTCCAAAGCCAAACGAGCTTTGTTCGTTCTTGCGAAGGACGAATGCACGAATTGTGTGCACAATCAAGGCGGCGTCTGCGGTGCTTTCAAGAAGCGCATTGTAGACGAAGTCCCGTATGATTCTCGGACTTTTGCTCATTATGCTGTCCAGCTTGCTGATGAGAAGAGACTGGGAGATGTCCGCATTTCTGCATCCATGACGGATGGTGACCGAAAAACGGCCATTCAGACTGCATTTCTCAGGACTCCCATTTCTCATCGCGGGGAGGCTGTTCAAACTATCCAGCACCATCCTCGTCCCCTTCCTGTTCCGGTGACGGAAGCGGACATTCGTTCATTCTGGGAACGCCGGATGGCAAAATCCGATGCGGAAGAGATGCCCGGGCCTCTCTATCTCAAAGCTGCTCGCCAACTCATGCTTGGGGCGGCAGATCTTCCTACTCTTTCAGCTTCGTCCAACTCGGAAGTTCGGAAACTCGCCCGAGAATATGGCATTATCGGACATACTTATCTCGATATGGATGCGATGGGTGGTTGCCGCCCCACTCTCGATCTTGTTCGGTCTCGTAATCTGACTCCAGATTTTTTCCTTCGTCGGACATCATTTTGCACTATGTGCAAAGGAACTTCCGATGGAGCATGTGCAGAACTCTGTCAACAGGCTCCTATTGTGTCGTCCCGTCCCGAACCCTCCTTTGATATGTTCAAAGCTGCCCTAGATAGGGCGGCTACTCATGGTAGGATTTCTACTGATCAAGTTCATACGGCTATTTCTCGCGTTCATGGAACTGAAGCCAATTGGTCTACATTAGTTGCTCAGGCAAATTTGTTCCAGCCAGATGTTCCGGAAGAAGTCAACGATTTCTCTGGGCCGGTTCTCGTAACTGCTCATTACGGAGACCCGATCGCGGAACTCGAAACCAGGGAGATGGATGCTGAAGAAGTTCGACGCTCCATTTCCCATATGATGAATACTGGTCTATCGGGTAAGAAGCTCCAAGCTGCTGTTCTTAGCCGTTATACTCGTTCTGATTTGTGTCAAGTTCCGGAGGTAGGGCGGAGACTGGCAGCTGATGATGGGATTCAAGGTGAATATTTCATCGATCCCACTGCATATTTAGATTACGGTAAAGGCTGCGTTGTAGGAGCCCAACAGTTCCGGAAACGGGGTGCTCCGTATGTTCTAGCCGCTTCTGGGTGCACCGGATGCGTTCTTCAAACGGCACCGGGATGGTGTTCTAAGTATGCCAAATCGCTTATCCGTCAGGTCCCGACGGAGGTCCGAACGGCTGCTGACCAGCGGAAGGCTCTTAGGGTTCTTCACGATCCTGTTCCACAAGTGGAAGACCCTGTGGAAAAGTATCAACTCGCTTCTTCTGAGCTCGAAGTTGACCTCAAGGGGTCCAAATCACGTCCCGTTGAAGTCTCCATTCCCACGCCCGACATCACTGACTGAAACGGGTAGCGTTGTTTAGGGATCATGGACGACAACAAAGGCGATGACACTCCGAACGGCAAGGTATTAGTCTTCCCGGGCGGCAAAAAGATGTCGCCCGACGATGTCGGTGCTCCATACGTTGTAACCCAATCTGGTCAGGTTCCAACTCCGGAACCGATCGACTCTTCTTTGGTTGCAGAAGAGTTTAAAGAACGGGAAGCTTTCGTTCGGAAGCAAGCTCTCATACTCGCTCTCGAAAATGGCAGTTCTACTTCAGAGTTGATAGACGCCGTTCTCCTTGATATGGCCGAGGAGACTGCCCATCTGAAATGGGAAAGGCGTCAGATTTCGAAATCTGGAAAGCCCGCGGCGAACTACAATGTTGCTCGAGTCAATTCTCTTCGGAGTATTGCTGAACTACTCATTAAACGTAAAGAAGCTGCCATTGCAGAACGACTTGATCTTAAATCTCCTCGTTTCCAAAAGATTTTCAACTTGATGATGGAATTTTTCCATGAATCCATGGAAAAATCTGGTGTTACTCCTGAAGTTATTGACCTAGTATTCCAGCAGATGAAAGCTGATATGTTGGACTGGGAAAAATTAGTAGACTCGGTAGACTAGCATGCCTAGCACTGAGAAGACTCAAAAGAGTAGCTTGACTGGGACGATCGATGCGTTCCTTGATAAGAAGCGTTCTACTCGAGTCAATATTGATGGTAAAGCTGAAGGCGATACAGAATTTCTAAACATTATTGATTTCATTGAGAGGTTTAAACTTCTTCCGGAAGGTCTCTTTCCCGTTCAAAAATTCATTCTGAAGCTATACTATAGTATCCCCCTTTCCGATGAGCTTCCTGAAAACGAAAAAGATCAAATTCGGGTCACAGATAGATTCGGAGAAAGAATCCTGCATACATTGACGGAAGTCCAATACCTCCGTTATTTGTTCGATCAAGGCCGTTGTAACATTCGTGAGCAAGATCTAACCAAATCTCGGAAGGAATTAGTCCTAGTTCTAGGACGTCGTGCTGGTAAGAGTACGATTTCTGCACTCATTGCTGCGTATGAGATTTACAAGCTCTTAGCCAGAGGCCATCCCCAGGCCCATTACGGCATTCCCTCTGGTAGTGAAATTCGTATTCTCTGCGTTGCCAACGATAAGGAACAGGCCTCCATCGTTTACGGCGACATGAGTGGATACGTTGATGAAGTCGACTATTTCAAGTCTGCTATTTCTGGGAAGACGCAGACGTTCCTAAAATTTCAAACGGATCAAGACAAAAAGAAAAATAAAAAAGCTTCAATCGTCGCTACTTTCAAGAGTTCCATCGCCAAGGGTCTCCGTGGCCGCGGAATTATGGCAGTGATCCTGGACGAGCTTGCATTCTTTGTGGACGATGGGAAGTCTTCTGCGGAGCGCGTCTACAAAGCTATTGTTCCATCTATTTCTCAATTTTCTCCCAAAGATCCGAAGAATCGTAGGAGGCCCTTAGGTCCTTCTGATGGTCGCGTCATATCTATTTCATCTCCGGACGCTCGAGAAGGCTTTTTCTATCGTCTCTATCAATTATCACTCACGAAAGGCACAGAATCAGCAAATATGCTCATGATTCAGGCTCCGACGTGGGAAGTCAATCCCACTTTGGACCGGTCTTATTATGAGGTAGAATTCCATAAGGACCCAAAATCTTTTGCAACTGAACATGGTGCCGAATTCTCGGATCGTGTTCGTGGCTGGATTGAAGATCATCGCGATTTGCTTGACTGCGTAATTCCGGATCTCCGACCTCTAACTCGCGGAAACCCTCGGGAACCTTTTTGGGCCGGTGTTGACTTTGCTCTCGTGAACGACGGCACTGCTATCGCATTAACCCATATTCGTGGTGGGAAAATAGAACTTGCCTATCATGAAGTTTGGTATGCAAAGAAGAAGTGGAAAGATTCCAATCCACAATTAGAAGCTCCGATGACGGAGTATGCTATGAAACTTCAAGACGTTCCGAGGTTGGATCTCTCGGAACTCGCTGAATGGTTCAAAGTTCTTTCTAGTCGATTCTTTATCATTGGCGGCATCTTTGATCAATGGGCTGGCCATGTTTTCGAGCAAGAGCTCCATAAGCGTGGCCTTACTCAATTTGAAATGCGTAATTTTTCTGCTTCAGAATCTTCACAGGTTTACCAGACCGCGAAGATGCTGATGTTTAGTAATAAATTTGCGTTATATGATCATCCGGTACCGGACTCCATTACTTCGGATACAGCTACTAAGCTGCATTCTCCACTAATTTCTGAAATGTTAGAACTCCAGGCCACTTCAGGTGGCAAAAATATTACTGTCGTGGAAGCTCCTAAAGTCGCTGGCAAACACGATGACATGTCTGATGCTGTTGTTCGGAGTATCTATCTGGCCTCAGAATATGTTAGAGAACATCCTGGTGTCCTTGAATCCAGTGTCATTCATACTTCGGCTCCTCCGGTAACCCAAAATTACGGTTATCGGCACTTTTACCGGACTCGAGCCCGTTTGCATGGGGGGCTGGACAAGAATCGGACCGTGCCATCGATTATGCGTCGTCGATAAATATCGAATTATTCGCAGTTTCTCTTCGAGAGCTAGAATTGTTATCTTCAATCCGTCATGATGGACGTCGGAGTGAAGGATACTGCTGCGTACCGGATTGTTCGACAAATCGTCGATCACACCTGGGGACCAGACGCCAAGTTGGATGATAAAGAATTTCTTCAAATTTTGACGGGTTTCCAACGTCGTGGAGGTTCATGGGAGCGTCTCATGGGTGGCGACATGGGTTGCGTAAAATATCTGGAAGACTCCATTGACAACTTCATGAAGGTCAGGGACTTAATGAAAGTTGCCGCTGTTATTGCTGGGACTGGTGCGAACCAGTAGGGTTGACTGTGGTAATGGCGGAATCAGCAGAGAATCCACCTGCGGAAGAGAAAGATTCTCGTGCAGAAAAATCTGCCACAGAGGAAAAAGCTCGTTTACGCATGTTGCGTGGCGACGGTTTGGGTACACTGAGAGAATCTGAATATGAGGAAGCCCGAATAGAGCTCGGGAAATCCTTTGACATGCTGGAATCCTGTTTCCATAAAATTGATTCCGCTGCTGAGGACCTTAATAAGGCCTTGGCTTCATTCGTTTCGTTGGACCGGAAACTTCATTCCTTCTGGGCATCTCGAGATTTGCGTCTTTCGCGCCGTTTGCTAATACACCGGGCTCTTCAAGACGTCGGAACTGCATTTCGCAGAATGGGGGCTTTATCACAGACTCTCCGGACAGTCGCCGGAATTGTTCGGAGGGAGATAGATCAAGAAATTGGTTTACCTCCGCCTGGACGTCGATAATGTTTTCGTGGAGTCTTGAAGGGGTCTGATGTCGAACAAAAGGACAGGGGTTAAGCCGCCGTCGAACTCGGGCGGAGCCATGCCTGTGGTTCGCGCGGATAATATTCCCACCCCGAAAAATCGACTGACGAAGTTAGAACGCCAGGCGCGCCGGGAGTCCTCTCAGTCTATTCGAGTAGCTGCTTTTGGAGGGAATTTCGGGAACGCTGGAGGCGGTTCCATCATGAATGCCGATTCGGCATTCTATAGTCCTCAGCTATCCACAGATTTCCTCGAGTTACCGCAGTCAGAACGTGAGAAACGGGAACTTTTCCGATTCTGGTACACGACGCATCCTATTGTCGGAGCGGCCATAGACTTCCATACCGACGTTCCTATGTCCAAGATTCGTCTAAGTCTTCCCAAAGGGAAAGACATGGACAGGTGCAAACAAATTCTTCATTTTTATGAAGTCATGTGCAGACGTGTCCGTCTTTTCCAGACACTTTACGATGCTACTCATGAGTATTGGCTTCACGGAAATGTTTTCATCTTCTGTGAAGATCACGATATTGGACCGGAAATTCCCGAGTCCATAACTCTTGATGTTGAAGAAGAAGAAGTCGGGGATGTTGATTATGAAGGGCGTGCTGTCAAGAAGATAGAACGTCGTAAGAAGCTTAAGCCTGAGAGTGAACGGGCCCAGGCCATTCATGGGTTCGTTGAGAAGAATTACAAAGGGTGGCAACGACTCCAAATTCTTCCGCCAGAACAGGTGAAATTGGAAGTATTCCAATACACTAATCGCGTGAAGATGGAGCTGATTCCTAGTGAGAAGGACCGTCTAGTTGTTCTCAAATCTCAAGAACAACATGATGAAGAGTCCACCCGAATTGCTGAAGATATCCCGGAACAAATCCGGGAAAATCTTCTCAGTGGCCAGCCTATTCCGCTCAACACTAGCCCTTACGATGACTATCTATGTTCTTCTTTCTGTCATCATCTGTCGCACAAGAAGAGTCCTTATGATGACCGCGGAATTTCAATTCTTGAACGCTGTTTGAGAACACTCCTCTATCAAGACAAGCTTCGCCAAGCTCAAACTCAAATTGCTTCGCGTGCTATGACGCCGAAGCGCATTGTTTGGGCCGAGAAGATGTCGGAACCTGACGTTCAAGATCTTCGTGATCAGATCGATCAAGCCCTCATCGATCCGGATTTCACTGTTGTCGCTAACTTTGAAGTTCATTGGGATGAAATTGGTTCTAGAGATCGTCTCCTGGATCTTAGTACCGAATATGACATTACTAACAAACTTCTGTTCATCGGTCTCCGGATCACGGAGCCAATGTTGACAGGTGAAAGTACGTATTCAGGCGAACGAATCCATCTCGATGTTATGAATACTATGTATTTGCTCTATCGTGAGCAAATCGCAGAATTCGTCGAGCAAGAGCTATTTGCGCCTGTAGCAGAGAAGAAAGGTTTTTGGGAAGAAGACGAATACGGGAATCGAGTCCTCTTATACCCGAAGCTTCAGTTTACGCGTTTGGCTCTGCGTGATAACACAGAACTCCAAGATTTCATGTATAACTTGTATCAGAAGGGTTCTCTTCCCATTGCGTATATTTACGAACTCCTGAATATTGATGTGGAAGACGCACATTCGCAATTGGCAAAGGATCTTTGGACTCAGAAAGATGCCAATATGAATGAGCTCCTCCGGGCTCTCCTCACTAAGGCCGGTGAAGATTTGCTCGGTGAGACGGACGTGAAAGAGAAGATTACCAAAAATCTCGGTCTGAAATCCGTCAAGAAGGAGGGCGATCGATTTGGTAAGGAAGAGTCCTAGCCCTTAAGTGCGATCGTGAAGATGCACGTCCATGGCTACCGACCTGACACCTGCGGAGCATGAGGATAAAGAGGCGGAGCGCCTCATCAATAAGAAGCCTCCTCCGAGTCGGAAATATACGGAGCGTCGTGGCCCTAAATATGATAATAGGCGCCATCGTGTAAAAGATGATGATACGAAGCCTGATGATGAACGCAAGATTTCGTCATTGGCTGATGTTGCCCTGAATATCATGTTCCGCACTGGTGCGGACACCCTTCGTTCGCCCGAATTCCCAGGAAAAAAACCTCCGAAGCCAAAAACGGAACCCAAGACTCCGAAGCCCAAGCCGGAAAAAGTTCCCAAGCCGTCTAAACCTGCTTTGCCTGAATCTAAAGGTGCTAATAAGCTCCAGAAAGCTTTGGAGAGCTTCAAAAGCAAACTTGAAAGCGCTTCTCCTGCATTGGGTAAAGCGTTTTCAGAATTTGCTGCCTCTGGTGTTGGTCCGGGGAAGCTTAGTACGGATGACCCCGCCAAGTCAGCAGAGGCTTTAGCTAAACAAGAGAAAGATATCTCTATTAAAGAGAAATCTTTGAGTAAACTCTTCTCTTCATCTGAACCCAAAGCTTTGGCTCAAAGGATTGCTGAAGCCTGGCCTAATGGGGTTAAAGATGATTGGGTTGGCAGAGCTTCAGTTATTGGAGCTATTCGACGATCTGTCGATGCCATTCCCATACCTGATGCTTTTAAGGCCCCCTTCGAACGTGGGAAGCCGGGGGATGTAATTAGCGATCGGAAGCTCATTAAACGAATAATTGAAAGTACCGCTGGTGGTCCTTCTTCTAAAGATATTAAATCGGGGGTAATCCTACGATTTGCACAACTTGCCGCAGCTTTAAATATATTACTTGATAATCCTGATTCTATTGACGCCGGACGTCTATCGGCGGGTATGGACAGACTTTCCAAAGTAGTCCAAGCCCAGGCTTCCAAGCTCTTGGAACTCGGGACTATAATGGAAGAGTGGCATCATGCCATGGAAACTTTGGGCCCGGGTTCTGACAGCGGGCATACTCCCGGTAAGGATTTCGACCGAGTCCTCAATAGTCTAGACAGTTTCTTTCGGACAAAGAAACCCGTTGTGGACCCCCGGGTTTACATGAAGGAACTGGAATCTGACCTGAAGAAGAAATATGGGGAAGTCCCGGAGGAGGTCCAAACTCTCTTCCGTGCAGCAGCTTCTAATGAAAATTCACCCCATAGGACTATGGCTGTCAGGGAAGCTGCTTATCACGGTGTGAAAGAACAGGGGCATCCGTCTGGCCCGACTGTCACTGGATACCGTTCATATGATAAGCGATACTTCAGTAAGGAGAATTTCGACTCCATTCTGAAGTTTGCTAAGCAGCTCATGGAGGAGGATTGGCTCAAGTACGATTGGGAAGGTGGTGCACCCGATGCACGCTTCCGAGCCGCACTGGACCTCTCTATCCATCTTGCTGACGATAATCTCTACCAATCCAAAATCGATACCGAGACGTATGACATGCTCCTCAACCGGCTCGCCGGATGGGACTGGGATACGTTTTCGGAGACCGTTCTTCCCACCCGGAGCAAAGCAAGCAGGAGCGCCTCAAACATGAACCAGAATTCCAAGAACCCGCACGTCCAGAGGATCCTTCGCGTTGCCTCCGACCTCCGTCAATCGGATCCGCAGGCTTCGCTTGAGATCGTCAAGAACCTGCGCGCGCTGGTCTCTTCGGAGGCGGAGCCTGCGCAAAACATCCGGATGCACGTTGGCCAGCAGGAGCAGGACGAGGAGCAGGAGGGCGGTCACACCTCGCAGCAGCAACAGCAGCAAGGCCAACAGCAAGAACAACAGGGCCAGCAGCAACAGCAGCAGGGCCAGCAGGGCCAGCAGCAACAACAGCAAGGCCAACAAGAACAACAGGCTGTTGCGCCCGGCGAAGAAATCTCAATGAAGTCCATGAGTGATGAGGACTTCAAGAAGCTCAAAGATGAAGCCAAGAAGCTTTTCGATGCGAAGGATATCGAAGAGTTCATGAAAGGCTTCGATTCCATCACTGATGAATTGGGACACAAGACCGCGAGTGCTCGCGTTCCTCTGTCCCTACTCGTGCGAATCGCGTATGCGATTCCTTCCACTCGCAAGATTCTCACTCCTATCCTTGCCGCTGCGAAGAAGAAGGACGACAAGAAGAAGGGTAAGAAGACTTCGCAGCAGGAAAAGGCTGCGCAGGAAAAGGCTGCGCAGGAAAAGGCTGCGCAGGAAAAGGCTGCCAAGGGAAAGGGCAAGAAGCCACCTTTTGGTGGTAAGAAGGCCCCTCCTTTCGGCAAGAAAGGCCCCGCCAAGGGTCGCAAGGCCTCGGTGGAAATCGATTCGTCCGACATCAACTGGTGATGCACCTTTTTTGTCGTGTCACCCCTTGGAAGCCCGGAGAACTACATGTCCATCGAGAAGCAAATTGCCAACAAGACCCTCGCCCGCCTCGACGGTATCGCCACTCGCGTCGAGAAGCTGAAGGCTGATGGGAAGATCAGCCCGAAGGTCGCGGCGGATCTTCTCCACAGCATCGATTCCTTTGCCGATAAAATGCAGATTGCTGCATACGGCGAGGAAGCTTTCAGGGCCTTCCAAGCGAAGGTGGCGAAGGTGATCCAAAAGGACCCTGATGAGGGTTACATGGATACTTTCGACAACCCGAATAAGGTCGTCCAGTCCGATCCGGACGAGCCGTACATGCACAAGACCGATCAATCCTTCAACGCGAAGGGGATCGACAATTACGATCAAGATCGGACTGTAACGGTAACCGATCGTGATGAATACCAGGTTCGTGACCTGAATGAGTACGCTGGCGGCACGAAAAAGCAGCCTTCGTGGTCCAAGGGTCCGGCTGGCAAGAGCACCAAGCAAGGCGCAGTTCAGGCTCGCCAGGCGGCTCCTACGCCCGCTCCCATCAAGAACTGGGCCGACTGAAATCGCTCCGGGCGGGCTTCCCCGGCCATGGCTGACGGAGTGGGATGATGCGGAGAGCTACGGCGTTCGTAGATGAGGTAGCAATGGCTCGTGGTTTCACCACGGGCGATGTTGTGCGCAAGACTGGTTTGCGTGACCTCCTTCTTTCGCCGTATGTAGGTCGGGTTCTTTATTCCGATCTTGCTACTGGCAAAGTTTCAGTTCAGTGGCCCTGGGGTGAACAACAAGAATCTCCTGTTGAACTCGTTAAGGATATTTCTGAGGACTTAGTTCCCCCGGAACACGTGGACCAGGGTTATGCGACTTGGGAGAAGTCGCGTTGGACCGCTGGAAAAGAAGTAGAGAAGTCTGATGCCAAATGGCGCAAATCCCTATCCTCTAGGGTCGCGCAACGATGGCTTCAGAAGACTCTGGCTCAACGGGTTGCTGCAGAATACGAAGAACGCACGAAGCCCATTTGGCGAACGGCGTGTAAAGCGTGGCATGATGGACTGAATGAATTTCAGGCTTTCCGCCATGTAGCTCGTACTCATTCCGATGAGTTTGGATTCGACGCAGTTAGCTTGACTGTGGCGAATCTATACGAACTAGGTCGTCGACTGGCGCTCTATTGGAAAGATACAAAACGCCGGTACAAAGTTACTCAAAAAGAGAAGACCAGTGGGAAAGTGGCTTGTCCGAGGTGCAAGAATCCTCTTAAGCCCCGTGTTTACCGACAGGGGCAAAGGGTTCTTGCTTGCAGGACTTGCGGATTCACTATTCACCCGGAGGACTTAATTGTATGAGTGCCTCCAATCTTTTGCGAATTGCTTCCGCGATTCAGTCCAAGGACCCTCTTCTCGCCTATGATCTCGAGAGTAGTGTCAGAGCTTTAGTCGGGATTCGATCGGCCGTCATCAATCCTGGGGTCAAGAAATTTGAAGAACACGTTGAGAGCATGCTTGGGATGCTCAAGAGCGTGAAGAGTGATCTCAAGAAAGCGCTCAACGATTTTGAGACAGCGGAAGAATTCGCTAAATTCTTCCAAGAGGGTGCTTTCGAGGAAGAACTAAATCAGCTTCAAAAGCTTCTTGAACGTGCCTCGAAGATGCCACCTATTCCAGGGCGCGCTGCGGCTGTGGCTGGCCCGATGGACTGGCTCGATAAGCTTCGCGGTAAGAAGAAGACCAAGAAGGCACCGGAATCCCCATCTACACCAGAACGGGATCCGGAAGAACATGGAATGTCTCCATCTTATCGAATGGAAGACTCCATGATGGATGAATTTGTCGAAGGCAAGCGAGAGTGGGCTGATCCCGGCCATTACATCGAGCAAGAGTTCAAAGAGAACAAGGCATTCTTCGATGATGCTAAGGATCTCATCAAACAGATCCGGACCGTCAAGAAGAAGCCCGATAAGTCTACTGTCCAGAAATTACTTGGGAAAGTAGATCAACTCATCCGTGCTGGCGGTAATATCCTGAAGGGGATTTACAAACATCTTGAAGAGCCGGCTCCGAAGGTGGATCTCGGCGATGAGCCTAAGAAGGCGCCTCCGAAGCCCGGGAAAAAGAAGGTTTTCAATCTTGAAGGTACTGTCGAGCACTATGCCGACATGCTCAAAGAGAGTGCTGGAGATGAGAAGAAAATTGTTTCTCTTCTCAAAGAACTCTTCAAAGCCGTAGGTCCGGCGCTCGAAAGTGAGCAAGCCTCATTTGCATCCAGCCGAATGGCCTCAGTGTTGATCCGAGTGGCTTACGCTAATCCGGGTCTTCGTCCGGGACTAATGCCACTTATTCGGAAGGCCACTCGAATGAATACAATGCAAGCTGCCATGGATGCGAAGAAAGTTCTTCGAACTATGATCGGGCGGCCATCTTGGCTCCGTGGTGTAGGAGTGGCATGTCAGTCTGGCCAATACTGCGTGAAAGTGAATGTATCAACTATCACGCCAGAAATTCGAAAGACAATTCCTTCTTCGGTTGCAGGAGTCCCGGTTTCAATTGAAGCCGTTGGCGACATTGTCGCTCACGCCAGCTAAGATTCCATCACGTCCCGCACGGCGTGCAGCCTTTTGACGGTTTTCCACGTCTCTTTGACGTCATAATCCGTCAGATCTTTGAAATGTTTCTCCAAGGTTGCTTGGAGTTCCTTGGATGCATGTCCACGTCGGGCTTTCCGCCAGATGGATGTGACTTTTTCGGTTAAACCTCTCGCTCGACACGCATTCATGACTCGAGATTCGATGTTGTTTTGAAGTGCTTGACCGAATTGTCGAGCATATCCCCGAATCCCTTCGGGGAGTTTTTGCGCTTTCCCGAGCGCACATTTCACGAAAAACTTTTCAGGTTCTGACATTGCACCTGCGCTGAGTTTGGTCTGGAACGGTGGAGCGTGAGGGTTCATCCACGTGAGGGAATAACTTTTATCCCCGTCCGGGCCTCTAACAACCACTTTAGGCCATACGAATTGACGAACTTCTTTGGCGCCAATTCGTTGCCACTTCTGGACATCAGAAGGGGACAGACCTTTTACTGAGCCGTAATGCTTGGTCGTGAAGACAACCTTGACGGAAACGAGTGATACCTGAGCGAACCTCGCTTTCATTTCTGCGGCTTTCATACTCATAGGTACGTCAAGGATCGTCGGATTTCTATGCGCGTCTCCTTGATGGGAACCCATGGCATTCAAGCGCTTCGCCAACGCGATTGTTTCTCGTTCAAACGTGGCGTTTGACGAGTGGATGGAGGAATTGCGCAGCCAACATGAGGGTGCGGTTCCTAAAGATTATGTTGGCAGAATTGCCAAAACTATTCTTCGTAAATGTGACCCGAAACAGTATTTGCTTTCGCACGCCACTATCGTAGCAAGCGTCGATGCTTATGCTCCGAAGGGATCCAAGACCGGCCGACAAATGCTTCGCGGTTGTCAAATCGATGTTCGATGGCCGGATTTCCGCATCAAGCCGGAATGCCAAGAAATCATCAACAACAACGGTGATGCCTGGGAGCGGTCTCTCCTTCTTTCAACATACCGGACTTTTATTGGTGCTCACAATTATCTCGAGCATATTCAAATCCCTGAACTTTCCAAAGGATTTATTGTAGACGCCATTGCCAGGGATCTTGGGAAAACTTGTTATATCGATATTCTGGTTGCAACCGATCGTAAACACAAGATCCTCATTCAGGATATTCTTGGCGGTCAAATTTCAGCCATGTCAATGGGATGCATCTCCCTATTTACCATCTGCACGGCTTGCGGCAATGTTGCTGCTGATGACAGTCAGTTGTGTCCTTGTGTTCAATTTGTTGGAAAGGGTCAACTCGCATCCGATGCTGATGGGGTTACTTTCCCTATTGCTGAATTGATCGGACACGTTCAAGTTCCTAACTCTAATCAATTCATTGAAGCATCTTGGGTCCGCAATCCCGCGTTCCGGGGGGCTGTTCGACGCCAGATTCTCAACCCGGAATCTTCCGCGATTGCTACAAAATTGCAGGAATCCAATCAAATTTATGAGCTCCGTCGTGACATTATTGACTTTGACGGCATCATGAAAGCTGCCTCTGTGAAGACTGCACAGCAAGGAGATCAACAAGAAGGGGGACAACAGGCCCCCGCAGAAGATGATGTGGATCTCGGCGGTGCTCCTCCTGATAACGCAGGTACAAGTCCATCTGATTCTGGCGATACAGACTCAAGTAATTCGGATGCTGCAGAATCTAAGCCTAATAGCTTGGATGAAATGGTTGATAAAGCTCAGCAGCAGCTTATGGAGATGATTGTAAAGGGTCTTTCTGATAAGCTTGCACCGAAGCCTGAAGACGTTGGGACTGCAGCTCCGGCACCTAGTGTTGATGCCGGCAACAATAATATGATGAGGGCTTCTCAAGCCTTCAATCAGCGTGTTGCTGCACGTTTCCCTGGTAATACTCATCTTATCAACTGGGCAACTGCAGTAAGCAAAATTGTGAGGCGCGGTCCAATTGCAATCCGGGCTTCTGGTTTGACCGCAAAAGATTTGATAATCCTTTCATGGATCGAAGATCGAGTGGCATCCCGGAGCCATCCTCCGATGCTATATAAGCTTGCAATGTCCGTCGGTCCCATGAAGAATTTCCCTAGTGAGATCTCCTTTCTCGCGGCTTGTAGCCTCAAGCTCGGCCGTCATCTCTCAGCTGCCGAGAAAACCTTCCTTTCAATGAAGGGCAGGGTTGCTTCGGTTGCCTGAAGGATTTTAGGACATTGATAAAATTCGAACCCGTAGGAGAGCCTGAATCATGACGATGCGCAAGCGTTCCACTTGGTCGGAGCCCGGCGAGAACCCGCGACAGGCCGCGCAGGCCCGTTCGGCAGCGACCTCTCGGACCGCGGACATCTACACCATGAACCAGGAGCACCCGCAGCCTTCTGCTATTGACTACGAGAACGGTGATCCGGATTCGTGGGCAGAGACGCCGGTTCCTGGCGAAAAGATGACTGTCAAGGACGAGTACGAAGGTGATCACGTCAAGCGGAACGAGATCGGTCTCGGCGAGTTCCGCGATGACACGTGGAAGCACAAGGACTCGGACAAGTGGCATGGTCCGGGCAAGTATGACAATTCCAAGGTTTCAGCAGAGCGCAAGGCGCAAGCTGCGGAACGAGTGGCTCGTCATCTTCTTCGTACCTCCAACGAAAATCTCGTCGAAGAGACGACTCTCGCATTGATGGCGCTTCCGACGCCTTCTTTGGCGACTACACTGAAGAGCTTGGATGCGACCCTTCCGGAGGCTCTCCCGGAGCAGGCGCGTTTCAAGCGTTCTCTCGCGTGCGCCAAGCTTGCGGCTCGTACGCTGGGGGATTCCGCCACGGAGAAGCATGTCACGGCGCTTGGACAGATTTTCGCGGGGTTGGATGACCCCACCTTGAAGTCTATTCTCAAGGTTGTTGCCTCTGCTCGTGTTGCTCAACAGGAGCAAGACGAGGAGCAGGAGGGCGGCCACACCTCGCAGGTGCAAGTCACTGGTCAGCAGCAGCAGGAGCAGGACGAGGAGCAGGAGGGCGGTCACACCTCGCAGCAGGAGCAGGAGCAGGAGGAAGAGCAAGAAGCTGGACACATGTCCCAGCAGCAGGAGCAAGGCCAGCAGCAGGAGCAAGGCCATGGACCTCTTTGTCCGGCTGATGCTGCCATGCTCGACGAGCTCCTTCATCAAGAGATGGCGCCCGCCCCCGGTGCAGGTGATGAGCTTCAGGCTCTCTTCGCGCCGGCACCTGCTGCACCAATGCCTGGTGCTGTCCCGATGATGGCGGCTCAAGGAAGTCCTCTCCCGGACATCTCGTTTGATGAGGACGAGGCGATGGCGGAGCCGGCAACGGCGGCTGCAGTTGCAGCCGCAGGTCTGGACGACTTGTTCTCTGATCACCCTGAGGTGGTCGCGCAGCGTGACATCGTGGCTGCACAGCGTGAGCAGACTGCCCGTGAGATGGGCTACACGATTCCCGGCACCAGGACGGCTTCGAACCGTGGTGTCAAGAAATTGGGAGCGGTCCAAGGTGGAAGGCCTGCCTCGGTAGAGGCATCGCTTGAGAGCCTTTGGGATCGTCCTCAGTGAGGATTGGAAAGAGTCTAGCGGTTACCCTCAACGGAATCAACGGACTCTTTTAAAGACGCATACGAGATACGCAGACAGGCACAGGCACTTCTGAGGTTTGAGGTCAGGACAGTCTGAAGGAAGAAACGGCAAAAGACGGCTTCGCGGGAAACCGAACTGAAGTCCTTTTGACGCAGACGCTCGAAGACGTGTAGCAGCCTTGGGCTGACGGGAACTGGAGACACTCATGGGAAGCATCGGCGGTCAGGCTTCAGGCGATTTTCGCCTCAGCCAGGGTGCTCTGCGTATCCTGTACTCGCTGATCAAGGACACCATCCCGTCCTTGGCTGCGGACGGGTTCACGCAAAGTAACCCAAACGTGGTTACGACTGGCTCGGCCAAGTCTACGACTCTGCCTTCGAACGTCAAGAAGGGCGTTCTTGGTGGTTCGGTGGCTTTCTGCCGGCCGGACATTGGTCCGAACACTTGCGGCGGAGCGGTCCTCGTATCTGCTGCTTACGTCGCGAAGACTCGTCCTCTCGGGCTCTTCATCAACGACGCGCTCGGGAATGCGTACGAAAACACCCCTGCGGTGGCTTCGAGCAAAGGTCCCTTCCTGCGTGGCGGTGCATGCGGAGTGAAGATCTACGAGACGCAGGTTCAGACGACCACCGGTGGCGGTGTCGTTGGAACGGCGCTCGTCTACAGCGAGGGCGACCTTCTCTACGCTTCGGTCAACGGGCTGCTCACCAACCGGTGGCAGGACTCGTACGAGACGCAGTGGATCACTGTCGCGGCGACTGGCTCCGGCACTGCCGGCGCGGCCATCGAGCCGGACCTGACCCGCATGGGTCTCGTCCTTTCACCCCCTGACGCCACCTCCACGGAGATGTTCCTCGAGCTCTTCATCTGAGCCCCCGGAACATGAAAGGGTAAGACCATGAACGGTCAATTTGGCGTACAGGTAGTAGACAACACGGTCAAGGAGCAGGTCGTCGACCGCTTCATCGGGACGTCGGCTGGGCGTAAGCGCCTCGCGGCCTCGATGATTCAGCCCCTCCGTGAAAGGCGCGACTATTCTTCAGTCGGCCGCAAGACGTTCCTCGTGGAGCAGCTGCCGGATGGTGCTCTCCCGATCTACGACAAGGATCCCGATGTCGTCGCGTACGTCATTGGTGAGGAAGGTGAGTCGATCACGGCGGTGATGAAGCCGCGTCGCGTGATCTTCCCGCTCTTCGAGATCGCGGCGCTCCCCAAGGCGCCTCTCACGCAGATCAAGGAGCGTCGATACGACCTCCTCAAGCGTATGCAGGACTTGGGCAAGGCCCAGATTCAGGCGGCCGAGGACGATCGCGTCTTCAGCATCCTGGACGCCATCGCGGTCAACGGATTCGACTCGCTCCCGGGCGGGACGAACCCGGACATCCCGGTGGTGGCCCCGATTTCACCGGCCGTCCTCGCGGACGCGTTCGCCGAGATCGAGACGCACGACCTCCGGGTTGCTCGCGTCTACATGAACGCAACCGACTACGCGGATATCCGCAAGTTCGGTCGCGACGTCCTCGACATCGAGTCGCAGGCGACGCTCTGGAAGACCGGCATGATGAGCACGGGCTGGAATGCCCAGTTCATCGTCTCGCGTCTCGTCCCCAAGGGCGTGGTCTACTGCTGCTGCGAGCCTGAGCACTTCGGTCGCATTCCGGTGCGCACGGAGCTCACGGTCCTCAGCGCAGACAACCCGGAAGAGAGGACCATTGGTTTTAGCATGTTCGAGAACCTCGGCATTGGAGCCTACAACCCGCGCGGGTTGGTGCGCCTGATCGTCACTCGCTGAAGCCCGAATACGGCTTTCTTTTCGACCCCGGTTGCCCTCGTGGTGGCCGGGGTCGAAAAGTATTTGTCCGCCAAGCGGGTCATCACTAATTTTACTCCAACGGCTATATGGATTCTTAGCTGTAAACTATTGAGTTTTCCGAGGAGTTCTAATGATCCACTCCGTACCCGTCTGCATGTCACAGATCGAAAGCCCCAAGCCATTTTGCGACTCGCTTCTCCAATACGCATTCGGAAATTACGAGGTCCTCCGGTTGGAACGTCTGGAAAAGGCGTTCGCTCGGCTTTGGGACGGGTGCTTCGATCGTCCGCAGATGGTGGATTTTTTCGCGTTTTCTCCTTGTCCTAGTCAGTCAGTGGACTTGGCTGTGACTTGGTTGCGCACATACACTGACTCCTCCGCTCGTTGGATTGCCGATTATGTCGACACCGAAGAGGACGTTGATGAGGCTCTCGACGCGCTTGCCTCTGAAGATGACGAGTATCAGTTCTACTTCGCTGGCGTCACTGACGACCGAGAGCAGTTCGTGATCGTTGGAACTCGTGATGTTGAAAACCTATGTGAAACACTCGAGAATTTGAACCTCGATCATTTCTTGGTTTGCGCTGACGTCTTGGAGAGCTAAATTCGAGAGCGACGCATAAACGCGAGACAGTCTCATTGTACGGTATCGTTACCCCTAAAGGAGGCGGTAACGATGACTGAGCGCAAGATTGGGCAGCGAAAGACGGACCTCTCGGGCGAGTCGACGGCTGAGGTTCTCAAGAAGGCCAAGACTCTGATCCGAACGGATTTTGGCGGTTCTCCGGATCCGGAGTCCGTCATCAAGAAGAAGCTTTTGGCAGTCGGAATTGAAGCCGGTCCGAAATCTTGCGCGGCCATCAAGAAGCTGCTCGAGGAACAGGTCGACTCATGTCGCAAGAGGGCCTTCCCCCGTATCGATGAAGCCATTCGCCGCGTCAGCGGAACGGCTGTCGAGGAGGTGATCCCGTGAGGAGGGTGGTTCGCTTCAGGAGCGGACACACGACTGCTCGCTGGTGGCTTCTTGTCGTCCATTCACACTCTCCGGACCCGAATGCCCGTAGTATGGCCATGTTCGCGTTTGAGGAGTGGGAAAGGCTTTGGGAATCCTGGAAGCGACGCGGCGTTGGAACGAACAGGTCTCTTTGGGACCTCATCGCCGGGGTGTTCGAATGCCACCAGAACATCACTCACCATGTTCACATGACTCCCGTGGTCTCAGGGACCAGGACTTTCCACTTCCCAATTTTCAAGGAAGCTGTTGGGCGGAGGGCAAAACACCCGAGTGCTGCGGCCGGCGCCATCCTCACGGGAATCCCGGTGGACTCGGAAAGGCTCCCCCAAACCACGAAATGGGGAAACGTTATTTGCAAGACGTGACGCGCCGAAGCTAGACCGAAAGGTCTCCAGCGGAGCCCTGCCGACGGAAGTTGACGGGGCTCCGCTGTATTTGTTGCATCTAACCCATGAGCAGCTCTGTTGATACCTATAAAGGCGAGTCTCCATCCAAAAAACTCGCCAGGTTCCGTTATTGGATCACCGTTCTTCAGTACCTTGGTAGGGACAAATTCTACTCTGGAAAGCATCTCGTACTTTCCAGTCGCGAGGGTGGTGATATTTCAGTCCTTCTTGGGATGAAAGTAAACCCCAAAAATATTGTAGCCGTTGAGATGAATGTTGAAGCTGCGGCGCAAGCTCAGACCAAGTTCCCGGACGTCAAGATTCACTGTAACGACGTCTTTGTTATCGCGAAGAAATTTCATCGCGAACTTGTTTCTGCGTTCTTGGATTTCTGTTCACCCGCAAGCGATGCTCTCATTCAGAAAGTAATTGGGGTTATGGCCCATGGTCTTAAAGACGGGGCTATCCTTGGATGCGGTTTCCTGGCCGGAAGGGAGCAGGGGACTTATTGTGAAGATGTCAAATACTGGCGTTCAGAGATTGATAAAGTTACTGAAACTTCCATCAATAAACTGACCGACCAGTCTCCAGATTCGGTGAAGGAATTCATTAAACAGAATTCGGTTCTCGCTGAATCGCACGTGCTCATCTCTTCGGAAGTCCAAGTTCCCGACAAATATCTCACGGATCCTTCCCAGTTTGTCTCCGATGCCGTTGACTACCTCGAAGACACTCTTGTACTTCGGACCCGGGCTAACGTTCTTGGCGGTCAATTTGTCAGTCGTGGCCAGTCCATTAACTGTGTCCCTCTGGCTATTAAATACCTTTACTACGTCAGCTCCACTTCCTGGAGTAAAGGTGTTCCTATGGTGATTTACATGGGCCATGTCTTTCGGAATCCTGGCCAGTCATCCAAACTGAATCGACGTCTCCATGAATTTATCCGGGAAATGCCAGCTCCCTTGATGGGCATCGTCAAGGTGGATGAAGATCAGTTGATTTTAGATTACCTGAAAATGCAACGTCAATTCGGGACGGATACGGCCTGCATGTTCCTCAACGTGCCGAAGAGCTCTGGAGCGGCATGGAAAGCTCATTGTACTCGAGGTACTTACAATCACCTCTTGTCAAAACTCAAGCCGGACGAAATCGGAGCAATTCTTGGTAGTGAAAACGAGTCCGAGCCCGAGTCTGAAATCGAGTCCGTCGACGAATTCAACGACCTTGACTTTGAAGATTTCGACGAGATCGATCTTGATGAATCAACCTTCGTGAATTCTTAGACCCCATGGAATACATCTTCCGGATTCATCGCGGCCGTGCAGATCTCATCGAGAAGGAAGACGGCCGCACGGAACCCTCCGGCCAAATCGTCAATTTCTCCCACGACATGGGCCGTGTCGTGGCTTCCGGTTCAGACAAATTCATTACGGCAATAATAAAGCTTTTCCCTGGCCGTTATTGGATTCAAGACGTTTACGGCCTGAGGAAATATGGGGACTGGTAATCTGCGTGAATTGTATTCTGGCCTATGATCCATGAGTCCTGGAAGCCGTTCCTTCGCTCGGAGTTCTCCAAGCATTATTTCAAGAGACTAGAAGCTTTCACCCAGAAGGAACGAGAGAAGGAGACGGTTTATCCACCTCACGAGGACGTCTTCAATGCGTTTGGAACTCCCTTTGACGACGTGAAGGTGGTCATCCTGGGTCAGGATCCTTACCATGGGCCCGGCCAAGCTCATGGACTATGTTTTTCAGTGCGTTCGGGTGTCCCCATTCCTCCGAGCCTCAGGAACATTTACAAGGAGCTTGAATCAGACCTCGGTATCAAGCCGCCGAATCATGGCTGTCTTGATTCTTGGGTGAAGCAAGGAGTTTTTTTACTCAACACGACCCTCACGGTTCGGGCTGGGAATCCGGGATCTCATCAGGGACAAGGTTGGGAAGAATTTACGGACGAGGTTATTCGAAAGCTTTCCGCGCGGGAAGAGCCTATTGTATTCCTCCTTTGGGGGAAGCCTGCTAAATCCAAATGTTTCCTCATTGATGTTGGGAGGCATGCAATCGTGTCGGCGGCTCATCCGAGTCCTATGTCGGCGGCAGCCGGCTTTTTTGGATCCAAACCTTTTTCGAAAGCAAACGAAGCACTTATTCGTATGGGGTCTAAGCCTATTGACTGGGCTATTCCGAACGTATGATCCAATGTGGACCCTTCCTCCAGATTCGACGTTGGTGACGAAGTCGTCTTCAAATCACTTCGACACGACAACCGAGAGTATATTGGTCTACTCATCGGCGCAGTCGTCGTCGAGCCCGGATATCGGAATCGTCTAGTTCTTAGCGACATCCCTGGATTCAGGTGGGTCACCGATGATTTTATTAGGTCTTACGATGTAGACCTTATCCACCGAATGAAGAAAGCGGTGGAGCTTTTCGAGCATGAACTCTTGAGAGTGGCTTCAGCCATGCCCGACGGCGGGTATTATTGTTTTGAATGTAAGGATCCCAATCCGTACGCTGAAGCCAATTTCAAAAACGTGTGGATTTGTCGTGCTTGTCGTTCCCGGCACCCTAGGAAGTATAGAATTGTAGCTTAAATTTTATCATCTTTGTATGTCGTCCTGTCATGAAGGACGATGCCACCAAGAGGCCGCTCGAATCAGAGCTTATGCTCTTGCTGGACAACATTGTGAAAGTCGCTGAAGAAGCTGAATCATTCATTCAGGACGATTCTAAAATTTCTGGACCGAAAGATGTCCAAGAGATTACCGATAGACTTATGAAGATCCGGTCGTTGACGCTTGAGGCGGAGCATCTTATTCGCCCTCCTTTACCTAAGCGGCGACCTATGAAATCTTGATACTTCGTCTAAGACAGAACGCCTGTGCGCCAGAAGTACGTGTGGCTCACGGATACGCATTTAAATTTCGCTCTTCCGTGGGCGACTCGAAATCTCGTGCGTCACTTACGAGTGGAAAGCCCCTCTGGAATTTTCTTGACGGGGGATATAAGTAACGGTTCTCATTTAGAGAATTGTCTTGGTAAGTTCGCGGCTTCCTTGTCGTGCCCGATTTATTTCGTTTTGGGGAATCATGATTATCACGGAAGGACGCTCGCGAGCGTCCACGGAGATATACGAAGGCTTTCGGCTACATATCCTAATTTGCATTGGATGACGGAGTCTGGCGTTGTTTCTCTGAACGAAGAAGTAGCTCTCATAGGTACTGAGGGTTGGTACGACGCCCGGCGGGGAGATCCATCTTGGCTCCGATATACGACTGACTGGTTCCAAACCTATGATTTTCTAACTTTATCCGGTATGGAAGCCAGAGTTGATGCTTTCCGATCCCTCGCTCAGGCGTCCGCGGACCTTCTCGAAGCCTCACTTACTTCCGCACTAGAGAATTTCAAAACAATATACGTTCTTACCCATTTCCCACCTTGGGTAGAGGCTACTAGGGCAGTGGGGACTTTAATGGAGAAATTCTGGCTTCCATACAACACGAATGTGACAATGGGTCGCATGATCGAACGAGTCATGAACGGTAGGAATAAACGACACGTCGTCGTTCTTGCCGGCCACACTCACACTCGATGCTGGATTCGCGTGTCCAGAAACATTGAATGTCGAGTTAATAAAGCTAAATACTATGGCAGTCCGACGTCAGAAGAACACATTTTAATATGACTACCCGCGAATCTTCATGAGAAGACCTTCTAATGCATCTTCCCCTGTCATGCCTTCACATTCCACTTCGGATTCATCTGGCATTATCAGTACAGCAGTCCATTCCCCGTGAACAGTGGGGACTTTAGCTGTCGATTGTTTTACTAGCGATTCTAACTTCACTTCAAATACTAACAAGGTCCCTGGTCGAGACGCAAATCGTTGCTTGAATTCAAGGAGATAATCTTGGAATCTACTCATTTTATTATACGGATGAATTACCACCATATCCATCAGATGACCAACCATTACCTTTCAGAATGAAGTGAGGGGCTCCAATAAGTCTCTTCGCTTTTTCTTCACCGCATTTCGGACACTTTTTGATGGGTTCTTCGTTGATTCCCTGATCTTGTTCCCATTCATGAGAACAGGCTTCGCAGGCATAATCATACGTCGGCATTCATTAACAATACCGATAATCTCCCCGGGTGTCATTCGTAAAAGTTTTTTCCAACAATTTGAATGTGAGAGTTTTTGATCCATCTCGTGTAGCACTAGTGGATAGTTTTAACAGTAGTTTGTTCATTCGCGGACCATTCCCGATGCTCGGAGATGGGACTTTCGCCTATTCCGGTATCGCGGATAGGATTGATTCTAAGCTCGCAGGGACAACTATGACTATAGTGTCCCTTATTGACAGCACGGGTGAACATCCTATGCTAAAGGCGGAATTGTCTTCTCTTGGACTTCCAGATTTATGGGGACCATCGTATTGGCCTCCATACCTACAACCAGATTACGATGCCGAGGAATTACATCCTTGTGTAATCCGTACCTCTTCTTCTTCTAGGACTGCCAATTTCATGTGGTGGCCTATTGAAGGGGTAGGTCAAGGTCAAGATCCTCATGTCTTTCTCACGTCTCCCGGTTGGGACCTGTGTGGTTTGGTGGACCGGATTACGGAACTTCTTCATGACCCTGCTCGAGCTATTTATGTCCATTGTTCTCTTGGGGCAGACAGGACTGGAGCAGTCGTGGCTTGCTACATGATACGAGCCCACGGCATGAATGTGAACGAAGCAATTTCGTTCACCAGCAGCCAGACTCCCGCAGGGGCTCCGAATCGAGATTACCTGACCTTGATTCAGGCCTACGCTGCCAAAATGGGCCGAGTCTAACTCAGGTGGACTCCAAAGACTCCTGATTCATTCACAGCAGCTCCTACAGGGGTAAACCAGCCGCCCGAGCACGTCACCCATCCCACTTCTTCTTGATTGGTGGTGCCAATAAACATCCCTTCGGGCAGTGATTCATTCCAAACTGGCTTGGTTCCTTTCAGTTCGTAGAAGAATTGTGCCCATTTCTTAGGCGCTCTAATGTTGGGTCCAAGTGCCTCCTCGTAAGGATCTCGGATTTTTGCCAAGAAGGTTTTCCTGGATGCCAAGACATGCCGAAGAGGCTTGTTTCCAAGTCCTTCCCTAAGTTTCTCCAGGACTTGGAAGATACTGACGGCTTTTGAACATCCACGCTTTTCTGCCGCGTGCACCAGAAGTTCTGCTAACTTCTTTTGAATTTCAACCTCGTCCACGATTTCGAAATATGGAATCCGAATGTTAGCGTGGAACGCGAGTGTCATTTCACCGTCTTCTGTGGTCGCGGGCTTTGGTTGAGAACCGATGGTTACCCTTTTTGGTTCTCCTTTATCCATCATGATCCACCAGTTGTCTCCGGGATTTGCATCATAAATCCCAGCATGTCGAATCGGATCATGGATGAAGACGTCTCGCAAATCGTGCATCCTATATTGTACACTGCTTCGTGGAATACGGCGCCTTTCTCACCAGGATTATCGAAGACGGTCTTGTTGCTTGTCGGAAGAGTTACGCAGATCGACCCAACAAGCTGGAAGGGTCTATTGCCGGTTTCGAAGCTTGTCGTGGGAAGCAACCCATGGAACTCGCCATTCTACTCCAAGAGGCACGTCGGAATATGGCCTTAGCTCTAGTGGACGGGACCTCTATTGATGACTATTGGAGGAAGCGCTGCTACTACGCCGAAATCGAGTGGGTGTGTAACGTCGTAAGCGCCGCCCTTCAGAACGAAGGGAAATCCATCATCGTCCCTGTGACGGCTCGTGGTGTCATCAAAGCGGCTGAAATTATCGGGGTTGCCAAAGTCGGCGGACTTCCAAACTAATGTCTGATCGACCTTCTATCACGGTTGTCGTGACTGTCAGTCGTGATATGTTGGCTCTTTCCAAGAAGGTCCCGTATACTGTCCGCCCATACACGGCTTTCACCATCCCGTACGTACGGGAGTTTCAGGCCGATGGAATTTCTCCGGAAGACGCCATTAATGGTCTTCAAAAGATCATCAAGAGCTATACCTACGGGACCGACAGATATCTTCATAGTATTCATAGTATCTCCCTCGATGAACTCATTGTCGAGGAAGTGATGAACAGCTAAGTTTTCAACTGTAGGATGCTTCCATGGCTGACATGACTCTTTCCCAAGCGCTTCGTCAGGTCAAGAAGATCAAGGGTGACCTGAAGGAGCGTCTCGATCGTTCCAAGGCTGCCGTCACGTACAAGGCGGAAAATCCGCCTGCGTTTGCCTTCGGCCAATGCACGGAGCAGGCGGAAACGCTACGCCAAAAGCTCGTCACCCTTCAGACTCGCGTGGCCGTCACGAATGCGCTCACGAAGGTCGAGATCGATGGGCAAGTGGTCGTCTTGGCCTGGGCCGTTCGTCATCTCGAAGAGCTGAAGTCCCGGATCAGTTGGCTCAAGGAGCTCCCTGTTCGCGCGCAGAAGGACACGAAAGAAGAGGACTGGGACTACGATGACGATGGCAAGCGTCGTCGTGTCCAAGTTCCCTGGAAGTGCGATCTGCCGGAAGCTGAGCGTGCTTCTCAGGTGGAGAAGCTCCAAGCAGATTTCGATCGGTGCAACGACGCGGTCGAGAAGGCAAACCACGCCACCATTTTGGCACCTGCCTGGTGACGTGAGGACTGGGGGACGGGAAGGGCGAGAGCTGCGTAGTCGGGATACCTATTCCCTCACGGGAATGGCGCCCCTTAACAGGGCATCATAAGCGAACGTCACCGATATCCTAGCGGTTAGCTGTCAAGCCTTTGGGCCAATCAGCTCTCAGCCGTGAGGATTCAGAACTGAAAGTTCAGCTGTGAGTTAACCTGACTCGCTTCTCAAACCCTCCCGTCCTCCACATTTATGGCGATCAACATCTTCTTCGATTGGTTAGAAGAAGGTTCCATTCCAGTATATGATCGTGTCCCGGCCCACGGGACATGGAACGAAGACGGATGGTATGTCCATCCTGCCAACTTCGATTTCTTGAATGTCGACCCTGTCGGGTACGCGTCTTCTCGACCCGTAGTCCCGCTCTTCGAATTCCAGCCTTTCCACCGTCGGAAATTCCTCCGTTGGTTGAAAAATCGTCTCAATGAGACTCGAGGCGATGGTGTCTTCACACTAGTCTTCCGGACTGTTAGTCGGGAATTCAGTTTTGCGAACATCGGGCTCATGTTTATTCCGGGTCCTGGTGAATTTCATTTTTCAGGATCTTTAGATGAGGTGCTTCCGGTGGCTTGGAAAGCCGCTTTCCCTCCTCATGGGGAAGACTTCACCCGTATTCATCCTGCTATTACTGCCATGATGTTGTCTCGGGTCGCAAAACGCGCCGCGATGCAACGGAAGATGGCGGCGGATCGTATTTTGCGGACACAAGCGCGATTGCTCGTGGAAGAGGGAATTACTCAAGAAGCGCTAGTCTCCATGTCTCCTGATATGCGCAGGGCTTGTGAATCTGCCGCACTCCGAAAGGCCAAATTAGAATGCCTTCGTAGGGCTGAAATCTTACTTACTAGTCACCTTTCTACCGTTCAGCGTGACCAGTACCTGGCAACCAAAAGTTTCCAAACCATTGGCAGTGACGGTAAAACCTATACTATAAGTAGTTTCGGTTCCCACAACATTCGTTGTGATGGATATGAATTTTGCATCGTGTCCAAAATTGAAATCCCTGTGCCAGATCAAATGTTGGCACAGAAGCTCCTGCTTGAAACTAACGCACCGGAATTCCTAAGAATCGCTAATCGTGCTGAAATCACAAATGAATATGTGATATGGTTAGAAAACCGGCGTCGCTGGCGATCTTTGTTTGAGTCAGATTTCGAAGATCTGTAAATTCCATCACTCCAGCGTACTATTTATCAGCTACGGGCAGCAAACGTGAAGCCGCGACGGCGACGCTCAAACGTGGTCACAAATAAAGTACGGAATTGCGGCACTGATGACCATCAGGAAACTCAGGCACAAGAAAGACGTTAGGCCCTCACCTAAGAGGGATATATCTATCGCTTATGGTGAAGATTGCCTTAAAGCTGCCATTCGTCCCTTAGAACGAGCTGGTTTCCAAGTTTCCAATTGCCGGATTTATCGAGATAATTTCGACTTCCGAACGATTGTGTCCGCAGATATTCATCTCGGAGTAAAGGAAGTGGGCAAGATTAATGGTTCCGTTGCCATTTATGGCAACGGAAATGGCTGTTCTTTTTCTTTCGATTTCTGTTATCATCATGAAAATTACCAAAACAGTTTTTCTGAATATAAATATACACAATGCATAAAAGGTCGCCCGAAAATTCGAAGGTGGGCGGCTTATGCAACCAAGAAGCTCAAAGAATATTGGTCCAAAGAATCCATGACCGAAATCCGAGATGTCATGGAATCCTAAAGACGATTTGACCCGACCAAGAATCTTGGTCGGGTCAAAAACTACGAGACTACGAGCGTCCGAGGGCCGATGCTGGTTGTGCAAGAGCGGTTTTCGAAGCCGCCCCTTCGGATGCAGAATCCGACGCTCCACCTAGGAGCATCTTGCTTGTAAGCACCGCTAACTGGACGCTCTGGAGCCGGACGAAGGAATCGAACCTTCCTTGCTTGTAGGAACCGTTAGGTGGTCCCTTTCAGGACCGAGGAGCGGTACCGGGAAAATTCCGTATGGGGGAATCGAGGACGCCAGTCCTCATGTCCGGCAGAATTCAGAGAGCGCGCCCGAGTGGCGAAACTGGTTTTGGCTGTATCCTAGCTTGTGAGTTCCGCTTGTTGGACGTGCTCTCTGGATTTGTGCTTTCCACCAGAATACACTCGACGAGTGTCTCTGTCAAGACTCACGTTTGGACGACGCCGTTTGGTCTGATTTGGTATCCGATCTTCTTCCCGTCCGTGATGAAGACCTGTACTGCGCGAGCGAGTAAAGACGAGGCGAGGGCGATGAAAGGGAGATGAACGCCGTCTTCGCAGGTAGGCGCACCTTCTCCCGGCTCATCGTCAATTGCGAATGACTCGTCCCATACGACCCGCCCGAAGGCGGCGTCTGCGGCCAAGGCCCCGTGAACGCACGGGATAGTATTCTTTCGAACAAATCCCTGGACGATGCGTCGTGCTGCCCCATTGTCGAGGCAATCTACGATGAGATCGGCCCCACCGAGAATTTGTGCTTCATTTTCGGAAGTCAACTTATGAGGCACTGTGGTAAGCTTCATACCCCAGAGGAGCTGGACGGTCTGTTGGAGACCGAGGACCTTTCCTTTGCCGACCGAGGTCTTCGCGTGGAACTGTGACGCGACGTTCTTCTGTTCCACTCGATCAAAGTCAATAATCTTGAGAGCAGCCGGGAACCCGCGCGCGAATTGCACGAAATGCGATCCGAGTGCTCCTACTCCCACGATGGTGATGTTCTTCATGGAGATCACTTGTTTACAGCGTTAACCACAGCCTTCCAAACGGTCTCGGAAAGTTGTTGCATAAGCTTCTGAGCTTCCCGATCATCACGGCCGATTACGGCCCGACGAATGGAATCTGCCTCATATTCGTTCAACTGAATTTCCACTTTGAATCCAGTTGTCTTGATCTTGGCTTCCATGTAATCCTCTATCTTCTTAGGAAGAAGCTTGAACTCACCGTTTTCGTGAGCGTTCCAATCCACCCCATTGGGGAAGTCAACAGCAGTCTCCTTGAGGACTTTTTCGAGGTCCTCAAGGAGTTCCGCTTTTTCTTCTTCTATCATCTCACCCCTGACTGCGAACATGGCGGAGTACGCCACGCCTCGGATCTGGGCGAGTTTTTTCCAGAGGTCGACAGCCTGTTTCCAGGCTTCTTCTTCCGAATTCTTCTCCATCAACCGAACGGCGTCTTCGGCCTGACCTGGATCAGGTTGAAGGGCCTATCCTGCGTCGACGGGAACCTCTCCACGACGAAGTCCGTGAAATTCGCGGCGGCGTCAGCACGAATACCAGGCACCCCACCCGTGCGAACGGCCTCCGTGACCCACTGTCGGACGTCGCCGTCCGTCGAGTCGTAATGGACAGCGCCAGGCATGTCCCCGTTCTGACCCTGCCACGTGATGTTGACCCTCGCCTGTCCTGCCTCGATTACCATTTCGTTCATTTCGATTCTCCTTAGAAGAGGAACTTACGTTCCCAAGTTTTGGATTTATTTCACCGAATCCAGGATCTTCTTCCGAATCTCATCTGGATCGGCATGGGGGAGCCCGTTGAGGACTGACACTACCATGTCCTCGAGCGCCGCTTTTCCTGCAGACACCCGTCGAGCAGCTTCCCGGTGAGTCTCCGTTACATACTGGCAAACTTCTTCGAGTCGAGCTTCTGAAAGTTCGTGAGATGCGTTTCGGAGTGGCTTTAACCATTCGGGGTCATTACTCGAGATCTCCCTGGATGAATAAGTGTGCTTTCCAGGACCTACCCATTTGATGACTACAAGTTTGTCTTCGCTTGTAATCCACCAAAGGAGCCTCTTCCCGAGACCATCCTCAATGGCGGCAAAAGTGGTTACATCCGTGTGTGATGGCCCCGGAAGTCCCCGTCCAGGATGACTGTGGGCGATCCCCATAATTTCATTTCGATTCTTCCAGATGAAATCCCAGAGAGCCTGAGAATCGGGCAGAGATCCGCCGGTCCTCTCTTCCGGAAGATGCCAATGAATTGCCTTACCGTCTTTTCCTACGACGACTCCTGCTTCCATGCTCATGATGTTACCTCAATCGTCGTAATCTTCATCGTCATCATCATTTCCTCCCCTTGGATAGTTTTCTCCGTCCACGCGACGGAAGACTACGAGTTTACCCTCACGCTGGGCTTGCCTAATAACCCCAGGTAAACTTTCGAGCGTGAAATAACCATCACCCTTCTCGTGCGTCCGGTGATCAACTAGACAGATGCCCGCATCAATAACTCTAAGTGTCAACTTGTCACAGGTGCATTCGAATCTACGATTATCGAGACGGAAGCGGACGACCATCTCGCCTTTTTGAGCGCTCTTCCGACTATCCAGGAACTGAGCATTTCCAACAACAAATGCAGCCCTGGCAGCTTCATCGAAATCGATGGCAGCCATTGCCCTTCGACCAGCTCCGTCGCCGAGCTTCTCGACAATTTCCCGGCGTTTCTCCTCAATACGCCTCTTCTCTTCCTCTTCTTTGCGAATCCTCTCAAGTTCTGCACGTCGTTTGGCAGCTTCAATTCGCTGCCAAACTTCCATACGGAAGGCAGCGTCCAGTGCAGGAACTACGCCCTTGATGTTTGCTACAGATGACTTTTGTTCGAGAAATGCTTGGAGGACTTCCTCCTCAGGCCCTAACGGCATCACCATTCCGCTGTAGATGAGTGGGCCGTCTTCACACGCTCGCCCAGCTTCGATACGAGCGAATCTATCCAGTCCATCTTCGATGAGATGCACAGTCTCCGACTGTTCCGCAATTTTCGAAGGATCCGGATCCACATTGGCATTATCTAGGATGAGCCGGTCACCGACAAGATAGCCAGTCACTTCACACATTAAGGAACCTGGAGGCTGTACGCACGGCTCCTTCGCCAATTCCTCGTCGTAGGAATCACCGAGGATAGCTTTCCGTCCCATGAGTTTGAAAGTGTACCAACCATGTTCAGCAGGGAGCTTCCCGTCCAAATGCCACGCACGTGGACCGGACCTGAGCGTTCGACCCCCAAGCCACGGCAGAACGATGAGTTCTTCCTTTTCTTGCAGAAGGTTCCGCCAGCCCATTATTCCACCAGTTTCCCGTAGACCGACTTTGGCCCAATCCACCCGTTGATGTGCCCGTGATTGTTCGAGATTTGCAATTGACCACCACGGATTGCCGAGACAAGGTGAAGAAATTCGCGTCCGTGCACCTTGCAAAGGATGACGTCACCTACTTTAACGTCATCCAGACTTACGGGTGAAACCGTGCAAAGTTGACCCGACTTGATCCTCGGCAACATGGAATTGCCGTGGGGTCGGAAATGCACGGTTTCACCCGCAATCAGCTTTTGGATGTGGCCTGAGGCCCACCCCATCTCAACTCCACTCGTGTTCGAGTTCTTTGACTCTCCGGGCCAGCGTCACTAACGCCGATCTTAGAGTTTCCGGGTCTAATGGATCGAATTTCCGGAGCCTGGAGTCCAACTCCATGGCTGCTTCCAAAGCTTCCGGAAATTCGATCTTATTGACCTCGGCGTACAGCGTCTTGTACGCCACTCAGGCAGCCCACTCCGGCTTCGTAATCAGATCCGTTTTAAGGATGTTCTCTACGAGCGAGACACGCTGAACGATCTTTTCCGGACTACGGTTCACGGGGGTGGCCGCGATGAGAGCCCGGATTGCACGCGGGATAGCGTACGGGTCAGCGAAGGTCTTTTCATCGATCTCGAAGCACGGGATCTTGAGCTCTGACGCTGCCGTCGTCACGCGGTTTCCGCGTCCGTAATGCTTCGCGAAGACCGGCACGAGTCCGAAAGCCATGGGGTTCAGACCCGAAGCCCTGATGGTACCCGCGAGTTCGGTGTTATCTTGCTCATCTCCAATGAAAATGAACAAAACATCTTCGTTTGCAAGCGGCTTATGGCCTTGGAGGGCCCTTACGCCTGCTGCATATGAAGTTCCACCTTCCGCCCTAATACCCTCAAAGGCGTTCTTCACTCCCGCAGCCGAACGGTGCTTGACCTTCACTTCTCGACCGATAGTGTTGAAGACGGATACGTGGATCTTGTCTTCGGGGAATGCCTGAAGGAATTTCGCCACGTGATCCTTGGCCGCCTCGATTGCACCTTCCATGGACCCCGAGATGTCGACCATGAAGTAGACACGCATGTCCCTGCTGACCTCTTCGACAGCCTTTTGAACAGCCGTGTCAGCCGCTTCCTGGAGCTTCTCTTGGACGTCCTTAGACTTGACCCTCGAAGCAATGTTTGCGGCCCGCATGTCTTCAGCAGCCTTGAGAGCCTTCTCCCAACGCTTACGGACATCCGGGTCCTGGAGCAATCCAAGCTCTTCGAGCGTGGCGGACATGATGACCAAGTCCTTGTCGGACAAGGATCCAGCTTCGATCGCCGCCGCAATCACGGCGCGAGTCATGCCGACCTCCTTCGGAACGAGGCCGATGAGACGCTTGAAGCCGGTCTTTTCCTTCACGATCTTTTCACAGACCTCGGCTTCGGACATACCTTCCCATGAGTCCGTGCCGCTCTGGACCTGACCAATCGCGAGACCCCGACGGCCATCCTTAGCCTGAACCTGCTTCCACCCAAGCGCATGGAAGAATTTATCCGACTCCGGCTTGTAACCGATGAGCTGGGCGAGCTGCATGACGGTGGACTTGTAGCCCTCCTTGATGAGCCCTTCCAACATTTTCGGATTGACTTCCCGGAATTTCAACCACTTCTCGACCGCCTTCTCCCAGCGGCCGAGGAACGGCTTGCGGGCCGACTTTCCGAACCCGAGCTTGCGATTGATGTCCGCCACGCCCGGGACCATGAGAACGTCCCGAATACGAAGCAAGTCCTTCGGACGCAGCCCATGCTTGTCGCCCTTCTTGTACCTGAGCATCATAGCCTCGCCGACGTCACGGAAGTCTTCGTCGTAGAAGGCTACCTTGCCATCGTCGATCACAGGATCGCCCTTTCGGGACTGCACGAGCATGAACGCAGCCAGAACGGCCTTCATGTCGCGATGCTCCTGGGCGTATTGGTAGCTGGCCCATCGAGCCGCGAACTCATGATCGATCTTCCACACCTCCGCAACTTGGCCGTAAAGCCAAGTTGCGACCTCGGGAAAGATGCCGGCATCTCGATATTCACCGATGACGCGATTGGCGTCATCACGAACCTTTCGGTCCTCGCCCATGACGCCGAGCTTTCGACGGATGGTCTTCTTGCCAACCTTGTCCAAGGCGTAGACGACCTTCTTTCCGTCTTCCGTCTTGTGGGTCACGAACACCCACTTCACACCAGTCGCCGACGTCGGGTCCGGGGAAACGACTCCAGGCCGGTTATGGACCATGTGATCCGAATAGGCCAGGATGGTGTTGATGATCCTCTCAGCAGGTCCGAGATTTTCCTTCTGCATGTCGGTCTCCGTATGGCACGCGTGAGTGGCGCGTGCCGAGTGGTGACTACGAATCCAGAATTTGGACTTCTGGAGATCCAACGTTACACTTGGAAATGATGCGCAAATTTTGAATATTCCAGGAATCGGAAATCCGGCAACTTTTAGAACACCGTGCTTCTTGATTTGTTTCCATCGTTATGAGATAATTCATTCTTATTTCCTTAAATATCTATTTAACCATCGTATGGATTTTCCATGACCTAATCCTGTAATACTGTATTCAACGCTGAATTCTGTACGTGCAACCCGTAAGCAACGGGTGTATTTTCATGCCGAACCCCCGCAATGGAGACCGGCATGCAGACTTCTTTCAAAGTTTCGGATTCTCTTTACCTCGTTCGGCAGGAGCTCAATAAGGCTACCCCAGCAAAGCCCGCCGAGGTGCCGGTCAATCACATTGCTGTAATCGATTGTTCTGGAAGCATGTCGTATGAGCTCCCCCAAATCAGGGAACAGCTCAAGAAAAAGCTTCCTAAGCTCCTGAAGGAAAAGGACACGATCTCTATCGTGTGGTTCAGTGGCAAGGGTCAATTCGGCACTTTGCTCGAAGCGGAGCCCGTTTCCACGCTTGCAGACCTCAAGGAAGTCAATTCTGCAATCGACAGGTGGCTCAAACCGGTTTGTCTTACCGGATTCAAGGAGCCTTTAGAAGAGGCTTCCAAGCTCGTAGAACGAGTATCGAAGAAGCGTCCTGGGAGCTGTTTTGCCCTGTTCTTCATGTCCGATGGTTGCGACAATCAGTGGCCACGTCCTGATATTCTCAAAGCAGTCGAGAAGGCCGCTGGTGGCCTTTCTTCGGCCACCTTCGTTGAATACGGCTACTATGCCGACAGGCCCTTGCTCACTTCCATGGCAGAGAAGGCAGGCGGCACCCTCATCTTCTCTGAAAATTTTGATAAATATGCGCCCTTGTTCGAAGCTGCGATGCAAAAGCAGCAACTTGGAGGGAAGCGCATTGAAGTCTCAGTGACGGGTGATCCGATCGGTGGTTTCGCTTGGATGGAAGACGGTGGAGACCTCATTACTTTCGGACTCACAGACGGAAAGGTTTCTGTTCCTGAGAATGCTAACGTGGTTTACTACCTCTCTCCTGCTCTCGTTGGAAAGAAGACGGACGCTTATGAAGTGGGTGCAGCATATGCAGCCATTTCTCTCTTCTCCATTCGCATGAAGCCGGATGTTGTTCTCCCCTTCTTGAAACTCACGGGGGATGTTGCGTTCATCGAGAAATTTGGTGGACTCTTCGGCAAGCAGAAATACTCAGAATTCATGGACTTGGCTAAAGCCGCTGTCTTTGACGAGAAGCAACGGTTGACTAAGGGATACGATCCAAAGAAAATTCCGCGTGACGATGCCTTCACGGTTCTTGACATGCTCAACCTTCTCTCGGAGAACGAAGAGAATCGAGTTCTCCTGGATCATCCCAGTTTCAAATACGATCGGATCTCCCGGGCTCGAGTAGATTCCTCGACGGTATTGACTGCTGAAGAACAAGCAGAAGTAGATAAGCTCGCCGATGAGATGAAGAAGACGAAGGATGCCAAGAAGGTCGCAGATATCTCTGCGCGAATCGCTTCTATCTCAAACAAGCCTGCTCCTTTGAAATTCGAAGCAGAACCTGCACCGGATGGATATTCTATTTCAAATCTCGTCTTTAACGAGGAGTTCCCGAACGTCAGTATTCAGGTCAAGAGGACTGGAACTGTGGATATCAGCGGCCGTCTCCCGGATGGTCTCAAAGCCAAACTCCCGGCGAAATTCCCGACTTTCGTTTACCGCAACTACGCCGTCATCAAGGATGGTCTGGTAAACGTAGATACTGTGCCCGTGAAATTGGCGGCAGCCACGTTGGAGAAGCTCTTTGCTATCCACAAACAAGGGCTGGTTGGGGATGACGTTATCAAGTCCGATGGGGACGTGACCCTGATCAGCTTCAGGTCCCTTCCTGTCATCAACCGGCAAATGGTCAAAGCGGTCTCTGCCAAAGTCCTATTCCAGAACGAATGGGAGCTCACGAAGGTTCAAGCTTCGCAGAAGGTTTACAACTCGGTCCTTAAGGATCTGGTTGGAACGAAGAAGAGTGCTGGCTTTATCGAGCAGTACGGACAAGAGGCTGCTGATTGGCTGAAGGAACAGGGGTTCACCGACTACTCCGGATTCGGTCCGAAGAGCGTTCAAGCAGACGCACGCGATTTCTATATGGCGAAGCAGATGACTGTGAGCCTCAAGGGCTTCTCAAGTCTTCCGAGCCTCAAGGAAGCCAAAGAGAAGCTCGCGAAGGGCAAACCGAATGGACCGACGGTTCTCATGGGGCGCGCCATCCTTGAAGTGGACAATTTCATGGCGTCTGACGCTTACAAAAAAGCATCAGATCAAACCAAAGCGTTCGAAGATTGGCTCCGTCCCATCCAGAAGGCCGCAGACAGGCAACGTCGTGGAATGATTGCAGAGAAGGCTAAGCAGATCTTCTCCGTCATCGTCGGTCAGGTCTGGTTCACCGAGTTCAAGAGTTTGGACGAGAACACTTTGCTCGTGGACATGGACGATGGTCAGTCCATTGAAGGCAAGGTGGAGCAAAAGGAAAAGAAGATCGAAATCTGATTCATCCGAGGCCTCTTGTGCTCCATATTGATAATGGAGCACAAGGGTCTTCGTGATCTCATTCACACAAATCCTCCTATCGATCCGGGTAGGACTCCGGCCGAAGAGAAGGCCCGTGTAGCTCTCCCGGGGGACTCGGTAGAACTCCCACAGAATCCTTTTCTGAGGAAAAACCCCCAGTTCGTGATGCGAGTCATCAAGAGCGGGGTCTTGAAACCTGAACATGAGCGCCTTGCTCGCCAGGCGATTCAAATTTATCAACTTTCGACTTTGGACCGCGACGGGAATAGTGAATCTGTCGGTGGCGGCATGCGTCGCCCAGGGAAATGATGGAAATCACTCTTCCCAGACGAGTGGTGCCACAGCCACAGCCACATTTGAATTCGGGAGGGGATTGTGGTCCGTGCGTCCTTGGTGGTCTTTTAGGATGGGATCCCTTTCGGGTCTACAGTGAATTTTGTGAAGGTAAAATTCAGTCCATCAATTATCATAATATGCATTTAGCACTTCGGGAAGCCCATGGACGAGGGCTTCTGGATCGTGTGTTGGTGGATGCTCCGATTTGGCTTCAACCCTGGATGAGCAGTCTTGCGGCTTGGGGACCGCACAGTAATCTTCATTCTATTCAGTGGTTCCACTACATCCGTCTCGGATTGGATGCTGGTCACTACGGGATAGCAAATGTTGATTCTACAAAATCAGGTGCATTTGGACCCGGGCCGAATCACTGGGTCCTCTTGTGCGGCGCCAGAGATGTGACTGTTTCTTTGGATGTTCCTGGAGCTTTCAGGATCGACCATCAAGTTTTAGTCTCTTGTTCTGCAGCAAGCACTCCTGATGAGGAATGGGTGGACGTCAATGATTTTCTCCGAGAACGCGGAGGATTCAACGTCATGTTGGCCCGACCAGCCTAACTAATCATAATGGGCCATATGGTCCATCCATTATTCTTCAAATCCCTTGCTACCATAACGAGAAACGCCGACATTTTTCCATCGATAGGGGCATGCTTATACATTTCTGTGTATTTTTCGAATAAGATCCCCTTCGGATCATCATCTTGAAGCATGTCCTGATGATTTAACCAAATTCGTTGGACGTACGAAGAACTATCCAATTGGAATAAAATAGCCAAATTTCTGGTCTGATACTCTTCTAGTATCCAGGTGATACCATCGGGTTTAGGGCCGACGGCTTCTCTCATCTCACCGGACTCCAAGAACCAATAGACTTTAGAAGGACCCATTGGACCTGTAGGTCCGGTCGCACCAAATGGTCCTACAGGTCCCATCGGGCCTACAGGGCCATTTGCGCCTTGCAAATTCTTAGACCCGACTGATCCCATGAAGCCAGGACCAACAGGTCCTGTAACTCCAACAAATGATTTCGGTCCATTCATTTTATGCTTCCCAATCTTAATTCTTTCATGTCTTCTAATTTGCATGAATGGCCCGCGAGCGTTTGCTGAACACCTTCGAGTTATTGCGTCAAAAATCGAGAACTCGACTCGTCCTGACCGTAGGCTCGTTGCGGCAGATATCTCACAATTGATTTCTATCCTTTCTTCTGAAGAATGCGCTCAAGAAGAGACTGTGGCTGTCAACGTCCCCAAGGACGTTGAACGGTACGTCAAAGAAGTCAAAGATAAGAATCCGGGTTATACGGATGCCCAAGCTTGGGCTACTGCTTGGTCTATTTACTGCAAGAATAAGAACCCGGACTCCCCTCACTGCCATCAGACATCTTACTGAGTAATGTTTCGGTGCCTTCTGGGTCCGAGCAGTGGTTGAAGCGTATTGGTGATAGGCAAGACGCTCAGCTTAAACGCCTGCGTCTAAAAGACTGGGCCGTCAGATATAAGGGCGGTAAATGTTCTCTTTGCCAATATGGTAAATGTTTAAGAGCCCTCGAATTCCATCATTTGGATCCTGGTGAGAAAGATTTTGATGTGTCTAGTCGACTTGGAACTTCGCCTGAAGTTCTCCGTCGTGAGCTAGATAAGTGCATTCTTGTCTGTTCCAATTGCCATCGAGAAATTCATGACGGTATCTATCCGCATCTTTCGGTAACGGAAGAGCATTTAGCTGACATTTGGGATCTCGGTCCCAATTTAGAGGACGACTGACCTTTTTGTTCCTCGCTTGGACATGAGTGCCATTACTTCCCGAGTAATTGCCAGAAGCCTTTCGGAGGCTATGAGACGTCGTGTGGCGGTCCTTCATCTAATCGCCACGGACAAATCTCTTGCATTGGCGATTCGAGATGCTCTTCAAGCTGAAATTGAGAGACTTATTCCAGGTGAATTCGGAGAGTTTTACGACACCCATGAATCTGGCAAGGGTTGGCGTAAAGGTTATGTTTCATTTGCTCTTCAACCTGCTACTTGGAAGGCTGAAGGAATTATTGGAGGATGTCTGATTCGTGGCACTTACGATCCCAATCAGTTCCAATCCGAGGCTCCCGACACGGTCCTACCAGGATTTAAGCATTCGAAAGGCGGAGGAGATATTAGTCTATCTTTCAGTGCTTGTTATTACAACAAAACTCTTCAAGGTGGGTGCGATCCCGAAGGTGTGACTGCTGATCTTGGTCAAGTCACTCTTCTCCTTGACGAACAAGAAAAAGTCTTGGAAGTTCAAATCCAAAATCCAGATAAATTCCGATCCGGAATCAAACAAATCATTCAGGAAATCTCTTCCAATCCTCCAGACTATGCTCAGTCTGAAAAGCGGAAGAAGAAGTATAAGTCTCCTACCGGCAGTCCGGCTTCTCTTCTTCACTGGCTCGTACAAACCGGTAGAAGTGATGTAGGTCAATCTGAATTGGATGCATTGGCAACCGCTATATCCAACCGGACTGGGAAATCATCACAAATGGCGAAAGAAGAAGTTCAAACGTTTTTCAGGAAACGTGGTTGGCCTATCAATCCGAATGCCTGAACTATGACTCCATGACACGACGAATGATAAGCAGCCGTTGCAATTCTTGCGCGGCCATTTTGATTTTATCTATTTTCATGAATTTTTGGCATGCCTGGGGAGGATCTTTGGTCCATTCTCCATCTGAATTCATTTCACCAGCTAGCCATTCTTTGTTTCTGCTAATAACTATCCCATTCCACGTTCTACACTTATCGCCAATTACTAGAATAGCGAGTTCAAAACATTCAATTACTATTTCAGATTCGGGCATTTTATTGAAAATATCTAAATTCATGTTGGAAATTAGATATGCCCTTAGCTCAAATCCATTATCGATGGATTTCTTCCAAAAAGGAGTTCGATTACGAGGAGGTCTGAAATCTGGTTCTTTCTTTTGGGACTGAACTTTAACTTTCATGATCATAGATACGCTTGGATAACTTCGTTGTATCATCAGAAATGGCTAAGAGCCGAATCGTCCTCCCGCTCGACGTTTCCACCATTGACGAGGCGGGCTCTCTCGCAGAGAAGCTCGCAGATGAAATCGGTGTCTTGAAGATCGGTCTCGAACTCTTTGTGGCTGCTGGGCCAGGCATTCTCCGAATCGGACGAGATCTAAATTTGGATGTTTTCTTGGATTTGAAGCTTCACGATATACCAGAGACCGTAGAAAGGGCTGTGAAATCAGCCATGAAGCATGGAGTGAAGTATTTGACAGTTCATGCTTCAGGTGGTCCCGAGATGTTGCGACGGGCTGTGTCTGCAACTGGAGCGAATGCCAAAATTCTGGCGGTCACGGTATTGACTTCAATGAATGATGAAGACCTCCGTGTTACCGGGATTAGTCGCCCTGTAAAAGATCAGGTTTCAGGTCTTGCCAAAATGGCTTGGGATTGTGGGGTTCGTGGATTCGTGTGTTCTCCTCTTGAAGTATCAGTTCTTCGCCAGTTGTTGGGCCCGGAAGCATTTATCGTGGTCCCTGGCATTCGGCCATCGGGTTCTGATTCGGGGGACCAAAAACGCATTTCTACGCCTGCTGCTGCTATCCGAGCTGGCGCTGATCTCATCGTTGTTGGTCGTCCTATTCGTGACGCGGCCAATCCTGTAGCCGCAGCTCGAGCTGTAGCCGCAGAGATTGGTTCAGCCTTGCTTTCCATGGTCTAAACATGGCAAAAATCATACACATTGCTTACCCCGGACTTATGAATGATTTTCGGGATCAAGAAAACATTGCTGAATATTGCGACATGAGTTGGTCGGAGAAGGACCCTGAATTCAGAAAGAAAGGTCGCGAGGGTCAAGTCCTCCGATTGGCTGAAGAAGCAGGTATGAATGTGTTTGTAATGCGACTTCGGACTTCTTCAGATTTCGTTCATGCTTGTTTCATTGCTAGATCGGAAGAAGAAGCATTGGCTCGATTGACATTGATTGAAATTATGACCTGACCTTCTAACCGATTGTTGAGTTGATGGCGTGATTAGGGCTCGTTTGTCATCGATGTTGTTGTATTTTGATTGAATGGAATGGCGGTCTGCATCCCGTGTTGAAATAATTGAAGAAGAGACGCAAAAATCTCGAATTCAGTTTCTCGATTTGCTTAATCGGCGAGTCATAAGCGGTCTCTATTCCAAATTTGACTCCCTATCACCGGGAATCGTAGTCCCGGACTCTGTGCGAGTTTCTGTAGTCCGAGCCGCTGCCCGATTCGTTCTGATTCGGATTCGGAGTGTTCATTGCAGGATCGAAGTCCGGTTTGGTACTTCCATGCAGACTGTTACTCAATATCATTTTCATATTGAAGCCGATGTTCCGGAATCCCATACTATTGTCAAAATTATTGGGTGGAACCAATTCATTGAAGATATTATGGAGTCAGCTCACATGACTATTGCTGCCGATGTTAATTCTGCTTGGAAATCGGCAATTTCCAATAAGAAAGCCTTTTGGCGTACTATTCAAGGCATTGTTGGGAGTGAAGTTCTCGATAAATTGAAAGAAGAAATAGAATCAACGTTGGAACGAGAACATCAACGGGCCCTTGCTGATAAAGATGAATTGAAAGCTGTCGACAAATTCCACGCTGAACATCATGAGGACCAACTCCAGAAATTCAGGAATTGGGCCCAAGGTCACGTGAATGCTAATGTCCTCTCCAGAGAGGATTTCATGTTCGTATACGACGAACTTCTCGTTCGCGACGTCATGGATTCTTAAGCCTTCAGTGGATTCTTGTTGTGATGGTTCATTCATGCGCATGTGCATGCGGGTGCGGCAGTAATTGCGGTGATGAATGTGGTTGCGGATATCAATGTAATTGCGGTTGCGGAATGGCTTCCATTGCTGCACAGATTGCAAGCTCCGATCGTGGAGTCATAGCTACCCGTGTAGCCGATCGAATCTCTGCTGAGCCAGTTATTCGTGCCTATTCAGAAAATCGGTATTTATCTCCGGTCCGAGTTCGTAGTGTTCCGGCCATACTAGTGACTGACGAGAGATTCGAAAGAATTATGGCCTTTCTTGAATCTGATGCGATCGTAGAAGACTTCAGTATAATCATGTATGAGTAGGACCAAGGTTACCTACGGACATTCTCCGCCTACGCCTATTCCAGGAAAGATATTCATTGAAGTGGGTGATGGCTTATTTGCCACGATAGACGAATCTGACTACGGACTCGTTCGATCATTCCAGTGGTCCTTGGATACCAAAGGAGAGCCCATCACTCGTTATCCCAACGGGGATGGTTCTTATTCTTCGGTAAGAATGAAGACAGTTATTCTGATGACGAGAATGGAGAAGGGCTTTGCCGTCAAATACTTAGACGGAAATACTTTGAACTGTAGTAGATCCAATCTCAAACCCATGACTCTGTCTGAAGCTCGGACTTTAGATTCCCAACTACACGGTCCTCGCGCACCCAGGAAGTGGAGTAATCCTAAACGAATTTCTAATTTCTTGAAAATGGAATCTAACAAACCAGAGAAAAAGAAACGGTTCAAACTCGTGGAAGATTGATCATTCCCAATCGGATGTATCGATTTCCCCAGAAGGGGACGATCCAACTGCTACTCGGTCTGGGCGCGGTTCTCCACGAATCACCCATTCCCCGAGTCCGTCTTTGTATTCATCTTCAGAGATCCAATTTTTATCCTTGAGACCCCTCATTAATACATAGATGAGTTCCATCCTCTTTTTAGATAATCTTCCATCTTTTTCGAATGGATTGGCCTTCGGCCTTGGAAGCATGAGAGACAAAAATAGGCACTGACTCAGACTCAAATTTTCCGGTGTGGTCTTGAAATAATGCCTGGAGGCCTTTCCGATTCCATATAGACCAGGAGCGAATTCAACCACATTCAGATAGAGCTCCATGATCGCGTCTTTACCTAGAGTTTGCTCCAAATACTTTGTCAGGATGGCTTCCATGACTTTTCGCTGAGCCGTTTTGCCTCTATCCAACCATAAATTCTTTGCCAATTGCATTGATATAGTGCTAGCACCCCTTAGGAATTTATGAGTCTTAATATCATCCCTTACAGCATTGGCAATAGCTCCGACATCAAAACCATGATGATTTTTGAATCCCGGGTCTTCAGTCATCATGACTGCTAAAGGCATGTACGGGGATATGAAACCCAAGTAAGTCCACCCATCTGTTCCGGGTCCAGTTTCAACTTCTTCTTCCCCTCCGTATGCATTCAAAATTTTCCGGTGGAATTTCTTCCCAAATTTCTTTACTGAGAATTCATCCGGGATTCTTACAATCTTGCAGTGCTCATCCATCTTGAAAGTCACGATTGGATCTGCGTTTCGGATTTTCTCCACTCCGAATGCTAGAGCAATGTCTCCGTCAAGCTCCACTTGACCTACATCTTTCAAGAGACTTGGCACTGATTCCACTAAGTTTTCACACTTAACGGGAATGATTTCGGTCGTGATAGTTTCACGATCAGGAATCGATGGTTGAAGTACGGATCGGATTTTATACTCGTCTTCATTCCAATCAATATCAAATGGGATGATGACATGTTCTACTTGTAGCCATCCATTGGCTTGAATTCCTTCATTCCTTTTGATTGTGGATTTTGTACTGATATGTTTGAATTGCACTGGATCTTCAGCTATGGATGGGTGTTCAATCGTCATACTTGATGCAAATAAATTCATTTCTGAATTTGACATGATTCCATGGATGCTTCCGCCTGAATCTTCTACTTCAATACCTTTTGTAGAAATTTTCTTTGCACCCCAACCTAGATCAATGTTTTTATTTTCTCCTCGTCCACCTGTAAATCCGAATTCCGCAATATCTACTTTCCTGGAAGGGAGGTCCAGTGTCATGGAATCCGTGTTCAAAGCTACGCACACAGCCCCATGGGATCCCGTGGCTCCGGGTACTCCTGGAATTGGAGACTGTAGTAATGAACCGCTGGCTCCTTCTTTCACCGTAACGTTTAGACTGTGGAATCGGAATCGGCCTCCACAATCCGTTTTTTCAGCTTGCATTCCTTCTGCTAATACTTCAAAATTCTGATTTTCAATTCTTACAGTTTTCGAATTTGCTTCCGTTTTCTTGCCCATTCGAATCCCAACCCAATCTGCATAAATCAAGCTGTTGTCTCCAGACCATTTTTTCCATCTGATCGTCAAACCATCGGCTGCAATTTCTGGCGATTTATGACTATCCTTCTGATCTCCGTATTCTGAATGCTTCCGGAAAGACTCCATGGGTCCTTCCATGTCCACCGTCCCGTTATGGACTTCGATCCTATCCAAAGAAGTAAACCCAATCAGTCGAACTTCAAGTGCGAATGCTTGGAACTTTTGGGGATTAGACATTTCAGCGCGGACATCCTCGAGCATTACTCCCCAGGGTCTTAAATGAGCTTCTTTGAAAGTGATCTTCATCCCATGGTTGACTCCCCAAGTTTCTGCTTTCTGCCGAATGAAATGAGGAGTCAGAGCTACTGCCGTAGACGTCAGAATCACTAAAGACGTCAGAACGATTGCCGTACCCTTGATCTTTTTACTGAATTTCATTTTCTCCAAAGGACACTCGTGATGTCATTCTTGAATGATTAATATGACTCATTTTAAAATTTTAATAACAAGCGACTCAACCGCTTCGTAGAATGGTCCGAGACACAAGGAGTCAAATATGGACGTCCAATGGAAGCGTGGCGAGTATCTGAAGTTCTTTGCCAATATGAAGATTCGTATTGGTGGCAAAGATGAAATTACTATTCAGAAGGGTGATGAATTCGAATACGATGGAAGCGTCTGTCGTTATTCTGGGACTGAATTCCCAACCCCGACCCTTCGAGGGGCCATCCGTAGCGACTGGGCTCGAATCAACCCGGATCACGACTATGTACCGCCCGCTTTCAATACTTCTCGGGCTGTTGCGAAGTCTCAAAGCAAGACTACCGATCTGAGTCGAGTTCAGAGGACTCAGCCTCAGAGCATGGCCACAGAAAGCCTGGACGAGGAAACGGTTTTGACTGTGACCGATCGACAGAAACTTCCCCGGGATGACCGTGGCCGAATTGCTGGTCATCTCAATCACACCAATAACCGTCGGGGAGTGGTTCAGGATGACGACCGTCAGGTCAATTTCCGTGCTCCCATCAATCCGAATGCCGGTCAGCGGGTTCTTAACCCGAGCATGAGCGACATTGACCAGCAGGATGGCCGGACCATCGGCCGTGTCATGACTCCTGCTAACATTGGCAAGGTGGACATCCTAAAGGAACCCGGAAAAGCCAAGGATATTGAGCGTTCCCAACACGTGGATTTCGGTGCTGGCAGGGTCCATCGAGCTGGTCGTAATGTCCATCAGGAAGGCATCGACATTCGAATGAATGTCGGAAACGTGGATCGCGAACAGGTCTATGATGGGGACGAGGACGGCGGTCAATACATCGGACAAGTCCGTCACAGTAGCCGCAATCATTCTGCAGAAGGTATTGACGTTCAAGATACGAGCAATATCCGGAATCGTCAGAATGGACATGTTAACGGCCATGCTCGTGTGGCTACCAAGGATCCTCCGGCAAAGAAGCATGCTCCGGCAAAGAAGGTTGCCGCCAAACCCGTGGCGCAGCCCAAGGTGACCTCGAAGGCTACTAAAATGGCAGCCAAACCGGCAGCCAAACCGGCAGCCAAACCGGCCGTAGCTACACCCGTGGAAGTAGATACTAATCTTCCGCCCAAGATCCGGATGGCACGTCGGATTGATCCGAAGTTCCCCAAGGATTGGTCGTTTGAAGGCAAGCTCGCGGAGCGCATGGAGCGTGTTAAGAAGCACGGAGCTACTCCTACTTTCCTCGAGGCGCTCTACGCGGCTGAAGGGGACCAGATGCGTCGCACCCTCGAGAGGGAATTTCCGCAGCAATTTGGCGGCTGAGTCTTCAAGACTTTTGTGATCGGGCGCCGGTAGCCCTATGAGGATCAGGACTGCCGGCGCGATGGTTTGCATCCAAGAAGAGATCTCTGATGCCCGACTTCGTTGCGACGAGCTTAAGGGGCACATTGCTCATGCTCTAGATCTCGTTAACGCAAGCACCAAACGGGATCACTTCTACGCTGTAGCCGGCGACACTATTTACGCTGTCCCACAGACTCTTCTGAAGCTCGAGAGAGCTTTGGAAGCTGCGGCTATGGCCGTTAATAAGATCGACTACGAGGAACTCCGTCAAACTCTTCGACCGGAAAAGGTTGATGAATTAGAGAGAGTTCTTGAAGAAGTCAGGATCCGTATGCCGCGCAGGACGGGCCTTCCTGTAGTCGATGAGTGAATATGAACAATGACGACTTCCCCCATGGGTTCGTCCTCAGTGAGGCCGCGATCTACGCTTTCAAATGTCAGGAGGTATTTCCTGATATTTTGAGTTTCGCAGTAGCTATTCCTGATCATCTCAAACCCCTCTTTTTGATTCCGATCAAAGTAGAGCGAGTGGCGGCTAGTAGGATTGCTAGAATTGCAAGCCGCATTGCTTCAATTAGGACAGCGGATGGTACGAGTCCTACTGGTGAAACGGAAGAAGCCGATTATTTCGGCACCAAAACGTTTGTTTATGATGACAACGAACCAACTGTTCCGAGTTCGGAACCCGGTTCAATTTTCGAAATTGATGATGCGGACGACATGACGCATCATCAAGAGTATGATTTCGATGAAAATGTCCAGGATCCGACCGATACTTCGTATATGTCAGACGTAGACATGACGCAGTATTGGGATTATCCATACAGATCCAAAGAAAAGCCTGTACGCCATTCGTCCATACTTTTGGTTCGACTCGCGTTGAAACCGGAGGCTCTAGAGCCGCGAGCTCCGGAGAAAATTCGATCCAATGCCAAATCTTGCGACGTTAAACTCGTTTCATACGATAAACGTAGCAGAGTTTTCACTTTTTCCGTTAATTGCGGGAACGGCGCCAAAACTGTGCGGGCGTCCTTATCTGACGTCAATCAAGTCGCAATGTCTTGTACTTGCCCTTTCTGGCGATGGAATGGTCCTGAGTTCCATGCTAAAGAGAATAACTTTCTGCTGGGAAATCCTGAAGGTACTGCCGGTCCGCCTAATGAACGCGATCCTGACAGGAAATACTGGCTTTGCAAGCATGCTTATGCAGTCCTCAAGCGCCTAGATGGATTCGTCCAAGAAGTCACTGATGAAAACTGGGGGCTTGATGAGAAAGAATTACTTGATGTTATAGATTCCGAGTGGGATCGTCTGGAAGGGGCCGCCGAAGTTCCTCTTGAAGATGTCGAATCTGAAGATGCGGATGTTGAAATTGATTGGGAAGAGGCACCAGAGACGGAAACTGAACCCGAAGAGGTCGAAATTACTGAAATTGAACCCCCGGTGGAAGATTCCGAAGCTTCAAAGGATGAAACTCTGGATCTAGAATCCGAGGAGGAAGAGGAACAAGTATCGCCCGAAGAAGAGGAAGAACCAGAATCGGAAGAATCCGAAGACGAAGAAGAAGTTGAGGAAGATCTTCCTACGAATTCCAAGAAGTAGAGTTCCTGATGCCTACGTATGAGTATTTTTGCACCAATGATGCTTGCTTCCATTCTCAGGAAGAAGATCATTCGATGAACGGTTTCAAAGAGTATCGACCTAAATGTGAAGCGTGTGGTTCAGAATGTGAGTACCGCTTCACTCCTAGTGTAGTCCAATTCGCCCTGAAGGACGGGCCGTCAGGATCATGGCCTTCCAAGGGTAATCGTTTCAAAGATTATCGGAATAAGAAATCCCAGGAAATGGAACGCCGTCAGAAAGACAGGTACGGCCATATTAATCGGGATGCTACTCCCAATTACCAAGGCCACATTACTGAGAGTTGGCGAGAAGCCCAATCACTTGCTATGGCAGACAAAGACCGGCAAGCTGCAATTGGTGCTGATTCTATCTCTGTAGGTGCTACTTACAACGAAAAGATTAGTAAAGAAAAAGCGAAGTCTAAGTGAGCGTATGGTGTCCATCATGGACATGATGAGTTTGAAAGTTTTGAGTTGGGACGAAACTCGCGGATTCGAGTCTAAGAAGTCTCCTGATCCACGAACTGGACTGAAGACGGCAAATTTGGTGCCGACTATCAACTCCGTTGTTTTGATTCACGCCAAATTCCAAGATGGGCCTCCCTTCACTTTTACCGTTGATGGGAACACTTTTTGGGATGCCATTGCTCCCTTTATGACGCTTTCACCGTCTTGGGATCACGTCTATCTTTTGGGCTGGTATGACGAATCAGGTAAAGCCTTCTTGACGACTTGGGATGGGGATAAACCTGTTCGTAGTTTCGTAGTGACGGGAGTGGACTCCATAAACATGCCTCTTTGGAATGCTCCAGTTCCAAAGAACGCTGCAATCCATGCTGTCCCGATGGGTAAAGACCCTCAAATTCATGCTCGGGAATTGGGTGGCTTCCATGCAATCGGATGGTGGGTCCCGAAAAACGAACGTAAATCTCAAGAAGTTCAGTATGATTCCAGATATACTCGTTAAGGGTCAAGCCTTTTATTCCTGACTTCTGCCGAAATGGCGAGATCTCTATCCGTCACTCGGCGCCGGAACCACCTGGTTGACCTGAACCTGCGTGCGCGTCCGAACGTGGCGGCATATCAATTTTTCGCCGCAGCCAATTTTGATTCAGCCTTTACACAGTTCGAAACTGTGCCTGCAGCTGGACTAAAATCAGTATCAGTGCCTTTTTTTGGCACATCTTCTGATGGCGAATTCAAGGGGCTGACGAGGTTTTTGTTCGACCCTTCGGATTACACTACTGGTACTCCGGCGGTAGACGACACCAAGCCTTTCTACGTTCAGATCAAACAAGTTGGGACGGACGGGACTGTAGGTCCGGCTGAGGCTATGCACCTCATTCTGCCGTATGATTCCACTCCCAACAGGTCTTGTGTGTTGCACGGGAATGCACCAACCGAAGCGGATCTTGCTCATGCATTGGAAATCCAATTGCCGATGCAATGCAATGACTGGGAATTTCAAAATCAAGGAGCTGCTATTTGCTTCGTAGCATTTGAACCAAATGGTCCAGAATTCGCCGTGAACCCACTATCATCGGAGTTCACGAATTATCGGCATGTGTTTACTTCTATATCTCAACTCTTCATTCGGGGTAATGGTGCACCCACGGAGATCTACGCTGTGTTCACACTCCGGAACAGCGAACATTTCTGATGCATCTTTTATCCTGAGACCATCCCAGGAGACTCGAAATGTCCATCAATCTTGTCAGGGTCGTAAATCAGCAGTTGCAAGTTCGTTCGATCCTTTTGGACAAGATCGATACGAGCCAAGGCAATTTCGAAGGCTACGCTCAGCATCCGAAACGCAAGGTCTACGTTCCCTACGCCAACCCGGTGGATCCCAGCGTCAAGGGTTATCTTGACATGGTTGAGTCTGACGAAGTTTTATTGGCGATGGCACCGAAGGGCGTAATTGCGGGGCTTTCTGCAGCTGGTCAAGTGACTTATTCAGTCATCGCATCCAGTCTTGTGGCAACTCCTGTTGTTACTGCGGCTTCGAATTCTGCCGGTACGACGACCATTACGGGCACGACGTTCCTTTCGGTGGCACCGGATATCACCTATGCCACTTTGACGAATCTTCTGGGTGCAAGTCAGAAGATCCCCCAATCGGCCTTCAACACGATTGGTGCCACTTCGATCACGATTCTCGATGGGGTTGTTACCATCGGAACTCCCGCCACTGGATGGAAGGTTGTCATCCAGGCAAACTCCAAGTTCAGCAACCAGTTCACGCTCACGTGATGTTCGGGAACTTTTTTCACGCTTTGATGGCGTAAGGAATTGAGGAGACCACAATGCGCGTTGGAATCGTTCGATCGGACATCGCTCACATGTACCTTCAGGATGTCGAGAACCGCTCTCAGCGGAATTTCTCGAGCCAGCCTGCTGGTCAGTCCCGTTACTTCCACAAGCCGACGGACGCAGAGCTACAGGCCGTACTCAATACCTATGCGTTCCTGACCATTCGTGGCTCCAACACGGCGGCAACAGTTGACACGACTGTTGCCAACGGAACCAAGTTCAACGTCAGAGCCAGCGCGTCAGCTTCTTTCACTCAGATCGTGGTTACGTCCAGTGCGACTGCAGCCAAGACCCAACTGGTTTCTGATCTGAATGCTGGCTTCTCGGCGGCGGGCCTGCCGCTGGTTGCTCGCATCAGTGGTACCAATCAGATCACGATCGACACGACGGTCGCCGGTGCCAATGCGTACATTGAGGTCAGTGCGACTCTGCCTTCGGCTGGCGCATTCCACACGGTGGTCGGTATCACGGCAGCGGCGACTTCTCCTCTCGCCGTTTCTGCACTGAAGACGGCAGTCTACCCGTCTGCTACGACGATCAACGTTGCGGCGGCCACCATCAACGCTCTCTCGACCTTTTCACTCCTTTCCACGACTGCTCAGACGGCTCTTGACAATGCCATCGCAGATGCTGTTGCTCCGAGCCTCGTTGAAACTGGAATGGTATTGATGAGTTTCGTCTACGGCAACCTCTCGAAGTGGGCTTCTTCGGCTTTCCAGCCTGGTGGAACTCGTATTGGATTGCCGGCTGGAGTAGCGGCTGCCATCGTAGCCAATGATGGTTCTACACCCTTCGTAGTTTGATCCGGGTTAATGCTATTGGTTGGTAAAGTTCCTTAATGGGAACTTTCAAGAACCTGAAAGGAGCCCCTCGAACGAAAGTTCTTGGGGCTCCAATCGTTTTTACGATATACTGTCATACGCATATTGAATCTGGACGCCGCTATATCGGACTGACGGAAGGGAAGCCGAGTATGTCGGACGTGCACTCGCGTCAATAGCGCTTGGTATGAGAGTATACAGGGCCCGAAGGAAAGCGATCTAATCGTATTCCGTATCCATTGGTAGGGTATTGCTGAGATACGGATATATATACTATGCCGGTAACTGAAGACGAAGAGTACGAGACCACCGACATCTACTTGGCGGCCTATTTTGCAATAGCAGGTTGTGACTTCGTTCGGAAACGAGAAGAACGAATTCACAATAGTGACAGGAAACGAGTATATTTCGTTTTCACGAACAAAGCTGGATCCATTAAGGAACTCCGAGACGCTTATCACTCAGGCCAGGGGCGGTTCTCGGAGTACGCTCAAAAGATCAAAGATTATAAACAGATGTGTTTTTGACTCAACTGAGTCTAATCAGGCTTGACTCTTCTTTGGGTCGCCTGATCTCTTTGACTTGATCTGAAAAGCGTTCACAGAAATCCTCTAAAGCTTCGTCGTGATTTGTGTGAAGGTTTTGCATGAATACAAGTTGTGCCGCAGCCTCTAAGTGCCTCACTTGGATTCCACCAGCTCTTCCTCCATTTTTGACATCTTCACGAAGTGCTAGTGTGGCAGCTCTTTCCACTACAGTGGTTACCATAGACCCGGATAGGAGCGATTCTAGGGTAAATTTTTCTACCTTTTTATCTTTCAGAACAACTTCATAGAGAACGTTAGCTGGTGAAAGCAATGAATCCGCTCCAGCTTTCACCGTTCGTTCCAGGTCATGTACGGGTCTATTTGCGAGATTCAATCTGAGGATATCTTCAATTCCTCTCCGATCAGGTCGAGTCACCTGAACTTTGATGTCCACTCGACCTTCTCTCGTAATGGCTGGATCCAACGTATCAGGACGATTGGTGGCTAAGATGATGATGCATCCTGATTCATAGAGACCATCCATCTCTGAAAGGAACTGTGGGACTACCGTAGTTTCCATTCCCATGTTGAGTCTAGCCCCGCGTTTGCCGAGAAGCGCATCGGCTTCATCAATCAAGAGGACTGCAAGATACCCATTCTTTTTAAAATGACTGCGAGTCCTGGCGAAGAGTGCTCGAATATTGGCTTCAGTAGTACCCACAAACTTATCCAAAAGCTCAGGGCCTTTGACGTATACGAATCCTGTGGCTGAAGCTTCCTTTCCATGAATTTGGCTCATGGAAGTGGCTACGGCCTTACCGAGCATGGTTTTTCCACACCCCGGCGGTCCGTAGAGCAATACTCCTCGTGCAGGCTTCTTACCATAGGCTTTATAGAGATCTGCATGCCGGAAAGGCATTTCAACGGCTTCTTTCAAATCTTCTTTTGCCTTTTCAAGGCCTCCAATATCATCCCAAAGCACTCCCGTTTCGCCCGTGAAAGAGAATTTTGTATCATCTTTCCCCAACGAAACGACCGCTACGGAACACGTACTATCTACGATGATTCTATCTCCGGCTTCCGGAGCTTTCTGGAAGCCATAACGGATCATCCGAACCTTGCCACCATAATCGATCTCGCACAGGCCGTCTTTCCCATCAGTTCGGACTGTAGCAATTTCACCAATGGGTTCCGGAACGTCCACGATTCCAATAATTCCCATCGTCTCAGAAATGCATTTGACGACAGTCCCCGTCTTTAGCCGTGACGCGTGCTCTGCGGGGAGCGGAACTTCCAGGATAGACCCTGAGCCTGCAGCTAGAAGAACAGACTTCTGGGCTTCGGATACGTTCACCACAATTGCTCGGGGTGAAGGCATCTTTTGAATCCTGTTCAGCTGTTCTTCATATTGTCTGATGATAGAACGGGCTTCATCCAGTTCTTCGTCCTTGAAGTTGGTTCCATTTCCTCGTCCCGAGCCGAAATATCCACTATTCATGTTTCCGGACCAGTACCATCGAGATGTCGATAGGACGCTAATCCATCATGCTCCGTATGGAGCGCCTCGTTGCTGCGGGCTCGATCATCTACGATCAACTGGATTTCTATAATCCTGTTGGAAGCATCAATCGCGTTCCTGGAGTGCTCGTATCGAGCATAACTTTAAAATTATTCGTCAATAATGTGGAATCACCTTGGCCTCTGGTGGATGGCAGCTTTGTACCGGATTCATCAGTTTGTGCTGGTCAGATTTTCTTTAATGAGACGGCCGTGAACTCCACATTTTATTCTCTCCGATTTTTTCCAGACAGGATTGGTTTCTGGCGTCTCATTTTGAGGAGTGTTGATTTCGGAGTGGAATTCATTCATGAATTCGACGTGGTTCCCGCCGGGTCTTTTGCTCCGACTGGTCCTGTGGGTGGTCTCAACGCTTCTTTTGTGAAGTCTTCTTAGTTTACGAATGCTATTGATCCAGTAGAGTCCTTCATGGGGCTCCTCTGGACGGTTTACTGCCATACGCACGTTGCAACTGGCCGTCGCTACATCGGGCTTACGAAGCTCACGATGATGAAGCGATGGAACCGCCATATGTATGACGCGATGGCTAAACACGGTAAAGGATGCGCGTATTTTTGGAACGCAATTCGTAAGTATGGACCCGAAGCGTTCACGCACGACGTTTTGATGACGTGTAACGACGTTAGGCTAGCCAACGCACTTGAAAAGTTCTTCGTCAGGCGCTACGACACGCGCAATCCAGAGAAGGGATTCAACCTCGCGAAGGGTGGAGCTCATACCCCACACCTGGTAAAAAATCCATGGAATCGCCCTGGTTACCGTGAAAAGCGGCAGGCCAGTTTAAACCTGGCGTTCCAAAATCCGGAATATCGGGCTCTTATTGAATCAAGGCTCAAAGCACTAGCTCAAGATCCCGTGGTGATCGCAGCCAGAAATACGGCCTCAATGACTTCTGAATGCCGAGCCAAGATTGTAGCTTCTAACTAGAATCGAAGTCCCGACGTTCTTCGCAAAATTAGTGATACTTACAAGGCGAATGGTAATGCGCCAAGCCGGCTAGCGATCAGCAATAGCATCGCCAGTCGGCGTTTCAAGGCTATGCAGCCCAAGCAGTATTTCGCTTGCAAGCAACACGGTCGGATTCCAATCTCCGAGTGCTATGCACGCGTTCGCCGTGGAATCATTCAACTGACTTGCAAACAATGTAAATCGAAGAAAGCTAAAGACAGGTACGCACAAACTCATGGCAATAAGCCACTAATCTGACTCTCTAATGGAATGCCTTCATTCCTCGTTCGAAGCCGACTCTCACGAGGCGATCTCAGGATTTATCTGAGTAACGATCTCGGTCAAGCTCAGGATGCCTTTGACGTCCGTTGGACGGTGTTTGGCTTTGATGGATCCAAAGTGAGTGGCAAAGATTTGCCTGCCATTCGAGCCAAGACAGGTGAGTATTATGCTCCCTGGTATTCCGATGTCAAAAATGGGAATTATCGAATCGAGTGGTCTGTAATTCCTGAATCGGGCCAATTACCGAGGAAGTTCACTGAACAATTCTTCGTAGTAGATCCATCTAGTTATGGTCCGTGTGAACCTTTAAACCCGAACGACATTCCGGAAAGGGGAGGTTTTACTTACCTCTCTGGAACTTTCCTTGGTCGCGGGGACTTGCCTCTTTTCTTGAAGAGTCCTGAAGGCCTCCCTGCTGATGCTTTTGCAGTTTTCTGGACTATCTACGATGCGGTCGGGAGATCTGTTTCTCCAAGGACCATAGCTACGCGTGCTGCTATGGGTGAGTATTTTGTCCAATGGAACGTATGCGTATGCAGTGGTGACTATCTCGTTACGTGGGAATGGATGGCATTCGCAGATTCCCCGTTAGAATCGAAGTCCATGCGATTCTCTGTCATCAATCCAATAAATCCCTTTACTCCACTTGTTCCTATTCTCTGTGACGGGTTCTTTTTTGACCCCTGTTCCAATTGTCCCGTCATTCTTGCTCCTCGACTACTCATGGATTGCTCTACACCATGCGACCCGTGTGCATGCGATAGGCCTTGTTCAGCTCCTTCAGCACCTTGTGGTGTCACTATCCCGGTGGTGCCTGTCGTGATGAGTAATCCCACTTGTTGCCAATTTGAAATTCCACGGGTAATTCATCTTGTAACGGGGCCTCTTCCTCCTTCCGGGAATACCACGAGCCAACCTCCTTTTGCAATTCCGCGGGGAGTTCGTCACATTACTTTCTATATCACATATACTCGCGGTGCTCCGAATGGGTTCGCCACTTTTAAACTGTTCTGGGGAAACGGCGTGGAAGAAACCCAGGAAACTCTAGTTGACCATGACATTCTTATCGTCAACTCGGCGAATTCTTCTCAAGACATGTTTCTTCAGAGTTTGGATGGCCCTGCTCCTCTGGACGGGAATCCGATCAATTTCATTCTTTACGTGACTATCCCCGGAGGTACTACAACCGTTCGGTTAATTGCGGCTGAGAAAGGAGTCCCTGGAGCGCCGGGAACTATCGGTATCACCTTGACTGCCTCCAGCTGAACCTATGTCGATCGACAACCCCCGAGGAGCGCCGCGGCATCCTGGGGCGACTGGAGCTACGGGCCCCCAAGGTCCGCAAGGGTCGCCGGGGGTAACTGGTGTCCAAGGTCCGACCGGAATAGACGGTGTTACCGGAGCAACGGGTCCTGCTGGAGTTACGGGTCCGCAAGGTGCAACGGGTCTTCAAGGCATTACCGGTTCGATCGGACCTGTTGGTCCCACAGGGCCTACGGGGCCTCAAGGCACAACAGGAGCTGATGGTGTACCGGGTTCTACGGGACCAATAGGTCCCCAGGGTAACACCGGTCCAGATGGGGCGACGGGACCGACCGGTCCGCAAGGCGCGACTGGAATCCAGGGTTCAACAGGTCCAACGGGTCCACAAGGATCAACAGGTCCACAAGGATCAACGGGGGCAACTGGTCCCACGGGTCCGAAAGGTGATCAAGGTTCACCTGGCTTTACCGGCGCAACGGGTCCGCAAGGCGCAACGGGTCCGCAAGGCGCAACGGGTCCAACTGGACCGCAAGGTTCACCGGGAATAACTGGTGCGACTGGACCGCAGGGCGCAACGGGTCCGCAGGGCGCGACTGGTCTTCAAGGATCAACTGGAGCGACTGGTCCCACAGGTCCTGCTGGCGCAACGGGTCCGCAGGGCGCGACTGGTCTTCAAGGTATTCAAGGGGTTCAAGGGAGTCCTGGCGTTACCGGCGCAACGGGTACAACAGGTCCCCAAGGCGATCAGGGCATTCAGGGGACTCCAGGTCCTCGAGGTGCAACTGGTCTTCAGGGACCCCAAGGAAATCCAGGAGTTACCGGAGCGACCGGTCCCCAAGGAGCGACCGGTCCCCAAGGAGTTACTGGAGCTACGGGACCCCAAGGAAGCCCAGGGACGACGGGTCCACAAGGCTCTCCTGGCTTCACAGGTCCTCAGGGTGCCACGGGAGCCCAAGGTCCCACGGGAGCCCAAGGAACTACCGGAGCTACGGGTCCGCAAGGAGCTACGGGCCTTCAGGGCGCGACTGGTCCAACTGGTCCTACTGGATCAATTGGGCCAACTGGTCCGCAAGGTGTCACTGGACCGCAAGGAGCTACAGGGTTCCAAGGTGTAACTGGCTCTACAGGACCTACCGGTCCTCGCGGCGCTACAGGCACAACCGGGCCTCAAGGGGCGACAGGTCCTCAGGGATCCACTGGGTCTCAAGGCGCGACTGGTCCAACTGGTCCACAAGGAGCCACGGGACCCCAAGGCGCGACTGGTCCAACTGGACCAACTGGTCCGCAAGGTGTTACTGGAATTCAAGGTTCGACTGGGCCCGTGGGCCCACAAGGTGCCACGGGACCGACGGGTCCGCAAGGTGCCACGGGTCCGCAAGGTGCCACGGGTCCGCAAGGTTCTACCGGACCCCAAGGCGTTACAGGTTCGGCTGGGCCTACGGGTCCGCAAGGTGCCACGGGTCCGCAAGGAGTAACAGGGCCACAGGGCGTTCAAGGTTCACCTGGGGTTACTGGTGCAACGGGTCCAACTGGTCCTGTGGGAACTACCGGACCTCAAGGTTCTCCAGGTCCTCAGGGCATCCAAGGATCCCCCGGAGTCACGGGATCCACAGGTCCGACTGGTCCTGCGGGGGCTACTGGGCCCACGGGTCCGCAAGGTGAACAAGGAACTCCGGGACCTCGTGGATTCACAGGTTTACCGGGGCCTCAAGGTCCGACTGGTCCTGCTGGACCTACCGGCGTCACAGGTGCCATCGGACCTCAAGGATCGCCCGGAGTAACTGGAGCAACTGGCCCGCAAGGTTCTACTGGCCCGCAAGGTTCTCCTGGCCCAACTGGCTCGGACGGTGTCACTGGAGCGACCGGTCCTCAAGGATCTCCGGGGACTACTGGTCCTCAAGGCTCTCCAGGTGCGACCGGACCCCAAGGTCCAACTGGTCCAACTGGTTCGCAAGGAGCAACAGGGCCTCAAGGATCGCCCGGAGTCACGGGAGCGACTGGCCCACAAGGCGCTACAGGTCTTCAAGGTAATCAAGGATCGCCAGGCATCACAGGATTCACAGGTCCTCAAGGTGTCCAAGGTAGTCCAGGAGTAACCGGTGCAACCGGGCCTCAAGGTTCTCCCGGAGCCACGGGAGCCACGGGGCCTCAAGGTGATCAAGGTTCGCCTGGTGTTACTGGAACTACCGGACCCACGGGTCCGCAAGGCGCGACTGGAGCGGACGGCGTTACCGGTGCCACGGGTCCAACGGGACCTCAAGGTGCGACGGGCGTTGATGGTGTCACTGGTACAACTGGTCCGCAAGGAAATCCTGGAGTCACTGGTGCAACTGGTCCACAAGGCGCGACCGGTTCAGATGGTCTAACTGGAGCAACGGGACCGACTGGCCCGCAAGGCGATCAAGGTTCACCTGGAGTTACTGGAGCAACGGGACCACAGGGATCACCTGGGGTTACTGGATTTACGGGTCCAACTGGTCCGCAAGGAGATTCAGGGTCCCCAGGTATCACTGGTGCGACAGGTCCAACGGGCCCACAAGGCGAACAGGGGTCTCCTGGAGTCACGGGGGCTACTGGTCCGCAAGGCGCAACGGGGGTTGATGGAGTTACAGGTGCAACGGGTCCCCAAGGATACCAAGGATCGCCCGGAGTAACTGGAGTCACCGGACCAACGGGTCCTCAAGGCGATCAAGGATCACCTGGAGTCACTGGTGCGACGGGCCCAACTGGTCCTCAAGGCGCAACGGGTGCCGATGGAGTCACCGGTGCAACCGGTTCTACGGGTCCTCAAGGAATTCAAGGATCTCCTGGAGTAACTGGTGCAACTGGGCCACAAGGTTCTCCTGGTTCAACCGGAGCTACGGGCCCGCAAGGGTCTCCAGGATTTACTGGCTCCACAGGTCCTCAAGGCGATCAAGGATCGCCTGGCGTCACAGGAGCTACTGGGCCCACAGGCCCACAAGGTGATCAAGGATCGCCTGGAGTCACGGGGGCCACAGGCCCAATTGGCCCGCAAGGATCTCCAGGGGTCACGGGGGCCACTGGACCCCAAGGTGCTACAGGCGCCGATGGAGTTACTGGCGTCACTGGATCAACTGGTCCGCAAGGCGAACAGGGTTCTCCAGGATTCACTGGAGCCACTGGTCCTCAAGGAGTCCAAGGTTCACCTGGGGTTACTGGTGCAACTGGCCCGCAAGGATCCCCTGGTGTTACTGGATTTACAGGTCCAATTGGTCCACAAGGTGCCACGGGAGTTGACGGTACTACAGGCCCGACCGGTCCTCAAGGACAGCAAGGATCGCCCGGAGTAACCGGAGCCACTGGACCTCAAGGGCCAACCGGAGCTGATGGTGTCACCGGTGCTACTGGCCCTACTGGGCCCCAAGGAGTACAAGGTTCTCCAGGTGTTACCGGAGTCACCGGAGTCACGGGTCCCCAAGGTGCAACTGGTGCGGACGGAGTTACCGGTTCAACCGGGCCTACCGGTCCACAAGGATCTCCTGGAGTCACCGGAGTCACGGGCCCGCAAGGATCACCTGGAGCAACAGGCGCTACGGGCCCGCAAGGTTCAACGGGGGCTGATGGAGTCACCGGTGCAACTGGCCCGCAGGGGTCTCCCGGTGTTACAGGTCCACAAGGCTCGCCCGGAATTACCGGCGCGACAGGTCCTCAAGGCGTTACCGGTGCTGATGGAGCAACGGGTCCTACGGGTCCTCAAGGAATCCAAGGATCGCCAGGTGTTACTGGTGCCACTGGTCCCACAGGCCCGCAGGGCGCGACTGGAGCAGATGGAGTTACCGGTGCAACTGGTCCTGAAGGGTCTACAGGGTCTCAAGGATCACCAGGTGTTACTGGTCCCACGGGTCCGCAAGGAAATCCAGGGTCCCCGGGGATTACAGGTGCCACCGGGCCAACGGGTCCGCAAGGTAGTCAAGGATCTCCAGGTGTTACTGGAGCAACTGGTCCACAAGGTGCAACTGGAATCGATGGAGTTACTGGCGCGACTGGTCCCACAGGTCCGCAAGGCGCCACAGGTTTCCAAGGCATCCAAGGCTCTCCTGGTGTAACCGGGTCTACGGGTCCAACTGGACCGCAAGGCGATCAAGGTTCACCCGGCATTACTGGAGCGACTGGCCCGCAGGGGATTCAAGGCTCTCCTGGCGCGACGGGTCTCACGGGGCCTCAAGGACCCACTGGCGCGGACGGTGTAACGGGGGCTACTGGCGCGACAGGTCCTCAAGGACCCACTGGTGCGGATGGTGTTACTGGAGCGACAGGTCCTACAGGTCCTCAAGGAGGACAAGGGTCTCCAGGAGTAACCGGTCCAGTTGGTTCTCAAGGTAGCCCTGGCGTCACTGGAGCAACCGGTCCGATCGGTCCACAAGGATCACCGGGCGTTACAGGTTCTACCGGGTCTCAAGGTGCAACCGGAGCTGATGGAGTCACTGGAGCTACAGGGCCGACGGGTCCCCAAGGAGTCCAAGGGTCTCCAGGTGTTACCGGAGTCACGGGATCGACCGGGCCTCAGGGTACTCAAGGATCCCCAGGGGTTACTGGAGCGACTGGCGCCGATGGTGTTACTGGTGCAACCGGCCCGCAGGGAATCCAAGGTTCTCCTGGAGTCACGGGCTCGACCGGTCCTACGGGGCCTCAAGGGGAACAAGGATCTCCAGGAGTTACTGGCGCGACCGGGCCAACTGGTCCGCAAGGTCCACAGGGTTCTCCTGGAATCACCGGCACCACAGGGCCCACTGGTCCTCAAGGTGGGCAAGGATCTCCAGGAGCGACGGGTCCAACTGGTCCCCAGGGCGATCAAGGATCGCCTGGAGTCACGGGGGCCACAGGCCCAACGGGCCCACAAGGTGATCAGGGTTCGCCTGGATTCACCGGTGCGACGGGTCCAATTGGACCGCAAGGATCTCCAGGAGTCACTGGTGCAACTGGTCCTCAAGGATCACCTGGGTTCACCGGCGTCACAGGCCCGCAAGGTGCGACTGGCGCCACAGGGCCAACCGGACCTCAAGGTGTTCAAGGGTCTCCTGGAATCACAGGTTTTACCGGTCCCACTGGACCTCAAGGATCCCCCGGGGTTACAGGTGCAACAGGGCCCACTGGACCTCAAGGTAGCCCTGGCGTCACTGGAGCTACAGGTCCACAAGGAGACCAGGGCTCGCCTGGATTCACCGGTTTTACTGGCCCGACCGGTCCGCAAGGCGCACAAGGTTCACCCGGAATTACTGGAGCCACGGGTCCAACGGGGCCGCAAGGCTCCACCGGCCCACAAGGATCTCCCGGAGTTACAGGTGCAACAGGGCCTCAGGGTGCCACTGGCGCAGATGGTGTCACGGGGGCCACTGGTCCGCAAGGAAGTCCTGGAGTTACTGGTGCAACTGGTCCGCAAGGAATTCAAGGATCACCTGGTGTTACAGGCGCCACAGGGCCAGCTGGTCCGCAAGGTTCTCCAGGGAACACGGGTGCTACCGGTCCTCAAGGAACGCAAGGATCGCCGGGGGTTACTGGTGCTACCGGTCCTCAAGGAACGCAAGGATCGCCGGGGGTTACTGGTGCAACTGGACCACAGGGTGCAACTGGAGTTGATGGTGTTACCGGAGCAACTGGACCCACAGGACCACAAGGTGCAACCGGTTCTCAAGGTACGCAAGGTTCACCAGGAGTCACTGGATCCACTGGACCACAAGGATCTCCCGGAGTCACTGGAGCCACGGGTGCAATTGGTCCCCAAGGATCTCCTGGTGTCACCGGAGTCACTGGAGCCACGGGGCCACAAGGGCCTCCAGGCATCACTGGAGCGACCGGTCCGCAAGGATCAACTGGTGCTGACGGCGTTACTGGTGCAACTGGTCCTCAGGGAATTCAAGGTTCTCCTGGTGTAACCGGAGCGACAGGGCCTCAAGGCGCAACTGGTCCCCAAGGATCTCCTGGTGTCACCGGCGCTACTGGCGCACAAGGCATTCAAGGGTCCCCGGGCGTTACCGGTGCAACTGGGCCCCAAGGCTCTCCTGGAATCACCGGAGTCACAGGTGCAACTGGGCCACAAGGATCTCCTGGGGTTACTGGAGCCACGGGTCCTACGGGTCCTCAAGGAATCCAAGGATCCCCTGGAGTTACTGGTGCAACAGGCCCGCAAGGATCCCCCGGAGCAACGGGTCCAACTGGCCCTCAAGGTGCGACAGGTGTCCAAGGATCCCCTGGAGTTACTGGTCCCATTGGTCCCACTGGGCCTCAAGGTGCGATTGGGCCTCAAGGAACGCAAGGATCCCCTGGTGTTACTGGATTTACAGGTCCTATTGGTCCTCAAGGGTCTCCCGGCGTCACTGGAGCAACTGGTCCTCAAGGCTCTCCTGGAGTTACAGGCGTAACCGGAGCCACCGGGCCTCAAGGGTCTCCTGGAGTCACAGGTGCGACGGGTCCCCAGGGTGCGACTGGTATTCAAGGGACGCATGGATCTCCGGGTGTCACTGGATTTACTGGTCCTCAGGGAACGCAGGGATCTCCTGGAGTCACGGGTGCAACCGGTCCCACCGGCCCGCGAGGTGCGACTGGTGTTCAAGGGACACAGGGATCTCCGGGTGTCACCGGTGTTACTGGTGCAACTGGTCCAGTTGGTCCGCAAGGATCTCCAGGAATTACAGGAGCAACTGGACCACAAGGCGCCACTGGAATTCAAGGTATTACTGGGGCAACCGGTCCCATAGGTCCTCAAGGATCACCGGGTGTCACTGGTGCAACTGGTTCTCAAGGATCAACAGGCCCGCAAGGTTCTCCTGGAGTCACTGGAGCTACGGGTCCAATCGGTCCACAAGGCTCACCGGGTGTCACGGGTGCAACTGGTCCCATTGGCCCTCAAGGTATTCAAGGATCTCCCGGAGTCACAGGGGCCACGGGTCCAACTGGACCGCTAGGTGTCACGGGTCCAACCGGACCGCAGGGTGCGACCGGTCCACAAGGCGCAACTGGAGTCCAGGGCGCAACTGGTCCCACCGGTCCGAGCGACCTTTTGCTTGCGGCAGATCCTGTAGCACCTTCCAACGATTATTCCAATACTTATTCTGGAAATAATATCATTCAGGAACAATGGAGGCGCCATTCTGATAATAGCTTGCTGAAGCAGATTAATTATACATATATGGGCAACAAGCTCACGACCGAGGTTCGGAAGGTTTATGCCGCAGATGGGGTGACGATCGTGTCTCAGGTTACCATTAACTACACCTATTCGGGTAACAGATTGACGTCATACTCCATGACGAGGGACGTCTAATTTATGTCGGCCGTAATCATTGCCGCTCCTGCTCCTATTTTCGTGGACCAGGGCCAGGGCACCCCCGGTGCCCCATCACCCACTGGTGGGGTGATGACAGTTCAAGGTCAGACTGGTTCGTATCCCGTATCCGTCGTCGCCGGAATTACAGGTCCGGTAGGTGTCACCGGTTATGTTGGAGTTACCGGGCTTAACGCCGTAGGAATTACTGGACCAGTCGCTTTAAAGGGCGCTGTTGGAATTACGGGTCCAGTTGGTGTCACCGGTTATGTTGGGATTACTGGTCTGAATGCCGTAGGCATTACTGGTCCAGTTGCTTTAAAGGGTGCTGTTGGAATCACAGGTCCGGTAGGTGTCACCGGTTATGTTGGAGTTACTGGACTCAATGCAGTTGGAATTACGGGAGCTGTTGCTCCTCTTGGAGCTGTTGGTATTACAGGACCTGTAAGCGTACAAGGATTTGGGAATCCGACAGGACCTACTGGAGGCATTCTTTCCATTCAAGGCGTCGGAACCGCCGGAGTCCCTACGGGTGGAGTCCTTTCAATTCAAACTCCTGATTCTTTGAATGATGGGAGTTTGAATGCCGCAAATGCTAACGTTCAAGTTCCTCTCTCGGGTCATTCTAGTATTGGATTCCAACTTTCTGCCGGAACTTTGATTGGGACCATCGTTCCTGAAGTATCATTTGATGGTGGAACGACTTGGGTTACTACATTCTTTGATGATCCAACTACCGATAATAAGGTTTCCAGTATTGTTTTTACATCCAATAACACTGCTACATCTAGAACAATTGTTGGGGCGGGCGGAGCTTCACATGCCCGAGTCCGAGTATCTGCGTTCACTTCCGGGACAGCTTCCTGTTCCCTTCGTTCTAGTTTAATTTATGATAATTCTGTTCTTTTCGCCGGTCAGTCTGGTATAACGGGAGCACTTCCGCCGTCTGTTGCTCAGGTTGGTGGAAGTGACGGGAGCACCCTTCGCGCACTTCTTACAGATACGACCGGTCGTGTCGTTATAGCACCAGCTAGTGCTTCGGCCACTACTGCCGGATTTGTTACAGGAGATGTGGTTCTTACCAATACCGGAAATGTTGTTGTTCGTAGGACTACTTTAACAGAGCAGACTTCTAACGCCCAACGATCCATTGTCTCATCGAGTGCGAATGACACGTCTGCCGGAACTGGCGCCCGACAAGTTAAAATTACATACTACACTTCTGCCGGGGTTGGTCCGAATACTGAAGTAGTGGCTATGAATGGCACTACGGCTGTGAATACGGTCTCGACTACTATTTGCTACGTAGAGAAGATCGAAGTAATCTCCGTCGGCAGTACGGGTTCAAACGTCGGATCGATTACTTTGAAAGCAGCTACTGCTGGTACCGGAGCGACCATCATGACGATGAATGCAACGGACAACACGGTGTATCTGGGACTCCATTATGTTCCTTCCGGTAAGACTTGCTATATCACTGGAATCAGTATTGGTAGTAATTCATCCGGCATTTCTCAAGGAGGGGTTTTTACTCTTCGGGCACAGGATCTGAGCTCTACGACTTCTCCTGACAAACAGGTGTCTGACGCTCTTTATTTGTTCGGACAGAGCAGTGAGATTACTCGGAATTATGGTACGCCAATTCAGGTGGTTGGCCCTGCTCGTATTCAGTTATGGGTTAACCCATTTAGTAGTAACACAGTCACCTTTTCCGGTGGCTTTGATTTCTATGAGCAGTGATCTATGATTTCCATCGCTCCCCAGTTTACACAGAGGTTCTACGCATGGACTGCTTGGAAGAATGTTAACATATCCAAGGGCGGAATCGTCCAATACGACGATGATGGATTAAAATATACGATTTATTTTTACAATGGACCTGAAGCGAATATCTGCACGATCTGGAAAGGAACGGTTCCAGATGGCATCATTTCTGGCGGATATTCTCAAGCTCAAAACGATTCCGATAAGTCTGATTTTGAAAATAACTACCAATCTACTGCCAATGGTTCTCTTTCTCCTCAAGCAGTCTACATTCCCGGCTATGTAAGCACTTCCGATCCTTCAATTGTTGCATGTCGTGCTACTCTTTATAACGAGCAGTCTACTGGAGCCCAGCGTTCTATCTCGTCTTCTAGCGCGAATGATGCTTCAGCTGGGACTGGTGCTCGCACAGTTCTCATTACTTACTACGATTCCACTCTCACGAATCTGGAAACGGAGACTGTCACGCTCAACGGGACAACGCCCGTAGACACCATCGCTACAGATATTTGTTTCATTGAAAAGATGACCGTCGTTCAAGTCGGATCTGCCGGAGGGAACGTCGGTACTATCAATCTTTTTGTTGGCACCGCTGGCAGCGGTGGCACTATTGGCACTATTGCTCCGGGCGACAACCAAACGAATTGGTGTCATCATTATGTTCGTGCAAATCACACAGCTTATGTAGTGACGATCCACGGAGGCAGCAAAGGCAGCAGTAACGGCTCCGTCACTATTCGAAAGGCGTTCCCAACTTCTTCCCCTTCTCAAGCGGAAATCACGTTTGCCCCACAGTTGCGAGTGAACGCTGGGGGAAATCAAGATTTCACGTTCGATTCCACTCCTGCTGCAGTTTCTGGTCCAGCTAGGATTACTCTTTACGTCCAACAAGATGCTGCTTCTAGTTCTAATTCATTTTTTGGTGGATTTGGGTACTACGAGTATTAATCATGGCAATCAATGACCGCCCTGTAGTCAATTCCACATTCTACGATGAGAATGGCAATGCTGCCATTGTTGACCCGAATGGATTCCAATATTCTGCATCGCCTGGAGTAGCTATTGCTAGGGGTCTCATTTCTGGCGGCGTAATTTCCATGCAAGGTGGATATGTATCTACTTCTGCAACTAGCATTGTTGCTGTACGTGCGACGACATACACAGAGCAAAGTGCTAATTTTACTGCTACGGTTTCTTCGTCTTCTGCAAATGATGCTGCAGCTGGTACGGGGACCAGGACTGTTAAGATTACTTATTATGATCAAACCATGTCTGGTCCATTTACTGAAACTCTTACGATGAACGGAACTAGCAATGTTACTGCAACCCATTCCAATTATTGTTTTATTGAACGAATTGACAGTATCACTGTGGGATCCAATGGTACTAATGTTGGAACCATTTCAATTAAAAATGGTGCGACCACAGTAGGTACTATTGCAGCAAGTGATGGCCAAACTTTCTGGGCACATCATTACGTACAAGCTGGTAAAACATGTTTTATTAAGCGACTTTTGCTTGGCACTCAGGGTGCTAGTTGTGGTGGAATTCTTCGCGTTGCTTTACCTCTTACAGCCAACGCATTGGAGCGTCAATTCGGGGGTCAATTTCGCATCATTACTGCTCAACCGCAGCAAGTATACGATCTTGAAGATTTACCCATAGCTGGCCCGGCTCGCATTACTATGTATGTGAAGCCCGATGCTACTACTGCCAATACTGTTCAGGTCAGTTTGATTTTTTACGAATTGTGAGTCTAAAAATGTACTCACTACAATCTTTATAATTCAAGCGGTTGAAATCGAAGGAGTTTGCCATGACTGTCTCATCTGTTGCGGTTCCCGTTCCGCCCAATTCTAATCTTGACCGCGCCATGTTTGTGTGGTGTGGGACGGCCGGTTCCTCGGGAGATCCGCTCTCGACGGATACCAAGATGCAGAATCTTCTCAACTGGTGCGCATCGCAAGGTGTAAACCTGTTGTTTCTTGATATGTGGGGATATCTAGGCGGTGGTAACTGGTCGACTGGCCACGTTTCAACTGTCCAGAAATTCATTCATTTCGCTCATCTTTCTGGCATTCGGGTCTATGCTCTCGCTGGGAACACTGACTGGGGACATAATCAGCAATGGGTGATGAATAACATCATTCGTCACATTGCCTCGTATAACATGCTATCCACGGCGCAGACCACCAATGGCGGTAGCGCTTTCGACGGCCTCATTTTCGATGTGGAATACTGGACGATGTCGGGTTACACGACTACTGAGCCCATTGGGCTTTGTGATTTGATGTTGGCCGCGAAACGCGTCCTTAGCATGCCTGTCGGCTGTTTCGCAACGCAGTGGCTTGCAGACGGGAATTCGGCGGCACTTTCGTTCTCATACAATAGCGGCCCGAATCAACTTGAAGGGTTGAATCTAATGGACTGCGCTGATTTCGTAGCTGTTGCTTGTTATTCCAATAATGCAACTACGCAAACCAGTATGTTCCAGAACTGGTTCAATTATGCTTCCACGACAGGGGAAGCGGAGAACTTTGGTCTTTTCTGTGGATCCGAGACTGCTTCAGGCCTCGGGAATCAGTCTTACTGGACTGGATCTTCGGGAGCCCTCGCGACCATGGAAACGAATCATACGACCATCTCTGGGAACTTCACTGCATCGCCCAATACGAATGCAAGTTTCCGTGGGCAGTGCATTGATCCTTATTCTTCATACTCTCAAATGACGTGATGCGGTAGAGTGGGTGCGTGACGGCACCTATCTCTGCGTGTCTTATTGTCAAGAATGAGGAGGCAAACCTTGAGGCTTGCCTTCGTTCTATCCGTCCTTTCGTGACGGAAATTGTTATTGTCGACACTGGATCGACTGATAACACACCTGAAATCGCGCGTCGATACGCTGATAAATTCGAATCGTTCTCAGCTTGCAACGATTCGGATGGTCTCATAGCTGACTTTTCAGCAGCGAGGCAAAGAAGCTTTGATTTAGCTACCCAACCATGGGTTTTATGGGTGGACGGCGACGACGTAGTCGTTGGTGCTGAAAATTTAGAAAATTTGGTTGGGGAATTCGATAAATCTCGACATTCTATTCCAACGCTTATCTTTTTTCCATACGAATATTCACACGATGAATTCGGAAACGTAACTTGCATTCAAGAACGAGAACGACTTTGTTCTCCTAAAGAAGCTTTCCGATGGTACGGACCGATTCATGAAATTCTGAATCCGCAACGTCAAGATACCTTGAAACACCATTCGGATAAAGTCCGAATGGTCCATAAGAAGATTTTTTCCAAGAAAGTTCCTGAGCCGGGAAGGAATCTTCGTATTCTTAAGGCTCACTACGCGAAACACGGCGAAAGCGACGTTCGTCAACTTTATTATCTTGGATTGGAGTATGGGAATGTTGGCGATATCGGTAACGCCATTAATTTCCACAAGCGATATATTGAACTTTCTGACTGGGACGACGAACGATTTCTTTCTTGTCTGAAAGTAGCAGAGCATTATCAGTCGATTGGTGATTACGAAACGTCAATTGAATGGGCAACTAAGGCACTTACGATCAGAGAAGGTTGGTCCGAAGCATATTTTTCTCTCGGTAAAAGTTTTTACTTTCTTGCGCAACGTGGCGGGGCTCGGTCTCGCAGGAATTGGGAAAGGGCCATTCACTTCTTCCGCATTGGATTATCTCTACCTCCTACCAAGACTATTCTTTTCGTTAATCCTCTCGAGCGGGAGTTTGAAGTTCATCAATTCATGAATCTTGCTTTGAATAGCATCGGGGATGTTGAGAATGCCTTGAAGAGTGTAAATAACGCTCTTAGCGTCCGGCCAAATGACGCTGGGCTTCTTCAAAACAAACGTCTTTATGAGGAACATCTCGCCAAGCGGAAGGTAGAGCTAGGATTCACTGAATTAGTCAACATGGGAGTGGTAAATTCCGAGGTCCAAAAATTGGTCTTGGATGCTATAGCTGGAAAGCTTCCAGTTCCTTCTCCTGTCAATATTCCTTCTGCTCATTCTCCCATGTCGTCTGGTCACATTATTCCCAATGACATTTCTATTGATACAGCACCTGACGAACTTTCATCAGAAGTAATTCTGAATATGACGAAGTTGCTTTACAAGCAACTTCTCCTTCATGATGAAGTGTTGGCGGCGCGTGCTCTTGTTCAATCTCTTCCTTGGAAGATTAGGGATCACGAAGACGTACGCACGATGCGATCTAGAGTGGACTCCATGTTGGCTCACATGGACGATCCTGATGCATACCGAAAGATTTACAGTAACTATAAATTGGAGAAGGAAGCCGTTCCTCTCCCCCAAGAAATTCGTCCTGCTTACGGACAATTCGCTCGATACAACTATCTTCTCGATTTGATCAAATCAGAGAAGAAACAACTGCTTCGTATTCTTGATATTGGATGCATGGATGGATGGGTTACAAATCGAATCGGTCTCGTGGGTCATGAGACATGGGGTGTTGATTCATCTCCAAATGTCATCGATATTGCTAATGCCAAGGCTTCAGAATTCCACACTGGAGCTCGTCATGGGGTTTGTCTTTTTGGCCGGGATCCTCTTCCGGAAGGCTTCCCTAATAAATATGACATCGTCATTTTGTTCGAAGTTTACGAACATGAAGCCGTCCCTACCACGATTTTAAAAACCGCTGTCTCCTTATTGAATCCTGGAGGTCTTTTAGTCGTTAGCACTCCTCGTGGTTCGTGGTGTCAAGGAGTTTGTGTCCCGTTCCATGAATCCTGGAATGATCCGAAGCCCCGTGAACATGTACGTGCACCGATCATGTCAGAAGTGATTGCTGACATGCAGGCTGTTGGTCTTTCCCACGTTGTGGGATCAGTAATCCCTATCGATCAATCGGAACAACCCATTCCTATTCATTCACAAGCATCTATTTGTGCTCATGGTCGATGGCCTGATACGGCTTCTGAAGTTCAATCGACATCTGTATCTATTTTGGAGTCCCCTCAGCCCAAGCTTGACGTTATTTTTTACGTCGGTCGCGGAGTGGAGCCCTGGAATCCTCTGACTGCGTCCATTAACGGGATTGGAGGATCCGAAACAGCAGTGATTGAGATGTCTCGTAGGCTCCAAGGAATGGGTCATCGAATTAGAGTTTTCGGTGATTGCGTGAACGGTTTGGAAGGAAAATTCGATGGCGTGGAGTATTTGGATGCTGCCAAATACAAAGATCTTTCTTGTGATGTTTTGATTACGTCACGTAAGCCCGAAGCTGTGGATGCATCTCATAACGTCCGCCGCCGTGTTACTCTATGCTGGGTCCATGACATTCATTGTGGCGGCGCTTTGACTCATGAACGAGCTCTTAAGATCGATAAAATGCTGTGCCTATCAGATTGGCATAAAGGAAATGTTCTCAATACTTATCAATACTTACATCCTTCACAAGTGTTGCGGACTAGAAACGGGATTGATTTAGTCAAATTCAATAAAGATATTCTTCGTAATCCCCACAGAGCCGTCTATAGTTCCAGTCCAGATCGTGGAATGGAAGTAGCTGTCCGGATTTGGCCTCGCGTCCGCGAACGAATCCCGGATGCTGAACTGCATATTTTCTACGGATTCCAAACCTGGGAAGCTTGTGCGGATGCGGGACAGAAAATCCTCATCAATAGCCTGAAGAAGCTTCTTCAAGACTATTCGAGCTGCGGAGTTTTTTTCCATGGTCGTGTAAGCCAATCTCGGCTCTCTGAAGAATATCTGAAGAGCGGGGTTTGGGCATACCCAACTTGGTTCTCAGAAACCTCGTGCATTTCTGCAATGGAAGCTCATGCCGCTGGTCTCCGCATGGTGACTTCCCCTATTGCAGCTCTGAACGAAACTGTTGGCCCTAGGGGTCGAATGGTAGCTGGCGACTGGCTTTCCCTTGACTATCAAAATCGATTCATCGACGAAGTTGTTCGAGCAATGATGAACCCTGATAACACTGACAGGGAATCTCTTCGTTCCTATGCCCAAAATAACTTTGGCTGGGATTCCCTGGCTCAAGAGTGGGAAAAGATGTTGTTCGACGTATTGGATGAAGTCCGTCTCAATATCGTCCCCAAATATAAGGGGCTTACTTGATGCGGTATCTCGTCACTGGCGGCCTCGGGGTTGTAGGTAGTAGGTTCGTGGAACTTGCTGCTCAATCCGGTCACATGGTCACTGTAGTAGATCACGCTGAGGAACCGCGGAATCTGTGGATGTCTGACGTTTTGTATTCATCCTACGGAGAACTTGTAACGATCCTTAAACAGCGTGTCGAAAATTCTGACTTTGAGTCCTTACTTCGAAGTCACGATTTCGTTCTCCACGCAGCAGCTCATACCGGTATCCCTCATAGTGCTGAAGATCCTCACGATGATTGGATGAGTAATGTGAATGCCTCGAGACATATCCTCGAGGCAATGAGAAAAATGAGAACCTCGGTTCCACCTACAGTCATGCTTTCAAGTGTGAAGCCGTATAGAGTTCATGATCTACCATCGCACATCCATGGAAAGCGATTTGTTTTGGAGGGTCGTTTTTCCGGTGGGATCGATGAAACATGTCTTCTCGAGCCTGATGAGCCATACGCGGCTTCCAAAATGGCTCAGACTGCCTTGGTTATGGCTTATGGTCGCACATATGATTTACCTGTGACTACTCTTCGGTGTTCCAATCTATATGGGGATGCACCTTGTCATGGACCCCGTCATGGTTGGCTAACTTGGTTCTGTATTTCTGCTGCTTTAGGACGGACTTTGGAAATCCAAGGCAGCGGTTTCCAAACCAGAGACATGCTCTTTTCTGATGACGTTGCTTCCGCGGTGTGGGCCTCATTTTCCAATATCCGTGAACTCCAAGGGAATGTTTACAATATCGGCGGAGGTATCCAGAATTCATTGAGCGTCTGCGAAGCTGTGGACTTAATCCAAAAGATTCATGGAAAGCCTTTATCTACATCTTATGGTCCCGGTCGCCGACATGAAGACAGTATCTTCATTACGAATCATCAGAAATTTTCTACAATTACAAAGTGGGCTCCGGTTGTGAACGTGGAAATGGGTACGTCCAGGGTTTTATCTTGGGCCAAGTCTCATGCGGAAGAACTCAGAGTTATTTATGAGGAGTTCTTGTGACCGACATCCGCCTCAATCTGGCTTGTGGTACTACTCATTTCACTGGTGGTGGATGGGTCAATCTTGACGTAGTCAAGAAATGGCCAAATTCCGATTGCGAGTGCGATGTTCTCTGGGACGCTCGGACGGATGCTATTCCTTATCCAGATTATTCTGTTATAGAAGTGTATGCAGGGTTCTTGATGCTTCATTTGCCGCCGAAATATCACGACCGCGTCATGGCAGACATTCATCGTGTTATGGCGCCTGGTGGTCTTCTTCACATTGTGGAGGTTGACATGGCTGAAGTCATGTCACGATTCATTCGAGACCCCAGCAATCCCATGCTGAGTGAACTCATTTGGGGCGAACAGGGATCCCTACACGGCGATTTATTTGAACAATTTGATAAGCATTGTCAGGGTTTCACCCGGGAAACCATGCAAAAACTTCTGGAGAAATACGGTTATACTAATTTTTCCTTCAGAGGGAACACAAACCCAGGTGTCTTCTGGGAGTTCCACGTCGATTGTTACAAGGCGTAGTATGCCCCTGATCTCTGTTATTGTTCCGACTCTTCGAGTCGGAGGACTGGATATTCTCTTTGCAGGTCTGGAACAACAGACTTTCAAAGATTTTGAACTTGTCCTTGTGGACTGTCTTTGGAACAAACGCCAGTCTATCGTCGCGGAGAAAGCTTCTCAGTATCATTTTCCAATTCGTCATGTGGAGCCACGAGATAACCCGTTCCCGCTAAATAGTTATCAGCGGTGTGTGAACACGGGTTTGGTGAACGCTTCTGGTCCCATTTCGTATTTCACTTGCGATTACTCGTGGCTGCCTCCTGGTTGTTTACAAGAACATGCCGATTTCCATCAAGCTCGCGGTCCCAACCACGCAATGCTTGGTGTTTGCCATTTGCTCGGCCTTCCGCTCGTTTCTCCAGGATTCCCCGCCCGATATGGACTTTGTGAGCTCGGGATGGGACGTGGAGTCCCGAAACCTGACGTACTCGCTAAATGGGATGATGACACTATTCGTCATTCTGCTACTCGTGAATGGTGTGATTCATACTGCCAGGATTTGAGTTCTGGGCTTCTTGATCGTTATATGTGGAGTATTTTTGAAAAACCTTTCCAATCCAACGATAATCCACTTCATCTCCCAATCATTCACGAGGAGATGAAAAAATCCAAACCCGAAGGATTTATTGAACCTCAATTTTGTCATCTTAAGAATGATAGCATCCCTACGGAGTTACTTCTGTTGGTCAATGGCTTTGATGAAAGATACGACGGAAGCCATGGATGGCAGGATTCTGAAGTTTCTGATCGCCTATTTATGAGACTCGGAACTCAATGGTATCTCAAGCCTACCAATATCGTTCACATCACCGATGTTCATGATTTGATGATCATTCGGAAGATGTTGCGTTCAGAGCGTGCAAATGAGCAGTTATACCTAACCGGTCATGCCACTGGATATGCAGATCCTGTTAATCCTGAATTGGATATTAGAGGTATGAGGCTTCAAACTATTTCTGCTCGGTAGCGTTAGGCGTGAAAATTCTCGTAACTGGTGGTGCAGGGTTCATTGGTTCACATTTATGTGAACAATTATGCGAACAAAAGCATGATGTTGTCTGCATAGATAACCTCTTCACATCTAGGCGCGAGAATATTTCGCATTTATTGAAGAGATCCAATTTCGAATTTCATCGTCACGATGTCTGTGAACCTTGGAATATTGAATGTGATGTGGTTTTTCATCTTGCCTGTCCTGCAAGCCCCGTTCAGTATCAACGTAATCCCGTCAACACAATCAAAACTGCTGTCATTGGGACGTTGAATGCATTGGAATGCGCTCGCAATGCAAATTCCAAAATTGTAATTGCTTCCACTTCCGAAGTTTACGGTGATCCTCAAGTTCATCCGCAAGTCGAATCATACGTTGGTCACGTTAATCCTATCGGGAAACGTGCCTGCTATGATGAAGGTAAGAGGGCCGGAGAAGCTTTGGCAGTTTCTTGGGCCCAACAGTATAAGACCGACATTCGAATTGCACGCATTTTTAACACATACGGTCCCCGAATGGCTCATGACGACGGGAGACTCATCCCGAATTTTATCATGCAAGCCATGCGTAAAGAACCTCTGACTGTTTATGGAGATGGTCGGCAGACCCGCAGTTTCTGTTATGTGACTGATACTGTCCGAGGTCTCATTTTGCTGTCGGAAATGGAAAGGGACAGAATGAAAGTCCCGGTCGTCAATATAGGAAACCCGGACGAAAGATCAATTCTGTCTGTAGCTAAAGATGTCCAATCGGCTTTCGATTATGCTCCCGATCTTATCAGCCTGCCGCTCCCGGAAGACGATCCTAGGCAGCGATGCCCCGACATCACACTTGCTAAGACCATCCTTGGATGGGAGCCGAAGATTGATTATGTAGATGGGATTGTTCATACTGTTGCATGGTTCCGCGAGTTCGTAGACCCCAAATTAACGTGAAACTATCTTTCGTATATGGTTCTTGGGCTTGCGGACCCCGTCCGTTTGACTTTTCGCGTCTTTTCGAGGATCCGAGAGGTCTTACAGGATCTGAAATTTCATGTTTTAGTTTTGCCAAAGAACTGGCATTACGAGGCCATGAGGTCAAACTTTTCGCCCCCATAAGTTCCTCTTCACGTCTGGACTGGTCAGGGATAAGGATATTTCCAATTTCTGCTTGGTCAGATACCAGGACAGGTTGGACAGAAGACGCCGTTCTTTCATGGAATGAGCCTGACAACCTTCGTGGCGTACCTGCCAAATCGGTTAGGTTCGTCAATCAGCAACTTAATGATTTTACATACTGTCAACCCGGTTTTGATTCTTGTGTTGATATTTATTCTAGCCCTTGTTCCGCCCATCTTAGTCATATGGTTGGAAAATACGGGAACGGCCACAAATGGGTTGTCCTCCCAAATGGGTGTGATCCAACTGCTTATCCGATCATAGACAAAGTTCCCGGACGAGTTCTATACGCTTCCTCTCCTGACCGTGGTCTTCATTGGTTGCTTCAACAATGGCCCTTGATCAAACGCCGTGTCCCTGAAGCTAATCTTCGCGTCTTCTACAATTTCGATGACTGGATTCAGAATCTTCTCCCATGTGAAGATCCGTCCCATCATCCTCATGTTCGTGAATGTGCATATCGTGCTCACTATATTCGTGAGGCATTCAACAGGCTCAAAGATTCTGATGTTCAACATTTCAAAAGCATTAGCCGACTCAGAATGGCAGAAGAGATGGCTTCGGCACTCGTGCTTGCGTATCCATGTGATACTGTTACTTATACGGAAGGCTTTTCCGTTACTATTATGGAAGCTTGCGCAGCTGGTGCGGTCCCGGTAATTACCGACGTTGACGCTCTTGGATCAGTCTACGGTGGAAGCGTGAAGACGATAGTTCGTAGTCCAGTCCGAGACCACTTAGAAGAATGGACGGAATTGGTCATCAGATCTCTTACAGAGTCTTCATTCCGGAAAGAGGCCACTGATAACACTAAGATTCTTGCTGAGAAACATAGTTGGCCTGTCCTCACGGATAGATTAGAGAAAATTCTTCATGACGCCATTGCAACGAAAGTCGGTAAATGAGAATTGCTTTCGTTTTCGGGTCATTCTGTATTGGAAGACCTTTCGATTTCACCCGTCTCTATGAAGACGATCGAGGTCTCACGGGTTCCGAAGTCTCATGTTTTTGCTATGCTGAGGGTATGGCAAAATTGGGTCATGAAGTTACAATTTTCACAGTTACAGTCAATACTCCTGACAGGTTTTTATGGAACGGTGTTTTGATTCGCCCGTTCGATGCCTACACATCTTCAGATAAAAATCAATTTGATGTGATCATGGCGTGGATGAATCCTGATTTCATCCACGGGGTAGCTCCGGGACCCCTCCGGGTTGTTGATCAACAACTTAATGATTTCGGGTATTGCAAACCGGGCTGGGAATCATTTGTGGATGTTGTTGGCGGTCTCAGTGAGACCCACACGGAATACCTCAAGACATGCGCACCGGCCGTTCCCGATAATAAATGGGAATCTTTCTATAACGGGATGGACCCGTCTGCATTTGATGAATGTGCTAAGATTCCGGGTCGCGTAATTTACGCTTCATCCCCTGATCGTGGGTTACATTTACTTCTTCAGCAGTGGCCTCATATTCGTCGTCAAGTCCCTCACGCTGTCCTAAGAATTTTCTATAATTTTGATCCGTGGGTAGCTGCCATGAAAGCAATCCCTTTCCATGCAGAACCCGCTTTACATGAACAGAAACATCGAGCCTTATACTGCAGCGAAGCAGTAGAAAGGCTTCGCGGACACGGTATTGAACACTTCAAATCTGTGAGTCGCAAGAGGATCGCTCGTGAAATGAGCGAAGCCCAAGTTTTGGCGTACCCCTGTGATCCTGTTCGTTGGACTGAAGGATTCTCTAATACGATATTGGAAGCCTGTTACGCGGGGGCCGCTGTCGTTACGAGTAATGTAGATGCGCTTGGTCAGCTTTACGGGGGTGCCGCGATAACGATTCCTGATATTAAAAATAATCTTGACACGTTTACGGATGAAGTAATTCGGCTCTTACGAGAAGAAGGATACCGTCAGGAAATAGTTCGTAAATCCAGGAAAAGGGCTTTGAAATATACTTGGGAATCCAATTGCAAACGCCTGGAAGGCATTTTGAATCGTCGTATGTCTTCCTTAGGTCGTTCATGATTCGATGGAAGACAAATGCGGATTTGTCTTGTTATTCCTCCCTCCCCCTTTCTCCTTGATGACAGGGCCTTTCCCTTCTTAGGTCCACTCCAAATCGGGGCAGTGGCGAGGCAACTCGGTCATGAAATCCGAGTAGCTGACCTGACTGGGTATAAGCAACGACATCCTGAGATTGTTCACGCGTCTTATGACGCTGTCATGGATGAAGCTGAAAAATACCTTTGGGAAATGGCTCAAGACGCGGATCTCGTTGGGTTCTATTCTCTTGCTGCGCAACATCCTCAAGTTGTAAAACTGAATGCTTTCATTCGGACCCATAATCCTAAATGCATCACTGCTATTGGAGGTCCTCATGCCAACACTGCACCGTCCAGGTGTCTCGACGACGCGTTTGACTACGTCGTAGTCTCGGATCAAGGTGGTGGTGGTGGGGAGCCTGGCTTCATCGAATTGTTGAACAGAATATCTCGTTCTACTGAGCGACTCGCTAATAAACCAGAGCTTAGTAGAAAGACCAACCAGTTGCGCATACTCAAGGATAATTGCGAAATTGGTTGGGAACAGAATGAACGCATCATTAAACTACCCAGCCGTCTTTCCAAGGAAGAAGCTTCACACTTAATGCATGACGGTGTCGTCTATCAGAATGACAGATGGCCTCTCCCGGCTCGAGATCTTATTGACCTCAAAAGTTACAATTATCTCGTGGGTGGAGAACGGGCTACTTCTATTGTAAGCGCTACCGGCTGTCCTTTTGCGTGCACCTATTGTTCACACTGGGATGGGTATCGGAAACTCGAAGCGAAATCTTCAGAGAAAGTCCGTGAAGAGATCCGTCATGTCCGTGAGATGTACGGATGGCGGGCTTTCATGTTTTACGATGATGAAATCAACTTGAGGCCAGATTTCATGAGCAAATTCCTTCCAATGTTAAAGGAAGAAGGAATTCTCTGGAGGGCTTTCTTCAAGAATGGGAAGAACTTAACAACTGATTCTATCTTCAAGTCTATGGCGGAAGCCGGATGCGTTCAAATGTGTACTGGCGCAGAAGCCGCGGATCCGAAGATTCTCCGCGATATTCGGAAAGGTGCAACAGTTGAGGATAACACGGCGTTTGTCCGTCTCTGTGTGAAGTACAGGATCCGCCCTAAAGTCTTCACTCAAGTTGGTCTTCCCGGTGAGACTCCTGAAACTATTTCTGCACTCAGAAATTGGCTTGTCCTCATGGCTCAAGAGGGCCTTGATGACGCGGATGTTTCGATTACGACTCCGTATGAAGGTACTCCTATTTTCGAATCCCCTGAAAAGCATAACATTCAATTCGACAAGGCATCATTGGATTTTTCCAAAGATGTTGTTCTATACAAAGGTACCCCAGGTGAATATCGTTCTTGGGTGTCACATGAGCGCCTTTCATCTGAAGATATAGTTTCAGCTCGTCAATGGGTGGAAGATGAATTCCGAAAGGCAGCCGGGCTGAAGCCTCTTTTGGCGAAAGACGACGGCTAAGTCTTCATCACCATAGCCACGATTGTGAGATCACAGTCTTGGAAATCAGACTGAACTGTTTCCTTAGCGACGGTGTGGATATGCCCGGGGTTTTTCTTTTCGATTTGAATATCGACATCTGAAATGTTCATCACGAGTCCACATTTCGTGCACTCGTACCGGGACATTTTCTTTTTCGACCGTCCGAAGGAGCGCAAATCGGTGGCTCTGATCCCAGTGTCTTTCCATTCGTGGAATTTCACCTAGGCGCCCACCCTGACATGCCGTCGAAAACCACTTTCATCCAATCCGAATGTTCATGGGACTTAGTGGCGTGATCACGCCGGGGGGACTCTCGACGTTTGATCACCACTCCATGTACGAATCCAGAACGCGCATTCCCTCGGGCGCTAATTGCCTCTGCCCTTGCGGCAGCGATTGATTTTACAGTTGCCGGAAAGTCTTCCACGATTTTCACACAATCAGTGGGAGATACTAGATTCCGAAGTCGTTCTTTTCGCTCTTCGAGTGGATTCCGACTAAGATCTTGATTTCCTTTTCGGATGGCGTCCCAAAAGGTGATTTGACATTCAACGCCTTTGGCGTGTTTCCACCCTCCCCTCTTCTCAGGGTTCCAGATTTCCCCGTCGAGGACAGTGCCCTCTGGAAGCTTGAGCGATCGGAGTTGGTTGTCGAGATTCGTCGGCATCTCGATGCGTCGCCTTTCCCTGGTCCATAATTCGGGAATCCCATGACTGACAATTAGGATAGCCCTCCATCCATCATACTTCTTTTCCATCAAGTAGTCGGATGGGTTGATGGATGATAGGACGGCTTCCGTGACTCGAGCTGGTTTCATGGGGTACATCCACCACGAGCCGAGCCCCGGACTGGTCGCTGTCATAGAATTCCATACTTCTTCTTTATCCCGACTTCCGCCTCTTATCTCAAGTCATCCGTGATGGAACTGAAGGACATTGCTATCCGAATCGCTTCCCGGACTGAGGTAGTTCTTCATCACAAGCCTCGGTTCGGTTCTTCCCCATTTGATTTGATTTCGGTGGCGCTCCGTATTGCCGGAATGGAGAGCGTCTCGTATGTCAAGAAAGAGAAGGGGAAGGGATACTGTGTCAAGTCCGAACACAATCCGGACTGGAGCGGTGGTTGTTATCCTTCCAAAGAAGAAGCCAACAAGCGCCTCGAACAGGTTGAAGCTGCCAAACACGCCAAAGCGGCGGCTCCCCAAAAGCCAATAAAGCGTGTCCCGGAATCGAAGAGTCCCTATAAGAGTGATGAAGAAGCTCGGAAACACCTAAAGCCAGCAGAGCCTCCGAAGAGGCCATCTTCTAACCCTCCCGGTCCTTCAAAGCCTGTAGAGAGGGATTCTTCGGAGCCTGAATATGCGGATGTTGACACTTTCGCTCAATATCTATACGACAATGAAATGGGAGAATTTGATCATATCGATTTGAAAAATCTTAATGAAACTACGAAAACTCCCATTCGTGAGATTCAAGCTGACTTGGAAGGTTATGGTTTCACGCGCAAAGAACGACCAATTGATAAGAAAGTTCGCGGAATCAGTGACAATCCTCACGGGACTCCTCCTTTTGCAGGTATGAGTGGAGGGGCCGCTTATCAGAGCGTCCTCGACAAGAAGTATGGTAGGAATCCGTTCGAAGAGGCCTGAAAATGAGCGTCACCTTCCGCCGTGGTCAAGAACTGTCTCGCTCTCAGGGATTGAATATTTTTCTGAAAGCCAAAGACGGAAGCCCGAAAAACGCTTCAGAAATTTCTTACAGCATTTTTGACAACACGGCGGGGGTGGAAGTTCTCTTACCGCCTCCAAACCGGAAGCCATTCAATCCATCGGTCGGTGAATATTTTGCTTCATTCATTATTCCAATCGACGCCAATATTGGTTCATATCGAATTCGTTGGTATTTCCGAGAACTTGTCAATTCGAAACAAGTGGAAGTGGTTCAAGAATTCTCGATCGTCGAGAATTCTACTCAGGTAATTTCTGTTCCAGGTATTACGCCGGTTGAATTTGACCTGGTCAGAGGTCTCCGGATCATGCTCCGGGATAACAACCCGGGCCGCAATTATCATTTTTTGCCTCCAGCCGGAGAAGAATCGGTCAATAAATTCACGCGGGTATTTGGATACCTTTGGGAAGATTGCGAACTTTTAGAATTTCTGCGCGTCTCAAACGACGCCATAAACATGTATGCCCCGCAAACTTTTTACGACACTCTTGATAAGCTCATCTCAGAACATCGAGACTGGAGAACTCTTCTGTTCACTGGAGCAATGGTTCATGCCATCAATGCCTTGGCCTTGAATTGGGTGGCTGATGAATTCTCTTATTCTATTGGCGGAGTTTCACTGGATGTAGAAAAGAGTGCCAAATATCAGGGGATGGCCAATGACGCTCAATCTCGTTTTGCTGAGATGGTTGTGGCCGCTAAGGAGACCGTGAAAATCATCCGCGGTCTCCAGCAGTCCAGGTACGGGATTGGTATTCGTAGCAGTTTCGGTCCGTCAGTAGGCCGCGGAGCGCTCACGCCTCGCAGGTTCCTCGGGATCTGAAACTTCGTTTCTTAGGTCAATCGCCAGACTGACCGCTTGAAACACTCGCGTGCGAGCCGCGTAGGGAACATATTGTTGATCAGACTGGTCAGGGCTTCCTTCCGCGTCTTTCCCGTTCCGAGCCAAACTTGACCATCACCTTCTGCCCTGAAGGTGAAATGATTCAACACAATGCTCGCTTTGAGCGCATAGTTCAAGACAGCCATTGCAGTACGGATCACAGGTTCTTCCGGATCCTGAAGACCTACCTCTGCCATTTTATAAGCGGCATGACCGACGGCGGCCATCGCATTCCGCTTCTCTTCTTCCGTCAGCCAAACAGGCAGCGAAACGATTGCATCGAGTCCCTGTCCGATGGGGATCTTCAGGTCGGAAGACTCCGATTCTTCCTCGTCTTCATCCTCCACCGAGGACTTCGTTTCGAGATTCTCTTCAGGTTCAGTGGCTACCGATTCCGTCTCGGGAGCCGTCTCGGGAGCCGTCTCTTGAACGTGTTCAGGTTCGACCTTAGAACTTACTCCGTTTACCTCGGTCTTGTGAGTGGATACGGTCTGGTGCTTCTCAGACGAAGTCTTCTTGCACGACCTACGGTTATGGCCCGGCTTTCCACAAACGCTGCAACCCATGGATCCCCATACCTCCTCTTCTTCGAAATTTTCGCTCTATGGGGATCATGGTAACCTCTAACTATACAGCCCGGAGCCTTCTATAAGCTTCTCGGGTGTGGACTCATCTCTGCTCAAAGTAGGTTTCTGGCATTCTGCTTCGGAACCGGAGCTTCCGGATCCTTTGGATCTCGTGGATCTGGACTGGAACTTTAACGAACGGAGTACAGTCTCGGCTTATTTAGACTCGGGCGAAATCCGAAATACTTATCGTGAATTTGTTTCTTGTCGACTCTGCGGTTCGCGGATTGGTAGCCACCAAGAATTAACGGACGGCACGTGGGTTTGGCCTTCCAGTCTTTCCCATTATGTCAAGACTCATTCTATTCGTCCTTCTTCGGATTTTTTGAAACACGTTTATTCTTCAGAGAAAGGTAAGTATTACGTCGCTTTAATGGCCGCTCGAGATTTGATGCAACAATGTCCAGGGATTCAGGCAGATCCGTCATCCGATGTTGACGGCTCACCTCTTGTGAAAGCATACGTTCCGAAGGGAGCTACTGCTCATCATGTTCCTGATCTAGTCATGGGCGTTCCCGTCAAAAAGGTAGAATTCGATTACCCCGTTCTACAAAACGGAGCTTATGATAATGTAGGGAAAGCCATTGCTGGCTCTACGAGTCCTATTCGTGTTTCAGAAATTCTTAAGAAGATCGCAACGAGCGTTGAATCTTACGAGAAGCCGAGTCTGAATCTTCTCAGTACCAAACTACGTATTCTTATTGCATCGTTGGAAGATGACCTTGTTTTAGTTTTCCAGTCATCTGGTTCTACAAATGACCTGCTGGCTATAGATGATGGTTCCATTCAAGACGCTGTGGACTTGGAACTTATGCAGGCTGGCGCGAAAAGCGTGGACTGGGACTCGAATAATCTCTACGTGATTGTTCCGCCGGGTTCCAAAGTTGCTGTTCTTCAATCTTTCAATGATATGAAAGGTGGGGAATTGGGAGATGAAATTGCAGGGTTCCTGCAACCCATGCAATTGGATTCTGCAGAAGAATTGGAGCAAACCTCCTTGGACGTTCGCCGTGCGGCCGCTCGTATTGCACGTCGGAAACGACAACGTCCTACGCCCAAACGACCCCGCCCGCGCACCTCACAACCTGTTGTGACGGAGGACATGCTCATCCCTTCCACTGAATATTCGTGTCAAGTGGAACTATCCCTCACGGCTGATTTCGAAGGCGTGGTTCCGAAGCAGAAACTTCTGAAGAAACTTCGAACGGAACTTGTGGCCGCCATTAAGACTGGTGTGACGGTGACGGCCCGTGAATATCATCTAGAACCTACTGGTGTTCACGTAAAACCCATCAAAATTGAATGTGCCATCAACGATATGGGTTCTCCTGAAGAAGAACTTGAACCTGAAGTTGAAGAAGTTCCGCGTCGGCGCAAAGGTCGGTAGAGTTCCTCGATGGAGACCAAGACCTTCGAAATTTCACAAAGCAACCGGGATGAGCTCAATCAAGCCGGTGCTTCTATCGCCAATCAGTCCGTTTCACTTGGTAAGGCCTTGTTGCATTACCGAGAAGTAGAATCAGGACTCCAAACTTTGTATGTCCATCAGCAAGCCGTGTTCGCCAAAATCTTGAAAGATGCTGGGGTAGAACCGGAAACTGTAGGCAAACTGATGATTTCACCAGATGGTTCGCAAATTACTGTGATTTTGAAACCTGTTCCTTCTGCTCAGCATAACGTTCCTGTTCAACCTCCCACCGGCTCTTAATTAGACAATCCGGTAGGATATGCCTTTCCCGCCGGACAGGAAAATTGGGATTCTGGAGCAGGATTCACCTGCTTTACCTCTACCCCCACTGAATATATTCGTATCTTCAGGTTTTCTAAAAGAGACGTTCGACATTCGCTGGACCCTGCCGGGAGAATTACAAGCGAATTCTCGATTCGATCTTTTAGGGGTCAATATTTACAGGAGTTTTGACTCCGAGTACGGCCCATATGAGCGTCTTAATACTGTCCCCGTAGGCGCAGCTTATTGGCGTGATAGTACGAGGACTGTCCTAGCTCTCCAGGAAGATGTTTCTAAAAATTTTTTCTTTCGTGGACCTAGCTCAGACGGAGACGGACGTTACGAGTTTCGGACTCGATATAATCCGATCGTCATATATCCTTCTCCCGGATCTGCCAATATTACAAATTTGAATGTTCAAGTAACCGTTGATGGGGTTCCTGCGTTTGTTGAATCCATAAACGCGACTAGAGGGGAAGTGGAACTTCGTCGCGAGCCTACGTTTGATGTAGCTAGTCAAATTCAAACGAATGCTGTTTTACCAAAAGACCCTAACTCCATCGTTTTGGCTACGTACAGGTACTTGTCAAATCAAGTTCCTACTACTCTTGCTCAACGCATTTTCTATCGTATCACAACCGTAGCTTATGATGCGGATAGTGGCCAGCTTCTCGAAACACGTTTAGAAGATGCCGCCATAGCGAATAATTTTGAAATTGAGAAGCTCGATTACATTTGGCGTGAAGCTATTCGCCGCCAACGTTGGATGTTGGAACAAGGCGGCGAGAGAGTCAAATTAATGATCCGCCGGGCCGCAGGACCAAAGTGTGGATGTTATTCCAGTCTGCACCGACAACCTAGTGCAGATTGTCTTGTTTGTTATGGCACAGGAATAATCGGTGGGTATGATGGTCCGTATGACATCGATATCTCTCCAGATGATGCCGCTAAGTCTATTGCTCAAAGTGCTCGTGGTCGTACGGTTGAACATTCATATGAAGTTTGGGCTTTACCGAGCCCTCTTATTTCTCAGCGAGATTTCATTGTAAAACTCAACGGCGACAGATATGCTGTTGGACCAGTTCGGATGCCCAGTAACCGTGGCATGCAACTCGCACAGTTCTTCAATGTGTCCAAGTTTGATGAGTCAGATATTCGATATCAAGTTCCAGTTCTTGATACTTCTGTACTGGTAGCCCCTCAGACGCGATATACAATTCCAGGCAAGGGTAATGCTACTCCGATGGTTACTGAAGCTGCTTCGATTCCGGATGAACGTGAAATCCGAGGCACTACAGTGTCCTACGAAAATGCAAACAGACGTTCCTAATTTCATGATCATGGTTCAGAGAGACGCGACCCGATACCATGAACCGGGGACTGTTTTTCGAATCCAAGGGGATCAGATTTGGGTCGTCCAAGAATGCGTACCCGTCAGTTGGAAAGAAAAACGAAAACGCGGTAATCGTCCGGCAGTTCCTTTTTGGAATATACGTCTTCAGTGGTTATCTCCTGAAGAAGAAATCATCTATGAAGTTATGGGGAGCTGAATGGATGACTTCACAACTCAGTTTCACGTTGCTTTGCAAAGGGCAACTGACGGTCTCTCGGATGAGATCGCAAAGGATGGTCTACATGTCTTCAAAGGAATAATTGATGCCGCCGGATTCGGAAGGTCTGAATATTTGAAGGACTACGATTTATTGGCCCACGTAGATGGTAATGAAATCACATTTGAACTTTTGATCAATTTTTCAGCATTGGAGATGCGCGATAAACAAGTTCAAGAAATGGTGGAATCGGCTAAACCCGGGGCCGTTTCTGAAGCCGCTCGAACTTATGGGATAGGTATCAATGGGGTCCAGAGGCTAATAGGTCCCAGAGATGCTCGGAAAGAGGCTTTCGATAGGAGGACTCCAACGCGTGACGCCCGTCGTCCAACACGTGATGCACGTCGTATGGCCGGACAAAGAATTATCGGTCATGAGATGGCTCAACACATGCCAAGGTCCATGAACGTGAACCGAGAAGGGAAACTTTCTGTCATGTTCCGGAAGAGTCTTAGAGAAGGAACTTCAGAGATTCATTACCCGAAAGGGAAATTACAAGGATTAATTGCACAATTCATGGACAAGCTTACTTACACCATTCAAGAAAAGTTCTCCCCGGAATTGGAAAAAGTCATGGCTAGGTACGTAAAATGAAACTTTGTCGTTTAACCAATCTAACTTCTATTGATCTGAGTATCGAAGATTTGGGTGTTCATCTTCCTGGTCGAGGCAGTCAAGCTGTTGTGAATGCTGATTCTGCAACTGCTTCTAAAAATCTCAAAGAAATGGTCAAACTAGTACGAGTGGAAAACATTCCGGAATCCCGCCCGATGCCTATCTGGCCATTCATTAAAGATTCCCCAGTCCAATCCCTATCTGCTTCGAATCCTGTGGAGAATACAGAATTCTCCCGAAGATTGGATGAAATCAATCAATCCCAGAAAGAAATCCTATTACTTTTACGCCATATGAATATCCAACCCAAGGTAACGACTCCAGATTATTCTGCGTCCATCGATTCCGGTTCATCGGACCCCATGTTCATCCCCGACCGGATTATGCCAACTACTCAAGAAATTCGTATGAAGGTTCGAGAAAGTGAAGTAGATAAGTCAGATATGGATTCGAGCAAAAAGGTCCTGCGTCGTCTCCGGCAAAAGTGATATTGGGTATGGTATCCTATACCGCGTATCCAGACGGAGACTCCCATGGCGAAGAATGAGACCAAGTTTAGTGTTGACCTTGACGACATCGATGATACCGCTGTCGCAGGAGCGTCACTTGATGCCGGTACTATGAACTTTGTGTCTGCCCGTCAAAATGGGAAGACTGTCAAAACTACTAGAATCAGGGATGCCTTCATCGATTTACCTCTTGATAACCGAAATATGCGAATGTTGAAACTGTCAGGCACGAGTCATGTCGAGCTTGATGGGAAACTTTTGATCATTGGGGATGAAGCCTTAGAGACGGCGAATTTATTTAATCGAGAAGCTCGTCGTCCAATGTCTGGTGGTGTGATCACCCCCGGTGAGGTGGATGCGCAAAAAGTCATCGCTCTGATGATCAAGAGAATTTTGGGTGCTCCTCGTAAGTCCGGTGAAAAATGTGTCTATTCAGTGCCAGCTCCAGCTGTTGACGTGCAAGGTTCAGATGTTACTTACCACTCTGCTATTCTCAAGAAGATTTTGACAGAACTTGGATTTACTGCTGAACCTGCCAATGAGGCTCAGGCCATCGTGTTCTCGGAATGTTCCAAAGAGAATTTTTCAGGTCTCGGCATTTCGTATGGCTCCGGCATGACTAACGTTTGTCTTAGTTACAATGCTATGAGCGCTCTGGAATTTTCCGTAGGACGCGGAGGAGATTGGGTAGACTCCGGAGCTGCCAAAGCTGTCAGTACGACAGCCGCCAAAATTTGTTCCATTAAAGAAAGTGGGATTGACATTAGTAAAAAATCGAGTTCTCTTGAAGGTGAAGCCATTGCGTTATTTATTCAAGCGCTCATTGACTATTCCATTGATACCATCATCCAACAATTTTCAAAAGCTCGTCAAGAGCTTCTGGTCCCGAAGCCTGTACCTCTCGTAGTCAGTGGAGGAACTTCTTTGGCTTCCGGATTTCTTGATAAGTTCAAAGAACGGTTTGAAATTCATCGTGCTAAGTTTCCCATCCAAATTTCAGAAATCAGGGCCGCTAAAGACCCTATGACGGCCGTCGCGACTGGACTTTTGCTACTGAGTCAGTCTGAAGAGTGAGCGACCTTTTTTCCGATTCACCGATCGGTAGGTGCCAAATGCCGAACTATAAGGGAGTCGAAGTTCCTCACATCGTCCTGACCGAGGAGGATGTTGTTCTCCACAACGCGCAGCACTCATTGGATGTGGTGTTGTATGCAGATCCGGAAGATTTGCCCGTTGTCCCTGACGGAGAGCCTCAAGTAGAGGATCCTCCTTCTGAAGGAGATGCTCCTCTTGATGATTCATCGTCTGATGATGCTCCGTCTATGGAGTCTGGCGAGTCATCCAGCTCGACTGACGTGGGAATGGAGCCCAAGAAGTCCCGTCGTAGTCGTCGCGGTTCGTGACTTTCGAGTCTAACCGTGACTGGAAGGACCGGCCGTGATCACCTGGATCACGAATCCGACGAAGAAGAGGATTATCCGGGAACTCCGGAAAATCCTTTATGAGCATCCCCGTTATCGCGGGGATTCCGAAAACGTCTACAATAAATATTCATTCGAGTCACGCCCGCAACGTGGCATTTTCGTTAATGCCACATCTGGTGATCGCGTAAGACTGTCAGCCGACAACTATATGGGTCGGGATAGTTCTTTTTGCATGCTGGCTCCTGTTCAGAATTTCCCAAATACTACTTTGGAATGGATTCGAGAGAATTATGCTCTTTTAGAACAGTATTCCAAAAAGCGGGATATTTTTCCCAGTCCTCCTGGCGTTTACATCATAAAAGTATGTCAAGTCCCGAATGAAGCTCGGAGCGTCCCGGGTCAATTCACGGTAAGGCCGATCCTTACCGTGACTGATGAACCACTGATTGTGTTTTCGGGTCCCGGTGACATAGAGTCTCAATTGTCGCGAGAGAATATATACCCTGGCTCTGTAAGACTCTGGCTAGAAGGTACTCATCCTCTCCTCGTTAATGTAGACTACCATGTTGATGACGCCACGGGAGCCATCACTTTTCTCAAAAATCCTCCTACTGGGTTAACTATTTACGCAGATTATCGATATGAGACGGGGGAACAGGGTCCCTTCCCATTCTTCCTCGAGGAATCTAACGAGACTGCAATTCCAGGCGTAGTTTTAGCATTTGGCGACAGAGCTCAAAACGGCGATCAAATGGCCATCGCGATTACTGCAGATCGCACTGAGGTCGCCGAAATCTTTGGCGGAAAGTTCGAAATTCATTTCGAACTCGTGGTCTTCTCACGTGATTCTGAAGATCGTGAGAAGCTTTCTGATTATATGATAGCGAAAATTCTTGAAAGGCAGAATAAACTCGGATTTGAAGGTCTTGAACTCCTTGATATTTCTCCTGGCGGAGAAAACGAAGAGGTTTACAATCAAGATGAGGATGCATATTATTACGAGAGTTCCGTAGCTCTATCTATGCGTGTGGATTGGGAAACTCGCATCGCGCTTCCGATTGAAATTTTCCGAGTCGAAACGACTTCTCAAACGGAAGAGCAACAAGCCGGGTATTTGGACGGAACAGTTCTCTCCGATCTTCTCAAGACAGGGACTCCTGTGGATATGGCAGGAGTTTCAACAGTTATTGGTAACAAGATTGGGTATGCCCGTATTCGATAATTGATTTCAACATTCTGGTAATGTTTTCTATGCCGACGTTTGAATACCATTGTGAGCCATGTGAATCTCTTTTTGAAGAGATTCTTTTGGACCCGGATGATGTCAAACAATTTTCGAAGCAGCATCCATGTCCAAAATGCCGGACCATGGCCAAGCGAGTAGAGATCTCCCTTACCAATTTTTCTTTCAAAGGTCCTTCTGGTCAGACTCAAGGCAGTGGGGTTCACGGTCAGTCTGGCTCTCATGACCTTGATTATCCAACGTTGGATAAAGCTATTGGTCGATCTGCTGAGAAGAAATGGGTCGAATATGGGAAACGGAAGAAAGCCCGTGATGAGATTCGCAAGAAGGCAGGCACGAATGTGATTTCTACTGCCGGTGGAACTACGGGTCCTGCGGATCCGGGAGTCATGAAGGCCCGGGAAACGGGCCTAAAGACTTGGGCTAAGCGTCCTCGCTAGCCTACCGAGGCTCCGTCCGTAGCATTACTGTCTGGCACAATAAGCGCGAGTTTATCTTTGTCACTCGCAGCAAGCATCATCCCGTGGGATTCCACTCCTCGAAGTTTCCGAGGAGCCAAATTCACGACAAAGATGAACTGACGCCCAGAGAGACTTTCTGGCGTGAAAACTTTGCCGATTCCAGCCACAATTTGACGATCAAAGCTACCGAAGCTCACTTGCATACAAATGAGCTTGTCGGTATCAGGGACTCTGACTGCCGATTTCACGGTGCCGACGCGCATGTCAACTTTGGTGAAAGTGTTGTAGTCAACTTCGGTCAACGCGCCACCATCGTTCGGATTGGTTTCGGAAGTATTCACTTTCTATCGCCTTTCTTTAAATCCCAATTCTAGAAAGAATGGGATCCAGTTTTACATCTCGCATAGGCTCCCTATGGTTTCCAGCAGACAGAGCCCAAAATTCAGACTCATACGTATACAGAGACTGCGGATTCTACCCCTAGGGGTCGCAAACACATATTTAGACTTCTGCTTGGACCATAGGAGTCAAGATGGGCATCGGACCGTTCACGACCTACGCGCCTCCCGGCGTCTACACGCAGACCATCACCGAGCCCGTCCTTGGACAGCTCCTCGGTGGACTGAGGGTCCCCGTTCTGATTGGTACCGGGCAGGAGACTCTCACCCAGACCGACTTCGAGATCATCCGCGGGTCCAGCAGCGTTGCTGACACGCCGATCTTCAACGAAGACGCTACGGGTCGGTGGGTCTTGAGTGGGACCCCCCAAAATCCTACTTTGGGTCAACAGGACGGAACCCGATCTCAATTCAGGGTCCGTAATTACCCAATTGTAGATGGTTCGGGCATTGGCAAGACGACTTTCGATACGACTAAGGTTTCGGTCACCGTAAACGGTGATCAAGCTGTCGTGTCTGCGGTCGATGGTACCAACGGTCTCGTAAGCCTTCTGGTGCCGCCTCAAGCGACCGATGTTGTCCTTGTCAGCTACAATTTCCACCGCAAAGACACGCGGATCACGGATAATCTTTCGGCTCAGATCACGAAAGGTGTAGCCGTACTCGTTGCTCCGAAGGCGGAGACTTACACCATCACGTTGAATGTCAATGACAAACTCAATGTGACCGTCAACGATGTCTTGCAAGGTGTTATCAAACTGACGGCGGGTACGCGCACCGCGACTGACATCGCGAACGATGTGAACGCCGCGGGGATCACGGGACTCCAGGCATCTGTTCACGTAGACGCTCAGGGTTTGAATCACGTTCAGCTCGTTGCTACTGGCAACGTACTTATTGGTTCCGGAACTGGGAATGGAGCTCTCGGGTTCAACCCTGGAGATTACACGAATCGCAACAAGACGTTCCGTGTCTTCAATGGACCTATCGTTGATGGTTCCGATGGAGGTATCACGACGACGGACACTTCTAAGGTTGTCGTACTGGTCGACAACCTTCAAGTGATCGCCACGTCCGTGGATGGTGCCAATCGCCTCGTTACCCTTCCTTTCGCTCCGAAAGACGGATCAAAGATCACCATTCAGTATTACTTCAACACGTTCCAAGATACTTTCGACTATCTGCCCAACAACAACATCGTCACGATGGGCAATGTTGGCATTGCTCCGGGGCGCCGCGATTATCTCAATGGTCCGGATTTCGTTGTTGTCAACGATGCCGACCAGTCGATGATCCAATGGGGAACTGCGTTCCAGGTGACGGCTGGAGTGAAGACTGGAGTATCCAGCTTCGATGGGACTCAGATCGTCGGTCTGCTGGTGGATGATCGAATTTTCGGTGTGGAGTGTGACAGGTTCACAGATACGGTAACGGATACCGTTTCTACGACCAAGTTCGTCATGCCTTTGACGCCCACGACCGGTAACGGTCGTGACACGCCACTCGGAATTGATCTTTATCAGACGATCACGAACGGTCGTATCGACCTTCCGACCAATCGTCCGGATCTTGTCACTGTCTACGTCGGCAAGAATTTTAGGGACGCGGTTTCTCGCCCCGCCGTGACTGTGCTCGAAGTGGACTCCTCCACGAATACCTTCACGCTTCGCGACCCCGTTCCTGCGGATTACCTGGCGTTTGCTACGTTCTGGTATAACCGATTGGGAGACGACACCTTCACTTTGAAGGTAGTTACTCCTGGTCCGAGTGGGATTGGTCAATTCACGATCTCTTCAGCTGTGAACAACAATGGGCCTCTCTACGGGGTCCGATTCGGGACCAAGAGCGCGCTTCCTCAGACGGTTCAATGGCCGTCGGGAGTGGAGAACGTCACTGACGCCATCCACTTCGGTGGGAATCCCGTATCTGAAACGGTCACCATTGCTTTCAGCAATGCGTTGGAGCCGGCCACTCACGCTTCTTTCTCGAATGCCGGGGCCGAGCCGTACGACGTCTATCTCGCCACGAAAAACTTCGGTGGTGTGGTGGTTGACGGTAACCCCGCATTCACCGTGGATCTTTCGCTGGCCTATGTGGCGCAGCTTCTCTCGCAACCCATCAGTAACCCCGGCGCGTTGGTCTTCCAAGCTACGGATCACCTTGTGATCCAAGTGGATGGTGTCAACATTGCGCCGATTGATGTTTCTGCAGCTACCACGCTTGCGCAGGTTGCAACGGACATCAACACGGCGATCGATGCGGATGTGCAAGTGCATCCAGATGGTTCCGGTACTTTCGCTTCGACGGCGCCGAACAATCTCGCGTCGGTGGTTACCTACGGCGTTCAGTCGATTCTTAAGGTCGTTGGACGCAACGTACTCTCGGCGACTAACGGACTCAAGTCTAACGTCAAGGTTCTTTCTCCCACGGCGCCTGGACAGACGGATGCCGCTCCGGCACTGGGTTTCACTCCGAATCAAGAATCGACGGGTTCTTACAACGCTATCAATCAGCCGGCGATCCAAGTTGGAACGAAGACGGCACCGTTCGCTATCACCGCGGCGGTAAACGACAACTTCCAATTCACGATTGATGGTACTGATTACGTCGCCATTTTGCCGGCTGGCGTTTCAGTCTCCATCGAAGATGTTGTTGCGTACATCAACGCCGGATACTCGGCAAACGCACCAGCAGCAGATCAGGCAACTCAAACTGCAGCGCTGGTCGTACTCGCCAACAATATTAAGTCCGAGTATAACACGCACATCGCATCAGCCGTTTTCCATACGGTGGCAGACGTTGCGAACGGGATTACTTCGCCCAATGCGACGGATCTGGCAAGCTCCATCACCCTTCTGAACGAGGCGAAGGGTGATTACAACAACCACCGGACTAACGTTGGCGGTGCATATCACCCCATGACCGATACGGTCAACGTTGTAGCAGCGCCGGATGCGACGGACCTCCGCTCGGCACTCATTTTGGCGGAGGAGCTCAAGAGCAAGTATAACTCGCACAGGACGCAAGCTGGCGTTCACGTTGTCAACGACACTGTGAACATTGTCACGTCGGTTCTTGCGGAGCTTGTGGCTCAGGAAGGCCTCGGCATCAACGCTGGTGAAGTGGTCATGGTCTCAAGGACCAATACGGTCACTTCTCTTGTTCGAATCAACCAGGGTTCCGCGAACACCATTCTCGGGTTCACCTCTGGAAATGCGACTTTCCGTCATCAGCCATTTGCCTCCGATATTGCGGGAGCTCTGAACGCCAACGGCAGCTTCAATGCTTTGGCTGTGGCTTACCGCATTACGTCGGCGGGAATTGGTGGGTACCTCGAGATTAACTCAAGGACCGCCGGTACGGGCAGTCTTCTGTCCTTCACGTCGGTCGCCAACACGATCTTCGTAACGGATACGGGTATCGGGATCGTTCCTGGTGCTTCCGGAGATGCTGGTGAAGCTGCACGTGCAGGTTACACGGTTACTTCGACGAATCCTAATGGTTCGTTTGGCGTCGGATTCCCCGGTCAGACCTATACGGATGCTATCACGGGCCTCAGGTTCACTGTTCTCCCTGCGTCCGCGGGAGATTACGCGAACGGTGGAACGTTCACGCTCATCGTGAATTCTACCTTCACGGCCGACGCTTCCATTCCATACCGCTCCATCCCGGGTCTCGAAACTACGGTGTTCAATACCTTGAACATGGGTATTGATACGACTGGAATCGTGCAGACCTTTGGTAGGAGCGGCAACGAGCCTCAGATCGGCGACATTTATTACGTGTCGTACAACTTCGCGAAGACCGATCTTTCAGCGGCGCTCTACCGGGATGCGAAATCGATTCAAGCAGCGTTCGGGCCTCCTACTCCGGAGTTCCCCCTCTCGCTTGGAGCTCGTCTCGCATTGCTCAATGGAGCTGTCCTCGTGGGTTTGAAGCAGGTTTTGAAGGTCCCTGGGACCTCTCAAGCCTCCGTCGGATCTTTCACGGCCGCGATCGACGAGCTTCGCAAGCCAATTCAAGGCAATGTCAAGCCTGACATCATTACGCCGCTGGGCACGGATCCGGCGATTTTCGCCTACCTGAACCAGCACTGCGTTGTGATGAGCTCTCCGCGTCAAGAGGGAGAGCGGATGGGCGTGGTTGGAGTGGCAGCGGGTACTAATCCGTTGGCTGCTCAGGCTATTGCGCAAGGACTGGCCAGCGAACTCATGGTGGTGGTCTATCCAGACTCCTACCTCATCGGAGTTCAAGATAGCCTCGGCAACATCTCAAACCAACTCGTGGACGGGTCCTACGTTGCGGCTTCTCTGGCTGCGACGACTTGCACTCCGTCTATTGACGTGGCTTCTCCTTGGACTCGACGCCCTGTTCTCGGGTTTGTTCGCCCGGGAAGGCTTCTTGACCCCACGGAAGCCAATCAAGTGGCGGTCTCTGGAGTCTCGGTTATCGAGCTTGTGGACTCCGGACTTCGTGTCCGCCACGGTTTGACGACCCGGACTGACACGGTCATTACCCGTACGCCGTCTGTTACCCTCACGATTCAATTCGTGCAACAGAGCGTCCGAACGACTCTTGATCCGTTCATCGGGCAGAAGTTCACGGGCACCCTAATTAAGACGACGGAACGTGCGTTGACTGCAATGTTCGGACGTTTGATCGATAGCCAGATTGTCGCCAAGGTTTCGGGTATCTCCGCAGCCGTGGATGACAGCGATCCGACCATCATGCGGACCAATTCGATCTACGTACCGGTGTTCCCGCTGGAATACGTTGTAAGCACCCTTCAGATCCGCATCAGCGCTTAAAACTGCTCAATCTACCTAGCCTACCCGGTGAGAAACCGGGTAGGCTAATGGACATTCCAACTTTCCGGTTGAGACGACGTAGGGACGTGCAAACCGAAGTTGCATGATTCTTTTGTATTGTTCTCCATGGCAGCTGATCTTGCGGTTGCACGCCCGTTGACTTTGGAATTCGGATTCCCCGCTGGATGCACAAGGGTCCAGATTCATGGTAAGCCGATTGGACTCATTCAAAGTGTCCAATGTCATGCGGAAGCCGGTGATTTCTATCCGACCGTAGAGATTCAGTTTGTGAAACTGCCTGCAGGCTCTTCCAAATCCCTTCGCGGCTCTTTGGCTCGATACGTAAAATTAGCTAAATCGATTCCTTTCGTCAAGGTTATTGAATGATGCCAGAATCTTTTGATATTGGCGAAATTCGCTGGAATGGACCAGATCTTCCACCCAAGAAGATGGAACTCCAGCCACAAACTCTAGTGGTCTACCACGTGGATCCACAGCCTATATTCATGGAGATCTCGTTAATAACGAAATGTGACGATTGCGGATTCACATTCAAATATGGACACCATCATTCTCCGGAAGAGTGTATTGTAATGCAAGTGATGGAGAGCTAGATTAATGAAGCTAAGAGAATGGATCATATGGGCGAATGGTGGTAACCCCTGGAGGACCCATCGTGTTCGCGTCCAAGCGGCGACGAGGCAGCGGGCGCTCAAGCTTGGTAACCAACAACTCTCCAAAATTCATAGGAACCGGGATTGTCTCCGATGTTATGAAATACTCAAATCAGGTATCACAAAGCTTCGCAGGCCATACAAATGATGGAATTCTGAATGGACTCCGTGATTACACAGATCATTTCTACGCATGCGGGAAGGCTCGCACTGGCACGAGCGATGACCCTCCCTGCTCGAACTACACGGGATTACGATAAACCGTGTGCGAGTTGCAAGAAGATCTTTGTAATTGATAGCGGCGTAATCGTAAACGACGGTGGAGCTGACGACGGGTGTCCTGAATGTGTCATTCGGTCCGTCATAGAGAGCTAACTCTTTAGTTTCCTGTCCAAGCATGGACATCTGGATGGAGCTCTCTTGATCATGAAGCTCTATCGTACTGCCCTCACCATCTTTGCCGGCGGCATGATGGACGCTGTTCAAGACACCTGTGATGTGTCCTTTCCTGATCTCGGGAAACTTCTTGGTTCAGGAAGGCAGGGTGAAGTCTATGATTTGGGCGACCGTGTTCTGAAGATCCAAGTAGCGATTGACGAGGAGGACGCCCGAGACCGTGTAGCGGAAATCAAACGTTTGATGGGGAAAGACGCTACAGTTTATCCGAGAATCTACGAAGCAGACGTTCTGTGCGAGATCGACAATCCAGGTGTTGGTCGATCCCAAGGCTGGGCGTACTACTACGTAATGGAGAAGCTCGAGCCGGCAGACAACGCGGAAGAAGTTGCTGCTATCGTTCGAGCCAAAATTTCTGGGAAGCCCATCAAGCAATACATGGGATCCCACTTTCTCGACGATGCTTTGGAATTGTACGATAGACTGGAAGAAAGCGGAACTGTTCACGTGGATGTGAATCCTGGCAACGTTATGCGGACTTCGGATGGGATCTTGAAGCTTGTAGATCTCGATTCTGTCGTCGTATCTTAGTTCGTGCAAGTCATCTTCCTGGACATCGACGGCGTTCTAAACCTCGGTGGAGCTTTTCGACCAGGAATTTTGGAACGGCATTTAGTAGCTCGTCTCAATGAGCTCGCCGCGATTCCACATGTTCGTGTGGTCGTGACTTCTCTTTGGCGGATTCGGTTTGAACCGGACGAGCTTGAAATTATCTTCAGGGCTTCTGGATATACTGGACCTCGTCTCGAGGCTTTGGACGTTGCGGAAGACCGTGTCCAGGGTATTCTTGCTTGGGTACAAGAGAATCACCCGGATCAATTCTTGATCCTCGACGATAGGGATTTGGGAGGCTTTGGACCGGAGTTCATCCGTGTAGATAACTCCCTAGGCCTATCTGATGATGATGTAACACGCGCCCTTCGGATTTTGCGTGTAATGTTGTGAGTGTCTCACGAAGACGATAAGATCAAATTCGTCAAACAGTGTCTTCTAGATCCTGAGAAGCGAGCAAAACTCGGACGAAGCATTATGTCCGACATCAATGACCGTCTCTGGGTCGCAGGTGAAGTCCGACGGCGTTCGCCAGTCAGTCAACTTCCAGATGTCCCTTGTCGGATCTGCGGATTACTTGACTCCGATAACGGAGCCGAACTCGGTTGTCTTGAATGCACCGTTCGCTCCATCATGGAATCCTGACGTGGTTAATTTGAAATTTACGGGGGCGGTTTATCGGGAATCCGAGCCAGAGTTTATTGGAAGGATGCCCATCCGTCAGGAATTAGAAACGACTCCTCTCAAGAAAATGACACTGTCTGATTTGATGCCGGAAGAAGGCATGATGCGTATTTATTCATGTTTAGATTGTGGAAGGACCATTTTGGAAGGTCGTGAGCATCTTCATTCCGAAGAAGCTTGTGTTGTGATTCAAGTCATGGAGTCTTGACATGCGATGTCCTGAATTTGAAATCACACAGGTGATTCGGGTCAACATGAAAGGCCCGAAGAAATTCGTCGTTTTGATTTCTTGCGAGAAGTGCAGGCTCTTAGTCGAGCGTGGATTAGTGCATACAGAAGAAGAATGTGTCGTCGCCCAAATCATGGGGTCTTGAAATGGTTGACGTTCCTGAATTCAAGAAGTTTTCGTTCCCTATTATCAAGAAATTGGTCGTTCCGAATACGGACCCCATCCGGCAGACTATCGATTACATTAGTCAGCCTCGGCGGTCCATGCTTGTGGATTGGCCTGATCCTCCCTGCCCGATTTGTAAAAAGATGACAGACGATGGGGCAGAGAGTGGTTGCCCTCATTGCATCGTTCGTGATGTCATGGAATCCTGACTATTTCAGGACCTGAAGTCTTTGGATAATTTTCGGAGCTTCGCTCTTCCGCATTGGCCAGAGCGCCATCACGGTTTCTGAACCAGCTTCCACTTCGGTCAACCCGGCATCCTTAACGACGAAGACGTTTACCGTTTCTTTGATTTTTGCCCATTCTTTATCGTCAGCCTTTAGGACGACTTTTCGGAAGGATGTTCGGAGCCATTCTTCTACGACACTGCGAAGTTTTTGGGCAGCTTCATGACTCGGTGAATGAGCTGGTGACATTTGATTTTCCCATGCGTCTCTTTCCAACTCAAGGTGTCGCAACATCACCATTTGAGTAGCATGAGCGCATTGGGCCGCAATTTTCCCCACGCCCATTCCGAGTGATTCCCGGACAATCAGATATAGAATGAGAGGGTCTCCCTGACCCTTCCGGAGTTCAATCAATTCAGGTGTATCGTACGGGTTAGGTTCTACGGGCATAGAGACAACTCTACAATGCAAGTTCTCTTCCAAACTGTGCGCGAACTTTTTGAAGATATGCACGAGCATGTCAGGCGCACAGGAGATTCTGTCATTTGTGCTGACATTCCCGGGGTTTTCCCACCTCTTTTGGGTTGGACGTCAGTTGGATACGATAAAGACGGGACGATGATTGATCCAGTGGAAAATCGTCATTGGACTATTTCCCTCGGGAATTTCAGTCGCACGAGAGATAATTTCTTTCCTGAGAACGTGCGGAAATTGATTTCCAAACATATGGCAGACACTTCCGGGCGTCGGACCGTTGCCGTGTTCATCCTCGAGATGTTCTGTTGGAAATGCGGAACGATGGTTGCTGGAAATCATCATTCTGATGAAGAATGTTGTGTTACTGAAGTTATGTCTAGCTAACTTTATGGGCTTGGGCTTGCTTGCTCTTTTTGATTCATGATGATCTGAACGGTCTGAGCTGACTTCAAAATACCTACAGCGTGATGAGGATCAAAGATCTTCGATCCTTCGTAGGTGAAAGCTTCCATGAGTTCATGCCGTACGATGAGTTCGGCGAGGAGCCAGCAAGTTTTCACAACTCCGCTGATTGAAGTTCCTTTTTCCACATATTCCCACCTTCCAAATCCTCGCTGGATTTCTCCGCTATCCGTGTCAGGTCTGACGAATGAGGTCCGGATGAGCCATCCTGAAATATCGGATTCGGGAGGAGCCGAATAAACGGGCTTCAATTCCCATTTCCAGTCGAGGTTCACACAACTGGGCCGGAAGGCAACCTTCGCCAGAATATTTTCCACATCAGCTTGGGACTGCATGGTGGTTTCCGGAAAGTTCATATGATGGAATACCTAGAATCTCGCGAGATTTTCGGAATCAGCTCTCCATGACTTCACGGACGACTCGACAATTTTCGTGTCCGCACATGTGATCTTCCTTTTGCATGCATTTTCCACGGATTTCTCGAGAATCGTCCTCAAAAACGAACACAATCACGTTTTCCGCGTTAAATCTGGATGCGATAATTTCCACACCCCAAACTGTCCCCATGCGTCCGGTTGCAAGAGATTTTATATCAGTTATTGAATCGAATCCTGTAGGTCGACATCGTCGGAATTCTACATAACTTCCTATGCCCAATTCCACAGCTTTCACTCTTTTCGTGCGTTCATTCCATTCAGCTTCCCGAATCCAATGCATGAGCAATGTGGGTTCCAATATGAGGCGCTCCACTCCAAACATTACAATTCTTTCCAGTGTAAGGCCTTGAAGATGGAATGACTGCGACACATTATTCTTCTGAACCAACAGACGAAGAACTCCGCAGCTGGGAAAAAGCACGGATCTTGGGCGCATGTATGGAGCGCGCGAGGCGCTTATACCCGGTAGGGAATCCTGATAACGAAAAGGTATTTGTTGAGTTCGTTAATTCGCTGACGAGATATGCCGATAATCACAAGATTTGTCCCAACGCCATTTTTGAACTCCGAGAAAATTTCTGTAGTATTTTATGGGAAGATCTCGTAATAGCGTCTAATGAACAAGGCTTGTGGGAGGTCGTCATGACCCCGACCATGAAAGCCTGGGAAGTCATGGAAAGTTGATTGCCGCTGCTAACTGGAGGTATCCGGTGAACTATTACGCAGCCAGGCAAAGGACTCTGGATAAACGTTGGGATTACACTTGTCAGAACAAACGGACCGGTACTTATCCCGTCGGGTATTGTCATAAAACCGATTGGACTCCCGAGAAACGTGCCGAGTGTCATATGAGTGATGCTGAATGGCAACGTATTCAATCCAATCAGTCTAAGTACCACGATGACGGACATGCGACAGAGCAAGAAGCTCAAGCTTGCTACCGTTCGTATTTACTTGACAATCATATGCGTCTTGACGGCATGCATTCTGGTACTCAACGCCAATGCGTCGTCTGTGGAAACTGGACGCAGAAATTTGCTTCTGTCAATCACAGTTTCCATTGGGATTTGTGTGATATTCATCGAACTGAAGAAAAAGTCCGTGAACTCATGCCTGAAGTTCACGAGTCATTCGGTTCGTATTGAGCGTACGCTTCCGATATGGATCATAAATGGCGCGATGTCGTAGACGGCGAGGACCAATCATTTCTGTGTGTACGAGCTGAAAAGCCTAACAAAGAATCTGTAGAGGTCCACGTTAATATGACTTGGTCATACGACCCTGCCATGGTTGCACAGAAATGCGACCGATGCGGTATGATGTCTTTCAATAGTCAGCCCGAGAAAGACGATTCTTGTGATGTGCATATTGTTCGTCAGATCATGGAATCATGATTCCATGATCTGGAACACGGTAATTTTCCCTAAAGCTTCTTCTATGGTTTCCGCAATCACGTAAAATCTGCAATCGGCTCCCCGTCCTTGGAGTCGAATCATGAGAATATTACCTTCTACCAGTTTCTCAATTCTCCTTTCAAATTCGATCGGACTGTCATCCCCCTCCCAGTCTTGAATTTGACATACATATTTGCAGTTAGAATTGTCGATCCTATGGAATCCGACGATGATACCCTTTTCCATGAGGTCGGTTTCCAAAGCCAGCTCATTGAGAATTCGATATAATTCTCCGTAGAGAGAATGTTCGTCGGAGGCATAGATGACGTCTCCCATGCTCGCAAAATACGCTCGATCGAGCGTATTTTGCGAGACTAATAACTGGAAAGTTGATGGAACGGAGACCTCGTGAAGGAGATCTTGCCTCAGACTTTAGAAGCGGATGGAATCCTGTTTGAGATTAATAGGAGGATTCTACATCCTCTTGGAATGGAAATTCGAGTAGACCCAGTTTATCCGGATCGACTTGAAGTTATTTCTGCTACTGGTCCTTGCGGGATCACTTTTACTTCATCAGCTTTCCATGAGGGTGAGAGCAAATTCGAGACCTTCATGGAGAGGATTGGCTACGGTAAGCACGCAGCCAGACGTGTGTTTCTTCGGTTCGTAGAACAAGAGTCTGCAGATCAGGGAAGTGACTCAGTTCGCCCGCCGCCTCGTTGACCAGACAATACTTGTTCGAAAAGCTCTCGGTTCACGGCAGTGGAAATCCACGTTTTGGTTCCGGACTCCAACTTGGATCCCCACTCCCCTTTGATCCTGTAGATTGCTACCTCGCGGAATTCGCAGACTTCTGGTTCGATGGCCACGCAAGCCGCCAGCGGGTCATGGAAGATTTTCCCTTCGGGCTTATTCTTGAGGTATATTTCCATCCCTTCAATCATCATCCCGATCCCGGCACTTACGTGACGGAAGGGCTTCATTCGTTCATGCATTGGCTGGTCATATATGACCCCGTGACATACGTTTTTTGATACTAGCCTGCGACTAGCTACTTTCGGGTATGCTAACACTGCCCAGGCAGATTTCACGTCCCCGTTTAGATTGAAAGTTGGTGCTGTTTCTCGTCCAGCAAACTTTGGCAGCCTATGCTCGGGCTTCGTCACGTTATCCCCTGCGAATCCGCCCTGAATGATGAGCCCCCTCAACTCATGAATTCGACCGTTAGCGATCATGTCCCCGAGATTCCCAAGTGGGCCTCCTGTAACAATTGCTAGAGGGAAGCTCGACATACAAGCGGAAGACAGAATTTCCCATCCCAATCCATCGGGTACGGCTTCTTCAATCTTTCCGAACCACTTGTGATGGAATTCCGAAACACAAGATTTGGGGTGATCCGGTTTCCTGGCTCCGATAGGGATATCTAATCCGAGCCTTTTTAAAACATGTTTCACCAGTCCTATTTGTTGTTTGGAACCTGGTGTTATTGTGACCGCACGAAGTTTTACGGCCGGATGGCCTGCTAAGAAGCAAAGTGTGAAGACGTCATCTGGATCTGAAGTCTCCATATCAAAAGCAACATTCATGGTGCGCACAATACAATGACCCTCTTTTGGTAACATTTCATATCTATGGAAGCAAATGACCTCGGGAAAATTTTGGACGAAGTTTCTGATTCATCGGAGGGCGTAGAATTTATGGCCCCCGTCCGTCCCGATGAGCTTTCCCGATTCTTGACTAGGATTGGAGAGTGGGCTGATGCCCACTCAGTACAAAACCTGTCACTTTCTTGGAACGGAATTTCCGCTCGCGTAAAAGTCGGATTGGGATCACGCTAGTTGCTCCAAAAGAACAACAAATACCAAGTGTTGACTCCGTCATATTCCCACACCATGGAAGTTTCGGAGTATCCTCCTATTGACATAATGGATGACGTAACTCCTGGGAGTCCTACACCAAATGGGTCTTCAATTTTATTATTGTTGCCGTTGAAGGTCATGGTAGCAGTTTGACTGTTGGTGATTTGTTTAACGGCAAATTGATCGCCTTGCACAGGCCCCGACGGAGCAAAAATAGTGAATGCTGACCCCGTAGGGGCGTACAACACCCTCTCGAATGGCCTTGCCATATAGCTAGCTGTAACAGGGAACGACGGAGTCGGGTAAACGAACCGTCGCATTGGACCAGTGACGCCCATGGCGCCCGCAGGTCCTGTTGCGCCTTGAGGACCCGTCGCTCCTGTAACTGCACTACCGCCGCCAGCCGGCCCAGTCGCACCTTGTGGTCCTGTAGGACCCTGCGGTCCAGTGACGCCAGGTGACCCTTGAGGAGCTCCCGCAGGTCCAGTTACTCCAGTGACCCCAGGTGAGCCCTGAATACCCTGCGACCCAGTAGGTCCAACCGCACCCGTTGCCCCCGCAGCCCCCGTTGCACCAGGACTTCCTTGAGAACCTTGAGGTCCAATTGCACCAGTAACACCTTGAGGTCCAACAGCCCCCGTTGCACCAGTTACTCCCGGGCTACCTTGGGGACCAGTTGCACCAGTTTTCCCAGTTATTCCTTGTGCTCCAGTTGCTCCTTGTAGACCGGTAGCTCCTTGTGCTCCAGTTGGACCGGTAGCTCCTTGTGCTCCTTGTAGACCGGTAGCTCCTTGTGCTCCAGTTGATCCTTGTGGTCCAGTCGCCCCAGTTATTCCTTGTGCTCCAGTTGCTCCTTGTAGACCAGTAGCTCCTTGTGCTCCAGTCGCACCAGCCGGTCCCGTAGACCCTGTGACTCCAGGAGATCCTTGACTACCGGGATTCCCTGGGGACCCGATAGGACCTTGAGGACCTGTAGTTCCTTGGGGCCCAGTCGCTCCGGTTACCCCTGGTTCTCCTTGAGAACCAGTAATTCCTGGAGAACCTTGAGAACCTTGAGGTCCACCGAATGGACCTGTGACTCCTTGGATTCCCTGCGGTCCGGTGGCGCCTCTAGCTCCGGATGGTCCGGCTGGACCAATGGGACCTTGAGCTCCCGGAGATCCGTTCGGTCCAGTTGGCCCTCGTGCTCCAGTTGGCCCCTGTGGGCCAGCCGGACCCATTGGTCCTTGAGGCCCTGGTGGGCCTCCGGGAGCTCCGTCTTCTCCGGCTGGTCCTTGGGGACCTACCGGTCCTGCCGGCCCCACGAACTGTGCAGAAGTGACTGCGGTTCCTTTTTTGACGAACCTGACAGTGAGGCTGTAAGCGAATTGTGCAAATATGGGGGAACTAACTGACGTAACGGTAATTTGACCGATGTCATACGTCCCGGGTTGGATAGACAATGAAGTGAGTACGGACAAATAAGTGTCCGGACTGAGGAAAGATGCGAGCGGATTGGGAAGCTCGCTATCTGACCCTAAGACGACAACCGCCTGGATGACGTTGGATAGGTCGGACGCCGTTTGCGTCACGCCGACAGTGATCGTCATGGTCTACGATACCCCTCATGTCTCAGGAACCCCCGAGCGGGTACGTAGAGATGACATAAAAAGCCAGGATTCGCCTAATTCAGCATAGCCTGCATCTTTTCTTTTGCGTCGACTGGAGCTTGATCCCTCTGTTCGGAGGTATCATAAGGTAGTTCCAAATCCAATCCATCTGCTGAACGGATAATCAGACTTAGTCTCCCATCTCTGTGCGCAATTCGGATTCTTACTGATCTTTTTTGAAGACCAATGCAAATTTCGCCATCCGCCATGTATACGTGATTTCCGACTTGCGTTTCTCGAAGGTTGACGACCGGTAAGCCGAGTACAAGCTTCCTGATGTCATCCGTAAGCCTCAACCGATGGTATTTAGATACCACTTTCCCGTTTCTTTTAGATCCCATCGACTGCGAATACTCCCGGAAGCCTTCCATTTTCGGCTTTAGCCTTCTTCTGGTATCGGTACAGCATGGGCCGACCCGTGCGCAAGACTGCAGGCTACCTTCCAAGCCTCGTGAGTATTCCTTACGGAATTACGGATGCTTTTGCCGGAGCCGCCAATTATATTCTGGACTCCTATTTTTCGAAGGTGGACGAACGGGCTGCTCTGGCTCGCCGAGTGGAGCGTTGGTACCCGTCCGACCCGGATTCCCACATTAAAGAACTTTGGCTAGGATGTGAGATTCATCTTGCCATTAATCTCAATCGAACTTATCCAGCATTTGCTAGGAATTTGAATGCCTGGGCTTTCACTCGTCTGTTCAAAAATTACGGCGTGAACGGTGCCGAATACGAAATCGTACCTTTCCTCGACCAGTATGAATTCAAAGAAGCCCTCAAAGGGCGTAGTTCATACCGCATTCAGTATGAACAACTTTCTGTGGACCTTGGTCGGACGGAGACGCTGCCCGTCTACGGTATTTTCTTTGTCAGAAACGAAGTCGACGATACGCACTTAGTTGTCCGGGCAGATTTCTGTTACGAGATGCCATATTGTAGTCTAACGGTTCTTGCTCACCCTACTCAACAAGCAGCAGCTGAAAAGTTCTTCCACGATCTAGATGCGTCTATTCGAGCTAATGATATTTATTTCAAGAAATGTCTTTGCTTTGAACGTGGTCATCTAGACTTCATGGCAGTGACTTCGACGTCTTGGGACGATATTGTTCTCAAGGATCATGTCAAATGCGCTATTCGTGACAACACCGTAGAAGTGCTCAAACATATGGAGGAATTGGCTTCCGTCGGCATGTGCCCGAATCGGAATGCTATCCTTATTTCTCCGCCCGGAATGGCGAAAACGACATTGTTTCGTGCTATCTCGCATGAAACTGAAAGTCAAGCTACTCGAATTTGGTGCACGGGAAAGTCAATTGATTATCCTGAACACGTAACTTCACTGTTCCAGGCCGCCAGGACTTTGGCCCCTTGCATTGTGTTTATTGAAGACATGGACCTGTTCGGAGGGAACAGGAGTGGTCTGAGCGGTTATGAAAGTCGCGTTCTCAATGAGTTTTTGGCATGTCTGGATGGGGCTCAAGAGAATGCTGGGGTTGTAGTAATGGCTTCAACCAATGACATCGCCTCAATGGACGAGGCTCTTGTTAATCGGCCAGGTAGGTTTGATGTCAAAATTGAAATTCCCTACCCGGATTCCATCGACCGTGCTCTTATGCTTCATTCCTTCCTCAAGAAGCTTCATGCTGTTCCCGATGCTTCGGTTACGAAAGATACGATCAGCACCGTGATCGAACTATGCGAAGGGCTTACGGGCGCATATGTGAAGGAACTTGCTAAGTCTACCGTTATCCGAGCGGTGGCTGAAAGAGGTACTTCTGGTGGCGCTGTCACCTTCACTTCAGATGATCTGACTGCGGCGGCCCAGCAAGTCGTTTCCAATTTTGCTATCGGTCAAAGGGCCAAGAAGCACCATGTCCGGGTAGATGGGGATATGGAAGTAAAGGCGTTGGGCTAATCATAACCCTTCAATCTTTTCTATCTAGAGAGGACCAGACATGAGCCAAATTCAGATTGTTGCCGCTGCTGTCGAACACGCCACCCGTCTCGCGCAGATGGACCCGCAGGATGAGGCTGTAGACCGTAGCATCGACGGTCTGGAGGCTCAGATCGCTTTGCTCCAAAGTGAAGTTGAGAAGCCGGCTGGTGAGAAGAATTCCTTCGGGGAGCATTCTCGTAAGTCTGATATCGAGCATCTTGGAGATCAAATCGATCAGCTTCGGAGCGCGGCCGTGGTTCCGGCCGCCAATTACCGACGAATCGTCAGTATCCTGTCGGGTCTCAAGCAAGCTTTCGTAGCAGCTCAACGTCCTCAGAATGCTGCGATCCGTCCCCAGATCGCTTCCATTGTGGAGAAGGTTGCAGGGATCTTCTCTGAAGTCGATACGGTTCAAGATCTCGACAAGCCGCTCGAGGCTATTGAGAAGGCTGTCCATTCGCTATACGGCGATCAATCCAAGAACTCAACGTTCTATTTCGAGCGCCGCAACAAGGGTCATCACTCCGAAAAGTCGGAGTAATCTCTCTTCTGATGAAGGCCGACGGCCCTAGCCTTGAGCCTGGGAACGCCTTCCGTCTGAACGCTGAAGGTGAATGGGACGTCATGAAGGTCCCGTCCAGCGTCATTTCTAAGGCGGAGTTTTCAGGATATCTCACTATTGAGGGATTCAAGACCGCCGTGTTTGAAACCCCCGAGGGAGAACAATGGGCCTTCGGGGATCGGAAATTATGCACAAAATGCGGAATGATTCTTTCCTTGGAGTCCTTCACGAGGTTTAAGCGTGGTGGTATGGGCCGGGACTCCCGGTGTAGAAAGTGTAAAAGCTTAATATTTAAAGAATGGCGGTCTAATCCGAAAAAGAAAATATCACACAATCGTTCTACTTTAGAACGTCGTCGGAGTTTGAAGAAATTCGTAGATTCTTTAAAAACTAACCCGTGTACGGATTGTAAACGCATATTTGAACCTTGGATGATGGATTATGATCATTTAGGTGTGAAAACCTTTTCCATTAGCATGTTGCAAAAGCAACATTGGAGTCAAAAACGCATTCTTCAAGAAATTTCTTTATGTGAACTTGTTTGCGTCGGATGCCATCGTGAACGAACCTTTTCCAGAAATGGAATACTTAGCCCCATTTCTGAGCTCAAGCAAAACTCGTGTGCCGATTGTGGATCTTCATTCAATCCACTGCTCATGGATTTTGATCATATTCCTGGTGAAATAAAACGGATGGCAGTGTCTGATCTCGTTAGCAAACGTCGTTCGAATAAAATTGTTTTGAACGAAATCATGAAATGCGATCTTGTTTGTTGTTGGTGTCATCGTCGGCGTACACATTTGCGGAGTCAGTATGCGACATGAACCGATACTTACTCCTGGAATCGGATTTCATCTTCAGCCAGACGGCTCTTGGGACCCTGAAGAAATTCCTGAAGATGTTTTAGAAGACGCGAAGTTTTCTGGGTATCTCACGATCGACGGAATCAAGAGTTCTGTGTTCGAAACTCGTTCCAAAGCTCAATGGGCTCAGAAGACCCCTCCAGCGGGTTTAAACGTGTCCACCAGACTCTTAGTGGCGGCCTTCCATATTGCCGGTGTTCCTTCCGTTTCTTGGGTACCTCCGAGCCTTGATGAAGAAGAGGAGGAACTCGTACGCCTAGCTGATGAAGAAGGGCTCGAAATGCCTTCTCTGCTTCAGGAAGCGCACAGTGCCAAGATGCGGCCTTTATCAGAATCCGACTGGCAAAGGTTGGAAGGAACAGATTCGTTCGGTATTTCGTCCGTAAACGAGGCCACCGATATTGCTGAAGGTTATGGACGGGATGTCGATAGTGTAATCCAGGGGATGGTCCAGGGGGCGGGGATTCCTGCCCCTATCATTTTGGAACGATCTGATGGCAGCATCACTCTTGTGAGCGGAAACGCTCGCCTGATGGCGGCGAGGGCTCTTGGCTTGACTCCACGGGTCCTTTGGGTGATTGCTCCGTCTTGATTCCATCAGCGGTTTCCGCTGAACGATTTCTGTACGAACGCCTCAAGTAGATGATTTCCACAGGGGGTACTCGGACGGGTCGACGATCCATATTGTTCCTACGATTCTGTTGCACTATCACTCCTTGTCAGTTTCCCTGACATTCCTTTTCGAATTCTTCCTGTCGGACTTTGTGTTGGAAACCGATATCGGTCGCAATTTGTGAGAAAATGTCGTTCACGACAGCGTGTTTTTCCCATTCCCCGAACTGAGGTCCGCAGGACGTAGACGGAACCCATGACCATCGGACAGGAAGAAGCACCTTCATGACATGGACCATTTCGGCAATGGAATCAAGAACCGGAGCCGCTTCTACTTCTGGAAGATTCTTTTCGATCAGAAGTCGCCAATTAGTTCCGAGCCCCACCGCGAATGGAATCCCGTCTTTGGCGATAAACCCGACAGGGCTATGATTGTCTATGTTTTCTAATGCAAACGAACGGAGTCTCTTAGCACACTCCATCATGGAGACCATTTCTGGTGAAGCATTTTTATCGACTTTGAAGCAAGTTTTATGATATTCTTTACAAGACAAATCATAAAGATCACGAATGGCCTTGCGGTGATCTTCGATGCCTAAATACCTTCTATGGTTGTAAAAATCTTCAGTACGAATACCCAATAGTTTTTGCCAAACGTCTTCACGGACCATGATGTGGCTTACCGTGAGCCGTTTCTTTGGAAGCCTCTTCCCATCATGAAAGCCCGCCGTGTTTGGCTTAGCGTAAACCATGAGTTCAGCAATATGTGCGTAGGATCCTGAGCCGGCTTTCACTACGGTGGCATACTCCGAGAGGGCTTTTTGTGCCTTCTCGAGTTTTTCCACATCTTTCCCGTAAGACTTACTGTTACCCGACCACCGAACACGGATTGTTCCGTAGCGGATCTTGTCCACTAGAAAGCCTGCATGTGTGAATCCAGCTGAAGTCACAGCATGCTTTGCTTTCTTGAGGGCCGAACATACTCGTTGCATGGTTGGCACCCCATTAGGGACCGTTTTCCGACCATCTGCGAGATGCTGTTCCAATTTTTTCCGATCGGCCCTCGTATCGCCAACATCCTGACGAACAAAGACTCGTTTTTCCACGATAGCTTCTAGCAACTGTTCCCACTTCATATTTTTAGAAGTTGGAACATCATGCACGGAATTATCTCCGACTCCTACCGATAAGAGGTCGATCTTCAGAGCTTCCATCCAGAGATCACGACCGATCCCGTCTTCCACATTTTCGACGGAACCATAGTCGTTGTATTCCGCTCGAATTGGGAAAGATCTAGGAAACCAATGTCCGTTAGCTCCACAATCATCGCCATAAGGATTTTCAGTGAGAAGAATGTACCGGATTTTATCCCCGGCCTCGATTGGCAGTTTAGAAACTCCGCACGTGTAGCTGAATGAACCCATGGAATGCTTTTACATCTGCTATCGAATACTTTCAGGATTCCATGACTTCAGCTACGATCTTCATGTTCTTCTTACGTTCACGGGCTTCAGCTTTGAAGCGCACAGTTTCTTTATACTTGTAATGTGAACTCACGATCAATCCGTAGGGAACGGGGCCTCGAGGAAATAACAATTCTCCCGCGGGGACCGTGGATTTCGGATTCACTTCAACACAATGGAATTTGGTTCGATCGCCAGACAAGAAATGGATTGGGGAATTAGGCCCTTGAGCCGTGACTCGCTTTCCTAGCATTCCGAGCTTTTCGTACATGCCCGAAGCGATCCATTTAACGATCCCGCCGCGTTTTGCGATGGCTTTGAGTTGATGAATATCCACAGAATATACTATTGTAATTCTGTCGTCAATTTCTGACGATTGAATTGGAATTGTTTCCAAGATTTGCGTCGGAAATCATAGGTTGGCTCTCCTTCGTAAAGAGGTTTGCAAGCCGGCTTTCCTTCTTTACACTGGTAACATTGACGCCATTCCTGAACCCACATTCCGTCCGCGTCCAACGTGGCCGGGACAGCGTGCCCACACTCCAATACTTGATAGATCTCTCCGTCTACGAGTCTCTCCCCTAAGCACTTTCTGACGGAGAGATGAAGTCTCGTGTGACTGCAGGTTCTTCTATCATGACCAACGTGCCCGCATTGGCTGCAATGTCGCGGCTGGTTCTTTCTCATTGACATGGCACTAAAATGGGATCGACGGTCGTGGCCGGTTTTCCCACAATAACTGCAGTGCCTCTGGATTTCCATCAATTCCAAGATACATTACGTCGGTTCAGACCTATCTTGACGTTGTTGATTCCAAGTTCGTAATCGTCCACAGTTTGCGCATACGAGGACGCAACGAGCTGCTTCCATCATGATTGTTTTCTTTGACTTCAACAACATCTGGGAAATTGGACGAGTCCCTCTATCGGACCTCCAGAAATCCATCTGACAAGGATGGAACTTTTTCTGACAATCCGTGCAAGGTTCCGCTTTGAGCTTGTCTATGAGGCTCCTTGCTTCGAACCTTCTCCTGGCTGCCTTCTCTGCTGCTGTTTGCATAATATTACGGCCCCCGTATACTATTACGTGGTTTATGAAAATTCTGATGCAGGATCTAGGCTGACGGGAGAATGCACAGATGCGTGATGTGGACACCTACATATACAGAACTGGTTCCTCGCCTAACACGCGAGTAGCTATTTCTCAAAAGAATCGCGTTTTCTCGAAGCCTTGGACTGCTAGCAGTCCGACGGAGAAGCAGGTGGGCGTCCTTTCGACGTTCGACTACTCGGAATCTCGGGCTATCGATCCCGTGCGCGGTGTTGGCTTCGGTGACAAGATCCAAGAGCTCGTGCCTGGTGTGACCGAGCCCATGGCCTTGACTCTCAACCGGACTCTTCTCTATACTGCCGGAATTGTACAAGAGGTCGGATACCGAGGCGGTGTCGATGGTCTTGTTCGATCTCTTCGCCAACACAAATGGCCCTTTGACATCCGTTCGGAGCTCGTGTTTTCGGAGCTCGTAACGGCTCAGGACGGTGGTGCCATCATCCAGCAAGTTCTTGAAAGCGGTGGTACCAATTTCGCGTTGGTCACCTTCTTCGAAGCATGCTGGCTCAATTCTGTATCCGTCAGTTTCCCTTCGGATTCTGCTATCGTGGCTGAAGATGCTGCGGCAACTTGCACCGACGTCACGGATGGTGTCAGTCTATATGGTGCGGATCCCAATTCCTACGGAGATCTGCTCGATTCTGGCAACAATCCCATTCTCCAGCCTGGTGCTGGCTCTGGTCTCTTCACGCCCACGGGCTGATTTTCTATTCAGTTGCATGGTAGCGTTCCTCCGCAGGTTTAATATCCTGCGGAGGAACGGATGGACGTCGATTTCCTTAAGCAACTGGACGAACAAATCTCGAATGTCGGCACTTCAGAGTGCTGGAAACGCGAGATTGCTGGTCGAGTCATCTGGTTTTCTCCTATTCCTGGAGACAGTCAAGCGAAAGTCAACGATACGTTGGCGAATGCTGACCTTGGTGCCAATACTATTTTCGAAACCAAGCGTATTACTATCGCTCATGCTATTGTTGGCATTGATAGTTTGGATTTACGACCTTGGCGTTTTGCAGGTTCTGTCTTTCCCATTTCTGATCCTCGACTCGGGAAGGAAGTAAAAGTAGACCTGGCCGGGTACATTAAAGCCAAGATGTCAACTTGGGGCGGTGAATTTATTGACCGCGCTTTCGAAGTCTTCGTGGATCTGATGGAGTCCCATAAGAAGGACAGTCTCAAGAATGTCACATTCGAGAATGCCAAAGATCCACTTACAGAACTCGCAGAAATTGAAGCAAGAGCAGCGGAACTCCGACAACAACTCGGAATGCCGAATCTCATCGAGGCTCCTGCTTCTGGAGATGAAGATTCACTCGGAGAGAAACTGGAGTCTGATAAGACGCCCGTTCGGAGTTCTCCGAAAGAGGCTTCTTCGATTCCAGACCCTCCAATTCCAGACGTGGAATTCAATCCGTTTGCTACAGTTGCCAAAGACCCGCTTCCTCAGCCTAAGATTCAGCACACCCAATCTCAGGAAGCTGTACAGAATTACAGCCCCCCACCGATTTCCACCCCATCCCCAACTCCTACCATTACTGTCCCTGTGCCGGTACCCCCACCAGCAGCTCGAGCCCCCGCCACAGTCCCTTACACTAGGACGAGGCAGCCGTCTAAGGCGTATAGCCAGGTGCCAGCAGTTGGCCGTGAAGGATCAACGCCCGACAGGCCTTTCCAGGCCACTCCTTCTGTCCCCTCAGAAGTCATTGAAGCACCCGCTTCAAAAGTAGTTGTCCCGCCGCCAACTGTGGATAAAGCTGTCGGTAATGTCAATCCGAGATTTTCTCGTCCCACCAGGTAGCCTATGAATCCAGCTCAGGCCTCCACTCCGGGCCCGGGCAATCCTGACTCGGAACAAGCGCCCCGGCGCGTCCAAATTAAGGTTCCTGAGTCATATCGAAAAGTCGACGATGCTGTTTGGGAAGATCTAGAAAGTTATCTTTACCTAGGTTTCCTAACTAGCACTGCGGTAATCGCTGATCATTCTTTCGTCTTCAAAACTCTCAATCATAATGAGCTCCGTAATATTGCCTTTTTAAGGCCTTCCAAATCTTCACCGACTGAGGCTCGCGCATCTTTTCGAGCAGCTTTTATCGCCTACAGCATTGTATTCGTAGACGGACAAAACGCTGTTCATTCCAGGCCGACCCATTTGAATCGGCTGATCAAAATCATTTCCAAACTAACTTCGTCCATTCAAGAAAAGGTAGTAGAAAACCTAAGTGCTCTAAACGCACGAGCCTCTAGGCTATATCCATTAACCGAGATTTATGTTCATGAGAACAAATCTCGCTATCATTGGTTATATCTTCAATCCATTCCCATTCATTCTGCCATGGCAACCGGTCTTGCTGGCACTGAAGAGTTGGGGATGAATTACTGCCAGCAAACTTGGGTTGCTCTCAATCGACTTCTTGATAAGAAAGACGAAGCCGAACGAGATTGGAATAACGCCAAATTCATTGGTTCTTGTTTTAACGGAAAGGGAGTTCGTTCTGTTGATGAGCGTGATAGAGGGCGCCGCGAGAAAGACAGGGTCGACCTCGAAGAACGCAAGATGAAAATTCTCTACCGTTATCTCAACAGAACAGCGGGAGAAGATGCGGAACCGCCTTCTACGGTGGAACTTCCTGATAAGCGTATTGCGACAGTGGAGAAAAGATTCCGAGCTGAAACTGCTGAAGAATTGGCTGAACAACTTTCGGCAGCTCTATCGGGTGAGAAGGACCATCACGATAGAGTTATTGAAGCTCATGAACGCAAGCTCAGGGAGCGTGCGAAAATTATTAATCAACATAAGCGGCAGATCTATATGACTCCGCAGGTAAATATGCCCTCCAATACTGGTGGAGAGCTTAGTTCCGGAGTCCGGATTCTAGGTGGTAAAAAGGAAGCCGATGAACTACTTGCTCGTATGGAGCAAGCCAAACGAGAGCATCGTGCTCAGATCAACAAGCAAGTACACCTAGATCTATCTCAAGATTCCGATGGGAAGGGAAAATGAGGTAGTCAATGCCTGCTCGTCGTGAAGGAGGAATTGGGATTCCGGTTGTCGTCACCCCCAAGGTTGACGAACGAAGTTCTGTTGAGGTTCTAAAGAAGCTCTCCAAGCTTAAGGCTAGCTGGACCGAGGTATCTCAAAGTTCCAGAATTTCTTTGAAAGAAATCAAAGAAATTTCCTCTGCTACTGCTAATTTTGGCAAAGTCCTATCTAATTCCGCCAAGAGTTCAATGAAAGAACTTGGCGCACTTGGTGATCAGCTCCATCATGCTCTGACGGAAGCTGAGGCTCTTTCGGAGGCCATGAGGAAGGCTAAAACTCCGGAGGAAAAAGAAAAAATTTCTGAGGAATTGAAACAAGTATCTGATTCTGTTCTCAGCCTAAATAAGCAAATTGAAGACCATAGGAAAATTGGTCAGAAATATGGTCAAGAACTGAAAGATGTAGTCAAAAGCCAGAAAAAATTCAGAGAAGGTCTCGAAAAGTCTGCCGATTATAGTAAGAAAGACGCTTTCAAGGATATCTTAAAATCCTTAGGGAAAGGTCTCTCTAGTGGTGGCGTTGGAGGCCTCAAAAGTGCCCTATCAGGGGCCGGTCAGGCAGCTGCTCAAGGTGCTCAAGGTGGATTAGCTAGAACTGCCATTGCAGGTGGGGCGGGGACTGCTGATGCCACTATGGTAGGAAAAGCAGCAGGCGGTATTGCTCAAGCTGCCGGGTCGTTAGCTTTAGTTGCTGCCGCAGTCGGAGCTCTTTGGGGGTTTCTCAAGGCTGCTAGTGAGCATCAAACCAAACTTAATAAAGCCCTTCTGGATGGTGCTGGATTCGTAAACGACTTCACATCTGATACCAAAAATTATAAGAGTGCCGTAGATGACCTTCGAAACGCGTCCATGGATGCGGCCGGATCTCTATTAAGGTACGGAGCCAATTCCGAAACTGCTGCTAAGGCCATTAACGCATTTGCTAAGGAATCAACTGGTTCTCTCATTAAAACGAGGGAAACCATGAAATCTCTCGGAAAGGGAGATGTGACAGCAGGGGTGGAAGAATTTTCCCGCAATGCCATCGTGTATGGCAAAGCCCTTGGGATGGAATCGACTGAAGTTGCTGGAATGATGGGCAAATTCGTATCTGAAACCGGATATGGAGCTGATCAAGTCCAAGGGCTCATGGGGAATATTGTTAAAGCTGCCGCTACGGCTAATATGCCTATGACGAAATTCATGGGCATCTTCAGGCAAGTTCTTCCGGATGTTGAGCTCTACCAGAACAGATTAGAAGAATTGACAGGGACGATCAAGCTCTTGTCGAAGACGATGAGTGCTAAAGATGTCAAGAATTTCATGGATGCTTTTGCTAAAGGCTTCCAGGGCATGGATTTTAAGCAGAGATTGAAGACAGTTCTTATTTCGGGCACTGGATTTGTCAGTAAAACTCTCAGTAAGGACTTCGACATGAAAGCGAAGTCTATGGCTAAGAATTTTGAAAAATATGGCATTAATCCTGACGAATTTGAGAAGGCATACAAAGGCGGCGAGAAGTCTATGGCCGATCTCATGGCCAAGGCTCAAGGTAACGCGGCTAAAGAAGGTGCAGAAATTTCCGGTAACCAAATTGGTGATGCAATGAAGCTTGCGAGCTATGAAGCGGCTCGCAAGAAAGGTGGACCGCTGAATCTTGCCACTGCCATGCGAGGCAGTGGAGTTTATTCCACATACAAAATTCTTAGTAAATTTGGTCAGACTCTTACAACCGGATTTGACGGTCTTTCCGAGCATGTCATGAAGCAGCTTGGTATTTCTGAGCAGCAGTATGACGCTCTCCGTTCTACTGCGCAAAGCCTCAAAACCCAAAAATCATTTCTGCAGCAATATGGTAAGACTAACAGTAAATCAATGAATAAAGCATTGCGCGAGACTATTGCCATGCGCAAGGGCATTAAGGCTGAAGGTGTTACTCAGAAAGACATGCAGGAAGCTACGGATGAGGATTTGTTTCAAGCTTCTGAAATGTCTAACACAATGAAAGAAGGTCAGCAGACTGCTGAAGATTTGGCTCAGCAACAATCGGACGCGACAATGTCCATTGCTGATAAGATCGATAACGTGATTGCATTTCTGCTCGAGAAATTATTCAAAGCAGCTTCTGGGATCCTCGATACAATTAATGATGTATATCAAGCCATAGTTAATTGGATTTCCGGGACTCCCGCCGAAGCTAAGACTCAGCAAAAGATGATTAAGGGGATCGAAGGTCTCAAAGAATCATTCGAAGGAAAGACTACTTCTAAGGAATCATTCAGCTATGTTGCTGATATGATGAAGAAGCAGGTTCAAGCTGGTGGTGGTACAGAACAACTTACTAATACTTTCAAGCAGATGGTTGATGCTTCTTCATTCGGTGGATCGGAACAGCTTGATAAGCTTGTGGAATTGGTTGCCAAAAATTCGAGTGCTGAAGATCTTCCCGCCAATTTGATGAAGCTTCTGACAAAGGAAGGTCGTCAGGTCAGCCCACGCATGCAGAAACAAGCGATGGAACAAGCTGCGAAAATGGCCGAGAATCGTCGAGCCGGGACTGCTGATAAGAAAGTCTATAAGACCGTAGCCGAAAAGCAAGCTGCTAAGGCTAACGAAGACTTGGAGATGGACCTAGAGGAAATCAACAAAAATACGAAAGACTCTGCACAAGCGCAGAATACCCTTGCTGATGCATCTACAAAGCCAAATAGCCCAACTGTTTTGATGGCTAAGGCTGCAGGATTAAGTGGGGGTGCGGTTCACCCAGCGGTAGCGAAACAAATGGGTGTTAGTGATGATCAAATAAAGGATCTCCAAGGATCTGTAGACGACACTGGAAAAGATCAGCTCCAACAAGAGAGCGACATTTATGATGGAATCAAAGATGTCGCGGGGATCCTGAAGAAAGGAATTAAATACGAGAACAGTTGGATGAACTCCCGGTGGAAACACCTCATGGAGGACATCATTGGAAATACTATGGACGAAGTCATGATGGCTTATGCAATCGTTGAAGCCAAAATGAGTGATGACGGATTCAAGAAGGCCCTCATCGACCACACTAAAGATTTGTCCAAATCCGACGCTTCACTTTGGGATTTAGCGAAGCTGCCTCAAGAAGGCGATGTCAATGAATCCTTTGATAAATTACTAAAAGACAAAACCAAAGGCAGTCGTCAAATGGGTGGCCCCATTCCTGACACTGGTCTTTACAAGCTACATCAAGGTGAGTATGTAGTGCCAGCTGGTGGAACGACTGGCGGTGGCGGAGGTCATACATCCATCGGCCCCGTGAATGTTAATATCAGTGGTTCCGGACTTTCTCAACAGCAATTGGAAGGTGCCGTATACGGAGCAATGGACAAACTCGCTAGGAGGCACTGATGACGACGTCCAACCCCTTTACGTCCGGTCTTTCTACTATTGCACCGGGGAATACGAGTGCACTTCTTCAACAAAATCAGACGACGGGGTTAACTGTCCCTGGCGACGTCCGCATGCCTCGGACGCCGAACCCGTCAATCAATGATTCTTATAATTCATTTACTGGCCAAATTGGGAGGCCTATTCTATTTCAAGTAGTAGATCCCGCAAATCAACCAATATGGAATTTCTTGTTGGCAATGCATGTGAATCCGAAGACTTTCGGAGAAAAATTCACGAAGAGCAAAAACGTCGTCATGACTTATGGTGGATTTGTTGAGTTCATCTGGCCAGATGAACTGGATACACTTTCTGCCGAAGGTACCACAGGTGCGTTTTTAGGGCCACTGATTGGTCTTGCTTCTGGATCAGATGGCACAGGATCCAATATTGGTGGATTTGATTCTCAACCAGGTGCCACTGGCAGACACGGATCGATGGCCTGGGAACGTCAAGAAGACATGCTCGACGTCTTCCGACATAACGGGATCGTTTTTGATGGTTTCGGTTCTCCCGCTATTCGTGGTCGTGTCATGTGTGTTTATGACCGCGGGATTTATCTCGGGAGCTTCAGGACTTTCCAAGTTAAAGAAGACGATTCTCATGCATATTCTTTTGAGCTTACTTGGGAGTTCAAAGTAGAAGCTACGCTCTATCGATTCGCCGGGTCTCAAAATGCTCTTCAGACCGGATTGTCCATTGGGGCCGGTACTCAAGTATTCCAGAATACGGGAGCTCCAACAGTTGGTCCTGCTAGTGCTCCCAACATTCCAGCTCCGACTCTGGATCAAGCCTCGAATTTCAGTCCGAATTTCGTGTTGAACAACAATACGAACACTAACTTGAGGTGATCGGTGACGACTTCAGCACCCAACACTATCGTTCCGAAGATTCAAGTTCCGTCACTGGACGTACTCGTATATCTTGATGCTCTGGCAAAGCAAATTGCTTTTGATACAGCGGCTTCAGATTCCGACATCGGTGAATTTTCTTCCGGCACTGCTTCTCGTCGGAATGCTAAGTTATTCGTGGTGGGAATCATTCCTCCGGACGTTCCTGTTAACTACGTCCCATTCCAGAAAGTTTCTACCGCTGTTCCTCCCGCGGTTAGCACTACCCCATCAACTACAGGTACTGCTGGACTGGTGAGTCAAGTTCCATCCGTAGGAAACGGTGGAGAGCAACCTAGAGCCTATCAATCTTTCTCGGCAAGCGATCTGAGACAGGCTCTTTACAACGGCTATGTGAACGCCACTGGACAAGCTCCTACCGAAGCTACCCTTTCTCTCCTGTATGCGCAGACCCTTACAGAAAACGGAGCAGGGAATAACCCGAACACGATTAGTGCAACCAATTTCAATCTGGGTTCTACCCATGCTTACGGCCAGACGATTGGATTCTTCGATGACAATAACGTAAATAATGACGCACCTGGGTTCGTTCCTCCATCGTCGGGGACTTATTATATATGGAGAGATAGTACCAAAGGATTTGAATCAGATACGACGACTCCACGTCCGGGAAGCAGGGCTTTTAAGGTAGCCTTTAACTCTTTCAACAACCTCCAAGATGGCGCCAATTTCCAAGTTGCCAATATTATTCGTGGTTGGCCTGGAGTGGCAAACGCTCAGACTTCTCAGGAATTTGTTGATGCAACGAAGCCTATTCCTGGTCCTAGGCCTACAGCTGCTAATCCTGATGCACCAGGCCGGGCCGGTTATTTCGGATTGGATCCTGCAGAATACCAGAAGGCTCTTGATTCCAAATTGGCTGGGTATAATCAACGATTTGGTGACAGTCCTCTCGGGTCTACTGGCTCTCCTCAAACAAGTCTGTCCACGCCTGATAATATGGCTCCGGCCGTGATGACTTCTGGCGTTATCACGGATTATGAATCAGCGGATCCTCTAGCTACTCGATTAGGTAGGACAGTCCAGGCTTCCCAAGACGGGGACAGGCTTAAGAGTGCCCAAGATACGACTTCTGCTCTTCAAGCTCAGATTCAGACTTTGAACGATATGCCAGCTTTGCTTATGATGATCAATCCGAGTGAATTCACTCGAGATTATGAATATTCTGCCGACGATAGCCCCAAGACCCGTCAAGGGAATATCGTCCATTTATGGTTGGAACGGCCCCTTTCCATCTCGGGGAACGGTGTTTCTGCGGCCCAGTATGTTATGGATTCAGGGTCCAACGGTGGTCTCAGTAACTTCAATCGTATTCAAAGCATTGCGTATAGGAATCTCCTATCTCTAGTCATGATTTACAAAAATAACGGATCCATCTTCACAGGCACCGAAGTTCCTGGGTCTGTTGGCGTGCTCATGCTTGGTATTAGTCTGTATATTTATTACGACGATCATATGTACATCGGATCTTTTGATGAATTCTCAGTAGATGATGACGCTGACAAGCCATACAATTTGAGTTATAGCTTCAAATTCAACGTCCGATATGACATTGAAATGGACGGCATGAATCAGATCAACGATATTGCGGTGGCAGCTACTCAACCTGGCTTCAATAGGACTGTTATTTCTTCTTTTGCATCTCCTGCTTCAAGCGTTTCATTCGTCGGTCAATCACCTACTGGAGCTGCGGGAATCTAATGCCTAGGACTTCTGCCTTTCGAGGAAGTTTTACTCCCAATGCCCGGCCATACGTTGTCGTGGCTCCCGACTGCTATGTCTCCGTTCAAGGCGAGACGAGCGTCATTGCGTGCGGTGAATGTCAGCGGAAAATCGACATTAATGCCTATGTGACCGGTATCAGTACCGAGGCCACAGTTGACTCCCCTCCTGGAAGCGCAACTATTAACTTGTCGATCCCGGACAATGACAAGAACGATTTCTATTCTGATGGTGAATTCATCATCATTCCGATGATGGAAATTGAAATTTTTGCGAAAGGTTATTTCCTCATCGGCGGAATTCCTCAATATTATCGAATTTTCTGGGGAATGGTTTCTTCAGTTACGAAGAACTGGTCGAATGGCGTAACTAGTATTACACTAAATTGCAAAGATATTTTGCGATGGTGGGAAGTCACGAATGTGAATGTGAATCCTGCCTATCTCGATTCCAGCATGTCACAGAATGGATTCCAACTCTGGCAACATGTTTTTGCCGGTGCTAATCCATATACTGTCATCATTGCACTAGCAAAAGATGCAATGGGCGATATGTCACTCACCACTGGTTCATTCAATTCTTCCTATCTTCCAGAGAAGGGTCCGGAAACTCAGTCTGTCGCTTCTTACGCGAAAGATATTATGGGTTATTGGCAACTCAAATTTGGTAACATTTGGAATAGTCTCGTTATCTATGGATCTTCAGGACAGGCGTATACATTTACGGGAGATACCGCTACCGTATCTCCAGTCAAAATCTCGCAAACCATTTTTGAGCAGGAAGCCAAAAATACCAGTACCTTAAATCCTTTGACTTCCCAGTTCCGAATTGACCCGAGTCAAGTCCATGCTTTCAAAACTGATTTGAATAAAGCAGGCGAAGTAAATATGCTTCAGAGCGAAATGCAGAGCAAACTCAACATTGCTATGACAGTTCGCGATCAGGCCGGGTTTGAATTTTACTGTGACACGACTGGGGATATTATCTTCAAACCCCCGTTTTATAATCTAAACGTCATTCCCAACAAGCCCGTAAGTTGGGTCCAAGACTTTGAAGTCATGGATGACTCTGTGACTGATTCAGAGGCAGAGGTTTATACTCATATTACGGGGAGCGGCAATGCTTTTAGCGGTGCAGCCGGTATCGACGATCTCGGATTGAACGATGACATTACTACACCCCGCACGGGTGTTGTGGATTATCATCTTCTTCGCCGTTATGGATGGCGACGTCTCGATTATCAATGTGAGTGGGTTTCCAATGGGCGAAGGCTTTTCTATCATCTCCTTGATTATCTTGATAGGGTGAATTCCAAACGCAAGAATGGGACTGTTACTATTCCAATGCGCCCCGAACTCCGGATGGGATTCCCCATCTGGTTTCCCAAGTATGACTCTTTCTTCTACATCCAAGGAATTTCTCACAATTTCTCGCCTGGAGGACAAGCTACTACTACTTTAACTTTGACTGCTAAACGATCTAAATTTATTGCTCCTACCAATATTGGTAGCATCACCAGCCTCGGATCCAAGAGTGTTCCTGGACCTTTGGATCCTAAGACCAACAAACCCATCATGGTAACTCAACCGACTTTCTCGGTTGAGTTTCCTTCGGGAGTCGGTGAGACTGTCAATAATACTGGAGCTTCCAACGATCAATCTGGCGGACCCGCTATCATTCGTGATCCTAAGACCGGCAAGCTTCTCGGATACCCCAATGCTGTCATGGTATACCGACAGTCTGTAAATAACACCCTTCTGGCTGTTGCACAACAAAAAGCTGGTAGTACGACGGCTACGCAAGCTGCACAACAGGGACTCAATCCTCTTGCAGCTGCGAATCAACAGAGCGACATTCTTAAAACCATTGCGAATGGAAATAGGGCCCAGCTGATTGATCGATTGAGGTGTCATCGATATGAAGCCGGGTTTAGTAACGCGGGTCTTTATGATTACGCATTTGATCAAAATGCATATTTCAAAGAGTTTTTAGTAGTTCCCGCCGGTTCTGTAACTTGGGGAACCGGTACGGACGGTGGTCCTACTGCTGCTGTCATTAGCTCAAGCACTTCTGCGGCAGGAGCTTCAGCCGCTGGCAGCACTACAAGCGTTCAAAGTGCAACCGATGCGCTAAAACCACTTGTCAGTGACCTAGCCACAAAACAAAAAGCATTCCTTGCCGCACAGAACGCTTCTTTAGCCAATCCTACTGATACTAGTTTAAAGGCTATCGCTGATACTGCGAAATCTGCATTGCAAACTGCTCAACAAGCCGTCAGCGCTCAACGAACCGTCATTGCTTTCGCTCAGGCTCAGAGTGCTGGCAGTACCCAAACTCTTCCAGACATCAATATTATGGTTCGTCCCGTTTCAGATGAATATGGATTTGAATTGATCGGTCATTATCGATATGGACGTGGATGCTTCATTGACCGTGGGAAAGTTACTCTTCAAGATCCGGTCACGAGCGGGACTGTCAATCAGATCAATATCCAATTCGCCCCTACAGGTGGTCTTCTGACGAGTAATCCACCTACTACCTTAGGCCCCGATTCACAATCATTTGACGTTGCATTTAATCAAATGCAACCAGATGATTATGTGACTGGAGCGTCATTCAAGGGCGGAAACTATCCGAATGGGAATGTGGACCCCAGCACTATCAATTACACAAGTCAGACTACATACACGGCTTCAATCAATAGCACTGTCAGTAAATCGAATAGTAGCGGGACTGTAACTACTTCTAGCACAGCTGTGTATGCTGAGGCCGATGCTACAAGTCGGGCTCAACTTCTATCAGATCTATGTCCCACTGAAACAAATGGACTGGACTCATCTCAATCCAACACGTGTTCTTGCGCTCTCGGAAATAGTAATTGGATTTCGGTTCTTCCTCAGTCTTTCATTTCCCAGGTCCTTGGAGTTACTCAAAAGACTGCTCAAGTACCTGATATTGATCCGAATACTGGTGTCCCATTTGCTGACACCGCCCAAGCCGACATTCTTGTGGCTACAGGTGTAAGCCAGGCACTTCAAGATCCGAGTGGATTCTTCAATATTTTACATCAGTATCTTTCTCAGAAATTCGACACGGATTACCAGCAAAACCTTCAACGAGAAGAATTTGCGACGAATGCTGGTCGCGCACCTATTGACTTCACTACCGAAGATTCGGCTGGTGGTCCGGGATCTCCATTCAGTAATATGCTCGGGAATCCATATCAAAGTCTCTTTGATAGGGCCGCTTCAGGCGATACAGATGCATTAGCGGCACTTCATGCGGATGCCACCCCTGATCTAACACAAGCCCAAAGTGCACTGACGGCATTCAATCAGCAAATTGATAGTATTAATCAACAAGCCAGTGCTGCTTTTTCCAGCCTTGGATCTCAAGTGGCATCCGGTGCTTTCATTCCGGTCGGGGTTAGCACTGGATCTCAAGCAACGCAATTCCAACCACCTGCCGCAGGACCTAGTCTTTCAAGTGTCCTGAATCCGAAGGGCCTTCCGCCTTCCGGTTATTCAAGTGATAGCACTCGGCTTGGTCAAGGCTAAGTAGGATTAGCAGTTGCGCTGCCTCTCATGACTTGCACCCACCGAGGATCGCATTTCTCAGGGTGAAGTAGATACGTAAGTACGCCTTCCACGACCCTGTCTACGGGTACTAGTGTTACCATTGTATCCATATCACTAGTGGTCGTGTCTAGTAAATGTCGAATTTCTTTTACTACGAATTTGAGAATCACGGAGTGGGCATTTTTCCCTTTATTTTCATCCTTCTCCAATCCGAGTTCTTGTTTGGCCTGCTTCTTCACGTAACTGATTACGTGGACGTCTGACGTGGGAAGGCTCACTTGCATGTGATGACCTTCTCTAACATTTGTCAGGCTTTTGATTTCCCACCTGGCCCCTTCAATCCGGGATCCGTCACGCAAAGTGTTGACTTGGACAATTAGCATGCTCTAAAACGTTACTCTTGAGTATCGTTTATCGTGGCGAACGAAAATAATTTCCGACCTCCGGTACCCATGACGCCAGATCCTCGGGCGATGGGCGGAGCCAGGGCGCATTCCCTGGACGGACCTGATGCTCGGGCTTATCTGTGGGCTGGTCGTGTTATTCACGTCGATACGGAACAGATGGTCTGTTCTGTTCGTCTCGAAACGGGGAACGGGGAACGCCATGACGTACCGCTTCCGGCTTCTGGTGGCGGTGGCCCCCGCTCTTGGTCCGGTTCCATTCTAGAACCCGGGTCTAGAGTTATTCTTGGATGGAAGAAATTGGGGGCACGAGCTTACGTCCCTTACATCATTTCCGTAATGACCGTTGGGACGCTATCAGCTCGTGATTATACTCCCTTCTCTACGGCAGATCCTGGTGACATTGCTTCTGTCCTCTCCATCATGCCGGAATTGGCAGATGACCCTCATCTGAATTTGGAAGTCACTCGAGTCAAGGCTCGTAAAGGCTATCCCGGGGACTTCATTGCTTCTTCTAGCTCTGGAGCCGATATTATTTTAGATAGAGATTTCTATGCCACGAATCGTGCAGGCAATGAAATCCGGTTGCGTGACGCAGACCAAACATACGTCATGCAAACCAGTAATGAGTTCATAAGTAATGCCGCTGGTTATTATCGACGAGGTCTCATTCGAAGAGATGCTTTCAATCTTCTTCCTGATCTAATCACTTCTGGCTTCGATCCTACTGGAACCCAGTCCTTCGACGATTTCCTAGCCGCAAATCCATTTGACACTCAAGATTTACTCGATTCTTCTGGGAATCCCGTTGTTGACTCTGACGGGAATCCTGTTGCTTCACGTTCTGTGATTGGGGCTAAAGGCGTCCCAATCAATAGTCCTGCTTACAATCAACTTCTCATTTTTGGTCTCATTAATGAAGATGGAACCAAATCATTTCCTGACGATCCTAATGATCCTTTCTATCCTTACGTAGTTCACCCTGATGGACAACGTGCGAGTTACATTGTCACGGGAGAACATGGCCTAAGCTTTGACGAAGCCTCTGATTGCTATGTGGAAGATCGGAGAGAGATTCGACACACTAGCGATGGAACTATGGCCGTTACGGCCGATGGAGATGGGATTCAAATTGATCCCATCGGATACCCACAATCATTCATTGAAGATGTCTACGGAACCGTAGTAGGAAACGATCCATACACCGTTCCGGGTCGAGCTCTTTACAAACGGATCCTCACCATGAGGGTCTTTGATAGTCCTGACGAAGCTTCTCCTTCCAATGGTCCTAAATTTGACCCGATTGACACTGTAACTAGCCAGTCTGACGCTGATACGAAGGCTCTTTGCAGGCTATTCAGGGTTCAAAGCCCCATGAATAGTAATCAGTATGCTTTCGGTATCACGAAAGAAGGCCGGGTTCTTTTACATGTGCCCGCTAGCACGGGTTCTCAGCCTGATGAATCGGGTAAGTCTATTGACGCCAACATTCTTGGCGCCGTTAAAACAATCCTTGGAATGGATCAATCCCGTGTGAGCTTGGATGCATCTCTCCAAGGTGGTATGAAGATCAAAGTCGGTGCTTTCATGAAGGAAGACCCTGACGATGATCTGGATCCTATTTCTATCGATCTTACTCTCGCAGGGAAGATTAAGACTACATATGCAGGTGTCGGTGGTCGGGAAACTGTTTTGACAGGAGATGATTTAAGAACAATGACTGGGACTTCCATGGATCTCATCCAAGGTAGTTCCGTTCAAAACGTGGGTGGAGCCTGGGCCGTAGAAGCCAATACCATCACACTCAATGCTGGCGTTGGTGGTTGCAAAATGAAATTTGCCGGGAACGTCAATCAGACAATTCTCGGACTCACTACGGAACTTTTTGCTCAACCTAGAATTACTGCATTCGCACTTGGTGACATCAAGACTGTCGTGGCTGGTCTGGACGTCTACATGATTTTAGCTGGAGCCATGACTCGTACAGTTGTAGCTGGCGCAATGGCTGATACTGTTGCTGCAGGAAATTATGCTCTTTCTACTGCGGCAGGAAATACTGCTATCACTGTTGGTGCCGGGAACCTTGCGGCCACTGTTGGTGCTGGAAATCTTGCTTTGACGTGCGCGGCTGGAACTGCCTCCTTTGTTGGAGGTCCTGTGGCCAGCGTCGTGGCGGCTGGTATTGCGAGTATGATTGCTCCACTGTGCAAAGTTGGCCCGACTGGCGTTGGGTTCGCTATTGCTGGCATACCTGGTCCGCCTGCGCCGCATCTAGATTATTTAGTGGGGATTCCTCTATTGGGTGTTCCCACAGTATTGGTCGGTTAGCCCGAACTCGGGATTGGTTTACTGATGCCTCTTCTAGCTGTTCCAGCAAATGCTGCCATTATAGCAGCGAGCATGGCAGGAGCTTCTTTCCATGGCATATCTACGGCTCAAGTCGCACTTGGCATTGCCACAGGTCTTGCAACATATGCTCCTGGCATCGTAATCGCTACGGTGGACACGGGGACGTTAGGCGTTGGAAAGGGAACGGGAATTGGACTCATCATGCCACCTCCCGTAGGCCAAATGGTCGCAGCTTTCGCGTCTTCCGTATTAGTTGGAATATTCTCAGCTCCAGCTGCCACGGCTGTCGCACTCGGTCTTACTCAAATTTTTGCAACTGCAATCATCAATACCGTAGACCCTTTAGTAGGAGTAGGAGCGGGTGTTGTTACAGCAATTCCTAACCCTGGAATTTCTGTCCCTGCATTCATTGCAGGATTTAAAGCAGCTGGATTGCTTGGAATCGCTTCCGTTACAATGGCGACAGCAGTTGCCATTGGCTTAGACACTGCTTTGCCGACCGCAAAAGGGGTTACCGTAATAGCTGGTGCTCCTAGCCCATTCCCTGGAGCCGGTGCTGGCGTCGGCGTCATGAGCTAAGGTACGGTTCAGATCAATGTCCCTAATTGACACTAGTGGAATGCTGCTAGAAGGTGTTCGAGTGAGTTCAGGTAATAACCTGTTCTCATTTCCTCCACGTAATTACGTTCTCCCTGAAAATAATGACACTTTCCAAGCTACTACTAGTCGTGCTGAATATGTTATTCTAGCTGACAGTCTTTTAGCAGGTGAACAAGAAATTGAGATTGGAAATCCTGATCTCATTTTCCGTTGGACGAAAAATGAACCCGGTGTAAATCGATTTGACTGGGATGGATTTAATCGTAGGTGGATGCCGTCCCCTGGCGGTCCTCCGGACAATGTTGGAATTATCGGAAATAACCCACGACTGGTGGCAGCAGTTCCTGATCCGACTATTGCTACGGCCCCATTCTCTTTCTACGTTGGAACCCCCGTACGACTTGTCACATTTGACGTTCACGTAGTGAATCATGAATCTGACTTCACTAATCCGTCATCTTTGACTGCCGGAAAACTCCAAATAGCTAAAGATACCGGATCGCTTAATTTCAGTGCTTCAGATCTCGCAACATATTCAGGTCAAACTGTTTACGGTCAGAGACAGAATTTCTTTGATAGGACTCAGAGGAAAGGGTCTATTGGTCAACTTCCTCTTTCATCTGCTTCATCCTATTTCTTATTCCTGAACCCTCTACCGGCTCCCGGACAAACTCCTCGGATTCGGATCGGGTACGGGCCGTTGTTGCAAGCCATTGAAGTTCCTAATGAAGGTTCTCTTGGAACTCCTGCTCCAGGGACTTTTACCTGGTCTCTCGACACCGGTCGAGTAAAATTTTCCGACTTTGACATTAACTCCAACTTGGAAGCTACCGTCTACTATGACGGGGTAATCATGGATAGCTTCCAACTTGATCGGACCAATGTCGGTCCCATCACTACGAGTTTCCCTACTCCACAATTCTTCATTCCTGGTTTGGTTGGACTTACGACTGATGAAAATAGTCGATATGTTGTGTTTGCTGAACTCGTCGGTCAGTTACGCAACTATTTCCCAATGAGTCTGTTCGATTCGTCTGTATCTACACCCGATGATGAACCTTCAAGCGGAACTGTTTTCGGCGATGTATCTACCGGGGCAGTTTATTTTTCTTCAGACGATATCGGTAATTACCTTGGGTGGACTATTTCATATGTTCATGCAGCTCAAATTGTAGAAAGGGGGGTTTCTTTCCAGGTTTACAGATCCGGTATCAATGGTTCTGGAGAGGAGGCAGTCAAGGATTTTGTCATCCTCTACTCCGTAGTTGATCAGGTAATCGTAGATGGTATTGGAGCAGGGCCTTTCGTTATGCTCCCAACTACACCCATTGTTGATTCTACCCTGCAATTTTTCATTCTTCCAGGTCCCGGTTCCACCGGGACTTTGAGTGGAGAATTAAGAGATGGGACAGATCCTACTAAGCAAGGTTACGGATATCTTCTAGATCTTGATTCCCATCAATTCAAATTTTGCTTCCGCAAGACTGTAGACATCGTACTGGCCAAAGATTCACCAGTAGTGAAATTAGCTGAAGGCGCCATCACCAAACAGGGATTCGAAGTCTCTCTGAATGGACATCCAATTATTCCTGGTGTTGATTTTAATTTCGATGAAGACACCGGTCTTTTAGAATTCATTGAACCGATTGGTGAAGATGATCCCAAAAATATTCTCGGGATTGTTGGGACTGTCCATCTTCCGGATACGTTCGTTTCAGATTCTCCTGTGTTTACTCCTTCCCATATTGGGAAGTTCTTACTTTTCCCGGCTGGTGGCAATTCCGGGATCTACAAGATCCTCACGGTGGACACTCCAAGGCAGGTTACTGTTTCCCCGAATTTGTCTAATGCTGGACCTGATTCCGTCGATTTAAGGCAAGATAGGGAGATTGTAGCAGACAGATTTTGGACAGATTTTAAGCCAAAGATGAAGAAATTCACCTTATATAAGGCTGACAGTCCTGCTGGTCCTTACACACTGATGGATGAGTCAGAATACTCGATTCTGGCATCAGTTGGTCAAGTCAATCTTACTAATCCGGCAAAGGCCGGTCAATCTTTTGAAGCTCATTATATCTTCTTGAGCTCTACTGATAACATTAATTTCACACCTATCCCGAAGGTCGAAAAAGCTATTTTCAAAATCCGCCAGGAAAATGGCGTAGTCACCACCGGTTCAACGAAAGTCACCTTCAATCCGGATGGAGATATTGTAAGCCTGGATAGGCCAATTCAGGTGGCCATCAACGGTTTCACTCAAAAATCTACTGACTTCACTTTTGTTCCTCCCGGAACTATCAATCTGACAAACCCTTCCAAAGCCGGTGATTCAGTTGTTCTCGACTACTGGGTTCAAAATGCACCCGGTGGTAACGGGATGTTCAATCTTATTTTTGCTCCTATTGATCAAGACCCGCCAGTTATTACTAAAGGATCTACGCAAGCATCTTTCAATGGGGATCAAACGTCCACAGTTTCCCCGGGGTCAGCATTCCTTCTCTCTGATAAAGATGTTGTAATTGCAAAGCTTGTGACATACAACAGCAGTACCGATACTACTGAAGTTGTATTTGAAAATGCCGCCATTGCAGATTCTGGAAGTTCTCCTATTCTCGTTTGTGAGCCGATTAATGGAGATTATAGGGTTCATGAAACTGCTCCTTCTGATTCCTTCACGAAGGGCACGAATTCCATAACCCTTACCGGGGACTTGCCGTATAGGATTGGGACAGTCATCACTGTTGACGGAGACCCGTATTATGTTCTTTCAGTTTTGAAAGACACTAAAGCCAATACGACCAAGATCACATTGGCTTCTGCTGCCGTCAGGAATTACATTATTCCGAATATTACTAGAACTGTTCGTCCCGTGTTGAAAACGGATGGGAAATTCCAAACAGACAAGCCGTTAGACGTCGATTTTCCTGTTACTCTTATTCGAATGGGACCGAATCGGGCGGTCCTCGCAAACAATGTTGATTACACCGTTGCAGAGGGTGGTCTCATTAAACTCAGCACTGATGCTGTGTTTGGTGATTCTCTACAGGTCCTTTACGTGGCAAGGGTATCGAAGCCTGCTGGGTCCGTATTCCATCTAAACTATTCTCATGCTATTGCACCTAGCGATTCCAATGGAATTTTGACTCAGCAATTGGTAGCTTCATATACTCTGTACGCACCCGATAGCTTCTTTTATAGAATTGAATCATTCAACACATTCCTGCCGGAAGTCCAAGCACTTCTTCAACAAAGTGCTCAAGCCGGAGGCTCTTCCGGACCAGATACCGCAAGTAGGAGTTCCATGAAAGCAAAAGATTTCGGGAATCCGAGTCTTTTCTTTCCAGAACAACATTATTCCAATATTGACCTTGTCGCTATTCGCCTTCTCAAGTGGTATAACGATTTGACTAATGCATGGGAGGATCTTCTTGCTAACCTAGACGGTCGTGTGGTTGGTGGTACCGACGGTCGTTTCCGTTTTGATGGAAATACTGCCAATCCTCCGAGAGCCGATCTGACTCAAGTCACTAATGATATTGACGATCAGATTAAGCTTTTCGATTTCTTCGAGCTTGTTGACTTTTTTGATTTCGAACTCGCTCCATTTTACGGGTATATGGGAGGAATCAACCGATTCGGGAGATTCTTCAGGACTTTGGTTGTGGCCACTGCAGCATTGAATGATCAAGTAACGAGTGACGATTATGGAGCTGTCATGGGAACACTCTCTGTTCTCGGACAACCAGTATCCAATCTCCTATATGCATTTGTCGTGACGTCTGGTTTATCTAACGCCATTTTCTCTTCTACTTCTGCTGGCGGCACTGTTCTAAATATTGACAAAAATGGTGATACTAAAACTTTGACTCCTCCATTTGAATTGATGCAGCCTGTTCACATTTTTGCGCCTGATGGGACCCCTGACGTCATCGCTAATGTGACAAACATCTCAGGTACTGCCATTACCATTGATACGCCCACCACTTTGACTTCTGGCAGTTTGCAACATTCTCTTCTGGCCGCTAACGACACCACATTCAGGTTCTACTTTGATCAACGAGACGTGTTTGTTGATGGTGATTCCGGTGGAATCGACAACATTACTCAGGCTGATCCCAGTTCTGCTTTCCAGTTCCCTCCGGTTGGGAATGAAATTGTAGAAACTTTGGTATTCTATATTCCTCAAAACACCAAGGCCACACGTATCCCCGCTTTGGATGGGATTGAACAATTGGATGACGGACGGCTTTCCAGGCCGCAGATGAAATATGGATCAGAGTCCCGATACCTGGCACTTGAAGCAACCGCACTTGATACTTTCGGTGTTGCTACGGTATCTCCGACGACAACTACTATTTCCGGTTTACCATTCAGTGTAGCAGTCGGAGATACTGTCCGGTTCATTAATGGACCGAATGCTAATCAAGATAAAGTTATTTCCGCAGTATCGGGAGTTACTGCGACGGTTACAATTCCATTTACTTCTCTAGATACAACCGGCAGCAATCTTGTAAAAGTAACTATTGATGGAGCTCTCCCTGACATTCTGACCAAGGAACTCGGGATCCTTGTCAACAATGTAGCTGCTCCTCCGGTTCCTCTTGCTATTATTGGAACTCTGAACGCAGAACTTCCGATTGTGGATCAAATTATTCGAGATTGGGGTCCTGTAGGTCAATCCGGGACTGGAACGGCGTCTGGTGCTGTCCTTACTGATAATTCAACTGATTTCTCGGACGTGACTACAAAGTATGTTCTTTATGTCCCTTCCGGTCCAAACCAAGGAGTCTACGAAATTAAGAGCAAGACGACCACAACTATTACCGTATCCACTTCTTCTCCATTTTACGCTTTCCCGTCTTCGGGTCCCACTCAGTATATTATTATCCAAAAATACTCATTCCTAGGTACTAAAGGTCCTCAATTCATGGCGGGGTATTTCCAAAAAACTCTTGCCTTCCTGTCTGCCACTGAAGCTTGGGCAGCTGCGCCGGATCCGTCCGGTAGCGTAGCTAGGCAAACGCTTATTGCACAACGCATCTCCGATGTGACTTCTTTTACGAAGAAGATCGCGTCTATCTTGAAAAATGGCGATAAGCTATACGACACCAGGTACCTATGGATCGACCAGAGGATCAATCGGAAAACGGGATCGTTGACGCAGCTGAAGCAGGCAGCGGATACGAGAGTGGAGAATCTTCAGAAGCTTCTGGACGATCAGCAGAAGCTTCTGATTGCGCTGGCTCTGGGGTAGAGAAGGGAATCCCATGGAAGCATAACCAAAGGATTCACTTCGGAAGAGTCAAAGCTCATCTTCAGACCGTGAAAGAACGAATGGAGAATTTGATCAAAGTGGAAAGATCTAGAATCGATCATCTTATTGGAGTTAGAGATAGTATTAGCAAACGCTAATTGTTGAACTGTTAAAATGGCTGACTGGATCGCAACAGTAACTTTTCATTTTGCTCCGTTCGATCCGCTCATCCCGGTTTTCGAAGGTCTCCTCATAGTTCTTCAAGTCGTCGAAGCCGTATTAGAAGCCTTCCTAGAGATCATTCAGATCTTCTTACTAGCTCTGCTAAGTCCTATTATTGCAGCTGTTTATTTGATCCTTGCCGCGATTGAGCTTTTGCTTGATCAAATTGCAGCGACTGGATTTTCTATCCTTCTAGTTCATCCTGACTTCAGTCAGGCTGATATTACTGGTGTATTCAATTCTGTATCTGGAGCGTATCCTGGGTTTGAAACTAAAGTTGTTGGTAAATTTTATGATACTGCCGATGTTTTTCGGCCCATGTATCCTGACGGCTCGGCCGTCGCCATGCTCATTCTGTATATTGGTGCTGATTCCCCCGGCGACTTGCTCGGACTAATTTTTGAGCTCTTGTATTTGCTGAAGCATCCGTTGCAGATTCAACTTCCTGCTCCTGTTGCAGTAACTGCACGTCCTGTGACTCAAACCGAAGGCAGTGCTGCCGCTGCTGTTACTCAATTTGCCAGTGTTTTCAGTCCGGATTTGCAGAAAGCTGTTGCATTGCAATGGCGCATGCCAGATTCCCCTGCAGGAAGCGGATTGACCGGGCTCATTGGTCAAGCTACTTCATTATATACATCGTTCAGCTTCCCGAGCTTCATTGTCGAACGTACAGATGCACTTAATCCGCGTGGTCAGTTGGTATCAATTCTCCCTGATACTTCTGTTCTCGGCAATAGTGTTAATCCTATCTTGGATAGGTATTCATTTCCCGCTGTCAAGACCAAATATCTTGTTCGAGATTGGACGGGGAGCACTTACAGAGATTTTGGTACCAAAATTCGTGTAGATGGTGCTAGTCTTGTAGAAGGAAATTTGACTGGCACTTATACATACATTGATAATGATCCCGCGCTCGTTCAAGGGGCTACCTATTATTATAGAATTCGTGCGTTTTTCGGCGAGCCGACCCAGTATTTAGCTCTCAAGTCCCCCGATGACGTAATTGCTGCTCAGAATACTTTGCTATTCCGTTCCGGAGTCCAATGGTATTTCAGGACCGAACCAGGTGTTACTCTCGGGAAAGCTAGCGCTATCGTTAAGGGAGTAGTACCGGTCATCCCGACTGGGGACTTTGACCCATATAATGATCTAAATAACGCTGTCAAAGCCGGGATTCTATTGAATTTTGATTTCCCTCAAGCTTCTTCCACAGATAACGTTCAGCAACAGCAGCAAAAAACTGGTTGGGGTACGCTGACGATGATTGGTGGTCAAATGGGACCACTGAAAGCAGCTTACAATACATCGGATCAGCTTAAAAATGCTTTTTTGTTTACTTCCATGTCTCGACGATTGTCGAACATGGTTTTGGACAAGCTTTATGCTCAGCCGACACTTCTGCAGAACCTGACGGATAAATGGACGGCAGGAGTTAATGTTACCGTAAATACCATCATCAATACCACAGATATCTGGAGTTTCATAGGGATCATTGGCGGAATTACTACTACGAGTGGTACCAAGATCAATGCATACTTGGCACTAGAAAATAATTATACTTCCACTAATACCAGTTCACCTTTTAAAGGACCTTATCCGATCAGTCCTGCCATTCCCGGCGGAATTGCGGCTCAACAACGCAAAGACTTGGCTGATTTTCTCAGATTGGCTCTGGCTCTATTATCTTTCAACACTTCATATCTTCATTGGTATTCTGTTACTCTTGGAGACCTTCTCCCTGACCTTCGTAAGTTGTTGAACTGGTTGGAACAATTCATTTTGGCTTTACTTAAAGCCATTCAGGACGCCGTAAAAGAAATTACGGAAATTATTCAAACACTGATTCAAAAGGTCGTCCAACTAGAACAACTTGTTCAGACAATTCTCGATATTTTGGCCATCTTGAGTATTGACTTAACCGTCAGTGTCTTCGTGGACGTCAATTCTGCTGGGAGCGCAGATCAGCTGGCTTCCGATCTTCAAGCTTCTACTGATAAACCAGGAGACTCTCCATTCGGTCTCCACTCTGGGCTCGTCATAACAGCAGGTGGTCCTGGCACCGGCATCATCGACGCATTGTCTTTCATTTTCGGATTCTGATAATGAACCTTCAATTCTTTCCAAATTTTTGCAAACATCCTGGTGGTGGACTTTATATCCATCAGAGGAAAGGATGTAAACATGGCGTTTAATTTTTATGGGACCTTCACCACGGGTCAATGGGAAGAATTCAAAAATTTCGTTGCTATCCAACAAATTGACCTCATTCAACGCAAGGCTTGGCTCCAAAGGGAGCTAACTCGAGTTGGCGTATTCATTACTGATTATGATGGCCCTAATCCTACGGGTTTTGCGGCTGTTGCTGGAAGCTACGCAGACAAACTCATGACTGCATACAGAATCTTGGGAGGTATCCCCGAGAGGGACATGCTTCTCAGGACCTCAGACATCCCTGTATACGCATCCCGCACTGTGCCACTTACTACCGATGAGAATGGTGAAGTGACAGGTGGAGTAGCGGATACTTTCTCCAATAACCGAAGGTTCCGTGGGAGTCAAATTTTCGATCGGGATTTAGGGATTTTGGTTGAAAGGCTCAAGAAATGGCAGTTAGAAGCCATTAAGCTAAAGCGAGAGAGAATCGAATATAAGATCAAGCGAGCGTTGGACTACTCCGACCAGATCCAAAAAGAAATGGCATTGATCGATCAACTCACCGCCGAGGGTCTAGGTAGCGCCTCCGACCAAGTTTTGGCTGTGGACGTCCAAATCGATACTCCCGATGCCCAGAACACGGTAGATGACACCACTGATATCTTCGGACTGAATGTTGGTGTGCCTTCGGACTTCACTCGAGATTCTGCAATCACTGAAGACTCAGAGGACGCAGAACGATGAGTTACGATTTTGCTACGGAACAAATTTGTACTCATGAAGTTGTTCGTGAAGCGAGCACTTTGAACGTTAATTCGCATCTAACGGCTTCTTTCCAACGTCCTCCAGTAAATAAATCTGTGAGGGTAGAAATCGACGGAGTAGACATTCCGCCCGGAGGGCTTTATTCTGTAGCCACTCTTCCTTTTTCCAAGCCCGAACCATATCGAATCACAGCGGGAGTAAACGACCTCATTTTCGTACGAATCGGATTCGATCCGCCGCAGATGATCCAGATCATTTCCGGATCTAATCTGAAAGCTTCGGACTTAGCGCAAGACCTTCAAAAGAAACTTCCAGCACTCAATATTTCGGTTCAGAACAATCGCGTGGTACTTGCTGCACGTCAGCCGTCTACCGGGACCTCATTCTCTTTTCCTGATCCCCGATGGACTGACAAGACCAGTTCTCTACCTTCCACTGGAAGAATCTTGGGGGCCTATTCTAAACTTGGCATCGTTCCTGGGAGAGCAGTAACTGGTAAAAAGTTATTCCCCGGTTGGTCTTTGGTGCTGGACCCTAACTCAGGTGACGGGACCGGTAGACTCATCCAATTCGAATCTCCTCTTCTGAATCATGATCCCGTAATTCGACTCAGTTATGTGACTGCTCCTCAGAACTGTCGTAGATGTTTTGGTTCAAAAATTGAATTTGATTATGGCATTCTCAATGGGAGCTATGACACGGTTCAGGATACCGATCTGCTTGCGCAAGAATTTGATAAATTCCTGTTCACACGAATTGGTTCTCATTTCAAATGGGCCTGGTTGGGATCAGGTCTCATCAACAGAGTAGGTGGGAAAGGAACTACGGGGTTAACGACGATCAATGCAATGATCAACCTCGACGTGACCCAGGCTTTCCGAACCTATCAGAATATCAAACAGCAACAAGACTCTCGATTCCCAATCCAACAAGTCTCGGATGCTGAATATCCGGCCAAACTCATTAGCGTTTCTGTTCGGAGTCCGACGGATGACCCGACTGTCGCTATCGTAGTTACGACTATCGATAGTCGGAGTCGTGTCCCTGTCCCTCTTAAGCGCGTTATCGGTACTCCCAATCCCTTTACGTTTGGTCAAGGATCTCCAACATTCCAGCTTCGTGCTTGAGACGGTTCTAATGCCGTATCGTGACTGAACATGACGGCCACGCCGCAGCTGAATTATTTTGACGGTTCCGGGACAACCTCATCCCTAACCATCACTACGAATTTGTTCGGGCTGGTTTTTACTGGTTCCGTGGGTCCGAATGTCATTGACGTTCAAATTGATGTCAACGACGCTGGGTTTGTGTCGGATCCTTCTTTGGTCGATCTTGCGCTCCCGAATTTCACGGTTCCTAACTTGTCCAGTTTTCCAGACGGTCTCAAACTGGACAAGGGTCTGAATGTCATTAGACTCAGGGCAGTTGATATCACAGGCGCTGTTAGTCCCGCAGCAACTATCAGTGCTACGGTCGTTGCTGAGTCCGACCTGAAAAACTTGTTGACTCCTCCAACGGGGATCGTTCTTAAACGTCGTGCTAGCTCAGTTGATATTACTTGGTCTGATGTTTCTTCTTCTTCGTCCATTACTGGATATAATGTGTATGCTTCTACAGGAGAAGGCGGAACAGGATCGGGGTATCTTCGTATCAACAAAGATACGATTCCTTTCACCTCTCCAACGACCACCGTAGTGGAAGAAATTCCGAGCTCATCAGTAAGTTATGATCTTACTGATTCCGCACCTCAAATCACGCCTTTTTCTGGAAATGATGTCAGGATTGTTTCACAAATTCTTGACCCAGTTACAAATGAGGTCATCACTCAGACGTCAGATAATCGATATTCACTTCTTGGTCAGCCTAATTTCAGACTAACCGTATCCGTTTCCGCTCTGGAAGAGACCAATTTTTTTACCTTCAATCATAATCGCAATAATGGGATCGTTAACAACACTCTCAACTCCGATACATTTGCGGCAGTTGCGTCTGAAGATCCCCTCTTCTACGTCATAACATCTGTCTTCTTCAATAAATCCACCGGTCTTCTCCAAGAGAGTAGGTTCTCTCAAGAAATTTCTGGGAACCCTCTAGCTTTAGACGCAACTGTTCGCGGTATCCAGATCCGTCAACAAGATGCGGTCGTTAATAATTATATTCGAGAGATTTCAACAGTTCAGCCAACTCTTTCTTTGATTCCTGGGTCCACAGTTCGGGAAGTTCATATTGAACCTTTTGCTAATGAAATGCAAAAGGCTTATTTTTTGATGGACTTTGTCCATCGAGCTAAGTCTTTCTCCGCTCTCCTTCAAATCGACGACCCTGGTCTCACGGGGACGAGCATTCCAGTATCTAATTCTCAGTATAAACAAGCACTGAAGGCGGCTTTGAGCCTGTCTACGGACGCTGCCACCCAAGGGTTAATTGATTCCGCGTTTGACTCTCTAGCAAAAAATTTCGGAATCCCCCGCCTTGGTAGTCGGCCGTCGGTTGTTAACCAGACATTCTATACGACTACGAAACCGACACGTGACCTGATTGTGGCGCAAAACGCTATCGTTTCTTCGTCCACTGTCAGTACGGCTCCACGTTATAGAGCTAAAGGTGCGGCTACACTTACCGCGGCCAATGCTCAGAGTTTCTACAATCAAGATACTCGTAGATATGAGATCAAAGTCCAAATGTTTGCCGATACCCCGGGTTCGGCAGGCAATATCCCCGCTGGGAGTATTGATACAGTCGTATCTGGCGCGAGTGGTTTCAATACTATCAATGAAGTAGCTGCAGATTTTGGTCGAGACGTTCAGAGTAACTTGGAACTCGCAGAGAGCGCACAAAACGCACTTTCTTCTTTGGATACTGGTACCGAAGGTGGTTACGAAGAGAATTCTATTTCTGTGCCTGGTGTTCTCGAGACGCGCGTAATTAAATCGGGCGATCCTTTCATGATGCGTGACTATGATGAAGTCCGCAAAAAGCACATTGGCGGCAAAGTCGATATTTATGTGAAAGGGACTCTTGAGAGGACCACTACGGAAACATTTGCTTTCCAGTTTGAGATTGCAAAAAACATAAGGTTTGATGTTATTGACGTCACTACTCTCACGTTTCGAGCCAGAGATTCAAGACTCACCCCATCCAATCCGATCGTAGAAATGCTCTTCAACCCGAGCCAAGGACTCGGGTTGAGAAATCATTCGGATCTTCCCACCGCTTCTTATGATCTGACGGGAGTTACTCTCGTTGACTATAGGACAATTCGTCTCAGCCAATCCATTCCGCAGCCGCAGACCCTTCTCGATGACTTCGTGGAAGGTGATTATAGATTCCGTAGTAACAACAAATTCATTCCATCGATTCAACCGATCCTAAGGGTTTCATCTGTAACTGGCGAAGTTTCAGGAGCGCTTGATTCTGTATTAGGCTTCACCATTTTCAAGATCCAAGATCCTCTCCTTGAAGGAGAGAGCACTATTGCTAAGGACTTCATTACGATCAATCAAGTTGGGAATGTTCCTTCCGGGAATTCACTCCAGGTCAATGACGAACAACATGTATTGATTGGTGAATTCCAGGAGCCTCTCGATTCCGTTGGTATCAATAGCTTTACTCTGGTGGTCTATAGTAAAGACAGGACTATTCAATATAACGGCCCTGATAATGCCAATCCAGATTATCTTGTCGTTGGTGGATCACAGACCACACCTATCAAGATTATTCGAACGACTTTATCCAACATCGCAAGCGGTGCGACAATATCGGTCGATTATCAGAAAGATGAAAATTTTTCCGTTACCTATGTGGTGAACGATGTTCTACAACAGCTGCAAGCCAAAATCCAAACGATGCGGCATGTTACTGCGGATGTTGTAGTGAAGCAAGCTCTTGAGAATCCGATATCGGTAGAAGCTACTGTCCAGCTGCTTCCAAATGCAAATCAAGCCACAGTTGACTCCGCCATTCGAACTTCGTTCACTATTTTGACTGACTCCAAAGGTGTTGGTGGTTCCATCCATCAATCAGACGTAACATCCGTTATTGACGACACAACGGGAGTAGATTTTGTCGTCCAGCCGTTCTCTCGTTTATCCCTCCAAGATGGAGCCGTTCGAATTCGAGATGAAATTCTGCCCGAATCTGTGGCTCTGCCGTCTTTGAACGCATTCGCTAACGCTGTTTATCTTCTGACTCAAGCGCTTCCATTCAATACCACTGACGGTGGAGGTGCTAATAATATTCATCATGGTGTTTTCAAAGATGACCTCATCATGAAAATGGCAGATTCTTTGGAATCCGTGGGAAATGCTGTAAATCAATCTTGGATTATTGGTCAGAACGGTGCTGTTATTCAAGGGTATTCGGACGACGCTACTCTTTTGCCCGTTGTATTCGTGGCTTCTGCTATTCCCGCTGAGAGAGTCCGTAGGACTGCTAATCGGGTGGTGGTCTCACTCGACGCTGGTGCGACTCCACCAGACGTTCCCGGCAACCATGCATTTTCTGCAACCTATGTAGTGAGTGGTGATAAGGGAGTTCAAGATATCAATACATCTCAAATTGAATTCTTGACTCCGGGGGACATCACTTTGACCTATCGGCCGGCAAGCTGATCTCATACTGAGGGAAGAAGTGGCTATTGTAAGGATTAACTTCAACACTTATGAAGCCGGTGAAGAGTATCTAAATCGTCTCAACGACGAGGCCGACAAGCATTTCAAAGTTTTCCTGGCTTTACTGTCTTCATATTGGCAGTCAACTATCGACGGACCGAATTATACTCGGGAGATTAAGGCGATGGCTCTGGCTCTTGCCAGGGTTCGATTGTCTCTCGATGATGTCCGTAGTGATACTTATTACGCCACGACCAGAACTGACTTCCTCTATCAGATGGTCACATCCATTTTGTTCCCGCAGAAAGCGGGAGCTCCGGATCCTCAGCTTGCAGATTTAGATTTTCGAGATTTCTTACTCAAAATCATCGATATTTATTTTGCGGGAAGTGTACCGAGTTCCATTAAGAAATCTGCAGAACTGTTCGTGAATGGAACAGTGGTTGTCAGGGAAAACTTCTTGGAAGCTCGTAATCCAGCATCTGGACTGGATATCTCAGATGAATTTGGATTTGACATTGATGTTTTTCTTGCTTCTCCAGGTGCTACGGATGTTTTCCTAGCAGACAAGAATATCCGTATCCTTTTGAATATCATTCGACCCGCTCACACTTTGTATAGACTCAGGTTCATCCTTCAAGATGTTTACACGGGCCAACAGAATTTGGATGAGTTCCAGCCCAATAAAGTGACCGACACTTTTACTTTCGATTTGTCGAATTATGGTTACGAAGATTTTCGTAAATTCGTTGAAGGTGTGGAACGGATCGATGTTCTCGGTACAAAAAGGGCGGTCTTTGTGACAAACGAAGACCATTCTGGTTCGTTTTAGACCCCCGGTCTGGGATTCTTATCGCCGACGTCGGTGTGACCATGAACGGCCGCTCCTGCGTCAGCGAGGGTAGCTCGTGACCACCGAGAAATTCTCCAACGGCGCACAGACGACTATCAACCAGCTCGGCGGCATTAGCCCCGTGGCGACGAATGTTACTGTCGCCAGCGCTGCGTTGTTTCCTCCTCTCCCGCAATTCCGTATTCGGATTGACGATGAGATTTTGATCGTCACTGGAGTCGCCGGGAATTTATTTACAGTTCTCCGTGGTCAAGAGGGAACTTCCGCAGCGACCCACGCTTTCGGCGCGACAGTCACTCATATTTTGACTGCAGGGGCCATTGATCAACTTAAAACAGACATCACCGGAATTACCGGTCCTGCTGGTTCTACGGGTCCCATAGGACCTGCGGGACCTGCGGGTCCTACTGGTGTCACGGGCCCTGTGGGTCCTACTGGTGCCCAGGGTCCCACGGGGCCTTTTGGAGGTCCTCAGGGACCAACTGGAGCCACCGGACCTGTCGGATCGACGGGGGCGACTGGACCAACGGGACCGAGAGGAGCTACGGGATCCCAAGGAACTCAAGGTTCTCCTGGTATTGCAGGAACCACAGGTCCCCAAGGTAGTCCTGGAACGACTGGGCCTCAAGGTTCTCCGGGAGTCACTGGACCCGCTGGAGTCACAGGTGCTGCTGGGCCAGTTGGAGCGACTGGTGCCACGGGGCCGACTGGGCCTCAAGGTTCTCCGGGAGTCACTGGACCACAAGGAGCTACAGGTTTACAAGGCGCTACGGGTATTCAGGGTCCGGCACCAGCCCCCGCTCCAATTCCCTTCGGATATATTAGCACTCCGACATTTGCTCAGACTACGAGTGTCGGATTCGTAGACATCCCGGGTATGTCTACGAGCGTCACTATTGGAAGTACGGCGCCTATTTCGGCGTCGTTCTCTCTCCAGTGGCAGCCTGATGTTCTTTCAAGTTCTGCCGTTTTTCGACTCGTTATTGACTCCCAAAACGGTCCATCTCTCCAAGAGGATGGAGAATCCACTTCCATGAGCATTGTGGCCGGGACGTTTACGTCCACGGCCTTGTCAGCTGGAACTTATACCGTAAAGGTTCAATGGCTTGCTAACTCCGGAACTGTCAATTTCTTAACAGGCGAAATTTCTGCGATTGGTTTGGTTGGTGCCGTTGGTGCTACTGGCCCGACTGGACCTTCTGGTGGTCCAATTGGACCAACTGGCCCGCAAGGTGCAACTGGCCCCACAGGTCCCCAAGGACCTACTGGTTCAATCGGGCCGCAAGGTTCTCCAGGTTTTACGGGAACTACTGGTCCGACAGGTCCTGCAGGCCCACAAGGTGTTACCGGTTCCACTGGTCCTCAAGGGCCTACGGGTCCCTTTGGTGGGCCCCCAGGTGCAACGGGGGCTACTGGCCCCACAGGGCCGCAGGGCTCAACAGGAGCTGATGGTGTAACTGGTCCACAAGGCGCCACCGGTGTAGACGGAGTCACTGGAGCAACTGGCCCGACTGGACCTATTGGTACAACCGGTCCACAAGGTGCAACCGGTCCACAAGGGGCCACTGGAGCAACTGGCCCAACTGGACCTGTCGGTACAACCGGAGCGCAGGGAGTAACCGGTCCACAAGGTGCAACGGGCCTTCAAGGTGCAACGGGAATTGATGGCGTTACAGGGCCCCTTGGTCCCCAAGGAGCAACTGGTCCCCAAGGAGCAACTGGGGCGACTGGACCACAAGGATCTACGGGGCCACAAGGATCTACGGGGCCACAAGGAGCAACAGGTCCGCAAGGGTCTCCAGGTTTAACTGGAGTAACTGGTCCAACCGGTCCACAAGGTGCAACCGGTCCACAAGGTGCAACCGGACCCATTGGAAATGCTGGTGCAACTGGGGCGACGGGTGCGGTTGGCCCTACTGGGTCGCAGGGCGTTCAGGGCTCACCTGGGGTCACTGGAGTAACTGGACCTGCGGGAGCTCCTCAAGGGTCACCCGGCGTCACTGGAGCCACTGGACCACAAGGTGCGGACGGAGTAACTGGAGCTCCGGGGGCTACGGGTCCTCAGGGGGCTACGGGTCCTGCCGGCATGGACGGGGTCACTGGAGCTACCGGACCCGCCGGAGCTCCTCAAGGATCTCCGGGGTTGACGGGGGCGACTGGTCCTCAAGGTGCAATTGGACCTGCGGGACCTACCGGACCTCAGGGATCCACAGGTCCGATCGGCCTTCCAGGAGTTACAGGAGCCACTGGACCGCAAGGAGCTATTGGTTCGCAAGGATCTCCAGGCGTAACGGGAGCTACCGGACCCGCCGGAGCTACCGGACCCGCCGGAGCTACCGGAGCGACGGGTCCTCAAGGTGCAACTGGTCCTGGTGGAGGTGGTGGGGGCGGATCTGGACCATTCCCAATTTCTGTTGTTTTCCCGGGGGTGGTTGGAGCTCAACAAACTGGTCAAACTGGCTTCGTTGGTATTGGAGCCATCGCAGTAGATCCAACCAAAACTCAAGTCAGTGGTCGACAAATCGAATGGCAAGCTGTTATTGAGTCCACGCCAAGCATGTATGCAGAGATTCGTCTCTATAACCTTGGCGTCGGTACTGGTATTTCGGGAACTACGAAGAACTTGATCAATACCACTCCCACACTCGTTCGACAGATACTGACCGTGCCGGCCGACTTGGATAACCAGATGCAACTCTACGAAGTTCAGCTTAGATGCTATCCGACGGGACCTTCTGGTCCTACTGGTCCTGGGCCTTCGGATCAGGCTACCTGCAAACTGGCACAAATCGTATTTACCTGGGCATGACGAATATTGGTCCGGTAGGGTGTCCTCATGGGGACTCGCTGGACTATTTACTGTCATACGCATACTGAATCTGGACGTCGCTATATTGGGCTGACGAAGCTCACAATGATGAAGCGATGGAATCAACATCTTCATAATGCGAAGTCCAAACTCGGCAAAGGATGTCGTTATTTTTGGAGTGCAATTCGGAAATATGGGAAGGATGCTTTTTTGCACGAGGTGCTTGAAGTTTGCTCTGAGCTCGGAGTTGCGAATCTAGCTGAAGAGAGTTGGATTGAATTCTACGACACAAGGAATTCCGAGAAGGGTTTCAATCTTATGCAGGGAGGACTTCATACCCCACATTCAGTTAAAACTGATTACTGGAACCGTCCGGGCTTCCGAGAGAAGGCGTCTGCAGTTAGTAAGGCATCATGGACGCCTGAATATCGTCAGAAGATGTCCAAAATTTCCAAGGAAGTTCATTCTCGTCCGGAGATTGTGGCTCTCGGTTCTTCTTTCAAAGGAAAACACCATTCCGACGAGTCTAAGCGGAAAATTTCCGAAGTGCAACGGGGGAAGAAGCTCTCCAATGACCATAAAGAAAAAATCCGGCAGGCGTCGTCAGGCAGAAAGCTATCCACGGAAGCGAGAGCTAAAATCTCTGCAGCCATGAAAGGTCGTCGTCCGTCAGATGCCGCGATCAAGAACGGTGGTGCGACTCTCAAGAGGTTATCATTAGAACGGACTCATTTCAACTGCAAGGTCCACGGTCCAATCCCGATCGGAGAATGCCATAAGAAAATTGGCTTAAAGGTTCGATACGAATGCATAGTATGCCGAAAGGCACGTGCTTTAGTTGTTTTTGCAAGGAAGAAACTAGCACGTCGGTCCAGGACTAGTTGATTCATGCCCTTTACTGGAAGGCTCGGCACTCCGAACAGTCAACTCGGGAACATCGTTCTCGGGATTGTTGATTCATTCGGTCTCGGCACGTTCGGGTTTACGGCCCATCAGATTGGTGCCCGGAAAGTCCGAATTGTATTCGACGTTCCTGTTACAGATTCAGCACTCCCTGTTGGTATGTATTTCATGTCGTCTTTGGCTCCTCCAGGGACAGCCATAGTTCCAGCCATTCTTTCAGTCGAGTTTTATGATGAAACTCGACGCTCTGTTGTTTTGAACCTTTCTCTCAGCCTTACCTCAGGTACGGCTTATTCCGTTCAAGTGTTTGGTGTGGAAGATGCTGCAGGCGAAGGAGTTTCTGGGGCAGCTCGCAATTTTACTGCTAATGTTATTGACCCTCCTCATGTTCTCGGAGCTTATCTGTCCCGTCGTGGTTGTGTGGATATTGTTTTTGATCGATCCGTAGGACCCACTTCTCCTGCTGCAACAGCAACAATCAGAGATTCGAATGGTGGCGGAGGCGTCGCTATGACGCTTCAAGTTTGGTCTTCGGAACTCGTTCTACCTGAATCCTCTTTGAGATTTGCACTTCCTCCAGGAATGGCGGCGGCTAATTCCTATGCGATTGACTTCTCAGGTGTCGTAGACCAGTCTTTCAATTCGGCTACTGGTAGCACTGATTTAGACCTAGTTTTAAGGTCTCCTCTTCCGTATGACTACACAAAAATTACTCAACTTCAGATTATTGATGCATACGTAGCAGATGTTAGTAACGATTTCATCATGACTGGCACTGTTCGTGTTTATTTCAACGGACCAGTTGGAGATGCTCGAACTCAAACGAATTGGTCAGTGACTCAGCAAGGTCCGCACGTCCATACAGATACGGTTGATCTAATTACAGCCCCCGACGCAATTGATGAGCCCACATTTGTCACTCTCATGAATGACTTCAAGGCAAAATTCAATGCTCATCTGGTGGCAGCCGGAATACATGTCAACAATGATCCTACTGATACGGTCACATCACCTGACGCTGTTGATACAGACAGCGGTATCGACATCTTGAATGAAGGACAACTGAAAGTTCTATCTCACTTTGTGGCGTCCGGTGTTCATGTTTACAATGACTTATACAACACATTCGGATTCTTGTCCGTTCCTCATGGTCAACTCGGATTCGCCGTGGCTGTGATGAACCAGAATTTGAAGCCGGCTTATAATGGTCATTTGGCTCCTATTTATTCTGTCCCTTTTTCTATTAGGTACCCATTCCAGATTGGACCAGAAATTTTAGACAGGACTCAATTAAGTGCGTCCACAGATTTGTTTCCGCAAGTGTTCCCTGCGGAAACCCCCTATACTTATTACGCGGATTTACATCTAGTCATGAATTCCAATGAAATACCCGTTACGATTGCAGCCACGCTTACAAGTGATGACGCCGGTAGTATGACCAATCCTGGTGATTACACAGGCAGCATTATTGCCCGTGCAGTCAATACGCAGGTTACTCAGATTTTCGATCAGGAAGTAGTGGATGAATCAGCAGCTCTCTTCTTCGATAGAGAACCGCTTCTTGACTCTTCCAGTTCAGTCAAACTTCTGGATTCTAGTGGGAATATTGTTGAGTCTAATTCAGTTAGAGTTTCAGCTACTCTCCCTGGTGTTATGTGGGCATTCAATCAACTTGCATTTGCATTCTCACAACATGTTTCAGGATTCCCTAATACAGGAGCTGGTCACCAGAATATTGATTTCATGAATAATCCGGTTTACGCCGTTTCTCCTACTTTAGAAGATGCAATCATATCTGTCAATTCATTTGTTATCAATCTCAACAATCATATGTCGAGTAATTTTTATCATTTCCAATCAGATTTCGATATCGTCCAGGCACCAATTGCTTCTGATATGGATACTTTGGTGGCGCTAGTGGCCGAAATTCGTAAGAAATTCTTGGCTCACAATATTAAATTGGGAGTTCATTCTGCACCGGGATGGCGTATTTATTCAGCTCGACTCTTTGATGGAATCATCATTGAGACTGATTCAATGATCGATAGCATGACGTATACTTTTTCTGCTAATTTCAAAGATGTGTATCATGATAATTCCGATGGTGATTTGACCCCCGGTACATTTGATGGTAGGCATTTAGGGGCAGATCATCACCATCAAGTATCGATCCAATTCCCCATTGAAGGTGTTGCGTCCACCCCCTCTTTGGCATCCGCACTCCCTAGGCCTGGAATTGTTGACACTGATGCCGGTGTTCGACTGGAAGCCGACACTGTAGAAGTATACTTTTCTAAGCCAATGTATCAAGTCCCACTCGATTCATCTAACTTAGTCCTTACAGGTGGATCTATTGTGGTCAAAGAAATGAGTTGGAGAGATCCGCAAGTTGTGTCAATTCGAGTAACCAGCATGGAACCCATCTCATATACCCTTCAAGCCGTTGGTCTCACTGATACGGCAGGGAATGCGGTAATTCCATGATCACCTTTACTGGTCTCAGCTCTGTTCTCGATAGGACTCTCTTTACCAATCGAGGCCCTATTGTCAAGAGGCCAGCTGATTTATTGGCCGGAAGTAACCTCCGAATTATGTCGGAAACGCAGGTTTCAATTCCGACTGGCAGTTTCAATTCCCTCAATGTGGGTCAGCAAATTGCAATCACGGGAAGTGCCGGAGGCCGCAACGACGGGGTCTTCTACATTAAGAAGGCCATCAATAATCAACTTCTTCAACTTGAAAACGCTAGTTTTGATATTTCTGATGTTGGGATCACTACTAATCTTGTCGTGGGTTTAACCAACGAGCTCAAAGCTCGGTATAACTCTCACAGGATTCAGAAAATTACTCAGGGGACTACTATCATCGGAGTCCACGGGACCGATGATACCGTGAACATAGTAACTAGCCCGATTGCTGTTGATCTGGCATCGGCTATCATCATGTTAAATGATATTCGTACCCAATTTAATTTACACGTAGTGGACGTATCAGGTGTTCCGCCTGTTCACAAAGTTGCGGATACGGATGATGTGATTCTATCGCCTGCGGCAACGTCATTGGCTAGTGCGGTTATTCTTGTCAATGATTTACGTAGGAAATTTGAATCTCATAGGCAAAACCTTAAATCTCATCAAGTCGGGGATTCCGTTAATCGGGTCACGATTTCAGAAGTAAAACCAATTACGGGTCTATATCCGGGCCCCCTTACTGGACCTTTTTCTTGGATTCTCAAAGATCCTCGGCCTGGAATGGTTGCAGATGATTCTGCGGACGTAGACGTAATTGTGAATGGGTCTCCTGCTGCGGTTGATGCAGTATTCGGACTTCTCGGGGCAGTTGTTCTTACAAATAAACCGAGCCCCACAGATATAGTCTCGATCAACTATGCATTTTTGAATAATCCGCCGGCCAAGTTACTCAGACTAAATTCTCCAGAATTCAATCTGAATCAGGCTGGGAATCGCGGGTATGCTGGATTCCCAGAACACAGGTATCGATCTCGGTCTTTTCTTATTGACCCAGTCACCAGTCCTGATTTCACGTCCCCCTATCAGCCGCAAAAAGTTGGCTGGAAGTATAAAGGCCTTGAAAGGAGGTATTCCGCTGTTCTGAATGATCCCAGCACCCTTCTTTTGAACGTTCCTACCAATCGTCTTGCATATCCTGTCCTATTCCAAACTTTCTTCGAAACTACCATTCGATACGACCCGATCACACTCCCTCAAAATGCCCATAACCCTTGGACTCTTGAAGGTGACGGTACGTTTATTCTCGCTCCCGGAGGGAATCAACTGACCATCGTCGATTCCAATATTCAGACTGGACCGTCGAGTCAACCTCCGTTCTTTACTCATACTATTGACATGCGGGCACCGGCTATTTTGTCGGCAGCATTCCGTATGTTCGTAGAAGAATCTGTCAATGATGGAGTTTTCACAGGGGTTTCTTTCGGAGTTTCTGATGGCCAGAAAGTGGCTGTTATTGGATTCATTCTGACTGACGCTATTAATCTATCGTCAGCTATTGTGATGGTCAATGATGCGAAGGCTAAATTTAATTCACACCTTACGAATCTAGGATCTCATATCCCCAACGATCCTGATGATACAGTCGTTATCGTTGATGCGACAGATCTAGTATCTTTGGTCATCTTATTGAATGACCTGAAATCTAAAATGAACCTCCACATGGCAAAAGGTGGAGCCAGTGGTGTTCATATTATCCCAGACACGATTGACCCCATTGTGTCTCCGGATGCGGATGACCTGCCCACGTCTCTTACTCTTGTGAATGAAATTAGGACTAAACTCAATGCACATGAAACACAACCTGGAATTCACTTCGTCAATGACGTAACTAACGTTGTCAACCAAGTTCGCCAAGCCGGGATTCTTACTAATCGAGGATTCGCGGAATTCCAAGAAAGTTGGAATGCTGCTAGCGTCGATTGGACTGTTCTTACCACTTACCGTATTTTCCGTGATTCTGACGGAGATATTTCACTCTTCTTGAGCGGTGGGCTTTCACCTATTACTACAGCGTCGGTTACGGAACTCCCATCCATTAGCGATTTGGATGGACAATTCGACCCACTACAACAAATTTTCTTCGGGTCAATTGGTAGAAATTCAACATCAACTAGCAATTGGGCTTTCGTTCGTTCCAACATGAGCCCTGTGGATGCAAACTTAATCGGGGATAATAAGAGAGTAGATTACGAAGCTGATACTCTTCCGGAATTGGATCCTCAAGCTCCTTGGATCACTGTTGGCCAAGGAGGCGTGGAACGAGTAGCTTCAGGAATTTTGACGATTGATTCCACGGCGTCAGCTCCTTCTGCTAGTGTTCAAGCTCTAGGCTTGAGCTCTGGTGCGTATAGAGGATGTCTACGACTTGAACCTATTCTTTCTGTAAACACTGCCTGTAGTTTCGAATTCGCTGCTTCGATTGATTTTTGGACCCATAGCCTGGATAATCGAGCTGCGGGGGTTTTCCTCGACGACGAAAATTTTTCAGTTCAATTCTGTTTCCTTCAATTTTCGCCATCTCCGGCTACTATCACAGGATCGTCTACCGAACCGTTTCCGATGGTTTCAGGTGACTCCATCGTCATTAGTCTGGATGGAGCTCCTCCCTTTACTGTGAATTTCTCACCATCTGATTCCACTGCCGTGAATGTGGCTTCGACTATCAATACTGCAGCTGGTTTCACTTTAGCTTCTGCAGCAGGAGGCCGAGTCACCCTCACTAGCTCAGATGTTGGTATTCAATCCAGTATTCAGATCATTTCCGGGAGTTCGCTGTCCAAACTTGGATTCAGTCCTGGAGTTTATCGAGGCAAGGACTCGAATCCGGAACCAAGAGTAAGTTGGTTCGGCGAGAATCTTCCTGACCTCGATAGCCCAGTTTGGACTAGAGCCGGTACCCAGTCTTCTGAAATGCTTGGTCGGACTATGCGTCTGACCGATTCAGACGTTTCTGATTATGTTGTATTTAATCTTGCTGATCCTGTAGTTACAAATCAAGCATTCAATTCATCTGTGGATTGGAAGATGGACTGCAGATTCGCAGTTCTTTCATTCGTGCCTGGTGATAGTATCCCGGCGGCGCCCCCGTACAATACATATCATTTCTGTGGTGCTTTAGTATCCGTTGATGAAGGCCCTTCCGGTAAGTCTTTAGAACTGCAGACTGCTATTGATCCGATAACCAACAATAAATACCTAAATCTTGTGTCTTTCAATACGTCTACCGGTTCTTTGGACGTGAAAGCTCAGTACGCTTTCAACTGGGGAGACGGGCAAACTCACTCTTATGATGTCTACACGTCCAAGAACGCCGATTCCATTTTTGTCCTCGCAGACGGATCTCTTCTTAGTCCGTTATCGGGACAACCGTCACCGACTTATTCTGGATTAAATACTGGATTGGCAGGTCCTTCTTTGTCGTTTGGATCCGGAAGTGCTCCAGTAAACGGAAGTGACATGCGTTCTGCCATGTCTGTGGTGGATTGGAATACTGTGACAGTTTTCCGTGATAGTAAGATTTCTGATCCCAGCGCTTCTAGTCGTAGATTCGTGGGAATTTTCATGGGTGGAGATCCTACGATTCTCGACTCATACTATTTATATCAAGTTGATTGGACAGCGCTCCACACTTATCGAATTGTTCGTGACCCCGTGTCTGCCGTTTCCGTTTATGTGGATGGGGGACAAGTTCCTGTAATCAGCACAAATTACGACTCTTTGCGACTTCCATCATCCTCCACAAGTTTTTTGAAAGGAATCACAAGCGGCCATCAAGCCGTAGCCTTCGGTAGTTTCAATCCGCAAGAGATCGTCCGGACTCGATGGGATTTCATTAAGTATTCCATCGGCAAACTCACTTTGAGCGATCGACTTATTTCTCCCGGTCAAGTTACTAATCGGGCAAATGCTGTAGCGTCTCCCGATCATCTTTTTACTGCCAAGACTCATCAACATTTTGGCTTCCGGATTTATTCTGGTGGCACTCCTCTGGACGATTTCATGAGCGATGCGGATGTTGCTGCTTTTACTATTCTCGGCGAAGGCACTCCGCCAGTCCCGAAGACTCAAAATCTTGAGTCTAGGGGAGGGCTAACTCGTGTCGTTACTCCCGTAGAAAATATTCCGTCCGTAGATCTTGTTAATACTAAAGGATTCATTTCTGACCTTGAAGATGATATTGATGACGTTGTTACTGAACCATCAGCTACAACAGTTTCCGATGCTATTTCTGATGTTATTTCTATTGCAAATGATGTTCAATCTAAGTATAATTCACATCGCGTGCAGCCAGGTTTGCATGTATCCAATGATCTCGTAAACGCTTCGATTCTTCCAGCAGCTTTAGATCTGTCGTCGGCCATCGCACTACTCAATGAACTGAAAGCTAAATTTAACGCCCACAGGACTCAACCTGGTATTCATGATTTCGATGACAACCAAGACATAGTTACATCCGCCGATGCGACTGATATTGATTCAGCTGTCGTACTGGCAGATGACTTGATTGTTCAGTACACAGGTCATAGGAACGGCGGCCCGCTCCACATCACGCCTGATGTCACAAATATCGTGACGGCAGCTGACGCTTCCGATATTACTAGTCTGGCGATTCTCGCTGACGAAGTTCGAGTTCAAATGAGTGCCCACGTATTGGCCACATCATTCCATTTCTTCTCTGACATTCTCGATGCTGAAACGATTCTACGGATTCCGGGTCTGGGGTATGGATCGGTCCAAGCTGATCTGGTTACTGTCGAAAATCCGACCATTCCTTTGGGAATCGGGAACTCTATCGAATTTCTCACGGGTCCAAATGCTGGATCGTTCAGGGTCGTTATTGCTGTAGGTGCCGGATTCTTTACTGCATCTGCTCCTTATGCGACTCCGGATTCTTCTCCAAGTTCCTTCACTCGAATTGTCGCAGGTCAACCAGTTTTGGATTTGCCATCCATTATTGGATTGATCAATGATATGAAGCTGAAATTCAATCGGCACAGGACACTCATCGAGTCCCAAGTGGAACTGCATGAAGATCTTGACATTAGATATGCTGTTGTATCTCCAGATGCATTTGACTTGAATACCGCGATTACACTTCTCAATGAGCTCAAGTCAGAGTATAACCTTCATAGAGTTGGAAACCTTTATCATTTTGGCTTCTCCCCCGTGCTGTCAGTCAGCTCTATCGATGGACCGACCGTTACTGCTTTGACCCTTGCTGCTGATCTGTTGAATCAATTCAACATGCATTTGGTTCGACCTCGAACCCACGTGACGGAAGACATTCAAGATCATGTGTTCTTGCCCCCACCTTCTGATCTTGCCAGTCTTATTCTTACCACCAATCAGCTTAAACTCAAATTTAACATTCATCGGACGGCAGATGACGTGCACGTAACAGATGACACTGTGAATGTAGTCACATCCCCCGATGCTGTGGATTTGATTACGGCGGTGGATTTACTTAATGAGATTAGGACAAAGTATGAACTTCATAGAGTCCAGCCTGGTGTTCACGGCGGAACCGTGTTCATTAGACTAGATCCGCCATCACGTGTTTTGTATGAAGGAATGAAATTCTTCCGGACTCCGACGGGGGAACCTGGTCACGTTTCACCGTTCTCGGATGATGAAACGTGGCATATTGATGGATTTAAAGCGCAACAAGATCAGACGCTTACTTTCACTGGTGCGGCTCTTCCTGAGAATGCTCAGCTTGTTGGGAATCTGACCCCGCCGTTCAATATCGTAGGAGGAGAAACCATCACGATTCAGGTAGATCAAGCGGATCCTGTTCTCGTGACTTTCCAAGCGGGTGATACGACTTCGGGGGCTGTTGTTTCACGAATCAACTCTGCGCCGGGACTCCCTTCATCTCTTGCCTCATCTGAGATCGATGGACGCATTAGGCTTATTAGCCCGACGTCTGGTCCCTCGTCCAAAGTAATGATTCTTAGTGGTTCAGCCATTTTCTTGTTGGGACTAGACGTTCCTCAATACACGCCCTGGTTCATTTTGTCAGACGATCCCTCTTCTGTGTCCGTCACCATGATGAGTGCAGGTCCAATAGACTTCATGCGTTACGGAACTATTGGAACTACGAGAACGGCATATGAGAGCCGCTCGGGGCTCCCTGATTCTATTTCCGTCAAGTTTGAAATGACTCTTTCCATTCGAATCAATTCCGTATTCTCTCCATCCACTAATTTGGACTCAGGAATCTATGTTGGTTTTTCCGGAATTGCCGGACCTTTCGGCTTTACAGCTGGTATCGGCTTTGAAAAGCTTGGTTCATTTCGTTTCGTCAAAGTTCAAGATCTAAATTCAGGCAAAACTTTGTTCCGTCGTCCTTTTGACTGGGAAGATGGAAACTTCCACACTTATCGATTGGTGCGGGATCTCAAACGCAATTCTCTACAACTTATTATTCTCAACTGATCCCTAAGAGCCTAATCGGACGATCCGGGAAGAATGCCAGGCCCGGTCATCGTCATAACTCAGGGTCTGTCGGTCACCACCGGAGTCCCGAACTACGATGTGGTTACGGGGACCCCCGTGACCTTTTCTCTGACGTCTGCTTTCGGTATTTATGAATGGCAGTTAATTAGTCGTCCTGTCGATCACAGTTTAATAGAATCTGGGGATAATTTAGTTCCACCTTTGACGCTTCCTGCTGTTACCATCACTCCTACTTTCAAGGGTACGTATAAAGTCCGGTTTATTGCTGATGGTGGAGTAGGTCTCAACAAAATTTCAGAACTATGGTTCTACGCCAGGAACCCCGGCGATCCGGTCATTGCAGCTACTGCTACGCTTCCCCGCCGTCATCCTGCTTATACTGAAGGATCTGAAACGGGCTCCCGTGGAGCCATGACAGAACTGGATGCGTGGCTTTACGTTATTGAAGACATTTGGGATGTCGTCTTAAATACTTCGGCAGGCGCTGGTGGGGATCTTTCCGGGCCTCTCAACGATGCAGTGGTAGTGGGATTACAATCCCACCCAATAAGCGCAAGTTCTCCGTCTTCAGGAGATATCCTGGAGTGGAATGGTTCGGCTTGGACTCCAACCAATCCTGCAGTAGGAGGAGACCTTTCCGGGACTATTGCTAGTGCAACTGTTATCAAGCTTCAAGGTAGGGCGGTCGATTCGACAGCTCCTACCTCCAGTCAAGTTTTGGAATGGGATGGTTCCAAATGGGCCCCCACTACTTTGAATTTGACTCTTTCTGGAGATGTAACCGGGACTATAGGGTCTAACACCGTTGTAAAAATTCAAGGTAGGAATTTTAATTCTGCGGCTCCATCAACCGGCAATGTGGTTCTTTGGGACGGAGCACAATGGACTCCTTCTTCCCTGGCTACTGTCCCTGCAATTTTCACTTTCCCAGGTGTCACAGGGTCTCAGTCTAATTCCGGCACAGGCTCCAATACTTATAAAGGTATTGGTTGCATTGTTTTCGATCCTTCCGTAATTGCCGCTGGAGCTGGATCTTCAGGATTCACGAGGACAATCAAGTTCCGAGCGGTGTTGGAAGGAACCCCTGGCGTTACTGCCCAGGTGAAATTATTTAACGTAGACGACGCAGAAGATGTTACCGGGACGGCGTTGTCTGTGGCATCCACGACACCTTCTCGTCTTATTTCCGGGACTCTCACCGTAGGCGGTGCTGCTGGGAATATTAAAAACGCTTTGAGAACTTACGAGGTCCAACTTCAAGTCTTCACCCCCAATCCTGCGGGCGCTGGAGATGGTTGCACGTGCAAGCTCGCGCAGCTTGAGGTTCTTTACAGCTAATGGCACTCGTATTTGACATCAACTATCCTCTACCCCTGACGGGGTCTCAAGCTATGTACCGCTTCAAGCAAGCGCTCATAGCTGCAGGATGGACTACGCAGTCATCCGGAGACGGGTTGAGTGCTTTCTCTAGTTCAGGTGATATTATTACCTCCGGGAATTCAGGCGCCAATGGATTCGCAAATACAAGTGCTTGGGTTCGAATGCAATCACCTGCCGGTGCAGGTTCTCGTGAACTCATATTTCAAAGAGGTTCTTCCAATCCTGTTTGGACTTCTAAGTATTCATTTTCAGCAGGATTTACCGGCGGTTCACCAAATTCCACGACACCTGGGACTGCAACTGATAGTCAAACTCTGTTAAATGCCACTACTCTTTTCACTACTGATAATACTTATCGAATCCAGATCGCGTGTGACAATGCTGCTCCATATGGTTTTTACATGTTTGCCTACACCTTTGGCGGTCAGTTCAATTCGTCCATAACTTGTTCTCTTGTCATGGACCCTCTGCTCGCAGGATCTTATCCTGCGGCCGATAACGATCCGATGGTGTTTATTTTTGTCGGCAGCAGTGCTTTTTCCGTCGGCACTCCTGGTTCACCACTTGGGTATTTGAAGAAGGGATTGGCGGGGGAAGGATTTGTTAACATTCCCTGGATGAGAGTGGCTCTAGGGTCATCACCGATTCTGTTCCCGGGAGGAGCCGGTAATCATTCTCATTCATTCAATGAAGTGATGTTTCCCGTGTTCTACGCAAGAGATACTGGAAAAACGGCCCCTGTCGGTTGGAAAGGAGTTTCCAGTCTAATGAAAATGGTTGGACAGGCTTATGTTACTCCCACTCTTCTTTCAGTTTCTACGACACGAGATACTGTGACGGTTGGTGACATTGCTTTGCCTTGGAATGGCAGCAAAATCCTGACCTGAGGAATTATGGCATTCCATTATGACGTCAACAACGCAGCCATTACGGGGCCTCAGGCTGTCTTCAAGCTGAAGACTCTGTTGGTAGCCGCCGGATGGGTTGTCAGATCATCCGGGGACAGTCTCAGTGCTTTCAGTTCTTCCGGTGACGTCATAACTTCTGGTAACACTGGAGCGGGTGGGCTCGGGAACGGAACTGCTTGGTTCGTGATTGAGATGCCGACCATGAATGGGGTCAATCGGCAGCTCATGTTTGAGCGTAGTAACGACACTTCTTGGGTTATCAAATACTCATATTCTGCTCATTTCTCTGGTGGTTCTGCTTCCGTGCCTGCTACGGCAACTGACAGCATTAGCCTATCTAATGGGTTCAGCATTTTCCCTGGCAATAGCACGTATCGATGGAATGCAGCTGCTGATGATGCTGCTCCCTATGGATTTTGGGCTAGTCAGTTCGCTATCGGCGGAGGAAATCCGAACGGGTGCATTTGCATGTTTCCGTTGAATCAAACTGACCCGTCTGATGCAGATCCGTATGTTTTCTATATTTCGATTGTCACTTCCACTTTTTCCGCTGGAAGCGATCTTGCGGGTGGCGGAAACGGTCTTGCTGCTTATTTCCGCAAAGGACTTACAGGAGAGCGTTTTAATTCCGCTTTTACCTCTGGGGTCCCAACTTGGTGTTTTTCTTTCTACAATGGATCTTCCACCATTCCTAATAACGTCGGGCCCAATCCTCACAACGGGAACGATGACGTCTTTGATATTCCTGTCGGTTCTCCTGGACAAGTTATCTCTGGAGAAGCTCGTTGGCCTGGAGGTTTTAAAGGGATGTGTTCCTTCATGAAATGGAATGGCTCATCTAGGACCACAGGCGACACACTTTCTATCTCTTCTCCTGGTGCTAAGGATAGAATCGTGTATCGAGACGTTAATCTTCCCTGGAATGGGTCCACTCCAACGATTTAGTCATGGCTTTCTCCTATGATTCTAACACCGCGGTGACCACGAGCTGGCAACTTGTATTCAGGTTCAAAGCACTGCTAAAGCTCGTAGGTTGGATCGTGAAGTCGTCTGGGGATGGAACTACTTTTAACTCATCAGGAGACCAAATTACTAGTGCTACAACTGGCTCTGGTGGTATGGCAAATGCCAATTCATGGTTCCGAATTCAAGACCCGGGAGGTACTCGGGAATTCTGCATGCAGACAAACGGATCCATTGGGCAATGGAGAGTAAAATACTCGGCGCAGGCAAAGTTTACTGGCGGTAGTCCAAGTGCTACTGTAATGCCGACCGCTACCGATGAACAATTTTTGATCGGTACTTCAGGTACATTCGTATCTTGGATGAATAGCACTGATGCAACATATAGATGGAATGCAGCTGCTGATGCAGCTGCTCCTTATGGTTTTTGGAGTGTCGGATTTAGACCTAATTCGATTGATGGAACCACTTTAGACGGAGTTCTCGTCATGGACCCGATGGTGACGGGCACATATCCTGTCAGCGATGCGGATCCTGTGGTTCTCATTGCCAGTACGTCGGGTACTCCATTTACTTCATTAACTACTCAAAGTAACACTCAGAGAGCCTGGTACAACTACGGGCAAACTGGAGCCACATTCCAACAAATTCAAGCCATGCAATATGGGGCTTCTAGCACTCCATTAATTCCTGCACAAGCAGAAGTTTTGTTGACTTATTTCAATAAGAAATTTTCTTATCCGCTGTTCTGGGGTCGAACCACTTCAGGAAGCCAAGCCGCCCCTAACGGATGGAAAGGAATGAGTTCAATTTTCAAGTTCAACAGTTCCAGGTTTGCTACAGGAACAGCTATCGGAATCAATACTGCTCGAGACAGGATTTGTTTTGGTGATATAAACTTGCCGTGGAACGGCAGTTACCCCCTTCTCTAGGCAATATGTCGTTCATATTCCGGAAGAATATTGGTCTTGTAACGGGAGCGGGAGCTCTTTTCAATTTGAAGGAGCTTCTCAAAACCGCTGGATGGACTGTTAAATCTTCAGGGGACGGACTTAGTCTGTTCTCGAGTTCCAGTGATATTTTGACAACGGCATCTTCTGGAGCTGGAGGCCTTGGTAACGCCAACGCTTGGTTTCGCATCCAGATGCCTTCTTATCTCGGGGTTACTCGAGAAATGCTTTTACAGATGTCAGGAATTTCCAATGTTAGCACACTCACATATAGTTATTCTGCTGGGTATACAGGCGGCAGTCCTAGTGCTACTGTCATCCCTACGGCTACAGATTCTCAGAATATTCGTGGAACATTCACAGGATTCTTGAGCGATAATAGTTATCATGTAAATATGGGAGCTGATAACGCAGCTCCTTATGGATTTTTCCTCGCTATTATATCAGACGGGAACCCCGGCAGCGCTCCAGGAGGAGGAATTGTATTGGATGCAATCATGGCCAATACGGGGTCTCCAAATGACCCAGATCCCTTTGTTTGGACAGTCCCAGGTACAAACGGTTTTTCAATTGGAAACGTATCAAGTGCTTCAGGCGGTGGTGCCTGGTTTGGAAAAGGGACTCCAGCAGAAGCTTGGTCTGCTTGCAATCCATTAGGGGTTGGTAATCCTAGTGCAGGAAATTTCATGTTTCCTAATCTACTTGGAATAAATCCTCATTCTATGGACGAAGAGGTTGGCCCCGTTATCTACGGTCATAATACAACTACCTCAGAACCTATCGGGATCAAGGGCGTGGGGTATGTTATGATGTGGCACGGGATGCGGAAACAGTCTGGACAGCTATTGAGCTATCTCAGTACAGGCGACAGGATAGTCATTAGTGACGTCAATCTACCATGGGACGGAACTCCCGTAGCGGTTTAGTATGGCTGATTTTACTACTCAAGGGTGGACGTACACTGTGGCTCAGGCTAGTTATTACGCCCCTGTTGTTACTTCATATGCCTTTCCAGCCACATTCCAAGAGCCATCCACTCAAGGGCCCGTTCGAAGGATCAAAATGCGTTGGCTAGACGTAGACGCATTACCATCAATTATTTACAGAGTTTGGGTTGTTACTGACCTTCCAGATCCTACTGGAGTCTATTATACGGGAACAAAATCCGGTAGTACAGCCATTTCAGGCGCCACAGTAGAAGAAGATTACGTATCGTAAATTATGTCTGGATTCGGACAAAATGTAGGTCAGAATGTTGGTGGAGGCGGAATCCCGTATCTCACGGATCTTACTCCTCTACCAGAAGACTTCATCCCAAACGATCTTCATGTTCACTTAACGGTCGGAGTTCAAGGTTCTCTCATCGATTTATCTAAGACCAAGATTTATCTGAGCTTTTTGCTCGTATTTGATGGGTCCACTGTCACATTTACTCCCGATTTTGTGACGGGATCCAGTTTTATTTATGATGCTCCCAATAACGGATATGCGTTCGATATCCAAGTCCCATTGGTTCATCTCGAAGCCATGGCAGTGGTGGAAGTATCTACTTCCACCACTGATGGTACGGATAGCACGCAGACGTATTCATTCCGTGGAGGACCTGATTATCCTCCGACTCCATTCGGCGCGGTTATTGGTGAAATTTTCCTGAATCGATTTTCAGGTGAATCGCAGGAGGGTCTTCTCTCAGGTTCTCAAGGGCTTGTTTTCATGTCTCCAGCCCTTCAAACTGCAAATTCCGGCAACGAAGTCGATATTGACTCTTTGGAATCAAGAGTCATAACTTCTGATCCGTATGAGCTGGCCCAAACACCTAATCCGAGGCCTTTCCTGGTGGGACCGCCATTACCAGTCCCCCCAATTTCTCCTCCTCCGTTCCCGCCCCAATTTTCCGACAGCTATATTCCTGTTCTCAATGACCCGAATTATGCCTTAATGAACACCAAACCGACTGTTCGGGGAGTCATGTTTGACTCCGTTTCTTTGGAGACTTCGGTGATTCTCTATTAGCGACTTTGAGATTGCTATCCGGTAGGGTTTCCCATGGAATCCCGCTGGACAGTCTATTGCCACATTCATGCTGCCACTGGCCGCCGTTACGTCGGTTTGACGAAGAAGACGCTTCTTCAGCGCTGGAATCAGCACGTCTACACGGCGAACCGAACGAAGGTCGGGAAGGGCGTTTCCCACTTCGCGAATGCCATCCGTGCGTATGGCAAGGAAGCCTTCTCGCATGAAGTTCTAGGATTTTGCAATACTCTAGAAGAGGCTAATCTTTTAGAAGAGGACCGAATTGAATTTTACGACACGAGAAACCCCGCTAAGGGTTTCAATCTCGTTAAAGGCGGATCTCATGTTCCGCATCCGATCAAGAATCCGTGGGATCGAATAGAATACCGAGAGAAGGCTCTCGAAAATTTAAAAAATATTCACCAACTATCTCAGACTGCTGAAGCCCGGTTTAAAAGAAAGTCCACGTTCCAAACTTCTGAATCTCGTTCTAAACGTTCCGATTCTTCTAAAGAAACGCGGATGAGGCCAGAAGTTAAATCTCGGTGTGATGGGACTTTTTCCGGTAAACATCATAAATACGAAACCAAGAAGAAAATAGCATCTTCGCTTCTTGGTAGGAAACTGAGTGAAGCCCACTGCGCCAAAATTAGCGCGATCGTCGGTTCTCGTGATCAACATATTATCGAAAGAATAGCATCATCCAATACGGGACGGAAACAGTCCACTGAATCCAAAGTTAAGATTCGAGCCATCAATGAAGAAAAGAGGCGCATACGAGCGCTATTGCAAGAAAGGTTTTGTAGAAAGCATGGCCTAGTTCCTATCAATGAATGCCATCAGGTCCAGAAACGCGGACATCCGTATATAATTTGCGGGGTTTGTTATTCAGAACAGAAAATTAGGAGTGCTATCAAACAAAGAGAACGCCGTAGGAAGGCGAAATTCCAGTGATTTTTATACGTGTTCTTCTTTTAAGACACTCATGGGATGGTAGGGTCGATAGGAGAACCGGATGATCCAGCAAAAATTCAAGAAGGCGAAGGATGCCGCATTCTCCTTTGTCCTCAAGACCCTGCTACATGACCACTATTACGGTTGCAAAATCAAAGGTGAGATCTTCTGGGAGCTCCGAGATGCCCAGACCGGGGTTACCAAAGGCGGCAAACTGAATGTTGTGACATTGGATGCAAGTATCTTGATTGCTCGTCTCATGAAGGGAACTGGGGCCCCAATTGCCCATCAATGTGAACCTAACTTTGGGGTATTCGCTCTGGCCGTTGGTACGGGCGATATTGGCTGGAATCCGCTCAATCCACCTCCTGCAACGAATACTCAACGGTCCCTTTTCAATGAATTGGCACGTAAACAAATCGCCACAACTAGTTTCATTGATGGAGATGGAGCCATTTCTGGTGTTCCGACGAATGTTGTAGATTTTACGACAACGTATTCCGAGTCCGAAGCTGTCGGCGTTCTCACTGAAATGGGGCTCCTTGGGGGCGACGTCGACACTAATATGTCTGTTACAAATCCTGTCCTTCCTCCAAATGGAACCTACGATCCAACAGTCAACTTGGTCGGAAAGGACACTCTTGTAAATTATGTAACCTTTCCGGCTATATCCAAGCCCCCGACTAGCACTCTTAGCTGGACTTGGCGTCTTACCTTTTAGTAAACATCAAAGACCGGTTGGCGATGCATTTGTCTTTTTTGCGCGCCATCCCATCGTGCTAGTTGAACTTCCTGTCTGGTAGGATGAAGGGAGTTCTTATTGTCCTCGGTGGGTAGGAAGACGGATGGCCTACAAGGATCTCGGACCGAACGTTTCGCAAAAACCGCAGGCCATCGTGCCTGGTGGCGGCCAATTCACGGCTGAGGACCATTCATTTGAACAGGTCGTTTTCCAAACTAACAAGCCAATTGCCGATTGGGAACTGAATCTCCAATCCGAAATTTTCGGCGCTTCTGGTCAGAGGCTTCTGACTCAGAAAAGCATGCCATCGTGCTTTCTGACGGGAGATTTCTTAGAGACTTCCGATGAAACTGGTTCATATTCCTTCTTAACACCGGATCCTCCCGCTGCAACTACTGCCAATCAATTCCAACTAGCAGCTGCAGATCTGAACGTTAATGGTTGGTTGGTGAGATTTGATCTCACCGCCAGTGCAACCATTGGCGTGAATCTCCTTCAGCTCCCGGCACCTCCGGTGGGGGCGAACACGACTCGGACAGATTTTGTTTTTCTTGAAGTTTGGCGAGCTCTCGTATCGCCCGGAATCCCAGATAACAAAAGTCCGACTGGTCAAATTCTGAGGTACGGGAATGCTAAAGCATCAGATTCGTTCCCACCAGGGAACGAAAATCTTGCTGATGATCTTATCGATCCCAATTTTGCGGCAATGACCGTTCCCATCATGGAAACGACTCGCCGAGTCCAAATTCAATATCGCTATCGGGTTGTATCAGGAATTGATTTGTCCACTTATCCGGATGGACTAGATTCTCCTGCTCTGTTTGCTAACACAGTTCCGTATCTCGGTGGATCAACCGTAGATGGAAATGTGACTGCATTCAATTATATTCCATCTACGGTTGATGCAGGTTTGTGGGTGGCTGGCAATGGGACTCCGGGGTCTGTAACAACTCTTGGGACCGTCGACGGTTTCATATACGCGATCCCCATTTGTGCTGTTTTCCGAAGAAACAGCTCGGCTTTCCAACGAAGCTCCAATATGAATGGAGCTGGTTTGATGGCTTCGGGTGTTTCCGGTCGACCGGATGGTCTTTATGCTGATCAAATAGTTGCTTCGGATATCCTGGATCTTCGTAAAGGTGTGACTAATTCTTGGGAAGAAGTCATGGAGAAGGCCCTTCAACAGGTCTTCGATAACACCATGACTACTCATCAAGAAATTACTGCAACAGGTCCAGGTGGGACTTCTATTTTCGCTAAAGCGTCTATCGGGGTCGGAAACCATATTGGGACTTCGGACTCTGTTCGCCGATATTTCACCGATAGAAGCTACAGTGAATCGATTGTCGCTAAGCATGATGTCGTTGGAGCTACTTCAACTGTCAGTTTTAATTTATCTGCCATTACTTTATCTTGGGATTCGTCCCCTGTTAACCTCTTGTCTTTGAGTCCTACGGGGACAAATATAGTCACAGTTCTATCAGTCCGTATTACGGACACAACGGCCCATACGGATCATTGGGCTTTGAGCATTGGTAGTCCTCTCGTCACGTCGATGAATTTCCATGTGGCAGTTGGTCCTGCTATTGATGAAGTCACAATCACATTTGATGTTCCGATTTCCAATGTAACCGTATACGCAGATCTTGTAATCGAATACCCGGCAGACAATGGTGTCAACCGGAATATGCTGAGTGCTTACCAATTCTGGATGTCTCCTGTTGGAGCACCAGCGTGGATTGATCAAACTGGGTGGACGGCCACTTCCGATCCCAACAGGTCTAGTCTTCCTACCACTAGCTGGTGGATAGACCCAGGTCATCGAGAATTGGCAGTCCAGATGACTTCTGTTACTCAGACGAATACCTTCTACACAGCAGAAGGGAACATCTTATTCGTTTGGGAGAGGCTTAATGGTGACCCAGTTACAATTAATGATGGTGTTAATCCTATCTATAACACCACAAATTATTTTTCTCTCATGCATTCCGTGATCATTTTGACAGGCGCCATTACGATTCCTGCAGGATCAGCAGTCACGGTTACATACAAAGCTATCAGAGCTCTCCCTCCAGTAGCTGCAGCTCCATTTGACTCTTTCCAATTGTTTTATCAGTCAGCTGCTATTCAATCCCTTCCCGTTCCGGCGGGGAGTCAGACTCTCAGTATTACACCTCGAAAGATTGGGAAGAGTTTATACGTTATTACAAATGGCTCCGGTTCTCCGGATGCTGGATTTCCGTACGCTGCTGCTAGTTCTCAAATTCCGGTAGGACTTCTGCCGTCCGGGAATTATCCGGAGAGCCGGCTTGATACCCCAAATTCCATCACGATGATCGGGTTCGGGATTAATACCGGTTTCGTGCAAGTGGTAGCCAACGTTCCATATTCTCCTAGTCCCGGCCAAGTTACTCTATACAGCAGTGGACTGGACACAACAGTCGACGGAGATAACCGGAATTTCTGGCCGAAATCTGATAACGGACTTACTCCTATTTATTCACCAATTGCATATGGCCCTCCTTTGGCAAATAATCAACGACATAAGGTTGTGTTGCCAGTCCTCATGGAGCTAAGGCAGGATTTCCCATCCATTGGTCGCAAAGGAACTCTTGTTCTAGTGATTGTGACTAGGTGGTTGGAGTATGACAATCAAAACAGTGTGAGTTTGACTTCTACTCCCGGAGATACTTGCGCAGCAGTATACAAAGTCCGCGGTAATCTCATGAATCCGAAGAGGAGTAATCCATAATGCCTCTTCCCGTTTCCAATGGGCTTTCCGCCAATCTAGGACTTCTTATTGGGCCCCCGGGTCCTCAAGGTCCTCCGGGGGCCGTGACTGGGTCAGCTGGAGGTGATCTTGGTGGTTCTTACCCCAATCCCAACGTCCTCAAGATTAACGGAACAACCGTCCCTACGACCTCTGCACCTGATGTTGGGAAAGCGCTGACTGTTACCGGGGCAGGAGCTGCAGCTTGGCAAACTGCCACTGGTTTTACAGCTGGTGGAGATCTTTCCGGCAGCAATACAAATCAGACGGTCATAAAAATCAATGGTACTACCATCCCAGTAACGGCCGGTGGCGATGTTGGGAAAGCTCTAGTCGTAACGGGTGCCGGATCCGCTACGTGGCAAACCGTAAGTGGTGGTGGTGCTGATGCAACGGTTTGGGCTTATGACGGAACCGGTCAGGCAACAATCAATGTTTCAGGGAAAACCTACGCCACTATTGGAACCGAAGAAACATCTACTCATCCAGAATTTGACATTAATTTGATTGGCTCTACTCCCACGACTCATGGTCGAGTCAATATTAGTGAGAATAATGCCAACCCGTTCGTTGATATTTTCGCTGGCGATGATTCATTTCCATACGCGGAAATCAAGGTCCAGAAATTCGGCGCCACTCGTGGCAGTATTGACATGATTAGTTCAGGAGGTATTAACGGGTACATCCAGATGGGCTTTTATGGAATTGGAGATACCCCGCGCGATGCTGCAACTTCGTACATGTATATGGGATATATCGGCGGGTTCTCGACTTCAGTATCTGGAATTGAAGTTAATAAGATGGGGATGTGGACCGTCCCTTATACTCAAAATTCTTCTGCAGCATTTGGATTCCCTAACGCTGATGGTGCACAGAGCAACTTCCATCGGTTCATACTAGATCAAGCTTCAACAACTATCGGTGCCGTCAATATGGCCAATGGGCAGATGGTGGCCATTGAAATTGTCCAAGATGCTACTGGAGGCAGAACAGTGTCATTCGCTTCCATTTTCAATTTTGGACCGCTTTCCCATACTGTCAGCTCAGGTGCCAACAGTCATACTATGCTGTTAGGCTTCTACAACAGTAGCACCGGTAAAATAAACGTCATAGTGTTCTCTGCTGGTTATTGATATGACCAAGATTTTGGTTGATTCTCAAACAAACAAAATTCGAGGCACTTACCTGGCGCCTTTAAATTTTTCTATTTCCGGACGATATGTTATTGATGTCCCTGACAGTGTGGGGGTCCAAGCTTCTACAGATTCCGTTTCCGATCTCATCAGCGCCAAGACGACTGCTTTCATTCAATCTCAGGGGATGGTAGATGGTTTGAATGACGAATTGTTAACTACTCCAAATATCGATTCCACTAAATCGTATCGATATGGAGTGGGTCCTAATAAAAGAAGCTTGATCCTCCAACAAGGATGGATCACAACTAATATTTTGACCATAACTCCCGCTTTTACGCAGATTTTTGCTCATTGGTATGCGTTTTTGTTTTTTCCTTCGACGGAACCTACTAACGCACCATCCACTCCTGCGCCTCCAGCTCTTTACAACTGGGATACAGTCACAAGCATGTTTACGGATTTTGATCCGAACATATTTTTGGCTGAAGTTAGAGATACCACTGATACTTCGACGCTTTTTACTCTTAGCCCAGATGTGAAGGTTCCATTTGCTGGGGGTCCAAATTTCAACTTTAGACTCCGTTTCACAAACAACGACCCGAACCATATTTGGTATTTATCTGACTGGACGTTTCTTTATCAATGACCGGGTATGGTGGGCGTAGGCCGTTCATGGGGCGGTAATGCAGACCGTCTCTTTGAGCACGGTCAAGATGACGGAGTCAACCTGAGATGCCGCCGAACCCTCTAGGCCCTGGAGTCACCCGGTTCATTGATGACCGGGATAAGCAACTTGCTGCAGTTGTCTTCCAGGGAAATAAGCCCCCTCTTGACTCCGAGCTCAACCTCGCTGCTCTGATCGACCTTGAGTCCCGAGCGGAGGAAGTTAGATCTCGAGTCGCTTCGGGTTGGCTCATGAATGAAGCATCCCCTCGGGGAGACTTCATTACTCAACAAAGTTATTCTAATCTATTTTACTTTGGCAGGAATTCTCCTCAAGAGATTCGTGATGTTACATGGGCTATTGTAAATGGTTGGCCGGTTCCTGTCACGGGGACTCGCACTGGACAGCCGCCTCTTGCGGCGGATAACGTTGATAGTTGGAATCGAATTCAACTAAACCCACCGAATACTTCAACAGGCGGGAATCAAGCGGAATTTGTGTTCCTGGAAGCTTGGCTCGCGCGTATCGATGTTGATCCGGCGCCTCCTGGCGTTGCGCCTGGCAAACCTCAACGTGGTTTCATTTACAAGTTCGGGAATGTGGAAGGCGGGTTCTCTTTCCTCCCTGATGATTTGATTGATCCTGATGTCAATTTTGAAACCACGAAGAGGGTTCAGGTTCAGTATAGAATTCGTGTTGTCACCAATGTCAACATTGCCCAGAATCCAGATGGATTCGATCCATCGCTCGTATTTGCTCAAGGCCTCCTGAGTGTCCCTAGTGCTGTTCCTTTCACCAACATGCGGCAGCTCTTGGGAGATCCTGGTCTTTGGAGGGCTGGGTCGGGAGACCCGACTACTTTCGGGACTGTGGATGGATATTCGTATGCCATCCCTATTTGCGTTGTGTTCCGAAGGAATGGGGCGGGTTTTTCAGATGTAGGCAACCTTGCAGGTGCCTTCAACCGGAATAGTAAGGCCACGACTCGTGATGGTGCAACCGTCTACACTAACACAGTCCTGTTGCCGAATGACATCGTAGAGACTGACGTTCAGTTCACGTTGACGAGCATTTCCGGAACTGTGCTCTCCACGATGAACAATTTCGGTGAAGCATATTTTAAGATCAACCAAGAAATTGTCCGTGTTAATAACATCACACAAACGAGTCCTACATCCTTCGTTGTTACAATGGATCGTGGTCAGCTTCAAACCACAGTCCGATCTCATAAGCAAGGGACTCCAGTAATCCTGTACACTGTTCGGCCGGATGGACTTTTCGCGGACCAGATCACTTCCACCGACATTCTCGACCTTCGCCATTCTGTAGCCGATAAATTCGATTATGAAGCAATGTTGGAGACTGCTCTAACACAGCTCATGAAGGGGAACCTTCGTACGGCGTGGAAGAGGTACGGATCAACCAATTCTGCTGGCACTGTTGTTTTCTACGGAGATCGGATTACTGATGGGACTATCTTTGTCGGAGGTCTGACAAGGCTAGATGGACCCAATGGTAATCGGAGAATGTTCTCGGATGCCGTTGTTACTGAAAGGTATGACGTCCCGGTTCAAGTTCCATCTAATTCCAATGCCATTGATGACAGCATTGAAGTAGCAGTCAGCCCATATACTGTCAATGTGGAATGGACTGCGGCAGCTCCGGGTCGTGGTCCCGGCTTCCGACTCAACGGTTCGACGCCTTGGTGGTATGTCGGCGATCAAATCACTATTGGTCTGGATGAATTCAAAGTAGGTATGCCGGTTTCTGATTCAGATCAGGTCCGATTCGTACTACCGTCCGAGGATCCTGACGCTGTTCTAATCAGATTTGAAGGAATGACGACGGACCCCAATGGTGGGGTTCCCACTGCGCCTCCTTTAATGACTTCTCCCACTTCTACCAATCCGAATTTGGTTACTTTGGGTGCAAGGATTCTGAAGCATGGTCAAGGACTGAATGTTTCATTAGATGGTTCTGGGAATCTTGTAATTGATATTATTGGGGTATTCGGCCCTAATACTCCTGGATCATTACTACAAGAGTTCACGGATGCAGTTCCGACGCCTCCCAGCACAGATTTAGCAACTAAAACTGTCATGCATGTGCAGTTTGCAGTTGTGTACGGAGCAGGCCGAGGGTTATCTCATAGGCCAGATTACGTACACACTGTTCATTATCGTGGCAGTCCGACGAACTCTTCGAAAGTTATCCTCCGTCCCGGTCTTTCAGATCGGAATCGCATGATTCCTACATATCTAAGTGATTCCCCGTACGTTCAAACCGGGATCAACAGAGATGTTGCTAAAACTTCTGAGGTCATGATCGACCCAGGGTCTAAGACGGTCTATGCGGCTCCTTACAGGAATGTTTTAGTTCCTGCGCTCCTTGTTAGAGATGGTTCCCAGCTCAATTGGTATGGGGTTGTTCCCACTTTCCAAGGGGCTATGCCTCATTTGAATCAAGCGGGGAATACTACAGTTCATACGGTAGTAGACCCTCTCAACCTGTTCTTCGTAGGCGTTTCAACTAGGTACGCTGAAATCGACATGGCCTTCCTTCCGAGGCCTGGTCTGCATCATGTACCTATCGTTCCAGTTACGAATGCAGTGTTTCCTTCAGGAATTAACTGCATCATGATGTCGAAGGAAGGTCCATTTGGAGGTGTAGACAGCTCCGACTGGAATAGGAACCTGGTCAGCTATCCAAGTACGGCTGGTTATTATATTGTAACTCCTGTAGTTGGAGAAACTTATGGAACTGGAACACTGCCTTCAGTATTCGGGCAAAAATACTCAAATAAGCGAATTCCAGGTTCAGGCGGCGGCATTTTCCGTGGGATTCAGTTCCCTCCATTTTATGGTCCTGCTCGTATTACGGGGGTTTACAAGAGGAATACGACGGGTCCTGGCCCCTATCCCACTGTGCCAGCGGCTTCTCCTTTTAGCACTGATCGCAAATTTGTAGGAGGAGCCGGAACAGATACGAATCTTCTCAAAGATGACTTTGATGGTCCAACGTTCCTATTGGAAGTTGGAGACAACGGTGACATTACGTTCGTCTTGAATGCTGATGTTATCGATTTCTCGAAGGCTCCATCTGGAACCACATTTGATAACTCCGAATTCCTGGTTGAGTGCACTCTCTTCGGATTCGATCGCGGGTTTTTGCAAACCAACGGTCGGATCCTTGGAGCCAGAACCAGTGGTGGTGGAAGCATTGAAGCTCCGATTAACACTTTTACTTCCACTGGCGACAATAAGATCGGGATCATTACTCCTGCACCCATGTCTGTGGACTCGGTCAATAACGAACTGACCGTTTATTACAGTCGGTCTCCGTATCAAGGAGATATCTTTGGTACGCAATCCGCTTATTCCGACGACGTTTATCGGTTAGGACCGCTGGCGTTGTCCGAGTCTAATAGTATTCAGGCAAATCCTGTTGGACCTGTAAACACGCTCGCGTTCAATAATAAAGCTGGATTTGAAGTCCTGGCGTCCAGGAATTTTGTCACTTCTCTTGGCACCGGAAGGCTTTCAGGATCTAATCCAATTCCTCTGCTCAATACGGTAGAAAATCCCAGCCAGCCGCCTGATTATGCGGGAACAATTGTAGATTTGAACCGCAGGTACTCTGCCAATAGGACCGGTTATGAAGATTGGTCCACCCCAAGATTCCCCGTAGTTGTACCAGATGGGGGTTTTGTTGCCAGGCCTTCTACGGTTCGTTTGGCTATTTCTGAGGTATTTGACCGCGATGTTCATCCTGAATTTGCAGGATGCACGGTCAATCTTCCGCTCGGAATTTGGTTCCGCGATAAGGACTTCGTCGGTAAGTCCCTCTATCAAACCCGCAGTACAAGCGGTGTTGGAATCATCCCCATGGGAACTCTTTCATTCCCTGCTTTCCAGGCCTCCAATCCTCCGATCGGCTCCGGGCAGTCCACTTGGGAGGGAACTGAATTCCTCTGTGGTCATGCATCAGGCACATCTGGTGTGGGCGGAGAGTCCATCATAAAGGTAGACGGAACGAACAGTTTCTCAGATGTCGTCAACTTCAAGACCACTCGTGGTGGAGCGGCTTGGTCTGTTACCGGGCCGTGGCCAGGCGGAGTAATTTCTGCCAAGCTTCCTCGAGCTCGACCCAACATTGAAGCGGGTTCGGTTCTCGCTGGTGTGGCGTATTTAGTGAAATCCCATCCGGAAGTGGTTTCTTCTGTTGAAGTCCACGCTGGGTTCGAATTGCAGATGATAGTCGTGACTCACGCAATGCCGTCTTATTTCCGTGATACTGATGTCGTCCATTCAGCTAATGGGACGAATGAAGGTTATACGGCTGTGGACAGGTTCAGAGTGTGGGGGCGTCCCTTGGAGAAGCGTCGTCGGAACATTGATCTGACTCAAATTCCGACGGAGCCCCCGGTATTCGTAAACAATATTTACGATAATCCGATTTTCTTTGGGTCCAGTGACATTAGTTTGACTTCGGTGAAGCAGGAAACTCTACCTGTGACTACCAATGGTCAGACTGCGTTTTCTCTCAGTCTTAGGCCCGTTGATCCGACTACAGTTATTATGTGGATTAATGGTGTCAAGCAAGCATACGGACTGAATTACACCGTTGATGGAATCACAAATCAAGACTTGACGTATATCCCAGATCCTCCAACTGCTCCAAACCTCATCGTCACTGACGTGGTGGAAGTCTGGTACGTACTCCTGTGAATACTCTTTTGATCTATTCTAGGTCTATAGTGCGTTTTGCTGTGACGGGAGCATCATGACCAGGCCTCGCGCGCAACAAATTGATGACCTTCAGCTTAGGTTTTCACGCCATACCGTTCCGTTCCACACGGGGCCGGTCTGGAATCTCACTGGAGGCCAGTATAACGGCTTCCTGAACGACACCGTCAGTCAAATTGTTGACGGTGCTGCTCTGGATGTTGGTGCTTACCTCACTGGTCTGAACAACGAACCATTCTTTGGAGCTGGAACTGGAAATCAATTTTCCATTACCATGCCCAATGTCAATAGTGGTAATCCCATTGTTGTCACGATTCAGGCTGGTGATTTTGTAACTCTTTCATCTATTTCGGTTTTGACAGCCTCCCGCATTGCAGCACGTATCAATGCTACTCTTGCGGGATTCGGCGTCACTGTAAATGCTGCTAGTAATAATAACGGACGGCTTCAAATTCGAAGCGCTCATGGTAGTAATTTCACTACTGGCGATGATGCGTTTGTTACTATTACTGATGTTACCCCCGGAATTGTTCAGATTCTTGGTTATGGACTTGTAACCACGGCCACTGCTACGGGGTTTTCCGGGCCTCGACGAGGGATTAATTCAAATACTCCTGATGGTAGGGGAGGAACAGTCCAAGCTCGTTACAGTCCCCGTGAACAAATCCTGCTCACAGCTCCTTTGCAGATGTTGTCGACAGGGTTCAGGACTCTCGTTCCCAATATTGGACCCGCACAGCCAGTTTACGCTAGGTTACGTTGGAGTCCGCAGAAGCCTTACGATCCTCATCAGGCATACACTCCAACTTGGCAGCTTTCTTGGTTCACTACGGGACCCGTACCCGCTTCCATCACCACTACTCAGAGCAATTTCACATCTCTGGGCCCCGGCGATGTTCTTCGAATTGTCGTAGCTGATCCTGATACCAGCTACTCAGTTACAGTAGACACAGCTTTCGGGACCATTACTTCCGTTCAAGATGTCATTAATGCCATCAATCAATCATGGCATAACGCTACGGACGGCTTCGGAACGGGCGCTGGACGCGCTATTGTCACATCTAATGTACCCGAACCATATAACTTTACCAATACTAGTAACTTTCAACTGATTCTCAACAATAACGCTCCGATCGTCATTAATCTGGGTCCGGAGACTACCGCAGAGGACGTAGCGGCAACAGTTACTGCAGCCATTGCTGCGGCTTCTCAAGCGGCTCAAGGAACATGTTCTGCCGTTACAATTAACGGTCAGAAGTTTGTAGAAATTCGGAGCACCAGTATTGACGGGACTGTGTCCTCCGTCATTCTACAACTCAATCCTAACCAGAATCTCAGTGCACTCAATACTCTCGGGATCATTCCTGGTGAGTACCACGGGAGTGTTCTTGCCACCCTTTATGGTGGAGCTGAAATCACACTGTCTGGACTTTATAGGAACCCAGATTTAACTAGCACGATTTCAGTTAGTAATCTGAGTGGGACACCCCTAGCCAAGATGGGTCTAACGGCGGGGGTATACTCTAACTCGGTTGGAGAAGAACCCGCCACCCCTCCATCTAATGATTTCGATACGGGTCTGGACATTCTCATTCCAGAAGTAATGGAATTTGGAGAGGTCCCCGCGAACGAAGAAAAGACTTCCGAAGATTTCTTCTCCAACCGGCAGGAAATTCCTGCCAACCCTAATGATGGTATCCAAAACATCGGTAGATTTGCCGGTCTGAACAATCAAGGCAAAATCCCTGCGGGGGTCCTTGAAATTTTCCAACGATTCATTCAAGCTGCCAGTATTCAGCTCGGTGCTGATGTAACTCCTTCTGCGGTTGCGCTTGCTCCCAGAATTCTGACTCCCCATTCGGTCTCGTCTGGTCAGTATACCCTGATTTGGGAATCCATTGCGATTCCTGCTCCTGCCATTCCCACAGATGTTGCATTTCGTCTGTATACAGACGACAGTGGAAGAATGATCTTTACGGTCAACGCCAAATGGAATGGAACGGCGTACGCTAAAGATGTTGCTTCATTGGCCGCTACGAAACTCTCATTGGCTCCAGGGAATGATTCCGGAAGCCAACATTTCATGGACGTTGCTACCCGTGGTCGTCTATCTGCGGGTACATGGAACGAAAGTAACTGGGATCAACACGCTGTCCGTCTTAGCGTCTTCGACGTTGCCGACACTGAGTGGTCTGCAGAACTCGGATCCAAAACTGCTCTTGCATGTCTTACCGGACCTCTTCTGTTCCGAGATCAAAACACCGTCGATCCGGTTCAACTTACGAATTCCGTAGGTTCGGATAATGCTGAAAATCTCCACGTTCTAGATAATGCTGACCCAGATCCTACTCCGACGCTATTTAAGCGTGTTAACGCAAAATGGACTGTCACATGCGGTGACGGGAACATTAGCTTTGGTGATTTCAACGGTGTAAATGCTATCCAGCAAGCTATTGCTTTCTGGAATTCCAGCACCCCATTCAATCATATTCGAATCCAAGTCAAGAGCGGCATTTACAATATCAATACGGGTGTTGGTGCTATTTCTATCGCTGATGGTAAAGGCGTTGTCATTGAAGGAATGCATAGGGACGGCGTCGTCATTAATGTGACGGATGGCGTGACTCCCGCCATCCAATTCGGGACAGGAGTATCAGGAGCCAATGTTTGGCTCAAGAATCTTACTATTAGTCATGCTGGTCCCCCCTTCGCTCGTGTAGATGTCAACAAAAACGTCATTTTGGTCGCTGAAGACGTTCTATTTTCAGGCACCGTCTTGCAAATTACGGATGGCGGTGCATATAATCTCATCCGTTGTGTATTCAATACTGGTAATGCTAGTGCCGACAAACCTTGCATTACCATGACGATGGGTAATGGGCTCGTCCATGGCCCTTTCAAGGCGTTAGACTGTACCTTCAACGTTGGTCAAAATCAGCCGGCGTTGAAGCTCGTTTCAGCCAGTGCTGTCGTTCCTCTCACCCTTATTGGTGACATCGAATACGAACGATGCTCGTTCAATTTAATGTCGACTACGGGTGTTGGCGGGAACTTGGTAGGAAATTGCGGAGTCATTGATGTTGACCCCGCCGGATCTGATGCCACTGCCTTGACCGGGGTAGCAGTAAGTCGGCTTCTCTACAGGAACTGCCAAGTCGTCGCAAATGTTAATGGTGGCATCAATTCCATCCTCATCCATTTGCAACCTCAGACAAATGGTCAGAATGCTGGAACTGGATATCTAGCCGTTCACAGACTTGAAATTGAAGGAGGTCGGTGGTTCTGCACGGCAGTCCCGACTTTCTTCAATCCATTCACTATTTCGGATGTCGGAGGCGCCGACCTGATCCAGCCTGGGTCTTATGGTGATGGTCAGGGCGGTGTGTTCATTCGGAATGTGACTATGGGCTTCGACAGGGGGGCTCCAGGAGCTACAGTTTCCGGAACCATGACTGCTGATTCCAAGCTTTGGTGGCTTGGTGCAGTTGGTGATGTCATCAACGCCAACGCATGGTCAGCATTTGCAATCAATGCGTTCCATATTGAAATGAATGGAGTCCAATTCCAAGGTTGCCCTCAGCTTGGTGCTTCGGGTGATCTTATTGTGCGGTGGTCTGAACTCGTGATGAAGGATGTTTCAATTCGGGATTACGTATTGGGTGGGATTGGAGGCCAACCCTTCCACAGGTTGAGGCTACGACCTCGTGTTGCCAGCGGTGTTCCGAACGTCTTCTACGCTAACATTGATGGTTTGCGTATGACGGGGACCACGGCATCGACCGGAGACTGGGCACAATCTGCAATTGTGATTTTGGAACCTTGGGACTCCACGTTGTTTAGTCCCAGTCCTTTGGCCGGAATCAACATCATTAATTCAGTTATTCAGCTATACCGTCAACCCGGATTCGCACCGGCTCAAACCCAAGCTTGGGGATTCTTAATCCCATCCGTGGCTACCGGTTCGCTATACACCGGTTCCTCCAATTTTGCTAGTAACTTGACAATTGAAAATTGTCATGTCAGCGAAGCCAGAGTTGGCATGGGCTTCAATATGTTCGTTGCAGATTCCGCCGTATCTCAGATTCGATTTCTCAATAATCATATCATCGACTGTTCCAACAGCGGAATTGCTGCTGCTTCTGCTGGAATTGGAAACTGGTTTAACGTGTCTATCAACGGAAATCTCATCACGAATTGCGGACAATTCTTCAATGTCCCCGGTATTTACATGAGTTTGGTTGGATCAGGCGATAGCGCTCCATTCGAAATTCTGGACAATCTTTGTTACGGAAACAACACGTCGACGGTTCAGATTCAATTCGAAATTCCTGCTGGAGGCATTGCCAATAACAAACCTCATGGACTGATCATGGGGAATGACGTTCGGAATGGTAATACTGGAGGCCACATTAAAGTCAATCAGCTTGATGCCGGAAGTCTTCAGGTAGCATTGACGACTCCATCGAGTGTGAGCACTCTCGGTCTCCGCGGGTGCGAGACTGGTTACAGCATTACAGTGATCGGAGACCGAGTATTTACTTCCGGTAACGCAATGCTCCATAACATTGCTACTTTGGAAACTCCGTAAATACCAAACACCCTTTCGTAGAACTGATTATCCTAAAGGAGGATACGGTTCATGAATCAGGGTTTGTTTTTGGTTTCCATTTTGGTTTCGGTGGTCCTCGGGTGTGGTGATCCTGGAACGAGTGACTTGTTCCAAACCAAGCCCACGTCCGCCGGGTCAGGGTCTCCTGGGTCGGGCGGAGGCAATGCTGGCGGAGGTAATTCGGACTCTTCTGGTGGAGCTATGGCTTCATCTGCGAACTCCACGGGTTCTACGGGTTCTTCTGGTGGCGCCAGTAATTCGGGAAGTGGTACCGGCGTGTCCTCCGGAAGTGGCGGTGGCGGTGGCGGTGGCGGTGGCGGTGGCGGTTCCGGAGTTGGCGGTTCCAGCGGAACGGGATGTGTGCCCGATGGGTGCCCGAGTCCTGCGTATTGCGGGGCTTGGGACGACGGGTGCGGCAACACCGTACAATGCAACCCGTGTTCAGGTTCGGATACTTGCGGGGCTGATCATCAGTGCCATCAGTGCGTTCCGACTCAGACTCCGAACGTAGTCTGCCAATCCAACAATTGTGGCAGCTACATCGATGACTGCGGTCATACGCAGAACTGCGTTCCGCAGCCCAACTCAAATGGGCAGTGCCAACGTTTGGTTGATGGAGTTTTCGTCATCGAGTTGCAATACTGCACTTCTGGCGATCCTCCGTACGTCCCTTACGCCAATCCTCCGCCGAATTGGGCACACGTGGGCATTTGCGAAGGATGCTACCGTGACTCCGGGTTTGACGGATTCTGTGGGACGGCCGGAAATGGATATGCCTGCCCGGCTTCGTACGCCAACAATACTCAAGACACCTACGAAACCGACATCGACTGCGGTGGAGTCAACCCGGCAAGGTGTGATGTTGGACAGGGATGTCTATACGACAGCGATTGTCTGGAAAATAAGTGCAATGCAGGAATCTGCGTTCACACCACGCAGTCCAACCCTGGATGCCAAAACCTGAAACAGGTCATTTCAGGCAAGGACGTGATGTGTTGCCCATAGGGCAATTACTTCGTCGAAGACGAGATCATTGGCGATTGGCTTTTTAGAAGCGCAATCTGCTGTACGAATAAATCATATCCCTTCGGCTTCACTGCAGCCGTCAATTTACCAGTCGAAGGTTTTGCACTGTACGTGTTTACAACAGCGTGGAGAGCATCGATTGCTGCCATGAGATCCGTCACGAGCTTGCTCAAATCCGGATTAGGCTGATTGGCGTCAGCTGCTACTTTTACTGCTGATTGGAGTGCCGCTACGGCGGAGTTCACCTTCAACAGTGCTTCATCCCAATCGGCTTGAGCCTTGGCTTGAGCATCAGTCGGAAGCGCTTGCTTGACTTGGCCGAAGACAAGAGTACCGACAGAGATGATTGTCTCTACGATTTGGATGACATTCTGAATCTGACCGACAGGATCCTTCTTGAAGTTACTGATCCAAGAACTACATCCGGCTGTAGAAAGGCCCAAAGTAGGTACGGACGTGACGATCAAGACGGATGCGATGGCAGATCGGAAGTTCCGGTTCATACCGGATGGGTTCTAGAAAGAGCCCATCATGCCATCGGCTCTCTGTAAGATGTGAAGATATGCAAGAGATCTTGGGGAAGCTCCGTCAGCTTCGGTCGGCTCAAGATTTGAAATTGAAGCCATCACCATATCTTAAATCAGTGTATCACGACGAGACCGAAGAACGTCCTGTCCAAATTAGGAATTATCAAGCTCAAGGCATCATGAACATGCTCATGGTGGAGCGGATGATTCTCGGAGACGATACAGGACTTGGTAAAACGCTTCAAGTTCTAAGTACCATCGGCTACATTTGGATGAAGGAACCAGAGTACGTTCCTATCGTCTTCACGAAAAAATCAGCATTATTCCAATGGGCAGATGAAACTTCTCGATTCATGCACAACATGGAAGCAGTGACTGTAGACGGGGAACCCTACGAACGTCAGGTTATCTACGAAGATTTCTTCTTGAACCATGATCCTTCTAAGAAGAAGTTATTGATTCTGACCTACGACATGGTTCTTCGAGACGCCGGGGAATCTGTCGTCCGTGACAAGAGTCAAAAGCCGGATAAAAACATTGTCAAACAACTAAAAGATCTTCGGAAATCTCTGAAAGAATCGGCCGTTCTTCTTGACGCCACGCGAGATCAATTTCGTCGGAAATTCGGAGAACTTCCTTATGAGGCCAGTGAATATCTCCGAGCCGTTCTGGCGGGCTCTGCCCCATCGCGAGATCTCCCTGCTCCGCTTACGCAAGGAGACATGGAATTTGTTCAGAAGCTAATTACTCTGCGTGATTCCCAGAAAGCAGGGGATGCTGAAATCGTGAGACTGGGAGACATTGTAGCTCCTCCCAAGAAGACCCCTGGATTCCTTTCATATCTTCGAGAACTAAAAAATCGACAGCCTGAAGTGAAATTTATGCTCGTCATGGATGAGCAACATGTACTGAAAAACCATCGAGGCCGTATTCATCAAACGGTGGCTGAAATCTCATCTGAATGCGATCGAATTATCGGTATGACAGCTACAGCAGTAAAAAACCGTTTGATGGAGTTCTTCAGTCTGTTTCGCATCGTACGACCCGGATTAATGCCGACTATTAAAAAATTTCACGATGATTTTTGCGTTGTGAAACTTCAACCAATCGGCGGTGGTCGGAAGGTCCCGATTGTCGTGGGTTACAAACACCTCGACAAATTCGTAGAACTTATTGAACCGTACTACCTTAGTCGGCGGAAGCATGAGGTTGCGAAGGAACTTCCTCAACTCGTTTCTCGAGAACTCCGATGTGAGCTTTCAGATGTTCAGCAAGAACTTTATGACCTGGCAGAAGTCGGTCTTTTGGAGACTGGATCTCAAGCGGATGCAAACGAGTCTGAAATGCTTAAGGCGATGACGTTAGTTCAACAGGCAGTAGACTCGCCCGCCTTAATTGCTGACGAGAATGGGAATCCTTTTGATGGTCCGTCGTGCAAGATCGACGCATTACTTGAGCTGCTCGAAGATGAACTTGATGGGATCAAGGTAATTATTTTTTCCAAATTCGAAAAAATGATTTCTCTCATCGAGAAGGCGCTTGCTAAACAAAAGATTCGGACCGTTCGTATTACGGGGAAAGAAAACAAAGCTTCCGACCGAGAGAAGGCCAAGAAAGTTTTCCAGGACGTGAAATCCGGCGTAAATGTGATCCTCATTACGATGGCCGGAGCGGAGTCTATCAACCTCCATGCGGCCGAGCATCTCATTTTTGTGGATTCACCATGGAGTTGGGGGGACTATGTACAAATCACCGGTCGGCCCATTCGCATTGGAAGTTTGCATTTAATGGTTGTGGCAACGCATCTTGTTGCTGTCAAGAAGGGTGGAGGGAAGACCATTGACGATCATGTCATCAAGACTCTCAAGGGAAAGAAAGCCCTGGCCGATAAAGTAGCAGGGGAATCATTAAAGGGTGGACTTCAGTTCGTACAAGGGAATGATGTTGCGGATATTTTCCAACTCATTCGAGGTGAACATAAGGATAAGAAGACACTTCTCGATGAAGTAAATAAGAAAATCGCTTCGGCCTCACGTCGGTCAAAACCTTCTAAGAAAGTTGCAAACACTCCCGTAGAAGTCGATATGCCTATTCGTGCAGATGACGCTGAAACCATTGTTATTCATACGATCGATCTATCGGATATCTGATTCAGCGTACGGTCTCCAGATGGATTTCCACGGAATGAAGATGGAGAGCGGATTTGTTCTTTTTTGGAGTGGGCCGTTTAGTCAATGGCATCCTTCCCCTTTTGTCATTGAAGGACGCCAATATAACTGTGCAGAACAATTCATGATGGCCGGTAAGGCCCGAACTTTCGACGATAAACACAGCTTATCTTTGATCATGCGATCCAAGGACCCGGCCGAACAGAAAAGAATCGGTAGACAAGTCCGAGGATTTAATGAACGACAATGGACGAGCGTTTGTCGTCAAATTGTCTTCGAAGGGAATTTGGCGAAATTTTCACAGAATGAAGGCCTCCGAAAGATTTTAGAAGAGACAGAAAGCGCCACCATCGTTGAAGCGAGTCCGAATGATAAGATTTGGGGGATCGGACTCCAAAAAGATGACCCGCGTGCTGTTCAGCCCAAGCACTGGCGTGGAAAGAATTGGCTTGGGGAAGCCATCATGCAAGTTCGAGCTGAACTTCGGAAAAACCCGGTGTAAATCGCAATCGTGGACCCACAAATTTGCATGTGCGGTGGGATCGGGTACGTCGATAAAGACGGACGTATCATTGAATGTGAATGTGCTTACCTTCGTAGACGGAAAAGCGACATGCCGGCTCAAATCGTCATGGCGAAGGTTCTAGATGAACATGTAAAACAGATACCAGTCCGATCTGTTAGTAAGTCCATGTTCATTTTGGCGGCTGCTCCAGATATGTGGGCTATCATTAAACTAGCCATGATCGCGAGTCGCTCCAAATTCATTAAACTCATTACAGATAGTGAAATTCTTGACGTCTACCTGGGAAAAAAAGCTCGGCAAGTAAAAGGATCGGACGTCATTGAACGGGTTGGAGATATTTATAACAGTCTTCAAGAACTGATGGAACCTCCCGATCTGGCCATCATTTGGTTGAATAAAATTGGATATAAGAACAAAGCTGCAGCGGAAGTTCTAGAAGAGGCTGTTTGTTATAGGATCGATCAAGAAAAACCAACATGGTTGTTTTCAGATCTAGACAAGCCTTTCGTGGAGAGCAGCAAAGCTTACTCCGAATCACTAATGTATTACATTAAGTCGACTATGCCAACAGTTCGAATTCCGAGAATTCTTCCTAGAATGACTCTCGACAGTTCATTGAATCCGGATCCATTACCGCATCAGACGACGACTGATAACGGTCCAAAGGTTCAAAATAGGCTCGTGCAAAGCGAACCTGCTCGTGATTCTGAAAAGAAACCACGCCCGAAAATTCAGTCAGCACCTGATGAAGGAGATTTATTGCCTGAATATGGAACAGGTCTTGGCCCGAAGAAACAATTCAGGAGGAGTCACTAGTGGAACGCATCTTAAGGAGCGTAATCCAGGTCGGCAATATTCCTGAAGGGGAAGACTGTTTCCATAACTGGAATAGGTTCCAAGAGTACAACCTTGACTTCCGATCGGAAGAAGATAAAAAGATCGTCGGTTATCTCAAGACATTCTACGATCAGATGTCCGCTCCGCCGGATTTCTCTCTGGTTAAAGAATACTTTGAGAAATTGGACGACGTTGAAGTCTGCGATAGACTAGAGGAAGTCCGGAAGGCCCAGCCTTACATCAGGACAAATTATCTTGCTATTGTCAAGTCTGAGCAAGAACAACAGCAGATCAAAGCTTTCTCATTAGCTTGCAGAGATGCTTCTGCAATTGCCGAACATGGTAGGAATCTAGAGAAGCCCATTAACGGCAAGAAGGTCATGCGTGGAGTCACTGATGCCATCACGTTTCTCTATGAGAAGATGGCTCATATTTATCATATTGAGGTCGGGGAGAAGCTCGAAGGAGTAGTCTCTGATGATGCCGATGAAGTAGTCGATGAATATGAGGCTCAAGAGAAGTCGAATCAATATGCAGGGCGGTTGTTATTCGGCCTCGAGCCAGTGGACTCAGTTTGTAAAGGACATAGGCAGGGTGAATATTGGATCCATTGTGCATTCAGCGGAGAACTCAAGACCACTCTTGCTCTGAACTATCTTTACAACAATTGTTATCTATACGGCAAGAATATTTTCTATGCAATCTTGGAGATGAAATATAAGAATCTCCGCAATCAAATCTATGTCATTCATTCTTCCAATGGAAAATTCGTGACGGATTGGTATGAACAGGACAGGAAAGCGGGTAAACCTCCTGAACAGTGTTATACCGGTCTTGATTTTGGGAAGGTCCGAGATGGTGAACTTTCTCCGGAAGACAAGAAACGATTGAAGATCATTGCTCAAGATTTCAAAGCAAATTGTAAAGGCAAACCGTATATCTGGCATCCTCCTGAAGCTGTGTCATCCGAAGACATTCGACGCAAAGCCGAAATGTTCCATGCGAAATATGGATGCGATGGACTCGTCGTAGATTATCTTGCGCTCGTAAAGCCGAAGTACAGGACGAATGATTATGTGGTCAGTGTGAATAATGTCGTTCGTGAGGGCCAAATGCTCTGCAGCAATTTTGCGCGCGGCCGTGGCGTCCCCCTCCTCGCGCTCTTCCAACTCAACCGGCAAGGGAAATTGCGAGCAGATAAAGCGGACGGCAGGTATGACTACGCGGCCATTGCATATGCAAATGAGATTGAGAAAGCTGCGGACGTCATCACCTACACATATCTGAACGATCAACTCCGAAAAGAGGGTAAGTTCTACCTCGGAAATCTGAAGAATCGTGGAGGTCCGGTCTTTGACCGCATGGTAGGGAAAATCATCTGGCAGTCCAAAAGAATGCGAGCCATGGAGACTGGACTTATTGATTACGACAATGATCGTCTCTTGGTAAAGGCTGCGCAGTCGATGTCCCTTGGCATTGATGACATGATGTTGGCTGCTGCGTCATGAATTCCAGTTCCGATCATGATGGAATCGTAGAAAAGGTAATGGATTCTTGATCACCGACGGACGTTGGTCTGGTAGTTTCCGCATTCGAGGGAAAGATGTCCCTGGATATGCTAATTTCGATTTGAACTGGGAAAGAGAACACCATAGAATTTATTCTCAAGTTATGGTAGCAACAGATAAAATTACTGCTGTACCCTCGGTAATATACTTGAATCTGGAAGGGATGACTCTGACGATAAGAGTCATCCAGCCAGGAACAATCAGGACAGTAGAATCACAATTAGTGATAAAATACTGCCGCGATTGTCTTCAATTGTTTCCGGAGTCGTCAGGACATCCTGACGACTCTTGCCCGACTGGCATTGTCGACACTGTAATGTCATCCTGATGGATCAAGTTCAAAAGACTAGGATCATTCTTCCAGAAGTCTCGATCAGCGCTTGGATGCTGAAAATGGAAGTTCCTAGTTATTCTGCAGCTCATTACAACAACGACAAAATACCTAGCGTCGTTCTCCACAAAAAAGTCGACGGCATCAGCAAGGCTCTTCTGATGATTCGTTTCAAGAAGCTGGCTGATGGATGTCACATTTTCTTCCATGCTGAACCGGAAGAAAAGAGCACTCCTGTCTTACATATCGTCATGAAGACTAGGAATATGCGCAAAGCAACCTCCGCTATCGTAGCTGGCATTGCGCTTTGTGCGGTCAATCCGAAGTTTCCTACCAAAGGCAAACCTCGTGATAATTGGTTCCGAAAGATGTATGAACGTTTGGATAAACTTGCAGAAGAAAAAGGTGCGGAAGCCTTCCTTGGTGTTCCTCCTTGCATTGTTGAAGCTACGAGACTTTGCAAGATTAGCTTTGAAAAAGCTATGGGTCTAGATGCAGAGGACGCGGTCCAAGAAGTCCGGAAGGCCTTTTCAGTCCTTGTAAATCATCTAGAAGAAGAAGATATCATCCGTATGTGGAAAGAAGCTCATGTAAAAACGATAATGGAAGCATGAATGGCGGACGAAAGTAAAACTGTTGTTCAGGAATGGGTGGCTAGACGCGTTGCCGCTGTTAGAGATGTTTATTCCACATTCGATGTTCTCATGGAACGTGGAATTCAAGAAGTCCCTGACAAGTCCACTCCGATGCAAATTTCATGTCCGTTCCACGGGCCGGACAATAAACCATCTGCTCGCTTCTACCCTGCTGGTTCTGGACGAAGCTACGACATTGTTCGTTGCTTCAAATGCAAAGAGAACTGGGACTGCATCAATTTCTATGCTAAATTCAAAGGACTCAAATTCATGGATGCGCTCGTGGAACTCGAGCGCAGATTCAGGATTAGAGTTCCTCGTAGGCCCGAGGCTCCTGAATTCACAGAGCCAGTCGATCGAGGCGCTAACTACATTTCTGACAAATGGGAAGATGTCCCACGAACTTTAACATTACTGGAGTCAAAATTGACCAGAGTTAGGGACAAGGTTCCGTTGTCCGATTTTGTGAAATTCTGCAGAGTATTGGACGTGGTTCAATACGATCTAGATAAAGCCAGTGGTAAACAAAATCCGGAAATGGTTAAGGTTCTCAAAAAGCTCCGTGAAGCCATGAATTCTGTTGGTGACGAATTGCTCCCATGACACCCTCTATTCAGTCTGTAGATTACTCTCTCGTATTGGGTACGGGAGAAAAAATGCACTTCGCGGAGCTCGACGAGGGATCTGTAGAAGCACTGCATGATGCTGCGGCTAAAGAATCCATATCAGGGATCCTAGATAAATGTACTAGAGTTTGTCATTCAACATTGGAAGAGGCAAAACTGGGGCATACAAAAGGATTGGAAAAAGCTCTGAAGACTCCTCCGTTCGGAGCAATGATGAAAATTGACAAACCGATCTGTTCACAGATCGGTTGCTGCGTTATGGCAAACTTATCTAAATGCACCACTCGAAATTGTGAACAAAAAGGCGGGTTATTTCCTGAATGCTGGGAATACTCCACAACCAATCCGGTTGGTGCGGAATTGGCTAGATGTATCGTTCACGCTTGGAGACAGGGATTCCAAGTTCTGATTGTTACGGCCGGGTAATTTTGAATGCGTCGTAGACTTCGTCGGCGATATTCCCTTCGATTTGCTCCTGACGATTCCCGGTCCTTGCAAATTCTTCTGCGAGTTCATCTAGTAGCTTGTGGGCTCTCTCTGACATTTCGCGAGGGATATGAACCTTCACAGTCACATGCAAGTCTCCACGTGATCTATCGAGAATTCCAATCAGACCTGCTTCTTTGACTACGATGGTTTCTCCAGGTTGGGTACCTGGCGGAATTCGCACAAGAATAGGACCGTCACCTACTACTTCTACGGGGATCTGAGTCCCCCGAACTACACCAATGAGAGGCACTGAAGCAGTGGTGAAAAGGTCTTTCCCTTTACGTTGGAAAATTGGATGGGGAGCGACTTGGACTTCTACGAATAAGTCTCCTGGTACTGATCTAATTCCAGGAGAGCCAAGTCCAGCCAGTCTAAGTCTATGACCGGACTCCACACCTGCCGGGATTTTTACGTCAATTTCCCTATCTATATTGATGAAACCTTTGCCCTTACACGCAATGCAAGCGACTACTGGCTGGGTCCCACTTCCTTTACATGCAGGACAAGAAGAATATGACTTCCCTGTGAAGCCGACTCTTTTTCCCTTCCCAGCGCATGCACTGCACGGACCTCTAGGGGTCCCTGGCCTGCTTCCGTTTCCACGACAAGTAGTACACACGATAGGAGCATCGGAAGATTTAACGAGAATGCGCTTCCGGCATCCCAATGCAGCTTCTTCTAGTGTCAAAAATACTTCTGTCTCAACATCTTCTCCTGGTCGCGAATGTTGATCTCTTTCGCGCGGGTTATTGCGGAATCCGGGATTCCTGGGCTTGGATCGGAATCCAACCCCATCCATATGACTAAATAGATCTTGAAGCATATCACCTAGCGGCCCTCCAAGATCCACTCCATTGAATGAGCCTTCGAATCCCCTAAATCCTTCCATGCCAGGTACTTGGGAAAGATTATATGCTGATCGCTTCTTGGGATCGATCAAAACTTGATAAGCTTGCGTAGCTTCTTTGAAGCGAGCTTCTGCACTCGAGCTTCCTGGATTCTTATCCGGATGAAATTCCAGTACCAGCTTCCTGTAAGCTTTCTTGATGTCCTCTTCAGAAGCGTCTTGGTTCACTCCAAGCACATCATAGAAACTCTTAGAAGGCATAAATCAAATTACATCCGTGCGCTGAGTGTCCCGGAAACTAGTGAAGGGTGTACAGTCAATCAATGTTTCCGTTACAAACGATGGATGACCGAGTTAGCATCGTGCGACCTTGGTTTTCTGAATATCGATTCCATCTTATAGACTCCGTTGAACGGCTTCAGAAACTCGTAGATATTTGCTTACAACGCAAGCTTTGCGCTCTCGACCTCGAGACTACCGGCGTAGATAACCGGATTTATCCTGATGAGTATTTTGAAGATGGGATCAAAACTCGTCATGGAATTAGGACTGTAGATCGAATTGCTGGTGTTTGCATTTCATTTGATGGGGAGAATGGATATTATACCCCGCTTTCTCACGAACCGGAAGACTCCGGGAATCTTCCTTGGGATCCTGCATGGGATGAACTCACTCGGCTTGTAAACGGGTGCCGTGTTATTTATCATAACGTAAAATTTGACGCTGAGTTCTTATATCCAGTCACGGGAAAAGAGTATTGGGGACGAGAAGAATTTGAAGATATTTTCTTGATGGCAAAAGTAATTAGTCCACTGAAAGGCCATCCGGCCGGTCTTAAACCTCTCGCCAAGGCGAACTTCGGTATCGACATGATCGATATCGACGAACTCTTCACTCAAGAGAAAAAAGACCAACTTAAGCGCGAAAAACGTCAGTATAACTTTGCGCTTCTCCACCCTAAAGAAGGTTTGGAGTATGGATGTTCTGACGGCATTTTCACTTACAAATTGCTTCCCGTTCTCCAGCACAGACTGACTGCGGGAGATGTTCCCATTTATAGTCTCGAGAAAACGTTCTCGAACGTTGTTCGTAAGATGGAACGCAACAGGGTCCACGTAGATGTGGAACGTGTCCATCAACTCACCGTCGAATGCAAAGCTTCACTAGAATCTGTGGGAGACTTCATTCGCGGAGTCATTGAAGGAAAAACGGGTAGGACGGGGAAATGGCTTACGCTAAATATTGGTTCCCCTGATCAGCTTTCCCGGGCTCTAATTACAGATCCTGAAGGTCTCAAGCTTAAACCGACTGCAGAAATGATTGGCTCAGCCGAAACAGGCTGGGTTGTCGAAGATGCCGATGACGACGATGACGACGACGATGATGAACCGCAAGAGAAGAAGTATTCATTGAAAGATGAAGCGATCAAAAGCTTGCACCGTGCTTATGGTGAGAAACTGAGTGTTCAACGATCAGGAGTGAAGACCAAAGAGGGTAATCCTCGACCTGAAAGCATCTTCGAACTCATTTTGGAATATCGCCATTACGACAAGATGCGAGGTTCTTATGTTGAGAAACTCTCCTTGTCCCATGATAAATATGGAGATGTTCGTCCTTCGTTCAATCAAATGGGCACCGATACCGCCCGTATGTCATGTAAAGCTGGAAAGATTCAAGACGGGTATTCAGGTGTTAACTTCCAGGGTATTCCCCGTGATTCAGATGAAGATAAACCTGAGTTATTCAAGCAGATTCGTACATGCATTGTTCCGCGTGATGGGTGGATTCTCGTCAAGCTCGATTTCGCTGGCGAAGAGCTCCGTGTAGTCACGAACCTATCTGGTGATCCCATTTGGACGAAGTCCTTCCTTTACGAAGACGGAGACGTTCATAGCATCACTGCTAGAACCCTCTTCGGAAAAGCTGACGTTAACAAAGATGAACGGAATCGCGGGAAGCGATGCAACTTTGCATTCATCTATGGTGGTGGAGCAGGTGCCATTCAGCGCAACATCGGCGGCACCATCGAAGACGCTCAACGACATATGGACAACCTCAGGAAGGACGTCCCCGTCCTTATGGGGTATGTTGATCATCAGAAGAAATTCGCACGGAAACATAAATTCGTTTACACAGCATTCGGTCGGAAACTGCCTATTCCGACTATTGATTCACCCATCCGAGCACTCCGAAGTAAAGCAGAGAGATGTGCAATCAATTACACCATCCAGTCCACTTCAGCAGATATTCTAAAATTCGCGCTGTGTCTAGTTGATAAACAAATTCGGACTCTTGGATGGGAAGACAGGGTTAGGTACGTTCTCACCGTTCACGATGAGGTTGTGTACGAAATTAAACCTGAATACTTAATGGAAATCGTTCGGAAATTGGACGAGTGGATGACTTATCCATGGAAGCTGCCGAAGGCTCATGGGAAGGAATGGGTCGTCCCGCTTTTGACGGAGCCTGGCATTGATATTAATTGGAAGGCTCGATTCGATTATTTCAAAATGGTTGACGGGATTCCCGTCCCGAAGGAATCATTGAATGAAGATGGAACCTATCGTGGGAAAAGGCTCAAGGATGGGACTTACGATGCCAAACTAAAGAAAGATGAATTTTTCTCTGATGGCAGGATCTATCAAAAAGTCCCTGATTTTTTGGAAAACTGGATTCACCGCATTCCTCCTGGAGGACAACTGGAAGCTCCAGTTTCCCCACCTGTCATGACTGCATCTCCTACTCCTCCTGCACTCCCTGTTTCTGCTACCATCCCTTCTCCTGCTACCATTCCTGCTACCGTTCCTGTCGTGAAGGAAGCGGAGCTTGACCCTGTGGGAAAGGGGGGATCGTCTGTGGTTTTCCAAGGAGATATCGGAGAATTAGAAATTGGGGGGTCCAGTCTGAATATCAACTATGATGAGATTACGATTCCGGTACGAGAACCGGTAAAAGAAAAGACGTCCAATACTAATGTGACTGCGTTACCACTGATTGAAGGGGAGAAAATTTTCCGTTGGACTCTCAGAGCTGTGCCCACTGAGAATTCTCAACGGAAAATGCATGCTATTTACATTCTTGCAGAAGGTGATGTGCCGCTTCGAATTGTAAATACGAAAGGCGAAATTCTCGTCAGCGAATCTGAAGGAATTCGGGTGAAGCCCGAACAATTCCAATTTCTGACGGAACTTTTTGGGCTCGGTTGAAAGAATAGGTCAAGATTCCATGTATCAAGGCGGCATCCTCTCTGGATTGGAGATTAAGAAATCTGTTGAAGCCGGTGATATTATTGTCGACCCGTGGAATCCTACACAGATTAGTTATGAAGATAAGCTGAATCCGGCTTCATATGATTTAACTCTTGGGAATCAATTTGCTGTATATGAAAATGTAGTCTCAGGCAGTTTTGAACCAGGATGTCACGGATATGCTGGTGATCTCCTAAGGCCCCGTTACGATCCCACGTATTCAGAGCGAGCCTACGAAAACAAACTGGACGCGTCCAAATCAAATAAAATCATCAAGTGTGAATTGGAGTCCGGGCAACCGCTCCTTTTAAAGCCCGGTATTGGTTATCTTGCACACACAGCAGAACGTATCCAAACAAACAAATTTGTGCCCATTGTGGACGGCAAGTCATCTATTGGCCGTCTTTTTATCTTCGTTCATGTCACTGCTGGATATGGTGACCCGGGATTCGATGGTCAGTACACATTAGAAATCGTTGTGATCCATCCAACGATCATTTATCCAGGGATGAGAATTTGTCAGATTCGGTTTCACACCCTTGTCGGGGATGTCGTGACTTATCAAAACAAAGGCAATTACCGAGGGGTTCAGGCTGGCCCAGTGGAATCAATGGCCTGGAAAATGTTCCAAAAACCATGATTCTCCCCAACGGTGAGCCATACGCCCGATTTTTCGAATATGGAGAAGTCTCAATTCAATCTCATGATCCTCATCAGAGGATGGCATCTCTCCGTGTTCAAATGCCATGTTGTCTTATGCAAACTGTAACGCCTGCATTGTTGGGTGCCGGGCTCATAGACAAATATGAAGTCATGGCTCCGTTCGCTGCATGGATTCCAGAATTAACAGAAGACCGGTTTAAACCTGAGGTCATTCAAATTTCTTCCGGTATTCCTTCAATAGCAACTAACCAATTGGCTAAGACCATGAAATCTGTACTAGAATTGTTTACACAATTCTTTCCGATTCTAAAAGATCCGTCAGACGTAATTCCAATTCTACCTTTAGGTACCTATATAACATTCCAGTATAGATGTCGAGTGGACGCCATGGTGAAAGTTCTAGATCATCTAGAATCAATACACGTTGCTGGAGTAGCGGAATTCCGATTTGCACTCGCAACGGTGCTAGCGTTTATTTTGACGCAGGAAGGCTCAACGGAGCAGCTCGAACAGTAACAGACACGGCATACCACCTTTGTTTAGATCCTTTCCTTTCTCGGATTGGACCAATATGACAGTGTCCTCCAGGTCCACATAAACGCAGAATCTTTTGAGCTAAAATTGCACTGAAGGTACTCTTGCGATGGAACTGGTAATTCGGAGCTTGGTTTATGCCGTCTATTGCTTCTCTACCAAACTCCACTTCTTGCGGTTCTGAATCTGATGGAATGTCGTCAATAACGACCCCGACAGCTTGAAGTCTTTCTTTGGCGGAAGTGATCATCCCTTCAGGATCCAAGAGATGTTCTACTGCGCTTTTGAATTTAGGATCCTTTGATTTTTTAAGAACAATTTCCCGGCGCGCGGCTTCTTGCTGTGCCAATGCCATGGCGGAAGTCAAAGCTGGATGAACAATGGGCCTTGCTTTATGAACAAGGCCATCCTCTCCAATATAATCCGGAGGTTGAAAAACAGTATCTTTATTGAAAGGTAGAACTGCCCTTCCAGTTTGGACATTCACTAAATACAGACTCGGTTCTTTTAGACGCGCTGCATCCAATTCTTCCAGAATTATCTCGACAGCTTTTTGGAAGATGTCTTCAGAACCGGGTTTTGCTAGATGCCAGAATCGATCTATTAGCCCCGGAGCGGCCGATGTTGCAGGATAAGATTCTGCCGCTACTTTATTAGCGACGTGATCTGTTGTTAACAAGGTACGGATACCCATCAGGTATCCCGCCAAGAGTTTTTCTTCTACCTGTTGAACTAATTCGGAATCCCCTTCTTTCCTACAAACCTTCAGGAAAGCAGACAGATCTTCACCCCACGCAGGAATGGATCGAAGGGAAAGTTTGTTACTCATCTGAGTCAAAAGTAAACGAGCCACCAGGCTGCATTATCTTTTCTTCTTTGGACGGGCCCAACATAGTTCCCTGTTTGAAGGGAGTGTTATCGAGAGCTGGCCGGACTCCGATTTCAGTTGATTCAGAAGTAACAGGAGCGGTAATTTTTACCTCAGTTACCTGCTGTTGAATTTGTGGGACAGTGGGTTCTTGAGGGCTTGGGGATATGACTTCAAATCGGGGAGGACTGGGAGGAGTATTGATGGTAGATGACTCCAACACTGGAAGGAACTTTTTGGCTCGAATGGTGTCATACCTTGGGTCGTTGTCTGCAGCACGAGGGACTGAGGTGAAAAGTCGGTCCTTCCATTCCACTGCTCGTCGGTCAAACTGCATGGCATTGGATCGACTCCGACCACATTCCCTATTGGCGCACACAACGCAGAATGCCCTATTGAAATCATCAATAGGAACTGGCCCGAATGGGGCCATACATTCTCGGAGAAAATCAGCTTTCATGGGCGGCTCTCTTATACCGCCCTGCGTCAGAAACAACAAGCTTCCTCTTACGCAATGCACGAAGTGCATCTGCGACTTGGGGAGCTGCCAGGCACGTCTTTTTTTCGATGAGGGATGGCCTATCCACTCCGGCCGAAACTGCTTCCAACACTCGCCTGATATGCTCTTCTTGGGTGCTCATCATACGACAATACGCTCCGACGGCCCTTGTTAAATGCGTTTCTTCGTGATATAATCCCACGATCTCTACCAATTTCCATCCCGACCGCATTGGAAATTGGTAGAGATGAGACTTCACGATTCTGGAGGGTGCCTGAATGGCTGCTATTTCTGGGATTCGGCGTTCAAGGATTGTCAACCTGGACTCGGATCCTATTCGTAGGCCGCCAGAAAGACTCCCGTGGCCCAGGAACGCTGCAGATGACCCATCAACTCCCTTAGGGGTGGACGTTAAATTCAAACGTCCGGACATCATTAAGATTGTCCATAAGTATTTCAGAGTCCCTGAAGTCCCAATGGACGAACTTCTTCAAGAAGTATTCTTGGCGGTCATCCACAAGAATTTCACGAAATCCGCTCACGATCCCCGCAAGTCCAGTTTCGGCCACTACATCTATATGGTGGCAAATAATGTCTGCATAAATTTAGTCCATCGGAAGCGGCGGTATGACAAAGAGAGGAATTCCTTAGACTCTCCCTGTAATACCGAAGATGGCCATTCTATTTTGGAAATTGCGGAAGCCGCTGCCCCAGAAATTACTGACGATTTCTTCGATGATCATTTGGAAGACATCGAAGGCGTGATGCGTCAAAATGGGATGTGGGACCTTGCGAGGTATGTGAGGGCCGCTAGGAGCGGTGCGAGTCCAGATGTTATCCGTGAGGCCCTCACCTGGGATAACCACAAGGTTTCAACCAAGACTGTCAGGGATATGCGCAACCAGATCAAAAACTGGCTTGCTGGGATGGCGGTAGCCCGCTAGTTTCGGGGTTTCCAGGTACTGATTTCCTGGAAGAATCTATCTGCCATTTCTTTGAAAGCTTCTTTGGAAATCTTGCCCCGGAGTCTCAAAGAGAGATTTCCACGGATTAGGGGTAAGGCTGTCTTCTGCTCCTTGAGCATTTTCCAACACGTCTCACAGACATAAATGGGTTTGGAGACTTCATGGCTAACAGGGACCCTTTCAGGTCCGTTGCGAGTACAATATTCGCATAAACCCTGGTTCATGCGAATTCACGAAATAGGAGTTTGACTGCCTGATCCAATTCCAATCCAGACTGGACGGAAATTCTTTCTGCTAGTAATAATGCCACCGGCAGCGCCAATTCTAGCCCAAAGATACCGTATCCGGCGACATTCTCGGAAACTCTCTTGGAGAAAATTTCCATGAGATCATCCATGTCTACTGGTTGATATATGCCATCAGCAGCATTCCACGGATCACATAGGTCCGGCGATGACGTGACAAAATGTGTAGAACAAAAAGCCGGTCTAACGGCATACCCTCGGCAGTTACGTGTCTTAGGATTCAAAACTGGGCAAGACCGGTTCATCTTGAACCAAGCTACGGGATCAACTTCTTTAACCAATGAAAATTGATCTCTTGCTTCTTTCCTTACCTCAGTCCACTCACCATTCTGGACTAAGTGTTCATATAGAATGGTGGCTTCTGCCATAGTTATACGAATGAGCCTACTACAACAACCTGCACAGCCAGGTTTGCATGGGACATCATTACCATAAATTTTCAAGCGGCGAGAAGATGCTACAACTGCCGTGTCCATCAAACTGAGTTTGATGGGACCTAATGCCTGAGCAATTTTTATGTCCATTAATGGATGGGAGGAAACACTTCAATGTGCTCTCGTTCGAGCACTAAGGTCCCGGCATCACGAATATCTTCCGCATCTGCCAAGACAGAAATCCTCAGTTTTGCGATATATCGGATCTTGGCTTCAAGCTGAGATGCCATTTTGGAAGGGTCCATCCGATTAGCAAGGAGTCTTTCCTGGAGTTTGGACTTTGCCATTTCCACTAGATGGCGTTCATTAATAAGAACAGGATGGTCTTCCTCGCATTGGCATTCGAGGAAGCATTTCCGAGCAATCCGGATAGCATAAGTTCGGATGGCTCTTTCCAGCGCCATCATTTCCGCGGTCTTATCGTCAACCATTGCACAGGTCATGGTTTACAATACGCTTCGGGCCCGGCATTTCTGGAAACACCGGGCCCGAAGGTACCTTCCGTTCAGGAAACGGCTTCCGTCTCCGGCTGTGAGGCCTTCTGGACGAAGGCTTCAGCTTCACTGTCGGTGACCTTCGAATTGCCCTTGACGTTCACGTACCCATCACCCTTCAGAGTGAAGGCCTTCGTATCCTTCAGGGCATTGTAGCAAGACTGACGGGACCAGTACCCCCACTTCTTGGTGGCTGCATGCCACAATTCCGCCGGAGACACAGGCTTTCCACCCGCCTGGGCGATGAGATCCTTCAGGACCTCCTTGAGATGGGGCCGTCCTTCCACCGGATCCTTGCGCTCGTCGTCCTTGGACGCCGCCTTTGCGGGCTTCGGTGCCTTTGCGGCAGTCTTGGCGGGCTTCGGTGCCTTGGCGGGCTTGTCTGCAGCCTTTGCGGCTGCCTTTGCGGGCTTGGCGGGCTTCGCCGCCTTTGCGGCAGTCTTGGCGGCAGTCTTGGCGGCAGCCTTGGCGGGCTTCGCCGCCTTTGCGGGCTTCGGTGCCTGATCCGAGAGGCCCGCAGCCAGCTTCCTGACCTCCTTGGCATTCTGCTGGATGGTACTCTGATGACGATTGATCGTCTCCACAGAGTTGTCGATCCCCTTGAGAAGGGAGGCGATCTTCGCCTGAGTCTGCTTGGGGGAGGGGGCCTTCTTCGTATCCGTCTTCATTCGTTTCTCCTTAGCGCGTCTTCCGCTCTGACAAGCGCTACTTTAACGCGTCAATTTTTTGAGATCAAGTTAGGACTTGCGTCCCAGTCCGAGCTGGTTTGCAATGCGATCTACATCGGCATCACAAACCACCCCCAACTTCCGACAGATGAACTCTTTCCTGTCAGAATGGTTGTTCAAGACTGCCTTGGGTCGTTCTTGACCAGTCGCGGTATATACGTCGTTCAGCCGTCGGAAAAGTCGGGGCCAATCTGTCCCGTACCCGCCTCTGACTTGACGACCCCTACCTCGCTGCAATCCCATAACATACGTTACAATGGAAGAGTCAAATTTGTATGGTATTCCAGTGACTTTTGATGAGTTTTCGGACAAACTCCGAGAAATTAAATCGGACTATCTCAAGGCTCATGGTCGAGAGTTGCACACTGTCGAAGAACTCGAAAACTACCTGATCAGGCGGAAGGTATCGAAAAAGAAGACCCGAGCGCTCAAATCTTTGAAGGGTTTTTCTCTATGATGGACCTTGCCAGAGCTTGGTGGACTTTGGGTCAGGATCCCAAGGCTCTCATCGAGTCTATGGCTAAGCTTCCTACTCGTCGCGAACGATTAGAAGCAGCAGAGAAGGCTTTGGATAGAGCTAAGAAACTAGCTAAAGAGGTCTCCAGTAGAAACCATCCGGATAAGCATCCGGGTGATCCTGGCGCCAGTGCTAAATTCCGAGAAGTCCAAGAAGCTCTGCAGTCCATTATCCATCACACTGCCGTTCTCCGAGAAAAGAACGCAGAGTTAGACCGGAAGATAGCAGAAGGCCGCGACGGTTTTATTGAACGGAAATAGTATGACCATTTTGAGTGCCATTCAATACCGGCCTCGAATGGCTTTTTGCAAAGCTGATGTAGCCGACAATATCCGGCGGAGCGAAGACCTTCTACACTCGGCTGGATTGGTGGGGTCTCAGCTCATCGTGTTCCCAGAGCTGTGTATGACAGGATATAGCTTCATGGGACCCGATGAAGCTATCCGGGTAGCAGAACCAGCCGGAGAAGGTCCTACAGCCAGGTATATGCGCCGAGCTGCTGTAGAACTACACGCTTACATATCTTGGGGATTCGTAGAATTATTAGATGGAAAACTGCATAATTCTGCGTCAATAGCAGCCCCAGACGGAAGTTTGATCCTAACTTGCCGAAAAATTAACCTATGGGGTAATGATTTCCTTTGGTCTAAACCGGGGTTAGAACCTCCTGCCGTAGTTCAGACTGATTTAGGTTTAGTTTCTGTTGTCGTGTGTCGAGATGTCAGAGACAAAATTCCTGACAACATTCCTCGGATTGCTACTAAAGGACCTCCTCTTTTTGAAGGGAAACGAGTCGATTTAGTGGCGATGTGTGTGAACTGGGGTAAAGGCGGCTTCCCGTCTACTTCCTGGATGGAATTTGTGGCAGACAATCGATGTACTGCTGTCATTGCCAATAGGTGGGGAGAAGAAGAAAATGGAACGTTTTCTCAAGATTTTGGTCATGGAGGATCAGCCATCGTTGAACCGGATTGGACGGTTCATACGAATGGCTTGAAATTCAATGCAGATTGCGTAGTATCGGTCGCGCTTTAGACGAAGTGTGGGACTTCTAGTCCCGGAGGTAAACTCCGATACTGCCTTTTTGCTTTGACGCGAGCCAAAGTAGTGGGGATGGGAGAACTATCTTCGACATAAACGGCACTCAAATACCCGCCGAAGACACATCCAGTATCAATCCCGACGCAAACCGGTTCTTGATAAATTTCCTTCGCCATTTCCAGAGAAGGCTCCAAACCGAATGGCCACCTCCCACCCGGAGTATCCATGACGGGTAAGTTAAGAGAATGGACGGCATGGCCATAGATGACGCTTTGCGGCCCCTTCCAAGATTTGGACCAATAAGTGGTTCCCGCGGGTTGAATAACTGAATCCTCTCCGAGCGAAACCATCTTCCCCTTGGAGTCCACATATCGGACGCGAATGACCTTATTCATCCTTTGTCGGTCCAAAGGGAACGCTGGTTCTAATCCTGCGTGGACGGCCACCAATTTCGGATTGACCTCGATGAGGATGGGAAGGGAAGACAGCCAGTCAACATCGTCTCTCGACAGGGATTCCCATTCCTTCTGCCTGTCCGGCCATGGGGCCTTCATGGGGTTGGGCGTCCCGGAAACTGCGCGGGCAGCTTCATAACGAAGCCATCTCAGAGCTTTCTCCTCATGATTCCCGAGGACTGACTCACACTGGAGTTCACGGACGCGCCTAACACATCCGACAGGGTCCGGGCCTCGATCGATGAGATCTCCAAGGAAAATTAGCCGGTCTCCGGATTGGCACCGAATGATTCGGAGAAGCTCATCCAATTCTTCGAGACACCCGTGAACGTCTCCTACAAAAATAGTGCGTTTTGACATATATGTAAAATACGTTGGAGATGAGTGAATTTTCGATGAGTAGCGTTCAATATGGATAACAAACCTTGTGGACCGTGTCAAAATGGGCAATTCGGACCTTGCCCTCCAATGCCTGATTGTGAGAGGGAACCGGAAGACCGGATCAACAAGAATTGGAATTGTTGCACTCTCTGCCAGGGGGATAAATCCAATAACATCTATTTCCAAAATGGAAAATGCAAACTTGATGAAATCAGCTGGGAGGAACTCTATCTAACTTTGAGGAAAATTCCTCAAGCCAAGGCAGATCTCATGCGGATCACATCTGACCCCATTCTTCTTCAGCTTGCTAGAGAAACTCGTCTCGAGTCGGACGAACTCGAAGACGATAAAGCGGCAGCAGATCGTATCAATAAAGATAATACGTTGCCGTTCTATACGATTTTCCGGGGAAATATCGATGGTACTCCGATGTAGAGCGAATGCTACTGGTCCGGTAGGGTGTCCTCATGGGGCTCCTCTGGACGGTTTACTGCCGCACAGATCGGAAAAAAGCATTCGGCGGAGCATACCGAACGCGTCCGTGCTGCTCTTTTGGCCAAACCCAAGCCCACACATTGCAAGCATGGACATTCTCTCAAAGACGCTTATGTGGTCGGCAAGAGGCGATTCTGTCGAATTTGCCAGTCAATTCGCTCGGCGAAGTATAACGCTAAAAAATTTAGGTTTTTTGGAGTTCGAGCTTCTCGCCGATCCAAACAGGCGCCGGACTCCACGTTCCGTTCGGATTTACTACAATTAAGGTCTCCAGTCGAAATCCCTCTGGTCCAGGATGGACCGAAAGACCGTTTCGAATGGGAACAATTGAAGTCGTCACTTCAATTGTTCCGACTTCGTCTTGATGAATTTTCCCTGTAGCGGTATTCCGACTGATCTCGAAGGCTTTCGATGGGATGAACCCATGAACTCCGGTCGTTGGCCATATATAAGCCCCTTCAAGGTCTACTGCCTTCCAAAGCACACAGCAAGGATGTCCATTCAATAACAGTAACTTATCTGCACCGGTGATCTTCATGATTCCATCACTTCTAGTATACGAAGTTCTTTGCAGGAATGCGAAATTTTCATTGCCATCTTTCGCAAACTTGAAGAACTATCGTTTTGTCTTCGATGGTGGGTTATGCGTATGGATCCGATTGTCATTTTTGGCGTGATTGCCTTGCCACTTCGTCTCCCGCAATAAGTTACACGTCCGATTCTTGGTTTCTGTGCTGATTCAGCCAACCACATGTGTGAAGGGGTCTGTATTCGACCTCTGGAAGTAAGAAGCAGATTACATTTAATACATACTACACAAGGAACTCCAAGATTCCCTGGTCGGAATTCATGACCTTTCCCGCGGAGCCAACTACACGCCCATCGACATAACTCTCTGGACTTCATTATGTGATCTTGCTGAGCGGCCCGCCATAATAACCAGATTCGGCACGTTCAATGACAATTTTTACTTTGTCGTTGACCAACCTCGTCAAATCGATCTGAAGCACGTATGCTAGGACGGCGCTATAAATGATAACATCCGGGAGTTCCGAAATGACAGCGTTTTTGCACGCGTTGGGGTCATTTCCATTCCGGAGAGCCTTGACGATTTTATTCGCCATCTCCCCAGATTCTCCACAAATAGCTAATGTGTAATACAGGGCTGGGTCTTGGCCATAGGCTGCATCTTCTTCCATCTGTTTCACTGCACAGATGGTTTTATGAGATTGAAGGACCGAAGCGAAAAGATCTTCCTCAGCGCGAGCTAGTTCCTCTTCCAGTGCGTTCTTCCGCGCCTCGATGAATTTGTAAGGCGATATATCTTCTACAAAACCAGCTTCGAGACTGTCGAGGACTTTATCGAGTTCATCGATTCTGGCCCGAATTTCACTTTTGGTTTCAGCCATTATTAGACCCGATATTCCATTTGAATCTGTAAATAGCGCGAGCTTCCGTGAACATAGCCGTGTAAAGCTCTGAAGGTCGGAACTTCAAATCTTTCCCTACTACTAATTCCCGCTCGTCGGAAGCCATAGTCTCCAAGTCCGTGATCATTCGACCATAAAATGGGGCAATTTCGGAATTACCTCGCATGGCTTCACGCCTCATAAACTGGAACAGACTCAAAAAATCAGCGCACTTTACCACCGCAGAAATATATGCCTTGTCATTTCCTTGAGGCTGTTCCGCTTCTCCCACGAGGTCTTGAACGAGGTTTGGCAGTTTTTTCATCAGAATATTTTCTGCCCTGTCCACTTCTTGCTTGAGCTCGGGGGTTGAATATTTGAATACTCGAACCACGTCCCCTGTTACGCATTCTGCAAGATCGTGCACCAGAGCTTTCAAGAGAATGGGACCGAGAATCCCCTGGAAAAGTCCATCAGGAGCCGCAGTCCTGTGAATCATGGCGGCGTAGAGAGCCACCCAATACGAGTGCTCTGCGGTGTTCTCGTCTACCGCAATGGGGATTGAACTGAAACGCCAAACTGAGGCGAGCCGCCTCACATCACCGGATGAAGACTGGACAAGGTCGTTCCATTCAGGAGAGCAATGCATTTGAAGAGTTTACAGCCGGCGGCGAAAGGTCGTGTGTCTCTGCCTTCATCCCTCGCCGTGCGAACTCATCCATCAATTTTTTCATCTCTTCCGTTGTGGCAAGTATGTTTGTGGTAATGAGATCGCCATCTTCGTCAATATACTCGATGGACCAAAACTTCCGAGTGTCAGTCATGTAGCACCAGGCCTGGAAGACAGCCATGCTGCAATCTCTTCCACCAAAACAACGGAAGCTCTCATGAGCTTTGGCCAAGTTTCAGTGTCCCAAAGATCATCTTCAACTACACCGAATTCGTTCGGGAATGCTACATGGACAAACCCAATAATTGGCTTCTTCGAGATGGGACGGGAAGCCAGCCAGTGTGAAACTCCATACAGTATGGAATTGCATACGTGCGTTCCGGCGAAATAACTAGGCTTTGCCGCGATTCCTTGGGCTTCAAGCCTATCTACGAGATGATACACAGGCAAAGTCGATTCGTAGGCTGATGGCCCCCCGGCTACGACCGGCCTATCTCGGACGGGAATTTTTGAATTATCCCCCATAGGGGATCGTTCGCAGTTAATTGCGAATCTCTCAAGTCTGACCGGATCATTTTTTGTCGTAGCTCCGAACATCACTACGGCATCCGGTTGGAATTCCGAAATAGCATCGCAGACGGCATTAGTACACATTCCGAACACCTGAGGGAGCAGAAGCGCCTTCACTTCAACACCTACAGGTACCGGCATTTCTCCAGATTGCCATAATTTTGCAAGGTCTCCACTGGGAGTCCTCTTAATACCCCAAATGGGTTCGAATCCGCTAACTAAGACTCGCATCCTTTATTCCCCATTCATAGGAGTTTGATGGTTCGTACCGGCGTGACGCCCCAAGAAGCTGCCAAAGCTCTTCGAGACCTGTGCGAATATATGGGGACTATGCGTCCTGATAAGCGCAAGGTGGCTTCTGAACTGCGACGCATCAGGGACGCGATTGTGGCACCTCGTCAAGCTGCCCATGTCGACAAATTTACTAAACAGGAATACGAAGCGGCTGTCGGTGGGCTACAAGCTCTTTTCGACAAAATCATGAAAGCCGCCAAAACGCTGAATCCGCAGGACCCGAGTCGGTCTGAGTTGGAGCAAGAAGCTTCACATTTGCTTCAACTCAAAAGCGATCTGGCCGCTGGCTATAAGAACATCGGAAAATTGAACGTCTGAAAGGACGATATGAGCCTGGCTAAGCGGGTCGCAGCGAGATATCTACATATCTTGGCTGCTCAAGATCAAGAGCAATTACAACAGGACCAGGTTCAGGACCAAAATCAGCAAGACGACGAAGAAGGAGTAGAAAAAGCCTTCGGAGGCGTCGGGCCTTTCTTCCTTCCTGACGAGCATGTCGCAGGAATGCGTGTGCCGAAAGGCGGGTCTTGTTGCGCAAACTGCAAGTTTGGTTCAACTGGGGAGGACGATACCTCCCGTTGTGTTGAACCGAATTTTGTAGCCTGGAACGGAGGAGACGAACTCCCTGCTCCAGCAGATGAATACTGCTCCGATTGGTGGCAACCTGCGGAGTAATAGGAGAGAACAATGCTCAAGACGCTGCATCATCCGGACGGTTCTACGCGAAGGATCCACCTCGGAGGCTGGAAGAAACAACACTTTGATCCGAGGGATGAAGCTTTCAAGATCAAGCTTCACGGAAGCCTTCTTGCCATCCCGGCTTCGTTCAACAACCAATCGATGTGCAGTCCTGTCGTCGATCAAGGTGAACTCGGAAGCTGCACTGCTAACATGTTCTCGGGACTCGTCGAATTCAACGAGATCAAGAGGCTTGCAGGACTTCATTCCGGTCTGGGTGTAGTGGTTTCCCCCACGGGAACCGTTCCTACTGTTACCACTTCGCCGGTGTCTGTAGACCCTAAGGGTGTCATGTCGTTTACGACGACCGTGACCCCTGGTACGGCGCCCGCCCCCACGCCCGCCCCCACGCCCGCAGCTCTTGAGCGAGCGAGTCGGCTTTTTGAATATTACGGAACTCGAAAAATCGAGGGGACGGTAAGTGAAGACTCAGGTGCTACTATTCGTGATGCTATCAAATGTGGAGCATCATATGGAGTAGCAGACGAAGCGGCTTGGCCATACGACATTTCAAAGTTCACGGTCAATCCGCCGCAGTCCATTTGGACTGCTGCTGCGACTCACAAAGTCACGAGCTATCACGCTATTACTGATGGTGATATCGAAACCATGAAATCTACGCTTGCAAGCGGATTCCTCATCGGATTCGGCTTCCAGGTTTATGATTATATGATGAGCTCTACGATGGCGAATCAAGGTTGTCTACCTGTGCCTCAGAAGAGTGAGCAGCTCCAGGGTGGACATGCGGTTTGCCTCGTTGGCTACGATGACAATAAGTCCTTTACGGCCGATGGTTCCACTTCCAAGGGTGCTTTCCTCGTCCGTAATTCTTGGGGCACTGGTTGGGGTCTCTCAGGATACTTCTGGATGAGTTACGCGTATGTCCAGAATACAAGCTTGTGTTCGGACTTTTGGGTCATCCAAAGCGCCCCCATTTAACGACTGTCGAATACCGGTCCGACAGAGCGTGTTCAGAGGACGTTGAGTCCTCTAGAAATCAGCGTCTATAGACCGTACAGGTCTATATGACTGATATCCCTCAGATTGGAAAGTGTGCAGGATGCCAGAAGGCTGCTCGCCTTCATGACAGCGCTTGCGCAGATTGTCGGGCGAGGTTTGGGTCGCGTTGCGGCCCGATCTTCGCCCGAATCCGTGTGGATCCTGTTTTTGCTCTCGTGTGTTACGAGATGCTAAGTAATCCAGACGTGAAGAGCATCTTCGTACAGTGGTTTGGGTTGCCCGAAGGATGCGAGGCAGTTTAGCTTCATTGTTTATGGTAGCATGGTTTTCCATGCTTGTAGCAACGATTCATTCCAACACTAAACATTCTCAACCGGAAATCTTCGCATTTTTTGCAGTCGAGCTAAACTGCATTATTTCTGGATTATTGGAAGCTGGATCGATCGAATCTGGAATACCTTCTAAAGGTCGTAGGGTATTCCAAGCCTTGGTGTTGACAGCTACAGTAGCTTATTTCATTGTTATTTTTGTGACCTGAGGCGCCGATAGACGTCTTCCAACCGTTCATCGGGGGATGTCCTTGCAGATTCGAGTCTTCCTACCAGAGTTTCCACTGGGACACCAGCAATGCGTCCCGCCGTTTTCAATCGGGCCAACTTAGCTTCCGGATCATTCATCATGGAAGCTTCAGTCAGGATTTCTTTGGAACGAAGAGATCGCCAGTCATCCATCTTCCCGCTCAGAATCCAGGCGGGTTTATTATCGATTACGAGCCAAGAGTCTGGTTGCCATTCAATGGGTGGTTCGAGTCGGATTGCATGACCGCTCTTAAGGAGCGGACCCAGAATAACCTCGGAATCTGGCTTGTTACCTTGTCCTGCCCGGAGGAGGACAGGTCCGTCCCGAACCACGATATAGTCTGGAACGTGAGGATTGGTGGCAGCAGGGGGACCGAAGGCTATTACCTCGATCATTCCGTATATTACAGCCCGTGTGCAATGGCTGTAGTGACAATCCCGACGAAGAATAACACCACGAGAGTGGTTGTGATGATGGCGACCCAGACAAGAGCCGTGCAGGATACCAGGAAGACCTTCATAGCAGCGCTTGGTTGAGTCACTGCCGGCTGGCTGGTATCCGGATACCACTTTTCCAGCGTCTTGAGGTGTTGAGACTCGTCCTGTTCCTGTTCAGAATCCGCGGTCCCCAGTACCTCCGGGGATTCGTCAGGAGGTACCAAGAAGAGCTGGCGGAACGCCTCTGAACTACGGATGTCGGTCTTCACGCTGTTATGTACTACCGTTTCTCCAGAATTTATGCCGCCAATTCCTTGATGCCAAGGCGGATGAGGTCTTCGATCTTTTCGGAATGGAGTCGAGGACCGAGGCTGTCAATGAATTTCTTCACGTCGGCCTTCTTAAAACCGAGGTGAATCAGTCCGCCAGTAAGCTTCGCGTAAGTGGGGGTCTCCTCCATCGGAGGAGACATGGAGTTCTTCACCACTCGCAAGACGGGAGCCTGAGCAGGCACAGGGACCGGGTTCTGGACGCGGGCGGGGACGGGCGCGGGATTCTCGAGCTTTCGCGATGCATGTGCCCTCTCTTCCGCCGTGAGTGAATTCCGAAGGGACACCGAGACAATAGAGTCTTCGAGAAGACGTCCCGGCTCCACCACATCGAGCATGAAGTCTACGTAAGACACTTCTTCCACGATCTCTGCCCGAATCCCGATAGATGGACACTCCCTATGGACCAGGAGAGAGAAACAGGTATCACTCACGGCCCCATCCTTCTGGAGAAGCCTTTCCATCGTCTGGACTGCCCAAGGCCCCTTTGCCTCGACGAGAATCATCTTCGAGACGGTATTTCCGGACGCCCGGATCCCAAAGAGGAACCACGCATTTTTGCAACCGAAGGAGGGATGATTCTTGTCGAGGATGCTCGCGTTCATGACCTCGGATACGCGAGATACCTCGAGATTTACGGAAGAGGCTTCAAAATCAATAATTCTAGCTTAAGAAGAACATGTTGATGAGCTTGTTGACCTTTTTCGTCCTCAAACATGAACCAGATTCCATCTACCAGATGGAGTGGAGTTTTCCCTAGTCTCATACTTCCAGGGACGCCCAGCTCTGACCCTTTATGGGAATACCCAATAAATCCCCCTGACGGAGCATAGGCTAGAGCATGCGTGTCGCGGAAATCCGCAATTTGTACTTGAACATCTTTAGATATTTCCGGGACCGTCAATAACACGAGACCCGTTTGGGGAACATATTTCCAATCGAAATCTCTCATCTAACAGATCATACAGACTAGGACCTTTATTTCCGTTATTTCGAAATGGACAGGAACGTCAGGCCGAGCCATATTCGTGGTGCATTAAATCGGATTGCCAGCGGCTTAGATTCCAATCGCAATCCTAGTCGCTCTGCAATATCTCAGGATATTGGAAGAGTTCTTTTGGCTCTGGAAGATTCACCAACTCTGACAGTCCCAAGCAACCCGGAAGGTGATTTTGTCGTTCCTACGGGTCAGGTAATTGCACATCTCCAAAAGTGGCTGACGGCCAAGTATGCTATTGACGCCGCTTACCGTAGTTTCGCGGATCGAGTAAAAGGTCCTTGGCGGGACTCACTCGTTGACCATTGGTATGACCATTCCAAAGAAGAGCGACAACACGCATACGACCTTGCGATGCGGATCGTTGGTATGGGCGGGGATCCCATGCAAACGTTTATTCAAGTACCTACGTGCACGGCGAACCTCCAAGGTTTTTTCAAAACGCTTGCATCGATGGAACTTGAGGCTATTGAAGCCGGTCGAGCGGCCATAAAAATGGCCGGAGAAAATACTTCTTTGCAAGTTATGGCGGAAAATTTCGTGTTGGTTGACACCCAACACTTAGATGATATCCGTCGCATGCAAGTCCAGTTTCAGTCAACTTGAGAGGTAATATGACTCCTGAAGATTTCCATAAGTTTTTCCCATTCGTAGTCATGGGTGTTTGCTACGTGATCGGCAAGATCATCAGCAATACTTCCAAGATCCCCAATTGGATCATTCCGCCAGTGTTGACACTTACGGGATTGGTCAGCGGCATCGCAATGGCAGTCATCAACGGTGGGACTTGGCAGGATGCAGCCATGACGGCGCTCATGGGTCTACTCTCGGGTGCTGGAACGGTTGGACTCCATCAGACATACCGGCAGCCTTCAGACGCTATGAAAGCAAAGAAGGAAGCTGGTTCCAACCCTCCCCCTGTTCCCCCTGCTGACTCCACTCAGGCTGCGAATCCGCCTACTACGCCGTCTTGATGTTTTCGTGTGAATGGCGGTTGGCAATCGGACGACCACATGCAGAACAACTCGGGATGGATGAAAGTTCATCCTGAACTTTTGCAAGTTCAGTAGACACTCCGATTAAATTCTTTTCCATTTCTGCTATCTCTTGAGAGATAGCAGAAATGGACAACCAATGTCTTTTAGCCGCCACCAGTTTTTTCAAATCAGGTGGCGGTTGGACGTTTGGGATAACTGCCGAAAGTCTCTGTACTTCCATTGCTGCAGTATGAATTTTCTTCAAATGTGAAGAGGCTTTCTTCATCCGATCAATATCTACGTTCACATCAGAATGGGGGATATTCACATTCCCGATGTCTTGAATGGTTTCCACAGTTTGTTTCAGTTTAAAAATGACTGTGTGTTTTACTGCCGATTTAAGTCTCGCCATTTCTGCATGAGGAGCCTCCGGGATTTGCACTCCGGAGATTGCTCGAATTTGAAGAATGGACTTGGCAGCTCCGTCACATTTTTTCCAATGAGAATAACACGATTTAAGACGTTTCATAACCTGAGCAGCCGGCGGTTCAGGAATAATAGCGTCTTCAATAGGAGATAAGAGAGAAATCCCCGCTCGAGCTTGGTTCATCTTCCGAAATAAATTTTCAGCTAGATTTTTCCTAGCTTCATACTCATCAATAGATTGGGCCTGTCCTTCCAATTCTCGAGCGACGCGGATCATCGCATCCAATCCGGCAACAGCGGCTTCTTTGACTCGTAGTTTCTCTGTGACTTCTGTTCGAGTCTTGACCTCGTCTAGAAATTTTTTCTTCCCACGTAAACTCAATACGATTGCATCTTGCAAGACATGAAGTCTAGATACTCCGGAAATGAAATCAGTAACCGCCGGACCAGACCGATTCAATAAAAAGATGGGTTCCCATTGCGGGGCAAGCCAAGGTTCGATGGTATCATCTCCGACTTTGACTGTTCCGAACCCGAGCTTTACGATTTCTTCAATTTGTCCCTGGCCAATCTTGTCGAAGATTTTATTATTCCCATCGAAATAATAAGTTCCGCCGCCTTTTTCACCTTTCTCCCATCTGAAACCCCAGTTTTCAGATTTAATCGTGACAGAACAAAATTTGGCGCCTTTGCGGACATCACCAACCACAGGAGCATTTTGCAATGCTCCTGCGATGGCCCGAACAATAGCACTTTTCCCAATGTTGGATTTACCTGTGATACAGGTAAATCCGCGAATTTCGAGTTCAACGTCCTCGACGGATTGGAATGAGCTAATCCGTACAACAACGGGACTCAAAGAATCGGATCCGTCTTTGCGCATTGTGGAAGACTACACCAGTCGTATTCGACTAATATCGGTCAGACGTCAATGGTAGTGACGGCTGATGGTTCGGATTCGTCTCCCGAAGAATCTTCTTCGTCGGTGCCGTCTTCGTAGACCATCTCCGGCGGTTCACCGGCTTCATAGTCATCATCGTCATCTTCACGCTTCGTGACTGCATCATCTGCCAGCGCAGCCAATTCTTCGTCGTCCAACATCTTGAACCCTTGCATGATGCGGTCTGTCGCGAGACTCAGCATCTCTTGCAGAAGAACTCCACCTTCTTGGCGGCTGATGGCAAGACGAAACTTTTCCAGTCCCGTTGCTTCCACAATGTGACCGGTACTCGGAGATTTGAAGCTAAACACGTCTTGCTTCTTTGCGTTTTTCTTCTTGGTGACAATATCATATGCTTCCGCCACATTCAGCATGGTGCGGAGTTCATCGATACCGACGCCGTACCGAATGGTAATGAGACCTGAGTGGCCTTTCTTAGCATCCAGCTTATCTTTAATCATTTTTACTTCGATGTCCTCAGAAATTTGGACATCTTCAAATTTTTTAATGATCGGGTTCCATACCTTGGCCTTCGTAGACATTCGAGGCTTCAAAAGCATGCGAACAGACGAGTAGAATTTCAGTGCATTTCCACCCGTAGTGCTTTTGAGAGCTTCTTCCGAGAAGCCTTTGGCTCCGATCTTATCCCGCGTTTGGTTGAGAAAGATGACGCATGTCTTGGTCTTGGCGATCATGGCAGTCAGCTTAGGAAGCCAAGCGCTCATGAACCTCGGGACTTCTGCTACTCCCTTTTTCTCTTCTTCGTTCGAGGCATCGCGCTTCTGTTCCCTCCTGGGAATAAGTGCAGCCACAGAATCGATGACGATCAGGTCTACACCCTGATGGACCGCAGCCCCAACAATGGTTTCTGTATCCTCAGCATTTTGAGGCTGGAGTCGGATGGCCTGACCAGACCCACCTTGAGATGGGTCCCGGAAATCCACGCCAAGTTTGACGGCGTACGTGTCTTGGACTGCACATTCGAGATCGATATAAACACCGGTCCCGGTTCCCTCATTGGATGCAATAGCATGAGCCATCGCAGTCATCGCGATGGTTGATTTCCCGGAGCTTTCACGCCCGAAAATTTCTACGATTTTTCCCCGTGGCCAACCAGGGCAAACGAATTTACCAGTGTTCGCAAGTCGCGACCCACCAATGAGCATGTTTAAAACAGTGCTTCCCGAATTGATATACGGGATTTCGAAGGAAGGCGTCGAATATACGTCTCGAATGTTGGTCCTCTTCTCGATATTCGTTCGGAATCTCGCCAGTTTCGGGTGCCACTTCCCAACTTCTGCCTTCGCCATCGCTCCTCCAACCAGTTCTATGATTCCATCACTTCTTTTACAGTGTCCATGTCCGTGAGCCACTGTAATAGGGACTTATTTACCATTGAACGTTGCGGGAGCTTGACATCTCCTGCCGGGACTTTGCTGAAATTGAAAAACCTACTATTCTCACGGAATGCATGAGCAGTTCGTTTCAGTCTTAGCATTCCGGTGGAGTTTTTTACCTTACGTTTGCGTTCTATGAATACCATTCTTTCATGATCAGAAAGTTGGGATAAATCGATTTTGGTGTCTTTCACCAACATGAAACGAGCAGCTTCCCTGGCAACACAATAAGCATCCGCTTCATTATTGTTGATGACATCCGGGTCCATTGTATCCAATTGGACAAATCTCTGGATGTCCATCTTCCCGGCATTGGATTTCCCGACAAGATATTTCAAAGTAGTCGGATCGAAAAGCACACAATCTTTCCGTTTTTCAAAAATAGATTCGAGTGAAAACATCATTAAACCGAAGTGATTTTCAGCGAAAGGCCCTCCACCATAAGCCGGACTTTCCAAACCAACGGCATCCACAGAATACTTTTCAAGTAAATCTGATACCATCGATCGGAAGTGCATGAATCTGGCGACGGGGATCGTAAGTGGCAATGTCCCCTCATGACCAGAAGCTACTCTCCTGTTACGTGGCTGGGCTTCACTGTCGTATATAGCCCAGCCATAAGCTCGCAAGCTCGGGTCGAGGCCGAGTGTTTTCATAAACTGAGCGGGACGAGGAGTAATTCCCTCGTCCCGCCTCCTGACGAGATACGTCAGATGAGCGATTCGTAAGAGGACACGAGCTTCGGAGCGTCTGCGGACGCCTCTCCGCCAGAAAGTGCCTTCTCCGATTGCTCCTGGCCTCCAAGACGCTCGACCAAGGTCTCACGCTTCATCACGAAACCAAGGTTGTTCTCGACATGCTTCCATGCACGGAGACCCTGATCCAGAATCCAAGCCCGGGTCTCCGGGTCGAATCCTTCACGAGCCCAGTATGCGTTCGTGCCAGCGTCGATCTGGTGCTTCTTGAACTTGGGATCGCCGTCGAGGGTGACCTTCATGTCGACGACCTGGCGGCCATCGCTGCGAGCATCGATGTACGCGCTCTCGACCTTCTTGAAGTTCTTGGCCGACATCTTGTAAACCCAGAAATGGGTATACTTGCGCTCCTTGAGGAGCGCACCGTCGATGACGAGATTGTCATCGACCGGGTATTGCATGACAATCGTGGCGACCGTTTGGTCGGCCTCACCGAGCTTGTCACAGCAAAGTTCGGGCTTCACGCAAGTCGAGCCTTCGTACTTGCTGAGGCAACGAATGGTTCCGATGCCATCTCCGTAGTGAGTAAATGCTACAGAGAACTTGGGATTGCAGATATCGAGACGATCGACCTCGGTCATCTCTTCGGGCTTCTTCTTGAGCTTCTCCGATAGCTTCAAATCGACGCGCTTGATGATATCGGCCTTCTCATCATCCGTGAGGGCCGAACCCTTCTCCTTCGCCTTGTTGGCGAGGATCACGTCGTGGAAGCGCTTGAAGCTGATGATCGTGATGCGAGCCTTCTCACCAGGCTTGCTCAGCTTGAACTGCTCCATCCCTTGGGCCTTGACAACCTTGGAGTCGTCGAACCCGAATTCCATGATGCTCATGTCTCTCCTCTCCTCTTCCTTTGAACGCGAATACGCTTGAAGGTGACCGGGGCTCACCCGGTCTAGCAATAGGATCCTACATTGAAAGTTCAATCCTCAACTGAGGAGGTCATCGTAGGATATAGCTTGAAGAGGCGCTTCATCGACGGATTCCTCTTCAGTTGACTTGGGTGATTCTGGACCTTGGTGAACCTGAATTCCGTTCCCGGTAGATCGACCCGAAAAGAAATCAGCAATTTGCTGTGCATGAGCCATGTCAACTGGTTCTGGCATATCTTCTGGCCGCCGATTAGGGTCCAGAAGGTCTTTCGGGTCAATTGGCTCTGCTTTCACCGGCGGAGCTAGGCCGCCCGTTACCACTCTATCTTGACGGGCTTGAGGCTTTTCGTATCCCTCCCCTCCCGTCATTTGATCCATCTTATCATCTTTCACAAGATGACGTTGAAGCTTGATATCAGAATTAGTCCTGTTTAGATCATCGTATTTAGCCTTTACGAGTTTCACGGTCTCTTCCGCATCCATTAGAGATGCGCGGAGCTTGGCAATTTCTTCATATTCACTGTTCATCATTGAAATAGCAAGAGCTTTCCTGTCATCAATGGAAGGTTGTTGACGAACAGTGGCATCGTCAGCTAAAAGACCATTAAATTTGAGATCTACATTGAGTTCCAAGAGTTTGAGGTTGGATTTGAGATCCTTTTCGTATCTCTTGGTTAATTGAAGATAATAATGAGTCCTGTTCAAGAACGCTCGACATTTAGCCAAGCTGCTCTGGAGGTACTTTGTACCGAGTTCTGGAAGTGTCGGATCTTCAGCTAAGTCGACGCGGAACTCTGCGATTTCGTCTAAGATCGCATCGAGTTTCTCTTTGGTGAGAGGCGCCTCTTGCTGCATTCAGCGACCGTACAGCAACCAGTCACTTAAGCTTATCGGTAAGCTTTTGAGCGATTTTGGTATGGCGTTCTCGAGACTGCCGAATCAGGTCATTCGCCGTCTCTGTGTCAATGGCACCTCGCGCCAGTGCGTCATAAACTGCTGCATCTGTGACAATGGAACTGTGAGTTACTTCCAAAATAACAGCTTCTTCCGGAGTAACAGGTCGAGAAGTTTTGAAATTCATTGACACGAAATTAGATGATTTCAATCCTCCTTGATAAACGTCGAAGGAGTAGGATACGGTAAATCCGTCAACAGTAACGACTACATCGGGGATGCCTGAAGATTGGTCTTTGTCCATCGTTCATGAATACATTGGATTTATGTCAATTTAGTTCACATCGCGCCAGTTTTTGGGCTTCGGATGATCACTCCTCCACTCGGAATCCAGTTTCCCATTCGGTTTCGGAGGGGTCTGTGGGAACTGGAACATTCTTCGGGCATGTTCCCAAATGAAAGCTCCTGTAAACGTTCCAATCAGAAATGCCACAGCCATTTTTAGCATCAACTAATAATCGTAATAAGAACGGGCTTGTGGAGGTTCAATTTTACTTCCGCGCGATTCGCTCTTGTAGAGCTCAATTAGTTTTAAATTAGTTGGAGAATGGGTGAACTGAGAAAATAGGATCCAGGCATTTTCGCATACCGCCTGGCGTTCCTCTCCCTTATTGAACCGGGACATTACTTCTTTAGACGGCGCCGGAAGATGACCATCTGTTAAGGTCATGAGGTGTTCTGGTCCTAAACCAGGGAATTCAGGATGGTTCCACACCCCCATGGAATATCCCGAAAGTCCAAACATACCACAACCCATTGTGGTCATCAATTTGCATTCTCGGATAAGTCGGAATATCTTATCTTGTTCTTCCACAGAAATACTACCGTCATCGGTATATATGACATGACCAAATCTATCTGGAGCGCATGGCTTCCAAATCCGTTTGTTCATGTCTTTCATCCAAAAGACATCTGCTTCAGACAAAGGCACGGGCTTTTCTGAATATGACGCCGGATCTCCCGGTTGATTGTATGGACGTTTCGGAAATAGAGAAATTTGTTCTGCAGAATTTTTCATGGCAATTCCAGTCCACAAGCTTCCAGCAGTTCTTGGCGTGTCGCGTCGCGCAAGAACTTAAATCTCGGGATTTCTTGATCGTCACGTTGGACTATGGAAGTCCAAGCAACAAAATCTCGAGTCCAGCGGACTTTCTTTTGAAGACTATAATAATGGAATAATGGCAATAAAAGAGATTCGTGAACTGTCATCGAATAAAGGCAGTACAATCCGCCTTTGTGATGAACGTAGATCCCCCGCGGATATTTCTTGGAAATCTCTTCCAGTTCTTCTTGGCAGTCCAACTTGAGGTCCCGACATTCTAATTTGGAGTCTTCCACCATGGCGATGGAAACTCTACACCTCAGGCACTACCAATCACAGGTTTTGAACCAAAAATCCTGTCCCATGACTCTCTATAAGCTTGCGTCGTAACCTTTGCCGGTCCTTTGGTTGTCCCGGTGGACTCTGAACTTCCGTCGTACAGGACTTCGACATCCATGCAAGGCCCACCATCGGATGTCAGCTTTACAATTTCGGATCCTGGATGAATCGGAACACCATCACGAGTGGGGATGATGGTTCCCACTTGGATAGTATGATCCGGTTTATGACGAATACAAACGGGATTTCCGTTTTCGTCTTTGGGTCCGAGTATGACGTAATCCCGACCGGGTTTCTTTTCGTTTTGATCAGACACTTTAGTATGCCGTCCTAGAAAGGGCCCAGTGTTTTACATCATCGGATACTCCATTTCCGGAATGTTCACTTCGGCAATCACCCCATCAGTTCTACCGAGCAAATCAAAATTCGCTTCAATGAATTGGATTACTTCTTGAGGGTCAATTGAGCTGTGGAAAGCCAAATTGGGTCCATGTTGATCTAACATGACAGCCCAAAGGTTTCCAAACTTTTGGAGTCCAGAACTCGTGTTTTGCCCACATTCATGGGAGCCACATTCAAACTCCCTCTGGGACCGAATTGGAACACGTGACCCAGTCTTGACTGGGCAGTGGAAATGAACAATGCAATCGGCTTCTGGCACCTGAGCAAAAACGTATCTCTGACTTTGTCCGCCTACTGACGGTTTCCCACCATATGCTATGATCTTATCTTCTCCAACAGGTTCTACTCTCACCAAGCCTGCAGTTCGAATATTGTTGAAATCAGTTTTCCGGACACTAGTGGCAATCATTCCATCTGATAATTTTGCCGCAAAATGTCCGTTGGTGGAACCAAGGAACGGTTTGTAAGCACCCCTGCTGATACAGTGTTCAACAACAATCTTTAGGGAATTAGGGATCTCGGGAGAGTCCCATTTCACAAGTTCTCCGTTCACTACGGTGGACCTTGTGAAATGAAGTTTGGATCGGAGATAAGCCATATCAACGAGGCCTCGGAGCGCTTCATTCCGATCCTTGGTCACATGATATCGAGACTGTTCGGGGGTGACCGTCATATTCAGTCCTGTGTGTAGATCATTGGCCAGGACCAAATTGCATGAGGACCTTTTAACCAGGTCTAGACCTGCGAAGTATTGCTCATCTTCTGATGCTGAAGTCGTCGTTTTGAATCCAACGAGGAAAATATCCTTCCGATATTTACGGATTCCTCCGATGAGCTTATCAGCAGGTACGAGCAGCATGAGCTGTTGTCCATCTCGACTCTTCAGACGCGGTTGTGTCGTACCACTATTGGTCGCAATACCGTTGCTCATCACGCTCCCTGTGTAATCACACAGGGCCACTGGCATGAAAATGACTTTAGTGGTCGGGTCTGATACTAGATTTTTGAGGAGATTGTGAACGTCGTGATTCGTTTCGAGTGAACTCGCTCCAGCAGATGCCATCTTCGTCAGATGAAGTTGGATGTCAATTCCATTCCCCCATCGTTCCTTACACATTGAAGCCAATCTGCGCGCCGTTCCTCCATATGCATTAGCTGAAATTCCTAAATGAGGCCTCACATGAGCGGTCGTACCGCCTCCAATGATATGAACTACCCGATTTTGACTTTCGTTGGACATGTGAGCCTCCAGAGAAGAATTACAGTGGAGAAAGCCCAGTCATCCCTAAGACAGCATCCACCAATCGAGCTCTTTCTTGCAAAGACGACATGGAAAGCGTGAAATAACGAAGCCCCCACATTTCAAGCATGAATTTTACACATGCATCGATGGCAATAACATCGTCCCAGGCTACTGATTCTCTGACACCATCATCTTTGAGAGTAATTTGAGACGGCCGAACAAAGAAGATAATGGTCTCTTCTTTTTGGAGAGATTGGACGTAGCATTCCAAGCCTGCCGAATCGATCAGTCCATGCAGAATCCTCGCGTGTTGTGCAGCATAGGCTAAATTATCAAAGCTCCTGTCCGAAACGAATGTCTGATGTTTTGATTCCTCAGCGACTTGCCGTTGGAATACTGCGGACTGGTAAGCATCAACCACTTCAAGATCTGACCTGAGTGACTGAATCGTCAGTTCTCGTTCAGCAAGAACCGATCTTGCTACTTCCGTCAACAATGGGAGTCCAAATCTTCGAGAGACATATCGAGCTAAAGTAGTTTTCCCAGTGGCATGGGCTCCTACAAAATATACTCTTACATCCTTCACGGACGACACGATACAATGGAGCGCTTTTTGAACCGTTTGGGCGTTCCTTCAGTATAATCTTTCAATAGCTGATTCCCACGCAAATGGGAAAGTGCTTCAGCTTCAATTTGTCGAATTCTCTCTCTAGAGAGCCCCCACTTGGTGGCGATTTCTTGGAGAGTATGCTCCTGGAATCCGAACCCGAACCTCATCCTTAAAACGAGAGCTTCCCGCTCGGTCAACCTTTTTAGCGCCTGATCTACATCACCAGACATGCGCACCTTCGTGAGTTCTTCCAGTGGTGAAGGTGTTTCCTTGTCTTGGATGACCTCCGAAAGAACGTACCCATCTTCCATGAAATTCACGGGTGCGTCAATAGAAGTAACTGAAATACGACGGACGGATTCCATCGCCTTGATTTTGCCGACAGGAACAGTTAATTCATGGGCGATAATTCTATTGTCCGGTCTGCTACCGAACTGAGTATAAAATGATTGTTCTACTTTCGCCATTTGAGACATTCTATCTGAAATATGAACGGGAATTCGAACAGTTTTGTCGCAATCTTGCAAAGATCGTTTAATACTGTGGCGGATCCACCAAACTGCATAAGTAGAAAATCGGTTCCCTCGGACCAAGTCGAATTTGTCGACGGCCCTCATTAGGCCAATATTACCATCTTGAACTAAATCAAGGAAACTCAGTGAATTGGCTGTCCTCGCATATTTGTGAGCGATCATCATCACTAGGCGAAGATTTGCTTGGACAAATTGTGATTTGATATCAATTCGGTTCATCCACAATTTTGATAGTTTCTTCATCCAGATTGTGGAAGTCCGAACAGATTTAGTGGATTTCATTTCGCAAGGTAGGTCATCGAGCCACTTCCTCATGCCATCAGAAAATCGAGATTGTGGAACAAGGATCGCAGTCATTTCTACTGCATTCTTGCGATGCATTGAAGAAATGACAGATTCCAAAAGAGGGATGATCGTGGAATCTTCCCTGGAAAAAGATTGCCTTACTAAATTTCGGAGTAGGCTTTTAGCGTCCGGATGACTCAAAATGTGTTTGACATATTCAGATTCAGCGCTATCGATTCTTCTGAAATAGTTCTCTTCGTCGTCCCTGGATAAAAGAGGGATCGCACGAACTTCTTTGGAATACCTACCAACTAAGTCCAACCCGTGGACGGGAGTATTTTTCGTTCGTAGTTCCACTGCTGTTTAACACGAAGTTACTAACATTGTTGCGATAATGAGGAAGAGAAAGGCTAGAATGAATGCGGAATCAGTAAACTGACGGTTTCTTACATGTCCATGAACCAATACTAAATTGGCTTCTTCCAAAGCCCTTTTTACATCTTTCGGATTCAATACCGAAGGTATGTATGAAGGGAGTTTTACGAGTCCATGACTAGAGCTACAATTACTTCCCAGGTTGCCATTTCGTCCAGGCATGGACTCCGGAGCGCCGTTTCGCGGAGTTCTTGATAACTTTTGTCGGACAACACCGCAGCTTCTCTCCGGCCTATTTCCAACGAGATGAATGGGATCCGTCGAATAGAAATAGCCCGCTTTGCATTCTTGGCCAATGCTGCGTCGTTTTCTAAGACTCGGAGTTTGTCCTTGGCTCCTCCAAGTAGACCTGGTGATGGATACTCTTGTACGAGTTTTCCGAAGACGGCCCGCGCGAAATAAAAACAGCACCATATTTCGAATGCCGTCCTCTCGTCTTCTTCTTTGGTCAAAATTCACCTGATAAGTACACCAGAACTCATGTCTTCAGCAATTCCAACCTTGATGCTAGGCGCTGGTTCCCCGTAACCTCCAGAATCCGTTGTAAACGGGCCCAATCTTCATCCCCGGTTTGATTCTTCTCGTGAATGCAAGGAGGCAGACCTTCAGGTAAAAGAATGACAGCTTTGGAAGGGTCTTCTGGATCCGCTAAAACTTCTTGTACTTCCATTCCTGACATGCGAACAAATTTGTCGAGTTCCTTGGAATGCTCTCCTAAATGACCATTGGCTGGAAGCGTCCGTTCCGGAGTGGGAACCACTTCAGCCATCATCACTCCATATCCCACAGATTTAATCAATAACTGCTTCTTGATCTCTCGAGCCGCCAGTGTCATACTGGACGGTACTTTTCTTACGAATTCAGGTGTACCATAATGATTCGGAGGGAACCTTGTCTCAACAAGAAGACGGAAAAAACCAAACCAAACGACTCTTTTTGAAAGAGTCTGTTTCTGTTTTACTACAAGAACATGTCAAGGACATGATTCCAAATAATAACGATGGAGTAGAAGCCTTCTTCCAGTTGATATCAATGTGTCTGGAACCGACCGGCTTGGAAAACCCACACGAGATTTTATCACGATGGTCCGACGACCTAGTTGTTCAAGTGGCCTCTAAATTAGAAGAAATTTCCAAAAAGATTAAATCGCAAAATAGTCAAACTCCACCTAATGACATTCTCCTCGTCCAGGCTATGGAACGAATGTGTCGGTTCGCCTTGGTGGAATGGTGCGGACGTAATAATTATTTGAATGGTGATTGGGCTTGGAAATGGGATGGTCCCATGGCGGGACACATTCATTTCAATGCCAGTCCTAAGGTATCTCCGAACGAAGCCTATCAACTCCTTTTAGAGAGTCGGCTCTTAGTTCGTAAAATTCCTTGATGAATTTCAAAAACTGACGGTTTCCTAAAGCATTTTGACCTCGGGCTGCTCGAATTTTGGAAACAGCCTGTTCTGGAGTTAGACCAGTAGGTCCACAGCATAAGGTCAATGCACATATGAGACCAGACCTATTCTTACCCATACGACAGGTTACCAGTACGGACTTCCTTTCCATCAACCATCTGGAAACACGTCCGGCTGCTCGGACAGCGTGAGACATTTCGTCTCGCGTCATAGGATTACCATCATCATTTAATGGTGCTAAGACTACTTCCACTCCTGGATAGTCCCAATCACATTGGTATTCCATTGCCGCGAGCACAAGACAATCGAAATGCTCGGATACGGGAGTGCCAATAGGGGGTAATCCACCCATCCAAAGATCTCCCATGACACGAGAAACAGGTTCAGATTGAATGGAAATACTATTGACTTTCAACCCATTCGGCACAGTAAAACATGTTACAACAAGTTCATGGCCCGTTCATTGAAACTAATATGATAGAAGGAGGGGACATGGATTTGTTGTGGAACTGTCGGATTTGTGGTATGCGTGTAAACGCTTCCCAATCTCAATGTGGCAATTGTGGCTACCAAAGGACTCAGTTCGATGTCTCCTGGGCTAAGAAAGCGGGTGATACAGGTAAGTTCGTCGCTATTCGAATCACTCAACCGTCTTTCTCCGGGCTTGCTAAGCCTCCTTCCGGAGTTAGTAAAAAGGTCATTATAGCTTTTGCCGTGGGAACGGCACTAGCGCTTGCATTCCTCACTCTTTTCCTGAGGAACTGCTGATCTACTTTTCCGGAATGTCCGGATCTACTTCGAAGTCGTGCGCACGCATCTTCCGGATGCCTCGGGACTTCTTGGAAGGGGTCCCGTCAGTCTCGATTCCTTCAATTTCAAAATCTCGTCCAGAACCTCCAATTACTCGCCAAAGTGATCCGGACTTGTAGACGGTCCCGTCCATCATTTTGACATCACGAACCAATCTAACAGCTTTACCCATAAGCTGCTTTCGGATTTTGCGATTTTCGTACCTTTTTTGACCTTCCCAACTACTTTCGATTTTTGGACCAGGAGGCGCCGGTTCTACTACTTTCCGGTTTCCGGCGTGATATTCTTCTGCTTCCAAGAGCAAAGGAGCCCACTGGAGGTAATCGGCACGGGTTCTCGGATCATTGAAGAAAATTTTGAAATCTCCAGGGGTGTATGCATCCACGTTCAACACGATTCCGGAGACACAGGAAAACGTCGTGCGAATTGGACTTCCGTAATTAGGGTGAGTTTGACGTTCCCGATTCCAAGAGTACGAACACTCTTTGGTGTTCTTGTTGAAATTCATAACCTTCGCGAGAATTCCAGGCCCCGGATTCCCGTGGGGTTGGAAATGGGAAGGTCGGTAATGCTCCCTGGCATAACGATAATCACGATCTCGGCGATCGGATTCCTTCTTGGCCTCATATCTAAGCCAAGCTTCTTGCTGACCAACAGTGACTGAACCCGTCTTGAGAGACTGGTTCAATCGCGCGCGATACGCTTCGAAGTCGGGAGCCTCACCCGTGGTCAGAGTCCTGCTCTCATCATAGACAAGCTCCAAGGCCATATTGAACCCATCTGGGGTCCAAATCTGCCAAGGCGGGTGCGGATGAAGAACGGGAGATCTATCGAGGAGTCCTTGAATGACAAGTCCGATTCGATTGTGTTCACGGATTTCGTCTTGAATTTTCTCCGCAATATCATCCTTGTATACGCTCGAACGATCGTAAGGCTCGTAATCATGGAAGAGCCTTGGTTCGAATCCTGGCCAGTTAACTTCTGCGTCGTCAGAAGTTTTCTTTCCAGCCTTCTTGGCTTGCTGGAAAGCTTTATCCTTTTTCCTCCATTCTTTTCGTTCTCGCTCTAAATCCTCGATAATGCCAGTGTGTTCGTTGTCTGTGATGAGTCTTTTGACGTTGCCGGCGAACATTTCCGCCCACAGTTTTCCCACGAGGGAATTATGACCGAGATCCGGGAATAATTTATGACCGAATTCGATTTTCGTATCCATCCGAAAGAGTTGAGCTCCATTCCGGATGTAGAGGAAAGTCCATTTATCTGCGTTGAGTTCTCCTTCAAGAGAGATAAAATCTGAGAAATTGATGATCTCTCGATGTTTTTCCGAACGACGGACACGAAAGGCAACGATGGATCGAGGGAATGGAAACAATCTATTCAGATTGTCTTCTCGTGCGATCCAGTTATCGAATTCGTGAATGTTGCGGAATGATATGCCGCCCGTTTCATAATGGGCAAGACACTCTTCGTCCATGTAACAGCGACGCTGAAAGAGATGAACTTTTGTGGAAAGTGGTGCAGGTTCTCCATCGCGAATTTTCTCAACGTTCTCGGTCAGCCCGGCGTAAAGCTCCACCGAGAAGATGCGTTCGTTGATGGCTCCAATGATGGAATCAAGACCTTTAGCTTGAGCTTTCAACGGGACGATCTTAGCGGTCATCCATGCTGCCAGAGATTCGTTGGTGCTTTGAATCCGACGGAATAAGTCAGGAAGAATCTCCTTCTTGGCTTTCTCTAGCGCCTTCCCATATTCGCCCATATCCTGGCCTGGACCACGGAGCGCGAGTGCTCGTGTTTCGTTGCCAGACTGGAGAAGAGGATTCGGGACAATAGAGAGCTGGGCGGTGACTTCTTTCACGCGTCCAAGGAGCCGATTGACTTCCGTTTGATGCTCGGAAATCTCCTTATCGATTACCGCATCCGGATTAGGCTCCAAAGAGCAAATGGAAAAGAAATTATCGAAATGAATCCTGCTGGAGCCATACCGAGGAGCTTGGACTTCTGCGTAGTTCGTCCCAACGTGGACGACGCACCCAAACCAAGGGTCTTTATCCTTTTGATTTTTGACCCAGTACCACTGGCCGATTTGAATTAGGTCTTCGGGCTCTCCGTCAACGGCGGACTTACCGGAAGGATTCGGAATTTTCGGAATCTTCTGAATTTCGTCGCTCACGACTGCCTCTACGTCATGAGTCTACGAATTTGATTAGCTGAGATCGTAAATGAAAACACCTACTCCGGCGTTACAAAGCTCGTATTCCACGAGAAGTCCCACCTTGGACCATTTTCCTCCAGCAAGACCGCATCCAATCCTCGGTGCGTGGACAGTGGCTCCTTTCTCAAGTGCGAAAATCGCCACTTTTTGAAGACATTGTTCTAAGGCTTCGTATCTTATGGGAGGGCCGTTCAGCTCTCCAATTCCGAGCTGAGCTACCATATTGGCAATCCAAATATCATGATCAACTTGGACGAACTGGACCTCCCCTAGTTTGAAGCTTTCTTCTTTAGCCCACTTCCTGTAGCGTTTCTCAGGATCTGACCATCTCCGTGAAATTGCTTTCACAAAGCCGGCACCCCACCGACCTGCGGTGTTCACGATATGTATAATTACTTTTGGTCCATCCGCTACGGGACGAGTAGCATCTCCGATAAGATAAGTGGGTTGCATTAGTTTTTGCCCATTTTGTGCTCAATTACTCGAGCCAAAACCCAAAGACTAACACGAACAGTCCCTTCACCCACAGTAATCATTCCGAGAGAAAGATAGAAAGCCTTAGCATCCTCTTCGGGTATGAAAGGCCATTGATTATGGATTTGTTGGGCTACCCGACTTGCCTCGTCCATGGAGCCACCCTATCGATTGGCGTTGGCCGCAGGCGGAAGCGCACCGCCCCGACCACCATATTCGGTGATATTGGCAATCTTGTAGAATGCATCCTTGTCCGTTTCTAGAAGAAACTTCTGAGCGAGCATTGCATCTGCATCCGGGACTTTCACCTTCGGATGAATGCAGAAAGACCTCTTAATCTTCCCATCTTCATCCAAAAGCTTGACGTTTCCATGTTGTCCTCGGACAATTTGATATCTTTCTTCCCCAATATGAAGGAAGAAACAATTCTTCTTATCCAGGTCTTCTTGTTGTTCAGGTGAAAGATGACGACGAAGAAGAATTTCGGCCTTCGCCTTGGCTTCTTCCTCTTCCCTCTTCCGTTTTTCTTCTGCTTCGCGCCAGGTTTTCTCGCGCTCCAAGTTCGCCCTAACTTCCTCTTCCGAAGGACGTCGCCTTTCGACGGCTTGGCGAACTTGTTGTGGATTGGCGTTTCGAAGCTGCTCGTTCCAAACGGTCCAAGTATTGGTAGTGGAGATTGTGGAAATGGTTTGATTCCAAATGGTCCAAATACTGGAGTTGGAAAGAGCGGACGTCGCGTCGGTGATGGTGTTGGTGACAGCATATCCAACTGACGTCATAGCTGCACTAGCAGCGTTAACAGCTCGTTGGAGCTCATGGGCCATCTGTTGATTCCAGACAACCCAAGAATCATTGGTAGCATTAGTGGCCGTATACGTAGTGGTAGAAGTCCCAGTCTGAATAAACTGGACGTTCCAAGGTCCCCATACGCAGTTCACGGTTCCAGCTCCCGTGGCCGCAGTCAAAATCGGCCCTGAATTCGTGGTTTGAATTTCATTTACTGCTCGAACAAGTGAATCAAGCGGCATTGGAGATCTCCGTCAAATGTCTGGAAAACGCTGCCCATTTCTTCATAGCCCTAACGATCCTGTGATCACCGGGCTGATATGCAGCAGCTAATCTAGCTGCGATTTCAAGTTGTCCAACACGAGCCGGGGGTTCAGCAGAGGTAGTTTCAGAGCTCGCATTAGGATTGGCAATCCGATGATATCGAGCGGCGGTCCAAACAGCCGATGCTAGTCTCTCTCGTCCTTCAGCAGTTAAGAGACTACGCGTAATGATTTCTTCTCGTGCCACTGGATCGAGAGGCCGTACTTCAACAGGACCGGTTCCTCGACGGACTCGACTGCCCTCGTAAAGGCCATCATACCGACCCATTAGTTCTGATCGGTTAGCGATGCGCAGGAACGACTCCTCGTCACTTTCAAGCATGAGCTTTTGAGCAAGCATCGTGTCGGCATCGGGAACATCCGTCTTGGGATGGATGCAGAACTGTGCGACGGCTTTCCCGTCGCACATGAGACGGACATTCCCCATCCGACCGCGGAGCAGCCGATAGACTCGGTCTGCCACGTGGACTTCGAACCAGTTGTGCTGGTCCAAATCACGGACCTGATCCGGACTCAGATGGCTACGAAGGAGCCGCTCCGCTCTGGCCCGGGCTTCAAGCACCTCTTTTGAAAGCCCCTTGTCTCTACCATAGATCGGCATCAGCCGAGTTTACATGCAAACAAATGCCGTTGTTTGTGGCTATTCCATGAATGCGGCTATGGAGCCACTTGAACGACAGTATGATCGCTATCCACCCGTCATCGCAGGAGCTGCAATGAGTCGGCCAGCATCGGGGTCGAATTCATTCATCTGCTCGCCCTTGTCGCCCTTCTCACCAACGACGCGATAGATGAGGTATCCTTCCTTGCGAAGGCGCTTGAAAGTATCCCGAGCAGTGTCCACTTCGACGGGCTTGGACTTGTCCCACATGATCTTGGTATCGCCTTCCTTGCCCATGATGGCAAGCTCTCCAAATCCGGTGCCCTGGAGAGAGTTCTTGGCGGAGAATTCGTCGGCAGTCTGAGTCTGAATCTGAGTGTCCATTTGATCCTCCTAGCGGGCTTCAGTCACAATACAATGGAACCATGTTCAAGAATTATGTAATGGAGCATCCATGCTAAGCGGTACTTCTGGTAGATGCTTATAACCTGTAGCTGCTTTCAAAAGAAGTAACATTTCAATGACCACCGTTTTGGTAGCGACTTCGTCATTCGTACCTAAAACGGAAAGGGCATCGAGTTCTGCTGCTGCTGCTTTCAGATATAGAGCTCGAGCCCCGACATCATCACCCGCTTTCATAGCTTCTTTACCGCGATTCTTGAAAATATTGGCTTCCCGCACTATGAGTTTATAAGACTCATTGCGCTCTTCCTTCGTGTCTACACGCCTAAGCAACCCGCTCTTGATTAGAGCGAGAGTAATACTAGCTCTTGTCGGATGGACACCCGGATGGCGCTTCCGGAGCTTCCTGATTTCTTTATCCAGTCCCGACGCTATTTCTTCCGGAAGAGAGAGAATCAGTCTGACCGGGGGTTTTTTATTCTTTGCCATGGCTCGGATCTGTTCTAAGACTACCAGCACGCAGAGCCATGCTCTACCTAACGATACTCTATCGGAAGCCGCTCGAGCTTTTTGGGTGTATTAATGAAGAATGCAGGTAGAAGAGGTTGTAAGAGCTGTTGGAGATCGTGATCCGGACCATCGTCGACGATCTTGGACTGAGCATCGAGATCATTCCCAATTCCGCGCTGAAGGCTGGCCTTTCGAAAGGCGAATCGGATTCAGTTGCTCTTGTTGTAACGAAGAGCACGTTTGGTCTTGGTCTTTATCTGAGATCAGTCTAGTCCCGGAAGTTCGCGCGGCATATTTCGACAGGCGCGGCACCCAAACGCAAATCGAAGCGAAGGAGATGGTCGTCGCCACCAAAAAGGCGGCCAAACTTCTACGTCGACATTTAGATAAAGATCAGAAGTCTGAATTTAGACGTTTCAAACATTTCCACGTTCGGTCTTCAGACGGATTCCTTTATCGGATCGAAAATTCTTCCTGCTGGAATGTTTCCAGGGTAGAAGATGGGGAAGTCACAGCAAAATTTTGTGTCATATTCAAAGTATTCAACATTCCTATTCCTGATCAAATGCTGATTCAGAAATTCATGCTCCAATCCCATCCGGATCAGTTTTTCAAGATCGCGAACAAGAATTATCATCCCGAGACCATGGGAGATGCATTTGTAGTCCCAGCCGGAGATGGATTTGCCAACCTGGCGGGAATTAACCGCCTTCAATTGGAAGCCCCTCAAGCCCCTCAAGCCCCCGTGGTCGACCCGGCCGTGGAGCCTGCCAGGCGCAGGCGTCGTGCAGCCTAGTCGATGAGACGTTTGACGTCGGGAAGTGGTGCTAAGTCCTTGTCCACGTAAGCCATTTGTTTCCGCACTGCGTTAGCAGACCGGGTTTTTTGTTTATGACACGGTATGCAAAGAGTGCGGATATTGGATAGATCTGTCTCGCCCCCACCATCAACTACTTCAATAATATGATCGGCTTGCCAAAGAGATTTCGCAGACTCTTTGACCGTGAGTCCATATTTCTTGCATTCAGCAAGAAATATTGGATGGTCTTTCCAATACCACACACCACTGGCGATCATGGAATCTCGCGCGGCATTCTCTAGAGCTATGCGGATATACCGAGTATCTACATGGCATATGGCACAAATGCCAAGATCTCGTTCATAGACGAACTTCCTCAAATACTGAGGATCTGAACGGATTCTCCATTCATGAACACAATAATCGCTACAGAAAGTCTGCCGTGGAGGCATTACTTCTTTGCGACAAAAGCGACACAGTCTATATCCGCGAGGGCCTCGGAGTTTCCCAATTTCACGTTCATTCTGTTTAATACTGGATCGCCTTTGGTGGCTCACACTTCTCGAGCCAATTAACAGTCAGGGAGGACCGGGGTCTGGTTCCCCGAGTTCAATAAGCCTTTTCCGCCATGCTCGAGCTTTCTCGAGAAGTTCACTACTACGGTTTTGCACGGAAGTCATATTTTCGTTGAGCTGTCGATTCTCAACTAGGACCCTTTCAAGGAGCTGAAGAGCTGAGAGTCCTTCCCAATCCTTCCGATCGGAGGGCATGGTCATGGTATTACGTTACATTTTCAGGACTCCATAACCTGAAGCACAATTCGACGGTTACATTCTTCTGAACCGTGATCACTTTTACTGGGATCGATGATGGAATCGCATTGTGGACAGCGAGTCAACGCGTGGAATTTTTGGTAGATGAGTTCCCCTTGAGGGGGCGAGTTGAACGCAGCCATTTCCACACTCGCTGCCGCAACTGAATCTCCAAGGTTCGAAGCCTCAGGGATGTGGATTGGACCCTGGAGATTGAAGGATTTTGGGAGGTGTTTCGGATTTCGACGGACCACGGTCCGACCTCATCATTATCTATTACGGGGTGCACGGGAGATTTCTTTTTCTTTCCTCATTATGGCGTAGATGAGACGACTACGATACTCTTTTTCCGATATTTGACCTGAGGGAATCCGAACAGCAATGGCCTTCGCCAGCCTTTCCAGGGCCGCCGTCTTGGCTTCCCTCAGGTCAGAATAGCTAAGTCGTTTCACCGAGTCCGAACGTGAACGTTCCTCTTGATGAATCGGATTTTGCCGACGAGATCTTCGTTCAAAGCCCTCACTTCCACGGTGAGGCTCTTGGAGACCTCCAGGTATCGTGGATGTCGGAGCCACTCCTCGTAGGAGAGATTCCCGCGGGTCTTGTTGCATTTCTTACAAGAAGCAACGAGGTTATCCGCGATCGTTGGACCGCCCTCTTCCCATCGAACGAGATGATCCACCGTCAGAGGAACGGCGTCGTTGCCGCAGTAACGGCAAGTGTAGCTATCGCGCTTGAAGACTTGCCAACTCACGACCTGGTCGATTTGACGTTGGCTCTTCCGGTAGATGGCCTTCGCCAGCGTCCCATCAGATGCCTTCGTCAGAATCTCGGTCTCCATGACGTCGGTTTGCTTCAGGAACTTCAACCAGTCCTCGGCATCCATGTCGAGAACATCAATATCCAGGTACTTCTTGTCCTTGGTGACGAGCTGGGAAGTGGCAGTCCCCATGCAGTCGCCATATGAGTGGTCCTGCTCAGTCTGGATCTCTCCGCGATCCTCCGGAAAGAGACAGATCAGGACTTTCTTGTCGTCGGCATAAACAGCACCGACGATCTGGATCGTGTTACCGACGTCGAGAAGATTGATGTCTTTGAGCTTCATGGAAGCAGGTTACACGGAGCAAACCAAAACTTCCAACTTCTCTTGGAGTTTCCTCCGAATCGAAGGCTTCTCCTGATTAACTCCGTTACTCTTCCACGGTTTACAAAGCAAGCATCCGGCACGACGGTTCTTGGGACGACGACGCTTGTGGTGCATTTGGATTCCATTTCACTGCCGGCGCAACCGGCGTGGCAGTGAAATGGAATCCACTCATCGATGCCAAGCTCCACAAGCGCAAGGCCCTGAAGTCACGTCGCAGCGAATCCCACCATTCATCCCGAGGTTGACGTTCTCGTGAGCTTGCATGACTCCGAGATCAATAGCACCATCAATAAAGCAACAATCTTGGAGCGCGTCAAAGTCATGCCGGTGTCTCTCCGGATGTTCTTGAATTTCCTTCAAAAGTTCAATACGAGTCATTGTTCCATTACCCATTTCACCAATCGTTCATTGCAATCAGGAGGATTGTCCGGTGGAATCGGGGGTGTGAACCCGGGCTGATGATTTACATAATGGACACAATAACTGCATCTACCACAAATGACCCAAGCTAAGACTTTACCGTCTTTTGGATTGGGAAATACCCAACCTTCCCATTGATGCATTTCCAAACACCTTGTGGACCTGGCGGGAATCGAACCCGCGTCCTGAAGTTGTCCAAACAACCCTCGTTCACGTGCGTAGTCGCCGTATCCCCTGCGACTGAGTTTGCGCGTCTTTCCGCACTGTCAGCCTAGACTTGATCTCGCCTTCCCGGCTGAGGCGTCGGGATAAAAGGAGGGTTACTCCCACGGCCAGCTTCCTCTTGGGTTCGTGCCTTCATCCGGTTACTGGAAGCAGTTTCGCCGGGAAGACATCCGCGCGGTTTTTTAGGCCGCGATGCGGAGGGCGCCGTTGTCGTTGGCAGCTGTGTCGGCTCGATTGGTTATGGCGGATCGAGCGCCGCCTGCACGCAGATCGTTCTTTCTTCCCCAGTCGAAGCCGATCAGGCCCGAATTGGAAAAGGTAAGACGGGTCGGGGTTGGGACTTGAACCCATTAACCTACCGGTGCGGGGCCTTCACCCCTGCCGCCCGAATTTCTAAGTCTACATGACTTCCTCCTGATTGGGTTATCTAGTGATACAACATTACAACAGAAATTTATGACTCCATCACGGAGCGCACTAAAACAATGTCGCAATCGCGATCCAACTCCTCAAGAGGAAGCAACCCGGCCACCAATCCGCATTTACGACATTCCAATTCGATTTTAGAAATGATAAGTCCGCCCGCTTTCTTCTCTGGTTCGGACTTATCTTCCCAATCGTGGTTGGTCATGAGATGGCTAATTTTATTGACGGATGCAGTCAACTTGTTAGAATCACTGTAGTGGAGTCGTTTCGGACCGTTCATGACTCCATCACATCAACAACGATGCAAAGATTACATTCTTCGATTGAATGATTTTTCAAATCTTCGTAATGACCATCACATCTTATGCATTGAGGCAGAAAGTATACTGGCACCGCTCCTTGTGGAAGGGGCTCAATAGGAAACATTTTTCTGGCGACTTCTGAAGGATCCAATCTCGGAGGCATGAGACCGGCGAAAGGATTACTGAGAAGATTCCTCTTTCCGTCAGACATATCTTTCAATGCCTGTTGAATGAGTCTTTGCTTTTCCTGATAGTTCAATTTGCTTTCCTGCGGGGGATGGGAGCTCCGCCTCGATGGAGGCCTGGTCCGAGTTTTCCTTCTCGCAGAAGATTTCCGAATTCAACAGCTTTCTTGCGATAATATTTCAAGGCATCCCCCCGGACATCATGAGATAAAATTCTCCCATATTCATCTTTAAGTTTCATTTTTGGACGTAAGGCATCGATTTCCTGAATGATGATGTTGGCATCTTCGACGAATCTTGCTTTTGAAGGTAAATCGTAATTTTCTAGTACCGCCAGTGCAGCTGACAAGATATCAGCATGGAGTTTGGTTACATCCATATGCTGAAGCAGGTTGTCTACTGCCTCAGATTTATTGATCTCCATGAGGAAAACAATTTCGTCAATGACTTTGTCGACGCCTTCGCTTGCATGACGAGATCCGTCTTTTAAAGCTTTCTTGCTGATTGTGTAGAGATCTTCCAAGTCCAGCTTAGGACGGTTAATCAATTTGAGCCGGTGGAAAGCATCCCGGGCAAAAAGTCCCCATTTACTGGATAATATATCGATAACATCAACCCAGTCTGCTTTCTGACCTTTCTTAGTTTTCGGGATCCCTGTCCAATCCGAAATATACGACGAAGAAACCCCATATTCATCGTCGTATCCGCGATACACAGGGATGGGATCTTTATCCGGAAATGCACCCGTTACCTTCTTGAAAAGATTCCTCGTAGAGTTTCGGAGTTCGTCCACATGTTCTACGGAACAAGAAGGAAGGTCCCAGTCATCTGCGTTCTTGAAGGCGAGAACTCGATTTTCCTTGGACCTAAAGATGAGTTTAATGCCTTGCATCATTCACCAGGTTCGTGTAGATCCGCCATGGCAGTGAATGGAAGCTGGCTGATATCTACCCATCCCACGATCTTCTTGGATCCGCCAGAGTATAAGAGAGAATCATGGGAGAATGTTCTGTCTATGAAGATAGAACACTGTTTGCCAGTGGTTTTATCTCTCTGACCCGCGTTAGCCCCACTCCAAATGGGGGGATCTTTCGTGTCATCCACTCCAGTCGAGACGTACACATGCTCAGTGTCGGGGGGCCCGTCGCTGAGGAAGACAATGTCCCCATTATCAGGCGTCATTCCCAAACCGGGTTTGTAATGGACGAAATGAGGATTAGCGAAGATCCGTGAAATGTTCGCGCCGGGAACATAATGAAGCCCGTCTGACGGCTCATCTCGGTTCACCATTTTCGGATCGCGGCATCCCATTCGCCACATGAGCCAATGGCATAAATAACCGCAGGTCGTCCCTGAACCGCCATAATCTTTGGCGATTTCAGCAAACTTGTCGTCTCCTGTCGTGCTCGGGACGTACTCGTTGATGAGGTCCATGGCATATTCTCGCACAACGTCTTCAGTAGCCGAAGACAAGTCGAGACCGCCATCCGGGATATCTACAGGCGCCATGGTACCACAGTACCTAGCGAGCGCTTCCGGTGGGACTCGAACCCACGTGTGGCGGAATTGAAAGCCGCTGCCTGACCAACTTGGCTACGGAAGCTTGACGCTTGCTTTTCATTGAAAGTGGAGGGCCCGACGGGATTTGAACCCGCAACCATTCGAGTTGAAAACGACAGCTCTAGCCAGTTGAGCTACGGACCCATAATCTATTCCCAAGGCGGCGGACCTGACATATCGTACAGAAGTCCAACCTCCCAGGTTTCGTTCACCGGAGGGTACTCACTCCTGTAGCTGATTTCTTTCTTCGTCCCGTCCTTCATCAAATATGATATGAATGAAGTAACATGAGCCCCTTGTTGACCGGATTGAACTAGCTTCTTGTAAGTAGCAGTCCGGATTCGACTAATTTTATGGAAGGTCCTTTTAAAATCCACGCCACCGGACTGCATGATGCGGTAGGAAGCTTTCTCGATCGGATTCTTGGCTCCTTCGATCCAGATTCTCAGTCGCTTCTTCCCTAAACCTGATTCTTCAGTAAATGTCTTAATACTGATCTCAAATCCGAATGGGTTTCGGAGAATCAAATCCACCGAATCACACTTCGGATTTTTTCCATTCGCGATATTCTCCCGGTGATTCCCATTGCATTCAGGCGGATAAGCCACCGTCGCATCTAAGCCGTGAGGAATATACTTGGAGAAGCGCGTATGGGGGCGACGGGTAATAACTTCCAATCCACTCATGAGAGCGGCCGCGTGGAGCGTGGAACTAACTTGGCAGACTCCTCCACCTATCCCTGCTGTGGTCTCACCCATGAAGATGACGGGAGCGTTTAAGAACCCAGCTTCTGAAGTCCGTGGTCCGACTGCATCGTTAAAACTGAATTCCTCGCCAGGGTTCCAATTCTCGTTCCACGCTTGGAGACGAGAAGCTGCAAGCTCGATATTCTTGGCTCGAGCTTCATCCTTCCCTTCGCATGAATACTCGGTGGAATATTCACCGAGAGTAACGACAGGAAGGTGGTTTTCCGGCTCAAGCGGGACGGCTTCGACGACGACCGGTTGTCCGGCGTCAGGGATGCCTTCGGTGTTCGTCTGAACTGGCTGCTTGGAACAAGACAGAACCAGGAAGACGCTGATCAGTCCTCGAGGTCGCATCGGTCCAAGATGGCGACAAACGGGATGTCGGCTTCACGGAACGCGTCAGAAGCGCCTTCATTCCTATCCAGGAGGGTAATAACCCCGAGGACCCGGAATCCTTCATCTTGAAGTGCTTTGATAGCTCTCATGGAAGATCCTCCAGTCGTCGCGACGTCCTCAAGCAAGACGACCGGGGTTCCGGATTCCATGTCACCTTTACCTTCTACAAGATTCCCAGTTCCGTGATCTTTCTTAGTCTTACGAACGTATAGAGCATCCAGACTATGAATTTCAGGAGCGACAGCACTGAGGAGCGCCACTGAACTCGCCAGGGGGCACCCACCGAGTTCCACCCCTGCTACAGCCCTAGCTTCCTTGAAGTGAAGGGCGACAGCTTCCAACATCAGTTGCCCAGCCCAGACATGTCCGATACCAGTGAGAATGGATTGTTTGCAATCCACGAAGAAATCGCTCTTCTTCCCTGACGCTAGAGTGAAATTCCCAAATTTGACACTTCGAGCCTTCAATAGCTCAATGATGCCATCGCGCGGATTCCCGAGAATCTCGTTATCTTCCATGGGCTGAACGTTACAGCGGAGCTCCCAGAAGCCTCGCGTGCATGCAGTCTATAAGATCCATCACCAAACCTTCATCAATATCCTGCCTAGGGATCCCCGGTTGGAATTCTTTGGCATAAGGGAGCAGAAGGAACCCGTCACATAAACGGACTGTGGGAAGACTTCCAACAGAGTATACGTCAAGCACTCCCGGCCCCCGTCCCATGCTTCGAGGAGGAACGACGAGCCAGGAGTGTTCTACCGGTCCATAATGACCATCTTGGGTTTCCAAACCCAAGACGGTACCTACGGCTCTTGCTACTTCGTGACATCGGAGACCTGGAATTTCTGGTAAGCATTCAACCAGAACTTTGGCCATGCTCAAGAGCACTTGTTCCTTCTTCGTGAAGACGTCGGTAGCGCTGTAGCCCATCATCTCAGGACCCTTTAGCCAGTTCGTCCCACTTATCTTCAGAAATTCTCGCTGGACATGCCGGGACTTGCGAATAAACGCGAGCACCCCAGAGGGTAGTGAGAGTGTTCCTGTAGACTTTGTCGTCGTGAGTAATGAAGTCCGGCCAGATGATTTCTCCAGAATGCTGCTTAACTTCCAAGATAACCTTAGTGTGATCACCAGCCGGTGATGCCGTGTTCTGAAGAAGCGCCCGCACGGTCCTAATGGTGTCGTTCATGAACTAGCTTACGCCGGAATATTTTGGTTTTCCGAAAGCGCAAGCGGGAGCCCATTGCACAAGCGCCTGGATCGGAACCCGGGTTCAAGTGCAATAGCAGTCATAGAATCATCTAGATCCGGCTCGCAGAAAGCTGCGAATTTGAGATCTCGATCTCGCGCTTTCATCAGCAATTTCATGAGCTCTCGCTCATTAGGCACGCTTAGGAGCGCAATGTAATTGGAAGCCTCGTACCAGGCCGTCCAATCCGAATGCTCTTTGGCGTATTTCAACGCCGCATGCATGGATTGGACGGCCTGGTCTCCGGGGGGAAGATCCCCCCGGACGATGACGTATAGCTTGTCCACTACACCCCCGCGTGAGCCATCGCTTCTTCACGCGTCCGCTTTGGCCGAGGTGGCGGCGGAGGAATTGCACCGGACATGTCACGCATCCACGTGACAATCTGTTCCTTCTTAAGTTCCGGGAGGAACTTCTTCAAGGTGTCGAAGAGCCAAGTCTCCGAGGGCATATTGTGTTCATAAAACCACTGACCGTCAAGTTGACGATAATGGTTGTCGAGCTTCGCCATCTGTTCATAGTTGGCGTTGTCCAACATTTGAACATGATGGTTCCGCTCAATGCGTCGGTATGGGAAACCGCGCACGAAACCCCACGCGAGATTGCGATACCGGTCACCAACCGGGCCGCATCCGCGAATAGCCGCGTGGAGAGCCTTCACCTTGGAGCGCTCCGCGCGCTCTTCTTCACTCATCTGATACATGGTCTACCTCCTGGATTCTGGACTCGTCGGACGTTGAGAACGCGACGGTGCCCAGGAGGGCCACGACAGGTGTGAATTCAGAGGTGGTGCTTCATGGCTGAGTCATGATAACCGTTCGCGAGCTTTGTGTCAAGATTGTTCGTAGATTCCAGTTTTTGACCGGTATGATCTCATCACGGAAACGGCTTCAAGCGTAACTGTAGAGAGAGGATACACAGACATGACGATCAACATTCATGATGATGCTGGGACTTTCAGCCCTGCGGACGTAACCGCACTACAAACCGCGGCGGCCCAGTGGCCATTCGACGTTCAAGTGATCACATCAAGCTCCTTGAGCAAATCGGCACTCGAGTCGCGAGTACACAAGGCTGTAGATGAACCTGGTGTGGTTGCCATCGGATTGGATCCGACCCACAAAAACGTTGTGGTCCATTTCGGTAAGGGCGTCGGAGTTACCCCATCACAGTGGTCATCTATTTCGTCTGCCGGCAATTCTGCTTTCAAAGAGGCCCGTTGGGCAGACGGCGTTGTGAAAATTGCTGAGAAGACCATTGGTCTCAGGACCCAGACTTCGACCACTCAATCTACACCTGCTCAAATTCCTGGCCCTGCCACGAATAGTAACACTGGATGGTGGATCTTTGGCACCGTGGTCCTCGTAGTGGCGATCGGTGGTTTCTTCTGGTGGAAGAACAAACGGCGGGAAGAAGAGCACGAGAGGAAGATCGAAGAGCTGGACGAAGAAATTGCAGAGAAACGTGTTCGCAATATGGAAGAAGAGGCATGGGCTGATAAATTCCGTGATAAGGCCAGAGAAGTCTCTTCCAAGCCGCGTCGTTCTAATCAGATTCCGGATCCGCCGCCTCCGGCTATGCCCCCTCCAGCTCCGGCTATGCGCCCGGTCTATGTTGCAGCTCCTGCGGCTCCTACTACAGTAGTAGTGAATCAGACTTCCTCTTCTGGAGGAAATGGGGATCTTCTTACTGGTTATGCACTCGGCAGCTTGAGCGCGCGTCGAGACAGGGTATACGAGAGGGACGTCTACGTGGAACGGGAGGTCCGGTCTCGCCGCAGGTATGACGACGATGATGACACTGGCGGTGCTAGCTCATCTTTCGGGTCATCATCCAGCGTATCAGATGATGACGATTCCGGCGGATCCGCATCTTCCTTCGGTAATGATGACAATGACGACGGAGGGTCTAGCTCGTCTTTTAGTGACGACGATTAAGTCCGCCAGGGTGGGATCGAACCACCGACTCCGTGCTTATAAGGCTCGTGCTCTTACCAACTGAGCTACTGGCGGGTATTTGAGGCGAGATCGCCTCATATACTCTGCCAGTAGCCGGTCAGTTTCAAGAGCTTCGAGACCATAATAGTTCCTTACCGCTCATAAATGGTACAAAATTTCTCTGTACCATACCAGGAACTCGTCGCAATTTCTTCTCTAAAACGAGTTTTTCTTTATTCAATGGAAGTCCGTAGAATCGTGCTCCAAATTCGCTGGTGAACGCTTCCAATTTTTGGAGAGCATCTGCTTTCTCAAATTCTTCTGCCAAGATTTCCATGGCAACTGGTGCAGTGAAAACTCCGGCACATCCTTCAGCACATTCTTTACCATTGATTGGATGAGGTGCTGAATCAGTTCCGAGGAAGAATTTTGGATTCCCGGAAGTGGCCGCCCTTCGGAGTTCTTCTCTGTCTCTCGGGTGCTTGGCTATGGGCTTACAGAAATGATGCGTCTTCAGTTTATCTCCCAAAACATCATCCAGAGTCAAGACTAGATGATGAGCTGTGATGGTGGCTGCAACATTGTCGGGGAGATTTTCTACGTAGCCAACAGCATCAGCCGTGGATAGATGTTCCAGAACAATCTTGAGTTTAGGAAACCCCTTCGACAGCGGCATGAGGGAACGTTGCAAGAAATCGCGTTCCCTGTCCATACAAAAAACGTTTGGAGTTTCTCCATGGAGGCATAAGATCATTCCAATTTCTTCCATCATGGAGAGCTGAGATCTCAAATCAGTGATCTGAAGAGATCCGTTCCCTGAATTGGTTGTGACCCCCAAGGGGTAAAACTTGGCAGCCATAACCCCCACTTTTTGGGCTTCCAAGATCATTTCTGGTGAAGTAGAACTTGTGAGCTGAATAGTCATGAGGGGCTCAAGAAGGGGGACATCTTCTCGAAGCTTCTTCCTGTAGGTTTCAGCATCCATCGCTGAGAGAATGGGAGAAGAAGTGTTGGGCATCACCAAAGCCCTTGAGAAGGAATCAGACGTATATGGACCTACGAGAGATGGAATGTCACCATCTCTTAAATGAACATGGAAATCATCTGGCCTTCGAATGGAAATTTTCAAAGCATCATCTCCCGAACTTTCTTTACAATCCCACGTACACGCCACGGCCTGAGCATCGCAACTGTTCCCAGCTTGATGGCAGAAGCTCCAGACTTAATGAGTGCTACAGCGTTAGCCTCGTTCATGATTCCGCCGCCCGCAATCAGGGGTTTCGGAATAGAGTCTTTGCAAACTTCTTGGACGAGTTCCAACACTATCGGGAAAATAGGAGACCCGGACATTCCTCCACCTCCAAATTGGACTAGTGGAGAGGATTTAGACCCCCAAATGGATTCCCAATCCACGCGATCAGGCATCATTCCCCACTTCAAAGTGTTGGAAATAGACACTGCATCACAAGAAGGATGAAGCATGGTGTCCCAAATGATCTTTGTGGAGACGTCGGGTCCGAAATTCGGAATAAGAGGGACTTGAAGCGGAGCAGCTGTTTCCAAAGCCGTCATGACTTCAGAGGATAACTCTCCGGAATGGAGCCCAACATTTGGGCATGAGAAGTTCATTTCCACACCGAAAGGCGCCTGAAATTCTTGGATTTTCGGCTTAAGAAAACTAACGAAGCCTCGAAGCTCCGAGAGCCTTCCCTCAGGCGTTGAAGATACTGACATGAAGGAAATGAGGAAAGGTTCGGTTCTCCTTTGCCATTTCCCTGTTCCAATCAGATCGAAAAAACCTGGTCCGCTGAGTCCGACGGAATTCAGAACTGCCCCTTTCCGAAAGTTGATCTTAATGCAAGAAGGAAGTAAATTTTTCGGCGTCACCTTATCTTCCTTCAAAGGCATGTTCCCTTTCCTTGGGAAGAGAGTCGTCGTCTTAGCCACGAAGGTAGTATCTTCGTAGTCCAGACCGAACGGTTTCATCAACCGATGATACCAATATCCGTCACCGAAGAATCCCAATGATCCTGAAGAGCACCAAACTCTGCCAAATTCTGTTCCTCGGAGTCGCATGCGAGATCTTACGCTGTAACATGTCTAATGATTGATCTCGCATACATCCAGAAGAAAAACGGTGAGTTCATTAATGAGACCGCTTTTTCCCTGTGGTATGGATGTTATATGCTTGGTATAGAAACAATTCCTTTCACGGCCGAGGAAATCGATTCACTAGAACTCCGCAAAGAGACGTTAGTTCATGGATGGATCGGCCCTGTGCGTCGAGCTCTGGATAGACTTGGAATTGTGCAACCTACATTAGATCACGGACCTGTCGAAGAAATTCGCGAATTTTATGGTCGACATATGTGGGAAACCAACATGAAATATGTTAGGGAGCGTCTCGAAAATAATCATCACATGTTCATCAAGCCACTCAAAAGTGGTAAAGCGTTCACAGGGTTTGTAACGAGTGGCGCAATCCGGGATCTTATCAAGACGGCTTCATTCCCGGATGAATTCGAAATCTTAGCCTCTGATGTGGTGGACTTCGTGGCTGAATATAGACTGTTCATTCATCGAGGACTGATTGTGAACTGTCGTCATTATCGAGGTGACTTCACGAAATATCCGGATTTTGAAATTGCGCAAAAATGTGTACTGGCGTTTAAAAGCGCGCCTGTGGCTTATTCTCTGGACCTCGGAGTCACGTCGGAAGGAAAGACACTTGTTGTTGAAGTAAACGATGCCTTTTCTCTGGGTGCCTACGGAATGCCATCCATTGCATACGCTCAAATGGTGATAGACCGGTGGTGCGAACTCACCGGCATTTGAAGCTCGCCCTGCGCGGCGTCGGAACCTCCGGTCATCGGCGCCTTTTGGGTACCGACCGAAGGCGGGAAGATTACTCGTCAGGCCAAAGCCAACAGTAACCCTGAGGAGTCCCCTGGACACTGCCGTGAGAAACTGACGAGGCGCGTTCCTTCTGCCTGCCATGCTGATCCACCTTGTTGGGATCCGGCGACAGGAACATCAAATTCACGCACGGCCAGTTTCCATACTTCTGCCTGTGCTCTTCAGCGTCTACGCTACCACTATGGTGGACGTATTCGATGAGAGCGTTAACCTTCACACGCTCTGCCGTGATGAATACCACGGCAGATCCGATCTCCAGTTTCCTATCCATGAGATTCCGTCCTTCTGCGGCTCCGGTGCCGCACAGGACGAGCTTCTTTCCAATAGAACAAGAAAGGCCTAAAATTGGTAGCGTGAATTATGAAGACTGAATTAGTTATTAGTCTGGCTGATCTTAATTCAAGATCCGAGCAGCTTCGGATTAGTGGAAGGACGATAATTCCTTATGATAGGCCGGAATTCGGGCGTGTCGCTTTCGTAGCTTTCCATCCAAAGCCGGATAATTTTGCCGGGAATTGGACTGAAGCGGATGAAGATGGTATTCGAGTCACATTCTATCCTTTCGGGAAGAAAATGACTCCTAAAGTAGACTATTCTATCAGTGCAGAAGCGATGGAAACTGCCCTAATGGAGCACGGTAGCCATCCAGGGTTCAGGAAATTCGCGAACCCCGTCGATAGGCAAGTCGGGTTCTTATGTTATTGTCAAGCTGATTCTCTAGGGTTGTGTCGTGTTTATACAGGCACACTCGTAATGTACAAAGAACTCCGGGAGGAATTCCGTCGGCTCATTGAACCTTCGGACACTCCTGTAGGGATCTAGCTATCAACTAGATTCTCTGTCTGAATGCATTGGCCTTCAGACATCACTCCATCAAACCCAGAGGAAATCATGGCAACCGCAAAGAAGGCAGCCAAGAAGGCCGCAAAGAAGCCCGCGAAGAAGGCAGCCAAAAAGCCCGCGAAGAAGGCAGCCAAGAAGGCAGCCAAGAAGTAAAGCTAGGTGGCTCCTACGACCGCGGAAATTTCACAATTTCCGCGGTCGTAGGTATTAGAGACGTCTAATGGGCGGGGTCTAATATGAATCAGATAGAAATTTCAGGCCCCGATTCTGCCAAGGAAAGCATTCCTCCGGAGGCTAAAAATTTCTACGCTAGGGCCAAAGCAGTAGCAGTTGTGATTACTGCTCTGACGGCTCTCATTACTGCCGTCACTGCGCTCGTAAAAACCATGGATACCTCTCTTCAGAAGGCAAGTTATGAAGAGCTCTCGAAGTCCATTTCCAACTTGTCTGAAGCAAATTTGAAGACGAACGAAGACATTAAAGCGCTTCACGAATACCTAAAAAAGGATCGGGAAGTTCGCAAAGAAGCCATGGCTGCAGCATCCGCGGAACCCACCACTGAACCACCTGCAGGAACGCCCCATCCAGCACCGCCTGCGGTAGGGAATAAACTCAAGCCGAAACCGAAGCCAGTTATTACTGCTCCTGTTCCGCCTCCCCTTCCTTCTATGAATCCGCAGACAGCGGTTGTCATACCCCCGGATTTCAAGGCAGTCGAAGACAAAGCCAAGAAATAAATCGTCCACTTGAACGACCTTTTGTCTTCTGTAGTTTGTGATGGACGATCCGGCAGATACACCTAGGGTTTGCGAGGCCTGCGGAGGTGAATCCGACGCCATATGTCATTGGTGCACCGAGGGTTTCCAAGATTCTACCCAGCAAGTGAACTGGCGAAGTTTTCGCCAGCGAATGAGTAAGATCTCTGGAACCTATTCTATTTTCCAGGGTATGATCGAGGAGACCATTGATATTCTGGATAAAATAGAAGATGATGAAGCAAAGGCCATGGCTGTGGAAGCTCGAGAAGTCCTCTGTAAATGGCTGGTTTCCGACCACGGAACTGCAGAGAGAGACGAGGCCGGTAAAGGTCTCGTCACTTTCCACAATAAGGCTTTGAGTTTCTTGATGAAGCGCTAGTTACCAGTCACCGCGCTCATATTCTTTGAAGTTCCAGTGTCTTCCAGTCAAGTGATCGTTGACTATCCCATCCTGGCATCGAATTGTTCTTCTCTTGTCTCCACGCATTCCGGATCCAATTTGACGTTTCCGGTTATCATCACGAGCTCCAATGGCCTGCTTCTGTGCAGCGTCCCATAATCTGGCCCGGAGGAGTGCCAGGGCAATAGCTCGATTCTGATGTTGTGATCTCTCAGATTCACAACGAACAGTTAGCCCCGTAGGGATGTGCTTCAAAATGACACACGTTTCCACTTTATTTCGATTTTGACCACCAGGACCAGATCCACGAGTAGTGGACGCTTCTATGTCCCTCGGATCGATCCGGATCTGAGCTTCTGTGGGCTCTGGCAAAACTGCCACTGTCACAGTGCTCGTTTGGACTCGACCCCTTTTTTCGGTTGGGGGAATCCTTTGCCAGCGGTGTCCACCGGCTTCATCCTTCCAAGCTTCGTCTGCACCTTTACCGGTTAACCGGAAGACGACGAGGCCCGGAAGGCGTTCGGTTACTTCAAGGTCAAAGACCCCTCCGAACCGCGCGGCGCGCATAGACTCGGAGTTGATCCTCAACGAGGAGTTTGGCGTCATCTCCGCCTTCGGCGGCCCTGATCTCTACAATAACTGACATGGAAACCTCCGGATTCATTTTACAGCAAAGTCTGAACGTATTATCTGGAATGATGTTCAGTGAGCTACATGACTCAGTAATTTCTCACCTGATCCAAGAATTTGACAGGCTAAAAGCATCCGTTGAATTTTGTTCCTACCATATCCATATTCATTGCAGTGGTGGTAACCGTTTTTGGGTGAAATGGTCAACATCCGAGCACAAAGATTATTCTTCAAACCCGACTTCCACGACTATCGCCATGCTCCATTTCGAAGTTCTCCCTGAACTTAGTAACGGACATGTAATGCTGCAAGTACGTCCTTGTAGGACCCGTCTCCATCAAGGAGAACGAAAGAAAACTTACGAAGGTTATGACTGGTACTGCCAGGATTGGCGACACGAGAAATTTATGGTAGCGGCAGATGCCCGCGTCTTGTGGGTCCTGCTTGAGGCTAACGCTGACATGTCCAAGATTGCGACGGAGGTAATGGACAGCTAATCTTCAAGGATATTAGAACAGGCATCCGGATTCGGGCTAACAGGTTTTTCCTCTTCGGGGGTCCGGTTGTGATCACGCATATCATTGATGCTGAAGAATCCTGCCTGCCACATAACGCTCTGTACGAAACAAAACCACCTTTCAGCTTTCGCATGCTTTCCCTCCTGGAGGATCTCCCGGATCTTAGGGAGCATCCACATTGCGTGTTCGCATGCCTTCTGCATACCAGGAGGCGTAATGCTCCTGTCGATCTCCTTAGGCCTGGTACCGACGCGCCGGAAAGCTTCTTCGTATTTCTCGGTGAGCGAAATGATCTGATCAGGCTTCATGAGTCACATTACGCTGGAGGATGAATCATTTTTGCCAGATAGTTAAGTAATCTTCTGCCCCCGCCCACTGCGGGATTTCAATGGTCTGTGTGAGAACGAAATCTCGACGCAAAACGTCATAGAATTCCTGATCTCCAGTTAATCCATTGAAATCTCCCACGTAAGCTAATTCCCGTCCTTTCCAATTCCGAAGACATTCCACAGCCATCTTGCTGTCGGCAGGAGGCCAGCAAAGGAAAAGAGAACGATCCGAATGATTCAACAAAGATTCGGGAGAACCGTTTTTGACATCAAAGAATCGAGTCGGTCCGGTGTGCCAAAGGTTAACTGAATCAATTCTGTCATATGCAATGATATCCGCTCCTAAATGATTCAAGAGAGAAGCCCAGTATCCAGTGCCGGCACCCATTTCCACAAGGGGAGAGAGTCTCACAATAGCACGGAGTGCCTCTTCAGTTGGCACCGCCCTGGAATATGTATTGAATAATTCCTTCCTGATAGAAGGGGATCCAATAAGTTTCCCTTTCGTTTTTTGCTCATATTTAGCATTCACTTCAATGAATGCTTGAAAGAGAATATTCTTCTTTCGAAGACTGGGAGTATGGCACCACCAAGGAGCCATGGATTCTTTTGTAAATCTTGAGAGTTTCTTGACGCGCGCTTCTTCAGTTAAAGCTTCAGACTTGCTTTGGAATTTTCGAGCCCAAACCAAGGTCACGGGCCCACGCCCGCGTGTGTATTTGGCACCTTTCCCGTCGTCATGTTTCTCAATTCGCTTTGGAATGTTGTTCGTGATGCCTGTATAAAATGTGTTATCTGAACATCGAACCATATAAACCCACCAGGGTTCATGGGATGTCGTCGCTGAATGGGAAGAGCTCAGGGAATTCTGTTTTGACTGTCGTGACAATTTTCCTGCATTGCTCGGCATCGAAGTTACCAATGTGAGCCTCTTGAACACCCATGATTTTGGAAAGCCAAGCATACGCTTCAGTGCGCGTCATTTTCTTGTGCTCCCAAATCCTATCGAAGGCAATATGGGCTGCAGATCTGGCCTTCCTGATGTTAGCTTTAGCAGGAATGCCTAAAGGTTTGCCATCCGGATGAGACCCGTGAATACCTTTACATCCTACTGAAATACAAACATAATAGAGCTTCTCATTTATTCCACGGAGCTCCATTGTGGATCCACACTCCGGGCATTCCAAATGATGCTGATTGACAGCCTTCCCTTGGATAATGACGACTGTCGGAATCGGTTTCAAGATCCGTTCACGTTTTGGACTGCTTCCAACAATTCAGTCACTGGGACCGGTTTCCAGAGTATGATGGCCTTAGTGCCGAGCGACTCCAAGATTTTGGAGTCGGCTCCCCCAGTTACAAAAATCAATTTCGATTCATAGCTGGGGAATTCCGAGCGCAAAGCATCCAGAAGCTGCTTCCCCGACATGCCTGGCATTTCAACGTCGGAAACCACGACGTCATAAGAATGACCGGCCCGTAGCGAAGCCATCAGATCTTCGGCATCCAAAGAAGCCGTGACCTGATGGTGTTTGGAAAGCGCTCTGACATGGACACGGAGGACATTCGCATCGTCATCCACGATGAAGAGTTTTTTCATTTATCATCTTCCTTCTTTTTCTTGTGGGGAGGAAGTTCCAACCTCCGAATAAGATCGGGAGTGTTGAGTTTCTTGACGATCGGTTTCATATCCAAGACCATGGCCTTAGCCAACGCGTCATTCATCTGTTCCGGATCGATAGCCGCGTGAGTGTCAGCCATCTGCTTGATGCTGCTGGCCACATGACGCCTCCGACGCACAAGGTCGGTATTGGCCATGTCGTCGTGATCGTAAGTCGCTCGGACTCCTGGCTCAGAATTCCGAGGAGCGGATACCGTGCGCCGCTTATACTCGGTCCACAGAACACGCTTGATCTGGTCCATCTTCTTTTGACGGATCAAAGTTACCTCTGCCGAATCGGAACGAGGCAACTTAGGTTTGATGTAGGCGTATTTCGCGATCCATACGAATGGGACGAAACGCTTCGGCATATTCTCCGCTGCCCAAAAAAGGAACTGGGCAGCCCTTTGGACTTCACTCAGATTCCGATCGGGGATGAAATCTTCGAAGTTGACAGACTTCCTGTGAGCCGGGGGCGGCGCAGGAGGCGGGTTGCGGTTAGCGGACTTCATTGCTACGATCTCCATTCGCATGAACGGTCAGTCCTTTCTCGTAAGTTTCGATCACTCCATAAGATTCAATGACGGCCTGGTACTCTGCACGAGTTTTTTCCGAACCTCCGTGCCTGTCGGGATGGAGTTCGCGAGCTCGTTTAAGCATGGCCCTTTTAGCCACTCTAAGGTCTGGCACGTGTCCGTAAATTACAGAAATGCCTAGGACTTCACACGCATGGCGAAGCTGGTCTCTAGTCACCTTTTGACGTTTACTATCCTTGCGACCTTCAGACCTCATTACTGAGATCTTCCGGCGCAAATCTTCACAAGCTTCGCGAACAAAGCTTGTGAAATCGTCTACGGCCCTACGAGCCTCGATGACATCGATGTTGGGATAATCAGTAAGACTAGTCCTAACATATTCGCTCGTCAGAGCCACGAGCTTATCTCGGAACTTTTTGGACCTGGTGATCTGGAACTGATCGGAATCAAAGATAGGATTTGATTCCGACTCCGTTTCTTGTTGAGACTTCTGACCAGGAGATGTCCGCCTGTAAGTCTTCCCCTCCGGGGTTCGTGCTTCGTACCCTGATTCATTGTACGCGGCGAGCACAGCCTGCAAAGATACGGCGAGAGATACCCGATTCAGAGATGCATTACTGCGCGCCTCTCGCATGAGTCGAACGGCAGTGGTTCTCGGCATTCCGTTTTCAAGTAAATCCCATAGTGGCTGTACCCATTCACCAGCGTTCCACAAGGTGAAACGAAGTTCATAATCCCTACTCTTCCCACCAAGAACAGTCACCAACCATTCTCGACTGGAACCATTTGAAGATTTACCGGAAGAGGCGGTATAACTCGCCCAGAGTTGACTCTCCAGCTCTGCTTTCTGTCTTTCCGTCATTGATTTGGAGTTCCCCTTGTAAGAGGAAATCATTTTGGTCAAATCATTCATCTTCGTCTCCGTCCATCGCGTTTTGAATGAGATCGCGGAGACTTGCGATTTCGCTGGACAGTTTCCCTGCAGCAGCCATGGCGCGTGCCGAACGCCCGGTCTCAATCTGACTTACTGCCTCTTCCATTGCTGCCCTTACTTCTTTACGCATGGAATTTACAAGAGCAGAGTCTAGATCCGTGCTTCTATCGGCTTCCAATCTGTCCAGTTTAGTTTCCAGACTTTCCATTCTATCGTGAAGAGTGTTTACACTATCCCTGACGTAGATTAGATTCTCACATACCCTAGCCTGCAGATCTTGAAGTTCAGAAAGAGTATTCTGAATAGAATCAAGACTGGTCTGAGTGATGGTTTGAACACCAGGAATCGCTGTCGGAACAATGGAATCACGTGAGTTAGATTCGGTCTCATACTCTGAATGGGAAGAACCGGGAAGGTCATAGTTTTGAGGATCCGGCGAACCCTTTCGGATCCAAATCCTTATAGGCCTAGAACCATCATTAGGTTTAGATTTCCCATTTCGCCAACCATTATTGCGAAGCACTCCGCCAATGGCTCTCAGGACAGAAACGTTGACGTTGGAAGGCGAAAACTTGAGAGCGTGAACTGCGATCTCTGAAGTGGAAACATATTGCTTATTAGTGGCTTCAACATAATCAAGAATGACAGTAGGCCACTGATAAGTTGGCGGAACTTCATTTCCTGAAGTCTCAGATTCGTCATCTGATTCTTCAGTCTCCTCAGTCTCTTCCTCAGTCTCGAATTTCCCTCCGTCTTCAGTTTCCACATTCATATCATCGTTGAGGCCGAATACAGTGACGTTTACATTAGTCTTAGTGGATTCTGGCGTCTTGAGAAGACTGGGAAGATTATGAAATGGTTTGCTGGTAAGAGGGATCCCCTTAGCTGTCCGAGTGACGTTAGACTGTCCGGTCTTAGACCACTGAGCATTTTCAGACGTCTCGGTGACGAGTTCTGCTAACTCATCACCACCCGCGTTTTCGTCTTTCAAGAGCTGGATAACACGATCCGGGTTCTTTAAGACAAACATGGATCGTCCCTTATTTTTCGAGTGCTCTTGAACAATCCCGCTTCCGATCAAAGAAGCCATGAATTCGTTCTGCCAGGCCCGATTGGGAGAATCTCGACGTTCATAAGCTTCCCCTGGAAGCATGAAAATAGCATCCATTTCAAGGGGTTTCTGACTTACAAGAAGAGAACGAAGAGCCCTGACAGCGAGCGCCTTCCGCTTGGAAGCTTCTTCGTACATTCCCATGAGTCCCAATACATACTCGACCTTCAGGTCGATTTATGCTCGAGGAGGAGGATACATCATCACTCGTGCTCGAAGCTCTTCAGTCTTGGACTGACTACAGTTAATGAAGAGATTCAACGAACGGGAATTAACATGACGTTCGATATCTCGATAGAAATCATACACAGAAATGGATTGGAGCTTCGGAGCCGGCTCGATAAAGGGAACCATTTGAACGACAAGAACGCACATATTGGTGCCAATTCCGTGAATAGAATCGCTTCTATACTTGAATTGAAGAAGGACCCTTGGTTTATACCCAATGGAAGACCGGATACTGTCCAACACAGTCCCCAGGCGCGCGTCATATGCGCAACCGTTGATGCTTTTCTGGAAGCTTTTCTCGCGTCCAACTGTGAACGCGCAAGCAATAACGCCGCCTGGCATGATCTTCTTTGAGGCTAAAATTATTCTTGCGAGATAAGATTCTGTAATTTGAGACGTGAGATCCAAATGAACAGAAGCAAAGGAATCTTCCGATACCAAAACATTAGCTACGTCATCGGATGCAGTCCGGATTCCTGGGTAGATCTTTTTAAATTCTGAGATGGCCTCCTCATCCCAATCCACAGCGATCATGGATCTATCTGGAGCCCCTAGTGCACGGAGCACCGATGCATCTCCGCCTTCTCGAGATGCTAAGAAGAGATGGGGGCCAGCTTGGAATCTTTGTCGCCCAAGACTCAACAAAACCGCTTCCCAGACTCGAAGGCGAACTGATTTCTTCGCCCAGCTATCACCTTTGTAAAGGACAGACCGTTTCCGGGCCGGAATTATGTCAGGTCTCGGATCAGTGGTGGAAACCTGGACGGCTTCCACCACCAATTCACGAATCTCTTGGAGTACGATTCGTCTTATAACGTCTCGTAGACTCATGGAGTTACACGAACGTAGCTCTTCCGGAGCCGCTCGAAAGAAACGTGCTTGGCTTGCGGATGCTTGGAATTGCTCTTCTTCACCACGGTCCCGCAACCGGTGGCATCAATGGACGTGATCTCGATCACGCGACCCACGAGGCCCTTCATGTACGGCTTTCCCGTCCAAGATTGACCAACTTCCAGACCGAGGTTCAATGCCTCCTTCGGCAATTTCAGTGGATTCTTCTTTTTCTGGTTAGAAACGCGAGCGGCTGCGGCCCTTTTCGCAGCTTCCGACCTCGGGTTCAATGCAGGTGCGGGTGGGGTTTCATTCGGTTCCTCGAGCTCTTCGAGAAGGATCTCCTTCACGAGCCGTCGGATATCGGATCCCAACATTTCACGAACGATGCTTTGGATTGCATTGCGCAAACTCATGGTTTACCTCCATGCAAGTTTACGCTGAAAGCTCAGTAATTTATGAAGAATTGGAACCCGGAACAGTTTCCAATGCCAACTCCTTCAAGGTGTCAAGATCGTTCACAACTACATCGAGACGCCCGAGGATGTGACCCCATCGGGCCTTCCTGGACATTTTCGAGCGAGGTTTTTGAATGTGTGCTGAAATGGATGCCATGGACGCAGCCACTTCTGCAATGGCCGATTCCATTGATTGGAATCCAGATTTCATCGAGCCGATTTCAATCTTCAAGCTCGTTATAGTAGACTGCGTCGCCAATCGGACCGATTCGTCACATTTGGAAATGACGTCATGAATCATTTTCTCTTCTAATTTCGAAACGGCCTTCTGCTTAGAATCAGAATTAGACGAACGAATTAATTCTTCCAATCTGACGATTCTCTGATCAATATGCTTCAGTGACTCCTTGGTCGTATGCATGAAGTCATTCGTAGATTTCATGTACCCACCGAGATCTTTCACATGATTCGCAATGCGCTCACTGAGTGCATTTTGCGCTTTCATCGAATCTAAGACTTGCTCAAGGATAGTCTCAAGGAGACCGTCCTCTTTCTCTTGAAGTTTATCCTTGGGTTCTTCTTCGATCGATTCGGCTGGAACAGCGGCTGGAAACGCGGGAGCTTGATCAATGACCGATTCGGACGTAGTCACGATAGATTCTGTAGGAAGCTCCTCTTCGGGGATAGACTCATGAGTGGGAACCTTCACATTCAGAGTACGTTCTTTGTTCAGTTTCCTCTGTCTCATAGACTCATGATCCAACCCACATGGAGTGTTAGGATCAATGAGAGAAATGATGCATGGATGCTCAATCCCTTCTACAAGATTTTGGGCCGCTTCATGGTCTCCAATCTTGTAAAGAGTGGGATTGCCGTCGATTTTCACAACGACTCCATTCCCTGTAAGAACTTGGAGAAGTTCCATTTGCCATGGAGGACTCAGAGCTGCTCGTTCTTGGAACTTATCTCCTCGATAGACGGTGAATAGACTAGTGCGTGGTTGAGGAGTTTCGTCGGATAGAAGTTTCTTCAAAGCGCGTACGGCTACTAGCCCTTTACCGTGTAGCTCTTCGGACAGACGACTGTAGCGCTTTCTTTTCATGTCTGCTTCTTCTTCCTCGTGTACTTCTACAACCGCCTCCAAGTCTGAAACGGAGAGCGCCGAATAATGATCGATCCCTTTCACACGCCTTCGCGAAACCCATCCATTGGACACCCAATGGTCCAATAATGCGTGTTTTCTGCTTGAGCTAATCGGCTTGTTGCTGGTAGGATTAACGAAGCCAGCAAAAATTTCAATAACGGAAGCGGGTTGCTTCCTCGATACTAAAGACCTCGCCGCATGAAGAATCATGGCGATCTTCGTATCATGGTTCACGAACGTAATTACATCGCAATAATTGGAATTTACGTTCGCGATTTAGACCCAATATGTAGGTACGATTTCGCTATTCTTACCGCACGGACTCGCGTCCGACGGCCGTCGTTATGCTTGGTGATGATCATCTTCTTTCTACCAGGACAAAGCCACCACCAAAACCAGGAAGAAATATCCCACCATGGCCTACTGAAAGTTCGCCAGACAGCTCCGGATTCTTCAATTAGAACTAATCCATCCACACGGAAAGATTGTGTTTCAATGATGTCAATCATTAGGAACCTTTACTTTGTTTTCGGTCCATTGAACACAATGATTTCGCCAGCGGGTTTCCGGAAATCTACTGGACCACCGACTGACCTAGTTCCAATGAATTTATCCATGTCGAAATCCGAGTATAACTCAATAGCTTTCTTCGCCGCTGAATTGGAAAGGACACATCTAACACCTTTCTTACCGATATGTTGGAAAAGTCCAGCAAGTTTTTCGTGATCTTCCAACCCGAATCCTAATTCAGTATATGCCGTGAATTTCGAAGTAGCCGAAATTGGTAGATACGGAGGATCGAAATACACCGCATCTCCAATCTTGGCTTTCTCCGCGACATTGAACTCGCAAATTTTGATCTCAACGCCTTTTAGAGCTTGACTTACGGCCGTGAGATTAGATTCATCACAAATCGTTGGGTTGGAGTATTTGCCAAAAGGTACGTTGAAATTGCCTTGACTATTTACTCGATAAAGACCATTGAAACAAGTCTTATTGAGGTAAATAGTCCTGGCAGCCTTTTGGACGTCTGAAAATGTCGAAATATCAGCTGCTCGGATTTTCAAATACGTCTTCTTTTCATACTTATACTGGGACTTTTGGAGCTCACGGATCAGAGATTCAACATTGGCTTGAATGACTTGCCAACAGTTGATGAGTGCCGGATTCATATCAGATAAGACGGCACGCTTGAACCGCTTTTCTTTTGCCAATTCAAAGAAAATAGCTCCTCCACCAAGAAATGGTTCGTAATAAGTATTGATCGATTCAGGGAGTCGCGCCAAAATTCGTGACGCGACTCGGCCTTTCCCGCCAGCCCATTTGAGGAAAGGATAAGGAGGAGTCTTCGCCATGGTCGACAATACAATCCCAGGTCAGCTTTCCATGACAGTTTTTACGATAAATTTGTTACATTTAATTCGAGTATGTCCTCTGCTTCTTCTAGAATGTTTCCCATTGAAATCCAACTGAATGCCGCATCGATTACAAATAGAACCCGTAGTAACCTGCACCTGTGTTCTCGCGGCTTCCTTGAATGTTGGTGCGTCTCGATTAATACGGTATCCTTTCCCGTTCCATTCACACAGTTTCAAAGGCCTTTCCTGTGCCTTTTTGGAAATAGTCCTTTTAGAAGGTTGCCTGCCTATTGGCAGTTCGGATTTACCACATTTCTTGACTTTCTGACAACCGCGAGATCCCCATTTGTAAAATCTCTCAAATTCGAAATCTCTGTAATACCATTTCCCATTTAAGAAACAAATGCCTCGGCCGCCGTACTTGAGATGTTCTTCTTCGACAGGAACGGGAAGAGGTCCTTCCAAAATCCCTTCAGCTACAAGCGAATTGAACAACGATGCTACTATCAGTATTGGCATGCTGAGCTCAGAGGCCCAATTCCTTACGATAATCCAATCATCATCACACTTTACGATCCTATCTCGGAATCGATTCAAAAAATTCGATCGAGATGGCGGAGTGTGACGAACCTGGTTCCTCTTTTTAGGTTCAATACCATATGGATCCATGACATGCATTTACATTCGACGTACTGTTAAAGGTGGCTCATGTTTGGGAGGTATTACAACATCCTGAAATAAACAAAATAATGGACAAAGCTTGCGGTAAAGAGATGAATGTGTACCAATGTAGACGTTGTGGACAGGTTACTGCGAGATCCCCAGGAGAAGACCCTGACGGATCGGTATCAATCGAGAATTGCGAGTATCACATCGTAAAAGTCGTGATGTTGAGCTAACACAACGCTCAACTTCCATTACGGGGTCATATTATGGCCGGCAAGACAAAAGAATCCGGCACCATGTCTTATTTTGAAAAAGGCGTGGAAGCCATGCTTTTGAAGCTTGGTGATGAATCCACTGACGAAGCTGAGGATTTACGGAAACGAGCTATTGCCGTGAGGGAAACGGCGAGAAGCTGGACTCCAGATACTTCTGTTGAAGAAAAGAAGAAAGCTACTGACGAGTTATTTACTCTCTTCCGAACGATCATGGACCGGAAATAACTAATTCATGGAGTCAGTATCTCGAGTCCCAGATGCTATGTCGTAGAATTCAGTTTTGAACTCTTCAGATAACTGATTGAAGGGTAACAATCTTGGATCCCGGCGATTATCAGGATCTTTGAACAACCCGTATTCCCATCCCGCTCTTGCGGCATGTTCAGCCCATATGGCGTGAATCCGCTGTGCTTGAATTATGACAGGGACACTCACGTCCAGCATCTTATTGATGGCATCGCGACTGGAAACAAGATGCTTCCGTAGCAGTTCTTGTTCTAATGCTTCTTCAAGAGTTTTCTTAGACATGGGATTGGACCCTACAACTTAGCGGTAGGATGAAGGAGTCAACATGCCGCTGGAACCTTTCAAATCGATAGGTCAGCTTAAACTGAATGTTAGACTGGAACAGAGAAGCACTTCTGAATATTGGGTATATGTTGAATCCCAAGTTGTCGGGACTGATTTTCTTGTCGAAGACAGACGTAATTCCTGGAATATCGGAGTGTTCCAAACAACAAATCGTGGGAAAACATATGTTGAATGGAATGACTGGCCCGCTAGGAGAATCCGAGTTCAAGATTCCCGAGAGTCTCCGAAACTACGTCAGTATCGATCGTCCATCCGAGAACTAGGATTGAGAATTGGCAGAATGGTCCTCCCATGGCGTCCTCAAGACTTAATTGAGGAAGCTCGTAATATTAGCGACACAATAATCCGCAACGCAATTGTGTTGGATGTGATGATGTCCTAAAAATTCATGACACATCGGATCGGGTTGCGACACCTCGGTATTCCATCTGGTTCATATGCCGCCAACCCCCCGCAGAAAATGCACACCCCTATGCGGATTTCTGTAAGATCGCTGATTTCTTCTACTGCCGCAGCCATTTCTTCCGCTGAAAAAAGAAAACGGAAGATTTCGTTATGAATCTTTACGATACGAACTGGCCCGACATAGGTTTCCAATCTGGAAAAATCCAACTGAGCGGGGGTGAGAAAAACATTATTTTGGATGTGGAACTGAGGGATTCCCATCACCCGATCCTTTTCCGGCCAGGCGATCTCCGAGAGAAATTCCGTTGGCGATGGACTATCCAGTTCCTGTCTAAACTGGTGGAGAGAGCCAGAGATTTCGGCTTAGGTTCCACACTAGGACGGTTGTCCAATCCTAGCATTCTGGATTCATGGAATACTGCATTTTTAAGAGCAGACTTTTTAAATCTGTCTATGAGCCTCCTGGTTCTGATTCCGTCAGATGTTCTCTGTGGGCCGTTATATGTGGAAGAACTAGGTGACGTACTGGAAATTATGACGAAAGGGTTGGATATATTACTGGATGTAACAGTAATGTGAATTTGAATCAGGGAAGACCCCCATCCGGTTGGAACAGTAGGTCCATATAAGTCCACAGACGACGTTACTCCCAAAATGGTACGCGGAGGAAAATTATTACTTCCATTTTTGCGGACAACGCTTTTTTCACCATATCGCGTGTCCCTACACCAAGATTGAGATCATCGTGGAAAGCCATAACTAATGTGGCATGACCTTTCCGTCTAGCTTCTTTCATTATTTCAAGCATTCTGTTATTCCTAAGAGGGCCTGCTGCAACTCCCAGCGTTTCCCATGCAGCCGGAACTGGTATGACTTTTAATCCACGATTCCGAGCTTCAATGTCAATATATGTATCTGCCCCGCGCTGGTTGCCGTGAACAACAATAGATCCTTCGGGAATAAATGAAAGTGCCTCTCGGACAATTAAGAAATCCGACCAGTCACGACTCCCGCAGCCGAGGACATACACTTCTGAAAATACGCCTACATATTCATGATCTCAGATACGATAGCGAGATTTTCAAGAGTTTGCTTATCAGCTCCGGGAACATGAGCTGCGAACTTTCGCATCTGATTGGCACCTCCCGTCTGCATGACGAGAGTTTGTAATCGACGCTTATTGGCCGCCGGAATGTCTCTGGCAAATCGCCAGGCACACTCTGCGTCACCTGAACGCAGAACGATTCCCTGAAGCTTTTTCAGATCGACGCCTTCACGACCTGACCATTCCTTGGCGAACAAATACGCGACCCATCCAATGGCACCAGAACCGGCACCGCCAATCGGCCATCCGAACCCATAACCATATTCGTAATGGCCCGGGATGTTACCTTGAAGAATCTGATTGTACTGAGACTGAAGACGCTTAGTTAGGCGTGCTTTCTTCCGCGTCGGCACGGGACACCTCCCTCACGGGGTCATGACATGAACTCCTTTCCGTGAGGAATGCGGTTGCCGAGCATGAGGAAATTCTACACTAAGTCAGTCTCAAGCACAAGTTTTATGAATTCATGACGAGGACCACTTCGTAAAGTCTACATATTTCATCACGAATGGGAATCCACTCTTCATCGGCTATTAGGCGATCAACAGCTACCGGTGCCCGAGAGTCATCGATTCTTTGCCAAGAACCTTGAAACGATTCGAATCGTCGATTAGACGGCTCGTCGTGTGAAGACCCATATCGGCAAAACATGGACTTATTTGCCCCTGAGCTTATTGTATGGATTTCAAAATCTAACCAAAATCCAATTTGAATGGCATGGATTTCAATGTCACGATCAGGAAAGGACCAAATTAGGGAGGGAGGTGGTTTAGCGATTTGGACTTTGGACACAGCACTCGGATTTATGACCGAAACGGCAACAGTTTCATACATACTGAAACCGATAACGCCCATACAAAACGTTACAATCTCAGGTTAAGAATTCATAATTTCTATAATGATGGATTCCCTGATCGATTTCAAAAGGTCTTCCGGAAGAAGATCGTTCAGGATCTTGAGTTCTTTCTTTTGTTCCCACTGGTCCATGCGCCAGAAAAGGGTCTTACTAGAAAGAATTTCCATGACGTATTCATGACCCATTCCAGCTCTGCCTCTATCTAATTCGAACCGGAAGGCACATCGAACGGGGGACTTCCCACGATATTTGCAATGAGGGAAGAAATTACGACATCCACAATCACAAATATGCTTAGGATCGGGTTCTTCCAAAACCCGAACAAGATTCCCTTTAGTAGATAATCCGAGACGATCTAGGAATGGATCCCTAGAAGCTTTCCAATGAATTTCCCGAAGCACTTTGGCCAGATAAGCCAATGCGGCATCCTGGCGAAATATGAACCAGTCCTCAATCGGAAGTGAAGATCCCATAGCGGCTCCTTTGAACTGAAGGAACCGGCGGACCTCTACAGCGTTGTTCCATTTTCATGACTCCATCACGGAAGCAATTAGAAAGGAATCTTTCATGCGGTTAGTGATGGACAAAGGGAGTAAATTCCACTCCCCTGCGAATTCGTCACCGTTGAACGTACAAAGTAAAGATTGCGTATGGGTCAATCCTCCCTGCCTCCGTTCATAGTATAGACGCACTTCATCGGTTTGCCACATACACACGAAGAAGCCGGAATCGTCGCTGACTTCCCACAAGTGGACATGTTCCTTCATGGGAAATCCCGGCTCGTGTACGTCGGGAGGCTTGTAATTCAAGAGTCGAATTTGATATAGATCCACGTCTGGATAACGCCAAGGACGACAGAGCGAGAGAAGAGCTACGGTACCATCACCGAAGCGATAGTGTACCAATCTTTCAAAGATTCAATCATCCGTTCGGGAACAAGAATGTTTTCCCATTCTCTGGTCATCGTTTCGCCATCATACTGCGCCAGGCGCCAAAAAGTACGATTTTGAACTTTATGGAGCTCTATATGCGGCGTTGATGAATAATAATGCGGCTGCCACACACATCGGAACTGGAAATCCGAATCAGACTCTTCTTCCCAGAGAATGGTGGCTTCCGGGTCCGTATGCCCGTAGATACCGGGCACTTGGTGGATATTGAACGGACCTAGGCCCATTCACAACATTACAGAGCGAGAGAAGACTGATTAGAGGAATTAATGGTCCGGGGAGAGGGATTCGAACCCTCGTGTCCCGGGTCAAAGCCGGGCGGACTAGGCCACTGTCCTATCCCCGAATATACTTAATTTGAGCCGCCGACAGGATTTGAACCCGCGTATTCTCCTTACAAGGGAGACGTCCTACCAGACTGAACGACAGCGGCAAGTGCTCGTGGGGGCTGCTAAGTCGGTTGGCCCGAAGGCCTCCCGGTTGCTGCCTTCCGGTCAGCAACACCCTACGAGCGTAACTCGGCGGAGGAAGTAGGTCTCGAACCCAAACGCCTTTCAGCGCCACTCGGTTTAGCAAACCGGTCTGGACCCCGTCCAGTTCATCCTCCAAATTCGGTACGTCAAGGTCATTTGCAGCCGAAGCCCGCGGAACCTCATGGAGGCCCGCCCTTGACGTACCTGTCTCGCGGAAGGTGGAGGAGTCGAACCTCTGCGTGGTTAGCGCCCCCGGTTTTCGAGGCCGGTGTCCCGCCACCGGGACGTCACCTTCCATTACTTCTTTCTACGACTTTCTTTGAGCATTCGACAAAACATCACTCCCTGCTCAATAGCATCGTCCACGGCAACATGAGTGTGAGACGGAAGCTTTTCCGTCCACCTTTTCGGCATGTTCCGTTTGGTAGTTTCGCGATATTGAGTCCCCAGAAGTCCGCTCGCGAACGACTTGATGTCGAGAGCGGAGAACGAGAAAGGACTCTTTCCGGTGAACCGGATGAGATACCAATAAACGAAGAGAAAATCGAATCCTGCGGGGTATCCGACGAATACCGGGGTCCCATTTAGGGATTCGACCCAGTTCTTGAAGGACCGGATGGCATTCTCCGGCGGTCTCGTCGCCTCACGACAGGCCTTCCAAGCCTCGGGCCGCCCCGCCCACCAATTCATGGTGTCAGGGTCTCCGGAGGCCTCCGGAAGGGTTTCGAAATTCACAGAGAAAGTGGAAGCCATGGTCCCATCTTCCGTGAACGCAGCAGCTCCCAAAGAGAGCATGGAATTCGGGCCCGGGATGGGCCCGTCGGTCTCTACATCGGTAGAGATATAGATTTCATTCTTTGACATTCCCCAGAATACAGTATGGAAAATTAGCGGAGACCTTGGGAATCGAACCCTGCGCTTTCACGCCCCACCAGTTTTCAAGGCTGGCTCGCCACCTCGGCTGGAGATCTCCAAAACGAGCGTTTCCGCTCGTTTTCTGTCATGTGCTCAAGGCCAACAAAAGCCTTTCCAGACCGATGGCCCATCCGATCCCTTCAGCGTACTTCCCACCACCCGCAATTTGTTTCTGCGCTCCGAGTGCCGCGAATTCCACTTCAAACCCGTCTTCCAAGTAGTAAGCGAGTCCACGTTTCACTGCGTCGTTGATGACGTAGCCTTGAAGCCCTACGGCATCCAAGCATTTACGGAGAAGGTCGATGCATCCTGTTCGTTGGTCGTCCCGTGCGCCGAGAATCTCCACACCTACTTGGGTGAATTCTCGATACCTTCCGGCTTGTGGACGTTCGTAGCGCCAACATCGGCTGACGTAGAAGAGACGAATCGGCTTCGGAAGCTGGCTGAAGAAGCCTTCATTCCAAAGGTCCTGGACTACACCGGTAATTTCCGGTACAAGACAGAGCGGACGCCCGCCTTTGTCGGGGAACGTGTACATCTGTCCGAGGACTTCAGGACCGGCTTTCTTTACGAAGACGTCTTGAGAAGCGAGCGCAGGAACGATGAGTTCCTGGAATCCAGCTTCAATGAAGGCAGGAACGAAGCTCGGAAACGACCTGCCACCGGCGATCGGCAGCTGAACCGAAGACATATTGAGTTCCACGGACCTTCATGACTATCTCCTTTTCTGCGGCGGAGAGGGCGGGGGTCGAACCCGCAAGGCTTATCGCTCGTCCCGCTTCCAACGGGGTGCCGTCACCAATCGGCTAGCCTCTCCATTCAACTAGTCAGGGTGAGTGGAGTTGAACCACCTTTATCTCTTGTCCCCCAGACAAGCGCCCTACCGTTAGGCGACACCCTGATGACGCCCCCGTATGAGTCCGGGGGCCACGACTTGAGCTCACGCTGCGCCGAGCCAGGAAGCCCAGACTGGATGCGCCGTACGAGAGTCGATCCTTGCTCCTACGAGCGGGAGGGTCTTCGGCTTGTGCGGCTTCGAGAGAAGCGTCATGCCTGCTTGCTCCGGGGTCCTATCACTCTTCCGAGAGTTGCAGGGGTAGCAGGCAGCCACGATGTTCTCCCAGACGGTCTTACCACCCTGCTTACGCGGGATGACGTGATCGTAGTTGAGTTCGTGAGCTTCCTTGCGAGCACCGCAATACTGGCAGCGATACCCATCACGGATGAGAACATTGAGACGTGAGAACTTCACGCCGCGCTTGACGCTTCCTACGGACTTCTTGAGTCGCACGACGGCCGGCATTTTCATGCTGATCGAAGGCGATCGAATGGTCTCGTCGTACTCCTGGAGTACCTCCACGTCGCCCGTATAGAGCATCGTGACAGCTTTCTGCCAGGGGACGACCTTGTGCGGACTGCACCAGGGGGTTAGGAGGAGCGTCTGCGCGTTCATGATTCACCTTCGCCTTCTACTGTGCCAGTTCATTTCATTTCTCCGATCTATAGATTACAGCCATATATGGCTGATTTGTGCGCAAGGAGGGACTCGAACCCTCAAAGGGACCGCTCTTGAGGCGGCAAGCTGTGCCATTCGCTACTACCCCACTCGCGCATTAGTAGACCCGGCGGGACTCGAACCCGCAAAGGAACCGGGCTTAAACCGGCAGGCTGTGCCATTCGCCTTTATCCCACGAGTCCAGAACTCATTGCATCCAACCTCTCTCTAAGGAGAATCAGAGCGCCAAGAGTCTTTCCATACAACGTGTTAGCATCATCCGTTCGTGCAACCACCACGACTTCGATGTCCACACGAACACTACGACTTTTGCTGCGAAATTCCTTTGCTCCCCTAAGCGAGCTCTTGACTTGGAGGTAGAGATCCCCGTAATCCGATGTCTCAACGACAACATCGATACCATGATGATCTTCAGCGACGGTCGACATGCGAACATTCGTGATCCACCACGGTCGACTAGGACGTTGGAGAACTTTCCAGACTCTCCATTCGTTGGTGAGCCCACGTTCGGAGTCAGCTTTTGCGCCATCCCTGCGACGCCTCTTGAGGAATTCTCCGATGATTCCCATGCGGACCTCCTAGAGAGGTCTACAACGACAGCTTATTGATTTGTGTCCTCGGGGAGACTCGAACTCCCAATGCCCATTTAAGAGCCCAGGTTCTCAGCCTGGTGTGTATGCCTTTCCACCACGAGGACATTAGTGCGACGGGAGGGATTCGAACCCTCAACCTCTACCACCTCAAGGTAGCGCCTCTGCCAGTTGGGCCACCATCGCGCAAACAGTGCTCTCGGTGAGACTCGAACTCACATTCCACCCTTCTGAGGGGTGTTCCGTTGCCAATTAGGATACGAGAGCGTTTAACAGACCGGCTTACGGTCTTCTTCTTTGACTTCTTCGGGAGAAGTCAAAAACTCTTTCTTAAGAAGTGCTACGGCATGTTCCACATCTTTGGAGACGATAAGCGCACGTTTGCAAGCCGATAGACTGAGCCCCGTAAGTTCATGTACTTTCTTGATGTCTTCTGGCTTCATTTGCCTTCTTCCTGAAGCTTCTTCCCGTACGCCAGGAGAGACTTGGAAGCCCGCCTCAGAAATTTCCAATCTTCACCATGTGGAAGCTTGTGAGCCATGGCTCGAATATAACCGGCCCTCACGAAAACATTGGATGAGTTTTGATCGTATGAGTGAATCTCATCACTCTCATCGTCGTACTCATGTTCGTCTTCATGGTTCATCTTAGTACCCGGGGCGGGACTCGAACCCGCAAAAGCCTAGACCCTAAATCTAGTGGCTGTGCCATTCACCGTTAGCTCACCCGGGCGTTACTCTTGAGGGTCTCCAGCCGCAGCTTTTTTGGCCTCTCGAGCTGCCCTTGCAGCCTGCCATTTTGCCCATTCTGCTTCAGATCGGAGGGGAAACAAAGATAAAGCCTTATTCTTCACGTTATCATAAGTGATCGATGTACAAGGGTGAAGTTTGATCGTGAAAGATCCGTCTTCATTCTCCCAAGCGACACCGATCCTACCACGATCCTGAGTTTCAAGGTCCTTCACGCACAGTTCGTGGGTTGGCTTCTTCCCGCTCATGAACTGATTTACATTGGTACCGGCTGAGAGAATCGAACTCTCCTAATCCACCTTGTCACAGTGGTGCTCTCCCAGAGAACGAAGCCGGCATTGGTGGGGAGACCGGGAATTGAACCCGGATTCCATGTTTATCAGACATGGGTACTAACCATTATACGATCTCCCCGTGGTACCGGCTGAGGGACTCGAACCCTCCTAGTCCTCCGCGTGAGGAAGGTGCTCTCCCTGAGAGCGAAGCCGGCATTTTCATTCTGGGATGGTAATTCGGCCAGCATGGAGTTTAGCATGGCAGTTCATGCAAAGGCATATGCATTTCGCCAATTCACGTGCGATTGCTTTCAGTGATCGCCTCATCGCATGGCTCACATTGAATTCCTTCTCCGAAGGGTCTATGTGGTGAGCTACTAGACATGATTCGTCCAGTTCTCCACATTGCTTGCAACCTCCTGATCGGAATTCTGCAAGTAATTGCTTCGCCGCTGCATCACGACGTTTGCTTACGGCACGGACTCGACAAATGTGAGCTTCTCTATTCTCTGGCTTTTTCAGCCAGACATTCTTCATATAGTTTCGATGGTGTTCTTTCCGGACAATAGGGTCCTTATTCGGCATCATAAACGGTACCAGTGTTTATAATGCCGACGAGGTAGGGCAGGTGGGATTCGAATCCACATGAACTCGCTTATGAGGCGAGGACGTTCACCGATTACGTTCACTGCCCCATATTATGAGGCGGGGGTTCTGACCGATTGAACTATCTGCCCATGGTACCCGATGAGGGAATCGAACCCCCGGCAGCCGGCTTGTAAAGCCAGTGCTCTACCTCTGAGCTAATCGGGCACAAAAAAATAGTCAGGGTGAGAGGAATCGAACCTCCGACACCCGCGTCCCGAACGCGGTGCTCTACCAGGCTGAGCTACACCCTGATTACAATTGCAAACTTTTCTTCCAACTCTCCAGAAACGACACGATCCTCTCCCGGCCAACGGGATTGGCCGAATGGATTTGATACTCGGGAGGGGTATCCGGGAACGACTTCTCCAACCAATGGAGGAACACCAAAGCATCGTCAGATCCACCAAGATCGTGGTCGAAATCGACGAAGGATGGAGGTCCTGCCATCAAGCAGAGACGTTGCGCCTCGCCCGTACTCCGGGCACCAAAGAAACCCTCAGGGCAGTGACGATCTGGCGCCTCATTGTCGAGCATTTGATCATCAAGCCATAGTTTCCAATTCATGATGACCTCTATGAGAGTTGTACATCGGCTACGATATGCAAACTCTCATTTCCGCAGTCACATTCTTTCAATCCTACTGACCTCAAGCACATCCTCCTATTAATGGCAGCCAGTATAAGATCTTGATGTTCGAACAAAATTCTGAAATCGGTCGGAGAAACAGACTGTGCTCGTGTTCTGAGGACATTCCAACAAACTCCACCGCATCGGAAAATGAGCAGTAAACGTCTTTGATCTCGTTCTAACTCTGCAACGGCCTTCGGGTTCTCCCGGAGAATTCGTTGCATATCGACGACAAGCTGAGAAGCTGTCGTAAATTGACGATCCACGGGGGACGTTACTGGTCGCAGGTGCGGGAGTCGAACCCGCTGGTGGTCGCGTATGAAACGACTGCTCAACCGTAGAGCCTACCTGCGATTGATGTCCGGAATACGTGCACTCTATCCGGACTTCCCCTCTCCCTGCACGCTATGACAGGAACTGAATCCTGACTACCTAGAGAGGATTTGGTTGCGGGCACGAGGAGTCGAACCTCGCTGTCTCACGGGTTATGAGCCCGGAATGTAACCGTTTCACTCGCCCGCGGGGTCAGAGGAAGGATTCGAACCTTCGACCTTTGAGTTATGAGCCCAACAAGCTGCCACTGCTCCACTCTGACACACAGCCTCCCTGACAAGAGTCGAACTTGTAAAGCGACCTTCGGAGGGTCGCCGCCGGATCCGCCGGCAGGGAGATCGTACCGTTCCGATATGAACTACAACGCTCACAAACTGCAAGATATTGTGAGGATCCCAAACGGGACCGGTAAAGGTGACCGGCTCACTATCCACCTTTCTTTCCGTTCGTGGGCGGCATCCAAACAATCACTCTTGTTGCTTTTCGTGGTAGCGACCAGCTCTATTCTTGTTTGGTGGTCGCGCTTGAAAAGGTTTGTGAATCGGTAGTGCCTCCAGGAGGACTTGAACCTCCAACCTTCGCGTTCGAAGCGCGCTGCGCTATCCATTGCGCCATGAAGGCATGGTGCCCCCAGAAGGATTTGAACCTTCAGCCTCCGCGTTCGTAGCGCGTTGCACGATCCGTCGTGCTGTGGGGGCATAAGGCCCTTTCGGGCCTACGTTTTACCAATAGTTCCAGAGTAGATCCTTCTGGAATCTGATTGGAAGCATATCGAATTTGCCATTCGACATGAAGGCCCGTTCTCGGGCACGGCGCTTTTGAGCGTCCATGACCTTGAATGGCTTGAGACTGTAGACGTTTGGGTATCCGAAGTATCCGTGGTGCTTGCCTCGGAACTTGTTCTTTCGACGGTGATTGATGTGCAAGGTGTGCCTCCCTAGGGAGGCACACCTTCTTCTTTCATCTTCATGGCACTCCCAGAGGGAGTCGAACCCTCATTCCTTGATCGAGAATCAAGTTGCCTGAGCCGTTAGCAGATGGGAGCATGGCGTCCCCACGGGGATTCGAACCCCGGTTACCAGCGTGAGAGGCTAGCGTCCTAGGCCAGCTAGACGATGGGGACATGACGCTGATTTCAGGAAAGGATCAGCAACCTTTTCCAAGCTTCCCTCCGGAAGCGCCTGGTACCCCTGGCAGGAATCGAACCTGCGTTGTGCGATTTAGAGGACCGCCGCCTTGTCCGCTCGGCCACAGGGGCATTATTTACAACGCTGCTTCGTATGCCTTACGAACTTCTTTTTCTGCTCCTTTCGGCCCGACCACGGCGATGTGCATGCCATGCGCAGTCGGCTTTACTCCTGACGCCTGAACATTTACATCATTCAGCGTAACCTCTTGGTACTTCGCCATATCCTCTTCAGGGGTTTCGTACGTGCGGCTCATGAAGAGTTGCAAAATGGCATCAGCGGCAAGACCCATTGGCCTATCCATGTCCATTGATTTAACGCCGCGGATGTGATCTTTGACCGTTTGAAGTTCCTTCTCTGTGACGCCTTTTTTGGAGATTTTCCAAAGTTCCTTCACGAGAACTTCAAGCGCTTTCGGGAAATTTTTCCTGTCGAGAGAAGTTCCAATGAGCAGTGACCCCGTGTCAGAATAATGGTGCGGGAATGCGAATACTCCATAGCAAAGCCCGTGTTTGTCTCGAAGAGACTGGAAAAGACGGGCTGACATGTATCCACCCAAAACAACAGACAGGATATCTGTCATTCTAGCATACGGAGCCCCGTATGCCGTTCCAGGCAGCCGGATTACAAAATGGATTTTGTCAGTATTACCTACTTTGAAGTCCAATCCACCTTTCGGCATACTGGCCATATCGTAGCCAGTATCGACTTCTTCCATGGGAATACTAGAAAATTTCTCCTGGGCAGTAGCCACTAGCTTATCATCGACAGCTCCTGAAAGGACAACGGCCATTCGAGACGGCACGTAATGCTTTCGAAAAAATTTGCGAAGGGAATTGGCGGGGAAAGTAACGCTTTCCACAGAACCCGCGATCGGGTGTTCGAGTCCTGAACCCTTGTAAGCGACCCGTTCAGAAAGCTCCCAGGCATTATGGTCCGGGTTGTTGTCATATCCGGAGATCTCTTCTTGGATGACCGGACGCTCTTTTTCTACGTCCGAAGTCCGGAAGAGAGAGTTAGCAATCATGTCATGAACGAGATCGACTGCAACATCTCCGCATGATTTTGCCATCCTGACGTAAAAATTCGTCAGTTCCTTGTCTGTATAGGCATTATGCTCACCACCCCGAGCATCGATGATTTCAGAAAGCGCTTTGCTCGAAGGATACTTTTTCGTCCCTTTGAACATCATGTGCTCAATGAAATGAGAAGCGCCTTGCATTTCTTTCGCTTCATATCTCGAACCCACTTTTACGCCGACCATGGCGACCATGGTTTGAAGTGCCGGATTCCGAAGAACGACGAAAGTAATGCCGTTGCCTAACGTCTCAATTGAGTGTTCCACGGAACTACCCTACAGTGAACTTACTGCCATTACTGGAGGCCCGTGACGGAGTTGGACCGTCGCGTTCGGTTTTGCAGACCAAACTCCTCGCCGGAGAAACGGGCCATGGCGATGTCACAGGACTTCCAGGTCCCTAAACCTGTGGGCCTTCACTTTCAGGTTTAGGGACCTGAATGCGAGCAGTGACACCGGAGCGGGTGATGGGAATTGAACCCACATGAAACAGTATGGGAAACTGTTGCCTTACCAATCGGCCTCACCCGCGTTTCAACAAAGGCGCGGAGTCGGTCCTTCGACGTCCTCCTCCCTAACAGGAAGGTGCTCTGGTGGGCTTCCCGGCCGAACCGAGGCGCCTCGGGACCCGGCCGATCCACTCCGTCTGAGCTATCCGCGCAGTTCTACTCTACAACGAACTGGAGAGAGCGGGCTGGGTCGCCTGCAACCTTGATTGAAAGGGACCCAAACCAGCTCTCAGAGCGGGTGACGGGAATCGAACCCGCCCCTCTTGGATGGCAACCAAGTGCTCGACCTTCGAGCTACACCCGCATTCGAATCTTATCCCATCGTTCCTCGGACTCGGGGCTTACTGAGACCATGGACTTTCTGCCGGAGAATTCTTCATACGCGAGGACGTATGCGATGTCGGAGCGAACGTCGTATCCAACCAAGAATTCGCATTCTTCCAGACTGTACTTCCTCCTTCCAGAATGCCCTACGTAGCAGTGAAGTGGTATGACTGGCATCCCGGATTGGAACCGGATCTCGAGCGGGCGACGCGATTCGAACGCGCGAATGCGGGGTTGGAAACCCCGAGCCTTACCACTTGGCTACGCCCGCATTCCCCTCACCATACAGGGTGGCGAGAGTGGAGCCGGCTGCGGGAGTCGAACCCGCCTGATCCTCCATACCAAGGAGGTGCCCTCCCACGAGGACTAAGCCGGCAAACTAACTTTGCATGACTTGTCTTACGAGTTCCAACTCGCAGTCATTTGAAATTCCACGGTCTTCCAGATCCTCTACGGTTTCACCATCCCATATTAGGACACTGAGACCGCACCCATCACATTCATATCTCCCTTCGTTTTCCTTAAGGGGCTCATCGGACCAATTTTGTCCGAAATCTTGCGCCGTCATGGGGACTCTGACCCAGTTATGCAGTTTCATGAACGAGTATTCTGCCGATGGGCATCAAGCGATGCCCATCGGCCGGGCTGCTTGACTGTCGTCTCACTAGTAAGGGTATCAGTCCTCTGACCCGGTGGATCCGGCCGGAATCGAACCGGCGACATTCAGCTTGCAAAGCTGACGTTCTCCCGCTGAACTACGGACCCGTTTTGTTCATAGACATTTTCTTTCCGCATAACGGACAGAAGTCGATCGTCTTGTAGTATTTGAATCCGCATTCGCAAACGTGGATTCCAGAGGCTTCAGCTTGTTTGACCTTCTCGTCCCAATCTGGGAAGATGTCGCGTGGATGCGCTGCACACTGTTTGCATCCCGGAACCGGGATCTCAGACCGATGACGAGAACAGATCCCAGCCATGACAGACTTTACGGTGAGAGTGGTGGACCTTGCGAGAGTTGAACTCGCGACCCCTTCGCTGCCAGCGAAGTGCTCTCCCACTGAGCTAAAGGCCCATTACGTAAATTTTAAGACAGTTGTCATCTTACCACTAGGTCCTCGGATAGAATCTCCAATTTGGAGATCATCAGTTCTTCTCCAAGAACTTCCGGTCCAAACTTCATGACTGGACCGGATGATCATCCAGCATACATCTTACTTCACCGTGTAGCCGATAAGAGTTGCCATCTTGCGTGACATGTCGATGAATAGGTCCCAAGCGTCATCCTGACTCCAGGATCCATTCCAGACGGGGTTCGGTTTATCTCCACGAACGGCTGCGTCTACCGCGGCCACCAACTTCTTCTGTAACGATAGATCGAGTTTGTAGAAGTCCTGATGGCCCCAGTGATTGTGGAATCGCATGAGGCCCCGGAAGGCCTCATAGGCTACATGGAGGACAAATTCCTCCTTCTCCAGTGGTTCGGAGTATGCGACAGGCATATCCGACGTTACAATGGTGGACCGCCGGGGAGTCGAACTAGTGGACCCCGGGGGAGTCGAACCCGCCGTCTACCGCGTGCGAGGCGGCAATTTTCCCAGTTAAACTAGGGGCCCATTCGTGATATTGAACTTTTCTGGTCTTTAGTGCATGACACCATACACAAAGCACTTGCAAGTTTCCCTTCTTGCTGTTGCTTCGATCACCGTTCACATGATCGGCGTCAAGCATGCGTTCGTCTTTATCATATCCGCACGCAAAACAAGACTCCCGTGTTCTCGGAGGGCACGATCGCGATATGAACTGAAACCATTCTTGGCGTGGGTTTGTTGGAAGACTCCGTCAATCTTCTGAGCCTCGTCTTTGCATCGACGAGAACAAAATCTGTACTGCCCACGGGGAGAGTCAACTCCACTCGGAGTCCGGAAGAACGAATTCTTACATTGATTGCAAGCTAGCTTGATCTTCTTCTCCCTCCCTTTAATAGCGCACTTCGGATCACAAAACGCGCCTTTCCTAAATGATGTTTGGGACGATAAAAGACACGAGTACATATTTCACATTTCTTCGGGAAGAGCTTGCGAGGTTTACCATCCCATTCGGTAGAAATGATGAAATCCATGATGGAACGTTACTGAGTTGTGCGAAGGACGCACATTCCCGCTATGTTATGGCCCCGTTACTACTTTAGTGGAGTCAGCGGGATTCGAACCCGCGTCCCGTGCTTGCCGAGCACGTCGCATTCCCGCTATGCTACAACCCCATTGGTGGTGCCTACTTGCTCCTGCAGAAGCTTTTCTCCCGTAAGAGAGAAGGACGACGGGTGGTTCAGAACCGACGACCTAGGCCGCCCGCGCTATTTCCCCGCTAGACACCGTTCCTCGGTGATTTCGAACTCACCAGCACGCCCGGGAGGAATCGAACCCCGCTTCCGTGGTTTTGGAGGCCACGTTGCCACCTTGGCTCGGACGTATGTTTCAACTAACTCTGTTCTTTTACAGTGGTGGATTCATTGGCCCGGAGTTTCCGGCATGGGCGGCAAGTTCGATTACCGTTCTTGCCGACATAAGCGTCATCCAGTGGGTGGCCACGTTTGCAGTGAGTCGGCCTGCGATCCGCCCACATGGCTTTGGAAGCCAATGACACTTTCTCCTTGACTTCTGGCCGCGACATCGCCTTCGAACAGGCTTCTCGATGCCTACTTTTAAACTCCGGTGAACTGCGCACTTCAGTCATGCGCGCTACAACTTCCGGCCGACTTCTAATCTCTTTAGAGATGTCAGACCGTTTGGCTTTGGATTCAGGTAAATTTAGAGCTGCTTTGACAGCCGCCCGATTCTTTGGGTCGTCTGCCAGTGCTTTCAACCTTTGAATTTGACTCATTCGAAACGCCGGATTTTCGAACTTCTTCTTGGAAGCGGCAGAGGACCTGACTCGATACTCGGGACGATCCCAAGGATTCCTGTTCGGGTGAGGTGTATGACCACCGCCGCGCATCAAATTGAAGCCTTTTTTGGAGTTCCTAGTGTCGTGTAACTCGATCCAACATTTTTCCGCGAGATTTGCTACTTCGAGATTCGTGCAGATCTCGAGCACCTCGTGCGAGAACGCATCCTTCCCGTAAGCACGGATAGCGTTCCAAAGGTGGCGACATCCTTTACCGACCTTCAACCGCGAATCGCGAAGGTGTTGGTTCCACCGCTTCATCATCGTGAGCTTCGTAAGCCCGATGTAGCGACGGCCAGTTGCAACGTGCGTATGGCAGTAAACAGTCCACCTGGGAGTACCCATGGAGCACTCTACCAGGTGGACCAGTATTCGCAGTTTAACCCTCGACGCTGAGGATAACCCCGGCGCCGACAGTCTTGCTGCCTTCACGGACAGCGAACCTCATTCCAGGCTCCATCCCGACGGGCTTCATGAGCTCGAGGCTCACCTTGGCATGATCACCGGGGGTGATCATGTCTTGACCACAGAGATCTACGAGAGACCCCGTGACGTCCGTCGTTCCGAAAAAAAAATTGGGGTTTGTACCCCGGGTAGATCGGCGTGTGTCGGCCACCTTCCTCTTTCGGAATCACGAAAAGCTCGGCCTGAGCCTTCACGTGAGACTTCACCGAACCAGGAGCGATGAGCACCTGGCCCCGGACCACTTCGTCGCGACCGACGCCGCGAAGAAGCAGGCCACAGTTCTCGCCGGCACGAGCCTCAGGCTGGTCCTTGTGGAACATCTGAATGCCCGTGACGACAACTTGACGTGGCTTGGAGTCCGCATCAACGAATCCGACGATTTCCACCGTCGAACCGAGTTTGAGCACACCGCGTTCGATGCGACCCGTGACGACGGTTCCACGACCGGGAATGGTGTGGACGCCTTCGAGAGGCATCATGAAGGGAGCGTCGTAGTTACGTTTCGGCTCCGGGAAATGCGAATCCATCGCTGCAACCAGCTCCTGAATGCAGGCACCCTCGTTTGCAGGATCCCTTAAAGCCTTCAGAGCCGAGCCCCGGATGACCGGCGAGTTCTTGTAGCCGTGAAGCTCCAAGCGCTCAACAGCCTCCAAAACCACCAGGTCCAAGAGCTCCGGATCGGAAATGTCCACCTTGTTGATGAACACCACGATCTTATCCACTCCCACCTGGCGGGCGAGAAGGATGTGCTCTTTCGTCTGATGCTGCGGACCTTGACTGCCGTCGACCAAGAGAATCGCACCATCCATCTGTGCGGCTCCCGTGATCATGTTCTTGATGTAGTCGGCGTGACCGGGGCAGTCGATGTGAGCATAGTGGCGCGAGGCCGACTCGTACTCGACATGCGATACGTTGATAGTCACCGTCTTGGTCTCGTCCCGAACCGTTCCGCCCTTGGCGATGTCAGCGTAGCTCTTGGTCTTCGCCAGACCGTGATGAGCCTGCACCGCCAAAATTGCTGCCGTCAGGGTGGTCTTGCCGTGGTCGACATGGCCAATAGTCCCAACGTTCACGTGCGTCTTCATGGGTTTGTGGGGTTGCCAGCCCCGCTTTCTCTGTCTCTGCGTGCACCCCGCCAAGCGAATCTTGGCTCCAGGGGCGAAAATTGTCAGGTTAGAAGCAGCCATACCTCGCGGAAATACGGCAGATGTCGACAATCTCGCTTCTTTGACCTGGCGGGGATGACGGGATTCGAACCCGCGAAGTTTCCTGCGTGACAGGCAGGCGAGGACGGCCTCTCCTCTACATCCCCATGCAGAACTTTCGTTCTGATCGGAAACCTTTTACCCCGATTACGAAATCAGTTGCAGTGATTTCGACCTCAGGAACCGGCGCCCCGTACGGGAATTGAACCCGTCTCACTGCATCGACAGTGCAGCTGCGACCCCAGTCGCATCACGAGGCATGCGAGGCTTTCGCCCCGATCGATTTACACGGTGGTTTGCCAAAACATCCGTGAGGAAGATGCTTGGCAAACCACCGTTACGATCTCCCCGGCAAGAATCGAACTTGCGACATCGAGTTTAGGAAACTCGCGTTCTGTCCACTGAACTACGGGGAGATGGGGTGGTATACGGGGATCGAACCCGCCGAAAATGCTGTCACAGAGCACCCTCTTCACCAGCTGAGTCATACCACCATGTCTGAAGGTTGATATACTACTTTCAACCCTTTCTCTGCTTTTGACTGGAGCTCCTTTCGGATTCGCTCCCGAAGCTTTTGTTCAATTCGAGGAACCCAGGATCCGTTCCAATTCCTTCGGATATTCCGAAGGACGATTTCTGTTTCTTTTTCCACCCAGTCCATGATTTCCTCTTCAACTCGCCATTACCGAAAAGACGAGAAATTCCTTCATGAATCTGTCTGTGAGGATCCCCGCGGATTCGGTCGAGTTGACAAACCCTTGTACAAATTCGAGATCGTCGACTGTTCCAACACGAGAGATTGTAGACCTCCAATTGCAATCTTTACAGGAGGCTACGAATTGTTCATACCCCTTCATGATTCGCACTTCTGGGCGAATTCCACCGGGATGTACCACGGAGAGTCTGTGAAGAATGGCTCCTTTTACCCACAACGCAAAAGGGTCCATGGCATTACACTACGGTCGGGGAGACAGGAATTGAACCTGCGACAACGAGCACCCAAAGCTCGTGCTCTACCAGACTGAGCTACTCCCCGAAATGTTTGATCGCGTCCGAGTGCTGAAGCTGAAGTGCCTTTCGGCCCGTTCCTATACGGGTGCGTCTACCGTTCCGCCACTCCCCGAGGTTTAGATCCGGAGATCTAGTCGGGGAGCCCGGAGTCGAACCGGGAATTTGCTTGTTAGATCCAGCTGATGGACGCGATCGGTGGGCTCTCTCGGAATCGAACCGAGTTCTTCCGCTCTTCAGGCGGACGCTGTATCACCAGACTAGCTCAGAGCCCGAAACGCCCCGTTTGGTGGGACTGACCTTCATGCGCCTCGTCGCCCAACGGGCCGGCCTGTCATGAAATGCGGCTACCACCAGTCCAAGCTGGTACGAAGCGCTCAGATGCGCCTCTGGCAACTGCGGTGACCCCAGAGAGAATTGAACTCTCCTACCCGGGTTGAAAAGCCGGGATCCTGACCACTAGATGATGGGGCCGAAATTGGGGGAAAAGAGGAGTCGAACCTCGCTTGTGGGAACTGCTGATTGATCCCTTACAGGACCGAGATGCAGTGCCGGATTCAACCACTTGTTCAAGGTGGCGGGCGCCGTGCCCAATTTCCCCGTAATCTGTCAGACCGATTCATGATCGGCCAAAAGGTTTGAGACGTCCGAGTTGCGCTGCTGATTTTTGCAAAGTGGGAGTTGAACCCACTTCTCTCTGAGTTCCGATCAGATGCTCTACCGTTGAGCATTTTGCTTGTAAGCAGCACGTAATGGACGTCTCGGTGAGGAAGGCTGGATTCGAACCAACTTTGCTTGTAGGAACCGCTTGGTGCTTCCTTGCGAAAGCGAGGTGCGATGCCGGGTGCTTTTTAGGCACCGGTTTTATTGACCGGGTGGGCGCCATGCCCTTCTTCCTCATTCATCACGTTTAAAGCCTGTGACCAAGGCTTCGAGAGGGACCCAGGAGTCGAACCTGGTATGCTTGTAGGAACCGCTGAGTGCTTCCTTGCGAAAGCGAGGTGCGATGCCGAGTTGTGCCTTGCGGCCAGCTTGGATGGCTGGTGGGCGCCGTGCCCTTGTCCCTCATTCGTCACGTTTAAAGCCCGTAACCGGCTGGCGGGGAAGTCAGGAGTCGAACCTGATTAGCTTGTAGGAACCGCTTGATGCTCTCTTTCAAGAGCGAGGTGCGATGCCGGGTTTGTTCCGTTAACAGCGGACTGGGCGCCGTGCCCTTCTTCCCCATACTTTCTCACAATTCTAGGCTTGTGAGTGCCTGGTGGGGATCCCTCGATTCGAACGAGGATAGCTTGTAGGAACCGCTTGGTGCCTTCTTTCAAAGGCGAGGTGCGATGCCGGATCAGTTTTCACACTGAGTGGGTTACCATTACCCAAGATCCCCAATTGTCGATGCCACTCTACAGTTGACAACTGCAGATTTGCACCGGAGCCGGCTAGCGGAGTCGAACCGCTCTCACCTGATTACGAAACAGGGGTTCTCCCGCGAGAACTAAGCCGGCGTGAAGTGGCCCGTAGTTGCTCTAAAACTTTTTACACCAAACAGCATCTGATTTTCGGAGCTTCTACGGGTTTGGGTTCCACTTACCCTGTTTAAGTATTCCAGATTCGAGGTCTGGCACCTAAACAATGGCGATGACGGAAGGAATCGAACCTTCTTCCGACAAGTTAACAACTTGCTGCTCTACCATTGAGCTTCGTCACCATTCAAGCGGCCTTTTTACGGGCCCAAAATCCTGCGGGGTGAGTCGCGATGTCAAGCTTCTTACATCGCTTCAGCACTGCTTTATCGGACACCCCCACCATTTTTGCAATATGAGTGATCGGAGTAGTCTCTACGAGATGCCGCAGTTCGTCGGATTCAGGCCAGGGTCGAATCACCGGAGCTTTATGAACCCGAGAAGTCTTTGGCCGGCGGCGACGAGAAACGATTTCCGCTTCGTGCTGTTCCCGAGCCTCTCGCTTCCACTGATCATGGACTTCCATGTGACAATTCGCGCAAAGGAGATCGCATTTGTCGAGCTCCTTCTTGACCTTCTCCCAATTCTTAGTCCTTCCTGAAGAGAGCCGGAACTCCTTTTCTTTCGGATCACGATGGTGGAAACTGAGAGCGGCCACGCATTTGTCGTATCCGCATTTCTGGCACTGACCACCTTTATAGGAGACAGCTTTCTCCTTGATTCGACGTCGAAAATCAGTGACGAGGATTGCGGTCCTCCGACGTTTCTCGGCTTTGTCCATGAAGGACATTACCGAGCTTGTAATGGCTCCAGGAGCAGGATTCGAACCTGCGGTAGGGTGGTTACACGAAGCCCTTGAGTTTCCTCAAGGCGTGGACTATCTCATCGTCCTCGAGGGACGTCGGGCGCTAGTGGAGTTTATCGCTGGACTGCTCACCTCCTAGTCTCTGCACCTTCCGGTCTACTTTTGTCCTCGACCGGCTTGGCTCAGGGTTCCCATACCTTCCGGTTTAGGGTTCCTTGAATTCACCCGATTTTCCATCTTGGGTCACCCCAAGACGCTGCCTTATCGACAGCCACCTGCCTTTCCGCTTGGCTATCCTGGAATGGATCTGAAAGCGGGAGTCGAACCCGCTAACCCTTTCGGGACCCACCGTTGGTTATTTTCAGACCTGAACCGACACGAGTTCGGTTCCCGGGAGCTCCACACCTTCCACCTGGCTGCGGCATGAAGCTCCCGGTTTGAAGACTTTTGGCAACTTCCAGCTGCCTTGAGCCTTCTCAATCGCTCTGCGTTAGATTGTCAGAGATCGAAGCCCTGCACCTTTGTCTGGGCTTGGTCCGGGGTGTGAGAATCGAACTCACGTTGGCGGTGTCAGAGACCGCTGGACTGCCACTGTCCTAACCCCGAATGATGAACACTTCTCAACCGTGGCGTGCAGAAGCACGCATGTGACACGTCAGGCACTTTCGTGGCCCGGAGGATCCGGAGGGAATCGAACCCTCGACACGCTGGTTAAGAGCCAGCTGTTCTACCTCTGAACTACGGATCCATTCAGTCTTACGACTGGTGAACCCGGTGAGGATCGAACTCACGGCGCACTGGTTAAAAGCCAGTCGTTCTACCGCTGAACTACGGGTTCTCCTTTCTGTTTTGGCCCGGCTTTTCCGGGCTTGGTCTTGCGTTTCATGTCTTCCTCGTTGAACTTTCTTAGTGGGGTGCTCGGGAATCGAACCCGGCTAGCCAGAGGCGGTGCTTTTACAGAGCTCCTTGCGTCCCAGCGCTCACCCCGTAAGGGTTGGAAGCGGTGAGAGTCGATAGCTCTCTCGGATTGTATCAGGACGCTTGCTCATGTCGATTCTTGAACCCCAAAACGTTGAAGGCCGCCAGGATCTCTCCGGCGGCCTTCTTTCTCCTCGGTTGGAGAACTAAAGAAGGCCGCCTTACGTATCCTCCAGATTGCGGGCGGCGGGCTTGCGGCTGGAGGTGAGAATGAGTCCCGGCTGATGCGCAAAGCTTGAACCGACGACACACCAAGCCGCTTGCGACGTTTCCGTCGCCACTGGCCTGGTCTGCATCGAGCTATAGCGCAACATGTCTTGAACTCTGTTTTCCTTCTTCAGTACGGCTTCACAAGGAGCTTAGCACACGCCATGACGTGTGTCAAGTATTCCCGAACAACGAATCTACACTCGACAAGTCCGAATTTATCGGACGTCCCATCGGATGCTACGCCAACCGATGGGACTGAGGCGGTGACGGTCGGGCCGCGTAGGGGTGAGTCGCTCCGTCGTTCTGTTCTACTCTACATCCGAGAAGATTTTTCAATCGGGAAACGCAAGAGAATGAATTCTTTGACGGTTGACGGTGTCACGGGCGGCGGTTCCCCACCTTCCGGATCTCTAACATCTCTTTGATGCGTTTCTCCCGTCGTCGTGTCTTGAACCGTGAGCCGCACCGTATCTCGATCTACGGTCTTCTTCACCATCCAACGATAGCTTCGTTCGTTGACTGTGATCGGCCTACTATCTTTCTTCGAAAGTGTGCTCATTTCCGAAATGATGCCCGGAGTCGATCCTGAAGGCTCTGCAAACGAGTGGAAATGGACGCTTTGAATTCACAAGTGAATGGACACGCGATATCCAAGATTTCTTTAGGGAGAGAGTCAAGCCCGAGACGCACGCGATTTTGTACGATTTCCGTAATTTCACCATCCATCGTCTTGCATCCAGCCCTCATGACAGGCTCGAGCAGCGCTGAGACGCCAGGAGGACCGAGAAAATCCAACGTTTCGTCTTCAAGGACGATCGTATCTTGGCGAAGGTGTCCATTCTCTTGAATCCTGATGACTTGGTGGGGTCCAGGGAGAGTGGATTTATATTCCGAAAATTTCGCGGTAGGACGCCCATCGAGTTCGACGAGTTTATATACTCCACCAAGGGCCGGAGCATCTATGCAGGCGACGAGATCAGTCCCGATGCCGTAGACGTCGATGGGAGCTCCTGCTTCACGCAACGACCGGATCTTATATTCGTTTAAGTCGCCAGATGCAACAATTTCGGTCTTTTGCAGACCGTGCGAGTCTAGAATCTGCCTTACAGCCCTGCTCAAGACGAGTAGATCGCCGGAGTCCAACCGGACGCCCGCCAATTTTTCCCGTGCAATCTTCGCAGCTCGCTCTGCGCCCTTCTCGGTGTCGTAGGTGTCGATGAGCAAGATGCAAGAATTCGGAAAAACTTCCGCATATGACCGGAACGCGTCTTCTTCGCTCGAATGCGCCATCGTCCACATATGGGCAGCCGTTCCAGTGATATTTAGACCGTATTTCATGCCGGCCGCGACATTGGACGTTCCGACGAATCCAGCTCGACAAGCAGCATAAGCCGCGTCTACCGCCGCTTCCGGATGCGTCCGCCGAGTTCCAAATTCCACGCAACGGGCATGACCAGCTTCTTTCACGATTCGAGCTGCTTTGGTGGCTACAGAAGTAGCATGATTGATGGTGCTGAGGATGAAAGTCTCGACAAGTTGCGCTTCTGCAAGAGGAGCGCGAATCCGAATGATGGGTTCATTGGCGAATGCAATGGTCCCATCAAGCATCGCGTCTACGTCTCCAGTGAATTTGAAATCCCGGAGAAAATCCTCGAACTCCGGAGTCATGGCGTCTCGGATACCAGGGATTTGTTTCAGATAGCTGGTAGATTCTTCAGAGAAGTGGAGCTTCTCCAAATAGTCGATGACTTTAGAGACACCCATTACGACAAGATATTTTCGACGCTCCGGGAGCCTTCGGACGAACATCTCACATGTCGCCATGGAACCAGTCATTTGCCGGTGGAAGTATCCGGCAACCATCGTGAGTTGGTAGAGATCCGTGTGAATAGAAGCGTCCATGCCGAAGTTTACGCCGCAGAAGACGCAATTTCAATTACGACTCCATAACTTTCCGCACCATTTCTTCATCGCAATCATGGAGAATCCCTTCTTTCTTTAGGGAAGGAACTCCTCGTGCAGAAGCCCAAATCGGGTCTCTGACATAAGCTCGGATAACTGAACCACATCTGTCACATTTCCAAAAAGGATATTCGTCATCCATTTTGAGCCGCGATTGACCGTCCGATGTTTTTGAACTATGAAGCTTCCAAGCGTGGCCACGCATTCATGCGCCGGGCGGTGCGATTCGGGAATAACCCATCCTGGCACTACGGACTTTTTCTACGGAAATGGTGAAATCACCATTTGGCATGGATTGTCGGACGGTGCGACCGATAATGCTGGGAGCAAGAAGAGACCGGACGCGATTCGGCAATTCATCTCGGTATTGCACCTTCGATCCATGCGGATCGACACAAGAACCATAAATCAACGTGTGATCTACTTCAACATTGCGACGAAGATTCGGTGCACGTCCGTCATGCGCATCTAGAGCAGGGGCGAATAATGAATTTTCTTCCTTCGGTTCATACCACCAAAGGATTGGGTCGGCATCTAGGGATGCTCGATTGGAGAAACAGCATAGAGCAATAGGCCAATTTGGGTACCACTGGGAATACGCCTCGAAAATTTCGGCATTCAAAGGCGGCCTCTTAGCTTCAGGAACTCGATGGAGAGCACCCGGAATGTCTGAAGCATCTTCAGCCAAAACGATCGTGTAAGCCCCTGATTCAAACACTTGAGCTGAACGGAGCGTGCTCGCACTCTTAGTGAGGCCCCGACTTCTTTCCGCGATAGAATAAGCCATGTCTTTGAGGATACGGCGACAGCCGGAAACATCGAGAATATTATCTGGACCCATGGGAGCAGAAGCCGGAAACGGCAGAATCATGGCATTCGGACCTGGCGAATGATTCGTTGCCAGATTCTGGTAGCCGAGGACATGAACGTACTTTCCGTCCACACGCGCATCGGCGGCATAGAGAATGGTATTCTTGAGCTCTGCGGGCGCGAGAGTGCAACACATGGCTGGTCCTCCTAATCGGACTATGCCTACGAGGTTACACTGTCCACTTACTTGCAATAGAAATATTCCGTAAAGGCGTCGCCAGAGGTCCCGTGTATTGGGCTCCTGTGAAGTCAGGTGAATCCACAACTAGCCAAGTATCGTGGTCTGAATTGACGGCACTTTGACCGATCATTTTGAAGTGCATTGTGGAAGGAGAAGAGCTTGCGAATCCAAGGAATCCGACTCGTAAGTGTTCCTTTTGGGCTACAAATACCGTCCCTAAGTCGTATGTGTTTGCGTCACGAGTTGCCATAAATCACGTCGTAACCAGCGTGGAACCATCCCACGGCAAAATGATATCTCCAATAGTAACGAATTGCTTCGTAGCATCGTTGGGATAAGTATCCCCGTCATTAGCAACGGTAGTCCCGAACCATATGTCCGTAAGACGTCCGTGTTCTCCCGTCATACCAACTGTTGGTGAATAGATTCCTATGGATGTAAATGGGAATCCGCCGTCAATACCATCAGCAGCAGTCATAACCTGACCAAGCGCACTGGCTCCATAAGACTCAGTAGTGAGTCCAAAGAGCATCGTACCGGAAGGCCCGCGGCCCGTGATATTGTAGTTGGTATTTCCAAACAGGTTACCGTAACTGCTCACATCATTAGACATGGCTCCAATCGCAGGAATTGACCATCCTGCCGAACTCGATACAGGCTTCTCCAAGATCATCACAGCAGATTGTGAATTGCCATTGAAATTGAAAAGGCGGAAAATTGACCCGTCCGTTGATAACCACATGTGCCAAACATTTTGTGTATTACTATTGAGAACTAATCCGATGTTGCTGGCGCAAACAACTTCGTCAGTAGCTGTCGGACGGTTGGTGGTGGTTCCACCAGTAAATCCGGCAGAAACCGACATGATGAGGTTGGCTGGCTGAACCGTACTGTTGTACCCGAGGTCAATACAAAATTGGACGTTGGTCCCGAACCCTGCAGCCATTTGGAAAACAATCCAAGAATGCGCCACTCCTGGTGACTGGGCGACGATAGCCCCGTCAGTCGTCCAACGATTGACGTTGTCTAAAGCTGCCGTGACGTGATCTGAGGACCCTAGACACGTAGGAGCTCCACTTCCAAAAGCCAAAAGTTGAGTTGTTATGAGACGCCACATGCGCTGAGCATTCGCTGTGGCGGACCCCTGAGGAGGGATAACATTATTTGTACTAAATTGCCACCCTTTAACTAGAGTAGGAAGACTCATGAGTATACGATCTCCAAGGCAGCCCGTTTGCAAGTCACGAGATCAGTGGAACTTCCGCCCATCCTCGTGAGACGAAGGACATAGAGCTTTTCACTATTAGGCAAGTCAGTCGGGACTACAAGAGTTGCAGACCTAACAACGGTCGGAGAAGTGTTGCTCGTACTAATCGTGACAACGGAGATTGCATCAGTCAAATTGAAAAGTTCCAGACTTGCAGTCTGACCACCAACTGAGCATTCCAAAACGGCCAAAAGTTTGATGGTTCGTGTCAAGGAACCAGCTGCAAGGATGGCCGATGGATTAAAGACAATGCTGCCTAGTTCGTCACTAATGGCATCCGTCTGGAATCGACCGGCAATTCCATCAAAGAGGTGGACGTCAGGAGCAACTGGTCCTGCTGTTCCTGTTGCTCCTTGTGGACCAGTAAATCCGGTAAGTCCGGCGGCCCCGGTGGGACCTTGGGGACCTGTAGCTCCGGCGGCCCCAGTGGGACCTTGGGGACCTGTAGTTCCAGCGGCCCCAGTTGAACCCGGAAAACCCGTCGGACCGGCTGGCCCTGTGATTACAGGTCCTGTGGCTCCTGGTGGACCAGCTACGCCAGTGGGACCGAAGGGACCAGTAAAACCTGTAGGTCCGGGAGATCCTGGCGGGCCGAAAGGCCCCATTGGACCGACTGGTCCAGGTGGACCCGGAGGTCCTTGGAACCGTCCGAGTTGCGGTTGACCAATAATACCAAATCGGATGGTAAAAGAATAGCTATATTGAGCATTTTGAGCGGAAGGTTGGGTGGCTCGTACGAAAGATAACTCCGTCAGAATAAGAGTATTCGAGCTGATTCCAAGAGCACTGTAAACACCAGAAAGATTTGCGATGAGAGTGCTGACGGGGCTTGCTAATTGGGTATCAGAGTTAAGTACGGCCACACCCTCAAGAGAAACTGAGTCTTGAGACTTGGCGAACGCACTTATGTTAATACCCACGGACTTATGGAATCATTAAAAGCCGGGTCTACGTAATTTAGTAGACTTGCTCGACGGTAAACCACGCGTAAAGAGGAGATGCCGCATTTTCCCCGAGTCCCGTTATCGAATTATTAAATGTGATACGGATCTCGGCGGTGCCAGCACCGCCACTCCCAGAATTTGTGTATACATACGCGACACACGGGCCATGACTTGCAAAGTCACCAACATTAGTACCATCGTCCATCCGCGTGCCATTCCCCATGGCTTGACCGTTCGGGTAAATACTATTGTAGACGAACCATTGGAAATAAATATTCCCAGCGCCGGAAACTTGCGAAGGATTGAACGTGAGTTTGTAAAGATGCTCTGCGGCAAGTGAGATACGACCAATACTTGGACCTGGTGCCGTTTGATATGGCGATGTGGTGTCAAGACTAATGTTTCCGCCACCAGTTTCGGTGTCGGACGAGTCAAACATTACATGGTCGCCGGCATTCAAATTCGTAGTTTGGGGAGAGGCATGGCCCTGATATACGTTAGTCGTGGCGAACGACGGAGCAACGTATGAAACCCACTGCGTACCATCCCACCAAAATGGTTGCTTCGAGCCGGAATCGAAATACATCGTTCCGACATCGACATTGTATTGACCTTGAGGTTGCCCTGAATTATTGGGAGTAGGTGGACCATTCTGTGTGAATGGGACAAGAGAAGCGGCTGTGGCTTCATATGTGATTTGAATACCACTCCCTGGCGTTCCGTAATAGCCGCCGAAAGTCACGGGCGGTGGATTAACTGTCGCATCCAGGATCGTGATCCCCACGGAGCCCGCGCCACCAGAAATAAGGTCCCCGCCAACTTCAGCACCTCCGGACATGGTGACATTGAGACCTGCGTTATAGTTGTCTCCCGTCCATGCAAGGTTATCAATTTCGGCTTGGGAGGCCACCGTCACATTTAGGGTCGCGAGCCCCCAGCTAAGGTCAAAAAAGTCTTTGGAGTTGCAGCTAATCGTACTCCCATCAGAGATGTTGAGCAGGCTATTGAATGGGCCGACTAGGGCAAGCGTCCCGTAGAAAGGCTGTAGGCTCCCTTCTCCCGCTACCTCCAAGGAGTTGATGACGGCAGCTATACCTTGGTTGAAGGTTGCGCCTTCGAGGACAGACAAGGAAGAGCCGCCGAAAGGCACACCGAGCCCTGTGAGCGTGATGCGGCTGAGGTCGTAATTTGTGCCGAGATACCACCAAAGAGAACCGTTGTTCGGATCTGGTGCCACGAAGCTTCCATTGAATGAATTCAAATAGACGGATGTGGCGTCAACCCACCCAAGGATTGCGGAAGAGGCGTTGTTGCCGGAAGTCGTGGCGTTGCCGAGGCTCAGTGCGTTCCCAACCGCCGAACTGGGCACGCTACTGAGACCCGTGACGGACAGGACTGGCACAGCGGCAAACGGGATCAATGCATTCGATGGGCAGAGATTCCATGAGATGGCGCCGTTGTTCGCATCGGGCGCTGTGGCTCCGTACGAACGGATCTCGATGGAAGTCGTCGAGAGTGTGCGTACAACTTGGTAGATGCCATCGTTGCTTGCCGATCCAGTGATGATGATGTGCCAACCATCCGTCTGCGGAGGGACACTCGAAAGGCCTGTAAGGATAGCCGTATTGCGGATGGAGTCCCAGCTTATGATCGAGGCTGTACTGCCACTCGCGGCCACGAGATACACACTATCGGGGCCAACACCAGAGGCGTTCTGGATCCATACGGACGAAGGCGAGACATACGCGACGATGGGGAAGGTCCCATTATTTCCAGAGAGGCCGTTCGTGAGGGTGACTGTCTGTCCAACACTCGCCGATGAAAATGCACCTGGCGGGCTATTCGTTCCGTTAGGAACGACGGCACCCTGAATAAGAACCAAATTGGACGGGCCAGGAGTGAGAGACGCTGTGCTTCCATCGACGAGACGCCACTCGAAAATGTCGTCTATAGTGGCTGCTGCGTTCGCTATCTGAAGACTCTTCGATGAAAGGATCGCCGTGATGGTGTATAGACCGTTCGTGCCAGGACTCGTCGCGTTGGAAATGCCAATCAATTTGCCGACGAGCCCTGTATTCAACCCATGGAGGCCCTTGAGCGTGACCGTGGAACCCACTACAGAATCGACGGTGGCATTGTTGCCGTAGGCGTTGCCTACGACACAGTCCCCGAGCGTGTCGTCACTGACAATAACAGCCGGAGCATTTGTAGAAATAGCCGCCGAATACGCTTCATCAAATGAAGCGAAGACTGTTGTGTTGTTTGGCGATGGTTCTGAGTCTCGGTAGACGAAAACGTTTCCTCCACCAGACTCCGGTCCTGCTGGTCCTTGGGGACCAGTTGGCCCAAATGGTCCTGTGACACCTTGTGGTCCAGTCGCTCCAGCTACACCTTGTGGTCCAGTCGCTCCAAAAGGTCCAGTTGCACCCTGCGGCCCTGCAGGACCGGTTGCGCCTGGAGGGCCACCTCCCGGACCGGTGGCCCCCTGCGGACCCATGGGTCCGGTGGCGCCGTTGAAACCAGGAGGACCGACCGGACCCATAGGCCCTGGAACACCCCTGATGCCCATAGCCCCGGTGAGCCCCCTGGGCCCTTGAGGACCAGGTGGACCTTGGAATTGACCTGGGGGCCCTTGAGGACCAGGTGGACCTTGGAACCTTCCTGGCGTGTAAAGACCTGGAGAATTGAATCGGATTACAAATGTGTAAGAAAAAGAAGATTGGTTGGCCGGTGGAGTGGACTTTGTCAGAGACAATTCTGATAAGGTAAATGCTCCTTGTGTGATTTGTAAGGCGCCATAAACCTGTGCAATATTGGATACCAGCACGCTGACAGGATCTGGAATCGACTCAGTCGATGTCAGAACTGCAATGGCTTCCACCAGATTTGGTGTTTTGGAAGTCGAGTATGCGGTTACGCCGATTGCCACATACGACTAAATTCATTAAAAGCCGGATCGACTAATCATCCTTGATAAGTGCTCGAATCTTTTCAATGATAACTGGATTGGAATCGGATGCAGAAAATTCCACGCCCCAAAATCCTGCAACGTTCTCAATCATCGTGCGAGTTTCCTTTTCAATCGGCTCCAAGCGAGCTTGATACTTCTCCGCCAGCAAGAGATCATGTCGAATGTTCCTACCATTAGCTACAGGCTTCATGATTCCATGATACGCTGGACAATGGATAAATCGCACTCAGTGCTTTTAAAATGCGTTTGGAATAGTCTTTCGACATCTTTTTCCGTATCGGCATGGATCCACGAATCGCATCGTGCACACTGAGCAGAATACTGGCTGATGGAATCACTTAAGCCGAGATCCACGCCCGTAAAAATGTAGATCGGCATCACGATTCCATGATTTCGCGAACATACTGAAGATCACACTCTTCGGGAGAGTGTTCTTTTTTCCCGTAAGCCACGCGTCCGCCGCATATTTCACATTTAGGACCTCGATCTATTAAGTCGAATCTGCGAGTGCGGATTTCATTGATTGTGACTTTCGGTTCTGTTGTGAAAATGATTGGAGGGACTATGACCCGTGGAATTTTCCGAATCATCCAATGCGCCTCGGTGGTTTCAAAGGTTTAGGCATACTTGCGAAACTCATCACAACTTCTTTTCCTCTCGGAACCTTCCCGGAACTCACTAAGTTGAGCGCCTCATTTGAGTCTAACTCCAGTTGGATCCATCTGTCATGAACCCAGCTGTGTTGTTTTGGTTTTAAACTCTTCCATGGTCGGAGACCATCTTGCATATCCTGGAAAGCTTTCCGCTCTTCTTCAGACAGCCTGTCGTCCGCTAGAAGAGCTCGGAGCATTTCTTCGTCAGTCGCCATAACACACACTACACTAGAATACTTCATATTTTAAAGAATATATCGGTCTCATTTCAACAACAAAGCAACAAGAAAAACGCAGACTGTGTATTAGGATACTACAAATATCGGAATCAGTGATAATTGAGTAAGAAATCGGTTCAATCAAGCAATTCACCCATTGGGACAATAGGTTGAACCTAACGGCAAGTTCCATTCTTTCCCGATAGACAAAATTCCTAAATGATGATTGGATGAGGATTATCCGGGAACCCCAACATTAACATGTAAACTTCCCGGGTCTTCATTCTGGGAGGTTTCATATACACATACGGAGACATCATGATTCGAAGTTCTACGGCGGAAGTTTTGTCCGATATTCAGGGTCCGGGTCTTGTTCGAACGATTCCAGAATGGCCTCTCACGAGTTATCTGTTCGATTCTGAGTTGTTCCAGTCATTCGCACATAGTCTTGTTCGGCTCCTCGGATTTGCAGCTCAATGTGAATTTGATCATCCATGCCTCATTGAGGAAACGAAGATCTTCCGGAAGAAAGAAGAAGAACTCAGGTTACACATCCTCCAGTTTAAATCGGTTCGATTCTGGGATCAGATCCAAGATGCGGTATCATCTCATGTGAAAAAGCTTGCACTTCGTCGGATTTCAGAGTTGGATTTTGACGAAGACCTTGAAGAAGTCACGCGTTCCGGAGTGGTGAATATTGACCTGAGTCGACTTACGACTCCATGACCTCTGCGACGATTGCTTCTTCGAAAGAGGCGTAGAAACGAGTGTCGGAAAAAGAGCCAGGTAGGCCACCACCGACGTAGTGTGCATTTATTTGATGGTGAGAACACCGAGCAACGATTGGCGACGGGTAAGCGCCTGGTAGGTCAAATAAATTTTTGGACCATTGTGTAGCCAAGTTAGTGCAGAGTTGATGTGGATTCAATTCATGTCCGCAATATTTGAGGTTATTCACGATTCCATCACGTTATCAACGACTTGCAAATCGCAATCATTGTGAATGTCCGAATCCTCAAGATCTAGACCGTCGATCCTCCCCTCTGGACCAGTTTGGACAGTGCATCCGCAGCGAGAACACTGGAATTTCTTCCCAGTACGTAGAAATCCCTTACTATACCTCTCCCATGTCCCCGCTTCTGTCCAGACGTGATTGACCATCACGATCCCATGACGTCTCTGACGATCACAAGGAATGCATAATCCTGCAGCTTTTTGGCCAGCCCGATCGCCTCTTCAGGATTCATCTCGCAAGTCGTTAGTTCCCCATCACTCGACCAGGTACGAAACAAAACTTCTCGCTCTGGGCAGGTGTCTACGGCGAAATGATAAGCCGGTCCCTGGCGGTCTACACTCCGGATAAGATACCCACGGAATGTTTTAGGGTTAGGTCCGTGACTCATGAATCCATGACCTCTCGGACGATCTTAGTCGGACACAGCTCGTTAGCTCGTCCTTTCAATTCCTCACGGGTCGCTTTGGCTGAACACGCATCACACGTGTAGACATAGATTCCAAGTCTGTCCGAATCTGGGATGGGTCCTTCCCAGTCATGAAGGGACTTGGGACTGTCGGTCAGAATGATGCGTGTCAGCGGCATGGTTACACGGGGAACTTCAACCCGGGCTGTTGGCGAGTAACCGCCTGCTCGACGGCGAACCGGACTTCAGGGTTGGAGATCGTTCGGATGTCATGTTCGAAGGACTTGTTGGCCGTGACCTTGACTACGGTCTCGAAAAGCGTGTCCATCGAATTGTCGAGGTCTTCGCCAGTGAGCCCAGCTTCAGTCAGAATCTGACGAATCAGTTCCTCAGCGTTCGGCTTGAGGACCTTCGTTTCCTCCTTCGTGAAGAGCTTCTTGAAATCCGGACCAAGGGCGGGTTCGAGACGAAGAACAGTGTCCTGCTGAACGCTGTACTTAGACGTGCAGATCACCTGTACGTACCTCGTCTCTCGACCGGGAGTGGAGCCGTCCCCGTTACCGGACACTTCCACTGAGTACGGAACACAGACGGTGGTCACGTCGCACTTGAGGGTACTATTGTAGAGGTCGCGCTTGTTCTTGCCGTAATCACGCATCTTGGCCTGCTCAACGGCGAATTCCGCCGTGGCCCGGTCCATAGCTTCTTTGAGGGACGCGGCATGACGAGCGTGCTCAGCAATCTGCGGATCGAACCCGAGCTTGACGGTGTCCTTGACTCGCGTAGCGCCTGCGATGGCGGGATCCGTGATCTGAGTGGAGAGCGCGGGAGTTTCAGGAGCAGGAGCCTTCTTGGAGAGAGCGCGGAGAGCATCAAGAGCCGAGGGCTTCGTGGGAGCAGACGTGGTCATTGGTTTTAACCTCCGACGCCTTCTACTTGGCCGAGGAAAAAATTTCTGAATCTTGTCCTGACGACTTCGGTACCCTTATTACTAGGTGTTCGAGTGTAATCGTTGATTTCGACTGAACGACAGGAGTAATTTACATGGCAGAAGAAAGTAATCGCCGAGAGCGTGATATGATTCTCGCTCCCAATGAATATCTTTATGTCTCTGACGAGACGAAAGGTATCATCGACGTCTTCGTAGGCCCGACGAAGCAAAGCTTGTCGGGCACTGATCAACCCGTAATCTTTGATGAATCCACTAAGCGATTCAAGCGGGTAGAGCTCAAGGAAGCCATTCAAACGGTCAAAACCGCTCCTGAAGGATGGTACATCGTCCTCAAGAATCCTGCAAAGGATGGGAAAAGGCCTTCTATTCCTGGAAAGGCCAGCACTTCCGAGCTTGAAATCGGCCGGAAAGTCAACACTCCAGGTCCCGTGAGCTTCGCTCTATGGCCTGGTCAGATGGCCAAGGTGCTGAAGGGACATCATATCCGTTCCAATCAGTATCTTCTCGTTCGTGTCTACGATGAAGAGGCAGCGACCAAGAACTGGAAGAATGCCATCATCAAGACGCAGGTCCAGAAGGATCCCGGAACGGAAGCAACTCAGGACCCAGATTACACGCTTACCAGCGAATCCCCGCCCGATCTCACTATGGGCAAGCTCCTTGTCATCAAGGGAACTGAAGTCTCCTTCTACATTCCTCCGACGGGTGTGGAGGTCGTGGCAGATGAGAACGGCAACCTCGTTCGTGAGGCCGTAACCCTCGGCCGGTTGGAATACTGCCTGCTCTACGATGAGAACGGGAATAAGCGTTATGAACGCGGTCCTCAGGTCGTATTTCCGAGGCCTACTGAAGTATTCGCCACGCGCGAAATTTCGGATGGTAAGGCCGGCGGTACGAACAAGACTCGAAAGCACAAGGCCATTGAGCTGAACGAAAATTCCGGTATTTACGTCAAAGTCATCGCCGATTATGAAGAAGACGGCCAGCAACATAAGGTCGGAGACGAACTCTTCATCACCGGTCGCCAGCAGATGATTTATTTCCCGCGGGAAGAGCATGCGATTGTCAAGTACGACAATTCGGATGTCTTCTACGGTATCGCCATTCCTGCCGGTGAAGCACGGTATGTTCTCGACCGCAACAGCGGTGATATCAAGCTCGTCAGGGGCCCAACGGTCTTTCTTCCTGACCCGAGGAAGGAAGTTATCACGCGTCGTATCCTCGACTTGAAAATCTGTGATATGCTATATCCTGGCAACACGGAAGCGATGGCATACAACGCTCAACTCGCAGGAGTGAACCTTTCCTCTTATCTGAGTGAAGCCATCGGGTCTCCCGCAGCAGTCGCCGTAGCGGCTGCAGCCACGGCTCCCATTCGCGGTATGGACATCTCTTCCAATGCCATGTACTCTGCAGGGCTCGTCGGAGACGATGCGATGCTTCGAGGGCTCGGGAATAAGCCTGCTAAGGGTTTTTCCGGAGACCAGTTCGAACGCAAGACGCAGTATACTCCGCCGCGCACGATCACTCTTCAGACGAAATGGGATGGGGCAGTCACGGTAGAGGTCTGGACTGGTTACGCCATGATGCTCGTCCGCAAGAGCGGTGAGAAGCGTGTAGTCGTGGGACCGCAGACGGTTCTTCTCGAGTACGACGAGTCGCCGCAAGTTCTGATGCTCTCTCGTGGGAAGCCCAAGACGACGGACAATCTTCTCAGGACTGCGTTTCTTCTCACCCGAGCAAACAAGGTCTCGGACGTCGTAAAGGTGGAAACGTCCGATTTCTGCAAGCTCGACGTGAAAGTCTCGTATCGAGTGAACTTCGAGGGGGATTCTGAGTCGTGGTTCGGAGTCGAGAACTACGTCAAATTCCTTTGCGATCACATGAGGTCCAAGCTCCGCAACGCGATCAAGAAGATCGGCGTCGAGGAGTTCTACGCGAAATCAGATGATATCATTCGTGATGTCGTTCTTGGAAAGACCGTCGATCCCTCCAACGGCAAGGTGACTCGAACGGGAACGAAGTTCGAAGAAAACGGAATGAACATCTACGATATCGAAGTCTTAGACGTCGCTCTCGAAGATAAGAATCTCGCTCAACTCCTCACCAATGCTCAACGTGAGGTCATTAATCACACGTTGAGCCTTGCCAAAGAGAAGCGTATTCTCGAATTCACCCGTGAATCCGAGACTATCAAACAACGGACGGCCGAGGTAAGGACCGAGACTGTCGTGAAGCAGCATGAACTGGCTCTCGAGGAACTCAAGTCCTCTCTCGCATCGGATCTTGCCAAGCTCGATGCTCAAAATCAGACCGATGGAGAGAAGTGCAAGCTCTCCATGGCAATGGAACAAGCTAGGGCTCAAGAAGCTCAAATCAAGCTCCATACTGTTCGTGCTGCTGAAGAGCAGACCATCGAACTTGAAGCCGCCAAACTCGCTCAGAGGGTTGCCTGGCTTCAAGCCGAGATTCAAGGTCATGTCGAGAGGGCTAAGGCAGTCTCGCCGGATCTCATTGCTGCACTCAATTCGTTCGGAGAACGTGAACTCATTGAGAGGGTTGCCAAGTCGATGGCACCCATGGCGCTCCTTGGAGGAGATTCCGTTCTCGAGGTCCTCCGCAAAATGGTTGAAGGCTCGCCACTGGCAAAGCACCTTCTTCCCGCCGCCACTAACGGCACGACCCAACCGCACGCCTGATCGAAAGAGAAGGGCCACGAGATCTCGTGGCCCTTCTCTCCTTCGGAGAGGTTATGGCCACAATAGCGGATCTTTTCTATCCAGGAAGAGTTTGCTGGGGTGTCTACGACCTCGTCGAGAAGACTTGGATTTTGGACTGCTTCGATTCGCCGCGGTTATCTTTCACCGAGGAAAACGCCAAGAAGTGGCTCGGCTTGTGTGCTGAGTATGCAGATGGATCTCGATATGAAGTCCGGAAATATGTAATTCCAGGATCACCGAATAGTCCGAATTCCGAGACGGATCATCAGACAGAAGAATGTAAGAGACAACCCGACGACTAGACCCGTAGGGAGACCCAAAACGGTCGCTCCTAGAAGGATTGCGGTCGTACCAACGGAAGTAATGATCCCGAGATTTCGGAGTCTTCTTCCAACGGGGTTATCGGCAAACCGAAGAGATCCGTCTTCCGATTGGACTACAGGAAGATCCTTTTTCTCGGGTTCCATTATTAGACCCAGCCCGGAACTTTCATCTTCTCCGCAGATTCGTCATGGAATCGGAAAGTCCATTCGGATGGCCACAAACCGATAGCCACGTGGGCTACGACGTTGTGAAGAATCCAAGCTTTCTTGTTCGGAATTTTGGGAGCTTGGATCGGGTAGCGATCGCTATCGCTAATTTCTACCCGCTCTTTATTCAACCATGATGAAGTCAAACTGTGGAATTGGACAGCTTGCCTATTCGGAAACAAACCCAGCATTGGGTGAGCTACGCAGTTATGAATGAACCAAAAAGCTTGATGACGAAGTTTCGGGTTCGGTTCCCCATCATTTTGGAACCACTTTTTCCGGACTTCATATCGCCCAGCGGCACCATTTACGTCTTCCAGTTCGTGCCTTCGTTCTGACTCCAAGATCGTTTGCCTATCCATCTCATCCTTCCAAGCGTCATCTTCGGCCTGATATCTCGCGAGTTCAGAGTGAACCCACTTTCCACGGGCTTCTCGCTCCTCGGGGGATAATTCTTCCCACGGCTTCTTGAAGAATTCCACTTCACCACAATACACCTGATCAGAAATCCTGGCCAGCTAGATGTAAATCAGTTTGATGCAGAACATTTTCGAACTGGCTCGCGGGAGTATTCCCGGATATGATCATATCCGAGCTGGCAAGAACAATCAGGATGGGGTATCGATTCTCCAAACTTCGGATTTCACAATCGCAGTGGTTTGCGACGGATGCTCGAGCGGTAAGTATAGCGAAGTCGGAGCACAATTCGGGTCTCTTCTTCTGACCCACACAATCGCTGACCACCTTCGAGTCCGATCTGGATGGACTATTCGGAACCCCAGAGAAATTCTGGCCTGGTCTATTATCCGACGGGACGCCCTCTGGGAGATGCGAAAGTGGGCTCGGGGGATTGGTGCCGAAGATTCCGAAGGGCGTGTGAATCCATCGTTCGTCAACGACTATTTTCTCTTCACTGTTGTTTGCGTTGTCATTACCCCCGAACGGACCGAATTCGCGTCTATCGGCGATGGGTGCATCTCTGTGAACGGGGAGACATCATTCCTTGGGCCATTCGAAGGCAATATGCCGCCATATCTTGGCTACGGGCTTGTGAAGACCTCCATGAAGGAGGAACAAATGCAATTCGTTGTGCATAAGGCGATGAAGACTGAAGACCTTCAAAGCTTCTTGATCGGGAGCGACGGGTTGACTTCACTTCATAAGTCAGCGGACAAACCGCTTCCTGGAAAGACTCGAACTGTCGGACCCATGAGTCAGCTTTGGGAGGATGAAAAATTCTTCCTCAACGCGGATGTTGGACGGCGTCACCTCGTCCTTGCTAATGGAGGAGTCGGGTCCAGATTTCCAGGTTTGCTGGAAGACGACACGACTTTCGTTTCTGGAAGGAGAATTTTGCACCGTGCCTGACATCTGGGTTGACGGAAAAAAGAGTCGGCTGGATCCGAGCAAAATTCTCGGTCAAGGAGGAGAAGCGGAGATCTATCCATTCGGCACTGATCAGGTTGTGAAGATCTTTAAGCGACCTGACCATCCCGACTTCGACGGTCAACCCGAAGCTCAAGCAGCAGCATCTCGCAGGATTGAAGAGCATCAATTGAAATTGCCCGCATTCCCGAAAGGTATGCCAGGCCATGTCGTTATTCCAGATGCCTTGGCATTGGATGGAAAAGGACGGACTGTCGGATATGTGATGCGAATGCTGAAAGGGGCGGAAGTTCTCCTTCGTTACACGCAACGCAATTTCCGTCAGGCTATCAGCACCGAAGATGTCATTTCTATTCTCAAGGGGATGAGGATTACCGTAGACGCCATACACAAGGCGGGAGCGGTTATCGGCGATTTCAATGATTTGAATGTCATGGTAACGGGGAAGGACGCGGATTTCATTGATGCCGATTCAATGCAATTCGGGAAATTCCGTTGCTCTGTTTTCACGCAGCGATTTGTGGATCCAACTCTTTGTGATCCTGCTGCCAACAGCCTCCATCTCGTGAAGGCTCATAACGAGAATTCGGATTGGTATGCATTCTTCGTAATGGTGTTCCAGTGCCTTCTCTTCACGGACCCGTTCGGAGGTACTTATAAACCGCATGATCCGACGAAGGCTTTAGTCCATTCAGCAAGGCCTCTCAAACGAATTACAGTCTTCCACCCGGAAGTGAAATACCCGAAGCCCGCCATTCCATACGGTGTTTTGCCGGATGATCTCTTGCAGAGGTTCCATCTCGTATTCGAGCGAGATGAGAGGGGACCATTTCCTGCTAGTCTGCTCGAGAGGCTCCATTGGACAAAATGCTCAGGATGTGGAGCAGAACACGCTCGCACTTCATGTCCCCACTGTTCCACTATTGTACCTGAAGCTGTCAAAGCACATGTGGAAATCCGGGGCCAGGTGAAAGCTACAAGGATTTTCCAAACCCGCGGAACTATAGTAAGGGCCGACCTCCACGAAGGCCGCCTCATTTGGCTTTATCACGACAATGGGAAGTTTATTCGTGAAGATTCTTCACGAGTGGCAGACGGTCAAATTGATCCGAGGCTTAGGTTCCGACTTCAGGGTAGATCAACTTTCATGGCTAGAGACGGGATCGTCGTGAAACTCGTAGGAGGAACTTCCGCGGGCAGGACGGATGCAGATCTTCTTGGTTCATTGACTATCTTCGATACGAATGATGAGAACTTGTTCTGGGTCCATGGGGACTCTCTGTACAAGGAAGGACGGCTCGGTCCGGAAAGGATCGGGGACGTTCTTGGAGGCCAAACTTTATTCTGGACAGGGCAGACCTTTGGATTCGGCTTTTACAGGGCTGGACAACTTGTCAGGTCGTTCGTGTTCGGAACCAAATCTGGCGGAATCAACGATTCTGTCAAAGTTCATCTGATCAGAGGAAAACTGATCGATGCAACTTGCGAATTGTCGAAAGACAGGGCTTGGTTCCTGACTTCGACTCAAGAAGGCAGCAAGACTGTCAATCGCTGCACGGTCCTGCGGCCCGACGGCGCTGTGGAAGCTTCGGCAGAAGCCGAAGCCGGCGACGGGTCTTGGCTTTCCAACATTCGCGGATGTTGTGCCGTGAACCGCGTACTGCTCGTCCCGACCGATCAAGGTGTGGTCCAAGTCAAGGCAGAGAATGGCTCCGCGTCGGTGATGAAGACCTTTCCTGATACGGAGCCATTCGTGGACGCAGGAATGAAACTTATCGCCGCAAATGCCGGACTCTACGCAGTATCAAGGCAAGAAATCTCGCTCCTCGTCATCTCTTGACGAGTCATACCCAGAAGGAAACCCATGAATAACGCCATCCTCGACGCATACGAGAAGCTCTTCACCAGCGGCAAGACCGCTTCACAGAAGGTGACGGGTCTCGCAGGCCGCATCACCCGCGGGAATCTCAAGCAGAATCCCCGAGCCTTCGATAGGCTCACCGATGACCCGAATCGACGAGTAGTCTTCCTCGTCGATTCTTCAGGTCTCGAGGGCCTTCTCGGCCTCAACGGCTATGAGATGCTGCAGAAGGTCGGCTGGGACGACGCCTACATCGAGAGCAAGATCAAGGGCGGGACGACCGTCAAGCTCGTCATCTTCCCCGAGCAAGCTTGCAAGCTCGGCACATGGGACAACGTCTTGTCTATTGTCGAGGAGAAGTACCCGGAGGTCTGGTCGAAGATCAAGCCTCACCGGGCCGCCATTTGCAACCTCCAGCCGGAGGATTTGCCTGGCATCGAGGCGAAGCTCGGGTATTCCTTCAAGGAAGTTGACAATATTGGGTCGAAAGACCCACGCTACATGTCGATTGACAGGTTCCAAGCCAGCAAGGGCACCCTCGAGGAATGTCGAGCTTTCCTCTATTTCACCGTGTACCTCAAGGAGCAGTACACGGGCAACGGTTACACGCGCAACACGAGCGGTCAGCGCGGCGTTCCCGAATTCATCGTGCCGGATGAGCCACTGTCCAAGTTCCCGCATCGGATCATGGATATCAATGTCACCCTCCCGTCGTCGGCGCTCGCCGCCATCACGGCCAGGTCACAGCACAAAGATGAACTTCCTCTCCCGGTGTTCTTCGACCCGAGGAATGCCGAGTCTTACAACTACGCTCCGAATCTCAATCAGCTCTTTGACGATGCAGTCGCCTGGGCCAAGCAGCACGACATCAAGCCATCTGGCAAGGACGCTTTCCGGATTCACGTTTTGAACATCGACGACCAGAAGGACTTCTTGCACCCGCAGGGGTCTCTTTACGTTGGTGGCAGGAGCCAGCGCGGTGCGATCGAGGATTCGGCTCGCAAGGCAGCTTGGATCTATCGCAACATGCATCACATCACGGACATGACGTTCACGATGGATACGCACTTCTCGCAGCAGATCTTCGTGCGTTCCATGTGGCTCGGCGAGGACGGGAATCATCTTCCGACTTTCACCGAGATCACGACCGAACACGTCCTCAAGGGAAAGGTTCGACCCAACCCGGCGGTTGCCTCGTGGCTCTGCGATGGCAATTACACGTGGCTCACGCAGTACATGGCGCATTATTGCAGGGAGCTGGAGAAGAAGGGCAAGTATACGCTCCTCTGCTGGCCGTTCCATTGCTTGCTCGGTTCGCCCGGGCATTCACTCCTCGGCCTCCTGAACGAAGCACAGTTCTTCCACGCATGGGCGCGTGGTACGCAGTCCAACTGTGAGGTCAAGGGTGGACACCCATTGACCGAGAACTACTCCGTTCTGTCTCCCGAGGTCCTTACTCGGCATGACGGCAAGGCTCTCGCGCAGAGGAACACGTCGTTCATCAAGAAGCTTCTGAGCTACGATGCCGTCATCATCGCAGGTCAGGCCGCTTCCCATTGCGTCAAGTCGAGCATCGAGGATTTGCTCGAGGAAATCCTCGTCCAGGATCCGAAGCTCGCCGCCAAGTGTCACATCTTGACGGATTGTATGAGCTCCGTCGTCACCCCGTATCGGGACTACACTCCGGAGACGGAAATTGCACTCGCCAAGTTTGCGAATGCAGGGATGAAGCTGCATCGGAGCACCGACCCCCTTGCGAGCTGGGAGGGGATCCGTCTGTAGATCGAATCACTGTAAAAGTATCAGTCTACATGAGCAAGACCTGGTGTACTGGGCAGGGGGTAGAAGTCGAACTGACTGACTACCCCTTCCAAACTGTGACCTGTCCTGTTTGCGGAAGGTCAGGACTCGGTGCGGAGAATGTCCAGAGTTGTCTGTCCCAACCTGTTGGAACTGTGCCAAAGCATGGAGCCAATAAGTTGGGACCGACCGACATCCCAGAAGTGAGTTTCAAACCTCACGATTGGGAGCACCAGCAACGGGTGTTGGAGAATTACAAGGAATATCGACGAGGGATCAAACGATGAGCCAGAACGCAAACAACGTCAACAGTCTCTTCCAGACCGCTCAGGCGGAGAATACCATCACCGCCGCTGGCGCTGCGGTCCTCAACATTCCCGACATGGGAGCGGCCATCCAGGCAGGCCTCGGCGTGAAGGTGGATGATGTGCAAGCTTCAGAGGTTCTGCTTGTCACCTTCCTCGTCGACGACTCCGGTTCCATTCGAGACGCGGGGAACGAACAGGTCGTACGAGATGGCGTCAATCTCGTGATTGAGGCACTTGGTAAGTCGAAGCAGAAAGACGGGATTCTCGTGTGCTGCAGAACCCTCAACGGGACGGCGCCCATCTACCCGTACGTCACGCTTGACAATGCTCCCAAGCTCGACAACAAGAACTATCGGGCCAATGGAGGGACGCCCCTCTACGATCAGACGGCGGTCACTCTCGGACAGGTCTTGGCCAAGAGCCAAGAGTTCTCGGACGCTGGCGTTCCGGTCCGTACGGTGACCGTCATCGTGACCGACGGAGCGGATGTCCACTCGACGACCCATCGGCGACCTGCATCAGTGGAACCTCTCGTGCGAGACCTTCGTAGGCAGGAGAGCCACATCATCGCGGCCATGGGAATCGATGACGGTGGTCATACCGACTTCCGCAGGGTTTTCGAACAGATGGGCATCGATGGAAGTTGGATTCTTCTTCCGACGAACAGTCCTTCGGAGATCCGGAAAGCCTTCATCCTCGTCAGCCAGTCTGCCGTTCGAGCCAGCCAGGCGGCAGCGGCCTTTAGCCAGGTGGCAGCGGGCGGTTTCGGATCGCCGTGAGAGAGATCGTCGTCGGACTGACGACGGGCTGTTTTGACCTGTTTCATTATGGTCATCTTCTGTACTTGCAGAGATGCCGTAGTCTATGTGATAGACTCCTCGTCGCAGTAGATTCGGACGATTTGGTGCGGGCGGCCAAAGGGCACGCCCGCCCAATTGTCTCCGAAACTCAACGACTTGAGATCATCAACGGACTCAAAGTCGTATCCTCCGCATTCATTCTTCGAGATGTCAAACGTCTCGACGCTATCGTCCGTCGATTCAACGTCCGTCTCATGTTCAAGAATAATCCATTCTGGGACATGTTATGTGACGAAAAGGTGATTCATGGACTTGAAGGGACTGATGTAGAACTCGTCATCATCCCTGATCTTCCCGGAATGCCTTCCACTACTAAGACTATCGAACACATTGTCAAGAAACACGGAGCAGTCAAAATCGAGCCGGAATTGAAGACGGACCATGAAACTGAAAGCTGAGAAAGGAGTGAGGCTGCTGTTGGGCGGTATTCCTCGTGTAGACCTTTGGATGGTCGCATCGGAAGGAGGACAAAAAGGGTTGTACGTTTGGGTAAAACGTGGAATCCGTGGGAACTTGTCCAAGCTAATCATTCCGACCGGCGAAACGGCCATCTTCGCGAAAGGTCGTGTGGATCCACACGATTTGGCTGAAGTGGAAGTAAAAGGAGTCTCAATGGCGTCCAGTGCCATCGCAGAAATTCTTCCCCCAGAATTCGTCCGTGTGACACGTGTTGTGGCACACGAAGATGGAACGTGGGGGTTGGCGGAAGTCTTGATTGGCGAAGAATTGGAGTTGGTATGAATAAAACGGCTGGCGATAGGATTGCACTCATCGACCTCGACGGAACTGTGGCAGATTATGATGGTGCTTTGGCCACGGCCATGGAACCCCTCTATGGCCCGGATGAACAGCGCTATGAAGGGTGGGTCAACATTCCTCCTCATATCGTGGCTCGTCGGGATCTCGTCAAGAGGCAACCTGGATTCTGGCGGAATCTTCCTCGAATCCAACTCGGATTCGAGGTGGTGGCCGAGCTTGAAGCCGTAGGGTTCGAACTTCATGCTCTGACGAAGGGCCCCGTCAAGACAACGGGAGCTTGGACCGAGAAGGTCGAGTGGTGTCAGGAGAACATGCCGAAGGCCAACGTCACGATCACTCAAGACAAGTCTCTTGTCTATGGGCGCGTCCTCTTCGATGATTTCCCGCCTTATTTCGAAGCATGGCAGAAAGTGAGGCCTCGAGGTCTCGTTATTTGCATTGCTCATCCTTGGAATGAGATGTACGCGTCCAATCGCGGATCGTATCGATATGTGGTCAGATACGATGGGACGAACATGGACAGTGTCAAAGAGAGGATCCAGGGAGCTTTCGAAAGGAAGCCTGGAGAAAACTGGTGACCGTCGAAAACAAAGTTCTTTTATTCTTGAAAGGGACTCCACCCGAAGAGATCGTCCGAGGAACGAAATACTGGATTGATACAGGGGAAGCTCCTCCAGGAGCATTCTTGGAAGATTTCGATGTTTGGACGGCTCGCGGTCGAGTGGAGGATTGTGACTGCCAGCTCATCCAATGTGTCTGTACCGAGGCTCGTCGGCACCAGAAAGGGTGTCAGAGGAGATTCGCGATGACATGCGCTATTCCTATATCGTGCAAGTTACACGGACTAAATGTATGCAATGAGTGTGACCCTTGCTCTTGTGGAGAACTAAATGAAACTAATGGAACCTGAAGCAACACATACTCGAGAACAACTTGAGCAGAAAATCAAAGAGATGAAGAAAGCATCGAATGCTTTCTATTCATTGGCGGTCCAAATCGGCAACCACCCGTTCATCGAATTCACAGGATTCATGAACGAATATATAAAGCTATGCCAAAAAGCTTTGGAAGAAGGCATTGACTTCACGCAAGCCAACGTCCATACGGGGAAGTCGCTTCCCATGGAAGATTATGAAGCTGCATATGTCGGAGAAAAATTCGGGTGCATCTTCGCTATGAGCTTTGCCGGTCGGGAAGACCTATTTGACGCTTTCAAGCATTCAATGATGTATGGCGGACACTGAGTCAGCGCTCAGAGAAGAGCTCGAGAAAGTACGTGATTGGCTCTTTGCCGCCTACGAACAATGCAAGACTTGCCCCGAATGTGACGGGGAAAAAGAACATGAAGAAGATTGTGAACTTGCGGCTTACATGAACAGCCCTAAGTATCCATGACTTGAGACACTGCTGCCAAATCAGCAGATTCAATGAGCTTCTGACCGAGCTTTTTAGCCGCCTCTACAGTGAGACGGAATCGATAATCTTGGATGTTGCCGTCGCTCACGATGAGTGTGATAGGGAACTTTCGTTGAAGTTCCGAAGAACGACCAATCTTGTAGATAGTGTCGTCACACCGAATTGCAGTCTTAATTTTCATATATGTGGAATCGGTAAGCTTGATACCACGACGTGGTCGCTTGAACTTTCCCATTTCATGATTCCATAACTTGGAAGATAATGCGAAGGCCATCTCGCCTGGTCAGAAGTCGCATCCACTCAGATGCCGAGCCGTCCCGGCTCTCTTCAATTACTTCCCATAGGTCCAAGTTAACAGGCTCTCCGAAAGTGTTGTGACTGGGGAGAACATCATATACCTGATGAATACGACTAGTCTGTTCAGTCTTAGCACGGACAAGGAGATATTTGCATTTAATCTGGTCCATTTGCGATTTCAGCTAATACGTCACCATGGCAAGACTTTGGGCGACAATGACAACCAAGCTTCTTTCCACGAAGTTCCTTCTTCACCCGCTCTACGAGTTCTGGTTGAGATAAAATCCAAGATTTGAAAGCCTGTATTGCTTGGGACCGATTTTGGGCGGGTCCTATTCGGAATGGATTACCGAATGGAGTTCCACGTCCTATGTACACGTCGAAAGGTTCTTGTTCGCAATGGACAACGAGAGGATTTTTTACAAGTCTCATACGTCCATTATAAGATCACACTACGAGTCCATGACAAAACAAACGCAGTACCAATCGGAGATTACTTTCTCGAAAGTGTCCCAACCGTCCCACGTTTCCAGCAATTCCTTCAGTTGATTGTTCTCAGGTTCATTGAATTTGTTGATCATATACTTCTTCAATGCTTCAGTATCTAAAGAAGTAGTTCCGTCGTAACTAGTTCCCCTTTGGAGATCGAATCGGGTCTCAGGAGTCCAAGTGAAAGGACCGGAACAGTCGATGGAACCTGCCCGAAGTTCTAGCCAAACTGTGGAAGTGGAATATTCTAGAAGAAAGAAAATATCTAGTCCGACCAAATGCCCGATGGGCTCTTTCTTCTTATAAACCACCTTAGATCAACAGACACTTGACAAATGCGAGGCTTGAATGTATACTGGGTTAGCTACATGAGACGAGATAGTCCGAAACCGGAAAATGAAAGGTACGGAGCGGAACTCCGTCATCTCCGGGAAAGAAAGGGAATGTCTTTACGGACACTCGCCGGGAAGTTGGGGATTCAACCACCTCATCTTTCGAAAGTGGAACTTGGGATTGTCTCAGTGTCAGAGGAACTTTCCAACGACGCTGCGAAGATCCTGGAAGTTGACCCTATTGTTCTTTACTCGTTCTCCGGGCGAGTTACGAAAGAATTGCAAGATGTCATCGTCAAACACCCTAAAGCTTTTGCCGATCTCATCTTGCATCTAAAATCCGCCCCCGAAAAAACAATCCTGAGGCTCGTCCGGGAAGTCCGCGACGGCGATTGGTGAAACCATGCTCGAACTCAAGAATGACTGTCTCGTTTTCCGTTTTCCTGAAGTTCATCCGGACGCCGTCATGACGGTGACCTTGCACCGGACTCTTCGGATTCCGGACGATGGGAAAGATTATCCGCTTCCTCCCAGCCTCGGGGCATTCCCTACGCGCCATGTTGACGACTTCTCCAACCGCGTCCCGAAGAAATGGGTTGGTCGTGGCGGCGTCATGGTTCCTCTCTATCAGAGTGAAGCTCTTTGGCTCGGGTTCCAAACCAATTACCCGTGCGCGGTGAAAGTCGCCACTGGTAAATGCAGCGCAATCACTGGAAAGCCATGGTCCAAAAAGCTCCGGGAGAAGGACTACCTTGTTTGTCCCGAGCAGCCTTGGCTTGATGGTTACGTAATCGAGGACGGGACTGTTAGGCAGTTCGTTGCGGCCCCTCTCGGACTCGGAGTGACAGCTGAGGAACAGATCACGGGCAAAGCCGAATTCGGAGGGCTCCAAATCGAAGTCATTCCAATGTCGCGTGAAGCCTTCGACAAGAAGAATCCACACGGGATCTTGAGAGGTTTAACTGTTCAGAGCTTCGGAGGTGGAGGGAAGTTCCCGTTCTGTGGACTCCCAGGTGTCTACTCATCAGTCGTGACGAACAACTCTTTTTCGGGTGATCTTTTGGAAGCCAAAACGAATTTCTCGTTGCGTTCCAAAATCTCTGCATCTTCTGCAACTAAAACCCTTGAGAGTCAAAACTACGTATGCAACACCATCACAATGTTGAGCGATGCCGAAGCTCGTACTAAGAGGCCAGAAATGTACGCGGACGCATTAATCGGCGCAACCATGTCGATGGACTCAATGGAAGACCTCTCTCGCGGTGTCAGCGAGGAAGTGGGAGCCCAGATCGATATGGGTCTCGCTCCGGGCGGCAGAATGAAGCAACAAGTCTTTGAGGACCCGCACGGTCTCGACGTTTGGCATAAGACGGAAAAATCCCGTTGCTTCGTTCACATGGCAAATTCCCTCGGATGGGAGCAGGTAACGGGACAAAAGCCTCCGACGACTCCTATCTCGGCCGCAATGTACACGGCCAAGGGTTACCCATGGTTTGAATATTACGAAGAAAAGGTCTCATCCCACAGTGGAACGGATAAGACCAAAAACCTCAAGAGCGTAGCTGAATTCACGAAGGAGAAGAAGATCCCGATTCTCCCCGAGAATCAGTCTACTGACCCGAAGAACAAGATCAAGTTGAAGAAGCATCCGAACGCTGTGCGCGATGGCGTTTGGAAGTAGTTATTCAACAATTTGGATGACAGGCACTTTGTCTTTAGGCACCGGCTTATTTTTGAAGCCGGTGCAATAGACAGCACCGCCGTGCTTGTATTTGCGACGACTGGGGCCGGTCAAAGTCAGATTCTTGACTTCTGCACCATATCCATCCACGACGGGAAGGGAAATGGGATGCCTTAGGCATCCTCCCATGACGTGAGTGAGAACTTGGTCGGGCCCACATCGAGAATCCGCCAGGACGACCAGTGTCACCTTAAATAGGTGGCGTTCACTGTTACCTTCAGGTACTGGGATTTGTTCGTTGACGAACCGGATTTCCTGAACCGGTTTCGTGTCAGTCTTCCGGATCTTGCTGGTCTTTTTGGTTGCCATGACTCCACCTCATTTAGACCGATTTTGAGATTTGGAAGCTTTCTTGCGCATTTTCGTCACTTCAGAATTCTTTGGTAGGTCGAATCGATCAACGATATTGCCTTCATCGTTCTCGATTTTTAGAGTCATTGCCCTCCAATCTGCGGTAATCCCGAGAGTCTCACGTGCAGTGCGGAAAGTCATAGCCTCTTCGCGCGTTCCACCGCACATCGGACCGATGATGCAATATCCTCGGAAATAGTAACGACCCTTCTTACCTTTCAACGTGTGAAAGAGTCGGAATGGTCCGGGGCCAGGATTATCCAAAGTGAGTGACTTCTCCATTCAAGACTCCATGACATGTTGGACGACGCACTCAGGCTCTTCACAGTCTTGAAATTGTTTATCATGTGGACAGATGATTATGGCATCACCAGAAGGCTTCACTTTCCATCCGGCTTTCTCCATGAGCTTCGTCAGCTTATAGAGAGCAGCCACGGGAGATGGACCGAAATTAGCCTTTGACACACGTGATTTGTTTGAGGGTGAAGACGATATCAACGAGGTCGGACTGAGCGGCCATGACATCGTCGATAGGCTTGTAAGCGGACGGGCTTTCATCGACAACTTCTTTGTCCTTGCGGCAGGCAACCCCCGCGGTATCCGCCCGGTGTTGTTCGAGCGTAATAGTTCTCTTGGCTTCACCTCGAGCCATTACGCGACCCGCTCCGTGCGAGCAAGAATTGAAACTGTCAGGGTTCCCTTTTCCGCGAACGATGTAACTCTTGGCGCCCATAGATCCGGGAATGATCCCCATGTCGCCCTTCTGGGCACGGACAGCGCCTTTCCTTGTAACCCACACTTCCTCGCCGAAGTGGGTCTCGCGGGCGACGTAATTGTGATGACAATTCACTGCAACATCAGTGAGAGTGAACTTCGGCAGACCAGACTTCCGAACTGCATCCACCACCGCGCGCATCATCAGTTCACGATTAATGCGGGCATAGTCTTGGGCCCACGTGACCGCCTGAACGTAATCGTCGAAATGTTCAGTACCTTCCTCAAGGTATGCAAGGTCCTTGTCAGGGAGTCTGCGATCAAGTCGAGCCATATCTTTCTTGGCCAGCTCGATGAAATGCGTTCCGATCCGATTTCCAATGCCACGGGAACCGGAATGGAGCATGAACCAAACCCGTTGATTCTGGTCCAGGCAAACTTCTACGAAGTGGTTACCTCCGCCGAGCGTCCCGAGCTGCCCTTCTGCGTTCGGCATCAAGGAGCGCCCATGACGACGCAGAATGCCGTCGAGCCCCGGAGCAATACCTCCCCACGCCTCGTTGACGTATTTTGGCACTTTCTGCCATGAACCGACCGCCTTATCCTTCCCTCCTCCATGCGGGACGGCTGCCGAGATATGGGTGAACAAGAGTTCGTCTGCCTTATCTGGAAGGTCATCAGCGGATAAGGTCGTACGAACGGCCATCATTCCGCAGCCAATGTCTACTCCGACCGCGGCCGGGATAATGGCTTTCAAGGTTGGAATAACACTTCCGACAGTCGCTCCGATGCCATAATGGACATCGGGCATGACCGCGATGTGCCCGTGCACGATTGGAAGCATGGCCGTTTTGATGAGCTGGAGTTTGGCTCCTGCTTCAAACTTCACACCCTGAGTCCATGCCTTAATAGGGACTCGTCCACCCTCGACAAGTTCATACGTCATGGTTCAAGGTACACGCAAAATCTTAGACTTTTTAAATGTAGGATAATGTATGGAAATGTACGACAAAGACATCTTAGTATTTATGAATCTTCCGAGGGGCCGTCGAAAGCGCATTATTTCGAAAATGTTCGAGAAATGGCACGAGTTAGAAAAGAAGTCAGCTGCAGAAGCTGAAGAATTTCTCTTCGGGCTGAGAGCGTTGGATGCGCTCCATCATGCGGCAAAGTCGGTCCAAGAGGTTATGGATTTCTGAGGTCGGGCGGCCAGAGTCGCCCGAAATCCAAGTTATTGGCATTCACATCGCCGATGAAGTTGTAAACGTCTTTAATGGCTTTGTTGACAACTTCGAGTTGGTTCTGTTCTTCAGAAACCATTGCTTTGTACAGCTCTCGAAGGTGTGCTGCCGCTTCCACTCGTAAGGATCTTGAAGCAGACAAGAGATGAGTTTCCGGAACGTCAGGTCCAGAGACGATGAAACACCATTCATCACCACGCTTTTTAAAATAAAGCATGCAAATCCGGCTATTATGAAGGAACGTGATGCCTGCGGAAACTCCAAGATTTCTAGACCGAAGGGCCGATTCGGCTTGAAGAAGACCTTCGTTGAGGTCTTCCGTGGCCTGATCGAGTTCACTTAGGTCTGACTTTTCAGGCGACATTCGAAGATTTACATCTACGATTCAGATTTCCTGATCGGCGCTTGGAAAGTGAATCTCTGGGCCTCGGTGAATTCTCGTTTCACCTTTGGACTACGGGGTGCATGACGAACGCACTCCGGATCTTTCTTGATGGAGAAATTCCATTGACCGTCGATAAAGACGGCCCGATTAGTGACTGCGTCTCCAGCAAGTGTGAAACTGACTTGGAGTCCGCATTTAGAGCACGTCTTTTGGAGACGTGGGGCCGGATCACATGGGACCGGCTTTTTCCATTCATGCTTCACGGCTTGGGCCGAATTTCCACCCGTTGCTTATCCGGGTGAATTTGAAAGTCGAAATTCGGCCCGAGTTGCCCACGAAGAGCATTCTCTAAGCTCCGGACTGCATGTTCTTGATTCGCTCCGGTGCCCGAGAACGATAAAGAACGATTCCGGGCGATGATGGAAACGCGGCCTTCAGATTGCTTAAATTCCATGGATAGATCGTCCATAATGCAAGCTACACCGGACAAACGTCCGATGATGTCAACTCTCCATGATCTCCCAAACAATGAATTCTTCAGAACTCAGAATTCGACTACCGTCAGGTGCGTCTGAAGCGCATTCTTCACAAATCGGTCGGATTGTGTTCTTTTGACCACTCCATGGCAAGGATGGACAGTTAATGAGTTTAACGGCTTCATTATTACATGGACCAAATACCGTGAAAGCCACTCCTGGATGGCGGCCATGGCACCTCATCTCAGGATTCCATCACGCCCTTTACTGTCTCGAAATTGCAGTCCGATGAGATGCCTTGTTGTTTGGCGGTTTTGTTAATACTGAATTTCCCGTCCAAGACTCGGACAGTCACTGGGCCAACACCGCAACGCTTGCAAACGTAAGCTCGCATATCATCGAAACCGGGCCCGTTTTCGGCCAGTTCCCACCTATGAATGGCTTTCTTCCCCACAGATTTGTCTTTAGGCATCACGCCTCCATGACTGTGAGTACAACCCAGTCTTCGTAGGTTATTTCAATACAGTAATCTCGAATCTGTGGAAACTTCCTGTAGCAAATATCACAGACGGCCATTTCATTAGGCCAAGTGAGGGGAGCGCTTTGCTGATTGCGAATAAAGAATCGCGTGGCCCGACCAGCAACGAGCTGCCAATATTCGGGTCCGTAAGTAGGATGATCAGGAATATTGCACTTCTCAGGAACGCTGCATTTCTCGCGAGGAATCACGACTCCATGACATCCCGAACAATGCACATCGGATGGCAACAGGGGTTTTCCACACGAGTCCCGTCTTTGTTCACGTGATGTTTGAAATAGACGGGATGCTCCGTGTCCGGGTGAATAATCCGAATAAGGCCCATGGACCCCTTGAATTTGAAGAGATCCTTCACCGACTTCTCGTTTTTCTTCTCGATCATTTCAGGGATCCTCGACGTCGAAGTTCTTCACGAGCTTGCTCTTTTTCCTTTGCAACGAGTTTATCGTTTCCAGCATTTATGCTGTCGTAACGACCTTCAACGAATCCGATCAAATAATCGTCTTCACAATCTTCAGGCATGAAGGTGTAATCACCGGGAACCGCAAGGATGCCGCAGGCAGCCTGAGCTTCCTCAGAGAGGGAGAACCCGTGTTCTCGAAGAATTTGCCTAAATGACTTTTTCTTCGGAGTCTCCACGATGTTCCTTGTTGGAGCAGACAATCATGCCTTCGGCACAGAGGGTGTGAAGGATGATGACGATCTGAAGATGGCGGCAATCTTTCATATCTGCGCTCGCGTCTATAATGATTTTGCCATCTTCAGACCAAACTCCGGACTGACGAAGTCTCTCGGCTCGAGGATGGATGAATTCCTCTGACAGACCAGTGAACTTTGCGAGGTCAGATTCATCAGTTCCAACGGACCAGGCAGACATGACGAGAAGGGCAGTATTCTTCTCGTCTTGAGTACCGAATTCTAAATCTTCGACCCCCATTTTCATAGCGGCCAAACTTGGTCCACTGCATTCCAGACAGAGAGCTTCCGAGGGAACAAAACACCAATAATGAACCCACTGTCTGCAGTGGGAACAAAAACGCCTATATTTCCCAAATTCAACATCGGCGTCTTTCCCGGCGTTATAACCGACATGCTTCTCACAAATCTTGCAAGAAATGCCGCCAGATGGGAAAGGAGCGCGACTCATTAGTGTTCTTCTAGAACGCTATCCTCGACGAGCTCTGCGTTCGAATTTCTGACGATTCTTGGACTTCTTCGGTAGCATGTTGGCGAGGAAGTTCTGGTAATCAGGTTGGACGTCAAAAGGTCCGATCCAGTAAATTTTCTTTGGATCAAAATCCCCCGGAATCTCACCGTTGGCACCCAGCTCTGATTTTTCGAGAAACCCAATTTTCACACTAGACTTCATCATTGGTTTCACAATGCTAAAAGTAGAAGTTTCTCCAGGCGTACTGGAGAAATGAATACTTTTGAACAAGACTTTGTAATTACCATCTTTGGGTGGAGTAATGCCAGTTTGCATTCCGATGGCGAGTTTATACCTATCAATAGACTTCTCAACTTTAGGCATGAGAGCCATGGCGTAGTCACTGCCTCTGGAATGCAGCCTGAAATCGAACCACGAGGTAGGTGATCCTTCGGACCAGTCGACCAGATGATCCAAGATTCGGTTAGCATCTTCCATCACGAAAATAGGCCATGGATCTCCTTCAGACGACTGACTCCATAGAATGGCATCCGCGAATCCACTAGGAAGACTGTCGATCTTCTTAAACAGGTCCGACATCTGATCGGAATCCGCCTCAACATGAGAACCGGCCTCTCCGGTAAGAAGTGGCACGTAAGAAATGACGAGATGGAGCGGAGGTTTTTCCATCACGCCTCCATTACCTCTCGAACGGTTTGCATGTTCCGCATTCGCAGGTTGTTAATCATTTTCTCATGAATTTCCGGAGCGGATTCTTTCACCCAGGAGTTGTACTGGTCTTCTCGTTCTGAAGGATAATACAACCCCATGAAAATATCATAAATAAGATCCCCCGACTCTTTGGTGGCAATCATACCGATGGCTTTGGTGATTGCTACTACGTTAGTCTTAACCATTCGGCCAAGCCATTCAGGATCATCATAATACGACCCGACATGGAAATTACAATGCCATGTGCCCACGGTGAAGATCGCAGATTCATAAACATCGTTTAGACCTTTGACCCATCGTTCTTCAGTGACTTTCCAGATAATCCCATAGGATTCAATTTGAGCGGTCAGGCATACATTAACACTTAGTCTGATGACCTCACCGTCCCCCGTAATACAATTACGGACGACAGATTCTTTCATGGTGAAGTGACAAGCAGATTCAAACATGTCAAGACTCCATGACTGATTGCACAATGATGAGGCGTCGTTCTTCTTCGGAGAGTCCTCTCCACGCGAGCTGCTTACCTTTATCGTAAGGAATGGCAGGTCGTTGATGAGAAGCCACATGTCTTGAACATCGCGATTCGACGTAGAACTGTTTAAGAATGTCTTTTTCGGACCATAAATCAGTGGGAAATGATCGAGGGTCAGGGTTATTGGACCTCCGCACATAAACGAAGACGTCAGCACGTGCCATATTGAACTTCGAAAGTCCGCATACGGAACAATGGAATTCAACTCGTTCAGGGACGAACTGAATGGTATCCATTCCAGGTCAATACAACCGAACCGTTACAGTTTACGTATAGAATTTTTGGACGTTATGTGTGGGGGCCATGAAGGATACTCGATCTTCAGGAATGTATCCGGTCTGGCACCAGACAGCCTCGGATTTTGCCTATAGGCTGGATAAAATTGGTTCCGGGAGAGCCAAATTCATGGCTAAAAAGATGAGAGAGTTTGCCAAAGCTTTCGCTGCTTGGGAGAAAGGAGAAGTTCCGAGTGGTCCCGTAAAAGGAAAAATCATTGGGGATTATATGACTTGTTATCGCGACGCTTTGGACATTTTTGCTCAGGAAGTAAAATAACTATGATTTGGAAACTAAACGGTCGATGTATGACTTGTGGCGGTACCGGAATGAAAATCGTTCATAAGCAAGGCGATCCGGTGCCTGAATTTCCACAGAACGAATTCACTAAGACCGTCTGGGCAGGGACTCTTTACGAAACATGTGAATGTTGTATCTTCCGGTCATCGGAAGTCATCCCGATCAGGTCATGGCCCTTAAAGACAACATTGTGACAGAATCTATTCAGTGGAGATGGGAGAAGAAGGGAGAACCCTGTCCGTTCGCTAAAGATGGACAACACGCTTTGAAGGGGATTATATCCGAACACCCAAGTCGGGTAGGGGTTTGGGAGAAGGACTGTTGGTTATGTGGGGTTCAAATCGAGTGTTGTAAACCCCACGAGATCCCGATAGAAGAGTGTGAAGATCCAGAATGCGTGGTCAGGTTCGTAATGCGATCTTAGTCGTATCGGCTGCCTGGCTGTCCAGGGTCATTGGACTTGGTACACGGATTGGAATGAAGCGTTGCCTTAGGACAACGCTTGTTTCCGCATATAGGGCAAAGAACCATTCTCTGGAAGACTGGATTTTCTAATCCAGCATCCGGGTCATCCAGACATGAATAGCAAGGACAATCCTTAATCTTCTCTACCATTATTTGAACCGTTTCTTTTTCGTGGAGACGGGCGTAGTCCCCGGGACTACTGAATGGGATTGATGAAGTTCCCAATTCGAGAGGTAGTCCTGAGACACTGCTCCAATGTGGATGAAATTGCAATTCTCGGAGTTACTAGTTTCTGCCTGTTGCGTGTAATTGAAACTACCTTCTTCGGTAATCTCACCATCGAAGATCATGACTTTCTGGTGAGCGATGGCGTGCATTTTATCGATCCAAACAGGGATCCCCGCATCCATTAACTGTTTGGATTGATCCGAATCCTCGTCCTCCCGATCCAGAACAACTTTGACGTCTCCATATTTCTGTTGAGATACAATGAGCGCGGCAATGATGGGTTTAGACGTGAAAGAATAGGCGAGGACCCGAATGCTTTTGGACTTCTCAATTCGAGCTACGATGGCGTCGGTACATCCACCTTTCGGCGAAAAGTAAGTCTCCACAACGGGAGCGCGAGTAGCCGCGGGTGCCGCTACGGATTCGACAACAGACGGACTCGGAGAAGATAGCGCAGGCATCTCCTTCGAACTCTGTGGCGTCCGATCCTGGAAACAGGATCCGAGATTGAACAACAGGAAGAATGGGATGACCCTAGAGAGTTTCATCTCGATGTCATTACGGAATAAAAGGCCCGATCTCTACGAGTCCATCACCTGACGGATGATAGCTTCTGCACAGTCTCCGAACTCAGGAGACTTGGGTTTCTTGCGTCGGAAACTCGTTGTAGTATCGCAACGCCGACATTTCCATTTGAAATAATAAGCATCGCCAGGTTGACGTTGAGACTCAGACGTCCGAATCCAACGATGTTTTTTCACTATCCCGTGAAGCCCAATGCCTAACTTGAACTGTTTCATCTCATGAATCCATGACGGTTCGGATAACATCCAGACGAGATTCTTTAGTCATCCGGTAAGGACCACGAAGATAGTGGTAAAGCTTTTCCTCCGCTTCATCCAGTTCTTTTCGAGCGAGTCGAAGTTCAGATTCCAGTCTTTGGACTTCACGTCTCGATGATTCTACAATCTTTTGAATTACTCCAATTCTCGGATGAGAATCGCATTCCGGGAAATCGCAGACCAGATCGACTTCTCCGCACCTCGTGCACCAACGCATAGGCCCATGACACTTGCCATCTCCAGGGCATTCAGATTCTTCGGAGTCACAATTGGATTCTTCTTGTTTCATGCCGCTTGCCACTTTTTGGCAGATTCATTGAAAATGGCTTCACGAGTCTTCATGGGGACTTTCCCCTCATACGCTCGGATTTGGCCAGCGTAATACTTCAGAAGCTTGCGAGCTTCTTCCACTTGGAAGTCGAACGGAATATAAGTCCTGAAAAGAGCTGCTAGAACGGCTCCCCGACGGATGTGACGGTCTTTCCATCCAGTACGAGCATAGCGACGACCTTTAGTCGTGTCTTTGAGTTCGTGGAGAGTGTCGATAAGGAGGGTCCAATCGATAATTTGTTTCCAACTAGCCTTAATGATCGCCTTCTTCAATTCATTAACGGTCATGATTCCATCACCGCTTCCACAATCGCCAAATCACATTTTTGTTGCGTGTGGGCCTCTTCTTGGGTTTGCTGATCTACAATCCAGTAACTTCCGCCGCATCGTTTGCAAAATATTGGACCTACGGATGTCCAACATTTAACGTCTGTAAAGGGGAAAATTGCTGAGCCAGCGTTGTCGTATGGCAAATTATGACGCCTTCAGTGCTGACAATTCAAGTGCAACAATAGGAAGGGAATGGGCCCAATCACGGACATCAGGGGAGAAGCCAAGCGACTTGAATAGATCGCCAGTCTTCAAGGGCACGTGCTTATGATCGCCTTCTTCCCATACGAAGAGTCCGTAAGGGACGTTTCCAACGTCCACCTTTACATCTTCCCCCGGATGGCTCTTGGAGAGCAAGACAACTACCTTCGACCGGATCTCGTCAGGCGTCATGGATTTCGATACTCCTGAGGCACCGTAGTTTGCGAACATAGAGTCCCGTTCAGGACTCCATGACTTCGGAAATGACGAACATATTGATTGCTTCAAGCAGACCAGAAGCATCCAAGGTTCGCAACTGCATCCACTTCGAAAATGGTGGTGAATTAGATTGAGTTTGTACTCGAACAGATAGGAATCCGTCTTCTGACACTCCATTTGTCAATTCAAAAGTTTTCCCATTGAATTGGAATGGTTTACGGACTCCGGTCCTGAACCTAGCGACAGCTCGGTTCAGAACTTTCTCACCGGCAAAAGTTTCAGGCTTACCCATTGGGATTTGGGAAATCCAGGGTTTTGGCGAATTCCACTCCCGCTTCGGTGAGCGAAACGGAAAACTCCCGAGAATTGAACATCTTCGGGAATGTGGAGAGCCCTCGGCGAGCAAGTCCTTTCGCACTTCCCCATCCGTCGCGGAACTCCCCTTTTGCGCCAGGCATGGCAGCAACATTCAAAAGGAACTTACTCATGCGGAGAGACAACGGTGCCATTCTGCCTCTATGTACCGAGGAATCATCAGAACTTGCGTCGTTTAGTATGACCGAGTAAAGCTAGAGCAATCACGAAAAGCCACGGTAATGGCCAGAGCAGAAATACAATAAAGAAAAAGATCCTTAGATGCAAAGGCCACGGTCCAGGGTCGGAAGGTTCATCCGACACCATGTTCATGAGAATCGCGGCCGTTACAACGGATCCAAATGCGTATAAAATTACTACGTTGAAAGGAGGAGTCATCCGGACCTGCCGCGACGACGGGTATCCCTGGATCGTTTGGTCGTAATTTTTCTCATAGGATCTTGTTTCCTGATGAAAGCCACCATACGAGAAAAGCCATCGTGGCCCATGAGCGCTTCTACTGTGTGGAACTCGCGTTCAAGTTGCTTATTGGTGAAAGTGGCATGAACGGCCTTATGACAGTCACCGCAAATTGTCTCAGTGGATCTTCCCCCACGACTCCGCGGGATCATGTGGTGATCTGACGGCCGATAATTCGGGCGTTCACAAATAGGGCAAGCATCTGGGATTGAATGCGTTTGGACCACGACATGATCGTACGCTCACTGTAGTTTCAGGCATGAAGCCCGGAAATCTCGAGATCGAGCGAAAATTTCTTATTCAAATCAATGCACTTCCGCCACTCCCTACCGGGCTTTGGTTCCGACAAGGGTATTTGTCGGATTCAGGGACGGCCACCGTACGCGTGAGGTTGGCGTATACCAGCGCATTCCTCACCATTAAGGGACCTGGAAAAATGTCGCGCCAAGAATTCGAGTATGAAATTCCAGTCAAAGATGGCGAAGACCTTCTCCTTCTATGTCAGCATAAACTCGAAAAGAATCGATTCGTTATCGAACATTCCGGGCACAAATGGGAAGTGGATCAATATCTCGGGGACCTTCAGGGACTGTGGACTGCGGAAATTGAACTTGTTTCCCCCAATGAGTCATTTGAACTTCCTTCTTGGGTGGGACAAGAAGTTACCTTCGATGGAAGATATTCCAATTCTTCTCTTGCCAAAAATGGAATCCCGAAAGGGGAAATGGAAATCATCCAAGATTCGTTAGTTTGAACCCCGGTGAATTCGAGTGGAGTGGGATTTGACTTACGATGCGCCATCCGCGACCCAATACCCAATGTTCCCAAGCATAGTATGGAACAAATCGGGGAACGCCAGGATCGTAGATTAACCGATCATGTAGCAACACTACATGATGTCGTCCTGTTTGCCCTTTGATCCGGAGTATGGATGGATCCAAAGGGTTGCCGGATATTCGAATACTCTTGGTGGTTTTAGCATAAGAACCCAGTGCTGATATTAACTCCGAATTCTTCGAACCACGTTGGTGTCCAACGATGGATATGGCTTTTTCCAGGTTAATACCGAGAATCATAGCTATGCAGCAATGACCACATAGACTAGATCCTTCAGGTTGTGGAAGATGGGTGGGCACGTGAGCCCCCGGTGCAAGTCAGGCGTTCGGATTTTGGACCATGTGGTCAATTGTCTCTTGTTTCATAACAAGAGCTCCTCCAAATTGTTGACGGAAGGCCCGAATCATGCGACATTTGACACATTTATCGTCCGACTCATCGTAATATCCGCCATGTCGGTCCACGAGGTGGAGAATCCTCATGGCGACTTTCTCCATGATGCGCCATGGACCACGAAGACTGGAAGTCGGTCCGAAGACCCGGACTTGTTGACCTCCATCGGACCAGAAGACCTCTCCGTCCCCGATGTCTAATTTGGGTACGCTATACTTACTATCACTCATGATTCCATTACTTCCTTCACGAAGAGTTTGGCCGGATCTTCGATTCGAAGAATTCCATTCTCAGTGATTCGGAAATTTCTGTTTACACTGAAAGTAATGGCATACCCTTTTTGCCGGAGGGATTGGAAGAACCGACGCTCATTGGAGCTGGGAGCGACAGCATTATGGATTCCAGCTTCCCAAAGCTGGAGAAGAGCCTTGATTTCGGATTTCGTGAGTTTCATGATTCCATCACTTGACGAATCATTTCTACGTCACAGTCTTCCGAAGTTTGGGACGTTGGTATATAGACTTCAGGCCTATACCCACTAGTACCTACGGGAAATTCTGTTCCGCATCTTTCACAAACCCAGATATTATCACTCCCCGTCTTACTCATTCTCTTCCAAAGCCACTGGTGTTCGATCATGATTCCATGACCTCAAACACCAACAAATTCTTCTCCAATTGCTTAACGTGGTTCCGCTCATCCCACCACCATTTAGCGAAATGAGGACACAACACAATGCATACAACAGTGAATATTCCTCTCCACCATTCCACTCCATAGATGCGAATGGTGGCATGTCCAACAACGCCAGCTATTCCTGCACAAATAGAAAGTGTTCCTACAATCCTGACTTCTAACTGTGTTTTCCTGATAATCTCTCGTTCCTTTGCAATGAACTCATAAATGAAACCGTCGTTCATGAATCCATTACCTCCGCAACCAAACATTCATTGAGGGATGGGTGGAGGCTGATTCCACCAATATTGTCATCTTCGTAAACAACGATTTGACCGCACAAGGAACAATTGTCGATCCGAAAACAGTATTCTAGTGTGTGATCTCGCTTGACTAGTAAGAGTCCTCGATCACAAGCAGGACAAATAGATCGGAAAGGACTATCACTAACGCGATCAAGAGATGAGTGTAGGACGTATATCCAAGACTTATGGTAATTGGATCCTGCTTCTACTTCCGTCTGGTTTCGAACATCCGGGACAGTCATGATTCCATGACCCCATAAACGACGTCTTCTTCTAAAGACATTTCGGTCATTCCAGCTTTTTGAAGCCTCTCACGCTCTTCTTTGAAACAACGTTCGCATAGATATTTCACGTTAGTGGAATGCGGACGAAGGTCCCTGAAGACTCGAATTGCGAGACTTCCGCAAAGTGCGGCATCCCATCCGAATTGAACTGAATTATTGCATTTATGGGACGGAATCACAGACCCATTTTACGCCGAAATCAAGAATCATGAATTTCTCGAACCAAAAACTCACCTACAGACATAGTCTCCAAACAGCTGTCGAGAATACCGACCACACATTCGTAATGAGCCTGACAGTAAACTTCCCTAATCGTCCCACCAGGAAAGGATCCGACTATTCCAATTACGGCGTCCTCAGGACAACGAAATGTCAAGTCAGCTACTACCCATTCGCAGGTAATTCTCATTCTTCTTGGACTGCCCAGACTACAATCTCGTCGCAACTCAAGAATTTACCTCCACACCAGGACTTCATGTAAGGATCTGGAGTGTCCGCATTTGGATCAGGATGCGGATTCTGTGAACCCGGGTAAAGAGACTCACATTTTTCACATTTCCATCGACCCCAATCACCTGGAACACGCTTCCAATGGTGAGGTGGAGAATTGGGATCTCGAAGAAAACTGTTCATGATTCCATGATCGTTTCCACTATCTTCAGTCCGCAGATGGGACAAAGAGAGCCATCAGTGGCAAAATCCCAAAGCCAACCGTGTGGACACTGGTGCCATTCCAATCCGCAAAAGCAACAAGAAATCCGGACGGCTCCCGGGGCTAGACTTACGAGAACCCCCGCTTGGAAATCATGTTGACCGTCCCAAAGGGACCATGGACATTCTCCTATGACTTTGGGATTCGATGCTTCCATCGATACCAAGCCCCGCTCATGAACCAACTGAAAAATAAGACAATGACGCCAAGTTCCAGTATTGCTAGGGCCCATCCAACTGCTGCGAAAATTCCGAGCATGCCATTGATCACCATAGACATTACATTGTTACTCATGATTCCATAATATCGGCTACAATGCAAAGATTATTGATGCATTGGAACTTTTGAGCCTTCAAAACCAATTGCTTGCACCGGGAACAACGGAAGATATTCAGTTTGCATCGATCACAAGATTGAACTGTGACATTCTTTAGTCTATATGCAGCAGACTCCTGAGAAAATCGATGTTCACACCGGCTTGAATCTCGAGTCCTACTCATGATTCCATAACCGCCGCGATAATTTCTTCATCACAGGTTCGCCGGACACCTGTCACAGGGTCTCTCATCATGATAGAATCCGTTGGTCGGGCATTACCTTCACACACGCGGTCACATCGATCGCATTTATAATGTGCAGGTTTTTTGACAGTTTTCCGAATCCGGCGCCATCGATGCATGATTGGCCGAGCAATTTCCTGGACGATCGTGGTGTTAATTATTTCGGAAATTGCCAAAAGAACAGGAACTTGTGATGCAGGAATTTGTCGAAATCGTAATCCGGGATTGGGAGGTGATCCCAGGATCCAATGCTTTTGGACATCGCCACACCACCGGCAACGGATGAGAACTTTTAGTCTGCCGTGGACGTCAAACCCGGCAAAGAAAAAGGCTGCAGCGCGACCACACTTCTTGGACTGATACTCATCAGTCCAAATCCGCAAATCACAAATCAAACGGTTCATGCGGTCATGATTTCCGACACAATTTTCAAACGAGACCAATCCTCCTGGGAAATAGATTCGGGAACGCCAGGAGGAACGTGGCCCTTGCAACGAGCAGAGACAGTGCCGTCATGGCAAAGATAGAAGCGAACAGCCCTGCGACCACATTTCTCCTGATAGCCATGAAATCGGAAAGGGCCGAGCCATTCACACCTTTCTTCGTTCGCGATTACGCGCTGCTTCATGATTCCATGATCTCCATTACGATCAGGATGTCGATGAGTACGGATTCAGACATCCAAACATGATTGGTTGAAGGTTGGTATACCTTCAACACGTGATTTCGACACCACGTACAAATATCCAAGCCTTGGAGCGGAGAAGCCTTCTCACAAACCCAAAAATAACAAGCCGGTTCCAAACATCCGGGAATGGAACATCGGACACGGAGTTCATCAGTCAGAAGCCGATGCTTGGTCATACGAGGGCCTCTGACTCCGTAGACCTGTCCGAAATCACGAATTTTCGCAGCACTTCGCGGTGAGATCATAAGTCAAGACTCCATAATCTTTTGTACGATCAGAAGCCCACAATCTCTGGGAGCTCCGCATGGAGCTTCCCACGCGTCGTACCCGTTCATATACGCCCCATCCAAAACAGATACGTTCATATACGCCCCATCCAAAACAGACACGACCGGACCGGATTCGTGAGGAAACGGACGTCTGTCGTAGAATGGATCGTCTAATGGGGTGAATTGATCCCCGTCAGGGATCCAAAAGATTTCAATTCCGCAACGAATACATTTCCAAACACCGTCTTGCGGAATAGACCTCCGCCAAAGGTGTTCGATCATACAGTTCAGATAAGTGGAATCACATCGGAAAGGAACTGTTTCAGCTTTTCAGCTTTCACGATTCCATCACTATGGACACAATCCATTCTTCGAAACTCATGACCTGGAACTCATCAAGTCCCTTCATATTCTTTCTGTGAGCATTCCAGCATGGTTTACAGTAAACATGCCATTCAACATTGGCCATTTCCGTTCCGGGTCCCACCCAATCTCTCGACTTTACAAATATTGTCCCGGAACTTTCACACGGAGGGCCAACCCGTGCCCACCGTGACCCACGGCATTCTATGAATTCAGTATCTCCGTGAAGTAACTTCACGAACGCATCACTTCGTTAACGATATATTCTTCGAAAGTGACCTCTTCCATTTTATTATCACGCAGATAATCGACAGGAATTGGGTGATTTCCACACCGGGAGATTATGCCAACGACTGTTCTCCCGTCTCGATAAAAACGAATGGAAGGTTCCATGCAGAATCCCATTCTATCGGGAGATTTCTCTACTCCGATGAAACAAGAGCAGGGAGGTCGTTCTGTCACAACTCGTGAATTTCCCAAGTTACGAATTCACCGAGAGGGACTTCTTCCCATCCGTTATCACACCAAGAACCTTCGGAATGATCTGGACAGGCCAAATACCACTTGATTCTTCCGAACGGGAAACGGAACGCACGAGTGGCAGGCTTCCCGCAAGTGACCTGGTTTTTAGTGTGTATGCAAGTGGTCGCATGCATGCAGGTAAGATCTTGTTTTGCCTTAGCAATGAGTTCGTTCGCGTTCATGAATTCATCACTTCGGCAACAATGGCTTCATCTTGAGATGATAGAGGAAGCCAAATTGGATCATCGTCTCCATATTCTTTCGCATGACAATTGCAAAACTGAGCAATGTGACCGGTCCTACGGCTCATGTACCAACGAACGGCAAGCTGACCGCAGAATTTGATCTGACTACCTACCACAGGCCCGAACGTTCGATCTTCAGCGAAGGAAGCACTGCAGTAATTCAAGCTCATGATTCCATGACTCGCATTACGATGGCAGTCTTTAAAACGCGTCGAAGGACCTCACAGAGTTGCTCAACCGATGGAATCCCATGCCAGAAGCCAACACGCTCGGAATCTTCGATTGCGTGATATGGAGGATCTCGCCACGTGGCTCTGGCTTCGACATAACCAGGAGAGGAAGTCAAAGAAAACAAAATTTCTTTGGTCTCTTCGGAAGGACGAAGCGCAGCCTGACGGTGATTTCTCAACCAGTCCAAGGCTTCTCGAGCTTCATCTTCAAGAATAGGGTGCCCATCGTAAGCCGATGGAAGGAAGCCGAAAACTTCTTCAAGGGTTTCTTCAGGAAGCACCGCAACACCTAAAATTGCCAACACGAAGAACTCTTCGCGGGTCAGAGTCTTGGTCGGACCAATTCGGGTTGTATCTACTGCATGGCGGTCACAAACCGCCATAGCTCTCGGGTCCCCAGGGGGACCCGAGTAGCTTACAAAGCGATGCGCCGGTTTTTCGCATGTGCTGATCTTCCCTCCCGTAGACCAGAGGGCGCGATCGCATTTGATCTCCGGCGACACGATCGACTAGTCCGACTTGGGCTTGGCCTTGCCTCGAGCTCGAGCACGCTCAGTCTTTCCAGTCTTTCGGAATCCAGAGGTTTGAGGCGGGCCCGAAGACCGTTCGACGTAGCCATCGGTCTGGAACGATGCGTCCCCACCTTGCCACGACTCAGCCGCTTCGAGGAGCTTGTGGAGGGCATCCCACGACCCAGAATCGACCTTGGGAGATCCGGACTTCCAGTCATCGACGCGCGGCGCCACAGAGAAAACGAACTTGCCATTGGCCAGGATGGTGCCAATGAAGAATCGGTGGTACCGGAACGGACGGTGCGTGCTCTTGCACAGCTGCACGGCGTAGTGATTCGGGTACTTGAGAAGATCCCGATTGGGCATATCGGGATACTCTTCATCCCAAGCCATGACCTCGACGATCTCGGTGCGGTCATCCTTGACCGTAGCGATGAGGTAACCGACTGCCGGATATTCGGGCTTCCAAGCCGGCTTGGAATGATCCTGCTGCGCGTTCTGCTCGATGAGATGCGAGATGCTCATGATTCTCCGTGGGGAATGGGGTGGCTTCCTATTGTACCGGCGTCAACGCCAAACTTATGAACGCATGACTTCGAGAACGACATATTCTTGTAAGGAAATTTGACCATCCAGTGATTCCGGTTCGTGATCTTTGCAGAAAGCACCACGAGTGAAGAATACGATGGCATTAGCTTCGCATTGATAACGTTCGATATGGACAACATTAGAGAAAGTCCCCTCGAATACCTTCTCGGTCCGAGTGTGGCTGCATCGGACAAAACTCATGATTCCATGATTTCGGTGATCATGTTTAGTTTTTCTGCCACTGCCGTAGCCGATTCTTCATCCGGAAAACCGATCAGGACTTCTTCGGCATAGCCAGTTTCCCTTAGTCTCTCCGCCGTCTGTCCATCTCCGAGGCCAAATACTTCATACCTAGAAGGATATGCGTCGGTTTTCTCATCCACCCGAATAACACACCAAGTTTTTACGTGCTCTCGTTGCGTGACGATGTCCATATCGAGAGTCCTCATGATTCCATCACACTACGAACTACACATTCGGGCTCTTGACAATCTTCCATGAAGAGACCCGTCCAATCGCCATTCGCATGTTTACAGTTAGTTCGAATTTCCTTGCAATTAGAACAAATCCATTTTCCAGTCCAGTCCCCGTGCCAATCACGTTTTTTCTGCCAGTCGTGACTCGGAGTCTCTCCTGGAAGCCGAGGCTCAGTACAAAGGACAGTCATGAATCATGATTCCATCACGGAAGCCACGATTGCTTCCCGCAATGATTTCCTGATGTTCCGAATTTTGGACAAGTCATGGACGAGGACGACACCTCCGAAAATGGCCAGGAATGCGAACTCGGTTCCAGAACCCCAGCATGGTTCTTTGACGAAATTGGTTCCAAGATACCAGATCCCACAAATGTTCAGAATAAAGTATAACGTGAACCGGATGATAATACCACGTATTCGTGAAGTCTGGATTTCAATAATCCATTCCAGCGTTCGCATTCGGTCAGGTTGGGATTTTGCACGGAGAAGGGTCTGAATGTATGAGTCAAACCCATCATCACTGAGATTCTTCCCGTGCATCGTCCGAGTCATGAGTTCATTACTTCAAATATGATCAACTCTTCAATTGTCCCCACACGCCGGCCGTAGCCGTACAGATTAATATCTATGTGGTCCTTACATACGGGCCACGGATCCTCGGAACCGTCAGTGGGGAACAGGACAGCGCTGACAATCTTGTCGCAAGCGGCCCTTCCCTCCACATTCACGACGCATTCGAAATCTTCGACCGGACTCATGCAGTCATGACTTCCATGATGATAGCCTCTTCGATTGGAATCTTGCGGCACTGCATATATTCTTGATTCCAAGCCCGCTTCTTGTTGTTGATGGGATGTTGCTCGCATCGATAGACGAACCGTTTGCCTTCAGTCGTCAAATACGCGAGGGTGGCTTTTGCACCGCAGCGTGTACCATCAGGGAATCGCTTAACACACGTCAGCTCCATTCAAGATCATACGTCAGAAAGTCACGAATTTCATGACGCCATGACCTCGTAGACAATATATTCTTCGTAGGAAATTTCTTTAATTCGAAGCTTTTTCTCATTCTCGATCAGGCGTCGCCATTTGAATGAACAAACGGCGCATACACCGAACCATGCAGTGGTCCTAGGAGAAAAACTCCTTAAAGGAACTTCTTGAATAAAGAATGCGGAAGATGGTTCTCCGCAAGGATCGTCATCTGGAGCCCCGCAGCAAGCAGGAACGTCCGGAGAAAAGCTGCGAAGGTTATATCGGCCCATCAGGATTCGTGGACTTCCAAAATCAGCCATTCTTCCATGGAAAGTTTTCTGAAAAACGTATTATCCACAAGATGTAGACCACAGCGGAAACTGACAGTTCGTAAAGGGTGTGGTGCATCCATATTCACATAAGCCCAAATCGCTAGAGAACCGCAAGGAGCCCGGGCGTCATTAGTGGAATAATGAGTACAGAAGCGTTCAAATTGCATTAAGACTCGTGAACTTCCAAAATCTCATTCATGCGGCGAGCAGATTCGCACGCTTCTTCATACGTCATAGGGCCTCCTTCAGAAAGAATAACAGGAGGAGATGAGGGATCGACAGTGATCTTGGCTCCGTTCTTTGCTCGCCATGGATCTGGGCGAATGATTACCCTAGCCGGCTGATGATCAAACGACACAACCCCATATCGTTTTTGTCCTGGAGGTCTCCGCTCCCCTCGGTCAACGACCGTCCAACAACCACCGAATTCTTCACCTAATATACCGTCTGAGACGATCGAAACGTGCTCTGATGGAAGAGCAGGGGTTTGAAGTTCGGGCTTAGTAGTATCAAACTCACTCAAATCCGGTAAGAGAGACGGGTCAATACGATATTGCCCCACGTCAGATCTTACGCTCAAGAACTGAAATCGCATGGACGCATGGCAGGGATCGTTTAAATATGTGGCATACCGTGAATATATGGCAGAAGGGTCGTTTTAATATATGCCATATATTTAAGAAAGCATAACAATCAAAACAGATTCGTTTCCAGGACAAAGCATTTCCACAGGAACCTCAAATTGAGATTGTTCCATTTCAGTTTCTAACCACCAGGTGACAATCAACCAGGCACCATCTGATCGGAATTCTTTAGAAAGGTCCAACATGATTTCGGATCCCCCGAAGAGATCCGCCAGAGCCATATCGGCTTCGTCCCGCTGATGAATTTCATCGACCAAAGAAATTTTCCTTTGACAGAGGCAAGCAATAACTTGTTCGATTCCGATTACAGAGGTCATTAGCCCTCCGTCAACTCTCCATCACTTGAGATACCTGACGCATTCTGCAATTCAGGGTACCGAGATCAGGGACATCACGGAATCTTGGAACCCAATGTTGATTGAGTCCACAATGGACACACGAGACTCCCCAAGTCCCGAAATCTAGAGACTGGACTGACCATATGTGACCAGGCCGAAGTTTCCGGCATTTTCGAACAAAACGACGGATTAAACCAGGAAGAATCCGGCGTCGGCCGGACCAACGTTCAGATCCCGTCAGCCAGAATTCAGATGTTATCCCGTTGACCGATGTTGAAAACCGACCACCTTCACGGAGGGGCCGTTCCAAGTGCCAAGAAATTCCACCGCTCTCATAATGGAACGGAAACACCAAGTCTTTGGGACAGTCCGACATGTATTTAACAGCCCCGATCCTAAAAAGCCGGACCTTCTCAAGAACCGGGGCTATTAAATAGTACCTCGGAGAGGTGCCATTTAGCGTAACCTACCAGGATTCCTGAGGTCTGTTCCTAAAATCGGTACCCTGCTGACACCAGAATTTCCATCGGTCGGAACGAGTGTTCTTGGAAGAATCATGATATACATTATTATTAGTCATATTCAACCTGATACAGGTTGGCACACTTAACCGTTAGAATGAATTCACCAATATGGAACAAATATTGCTAAAAGTATTCTTATGGCAAAGCACAACACCCAGTCCAACGTAGAAGATACGAATGCCCCCGAATCCGGGAAACATCGGCTCCTGTTCGTCATCCAATGGCGTGACAACACCGCAGGCCAGTCTGAGTACAAGACGTTGAAGGGAGAGTTCGCGACTGCTGAAGAAGCCACTGCCAAAGTGGACGAACTCAAAATCGTTCATCCCGAGCGGGAATACAAGATCGTCCCACCCGTGGCAGCCTAGCCAACACAAGCGCCACACTAACAGCCCCGTTCCCTAGGAGGTTGAGTTATGTCGCTTGTTGCGTTGCTAATCTACGCCATCGTGATTGCGATTATCGTAGGGCTTTTGCTCTACGTAGTATCTCTCCTGCCCATCGATCCGGCTATCAAGAATTTTGCACGGATCGCGGTTCTGGTTATCTGCGCGATTTTTTTGATTATATGGCTCGTCTCAATCCTTGGAGGGATTGGGGGAGGCCCAGTCATTGGACCTGTTCACGTTCGTTAGGGCCGAACAAACACAAATGCATACAAATACGGAAATGGGAGACAAGACTATTATCTTGTCTCCCATTTACTTCTTCGGTCGGCCTTCCCAGTTGCATCCCTGGCAGCGATAGTGCGGGACGTTGTGGACGACTTGATATACCTTCAAGTCCTTCGACTTGCACTTGGGGCAACAAGGCTTAGATTTTTTAGCCATGAACCGAACGTACGTTGGGAAGATTAGATCTCAACGGTCTCCGGCCGTCTCATCGTCCTCCGGTGCAGGCAGTGCTGGAGTCTGAGATTTCTGGGATTGTTCGATGAGGGTCCGAAGACCGGTTTGGACGACGTTTGCCGTCACAAACGCGTCCACTTCAGCTTTCGCGTGAACGACGACCTTTTCGGTCGCTTCTCGGAACATATCCAACGTGTAAGGCATGTTGGCTTCCAGCTCCATACTGATGTGACTCAAATGAGCTTTGATCTTCTCGCGGTCAGCCTTCGAGAGAGAACCTTTCGTGTCCAAAAGGTCCCAAATTTCTTTGGTGTTCTTCTTGGTCTCTGCGACAAGATTGGAAAGTTCCTTCTTGAAGGTCGTGCGAACCTTCTCCACTTCATGCTCGATCTCCGGGGGCCTTTCCATTTGACGCCCGTTGAAACTGGAAATCGTGCATGGGACTCCCATGCCAACGTTCATGGTCGTCAGAAGTTCGGCAAACTGCGCTGCCGACATGTCCACCTCAATGAGGTCACCCCGAATCGAGCCGTATGTCCTATCATGGAGGCCATCTCGGATGAGTTCCGACTTGCGGATGGAGAGGCAAACGTAACTTTCGTGCTGATTGAGTGGAGAACCAAACAAGCGTCCCGGGTTCCCGGTGCGCCGGCTGAAGCTCACCATCCCGTAACTCTCGTGCGTGCTCCGTTCCTCGTTGTCCTTCATTCGAATTGCCTCCACATATCTGTACGTCAGAATCGTAAGAATTCCTGCTACTTCATGGTATAGGTATCATCATCCATCGGATGATGAATGGGCTCACGTTGCCTGTGGGATGAGGCTCAAATACTCTTTTCCCTTGGTACTGATAAAATTCATGTAGTTCATGAGCCAATACATGAAACACTAAGGCTCGACACGTTTTATGGATTGTTGGAACGAAATCCGAGTCTTCCGGTTTGACCATAATTTCAGTGACAGCCCGGAATTTCATTGTCGTGCTCAAGTCATCCGCATTAGGCACAGACCAGATGGCAGTTAAAAGCGGCCCTTGATCGACAGATTCCATGACTCCCAATTGGATAAACTGGAATATCTCTCCAAGATTTACCTCATTCAATATGGCCTCCACCGCAGATGTGATCCGCTTGGATTCTTGAAGAGAAGTTATTCTTGATTGAATCTCCAGATCATCCATTCAGGAATCCATGATTTTCCGAACGTCGTTTAGCTTGCCAGCTAATCTTTTTGCGTGTCGCATTCCGAGCTTCACGCTGACAATTTCATAACCTGATCGCGTGAAACACCCGATGCAATATTCCTGAGAGGTATGAATTACGAGATATTCAGGTAGAGAGCGTTTCCCTGGCTCATATATGTACGCTCTCCGAGCGACGTAAAATGGGTGAGATTTTTTGGAATTCGACATGGGTTCAGAATCTCATAATTTCCAAGATCTATGACATAGCTTTACAAAATATATGACAAGGATAAAGCTGATCCATGCCATACATCAGGCATCCTGAACGTCAGCAACCTGTTGGAGTCGAGATTTCATTATGTTGGCTTCTCGGCAAGTCAGATCTCGACCGCAGAGTTCAGCCAAGAAGTGGGATTGGATGCAGGTGTCACCATTGTAGACGTAAAGACCGTCCTTCCTCTCTACGAGAATCTCAGGATGAAAGATCCGATCTGAATAATACACATCCTCCAGTCGATAGACGTAGTGGACATTATCGGAATCGCTCATGATTCGTGGACGTCTTGGACAAGGGCCATGTCGAGAGCTTGTTGCAGCTCTTCTGAGGTCACTCCACCTCGGAGACCTCGAACACACTCTTTCCGGAAGCGTGCGAGAAATGCCTTCTTGGCAGCATCACTCATTCGTTGCCTTGAGGCATTAGCATCATCTAGACGGCTCCTGGTCATTGCGGCAGCTCCTCTCCACGACGAGCTGCCAAGAACGATTCAAGAGCCTTGCGTTCGAGACCATGAGAAATTTCCCAACAGTGCTCGGCAAGACCGCCAAGCTTCGACGCGTCGTCGTTCAACTGCGCAGAACCGAGTTTCTTCTGGAGATCACGGATCTTCATCTTGATCTCTTCCAGATCTCGGGCGACTTGAGACGCGGTATTGATTTGGCTGCCTTTGATCATGATTCCATCACCTCCAATACGATCAGTTCTTGTTCAGAAATCTCGGACCACCACTCTCCTCGAGAGCTCATCCAATGGCGAGTATTAGGAGTATGCTCCTCACACCGTTTAACCAATTGATGATGTTCGTCAAACGGTATAACATCTGGTTTAGTTAACCAATACGCAATGGTTGGTTCACCGCAAAGTTTTACGTCATGTTTCGAAGGTGGATTGGAGGAATCACGAGCTACCTTGAAGTTGCATCTCCGACCCGTTGGGAGAAACAGCTTCACGATTCCATAACCTCCTTGACAACCTTGACCCGATCTCGATAGAGAGAGTCTACCTGGAGCTCGAATTCAATATTGTAGCAATCTGGGAGTTTCACCCAGAAACGACCATGTCGAACGGCTTTCCCGTTATTAGTCACTTTCCAGGTAATGCTGTCGTAATCCTCTTCCAGATGGATCCGGGACTTGTTGAAAGTGCGGATATAAATGCGATCACACTCGATGATCGTGCCGGCTCCGAGCGTGATGCTTACAGATTTGTACTTGCCAGTCCAACGATCACCTTCCCTGACGCCCATCCAATTATCCGCCTTGGCGTCCACCAAGCCGCGGACTTTGGCGAATTGCATGTTCCGCTTCTCCAGATAGAGAGGGAAGGTCCATGGCTTCATGAGGATGATGCGATCTCCGCAGGCAGGAACGAAGAATTTCATTCGGGGAGCCCTTCTTCTGCCAGGAAGTCAACTTCCGAGGCATTGCACTTCCTCAGCTGATCTTCATAATCCTCCTCCCCATGGATGGGGAGTCCCATGCGCCGCAGGAGGACGAATGCTTTAGCGGCGGCCCTCATATGGCAACGGTCAGGGTCACCTCCAGGTCCGTGAATGCATGTAGAGATGATCTCGTTGAGAGACTCCGTGAGGCTCTCGGGAGCAATCGCTTTCATGACTCCTCGTTGTCGCGGGCAGGAGGAGGCTCTTGCCCTCGTTGTCCGACGACATGCTTCCCACAGCATTTGCACTTCCAGTCGGAAGTATCGAGCGGGCCGTCGGCGTAGGTGAGCTCCCAGTCGTGGTAACAGTCTTCTTCGCGCCTCATGATTCCATGACCTCCCGGACCTTGTGTTCGTTGACGAGTTTCATGAGTTTCTTGGCGAGAACTTCCGCCTGTTTGATGGATAGCACCTGAGAATGCCGGTAATTCGCCAAGGTGATCTCCACAGCCGGTTCGTTGACGAACGTGCTGGTCTTGTTCTGATTCCCTCCTCGTGGAGAGGACCTAATAGTCGATTTCACGGTAGGGGCTTTTTGACTGCCCATAGTCATTCGTAATCCCGCACTGAGACGAAGCTGGCGCCCTTCGGGACCCCCGCATCGGTGGTGTCCATGTAGCGGAACGTGACTACCTTCCCAATGGCCGGAGGGTTGCGGCGGTCTTCGTCCGAGAGGCCCGTGCCGATATTGAATTCAGCGCCGCGCTTCAGACGAGGGTCGGTGAAGGGGACATCGAGCCGGACGATAAGCCCGCCCGTCCTGCCCTTGTGACGACCCTTTCCGGCCTCATAGCCAACGACGGTGGCTTCGGAATCACGCCATGGCTTCACCTTCAGGATGGACCAACTTCGGCCCGCTTCGTACATGCTTTTGGGCTTGCGGATCATGAGCCCTTCGGCTCCAAGCTTGACGACCCTTTCGAGTTCCTGCTTGAGGTCGTTCAGACTCGTGCATGAGCGCTGCTGTACCATCTTGAGCACTTTGCTCGTGGAGGCGAGCATGAGATTGTCGAGCTGCTCGTACCGGTGCTCGAAATGCGTGGTCAGGTGCGGGAGATCGAAGACCATGTACTTGATGGCCTTCCACCTCTCACCCGCATCAATCGACTTGACGATGCTGATGGTCTGCTGGAAGGATCGACGGTCCGTCCAGAGTTCGCCATCGAGCGGATGGTCCGGCAGACCCGCCTTGAACCAATCTGGCGCGTGGAAGACATTGCCCTGGCGCGAGAGGAACTGCTTGCCGTCCCAGTAAGCGCGCACCCCATCCAGCTTCTCGGACATCCACCAGCCCGTCGGGTCCACGCCCTCGGCGTCCTCGAACGGATGCGCGAGGAGCACGGGCGGCCCGAAGAGCTTGGTCTTCTCGTCGGGGCGAAGCTTGCGACCGGCCTTCAGCTCGGCGTCTGCGAGAACGGACTCCTTGTCCCGAAAGGACCCTTCTGCAAGAAGGGTCAATGCCTGTCGCTGCGCCGCCACGTACTCGTCCGACGTCATGATCGGGATGCGGCCGTCTTCTTGCGGCGTGAATTCATAATCAGGGTCGGTGCGTGGCGGCTTGGTCTGGTTGGGAACTGCCGTTTGAATGCGGCCCGACGTGACGCCGGCTTGATGGAAAGTTCCGGAGACGCGCACTTGTTCGGCGGCGTCTCCGCGCACCATTTTGAGATGCTTGCACGTCCTCTTGTTGATGGGGATGCTCTGGTTGCGCCAAGCCATGCAAGAGCAGCTGTAGACGCCGCCTTTGAGCTGGAGCTCATAAGGCTTCTTCCCACTCCCTTGGACGTATTGGATCTGACCTTCGATGAGATCGGACACGTGTCACCTCCACCGATCGGTACGGCCGATCGATGGGAATTTACGCCGCCACGGCATGCTCTATCGGGGCCTTTCGGTCTGTTTGAAAGCGGGGTGTTTAGTCAGTAAAGGTGTCGAAGTGGACTGAAGACACGGCCATGCGGTAGGACGTGTAGTCTTTCCGCCATTCCTGGTCTTTCCGCATGTCGTACTGAGCGATCTTCCTTTGCACCTTCTTCGCAAAGAAGAGACTCATGCTCTCATCCAGTGGAGCATCAGGATGACGCCACCAATCGTTGAGACCTCGGACCCAGCCACTCTTGAGGAGTTCCTGCTCATCATAGGATAAGTCCATGACGATTTCAGTCCGGTTGTTCTCCGGAAATAGGTGTTCAAGAACTCGCGTACAGGCCTCGTCGAGGCTTTGGAATGGATTGCTCACGAGGGAAAGTACGCTCATGAGTCCATGACGTGGCGGACAACCTTAGTATGGCGGATCCGACGTCGCATCTCGGTTGCATTCTCCGTGTAGAACCTCGTCCGTTTGACAGCCTCACCGACCATCGACAAACAGGCGGCGGTCACAGGGACGGACTTACCAACACATGACTCGAGGAAGGAATCTTTCGCCACTTCTTCCTTCACGCGCTCCGTGAAGAAAGTTGGGACGTCGGAGCCACCACCTCCAACGGTCCGGTACCTCGTTTTAATCCATTCGGGCATGCCGAGAAGGACTCGGCCAACATCCATGGCGGTGAGAGAGTCCAATTGAGCGAAGAGTTCCAATCCTTGGTCCATGAGCTGGCGGTCCAGCCATTCAATGAAATCACCACGGTCGAGCAACCACTTGAAGATGCGCTCGGCCAGCAACGTATTCATCTGCTCATTGGAAGAGCCACTCCCGTACATAATTTCTCCAGATATGTGGCAGGGGTTTAGTAAACCCCTGCCAGTTATGATTGCATCACATCGCCGACGAGATACAATTTCCAAGCATCGTGAATAATGCTATCGTCAATGTCTTCTCGCTGCAGACATTTCATCAGGTTTTCAGCTTCCCGCCGGATGGTCCAGTACCCAGCGTCATAGTTGGCTTTGGATGCTGACATCTTGCAATTGGCGCGGTTATCCAGATCTCCAATAATGACGTCGGGTTTACCACTAGGGTGGTAATTCTTCTGCTTGTTCGGATCATTGGGAGGAAGGCTGGCTTGCAATGCGTCTTCGGCCCTTTGCTTCCTCCGACGATTGTTCTCTTCTTCCACTTCCTTGCGCATCTTCGACATCCGGAGATGCACCATTTTGACGAGCACACGACGCGGAGTCGGCATTCGCTTGACGTCGCGGAGTCCTTCCAAGCTGGAAATGGCTTGAGCTTCCGTTCCTTTGAAGATATAAGTCGTGGTGATGTAATGGCCCAGGACCATTTCCGTTCGAGATTCTTTCGAACACTCCCCCTCAGCCAAACCAAGGGTGAAATTCATCCAATGGGTATATTCATCGGTGTCCATGGGACCGGTGACGACCTTATTGAAACGGGATTTGACGTCATCTCGTCGAGCGTGGGACAACGCCTGCTGAATGGCGTCCGAAAGATCTGGAGATTCCCACACTGGCGGCCTCTCCTGGAAGAGAGTTTCCAGGGCAATTTCCAGCTTCTCGGCGTCGTCCAATCCCTCGGCTCCGATCTGGATCTCCTGAGAGCCCACGAGGAGCTTGGCGACGGGATTCCCGTGCGGATTGTTCACACGACGGAATTCGGCCCCGGCCACTGGGATTTGATACCGGGTCACACTGTCGCGAAGCGGAACATGGATTCCACTGGCCGGGACCCTTTCGAAGGTCTTATTGAGTTGGGCCCACCTAAGCAAATACCTGAGCCTCGATAGATCGCGCACAGTCACCTCCAGATCCAGATACGTCGCGGCCCGCCGAATTTGCGGATCCGACGGGCCTTGCAGAATTTACAACAGATCAGGACTTCATGATCTCATAGACGACAGTGAAATTTTCGGCATCTTCCAGGTCGATGACGTCGTACAATCCCCGAAGGATAAGTTCCAGGGAGTGCTCTTTGCAACGAATAAAAATGTGATTTCTATGCGTTCGAGATTGCAACCCGACAGTGGCTGCTTTTGGGCAAGAGAATTCCGGGTCCTTCTCGGTTCCGAATCCGCATTTCACTTCATGACTCCATGACTTCCCAAACAAGAAATTCAGGACCGGAAATAACCTGAATAGGATTGTCCTCAAATTGAGCTTTCAGGTCCTTTTCTCCTTCTTCCTCGTGCTCTTTGCACATAGGCCACTCATGATTTGAGTCATGAAAGACCAGACAAGCATCTCGGGGACAAAGCGTGAAGCAGCACTTCATGCGAGAACGCCACATCTCCATATTTTCGAATGGCATTCGGGAAATGCCATCGTCCTTTGGACAACTTGGCTGCGTTGACGTGGTTCTTCCACCTCTTCGCCAAAGTTTGTTTTGTCAACCCGACATACAGTATGACAATAGATCGTCCAGAGTCCCATGAAGGACTCTACTGGCCGGGTCCTATTAAGATTCGTGAACGGACTCGACGATGCAGAGTTTGTTCTTGCAGACGTGACCGCTCTGGATGAGCTTTTTTCCCATTTCGTGGATAGCTTCCTCCAGGAGGTCGCAGGCCACAGTATAGAGATAGTTGGAGCCGCGCCGACCTTCCGTGCGTGGATCAATCCAACTATTGCAGAGACTGGCAGTTCCTTCGTGACCTTGGAACCTGGCCTTCACGAGGATATCGTAGCACTCGTAATGATCAGGAATAGGTTCGTCGCCATCCCAGTGGGCATCGCATGAGAGCTCATACTCGAATGCCACGATGATCTTGTGATGCCGCCACGTCTTCCAGTAGAAGTCCGTAACGATTCCCTTATCACTGACCTGTTGGCGGATGAATTTCATGAGAGAACCTGCACGGCGAGCAGTTGACCGAGGCTCGGATTGAAAGACCGGTAACCCCCGGCTTTGTCGCCCGTGTTGCGGTTGTGTGCGTGAATAGTGAGAATGGGGTCACCGTTGCGGGCAGTCCAGACGCGCGAAAGGGTGCCGACGAAGTGGCGTCGACTGCGCGCAGGGTTCTCCGTGTGAGGCTTCGCCTCCTGGATGGCGCGCTCGGTGGGCTCACGGCCGGCGATGTAACTGACGAAGAGGAGCGCTCCCTCAGGGACGTTCTTCAACGTGTTCACCATCTGCTCGGAATTCATCATGGCGTCACCTCCACCGGCCGATACGCCGTGATCAGATGAATTTGCGCCGTGTTGTCATATTATCTTCAACTCTCCATGACAGATTGCACTTTCGCCAAGTCTTGGGCTTTCTTCACATCCTCTTCTACGATCACGTCAATATCTGCCACATTCCGCTTCATAAATCCGATCATCTTTTCCAATTCCTTCGGATCCATTTGGAAGATGGTCAATACAACGTCAGGGTCGACTTCAATTAGATCTGGACTTTTTGCTAAAAGGTTGGATAGCTTCGTTACGAAGCTATCCCGTTCTTTATGAGACTGACTGCCTGAAAGGTGGGCCTTCATTAGCTCATCGGCATTCTTTTGAACCGCATCCCATTCGAACTGAATCCGCGCCTTCAAGGACGCATATTTCTCCTCCCCACAATCTTCAACGAGAAGTTCGCAAATCTTCTGTTTATGGTCGCCGCTGACACCTTCCGGAATGTGACCCAACTGGAGCTTGCATCCATGAAGCCATCCAATCCCCGGTAGTTGGTAGACAACCAATTTATCGGAACGCATCAAGGATGTGTCAAGGCTAGTTGGAGTTGGGACTTGGATTTCATTAGTCCCGACTTTCAAGAACACTTGAGGAAAAATCCCTCGTCCGGTTCCAACGTTGATGTGGCCATAATAAATACCTTTAGATTTCCTGAGAAACTTGGGTGCCCTGACGACTACTTCTGCTTTCCGAATAAAACTGACAAAGGCATCCCAGTTAGACCGAACTTGAACCAATGGTTGCATGGCTTCGTAGGTAGAAACCATTGGTTTCCTTCCCAGTCGGAGCGATCCAGGTTCAGGGGGTCCAAAAATACTTTTATCGAAATTTTTTTGAATTTCTTTCAAAATGTCGTCAATCTTCGCCATGATCGCCTTTGACTTGAAATTTTCGCAGATGAGCTAATCCCAGCGTACACCGCTTTGGGGAAATTCAAAGAATTCGAATTGAAGAGTCCAACAGGCGAGCCGCAAATCCGGCGCCTCCCGGCGTATAGACCGGATGGAGGGTAAGGAATGAACAGCACGAAACCTGCTTGTTATCTCCGGACTTACCAACATACCTCCCCGCCGGCTTCTGATTATGAACGGGCGGCGGAGTTTGTCATCCAATCCGTCTTTAGGAAGCCTCTTTGGGCAGATTCCGTGCAATCGGCTGCGACTGCACTCATGAAAGCGGTTCCTGGTCGAGCGCGTCCCAATCCTACAGGAAATAAAGCAGACGTACAGGTGAAAGTAGGGGACGTCAAGTACACACTTCATTTCTGTCCGTACGAAGGCCGACGTGAGCCCCGGACTATTGGCCTCATGAAAGAAGAGGCCATGAAGTCATTCGCTAAGAGCTTCTTCCAAAAGAATGACTTGATTGCTCAATTCCTAAAGACTGCAGCAGTTGAGAAAAATCATGTTGAATCCAAGTTAGGTTTGACTGTGTACATTCACCATGTCTCTTGGGAAGTTCGTTTCCTGATGGATCTGGAAGTTCTACTTGCAGGAAAGCCAAACGCAATTGATGCTGCCGTATCCGAAGCATTCCAATTCATTCAAAACGGCGGCCTGAACAAGAAATTCTCCAAGCATCAGACCAAACGTGCATACAGCGTCTTGAAGGAAGGCGCAATTCACGCATTCCAACACGGAGGTGACTTCGATGAGATGGTCACCATCCTACGTGAAGCCCTTACGGAAGTAGTGATGTCGTCATGAGCAAACTCAAGGAATTCCTCCTTCGCATTGAAGAAGAAGCCGACAGGCGAGCCGCAAATTCGGCGCCTCCCGGCGTATCGGACGATGGAGGTGACACGATGGATCAAGCAGCGCAAGATTGGATCGCGATGAAGAACGAATTCGGTCGCCAGGAGGCCGAGCAAGAGCGAGCGGCTTACCAGGCCGAGATGGATTCCGAGCCGGATTCGGCTCGGGACGAGTACCCGTCCGAGTCGAACGATGGCAACCCCGCGAAGGAGGAGCCCGCGCCCGAAAGCGGCCCCAAGCCCGTCCTGGTCTCGCAGATGGCGCAGTTGAACCTGCCCCAGAACGGCATCGTCGGCGGCGTCCTGAAGCAGAAGCAGCGCCATGGGCAGCTCATCCTCGAGGGCGTGTGCACGCATTGCGCCCACTGCGCGCTGAAGCTGACGGACTCCGAGTCCGTGGAGCGCGGTCTCGGGCCGATCTGCAGCAAGAAGGGCTACTTCGAGGAGCCGAAGGACGGCGACGAGATGCAGGCCATGATCGATCTGGCGGAGTACCCGGAACTCGTGGAGTTCCTGGTCCAGAATTACAAGCCGCAGGGCATTCGGGGCATGGTCAACGGTCTGGTCCGCGTCTGCAGCCTCAATCGCAAGAGCGAGGTCCACAAGGCGTGCACCGACGCCATCGAGAGCCTCGGCTACAGGATGCTGGCCTCCCTCCTGCGCGAGAGCCTCTGCGTCGTCGAGATCAAGGAGTCGGAGAAATACCCCGGCTCGGTCGAGATCTGGTGCAAGAAGGCCGATTGGAAGTGGCAGTTCACGAACTCCCTGAAGTACCTCCAGGGTGCCTTCTTCAGCAAGCCGCTGCGCGCGACGGTCGTTCCCCTCCACAAGATTGTCCGGGTGGACATCGGGAGTGAGGTGCGGGAGGAGCAGCGCCCTCTGATGGGTCGTGACCCGACGACCGGCGAGCAAGAGACGCACAAGCGGATCATTTGGAACCTGCTCCTTCGGCACTACAAGGACTATTTCGCCAAGACGCCGAAGGGTTGCGTCCGGGTGACCGTGAAGTCCACCAAGTAGTTCCACTTCCCGAGAGCCCGGAGGCCAAATCTTCCGGGCTCTCGTGTATTGTGAGGATGTTGTGGCTTTTCGCAAACTTCAGCATCAGTTTGACATGCCGGAGCACGTTCGTGTAACCTTCCGGCCGACCGCGGCGCAGCGTCGTGCCAGGTATCGAGAGACAAACAAAATGCGCCTGCCCTGGGAAGAAAATCTCAGGCGTGAAGATGAAAGGATGCGACGAGCTCGGCTTTCGAAGGTCACTCTCGCCGAAATCACCAAGGTTTTGGAAGAGAAATGGGAGAAGATCTCCCAAGAGGAAGTCCAGTCCACCGTCGAAATCCTTCTTGCAGAGGGGTTCCTTCGAGAAGACAGTTTCCGGGCCTTCAGTCTCCCGGATCTCCCAGAAACTCCGTTGATCCCATCTCGATACAACAGTCAAAATCCGCACGCCGGAATTTGTCCCCGATGCGGTGAATATTCCAAAAACAAGAACCGTCATGCAAATTCGGGGCATGGGACGGAGTGCAAATTGAATCGCGTTAGGCAGGTGATGGAGAGCTAGTATGGAATTTCGAAAGGAGTCGCATCGAACGGACATGCCGGCTCTCATCATGTGCACGGTCGATCCATTCGGCAAGCACGCTCGACCCAAGGGTCTTGGATTCTCCACATTCGGGGATTCGCGATGGAGTCACATCGAGAAGATCTCCACGGAGCAAGTGTTCTTCATTCTCCAGCAAGCTTGGCCAACGGCAAGCATGAATGACGCTGAAGCCACCATCGAAGAATTGGTGCATTACGAGCACCTCCGATTGGTTGGAACGACCTATATCATTCGCCGGCAGTCCCCTCCACCTGCAACGAGGCCGAATGTTCCGTCGACGAGTTACCGTCGGTTCGGGAAGAGGGGCATCAACAAAAGCGGTATTTGCCCTCGGTGTGGGCGACACGCTGAGAACAAGAACCGTCATGCCAACCCAGGACATGGGACGGAGTGTCAACTCAATAAATGTCGGGACGTCCACGAATCCTAGTTATTTGAGATTGTCATCTACGGAGGCAACCACTCAGATGGAACTCGTAGGAAAGTCTGAAAAGGAGTGCGTCAGGATTCAGAAGCGTCGGCTTCACCATCTGAAGTGTTGTCAACCAACCGTGATCCATAACAGGATCAGGATGCTTTCCGGTTGCTACAACCCTGTGTTCTCAGCCGTATACCACGAAGAAGAAAAGAAGGCATATTTCCTCTGTTTCCAATGTGACAAGTCTGCTATTCTCGGTAGTCTATTTACCCCAATGGATCCGGAGGAAGCTCTCGTCCGAGAAGTCATGGAGTCATGACTCCATGTCCATTCAAGACCACATGAAATGCGCTCACCCGAGCCTTCATGAAGTCCGCGAATTCAATTCGATCAGTTATACTGAGGTCCGGTTCGGATTCGATTGTCCAAGACAAGTTCATTCCGCGTTATTCAACGCATCCCAAAAGAAGGCATATCCCGTGTGTCGATTGTGCGCCGGGGACTTCATCTTCCCGAGGACTTACGTCGTCATGTCACTGGAAGAGGCCGTCGTTCAAGAGGTCATGGAATCATGAAACCTCACGCCTGGGATAGCAAATACAGGGAATCCTTGAAGCCAGTCTAAGACTTTGGTAACCTTCAAGGAGTATGAATTTCCTGAAGATCGCTAGGGACATCCTCGCCGCCAAGTCGCGTCGTGCGGCTGAGACTGGCGCACCTTCCGAGGTGAAGGTTATGGCTGTCCTAGCTGATGGATCGGGAGAGGCCGTAGAATACGAAGTAGAATGTTCAGTGGAGACCTTCGACGTCCAAAAGGTGACTCGGGTTGACACGGCTCAAGAAGTGGACGCCGAAGCTTTCAAAGTCATTTTCGGAAAGGCAGCGCTTGAGAAGCTTGCCGAAGAGGCGGCGGAGCTGGCGGGGTCGATCGAGGAGGCGCGAGGTGAGGAGGAGCTGGGCGCCGAGCCCGCGCCCGAGCCCGCCGACGCCGGCACACACCCAGCACCGGCGGGTCCGCCCGACATGGACGACCTCGGGTGAGTCCGACGTCGGGTTCGGGATTCTCCGAACTTGTGCGAATTCCAAGATGGGTTTAGTTTCCTCAAGGGAGGAAATACCCATATGAAGACCAAGAAGACTGCGACCAAGGTCACTGCGACCAAGGCGACTTCCAAGCATTGTCTCTGTGGCTGCAAGGCGCAGACGAGCTCCAGGTTCGCACCTGGACATGATGCTAGGATTCATAGCATCGTGCTCTCTATCATCAAGGGCGAAGGTAAGGTGAAGGACCTGCCGAGTAACGAAGCACTCCAGGCATATCTGGCCTCTGCTCCTTGGATGACCAAGGCGATGAAGAAGGCCATCGGGCTGGAAGCGCACGCTGCTTAGGCAGTCATCACACGTTCGACCTCCAGAAGGTCCAAAGCCTTCTGGAGGCCGTGCAGATCGATCTTCTCCGGAAGACGACCGGCTACTTCTTGCTTGAAGGCACCGCTGTCGAAAAACTGGATCTCGATGGTATTCAGGCCAGTTTGCGTACAACGATAAGTCCTCTTTCCGACATGGAAGATTGTCCAGACGCCCGGTTGACTTTGCCTGTGGATGCGGCTGGATTCCCAAGCCTGCTTGATCCGCTTCCACGCATTTCGGATTGGTTTCGGGACGTCTGACATTTCAGGACTCCTGAACTTCTTCCACGATGATGAGCATCTGGACGTGTTTTACGTCTTCCACGTCCAGATCTTTAACGAGTTGCTTCTCCTCCTTCACGAAATCGGAGAAAGAAGAAGCCAGGTCCGGATGCAATGCAAAGAACCGGATGACCTTGAAGAGAAGTTCCGGGGATACATCCGTCAAATATCGACGGATCGGCCGATGTTGTTTGGACAGAAACTTGTGAAGCGACTTCCGATTCTCGGCTTGACGACGTTCTAGGCGAGGACCGTGGAGTTTGTGTATCGGTTTCATGAATCCATTACCATTGCCACATGTGCCGTGCGGCGGAGGCGTTGACAGAACTCCTCGATGAAACCATCTTCGATGAGCCACTGGCTGAGAATTTTCCGGGTGTCGAAGATGACCTGAGGAACGGATTGGTTCCTGATGTCATTTTGATTGAAGCGAATGATATTGCAAGCCAAAGTTACGGCGATCTCCTTGTATGCTTCCAAAGCCTTCTCGGTTGTGGCTCGCGTGTAGAGCTTGGAGATGGTCCTGTTGTTTGGGAGGTCGGGTCCCCACGTTCGGTCATGGACAAAGACCACTTCGTCAGAAGTCTTGACGCGAGCGTTTCCGACTTTGAGGTGAACCGGATCCCATGATCCTGCACTCCACCCCTGGCATTTCAGAATGACGAGAACTTCCTTCGTAACAGCATCGCCATGGATGCCGTTATGAAGATTGCCGAGGATAACTTCGTATTGACCGTATCCGGGGACCGTTTCACGCGTCGGTTTGATATATTGAGGGAACCTGTACTCCGAGATATCCGACCCATAGCCGGGCTTGCCGGACATGACAAGGACGCGGCCATTATGGTGACCGTGAGTCTTGATGTTGAGCAGGGCGCGCTCAGCGAGCTTGCCGAGCTTAATCGTACGACGTAGACTCAGAAGCGCATCGCGCGCTCCTTCCTCAGACGAGTCACTGTCTACGACGAACGAATACTTACGTTCCGCATCGGGGTCCATTCGTCACCTCCACGATCCAATACGTCGCAATCGATCGAATTTACGCCGGTCATGATTCCATGACTTCAAGAATCGTGTTCCGATTCCGAATCTCGATCCATGTTTCCCTCAAAAGAGAGACACGTTCGGGTGAATAGCCTCGTGTGTCGATGGTAGTGGGCAACAACAGTTTCTTCAGCGCGGCCTCAAACGCCAAATGCTGTTTGAAATCTTTGCTTTGCAAGACAACGTCTCGTACGACGCGAGGATCAAGGTCAGAACAATTCCTCAAGCACTTGATTGCCGCTTGCGGCACTGCTGTCTGTCCTTCTTTTACGTCGAATCCCTCTCGCACGATGCGATCGGTCGACCATCCTGCTGCAAGGTGATCGTCTGCTACAGCCTGGTCGCGACGCAAAAGATACTTTGTAAGGATGCGATGGTGTTTCTGTCGCACTCTCTCACGGACCCAATCGAGAGTCCACCTGTTCTTTTCGGAGACCATTTCACGATTCCATGACGGATGCGACGGTCTTTTCTTTCGATTCTCGGTCCAAGTAGTCGCCGATGATCTCCCGAATGCGCTTAGCAGCTTCCTCGGGCGAGTTCAAGAAAACGTTGTAAACCTGTTCCGTCAGGTCGGCAACAGTGGGAGGGTTCATGCGTAGAGGACCCGTCCACTTGTAGATGACGAGACTGTCCGAGCTACGCTGGTTTGCGCACACCACGTAGAGGTGATCCCGATTGTCGAGGAAGCTGTGTTGAACATCCAACACAAATCCGCGTTCCCGACCGTTGTAGAAGGCCGAAGTCTTGATTTCGAGCTCGTACTCGTGGGTGGTCAGGTTGAATGGAGCAAAGCTCGGTTCCCCATCCAACAAATGGAGCACTGCCCAAGCTTGACCGGACAGTCCGAGACGGAAATCCACGAAGCTCCGCTGCGCCATCGCATCACCTCCGAGTGTCAATACGCACGAGCCTGTTGAATTTACGTCGATCAGGCCACCATCACCTGTTCGACCACGCTCAGGTCAGACATCTTCTTGAGAAATTCGGCCATAGTCACGATAGACTCGTGGCTGAGGTTGGTGACGTCTACCTCAGCAATGATCTCGTAGAACTCATTGATGAGAGATTCCGGAAGATTTCCGTCTTCGGTCTCCCAGATGTCGCCCCCACATTCGAGGATGCCGATGAATTCCTTTCCAGCTTCTTCGGGCGTATTTCCGGACCCGTAGTCCCAGGCATAGAAGCGCCCGCATTTCGCAATGATCAAGAAGCTTCGCGTCGTGTCTCGCATCACGTCACCTCCGGATCCGAATACGCGCGAGCCCGGCGGACTTACGTCACGCCGGGCGCCTGGGACTATTTATTAGGTCACAGGGAACTTGCATTTCACAATGCAAGTTAACCGGGCCGCCATCAACAATTAGCTGGCCGTAACAACTTACCGGACCCCTACGATGCTCTGTAGATGTTGTTCGGTATTCTTGACTTGACCCGGTTCTAAGTCTCAAACCTCGCGGTGTTGAGGGTTCTCGCGGTCCTCCTCGCGGAAGTCAGTTGAGGCTTATTTGACTGGCCTCCAATTCCCTTCTTCGCAGATGTAGAGAGAACTGCCCTTCTTGCCGTCCCGACGTCCGTAAAGACGCCCGTTATCGCAAGGATTCTCCGGTACGCCGTCTCCCATGAGAACTAGCTTCACCGGGTTGTTCTTCGGAGGAGTAGCAACGCAGTCGTCTACGACACGCATAGCCTCCTCCCACAGTTTCTTGTAGTGGGTATTAGTCTCCACGACCACATGGATTCGCACTTCGAAGTGCGAAGCCACTGGAGGCAAATCGCCGCGGTCGGTCTTCCCTGCCAGATTGATGAACGTGCCCGCTAAGAAACCGATGGCGACCGAGCAGCAAACAGTTGCTGCGACGGCATCGGATTGTCTCACGATGCTTCGTCCTTCATGTTGGGGTCGTTGTCGATGATCATCTTGTAGAGCTCGTCCTCCGAGATGATCTTGATGCCGTTGCGCCTGGCCTCATCGAACTTGGACGAGACCTTCCCCTTGATGGAATTCTTCGTCCAGTCGGCGTTGGTGACCAGATAGGCATCCTTACCCCAGAGGTTCTTGGGCCTCTCCTCGAAACGACCGCCCGCCCTCGTGATGATCTCCACGATTTCGGGGCGCGGACGACCGAGATGGCCGGTGATGGAGAAGGACTTGCCCTTCAAGGCATCCGACACCTCCATCACGTCGAGAACCACCGCCATCTTCGCCTGATCGGAATGCGTACGAGCCATGTGTCACCTCCACTGTCTGATACGCGCCGAGCCCGGCGATTTCTGTCGGCTTTACAACCTCACCGATTGTGCTTATTGGCAAGGTTGACTTTGTACTCCTCAAGCCATTTGTCGTGGGCGTCCCATTCATCCTTAGACACCCACGCTGACCCCCGAGCCAGATAAGGCTGGCCGCGCAGGGTCTTCCGATAACGGATCTCGTCGTCCGTCATCCCTTTGAATGGACCCCACGCGTCCGGAGACGTAGAAGGAGGACCCTGCCATCCTCCAGGAGGTCTACCCCAAGTGACGCTCCAATAGTTAGGAGCGTTCCGGTCCTTGGTTTGATATTGGACCGAGCCGCGCGCCCGCGGGGCCGCCGGATGGGGCCGCGCGGGCGCGGGCTTGGGCTTCTCCGCGCGTGGCGCCCGCGCCACGGGGGCCGGGGCGTCGGCCGATGCCGGCGCCGCCGAGACCCCCGCGGACGCGGCGGCTTGCTTCCTCTTTAGACGAGACCTCTTGAGTCCATCCCGAACGCAAGACTTGCAACGAGGTTTCTTCCCCTCATAGAGGTAGAAGTTTTTCTCGTCGGGATGGATGGAACAAGAGGGTTCAGCCATTTTCAGCGAGGTGGAACTCGTCCGAAGGCTGAACCACATCATCGGCTTCGATTCGATGAAGAGGCTTCAGCCGGACGTACACAGGAGCGGTCTTCTCGTCCTCGTATCGAGGGAAGTTCACGATGCAGCAGACCTTGAACATCCAGACCTTGAACTCGAACACCATGGCCTCGCCGTTTTGCGTGTCGATGGCGCGGGCGGTGAGGATGATCTGGCTGTCCCTGCGAGGAGGACGAGGACGATCGTCCTGAGGACGGTTGGGGTCCCGGGGCTGGTACTCCCTGGTACGGAGCCGGGGCTCTTGGGGTTGATCAGAATTCGCGAAGTCCCTTTGATTCATGGTCATGTTCAGGATTCCATTACGGATTGGATAACCGCATTGTTGACGATGGTTTGCATGGCATTTTTCGTCCGGAAATGGACGACAATATCCAAGGTAAGAGAGTTGACGAAGACGTAAACCGTTAAATCCCTCCGGTCCCTACCAAGAAATTGGGTCCGAGCCCGGTAAGCACTTGCTACTGCACCCGTCTCAATGAGACCCGAAAAGCTCGGGTCCTTACAGACCGCCTCCCAGATTACAGGATCAGTAACTTCCGACGCAACGATACGCGCCGACGATAAGAATTTGCGCAGCTGGCTGGCGACAAGCTTGGGAGATCCTGCAAGGTTCATGTTCAAGATTCCATCACGTACTTGACAGGGCAGTATTTCGAACATTCGCGTGAATGACCCGGAGAACATTGGCACTCCGGGCAGATGTCATCTACTGCAAATGAAATTCGGACGAGAAGGTTCTGAAACCACCTTACAGCCCTGGATGGCAAAGGCAGTCTATGAAAACAGCCAGACTCGAAATGATAGATTCGAGTCCGAATCCCGTCCATCCCATCTGACCAGGCACCGATCTTCATCGATAGACGCTGACGGAAATTACGCGGAGGCTGCGAGTTGTAGTCCTCTTCGTCGTCCATGGTTACCTCCCCAGTATATGGCAGGGGTCGTAACGACCCCTGCCATATATCAGCAAATCACATCCGAGAGGGGCGGAGCGGGGCCACGCGTCCGAAGCTGGGCTTATACTCCTTCATGGTCCGGGTGATGACCCAGACGACATCGCACGGCGGCTTGAGGTGCAGGGGGATCGTCCCGCAGTCTCCGTCCGTGATGATGACCACCACGTCGAAGTCCGTCCCGATCTTCTTCGGGAAGTCCTGGAAGAACTGATCGAAGACCGTTCCTCCGCGCCCGACGATCTTGGTCCTCTGCAGGTCCGTGGCCTTGTCGATCTTCTGCATGGCATCCCATTTCGGAGATGCGTCGCAGGGGATGACGTAACCTTCCGTGTTGTCTCCCAGAACCTTGAGCTGAGAGATTCCGTAGAGGAGATCATCGTCCTGCATGGAGCCGCTGGTGTCCACCATCGCAAGCCACCGGGGCCGATGAGTGTGGCGCCTCGGGAGATACTGCTTGGGATTGGAGGCCAACCACCGGCGTCGGCAGCGCTTCCAGTCGTTCTTCATCCCAGCATCCTGGATCTTGCGCATGAAGCAGGACTTGACGATGTCCGTGAACTTCAGCGTAGGCTTCATCAGCTCTTTGAGCGCATCTTCCACTTCGGAGGGAACGGTGCCCCTCATGGCCGTCGACTGGTCCCTGGCGCGCATGATATCCGCCATGACCTCATCTTTCGTCAGGGCGCCCGGGATGTGAGCGTCCATCGACCCGAGCGGGTCCGACTTGACGCCACACTTGGGACAGCAGGTCCCGTCGCAGTGGGGGTCGTGCGGTTTCTCCGGCGGCACTGGGCTCTTGCCGTGAAGGGCGTGGATGGGCTTGCCAGTCTTCGGATCGATGGACAGGCACGTACAGAGAGAGCACTTGCGCGGACTCTTGTCCCAATGATCCATGATCTCTTCGTAGATCGACTCCGGACTCCGTCCGTGAAGCGAGACGTCCACGAAGATGGAATTCTTGTCCTTCGGGAGCTCCGAATTTCCATCGATGTACGAGAGAAGATCCGCGAACGAGAGCGGCTCGCCGAGGTTCCCGCCCCAAAGCTTGCCCTTGCGGTTGAGCTGCTTGTGATTGGTCTCGATGATGGCGTTGACAACGTAGTCGATCGCCCAGTTGAAGATGCGGGGGTTGGTCCCCACGCCACGTTGCGGATGGAAGAGGATCACGTGATAACCCTCGTGCTCCATGACCGTGGGCACCTCTTCCGAGTCCAGCTTCTCGAGGAAGTCCGGGTGCCACCAGAACTTCTTGCCGTCGGTGGCAGCCGTGTGGAAGTCCTTCCCATTGGGCCCGGGGAGCTCGATGGCGAGCTCGTGCGGCTTGGGCAGGGTGAGGGCGTAGAGGAAGGGGTTTCCGCCGCCCTCGGGCTTGCGGAACATCTTCGTCATGCAGTCGGAAACCTTCTTTTGCAAGAGGGCGAGACGGGCGTGGTCGTAAGACCCGTCCTCCTTCGTGCAGACCCGCTTCGGGTCTTTCAGCCTGGAGACATCGGACATCTGCATTTCGTCACCTCCACAGATCGATACGCGTCGGATCGCTGAATTTGCGGATCGACGCCAAATTGCCTTTCAAGAGTCCATGATTTCATGGACGACGTATTGGTCTCGGGTGATCTCCGTGGCCCGAGTTTCTCCTGGTGAATTCAATCTCTCACCATCATTCCAATGTTTCCTACAAAATCCGTAGTACGCCCCCAGCGCTATCAACATGAAGAACCGGGATGCCTTATATTTACATCGTCCTTGTTCCCGTACCACTTCAAAGGTGGTGTAGACGTGGTGACATTGGACCGATTTCGGGTCCTTCTCCCTAAAGACCTTCAAGGCATCACCGAGGAGACAATCTCCTGTGCATAATCGGAACGATCTTACACGACAAGGCTCAGCCTCGGAAGATCTGGCCCATTCCAGACCTTCCGAGGCGAGCGGAGGTGACGTGCGAACGCCACTCCTTTGCGATCCTCAGGGGATCGTCAGTCCTTGAACCGTCCATCGACGGTAACTTCGGATATACATTGATTTGCAACCAGTCTTGAATCAAGATCCTGAACGTACCTTATACTGTTGGAACGTAAGGCGAGGATCGGGTTGGGCTCCCTTCCTGAAGGGAGCCGAAGGCATTTCATCAGAGGGAGCCGGGGCTTGTTCCTTCTTTTTCTCGTCTTGTTCCTTCTTCTCCTTTAGTAGCTTGTCCCTAATCCCACTGACAGTGGACGGGGCTACTCCCACCTCTTCAGCAATAGAAGCCAGAGTCCTTTTGGGGTTATTTTTCAGTAATTCAATGATACTGGCTCGAGCTTCAGGTTTTGCCTTTCCCGGAAAGTTAGCCTGAGGAACTCCGATCTCAATCCGCCTCTTCGCAACGAGCGCCCTGTTGCACTTCAAGAGTTTGCTGATTTCCGTGCTATTCATGCTCGGATTAGCTCGGAGAGCCGAGTCGATTTTCGCGTAGAGGGCAGTCAAGTTCTTCTTCAAAGGGAGTTCGCCAGGAACTGAAACATGGCAAACCCTGGGACCAAGGATAGGTTCCTCGCCCAAAAGAATTTTGACGACGGCCCACTCCGGAATACCACAATAAATTCCGATGGCCCTATTACTTGAATTCTTCATTTCGGCTGATTCTTTCACCCGAAATACTGCCTTCTTTTGCTCTTGAATAGTCCTCCTCAACCCATGATGGTCCACCCTGCATGCAGCAAGAATGGCTTGATCCTTTGAACCTTCGCGGATCTCTGCAGTTGTACCGGAATGGCCGCACATTTTCAGCGCGGCCACCCGATAGAATCCGTGCACCAAGCGGATGATTCCGTCTTTGTCTTTCATGAGAAGAATCGGATCGATCTGATGACGATCTTCGTAAAGGGCAGCGAGCTCCCTTACCCAGGATTCATCCAAACGATCCCGGATCATGACGTCATGGTCGACGACGATGTCGTCGACCTCAATCGGAACATGCCTGATGTCCATCAATACCTCACGGAGTGTGAGAAGTGTCCTCTTTGGCATGCCGAGCCAGATACTGGTCAGCGACATCCGAAGAGATGAAATACGTAATCACCTCATGGAGGTACTTCGAGTCCGTGCGAGTTTTTTTGACGTGTGAAGTCTTCTTGTTGCGAGCGTGGTCGTAAATCACCCGCAAAGTCACTGCCATTGCACGATCTCGAGGCTTGACCTCCTTCTTGTTGGTCAGCGCGATACAATTCAAATCATTGAGTGCATTCTTGAATACGAGAGCTGGAGAACCAGCTGCAAGGCCGACACCAGAGTGAACAGCATCCACGAATGCTTCGACAACACGCTGATGCTTCTTGTGAGCGATGGCGATTGCCGCGGCGACGTGAGATTGGAACTCCTTCGAGTTCAGGCTGGAAGCGAACCTGATGGCTTTGAGGTGACTAGTGGCATAGTCCACCTTGTCCTGCTGAGATTCGGTAGTGAGCTTGATGTCACTAAACTTCATCATGAAATTGGTGATGGCCTGGGCCCGAGCGGACTGATTCGGGGGGAAGGTCTCGAGGATGCTGAAGAGATCCGACAACTTCCGGGGCTTCCCAGAGTCCACCGTCTTGACGAAGACCTCGAACTCGTCACTATCCGAGAATGCTTGAACGCTGTAGACCTGCGTGGTGGAGGATTTGTCCTGTGCGATGAGCCTGTGCTGCCCATCGCCAATCTGAATCTTGTCCGGAAACACACCGAACCCGATGGGGGAATGGGAACGCCAGCGGTTGTTCTCCATATCCCCCTTATATTTTTGGACCGTCACATCCGAGACAGGCCTGTTTCCCTTGCCCCACTTCTCGATGATCTCCCTGGCAGCGGCAGCCGAGAGTGCTACGTCCGTGATGGGAGTGGAAGTCTCCTGAGACCTCAAGAGATGCTCGAGTTGATTGAGGCTGGTGACAACGGACTGCTTAGCGGCTGCCTTGGTCATTAGATGGCCCTCCTAAGGCCTGGAACCTACATACGTGGAGACTCTCAGAATTTAAGTCAATCCTTGACGGCTTGAATGTCTGCCATTCAAGAGTCCATGACTGCAAGAACTACGATTTCTTCGCAAGACATCAGGACGGCATTTGGGGACCAAGAAGGGCTGGTCCAAAGACGTTCATCAGACTCGGGAGAATCTGTTCGCATCTTGGTTTGGCCACAATTTGCACATACAAAACGGAAGTATGTGCCAGTCATTTCTCCGTAAGGACGGTATGCGTTTGCAGATTCATACTTCATCCAGGCATGAGGCATTCAATTACATCTCATCTTACCTGGAGTATTCCGTGCCAGTCCTTGATTGCCCTTCCTGAAATTAGACGTCGATCCGAGTCTGCGAAGGATCTTCTGTTTCCATAAGATCAACTTAACGCAGACTCGGTTTGTCAAGATTATGAGAATACTAGATCAGTCCTTGAAGGCCTGCCTGACCTTCATGTACTCCTGCATGAACGGAGCGATCTTCGTGAGGTCGTAGTCCTGGATCATCTTCATGTTGAGGACCGTCTTGACGGCCCCGATGACGAACTCCGAGGGGAGCTTCCCGAGCCACGTGAAGACGTTCTCCGTGTACTTGTGGGTCTTCTTCTTCTGCTCTTCCTTGTCCTTGCCAGGGGCGAGCGTCTTGCGGCATTCGGCTGCGATGGCACCCACGGCGCTCAGGGCACAAACGAACTGGCGGTCGATCGCCATGTTCTTGATGTCCGGGTGCTCGCCCTTCTTGACGAGCGCCTCGATGAGGGGCTCGACGTGGCGGTAGTGCTCCAGCCAGACCCGGAACTTGACGGCGGCCGCCGTCCCGACGCGACCCGCGATGAGGAGCGTCTGGAAGTCGATGTGGTCCGCCGTCGACGTGTGCTCCAGGTCCTTCGCGGCGAGGGTCCACTGGCGAGGGCTCGGATGGCAGTAAGCCGTGGTGTCACCCGAGGCATCCGGCATGAGCAGGTACTCCGGGTTCTTGCTGAGGAAGCCCACGATGAGAGGATGGACCGCCGCGGGGCCGGTCGCCCACTGCAGCCACGGATCGAAGGCGTGAGTGACCCTGAACACGAGGCACCGGTTCGTGAGCGCGTGGCTGACGGGCTGCGAGAAGGCGCCCTCGTCGGGCAGGTTGCCCGTCGCGATGACGCTGTGGATGTTCATCTCGCGACCGTTCATGGCGCGGAACTGGAAGAGCTCGAGGCAGGGGTTCTGCAGCTCGGGCTTGGCCTTGTCGACCTCATCCACGAGCAGCACCACCTTCTTCTGGTTGTCGTCGCGCAGCGGGATGGTCTCCGGCGGAGCATAGCTCGTCTTGCCATCCTGGACCTGCGGCAGGCCCACCATGTCCGGAGCCTCGAGGACGGACAGGTTCAGATAGACGAACCTGTAACCCTCCTCCTTGCAGGCCTGCATGGCCATCTCGGTCTTGCCGATGCCGGCCGGCCCGAAGGTCATGAGATTGCCCCCCGACTTGATCGTGAAGCGGAGAACCCGCATGAGCGTCTCTTGATCGATCTCGTTGATGTTCGTGAGCATTCGCGTCACCTCCACTGCCCGATACGCGGAGCAGCGGCGAATTTGCGGCTGCGCGCCGCACTGCTTTTGAAGTTGGGGCCGAGCACTTTACAGTCGATCACGACTCCATGACAGAAAGAACAATTCCTTCCGAAATTGGAATTTTTCGTGCCCATAAAGTCTCCGTAGTCCGAACATGGAGCTTGTGTCGATTACACCTGAACCAGACTTCATTGCTAGAAGGAACCCAATAAGCGACTCTAGCCTGTCGCTTACACTTTCCGGGTTCCATGTATTCGCAATGAATAACGGTGGTCATGATGTCATGACTTCGTAAACCAATAGCTCTTCATCGGTCAGTTTTATCCAACCATCCCACGGAAAGAATCGCTTTTCGTGGTCTTCACACACAAATTGGAAGCGCCTCTGGCTATCGTTAACCTGAGCGGAATATCCAGCAATGACTGGTTTGTCACAGCCTTCAAAACAATGAATCATGCTTCCATGACACCTTCGAACGGACGATGGCGAGGACGAGCCTCCAGAAGTCCTTCAAGAATCCATGACCTCCGCCACTTGTGCTTCATGCAGGATTCGGAGGATTTCCTCCTCCGTCCATCCATCTTTCAAGTAGTCGCGAAACGCGCCGCGGAGCTGCTCGGTCTTTTTGGCCTTGTAAGCGGCCCTCTGGCTGGCGATCTGGTCCTTTTTCTTTTGAACCCGTACCGGGTCGTTCAGTAGTTTTTGAGCGGCCTCCACCACCATCGTTTCTACACGTTTCCCGTCCGGTTCCAAGACTTTATACAGCGCCTCCAGACAGGCATCACGGATAGGGCCTACCGGTTCGAAGAATGTGCCTCCGTGGATAATGGCTTTCACTGCCGAGCCTGGAACGACATGGCACTTCTTGTCTCCTTTGCCGCTCTTGAGCACGACAACAGGGAGGGGAGGCACAGTGTCGCTGAAATGGGACCCTGACACCTGGCATTGGAGGACGTACCGAATGGTTTTGCGTACGTCCTCCTTCCAGGTGTCAGAATTCCTCAAGTTCGGGTTGACGGCCAGGAGAGCCTTGACCGATAGACTCATCAAGACGTCTTCCCGTGTCATGTCACGCCTCCATCACATCTGCCACGCAGAACTCCTTGAGTGCGCCCTTCAGGACGTCCGTCCCGAGAAACGCGTAGCGCGACATGACCTGAACCACCTCGTCGTGGCAGAACCGCAGGAGCGCGTTGTGCCTGTCCTGCAAGAAATCCGCGGTGGACGCAAGCTCCGTAGCTTGACTTTCGAGGCGGATGACGGCTGCGTCCCGGATGTCGGCGGTCAGATTTTCGATCTGAGTCCCTGCCCAGGCAGCGAACGACGAGATGTGCTTGCGGCCACGCTCGTCACGGCAACCCTTGAGCACGGTGTCCTTGCGGCAGAAGAACGTCTTCACATCCTTCTCGAAGTGGGCCTCCACGATGGCATTGAACTCTTCGGTAGTGAAGAGATCGTAGACGCTGCAGTAGATGTTGTTCTTCGTGAAGGACCGTTCCTTCGCCCAGTTCGTCGTGAAATGCGGCACGGCGACGGGCCGTCCGTCGTCCGAGCTGTTGAGCTTGAACTGGTAGCCCGTGACCCGAACGTTCTCGATGGCCTGCTTCACCCGCGCCTGGATCCCCTTGCCCTCCGTCGTGTCCAGCAGTGCTTGGTAAATCCTCTCGTAACTCGAACCCTTCTTGTTGTCCGACATGTCGGCACCTCCTGACAATTGCATACGTGCCGATCTGTCGAATTTGCGGAGCTCGCGGCTCTGTTGTAACTTGTTGGAATGAAGTCTTTGTACCCGCGTGCTTCCCAAAGCATGGAGCTCTTGCCTGAAGCTGATTCGGTTGTCCGTCAACTCATGCCGTGTATGACTGATGCGGCTGGTCTCCCTGAAATGAGTGGCCATCTTCGATCACTTGGCCCCGTAGAATGTCGACGGACCCTCGCAGCAGCATGTAGAATTCTTCAAAGGATTCGTGTCCATGAAGCACCTCGAGCATCTCGCCATTGGCGCCTCGCTCTTGAGGCATGCGCTTTTTGGGGAGAAGCTGCTTGCTGGGCAGCTTCTCGAGGTGATTACCTCGCATTTTCAGATCACGTAGAACGGATGCGTCTCCAGATGTCAGAGCTGACTGAAGTCCCCCTCCACTAGCAGTCCATGACGAAAGCGACGGTCGCGAGCTTGATGAGCTCGTCCCGTTCGGGTGGAAGCACGGTTACCCCGTTCTTCCTGAGAATGAACACACTTTCGAAGATGTGCGCGTAGGGGCACTGGAAATTCTTGGAAGCCTCCACACAAGAGTTAACCCAAGTCTCATTAAATGAGCTAGGTTCACTCACCCAGCGCTGGAACATGAGGTAAACGCCGGAGACCACTTCCTCTGGCTCGAGCCGGGATGCAAATTCTGTCAAACGGTCAACTGATCCGACGCGCCAGAGGAATTCCCGCACAGTCTTTTGAGACACTCGGTTGCCGAAATTCTTCTCGTAACGCAGGGCAAGTTTCGCCAAGCCCGCTGAAGTCAGGCCGCCGAACTTGGGACGATTCCGATCCGTGAGATAAGCCTCAAGGACTTCTTGAGGGTCGCATTTGGGGCACGATTGGACGTGATTGAATACGGTCCGATAGTAAGAATCGACACCCTTGATGAAGTCCTTTACAACCCGTGTCTGGTCGTTCTTCAACGAGCCCAGCTGAGGCTTATCTCGTCCGTGGCCTTTGACAGTTATCACACATGAAAGTGACATTCGTCACCTCCGGACCGCGAGTACGCGGTGGAGTGCCGAATTTACGCTAACCGTTGGAAATCGGAGTCTTGACGTTCTTTCCGACACCACCTGCAAAGAATCCGACCGAATTCCTTCGGATCAGCTGGACCCCGGGCTTTAAACTCCGCAGCGTCCTTTTCGCAATAGGCTTTCAAAGCCTCTTCCGAACGAACCAAGTCGCGGATTTCCTTCCGCGTGAGAGTTGACCTCGGAGGAGGGTTGAACTCCCATTCAAAGAAATGGTTACAAGTGGCAGGATCTTTCACTCTGCCACTTTACTTCAGTCGCCAAAAACCCAGAAGCTGACATATTCGGTCGCTCCGGGGACGGACGTCGTCACGACAGAAATTGAAGTCACAGGATTGGTGACAGGTGCTTGCGGCATCGAAACCATCACCATACCTCCAGGCGCCACCTGGAACTCATTTGCGACTGCTCCATTGAATCGGACGCCGATATCACTCGACATGCAGTTCTTGATGATGAGCATCTTGCAACTCGCCACGGTCCCAAAGGGAATCGGGAAGACCGTCGGCGTAGTCGTTGCTCCAGGAATGTCGATCTGCCCGACATTTTGGGCGTTGTACTGGGCGCTCAGGTTGAAAGAGCTGTTGCCCGAGTTGAGCACCGCGAAAGGCGGCGTCCACTGACATCCGACCGAGATCGATACCGTTTGAGCGGCCATACACCCAAATTCCCAAAAGGAGTTTAGTGAAGCTTGCCGCAGTTATGATTAAAACAAAGAACCCGGAAGATTCCAGGGAAATTTTCTCGTTTCAAATATTTATAAAACTCTGTTCCACTTTGGATGTTAAGCCCATAACGATGTTTACGGCCTGCAATACGGACCGAGTCCTGTGGTGCCGAAAGTGATTGCAACAGTCTGAGCTGCCATGCCCTAAGCATTTCAAAAGGAGCTTAGGACCAGGTTACATAATCCCTGGCAGGGATTAGAACGGGGTATGCCACCCTAAACGGCGTTCTTTTCGCGGAGAAAATCATCTACCGAAACGCACGGTCGATTGAGAAGGAATCCAATAATTTCCGCCAAAGAGACGGCATCCATGATGGAGCAACCTAGATGCTTCTGGATGTCAGAATAATGAACGAGATTCGTACCGCCGAATCCAGCGATCCATCCACGCTTGAAATTTTGAACCCAGACGAGAGCACACTGATCTTCTCGAGTCAGAACTTTCTCTTGGCTCGGATGACCTGAAAGGCTCGTCAAAACGAGGACATACCTCGTACCATTGCCCGGCTGGTAGTCGACAACACGCGCTCGACCGTCCGTGGAATCGGACTTGATGCCGGCCTCCACGGACGGCTTCGTTCTCATCTCCTGGCGCATACGCACGCCCTCCAGGATCTGGTACGTTCCGGACCGCGAAACTTTCATCGTCTGCCTACAGATGATGTCTGATTGGATGCCGATTCCCGCCGGTGGTTTCGTCCCTTTACTAAAGTATACTTCTCCCTAAGTCTCGGCGCAAGGCGTTGGTGAATTCTCAATGAGATGTAAGTTCATGGAGACCACACATTCGGAAATCTCAGACCCCGTTGACGCTGATTCGTCACCTATTGTTCACGAACCCGCCGTGAATCAATACTCGCCGAATCAGAAATTGGGGCCCGGAGAGGTAGTCGTCCTCGACGATGATGGCGAATATTGAAGTAATTTAGGAGGGGGAGTCATGACCATTGATTCCAAAGTGTGTCTTGTCAGGATCATGCTTTTGGCCGGTCATGTATTGAAGCTAGTACCTGATCGGGACATAGACGAAATTTCGAATCAGGGGTTTGAGAGAATTTCGTCCGAGCAAATGCTTTTACTTGCCACCATAGCAGAAAAAGCCGCATCGCTTCTAAAAGAAGAAGCTGCAACCTTGGACACGGCAGCGGCGTAAATTCGCACATCCGCGTCGTATTCGATCGCGGAGGTGCAGTATATGGACGCCAGTCAACCCAATTACGAAAGTCTCTCGGACGGACAACTCAAGGAGATCATCCAAAAGGCTTGGGAGGAGCTTCAGGATCGCGAGGTCTTGCCGCCCGGCCCCGGGCTCCAGCAGCTTCTCGATGAAGCAGGTGACAAGGCTGGTACTCTCGCGGCGGCCATTGACAGTCAGCTTTACAAGTGGGGATACAATAGGCAAGACGAGGAGGAAGCCGAAAAGCTTCGAGATACGCTCCACTGGGCAGCCGGAGCGCTCGCGACGTAAATTCAGCAGTCGGCGTCGTATTCAATCGCGGAGGTGACGACGATGGAGCAGCTGGATTTGAAGGCTGTGGAGGATCACGAGGCGGAACTGGAGCGTAAGCGCCAGGCCCAAGACGCAGCCATTGAGCGTGAGCGGGTGGAGCAAGTCTTCGGTCTGACGGGCGGAGAGCTCGAAGACGAGCCTTGGGTGGTCATCGAGACCAGCACCCCGTCAGACCCGAACAATCACACGGTGAGTGGACAGGCTCAGTACATTTTCTGGTTCGAAGGAATCCCGGATTATCTCGCCAAGCGGGATTATCCGGATTTCTACGATGTGTCATATCGGACCATCGTCCAAGATTGCTCTTGGGGTCTTCCACCTGAAGTCATCGAAGACGAGGACGGGAAGTGGTATCGCGTGGCACACTTCACAAGTTCTGGCGAGACTGCTTGTTCTTGGGAGGGGTGTGAGGACGCGGACGAACACCTCCCGTGTCCCCTCTGCGAGGGAACGGAAGAAGACGGTCACGGTCAGATCTACCTCGGTGAGGGGTGGGCCGAGGTCATCTACAAGCAAGATCCCGTGCGTGAAGTCCACGAATCTTGATTAGAAATCGTGAACACTATTCCTTGTAGGCAATGTCTCCGCGAAGCGGAAGAATTCGTCTTCGACGGGAAGCCGTTTGCATGGTGTGCTGACTGTTTCGGGAACCGAATCGATAACGATCCTGACTTGATGGATCTACGCATTTCTCAAGAAGAGTTCATCGCCATGTGCCTCATCTACGAGGTCATGGAGTCGTAGGCGACAATATGGCGTCGCCGGGCAAGTTTGGTCCGGTCGCGCGTATTGGATGATGGAGGCAATAATGAGGTCTATCCATTCGGGAATCATCTCCGGATCGGAAGCTGTCTTCATCAGTCTCATCGACTGGTGGTTCGCTCTCTGGGCCAAAGATTTCGTGCTCAAGACACTGCCTTCGCTCGATCCGTGCGCGTTCCTGAATCAGAACCCCCACACGATTGGCCAAGAGTTCTTGACCCTCGTAGGGGAAGGAACCTGGGCTAAAGACAAGTTTCTCGAAGATATCTTGGAAGATCGCGCCACAGCCCATATCTACAAAATGTTGGATGGGCATGTAGACTGGGAGAAATTCTGGACTGCAGTGCATTCTGAAATCGGGTTCATCATTAAGGGAACCGATTGGTTCGAAAAGCACGATAAAGCCATCAAGCAGAAGAGGAAAGCTCTAAAGCTGGTGCGCGGAGTCATGGAGTCATGAGCACACTAACTGATGAAGAAATGTGCCAATGCGTCATATGCGGACGTGATGGGACCCACTTCTACCGCGGCGTTGCCGGGTTCCCTTTTCAAAGCCGGTGTTCTGAACATGAGGGGATGGGAATTCCTCTTTATCGTCAGAGCGTCTCTCTAAAGATGACCAAGGAAGAATTCTTGGTCTTCTTGGTCATGGAATCTTGAAAAATTCCGATCAAGAAGTAGGATTCTACGCAGTCGTAAGGATACCTGGATCTGGGAAGCCGCAGTTCATTCCTATGAAGGTCCAGAGTATGAGTGATTCACCATGGGGAGGTGAAGTAGTTGTCAGGTGCGACACTGACAGCGAAGCGCTACAGATCGCCAGGAACTTGGAAATCGTCGTAGATACTATGGAGTCCTGAGTAACGTTTCTTATGAAGGAAGAATGGGACTTCTCGGAAGAAGTCGGAAATTTCGTTCTGGAACATAATCGCCGGAGAAAGCGCACCGAGATAGGTGACTCTTGGATTCGGGTGAGGCCCCTTTCTCGCAAAGAGATCGAAGGATCCTGGAAGAATCCGGCTGTCATTAAGTTTTTGGCACCGGGAACCGTGTCTCACATCACGGAAATCTTGGCAGCCAGGCCTAAAGGCGGCTTCCTGAGCATCCATGAAGGTCTCTATGGGCTCCTCGGTCTGATTGAAATTGAGTGTGCTGGAGATAAACTCCTGGTGGAAAGCGATGAATTCTATCGTTCGTGGATTCGTTGCACGCCAGAACAAAGTTGGATAGAGACGGATCAAATTCGCCGCCGCTCGGCGTAGTCCGATCCATGAATGCGAAGCTCGAATATTCCACCTTCCTCGAAGAGATCGCATACTCCAAGGACGCCGACGCGCTCTTCAAGGCAGCAACCCGGGTCATCCAACCTCAAGACCTTGGAGCCGGCAAAAGGGATGCTGTCTTCTTCAAGCTGGGAGCGGAGCTCGGGGCGAACAAGGACACGGATTTCACTTATTTCACGTGGCACGGAGATGACCAGACCATCCTGATTTTCCAGGGCAAGTATCGATTCGTCGTCCAAGCCATTCGTGAACTCCCCGACAGGAAGGCCGACAGTCCATATCGCTGAACACGCGTAAAATCTTGTAAATTTTACAAGATTCCATGTAAACTTTCACGTGAGGCAGCTGGTTAAAGCCTGTGAAACTTGGACCAAGTGGTCACAGGACGTGGAGGATGAAGGGAGGACCTATAAGGTCCAACTCATCACTCCTACAGACCCGAGATTGGGAATCCCGTTCGGGTATGCATGCAATTGTGCTGCCTTCCGAGAAGAGCCAGGTCCTTGTGTTCATATACTGATCGCACAGGGGTTCCACTGTGGATGGCATGAGAAATTTTGTGATGAGAAGGTAGAGGAAGAAGGAAAATGTCCCAGGTGTGGAGCCAATCTGGTCGAAGTGCTGTACTCGTCGTGATCGGCGTAGTGCTCATCGGCTGTGTGGAGCGCGCATCGGTCGGCCCGTCGCGGCCCTTCCTCGCCCCGTCGCGGCCCTTCCTCGCCCCGTCGCGGCCCTTGGCGCGCGCCGACCGGCCCGAGTCCGTGCGAGCCGAGCCGCCTGTTGACTGTGATTCAGCGAGAGTCATGGCGCGCGGTTCGGTGTATTCTGCCGATGGCAAGCTCCTCAGGCAGTTGGGCCCAGTCGCCACGGGAACTTGGACTCCTGAAGGAGATGATTTTGCAGCGCTTATCTTTTTTGCTACGGTGAGGGAGGCAAAGTTCTGCGAACCTCGCGCGCAAATTGCGGTTTGGGATGAGTACGAGGGAAAGTGGAGGAAGCCCTAGTGGAGTGAAAGCGGCGCCTGATAGCAGACCATAGTAAGGGGCGACAAAGGGACAAGAGGCTGCCACCGAATTCCCTGAAACCGTCCGCCCTGGCAGGGGAACTCGCCTTTCGGCGGGGTCTGGCGCATCGGGTGCCGCTTCCACTCCATCAGGTTGAAGTGCAATAGTCTGGACCAGGTGACTTCGAAGAAGTCGTCACCTCCATTTCGGCCATCTTCGCGGCTCCTATCCAGGAGTCAATCACCTGGTCCAGACTATTGCACTTCAATACGAGCCGCCGGGCGCAAGTTCGGCGGCTCGCGCCGTATCGGAGGTCGGAGGCGTTATGACCGACACGAATGCGACCAGCGGAGAAGGCTTCGTTTTCAAGGAAGTTCGCGGGAGCGAACTCGAGAAGCACACGTCTGACGGATGGGAGTTCGTCGACGACCGGACCTCCGTGGGCCCGTTCGGATTCCACGGGGCGTATCTCGTCAAGCGACCCCGTCAGAAGCCCGATGTGATCAAGTTGGCCGAGAGGATCGATGAGCTCAACGGCCAGGTCGCCAAGGTCGATGAGGTTTGCAACGCGCGCCTGAAGATGTTGGTCGACGCGCTCAATCGAATGGAGGCGATCAAAAAGGATCTCCAGATCGATTTCAAGTCCAAGGAGTCCACGAAGGATTTCCTGGCCACTCGGGTGGACCGGGCTTTCCGGGACCTCGACAACATTCAGCGACACATCGCGAACTACGCCGACCGGCATGCCAAGGAGATGATCCAGAGCATCCGGAAGGAATAAGTCGATCGGCCGGCGCAAATTCGTCACCTCCGCGCGTATCGAACCGTGGAGGTGACGAAATGACGAAGAGCGCATTGCAAGATTTGGCCGAGGCCGCGGAGCTCCACGTCCGGTCGTATTCCGGCCGGTTCATGTTCGGTAAGGATTGCCTCGGCATCGAGGGGTCCAGCATCACCGAGATCTACGGGGCACTTTTCCAGGCTGCCGCCGACGTCTCGTGCGACATGCAGACGATCGCGGAGGAATTGCAAGGAGCCCACAGCGATTCGATGGGTCGCGACGTCATCGTGTACTTTCCGCAAGTCGCCTACGAGAGCGACGAGGACGAGGAAGACGAGGAAGACGAGGAAGATTACAGCCTCGAGGAGGCTTGCCAGCGCGGTGTGTTCGACTGAGGAGAGAACAATGGCAACCAAGAAAGCCGCTCAGAAGAAAGCCGCTCAGAAGAAAGCCGCTCAGAAGCAGTCGGTCGCCCAGAAGACGATCGCGGATCTCTCCGAAGCGGAGGTCCGCGCGCTCCTCGAAGATGTCGTTCTCTCGATTCGAGAGGGGAAGGCCTTGTTGACGGCCAACGAAATCTACCAGTCCATCGAGGATAGCCTCGAGAAAGCAGGACTGGACGTCTCAGAGAAGATGCCGGAAGGTTGGGACGATTGAAATGACCCGACCGTTAGATGAGGTTCTCGAGTGTATCGAAGAAGCTGCCAAAACCGGAGATGGCGGCGGCTGGGTTCTACCACAAGGACAGAACCACCTCATTTATACGGCCACCGGGCATCTCTCAGTCGTTCATACGTCAGCACTCCGGGATTGGGCTGCGGCTATTAGGGCTCATCTAGAGTCCTCGACTGGAACGACCAAACGATGATTCCCAGGTAATAGATCAGTGCCCACGCCTAGTACAATGATCTAAACAGGTGGAAGTGAGCTGACCTGTGAAACACAGTGCTAAACTAGCTCACGGAAAGGAGGCTGGCGATGAATTGAAGGAGGTTCTCGATGAAGGTCTACTACTCGTGCAATTGTCGTCAGTGCAAGCGTGCATCCTCTGCAACCAAGGGGGAGCACAAGCGCCGGGCTCACAAGGAGTTCCGCCGCATCTCGAAGAAGCTGCTCCGCATCGGAGATGAAACGATTCCGAAGGTATCGACCGGTTACAAGGACTGACGGAGGAAGGCGCCTCGAGAAAGGGACCCGGAGCTGGATCTGAGAAATGGTTCAGGAACGGTCCCTTTCTCGAGGCGCCTTCTTATTCTGTGGAGAACCCATGAAAGTATGTGAACTCATGGAAGTGCTTTCCAAGCTTTCTCCCGAGTTGGAACTGCCACTAACTCTCAAACTATCCATCACAGAGCACCCACCTCACGGAGGTGAAGGAAGATGGACGAAGTGGCATGAAGACCACCCATACAGTCTCGGCTGGAACGGGGGTGGAATGGTCCTTCGGAAGGAAGACGTCCAAGAGTCTTTCGTTGCATCGCAAGGTCTTTAATTGCGATAAGGTTGTATGGCAACCGTCGCATACACCGATCTCGGACAGCTCACGGCCCAGTCGACGAAGGTTGACCCGGCTTCATACGTACCCACCAATAACCCCGTCAAATACGTGCCGAAGCCCACGAACACGATTGTGGATCCCATCCCCGCAACGGTTCCTGGTATTCCGCCTGAAGCATACTTCTCGGTTCCGCTCTGGCCTCACTGAACTAGCCCTCTTTTGAGGGATTGAGGCATGATACCTTCTCGGGTTGCCGCCTCCTTGCGAGAGATCGCCGATAAAATTGACCGATCTTCCAATCCGAGTCGCGTCCGCGTAAGTTCGGCGATCCGCGTCGTACTCGCGAGTATGAACGAAGGCGAGGCGGAATCCGGCGATCCGATGCAGCCTGGCGGATACCGTCTAGAGATGACGGAAGTTACAAAGAAACCAAATGAACCTGCAGCCAAGTTTCAAGGACTGGTCGATGGGAACCCTGTTGCTGGCGTCATGATTTTGATGCTGGACGATGCGGGCAACGTCGGCGGTTGGGATTGGAAGAACGGGAGCATTGAGGGGAAACCGGGTTTCGATATTACGCAAGATCCCGAAGGGATCCAGCAGATCGTAATGGATGCCGTCGCCGATTTCCTCGGCGTAAGCTGACGTTAAAGCAATTACGCTTGAAAGTCTAGGGCCCGGCCGGTCGTAAGTCCGCCGGGCCGCGTCGTATTCGGTGCCGGAGGCGACATATGCCGGATTCCGTGCACCAGAGGCTCATGAACGAGGCATACGACCTGTGGCGAGACCACAGTGATTGGTCGACGGAGACCTTCCTCATGAGTCTCGAGCCTCTGCAAAGGGACGCCGCCGTTCTCGGGCAATTGAACCATCAGGTTCAAAACGGGGGGCTTCTCCCAGTGGCTCGGCAACCGCTACGACGTCGGGTTTCCGTTCCTGAAGTTCGCCCTGAATCAGATGAACACGGACCTGTCCGCGAAAGTTCTGCGGCTCGTCCAACTGGCGATGAAATTCGACCCGGACGCGGTGTCTGGTGAGGATACCGATGATCTCGACAATCGATATTACGCCATCAACGATGCCTTCATCGCGGAATGCAACGTATACCTCGCTAAGAGGATTGTCCAGCAGGTGCAAGTCGCATAGCGGAAGTCCGTCAGCCCCCGGCGTATTTTCGCCTGGAGGTGACGACGATGAAGATTCGCAAGGCTCGGCAGCCTAAAAAGCCCCGTTCCATCGAATGCCTTACGGCCATTCTTAACTGCAAGGCTGCGAAGATGCGTCATCGAGCGGATCGACGCGCCAAGGAGCGCCAGTCCGCTTGGAAAGTCGAGAACTGGGAGTAGATATGAACGACCGAGAGCTGATGGTGCTTCTGGCCAGGGCCAAGAGGGGTACAGCTGGTCGTTGCTGCGACCCATCATGTTCCAATCACATGGGGACTCAGTCAGGGAAGCCCATTGCAGCTTTCGTCTTCGCCGAAGAATACCTTCAACAGCATTCCAATGTAGGGAGTCTGGATAAGCTGGATAAGATCCGGGCCACCATGTTCCTCGTCTGCAAGTCGTGCATGAACAAGGGCTTTATGGGAGAAGACACCATCTTCCATGGGAAAATCCGCAAGCTTTCGGACGAAGAGTGGACTGTCTGGACGGTCATGTATAGCTAGGTCGAATCATGGACGACATATCGTTGAATGCTTTGATGGACAAAATTCGTCAAGCCATGCTGGAGGCGAAAGGGCTTTACGAAAAGGGCTACAAGCGGTACGCCACGGAGCGTTATGTGCAAGTGTGCTCCATGATGGAACACGTGCCTGTGGGCTCGGTTCAAAGGCTACTCAAAAGTGGTCTCAGTACAGAAATCATTCAGGATCTGCGTCTCACCAAGTACCAATCGGTCATGCACGTCCTCGACCAGGTAAGAGCGCTTGGAGCGGGAGCGATAAATAAATCCGACCTCACAGGACTACCCGAACAAGAAGCCTTCTTATCATCAACTCCACTTCCTCCTTCCGGGATGCTGATGTTTTGCAGGAACATGCATTCAAAATACGATTCCAAAGGTAGAGACCTCGGGAAAACCGCCGAGCGGAAGCCGGCTAAGAAGTTCTTCCAGGGAGAACCTCCATTTGGACTTTGTGAAGTCTGCATACTTGCCAAAGAGGTCAAGAAATTCGAGGAAATTTCCAAGGAAAAAGCCCTTCAGTTATGTTATGTGTTCGACGTGATGGAGGCGTGATCGTAAATTCGCCGGTCGCCGACGTACTCAGATCTGGAGGTGACGATAATGGCCGAACCTAAGATGGTTTACAAGGCTGGAACCTGTTCTGTCTGTTGGGACCCCGGCATGATCCGGAAGCTCACGGCGTCCGAGCGGAAGGCAGTCGTCGACCACGAAAAAGCTCACCTCGCATTGGCTCGTCGGTCGATGATCGAAGAGGCATATGCCAAGGCGCTCGTGGAGCTGAAGAAGCTGGAGGATGGCTCATGGAGCTGAAATTCAAGGAGGATGAGGAACTCCAGGCGCTTGTCGCCGAGTTCATTGTCGCTCGAGAGAACGACGCCGAGATCTTCCCGTTGGATAATGGGGATTTCACCGAGGGTGGACTCACGGATTTCGATTATGTGGGGCAGGATTTGGAGCCCCACGAGTACATCCAGATCGGGATGAACATCGCCCAAGAGGCCAATGGTCGTGAGATCTGGTACACGAAGGATGGCGTCGGGTTTCGCATCTTCTTCGGACCCCTCGAGGAAATCAAAGAACGTGTGAAGCGTCAGATGACCATCTTGGCGGTCCATGCATCATGAGCAAAGTTCAAGATGCGTTCTGGATCAGCGCTCAACTGCAAGATGTGCTGACGAACGACACCAGGTCCGAAGAGAAACGTGAAGTCTTTCGGCAAAGGCTTCAGGCAAACTTGGATGAAGTTATTCAGTCCATGTCCCCCGAAGAGAGAAACTCGTGGCTCGTGTACGAAGTGATGTCGGCCTGACCAGCGCAAATTCGGCGGATCACGTCGTATCCTGATCTGGAGGTGACGACGATGGCAGTTGTGATCCTGGGAACCGTTTGGAACAACTACGACGTGGTGACGGACCAAGACGGTGAAGGAGATCCGGACGTCATCGTCCAAGATGACGAGACAACGGATGTCATCCTCGGAGCATACTCCGACATCCAACTCGCCACCAAACGCGCCCAACAGTTCTGGAAGGACCGGAAGGTCGTCCAGGAATACGAAGAGGATTACCTCGGGTTGGTGAGTCACCCTTTCGAGGGCATTTACCTCTACGACGCTGCGGAAGGCTCCATCCTTTGTGGGGAGGCCACGCTCCTTGGCGTCATCAGCCTCGTCTCAGGAAGGTTCAACAAGGCGAGTGTTCGTCCAGCAAAGAAGGCTCCGAAGGAGAAGCGATGAAGAATTACCGCGTGCGCTGGGACATGGACTTCGAGGCCAATTCGCCGGAAGAGGCCGCTCAGATGGCCTTCAACGAGATTCGTCAGAAGAACACGGCTGCCACGAACTTCGATGTTCTGGAACGTAAGGCCGGGGATACTCAGCCAGCTCGAGAAGGTGAGAGGAAGCCGAGCCTCAACAACTCGAAGTCTCTCGGCTGGATCCATGTGAAGCTGCCGGAAGCGTAAAGGATACACTGGATGAGACTCGAAGAAGCTATTAAACATGCGGAAGAAAAATCCTCCGAGGACACTCCTTGCGGAAGAGATCATAAGCAACTAGCAAAATGGCTACGAGAATTAAAAGAACTGCGAAAACTGGAAAAACTCCGAGCAGCCAGTCATCGTAATTGGCTCAAAGAAAACTGAACCGAAGAAGGAACCAATCCGGACCGGTGGTGGAAAAGGCAGACACAGAGGTTTTAAAAACTTCCTAACTGAGGGTTCGAATCCCTTCCGGTCCACCTGTAAACTGTCCTCAGCCATACTTGGCAATAGCGCAAATTCGCCGGTCGTCGTATTGGCTGGTTTCCGGGACTAGTATGGATTATTGCCAGAACCAAGTACCCTTCGGGTGGGAAACCACGATGTGCATGAGCAAGGACGTCCGGTTCTTTGTAGGAACCATCAGCAAGCGACCCATTATCCGCTGCAAACGATGCGTCGCGGAGGATCCGACTTTCTTGGAAGAAATCAAGAAGGGATTCGTCCAGGAACTCACTCGAGCAGAGTTCATCGTCCATGAAGTAATGATGTCTTAAGGGTTCGACTCCCTTCACGCCTACAAGGGTTCAGCCGGAAAGAAGTGTACGTTGATGGAGGGCGAATGATCTACATCAACAACACCGAGGATATCTTCCGAGAAGAAGACGCTCGGAAGTGGATGCGAGCTCACGTGGTCGTGAAGCGATCGGATCTCAAGAAGATCGCAGCACTCGCCAAGAAGCTCGGGTTCTACAAGGAACTCAAGGCGCTCAATGTCGAGATGCAGGAGCTGAAAAGCACGCGTCACGGCGAATAAATTTCAAGAGGTAGAGACGTCGTAGCAGATGAATTCTTCTACGCTCAGGATGACTTGATCATCTCTTGGGCGCAGATGCATCTTATGCTCATCACAAACTCCCTCTGGAAAATCATCCATGGAGTGTCGGCAAGCGTTGGGTGTCACTAATACCCACCGGACCGGATTCTTGCAAAGAGGTTCATCATCCCAAAGACCGCCGAGGTCCGCAGTGCAAGTCGGAATATCGTCAAGGACGATCACTTAGGGAACCGTACAACGCGATCGTAAATCCAACGAGTCACGGCGTATCCGATCGCGGAGGTGACGCGATGATCTCGATGACCTACGGCGAGCTCCCCACGTTCGAGCAGTACGACGCGGCTTGGGATGAGCTGGAAGCGGAAGGAGAACTCCGAGGCGGGAAGTTCCACTTCGGAAACGACAAGCGCATCGGCACGGACGCCCTCAACAAGTTCGAGCTCTGGGAGGAGATCCAAAAGGCCAACAAGGAGTACGGCGAGCTCCTCGAGGGAGACACCGATCAGGACCCGGAGCTCATCGGAGACTGGCTTTCCAGCGTCCTTTCCTGTCTCGGCTTCGAGTGGGTTTGAAATTCCTCACGGAAAGCCGACTTAGCTCTTGAAGGCCGCTTGGCGCGCTGGTAGCAGGGATTGCAGTAACCGCGCGCATAATGCGGCCTCGTCGTCTTTTGGCAGGTGAGACAAGCCGGGATGGTCTGGAGGCGGATCCCAGTAGTGATAGACAAAGACCGCCGGATCATTGCAGGGTGGTTGTTTAGACTGACAAACTTTCCGATTGTCAGACGACATGGAAGATTTTACAAGTGGCGTCCGAAAATGCGAGATGTGCGAAGCGCAGAGACGCGAAGAAGGGTCGATGCCGAACGGGCCTGCAAGACACTTCTTCCTATTGAGCCCTACGGGGAATCGGGCCGCAGCTGTTTGCAATCTACATCAGTATTCACTCAGATTTAAACCAGGGTTCCTGGGAGACAAATGGATCCGGATAACTGAAGAAGAATTCCTCGTCTGGGAAGTGATGTCGGCGTAAATTCGACGGGTCGAGCCGTATTGGTTGGTGAGATGAAACTCATCCACGTTTCTGACACGCATGGGAGGCTCCCGGATTTGCCGGATTTGGATGCGCCTGTCGTCCATTCGGGGGATTTCATGCCGAACGAGACGCGTGGAGACTGGTCCGTCGAGCCCAAGTTCCAAGAGGACTGGCTCCGGAGGAGGATGAAGAAATTGAAGGAATGGCTTGGAGACCGGCCGTTCCTGTTCGTGGCGGGAAATCACGACTTTCTGGAACCGGAACGCGTCGAGGATCTGTTGAAAGCCGGCGGGATCCGCGCCGTCAACGTGACGAAGAAGTTGATCACGTGGGAAGACCGAACGTTCTACGGGATCCCTTTCATCCCGTACCTTCAAGGGGAGTGGAACTGGGAACGTCGGTCACAAGACATGTGGCAAGAGTTCCGTTGGATCCAAGATGAGCTGAAAATGGCGGACGTGTTGCTCGCCCACTGTCCGCCCAGCATGATCCTGGATCTGCAAAGGGGGAACATTCACCTGTACAACTTCCTGTTCTACGAGTCGGATCATCGAGTGAAAGCCGTGCTCAGTGGACACGTGCACGGCGGATTCGGTCGCCAAACCATCCAAGAGATGGAGTTCTGCAATTCAGCTTATCTGGACGAGGAAAGGCAACCGCGCGAGATCGGATATCAAGTGGTGGAGGTTTGACGATGATCACCGAAGCAGATCTCGAAAAAGCCGGGTACCGGGAATCCAAGCCTCACAAGGCGGACGGCTTGTGGTCCAAATGGATCCGAGGAAGTTTCCTCGACCAAGACACGACCTACGTCAAGAAGTTGTACTGCATTCACGTGTATTGGTGGGATCATCGGCCTTACGGCGGAGACACCGCCTTCTCTGCCGAAGCCCGGTTCTATCGAAGGAACCAAGACGACTTTTTCGACATCTCCCGATCGTTGAGGGAGGGAGATTCGGTCGAGAAGATGGAAACCTGGTTCCAAGACGTGTGGACGAGGCTGGAATGTCGAGTGGACCCGTACAACCAGGAGTGACAAGGCTCATCCCTTGTGACCACTATTCACGAGCCACGGATAAGACGTGCGGAAGACGTAAAACCTCGTCGCGTCTCGTCCGCACGTCTTATCCGTGGCTCGTGAATAAGACGTGCGGACGAGACGCGACGAGGTTTTACGTCTTCCGATCGGGCTGCAACGCCAGATGTGATGAACATGGCGTTAGCGGATGGACCGAGGTGACCCTGGAAGAATTTGTAATCCACGAAGTCATGGATTCCTGATCGACGGAAATCCGAAAGGTCGAGACGTATTGCGATCTGGAGGCGACGATGGACGCGAAGATCTTGGAAGAGATGTATCGGCGAAAGGCGACTTTCGAAGTCAAAGGCTACTTCGCCACCGCGACCCTCCTGGTGGACTGCCAAATGCATATCTGGGATGGATCCCATCCGGTGGAAGAACACACGACGACGCGGATGGCGAAAGCCGGCTCCAAAGTGCTGATCGCGTCGGTGAGCCGCTTTGGCGATATCGGGATTCGAGACGATCGGTTGGACAAAGCCGAATACGGGTACTACGCTCGGGTGGACCCGGACATCCTGGTGGACGTGCAATTCCTGCCGGAAAACCCGTGATCACCTGCGACTACACACAACCGGGATACGTCTGCGGACTGCCAGCTATCCGATTCTTCCAAATCTCCAAATTCCGGAAATTGAAAGGACGCTGCGCTTCACACTGCCCGACCTGCCGGCGAGAAAAATATACGAAAGAAATTTCACGAGAAGAATTCGTCATCCGACAAGTCATGGAATCATGAGAGACGAATTCATTCCGTGCGATGCTGGAGCCGACCGGCTTGTCGAGGAACCGAGGTGCGGTAAAAGATCCATTTACTTCTACTACTTCAAAGCATCCCGTCTATTCATTTCAAGATGTCGAGTTCACTCCATCCAGGGATGGGAATCTAAACTTGTTACCCTGGAAGAATTCGTCGTCCGACAAGTCATGGAGAGCTAAACGGTGGGCTACAGCATTACTGCGCCAATGGCTAGCGAAATCGCCAAAAAGCGAATGCTCGCCTTCCTGGAAAAGAACCTGCGGAAATTCCCCGAACTCCTGGGAAAACCGGCAGACCAACCAGTCTACTACCGAGGTCCACTGGAAGACGGACTGCCGACGAACGAAAGCCTATCCTACGACGACGGACCGTGCAGGATCGGCTTCGACTACAACTGTAGCTCCCTGGAAAGGGAATACATCTGGACCATCTGCCGATGGATGGCGCTCCAATGCGGACGAATTGACATCTTCCAATACTCCCCACACTTCCCCAACCTCCAAGGCGCATTCCCCGTGGTCGTCTACGACGGTCAAGAATACGGAGACCCGAAAGACGGAGAAGGACCACAACCGGTCATCCTGGACACCTCCCCCGGAAACCGGATTCCGAAAGAACTGCACTGGCTCATGGTCAACCCGCTGGGCCTCCCAAGCCGACCCTCCGAACACCGGAAAAAAATCATCGAATTCGACAACCAGATCTACGGACTCGACGGACAAGCACTCCTCCAGAAAGAAATGGAGAGGCTTCAAAAACTCTGGGACGCGGAAAACCCCCGAATTCCATGCGACTGGGAAAAACTGGACCCCGGACAATGCCAAAACCCGGCCGTCCGATTCTTCCGAGATGAATTCGAATTCTCAGGAAGGATCGCCCGCCTGAACGTGGCCCGATGCGGATACCACGCCCGAGATTCAGGACATGACATCCAGGAAATCTCCCTGGAAGAGTACCTGGTCGCCCAAGTGATGGACTCGTGAAAACGGAACCCATCCCCTGCATAGACGACTGCCAGAACGAAGCCTCTCGATTCTTCCAGTACGAACGCCAAGAAGGAAAAATGTTCGTATGGGGAACTTGTAACCAATGTTGCCTAAACGGACTGCTTCCGATGGAAATCCGCGGGGCTCCGATGGAGCCGATTGAAATCTCCCGAGAAGAATTCATCTGCCGACAGGTGATGGACTCGTGAAGAACTCCTGCGACTACGCAGAAAACCCGCTAGACCCGGAAAAAGAATGCGGCGAACCCGCCACAAAATTCTTCCGAGGTACATTGTTCGGACGAACCATCCGAACCTTCGCCCGATGCCCCACCCACGGAAAACTCCAATTCCTCAGCCCCCACGCCGATAAACCGCGATATCTGAAATTCCTTGGCCAATGGGTTAAAGTGGAAGAACTCTCAGAAGCAGAATTCCTCGTCGCCCAAGTGATGGACGCATGACCGTCCGAAACCCCAAAGACTTCGCCTGGGACCCAGAATCCTGCCTGTCCTTCAAAGGACCCTGCCCCAACCCAACCTCCGTCTACTTCCAAGGCCTGACCACCAAAAACACCTTCAGCTGCTGCCCAACCTGCGCCGAAGAATGGCAACGAGTCTCCAAAACCTACAAAAGAATGGACGACGGAACCATTCTTCCACCCGACATCCGTGAAATCTCCTTCAACGAATTCGTCGTATGGAACATCATGTCGAGCTGAGAATGAAAGGTGACTAGGGGGAAGATCACCTTTAACAAGTTGGAATCCAGTTTGGCGGTCCAACAAGGAAATTTCAAAACAACACCCCTAGGGCCACACGCCTTAACATAGACCCGACAGACCATAAAACAGAATCCCTGTTCATTATGTAGGAAAATGTATGACAGGAGTTCGGCCAATATATGGCACACCTGCGCGGGCGCCCGCGAAAGGGAGCGGTTTTTCCGTGGCGTCGGGGAGGTTCTAGGGCCCAAGAGGACCGTCAGACTGGTTCGAGACGAAGGAAGGGGCAACGGAACGCAAGAAGGACCCGTTCCAGGGCCAGACTCAAGAGAACATGACTTGGGCTACAAGGGCTTCGTCCCAAGAGACGGAATGCCAGCCATGCAGGATCCAAAGACTGAAATGCCGGGAACAGACAGGTACCAAACACCCATCATACTCCCTCAAGAACCAATGAGCCGCCGGACACCCGCAAGACTGCCACCGACCATCCCGAGAAAACAACGGGATTTTCAAAACCTGGTGATCACATGCCAGAAGACTGGGAGGAGCTGGAGGCAAAGACCGAAATCGACGCCTGAACCAGCCCCATACCCCGACGAGCCGACGGAACATCCCCAACCTCCCGAAACTTCCAAATCCCCGAACTTCCGGACCTCCAACTCCCAATCACCCGGAACTTCCAAACCCCCCGAAATACCGGACGTTCGTTGAAATGATCCCGTCTTCCGGTACATTTATGTTTGTTGATTCCGGATACGTCTGACCGGTTCGAATTTACGTTTTAGCTTATGGGAAGACATTCGGGGCACGTCTGGGTCCAGGAAGAACCCGAAGGAGCTCTAAAATGGAGGTGTTCCAAATGCGGAGGAGTCCACTGGTCTTCCAGGAAGCCTCCTTGGAATCTCCACGTGCCAGTCCAAGGTACTGGACCCGTTCCGGAGTGGGTCCCTTGCGAAGAGAAAATCATCCTTGAAGTCATGAAGAGTTAGTCTTTAAAGGTCCCCTTTGAAGCCGGGGCGCAAATCTGGCGGTTCCGCGGCGTATCGGGGGCAGGAGGTGATGGCCGGATGAGTGGTTACAAGGTTCTTCCGAAGGGTTCGAAGGTCGGTTTCGTCCTCAAGGGACGGCTCGTGGAAGGCGAGGTGGTCTCCAACGAGCTCGACCCGAATCGGAAGCCGGGGATTGGAAGGGTCACGTACGTCGTGAAGTGGCACTCCATGTACGAGAACGTCCGGGTGCCGGCTTCCAAAGTCCATCCCTTGGAAGAAGGAACTCCGACGGAGAACCGGAAGGTGGCCGAGAAACTCTTCGGGAACGACATGATCCTGTCGTTCGACCGCAGCTCAACCGCCGGGAGTTTTTGAAGAACTCGGCGCGATCGCAGAAATCCGCCGGGCCGCGTCGTATCCGATCGCGGAGGTGACGACGTGACTGAGGACCTCGAGAAGATCTACGAGTTGGCCAAGCCGATTCTGGCCGTGCCTTGCTGGGCGATCTACGGCGATTACGACGGGGAGGCTCCGGACACGGACCATTTGGTCCTGTGTGCTTCGGAGGAGCTTGCCCGGGTCGTCTGCGACCTGTTGGCGAAGCACATCGACAAGGAGAACCACGGGGAGATCCCTTGGCGTCACGACCGTTGGGAGGGATTGTCCCTTCCTTACGTCGACGGTTGGCAATACGTCCGGTCTTGGAAAATTTGCGAGACCCTCTGTTCTCCTCGGACGGCCGAGACGTCCGTTTGCAAGACGGTGACGGCGGTTCTCGAAGCCTTGGGTGGGACTCCCATCTGCGATGACAATTCCGACCCGGAAGACCACTCGGACGATTGCGAGGAGTGCGGGGCGCCTCCGGGCCAGTGCGACCCTCGTTGTGGTCAGGACGATCGTCTGGACTGACGCGACGGCGCAAGTTCGTCACCTCCGGTCGTATTTGGATCCGGAGGTGACGAACTTGGCGACTCATTACAACAATCCTCGCTGTGACAAGCAGCTCGGGATCTGCGTCGAAGGTGAAGTCCGGCTTCTGCCGACGGGTGGCGATTCCAATGCCATCGTTTGCAAGTCCTGCTATCAGCACGAGATCGACTGGCGGCAGGACATGAACGACACGGAGCGGGACTACGACGAGCAGTTTGCTATCCCGGCGTGGGAGAGTTTGAAGGTCTACGAAACGTCGTAAACCTTCTGCTTTTCAACGTAAGATCGGTCGGAGGTTTTGATTAAATGGGATCCGACGAGAAAGTTGAGCACAAGCTCGAGGAGGCAAAGGCCCAGCTTCAGGCCATTGCCAAGCTGGTGAAGGACAACGCGCCGGCTCCGAGCGACGGTCCGCCGGACCTACCTGAGAAGGTTCCGCTCGTGGAGCAGCTCTTCAATCTCGTTCCTCAAGCGCAGTACGAGGCAGCGTTCGCCACGGCGAACGGGCTTTCGGATGCTGACTTGCTCGAGTGCCTCCGGGGCCTCAATCCGGGGAAGAACTCGTCTATCTCCGTTTACTTCAGCCACGTCTACTGGCGGGAGTTGTTCGTCCGGGCCAAGAAGGTCCTTGACGCAGAGCGTTCTAAGAAGGAGGAATCGCCGTGACTTTCGAAACCTGGATGGCCCTGCTCTCAATTGTCTATTGCGACGACGTGAAGGAGCCGTGTCCGGCCCACGCCATCGACGGTCGACGGCGATTCGCCCTCGTCAAGAAGGGTTTCATCGTCGAGGTGGACGGAACCCTTCGTCCGACGAAGAAGGGCTTGGAGGCGCGGCGCATCGACTGAACACCTTGGGACCCTGGAGCCGACCGTCGTCACCTCCAACCGGCGACCATGCGGCTCCAGGGTCCGGTTTTTACTCGTGAAGCCTCGCCTTTTTCCCGTCGCCCTGGTGATCTCCGGACTCAGCTTTACTTTGCTGGGTGCGCTTCTCTACGAATACCCGCCGCCTTACTTCTTGGTGGGGTTGGTGACCACCGTGCTCGGAATGACTTGGCTCTTCAGTAAAGAAACGCCAAAAAGGCGAACCTAACTAGAAGGATCGGCTCGATCCCTGGCAGGGATCGCAGAAATACCTGCCATACCTGCGCGCGCGTACGCAAGCGGGGCAAAAATTTGGTCCGCTGACGCAAGTGGCGACGTGATTCTAAAACTCCTTTGACGGAGAGAAGCATGACGCCTTCTCGGGTTGCTGCTTCTTTGCGCCAAATTGCGGATAAAATTGACCGCAGTCAAAAACCGAGTCGCGTCCGCGTAAGTGCGGCGCTGCGCCGCGTACTGGCGGCTATGAGCGACGCGTATGTGGCGGTTAGTGGGCCGTGGGGATGGCAGGCTTTCAAAGTTCCGGGTGGAGGGACTCCGGAGATGGCTGCCGCGGTGGAAGCGGCTGACGAGAAAATCCATGGGGGTGGGACCAGGGGCTCCATGGGTCTTTACGACGACATGGAGGGGGTTTGGGACCAAGTCGGGTGGGATTTGGAGGAGGGTGAGACGCCTCCGGCCACTTGGGAAGATCTGGTTGGGATGGCCGCGGATGTCGAGGGAGACGTGCGTGTCGTCCCGCCGGAAGTGATGATGAAGTCCCTTCAGGCAGCTCTTTCAAGCGGAAATTTCGTCGTCCCATCTTGAAAGCTCGGCCCGACACGGGCAAATTCCCTGGTTGAAACAAATACTTGGCAGGGGATCGACGATCCCCTGCCAAGTATTGTTCTTCATGTGGGTTTGTAATACTTGCGGAAAATCGGTTGTCGGGCAGTCCATCCCTTCTAACTGGCTAGTCCTTAAAGTAGAGGGGGACTCGTCTTTGAAGGCGATCCGTAAGGACTATTGTTCAAAGGGGTGTATTGGATTGGCTTTTAAAGGGGATCTTTCAAAAGATATCTTGGCAGATATTCCTGAAGGTCACCCCAAGGGATTTAACATCCCATCAGAGTAAGAACGACGAAGGCCGGAACCCGCTTTCGCGAGCCCGGCCTTAGGGGTCAGGTCAAATCTTCGGCTTCCAGCGGTACGACGTCGCGAGCGACTTGTGGGGAGTTAACGTCGTTCAAGAAGATGAGGACCCGGGTCCCGTCCTCGTATTTGTGGAAGCTGATGGCAGAGATGGACTCCACGCCATCGGACGGGAACCCTCGAACGGCGTATCCCAGGCAGGTGTCCGGGGTCACGCGACCGGCCTTCAATGCTTCCAGCAAGTCGCCCACGGTGAGCGTGCAGCTCGTGTCGATCATCGTTACCCTCCGAATGTCAATACGCGCGGCCGCATCAGATTTGCGGCCGCTTTGACGGGCAGGCCCCGCCCGGAAGAACCCGGGCGGGGCCTGGTTGGATCAGACGCCGAAGATCGCGGCCGCGGCCTTGAGGGTCGGGTTGGCTTCGATGGCCGCCTCCCGGAAGTGGCTCGCGAGCTGCTTGCCGTAGTGCGAGACCATCTCCTGGAGCTTGAGCCACTCCTCGGCTTCGAGGGCCTCTCCCTGGCGGAGCTTGGCGGTGAGCTTGCCGCCGTTGACGGCGTGGCTGCTCATCCAGCCCTTGCGGTTGCGGTCCTTCGTGGTGAGGGTGGCCTGCTCGTAGGCCGTCTGGCGATCCTGCATGATCAGGGCGCACTCCCGGACGAAGTCCGGGTCTTGGGCCAGGCGATCCTTGATCTGGGCCTTGCTGAGGAACGGGTAGCTCGCTGCGTTGTTCGTCGTCATCGTCATCACCTCCGTCCCTGGATACGACGGGCCCTGTCGGATTTGCGGCGCCCGCTGGGCGAGGGATTCCCCTTTAAAATTCCCAGTTCAATTTTAAAGGGGAATTGTGGGCGCGGTCGTAAGTCTGGCGATCCGCGTCGTATTCGGTTGTGGAGGTGAGACCGATGGCGAAGAAGAGCGTGCGGTTCAGCAGCGTGAAGAAGATCCTCGCGTGGTACGACGAGGGCAAGATCACCGAGGCGCAGCTGGCGATCTGTCTGGAGACGCGCGAGGCGATCGGCTCGTTGCTCCGGTCGTAAGTTCGGCGACGCGCGGCGTACCGGAGATCGCAAGCGGGGAGAGCGCGGTGGCCGGCCACCGCGCGGCGGCATACAGGTCCTAGAAACCAACCTCCTACGAAGGAAAGGCAGTCCGATTGCGTTATATCGCGCGGCTTGCGGCCGCCGGGTGGGGTAAGATCGTCAGCTAGCGGTGGGAGATCGAAGCTGCCGTTCTCCGGCCCCCAGTTAAGAGACAACTCGCACGGCGTGGATAGGTGAGGTCAACGCTCTCCCAGACCGGAGGTCTGGCGCAGAAAGTGAGGAGGCCGATGAGGAAGGGTCAAAGCGGGCGGCTGGTGGCCGCCTCCAAACTTTGCTGAGAGCCGGAGAACCGGCAAGCGCGGGTGTGCAGTCTCGATGGCCGGCGGAGCGAAAATCCGCCGGCCATCGTCGTATCCAGAGTCGGAGGTGACGACGATGGCGAAGAGCGTACACACGGCCCGGATCGGTGAGGTCATCGCTACGATGGACGAGATGGAAATGGCGACTCTGCTTCAGGAGACCATCGGTCTTTCGACCGAGGTGGAGTCCGGCTTGGACGATGGGGCTGTGCTGGTCGGTGCAGACCTTCGCTCCTTCGAGGAGGCCATGGTCCTCACGAACAACGCCGGATTCGTCCTCCGTCTCACGGACGGATCGGAGTTCCAAGTGACGGTTGTCCAGTCCAAGTAAAACAAAGGGCAAGTTCGTCACCTCCGCGCGTACTCAGGTGCGGAGGTGACGACGTGAACAGGACTGAGCTTCTCAAGTACCTCGAAGGCTGCACCCCGTCTGTCCACAAGGGCGTGGTGACTTTGACGAAGGAAGTGGCCCGCGGGGAGGGCTGGGTCGAAGACCAGGACGTACCCTTGCCGGAAGGGTGCAAGGGCTACGTGGACGAACACCCAGAAGGGTCAGACCGCGGCGGTTACTGCCCGTTCGTCGAGCTGCCGAGCGGCGCGTCTGTCTTCTACTACGAAGGCGACGGGACTTGGCAGGTGCCGTAAGGCCGTAAGTTCGTCACCTCCGGTCGTACTCTAGATCGGAGGTGACGACAATGCCGCAGATTTACACCGACAAGAGCCGTGAGACCGAAGAGACGGCTCTGCCGAACGCCGAGGTCTTCTACGCCCCGGAAGGTGAGCTGGAGGCCGAAGACGGCGAGAAGCTCGCTGCAGGCTGGTACTGGTGGGCCTGCTTCCCCGGGTGCGTGCCTGACGGGACGCCGAACGGTCCCTTCGACACGGAAGAAGAGGCGACCGCGGACGCGCAAGACGACGGGTGATCGGAAATTCGCCTCCGTCCGTCGTATTGGCGGACGGAGGCGACGACCATGGGCCGATCTGCTGGACGTTTGCAAAATTTCGAAGTTGCGGACGCCGTTGCGGATGCGATGAGCGCGATGGCCGAAGACGGAGGGACGGAGCTCGGAGAAGGTTTCAAGGTGTTG